>Ga0247755_1000004_pt1 | contig 228463 bp, 200 predicted proteins | sample UWRJL096311B4_FD_180948 | JGI IMG/M metagenome (GOLD analysis project Ga0247755, IMG submission 180948) | Plant litter microbial communities from Arlington Agricultural Research Station in Wisconsin, United States - UWRJ-L096-311B-4 | ecosystem: Environmental > Terrestrial > Plant litter >... | reverse complement strand
CATGTGTCCTGGAAGCTGTTGCTTGTGGTTTTCAGCGTGGTCGACGTCCCTGAGGCCAGGGTCGCTTCGACCGCGACCGATTTGTTCTGCGTCAGGCCGCCGGTCTCGAGTGTGGTGGCCGCCGATGCAATGGTTGCTCCCAACAGCATCGCTGCAATCGCCGCCGTCGTGCCGATAAGGACAACTGTGTTGCGCCTCGTCATATCCTCTTTCCCCCTGCTCTTCTGTCTTATTCGACCCGGTCGGCTCAGCCGAAACAGGAGCCGCCCCCTAGTGAAGATTCGGGGGCGGCTCTCTAACCGCTGGCCTACATGACCGTCAGGGCATGACCGTCAGGGTGTCGCTTACGCCTCGACGCCCAGCCCTGTCGGGCTTGTAATCCAGTAGCTGCCTTCCCACTTCGCCGACGGAACGAAGAAGCCGCAGTTGACCACGCCGTCGATGTCCATTGTCGCGTGACCCGACGAGACTCCTGTGATTTTGCCGATGTCGGTGTTGTTGGTTTTGCAGGTGAGGGTTACCCCGAAGGTTGTCGATTCGACTGTCACTTCGGCCCCGGTGGAGCGAACTGTGCCATTTGTGCCGGAGGTCCATTCAACCGAGAGGCTGCCCGCTTTGTGGACCTCAGTTTCGTGGGTGCAGTTGTCGAAGGTCAATTCTTCGATGTGCCCGCTGATCACTGAGGCGGAGTATGGGGATGTCGTAGTCCCATGGACGTGTGAGGTCGTGCATGTGTCCACGAAGCTGGAGCTTGTGGTCTTGAGGGTCGCGCTGCCTTCGTCCTCCAGGCTCGCTGTGATTGTGACGGGCCCGTTTTGTGTGACACCGTTGACCTCGAGTGTGGTTGCCGAAGCGCTGCTCGCGGCAACAGCCATCATGGCCATGGCCGCAACCGCGGCAAGGCCGAGAATCTTGACGTACTTCATTTTCGTGTTCTCCTTTTCTGCCCTCGGCCACAGAGCCGAGCGCTATTGGTACGCCACAAGTACTATCGCCCAGTACTCGATTAGTCAAGAACATTTGGGTTCGTAAATGGCGTGCCTCTCCCACCCGGTTCCGGCGCACCCGGGTCGCAAGGCGGAGCGGTGGCCTCAGCCGACAATCCCCAGACCTGTGGGGCTTGTGACAGTGACGCTGGCTTCCAGCTTGGCCGACGGAACGAAAAAGCCGCAATTGACTACGGCGTCCACATCCATGACTGCATGAGTGGCTGGCGCGCCATCGGTCCCTGTGATCGTCCCAAGATCGGTATTGTTGGTCGTGCATTTGAGGGTGACCCCGAAGGTTGTCGATTCGACTTCCACAATGGCGCCCGAGGACCTAACTGTGCCGTTTGTCACTTCGCCTTTTTTTGGTCCTTCTTTGATCCATTCAGATGAGAGGGTACCTGTGGTTACGGCATGGGTTGTGTGAGTGCAGTTTCCGAAATTGGGAACAGTGCCTTTCCCGCTCACTTGAGTTCCGGTGAAGGAACCTTCGGTGGAACCGACGGCTTCGAACGTGGTGCATGTGTCCTGAAAGCTGCCGCTTGTGGTTTTGAACGCCATCGTGGTCCCGGAGGTCAGGGTCAGGGTCATTGTCACCGATTCGTTTTTCGTCACCCCACCGACCTCCAATGTGGTCGCTGAGGCGCTACTCGAACCGAGCATCGCCAGCAGGGCGGTCGCCATCGCCACCGAAGCTGAGGTACGTAGATATCGCATCTGCGTTCTCCTTTGTCCCGGCCTACCGGCCGGGGTCTGGGTACGCAGTAGGTCTAGTCGGTACGAGGCATTCGGTCAAGAACGCCTGGGTATTTGATCAGCGCTGCCGGCTCTTGCCTTTGCGCTTGCAGGAGGGGAGGTTGACCTTCGGGTTGGTCTCACTGAGGAGGCCGTTCTGGGCCTTGAGCCGGACGTCGATCCTGGGCTTCGTGGCGCAGAGGTTCTTCGAATTTTCGAGCAGTCCGCGTTTGCCGCCGAAGAAGTTGAACACGGCGCGGCTGACCGGGACGTCGGGGATCGAGAGGAAGCGGGTGCGGACCCTGCCCTTGACCGAGTCGATGAAACCGGCCTGGATGACGCGGATCCCGTTCTGCCCCCTCAGGTCGGCGACGATGTCGGGGAGTTCGCGTTCGCCGCCGTTGGAGCGGAAGACGAGGTTGCCCCTGAGCGGCAGGTCGAGCAGCGGGCTGGTCGCTTCGACGGTGCCGAGGGTCGATTTCGGCGGGCAGGCCTCGGCGGCGAACTGGACCCGCGTGCAGGGGTTGTTGATGTGGGAGTTGTCGATGAAGAGGCTTCCGGGCAGGATCACCGTTGCGGCGGCGTTGTTGGCCTGGCCCGGCTTCTGGGTCAGGACCGCCCGCACCGCCGGGTTGCCGCTGCGCTTCATCTGCCCCTTGAAGGTGAGCTTCAGCTTCGGGCTGTAGGGAAGCTTCGAGCAGCCGCTCACCTGGAAGCCATCTGAGGCCTCGGCGACCTTGCCGTCGGTGGCGGCGATCGTGGCGGTGATCTGCTTGGGCTTGCAGCTCGTCGGGTTCAAAGTGAATTCGGGCCGGTCGACGAGTACGTTGACCGCGCGGTAGGAGATCGGCACCCCCTCGAGAATCTGGGGCAGGCGATCGGTGACGACGCTTGCCTGCGCGGTGTTGGCGTCGATGTAGATGCCGGCGCGGTTGACGACCACGCCGAGGTCGAAGGGCCCGGCCTGGGCGGGGACGGTGGAGACGATCGAGTAGGGGGCGCCCTTGTAGGGGCCGGCGAGGTAGGCGGCGGTCGGGGCCTTGCCAGGCTGGGGCAGCCAGAGCGGGGCTCCGCCGACCCCGCTGGCGGCGGCGAGGCTGCCCACCCGCGAGGCCGGCGGGCAGGCACCGGTGGCGGTCGCGCCCTCGGGGCAGAGCGGGACGCCCTTCAGCTTGGCCAGGAGGCCGCCCGGCATGTGAACGGCGATCGTCTCGGGGTTCGATTCACCGTCCTGACGAATCAGGGTGAAGGAGAAGGGGGCGTAATTACCCGCAGCTGGCGAGAGGCTGCCGGCCTCGATCCGGGGAGCGAAGCCACCCTTGCCGCAGCCCGCCGTCACCTGCATCGGCGTGGTGCCCTGCGCCGCGGGACGCCCCGACCAGGGCTGGAAGGAGAACTCGGTCAGGTAGGTGCCGCAACCCGGGGTCGCCAGAGGTGCGCGCGGGCCGCCGAAGACGTTCAGCTTGAGAGATGCAACCGGCACCTGGGGCAGCCCGCCGAGACTGTCGATGCCGTCGAAGACCGTGGTCAGCTGCCCGGTCAGCGGATTCGGTTCGATCCGCCCCGGCAGCTTCAGGTGCACGCCCTGTTCGTCGGCCACCAGCCAAAGGCCGAACAGACGCCCGGGCTCGGGCGTGCGCTGGTATACGGCGCCGTGCAGGGGCTCTTCCAGAGCCGGCACGTCGGCTTCGATCGAGCCGATCTTCGCCGCCTCGGGACAGCTCGAGGCGACGTTCTTGCCGTAACCGACCTGCTCGGCGCTGCAGGCCTCGAGCCCGTCGGCCGCGGCGGGGTTGACCGAGAACCCCGGGGGCAGGACCACCCGGGCGCTCTTCATCGTCGAGGTGGTGCGGCCCTGGGGACTTTCGTCCTGGGGGATGAGAAGCTCGGTGTCGATGCCGCTGGGGGCGGCTGCTTCCGGGTTGGTCAACGCGGTCGTGAAGCTGGGGGCGAAGTCGAGGTTCCCGCAGCCGGTGATCTGCGGGAAGGGAGTGCTTTTCGTCGAAGGTTTGTCGGGCAGCTGGTAGCTGCGCGCGGTCACCGTCACCTGGCGCGGGGTGGTGCAATCGGTCGGATTTGAAAAGAAGGGGGCCCGCTGGGTTACCGGGCGGCCTTCGGCGGGAGCCCCGCCTTTGGTCGCCTCCAACGGCGTGATTCGTTCCTGGTCGTGGGAGGGGTCCGAGGGCACGCCCCAGATCGTCGAGGCGGCTTCGGAGAGACCGGTCGCCGAAGGCACGCCCTCGGCGGTGGCGACGATGCTGTAATCGGTGGGGTCGATGCGGATATTGACGAAGGCCGGCCAGCCGACGGCGATGAAGCCGAGGCGGGCGACGATGTCGGTGCCCTTGGGCGGCTCCATGTTGTAGATCGGCTCGTTGAAGACGCCGGCGACGGGCTGAACCGTACGCACACGGGCCATCCCCACCTGGGAGTCGAAGGGGCAGGCGCTGGTTTTGGCTTCGTTTCCGAGCTGCTCGACCGTGCACCGCGGGATCGCCTGGGGATTGCCGATCACCCCGGGAGGCAGCCGGAATTCGATGTCGCGGGCGTTGGCGTAGGGGTTGTTGCCATCGCGGGTGAGGTTGACGGAGAGCGTCATGTCGGCGTGGGCGCCCGCCTGCTTGTTGCTGAGGCTCGCCGAGACCGATTCGATCGCGAATTTGTCAAATTCTTCAGCCGCGTACGCCGGAGCCGCAACGACGGCCAGGAGGGCGGCTGCGGCGACGGCGGCAGTCGTGGCTTTGCGCAGGAGAGGACTCATCGGTGGCCCCCCTTCCTGTCGGAGCCGGCTCGGTGGTGGTGAGATTTGGCCTTGGCTTTCTTGTGCTTCTTCTTCACGCAGCGGACCTTGCCATCGCGCTTCACCTTGCGCTTGCCCTTGCCACAGCGCAACGGCTTGGCGTCGTCGCCGGAGCCCAGGACAGGGGTGAGGGCAGGGGGCAGGGAGGGCGGGGGGGTCAACCGCGGCCGGCATCCTTCGCCTGCGCAGTCGCTCCTGGCTTTTTCGGCGAAACCGCCGCCGACCCGGGCGTCGTAGATCGAGGGGGTCGCGTCGACATCTGAGCCGACCAAGAGCTCGGTGCTGAGGAAGAAGACGTCATCGCCGCTCGAGCTGACCGCCCAGAGGTATTCCTCGCGCGAGGATCGCGGCGAAGAGATCAGGTAGACGCAGCCTTCCGGACGCGTGCAGCTGCCCACACCCTGGTCCTCCCACTCGTAGACGTCGCGTAGCCCGTCGCCATCTCCCGGGACCAGCGGTTCGCTGGACTCGAAGAAGGCGCGGCGGCCGTCGGCGCGCATGTTCTCGAGCCAGGCCAGGACATGGAAGAGCGCCGAGCCTTCCCGCCTTTCGGACTGCAGGGTCGCATCCGTTTTCGCCGGCGCACCGGTCGGGTTGCAGGAGAGGCACTGCAGCTTGTCCGCAACGGAGTCGTAGCGGTAGATCTGCGCGTGTTCTTCAGAGTCGTAGCCGGTGAGCGACGCGCGCGATTTGAACAGCAAGACCTTCCCATCGGGCGTGGCACGGGCCGGTACGAGACTGAAGCGGCTGGATGGGATCGGGCTGGCGGCGGTGACCCAGAGGCCGAGGCCGTCGACCGTCTCGCTGGGGCCCGAGGTCCCAAGAACGTCGCGTTCGGTCACGATGCCGAGAAAGCTGATCTGACCTTCGTCGGAGAGATAGAGGTTCTGCTCGCCCGCCTGGGGTTCGTCACCCTCGGGATTGGGACCCGATTCCGCGACCGCCGTCTCGGACACGAAGTAGGCGGCAGTGCCGTCGGAAGCGACGTTGACCGGGATCACCTCGGTGGCGATGTCGGCGAACACGCTCACCGCTTCTTCCTCCACGTCGAAGGCCTTCAGGTCCCCGCCTTCGACATAGAAGATGCGATTGCCGCCGGCGACCACGCCGGCGAAGCCGACGCCGTTACCGATTTCGAAGGTCTCCTGGTTGTCGTAGCGCAGGAAGAGCGTGTTGCCGACTTTGAAGGCGATGCCGACGCCGTTCAGCGAGGCGCCCTGGTAGAAGGCGTCTTCGCCGGCCGCGAAAGGTTCCCCGCTGGGCTTCAGCGAGACTACGTGGGTGGTTCCGTCGGGGGTGCGGTCATAAACGCTGCGCCCTTCTTCGGGCGCCTCCGGCTCCAGCCGGCCCCCACCTCCCGGGGGGCGAGCAGCCGCGGAGGACATCGTCACCACCGTCACACTCCCTTCGCCCGAGGAGACGGTCAGGCCGCTCGGATCGGCGGTGAGCTGAGGAACGTCCACGCCGCTGAGGGAACCGGTGAACCGGACGACGTAAGGACCGCCCTCCGGGCCAGCACCCGCCTCATCGGTCACGGTCACGTTTCCGGTGCCGATGCCCGGCAGCGCCTCCAGCGCCGCCCGCACCGCGGCAGCCGAGGCGTCGTAGGCGATGGGGCCGGTCGACTGCCCCTGGAAGGCGAGCGTGAAGGTGCCGCCCGTGGTCTGTTTTCCCAGCGTCACCTTCTGCAGCTCCCTCAGCGAAGTCGCGTGGAAGATGATGTGACCGCCCCCCTCGCTGATCAGCTGGCCCACCGCTTCGGGATCGATATTGCCGAGGCTGCCCTGGCCGAGGAGCTCGGAGTGGCCGTCGGGGTAGCGCACGTAGCTGGTCGGCCAACCCGGCACTACTACCAACGGGCCCGAGACCTCCGCGGTGTAGAAGGAGTAGCCCTGGTCGGGCGAGGTGGTCCCCGGGACAGCCGAGGTAGTTTCCTCCCCGGTAGGTCCGATGTGCGAGGTGATCCAGCCCGAGTCGGTGCGGGTGGCGAGGTAGGGGTCGCCAAACATGGCGCCGACTCCGCCTAGACCCGGAAGCGTGCCGCCCTCGACGTGGAAGGGCACCTTGTCCCCGGCCGGCGAGACCTGGCGGTTGACGAAGGCTCCGGGCTCGCGCAGGGTGCCCACGGGGGCGCGGGCATTGGTGTCGGGCGGCGTCACCAACTCATAGGCGCGGCAGTCGGGCAGTAGCGCAGAAGGCCCGGTGCGCAGCAGGGCATTGGCGCACGGGGTCGGTTCGGCCGGCAGGCTCGGGTAGGTCGAGAAGCTCCCCTCGGCTTCGTCTTCTCCCAGTTCGTTTTCGGCGATGATCCGGAAGCGGTAGCTCGTATCTGGCGCAAGGCCGGTCGCGGGCGCCGAGGCCTCGGCGTCGAGGTTGCCCGCCAGCGTCCCTCCGCCGGCGAGGATCGCCCCGGCGAACGCTTCTTTGGCTTCGACTTCGTTTTTCGCCGCCGCCTGCTCGGAGATGTATTCGAAGCTGTAGGTGGTTTCGAGGTTATGGGGGTTGACCTGGGCGGTCAATTCGGCTTCGGTCTCGCTGACGTTCACTGCTGCGACCGATTTGACCTCCGACGGGTCGACGTTCGATTCCCGGAAGGCGAAGGAGTGGCCGGTGCCGGTGCGGTGCGAGGGCACGTAGAGGTAACGGCCTTTGATCCCGTCACCGAGGGCGCCGTTGGGGCTGAAGGGGCCGTTGTCGACGGCGATTTCCGCGGCGAAGACCCGCTGGAAGGGGAATTCGATCGTGGTGATGTAGTTGCCGTCTTCGTCGAATTCGTAGAGTTTGGTGTTTTCGCCGTCGAGGATGAAGACGTGACCGGTGCCTTCGTCCACCGCCACCGAGAGTTCGCTGCCGAGATTCCCCGCTGGCGTGTCGGAGCCGTCGATCGTCCCGACCTTTTCGTATTGATCGTTAGGGGGAGTGCCGACGACCGTGTTCAGATCGAAGATGTCGATGCGTTCCTGTTTCATGCTGGCGTAGAGTTCGTCGCGCTCATCATTAATGTCCACGCCGCTGCCGTTGTTCGAGCCCCCTGCGAAGATCGACCTAACTTCTTCGTTGCCTTCTTCGGCTGAGGAATACTCCGCGATGCCCCCCCCGCCGAAGTTGGCGAAGAGGTGATCGTCCTCCGGGTTGACCGTCAGACCGATTGATGCGGCGGCGCTGGAGCGGAATTCGCAGAGGAAGCTGGGGCATTCCGGGCCCGCCAACGTGATTTGCACCGCAGCGGTGGAGTATGCGACGTTCCCAATTCCGGTTTCGGGTTCATAGGGAGTGTCGGGTTTGAGGCGGTAGATCCGTCTTTCCGGCCCGAGTGCGGCGACGACGTAGAGGTAGCCTTTGCTGTCGACGGCCAGCGCCATCGGGCCTGCCGCTACCGAGGTCCGCGAGGTGAGAGTGAAGCCTTCGATGAAGAAGCCATCGGGATCGAAGATGTCGATCCGGCCTTTGCTCCCGTTTTCGAGGCTGCCGAACGTGCTGACGTAGATGTTCCCGTAGGCATCGGTGGTGACGGCGCGGGGGTCGGAGAAAATTCCTGGGTGGGTCCCCCCTGGGCAACCAGGATCTTCCACAGGATCGAGCGTTTCTGCTTTGCAGCCTCCGATCAGCGAGAGTGCCGGGTCGAGTACCCGTTCGCCTTCTGCTGCCTTGGCGGTGGGGACGGCGATGACAGCGATGGCCAGCAAAAGCGACACGAGTGCGCCCCGCAACATCGGATTCCTCCCGGTTTGCACCCTGCTCATCATCGTCCCCTCCGCTTCCCCGCTCCGATTACGAAATAACTCCAGTGCCGTACCAGAGGACGGCTTGCTGCTTTCCCTTGACGCCGAAGTTAGGGGTCCGGCCGCTTTATGTCAAGTGCCCGAGAGAAAAAGGCCGCCCCTGTTGCCAGGGGCGGCTCGAATCCGTCTGGTCTATTCGACCATTAGCATGTCTACGCGCCGACGCTCAACCCTGTCGGGCTTGTAACCGTGTAGCTGCCTTCCCACTTCGCCGACGGGACGAAGAAGCCGCAGTTGACTACGCCGTTGATGTCCATGACTGCGTGACCGCTGGTGGTACCTGTCAGGGTGCCAACGTCGGTGTTGTTGGTTTTGCAGACAAGGGTGACGCCGAAGGTTGTCGATTCGACTTCGACTTCCGCCCCGGAGGAGCTAACTGTGCCGTTTTCGGTGCTGCCGATCCGTTCAACCGAGAGGCTACCGTTGGTCACCACATGGGTTGTATGGGTGCAGTTTCCGAAGGTCAATTTCGAGATTGGCCCACTCGGTGGATGAAAGACGTTCGTGGTTCCAACGACTTCCGAGGTGGTGCATGTGTCTTGGAAACTGCCGCTTGTCGTTTTCAGGGTCGCGGACGTTCCCGAGGTGAGACTCGCTTCGATTTTGACGGCGTTGTTCTGCGTGACGCCGCCGACCTTGAGTGTCGACGCCGAAGCGCTGCCGGCGAACGCCATCATGGCCATGGCCGCGATGGCGGCGAGGCCGAGAATCTTCACGTACTTCATGTGTTTCCTCCTTGATCCGGCACCCGATGTGCCGGTTGGTTTTCCCTCAGCATTCGTATCCAGTCGCCCTCGGGCGATCAAGGAAGTTCGAGCCAAAGATCGGGAGCCGGAGGGGGTGGTCGTCTCAGCGCGGAAAAGTCCCTCCAAAACGCGTCCGACGGATCTGCGCGGGCGCCGGATCGTGGGGCGCGAGGGCTCGTGGGGCATGCTCAGCGGGTCGCCGCCGGGAGGGGCATCAAGGCATCGCGCAGGCTCGCCAGCACTCCACGCGCGATCCAGGTGTCGCCGCCGAGCTCGATCCGGCTGCCCTCGCTCCCGATCATCCAGCGGAACCAGTCGGCCGGCGGGCCTGCGACAGAGGCGTCCACGTCGTCGCCGAGCCGGGTGGTGGATGAAGTGATCCGGCTCTCCTCCACGCCGAGGATCACCCCCGCAGCGCGGGGATCCGCTCCCGCCGGCATCTCCACCGCGAGCCGACAGGTACCACTGATCCCGGGCGGAAGCTCGAGCGTCCGGGCGGCGAGGAGGAACGCCGCCTCGACGTCGAGCCGGCCCAGGCCGGTGTCATCGACGTAGCGGCTCTCCCAGGCCGCTGCGGCCGCCAGGGTCGCCACCGCCCGGCTCAGCCATGGAGTGACGCAGTAGGGGGTTCCGCGGCCAGGGCGATCGCGCTGGGCCTCGACCAGCCCGACCAACCGCATCGCGGTGAGCCTGCGCTCGAGGGTCGGGTAGCTGATCTGCGGGATCAGCCGATCGATCCTCGTCAGCGGTAGCGGGCGGGCGGCCAGGGCGCGGACCAGGTTGGCGCACCAGCCGTCGAGCAGCGCCTTGACGGCGCTCTTCGACGCGGGGCTGCCGAGGGCGATCGGCCCGTCGGGGGCTTCTCTGAGCCACCGCTGGAGGATCTCGCCGACCTTGAGCAGGTCCTCGCCCGCAGGAGTGAGCGCGTAGCTGACGCCGCCAGGGAAGCCCCCTTCCCTGTGCCGGGTCAGCGCTCCGATCTCGACCAGCGATCGCAGGTAGGACCGCATCGTGCTGGCGGGCGGCAGACCCACGGCCCGGGTCAGCTCGGTCAGGCCGCGCTCCTCTTCCTTCAACGCCCTGAGGATGTGGACGTTGAGCGGCACCGAGAGCAGGGACAGGGCCCTCTCCCCTGAATGCATCCATTACCCCCTTTTCAGACCGGCGATTGCCGACTGAGCGGAGGTTACCATAAAAGAACCCGAGTATTTATGCTTTACTGAGCTTAGGCGCTCTTCCTGGCGGCGGCGAAGATCTCGAACTGAGCCTCGGTCGGCTCCTTCGGCCGGCCGTTGCCGTGGAAGACCCGCTCCAGGGTCATGCCGACGGAGTCGTAGATCTCGCGCAGCTCGTCGACCGCGTAGAGGCGCTGGCGGAATTCGATCCGCTTGTCGAGGTTCTCGAGGGTCTCGCCGAAGCGGACGGGGATCATCGCCCCTTCCATGTAATTGTTCTTCTTGTTCCAGCGGTGCTCGACGAGTTCGACCATGGTCTCGCTCGGGATCCATGACCGCTGGGGCAGGCGGGCGCGGGCGTAGAGGACGTTGGGGACCTGGATCAGGTTCTGGCCGCCGGGCTTGAGGGCGCGGGAGATCACCTCGAAGGTGCGGTGGTTCTCCTCGTCGGTCTCAAAGTAGCCGACGGCGCCGTCGTTGAGGTTGAGGACGATGTCGAACTCCGCCTCGAACTCGAGCTGTCGCAGGTCCCCCTGGATGAACTCGACCTCGAGGTCCTGCCCCTCCGCGTCCCTGCGGGCGATCTCGACCAGTTCCGGGCCGATCTCGACGCCGACGACCGAGAAGCCGTGGCGGGCCAGCTCCAGCGAGTGGCGGCCGGTGCCGCAGGCGAGGTCGAGGATGCGCTCGCCTCCCTGCGGGCGGAGCATCGTCAGCGCCCGCTTGATTTCCGACTCGGTCCGCTCGGTCCAGGCCATATCGGCGCTCATGCCGTCGAACGCCGTCTCGTACCAGTCCTGCGGAATCTCCTTCTGAAGAACCGTCATCTCCCTCTCCCTAGCTCGCTCCCGATTGCACAGGAAAGCTTAAAAGATCAGGAGCTGTGCTGCTGGCGCTCCTCGCGGCGGTGGCGGCGGACCAGTGGGGCGACGTAGCCGATCAGCACGCCGATCCCGGCAGCCAGCAGGATCACCACGATCAGCGGCGCCTTGAAGCTCGCGAAGAGGACGTCGAAGCTGACCTCCTGCGAGTTCTGCAGAGCGACGATCAGGACCAGGGCGCTGAGGATCCCGACCAGCCAGGCGCGCCAGTTGACCGTTTTCTTCTCCTGCGGCATTTTTCGATCTTAGAAGCAAGCCATCATTGGGCCACTTGAATGTTTCTGCGATATTCGACTCGATCACCAAGCTGGTCACGGCGGCGGGCGCTGGTGCTGCCGTCTACGTCTTCCTGACCGAGAACATCGATGACGTGCTGCCGGCCTTTCTGACGGTGTGGGGACTTGCCTACCTTGTCCTACTCGGTCTCGCGGGCGCCCTGAGCTCGTCCGGCTCCGCGACCAGATCTTGACCGTTTCCTTCGGAGTCCTGGGAAGCGCCTTCCTCGGCCCCCTTGCCTACTCGGCGATCGCCGAAGACCTTCAAAGCGGCTTTCCGGTCGAACGCTGGTCGAACATCTGGTTCGCCGGAGCGCTGGCAATCGCAGCGACCCTGTCGATCCTGTTGCTGATCGGCGTCAAGCGAGGACGCGCGAATCTTGCGGCACGCCGCAAGCGAAGGTGCCAATCCTGCGGAGAGATGTGTCCGAAGGAGGCGAGGGTCTGCGCGACCTGCTCCGAGCCGTTTCCCTCCTGGCAGCTCCTGCGACCAACCGAGTAGAGCGATTGCGTGCTCGAGTCAGCGGGCCTCTGAAAAGGCGGGCTCCCGCTCGCCCTCTCCGGATGGCTCCTCGACATGCGCCGGCATCTCTCCCGGCGCCGGCGCTCGCAGGACGAAGATCGCGATCGCGACGGCAGCCGCGGCCAGGCCGGCGCCGATCAGGTAGGCGACGTGGTAGCCGGCGTTGAGCGCCTGCAGCTGGCCCTCGCCGTCGGCGAGCAGGGAGTTGGTGCGCTCGGTCGAGAGGGTGGCCAGGACCGCCAGCCCGATCGATCCGCCCACCTGCATGCTGGTGTTGACGAGGCCCGAGGCGAGCCCGGCGTCCTCGGGGGTCGCCCCCGACATCGCCAGGGTCATGATCGCCGGGAAGGAGGTGCCGACGCCGACGCCGATCAGCAGGAAGGGCGGCAGCAGGTCGGTGAAGTAGCTGCCGTCGACCGGCGTGCGGGCGAAGAGCAGCAGCGCGACGACGACCAGGCAGACGCCCGGGATCAGGGTCGTGCGGGGGCCGAAGCGCATGATCAGCTTTTCGGAGAACCCGAGCGACAGTCCGCCCATCACGATCGTCGTCGGCAGGAAGGCGAGGCCGACCTCGAGCGGGCTGTAGCCGAGCACGCGCTGCAGGTAGAGCGCGCCGAGGAAGAACATCCCGAACATCCCCGCGACCAGCAGCGCCTGCAGGACGTTGGAGCCGGCGACGTTGCGCGAGCGGAACAGCCGTAGCGGCATCAGCGGGTTGGCGATCCGCGCCTGGCGGAAGATGAACAGTGCCAGTAGCACGGCCGAGATCGCGCTGAGGACGAGCGTGCGGGAATCGCCCCAGCCCCAGTTCTCGATCTGCAGGATCGTGAACACGCCCAGCATCAGCGAGCTGGTGAGCAGGAGCGCGCCGGGGAAGTCGGCGCCCTCGCTGAGCCCGATCCCATCCGGGTTGGCGACGAGCCGTTTCGCCATGTAGGCGACGCCGATCCCGATCGGCAGGTTGATGAGGAAGATCCAGTGCCAGCTGATCGCGTCGGTGAGGACGCCGCCGAGCAGGAGGCCGATCGAGCCGCCGGCCGAGGCGACGAAGCCGTAGACGCCGATCGCTTTCGCCTGCGCGGCCGGTTCGGGGAACATCGTCACGATCATCCCCAGGATCACGGCCGAGGCCATCGCCCCGCCGATGCCCTGGACGAAGCGGGCGCCGACCAGCATCTCCTGGTTCTGCGAGACCGCGCAGACCAGCGAGGCGATGGTGAAGATCGCCAGGCCGACGAGGAAGACCCGGCGCTGACCGAGCAGGTCGCCCATCCGCCCCGCCAGCAGCAGCAGGCCACCGAAGGGGATCATGTAGGCGTTGATCACCCAGGCGAGATTGCTCTGGGAGAAGCCGAGGTCGTCCTGGATCGAGGGCAGGGCGACGTTGACGATCGTCGCGTCGAGGACGATCATCAGCATCCCCGCGCAGAGGACGTACAGGGCCAGCCAACGGGTGCGGTCGTGCTCAGTTGCGTTCATGCGAGTGCTTCACGCAGCTGGGGGTCGGCTGCGCGGTGGGGGCCACCGAGAATAACCATCAGGCGTGCCCGCCGGTCGGACGACGAAAGCGGTCGCGAGCTGGCAGGCCGGCCTTCGGGTTAGCATCCTGCGCGGACCAAGGGAGTGCAACTTTGAACGGTGAGGACAAACGGAGCTGGCATCGGCTGTTCCCGGATCCGGGCAGCGCGGTCATGGTGCTGGTCGCAGCCTTGATCGGCTTGGCGGCGGGGGGCGGCTCGACCTATGTCGTCCGGTCCAATGCAACCGACACCGAAACGGTGACCCAGACTCGGACCGAGACGGTCACGGTCGCCGAAGAAAGCGGAGAAGAAGTCGAAGGATTCATCCCCTCGGGCATCGGGATCGACGAACTCTACGCCGAAGAACAGGTGCAGGACGAAGACTTCTACGAAATCGAATTCGGCATCCGCAACATCGCCGGGCACGAATACGAAAACGCCTTCGTCGCCGGGATCTATCCGGAAGACGGCCCGATCGGCCTGACCGTCAACACCAAGTCGCGGTACTCGAGCATGAGCTTCGCCGTCGGCATCGACGCCGAGACGACCTGCCCGGAGGCGAGGGCGCGGGTGTGGGTGGAGGACGAGACCGGCCATGTTCTCTGGGGGCCGGCGAGAGTCGGGATCGCCACCCCGGCGCGGGCGGAAAACCTGGCTATCCCGGACCCGATCCAGGTGAGCCTCGTCTCCCGCAGCGCCGAGAGCGAAAGCTCCTGCGACTCCGGTAAGGCGGATGTCAGCTGGGGCGGAGTGCGGTTCGGCAGCAGCGACTGATTCAGCGGCCGCGGCGGCCGAAGGCGTGGCCGGCGGGCGCGACCGCGCGGAGCTCGGCGGCGGCGTGTTCGGTGGGCGTCTCGGGAGTGGGATCCTGGGCAGCGGTCGAGTGCGGCTCCAGCGGCGCCAGGTCGGCGACGAGGACGTTGATCGCGCCTTCGCGACGCTCGAGGCGGCCGCGGGCGCGGAGCAGGGGCGCGGTGCGAACCAGGGGGCGGTGGCGGTCGTAGACCGGGGGCGGGACGACGAGGTTGACCGAGCCGCGCTCGTCCTCGAGCAGCATGAAGGTGATGCCGTTGGCGGTCTCCGGGCGCTGGCGGGCGGTGACCATGCCGGCGATCTCGACTGCCGCGCCGTGGTCGACCCGCTCGAGGTCGGAGCTGCGCAGAAGCCAGGGGGCGAGCCCCGGGCGCAGCAGCTTCAGCGGGTGCTTGGCGACCGTCATCCCGGTCGCGCGGTAGTCGGCGATCAGCGTCCCCCACTCTCCCAGCGGGTCCAGCTCGGGCGAGGGCGGCGGCTCCATCGGCAGCGCCAGCTGGGTGCCGGCGGCGGCGATCCGCCCGGCGCCGGTGACGCCGACGCTCCAGAGCGCCTGGCGGCGATCGTCGCCGGAACCGGCCGGGACGCCGTCGAGAGCGCCGGCCCAGGCGAGGCGTTCGAGGCTCGGCAGGCCGACGCCGGAGCGCGACGCCAGTTCGGCGATCCCCTTATAAGGACCGGCCCGCTCGCGCTCCGCCGCCAGCGCCTCCATCTCCTCCTCGCGCACGCCCTTCACATAGCCGAGGCCGATCCGCACCACCAGCCCGCCGCGTGTCTCGGCTTCCTCGCGAGGCGTTTCGACGTGGCAGAGGGCGCGGCTGCGGTTGACGCACGGGGGCGCCACGCGGATGCCGCGGCGCTGGGCCTCGTGGACCAGCGAGTCGGGCGGGTAGAAGCCCATCGGCTGCTCGTTCAGCAGCGAGCAGAGGAACTCGGGCCCGTAGTGGATCCGCAGCCAGGCCGACTGGTAGGCGAGCAGGCCGAAGGCGGCCGAGTGGGCCTTCGGGAAGCCGAAGCCGGAGAAGCCCTTGATCTGGTCCCAGATCCGTTCGGCGACCTCCTCGGAGACGCCGTTCGCCGCCGCCCCGGCGAGGAAGCGCCGGCGGTGCTCGGCGATCGCCTCCTCGGAGCGCTTGCGGCTCATCGCCCGCCGCAACCCCTCCGCCTCGGAGGAGGAAAAACCGGAGAGGGCCATCGCCGTCTCGATCACCTGCTCCTGAAAGACGATCGTCCCCAGCGTCTCCTCCAGCACCGGCTCCAGCAGCGGGTGTGGGTAGGGGATCTCGTAGCCCGGGTTCTCGCGGCGCAGCTTGCGTCTCTCTATATAGGGGTGGATGGCGCCGCCCTGGATCGGGCCGGGCCGGACCAGCGCCACCTGGACGATCAGGTCGTCGAGGTCGCGCGGCTGGGTCCGCGGCAGCATCTGCATCTGCGCCCGGCTCTCGATCTGGAAGACGCCGGTGGTCTCGGCGGCGCGGATCGATTCGAAGGTCTCCTCGTCGTCGAGCGTGATCCGCGAGAGGTCGAGCCGCTCGCCGCGGGCGCGGCCGATCTCCTCGACGCAACGCTCGACCGCCGAGAGCATCCCCAGCCCCAGCAGGTCGATCTTGAGAAAACCGGCGTCGGCGCAGGAGTCCTTGTCCCACTGCACCGTCTGGCGGCCGGTCATCGCCGCGGGGACGACCGGGCAGACGTCGATCAGCGGCCGGGTCGAGATCACCATCCCGCCGGGATGCTGGGAGAAGTGGCGGGGCAAGCCCATGATCTCGCCAGCGAGATCCAGCAGCACCCGCCAGCGCGGCTCCTTGGCCCGCTCGGGGCCGAGCGAGGCGACCAGGTCGCGCTCGATCTCCTGCGCGGTCTCGTGGAAGCCGGCCGTCTTCGCCACCCGGTCGATCTCCGCCGCCGGCAGGCCGAGCGCCTTGCCGAGATCGCGGATGGCGCCCTTCGGCCGGTAGGTGGGGAAGGCGGCGACCAGGGCCGAGCGGTCGGCGCCGTAGCGCTCGTGCACCCGCGGGATCAGGATCGCGCGGATGTCGCGGGGAAAGTCGAGGTCGATGTCCGGCATCGAGGTCGTTTCCTCGTTGAGGAAGCGGCCGGAGAAGAGGTCGGCCTCGACCGGGTCGACGTGGGAGAGGCCGGTGAGGTAGCAGACGATCGAGCTGACGCTGGAGCCGCGTCCCCGCCCCGGCGGCAGGACCGAGCGGGCGGACTCCGGCCCGCGCACCTCGGCGGCGACCTCCCGCGCCAGCTCCAAGAGGTCGCGGTGGAGGAGGAAGAAACCCGAGAGGCCGAGCCTGCGGATCGTCGCCAGCTCCTCCTCCAGCCGCCACTGGGCCTCGAGCAGGCGGGCGCTGCCGGCGTAGCGCTCGCCCAGGTGGTGGTTGCAGACGCGGGCGAGCTCGGTGTCGGCGCCGGCGTCCTCGCTGCCGGGGTAGCGGTAGCCGAGCTGCTCGGTGAGGTCGAAGCGGAGGCGCTCGGCCAGGCGCTCGGTCTCGGCCACCGCCTCGGGGAATTCGGCGAAGCGCGCCGCCATCGCCGCCGGCGAGGTGAGGGCCGAGGTCGAGTTGCCGCGGCGCCGGGGCTCGGACTCCTCCAGCGTCTCGCAGAGCCCGATCGCAACCAGCGCGTCCTGCAGCGGCGCCCGGCGGCGGTCGTGACAGTGAACGTTGCCGGTGGCGACGCAGGAAACGTCGAGCCGCTCGGCCAGCAGCTTCAGCCAGCGGTTGCGAGCGCGGTCGCGCCGCCAGTAGGGCCGCTGCAGCTCGACCCGGAATCGGTCGCGTCCAAAGGCTGCGAGCAGGCGCCGCGCAAGCCGCTCACCCTCGGCGGTATCGCCGCGTTCGAAGGCGCCGGCGGCGACCCCGTCGCGGGCGCAGCCCGAGAGGCAGACCAGCCCCTCGGCGTGCTCCTCCACTTGCTCGAGAGTCGCCCAGGCCTGCGTCTGACTGTGGGCGGTGTTGTCCCGCGTATGCGCATGAGCAAGGGTCAGCAACCTGCACAAGTTCCGGTACCCGGCCTCGTCTTCCGCGAGCAGGGTGAGATGAAGGTCGCGCTCTCCCTTCCGCACGGTCAGCTCGGCCCCGGTGATCGGACGCACGCCGAAGCCCTTGCAGGCATGGGCGAACTCCATCGACCCCCAGACCCCGTCGTGGTCGGTGAGGGCGAAGGCGGGGTAGCCCTGGGCGGCCGCGGCGGCGGTCAGCTCCATCGGAGTCGAGGCCCCGTCGAGAAACGAGAAGGCGGAGTGGGCGTGCAACTCGACGTACATCGATCGATCCCTGGCCTCAGGCCCGCTGCCGGTACCAGCGCTGGGCGCGGGCGGTGCGGAAGACGGTGAGGGCGCGGCCGTCGCAGAGCGCCAGCTCGAAGTAGTGCCGCCGCAACGGCTTCGGCGTCCACCAGCGGTCCTCGACCAGCCACTCCTCGCGGACGGCCTCGACCGCGGCTCCCTCGACGGTTGCCGGCGCGCCGCCGGGATCGGTCCGGACATCCACCCGCTGCGGGGCGTAGAGACGGCGGAGGTCGGGCATCAGAGCTCGGGGAAGGGGGTCAGCATCGCCCAGCGCTCCGGCACCCGCGAGGAGCCGTCGACCGGGAGGATCTTCAGCAGCGCCTCCGCGCCCTGCACGGCGCGCACCTCCCGCACCGCCGCAGCGAGCCGGCGCCGGCGCGGCTCGCTGCCGCCGACCGAGAGCTCGAGCTGATCGCGGGATGGAGGACCCAACCCGACCGCGCGTAGGCGCAGCGCCGTCGCCGGCCCCGGCAGCTCCTCCAGCCTGGGCGCGAGGACGTGGCGCAGGACCGGCGGTGCGGCACTCGGCCGCCCCAGCCCCTGCTCGACGCTCCAGCTGCCGCCACTCGCCAGCCGCGCCCCGAGGCGGAGGCCGAGCAGCGTCCTCCCCTTTCGCCGCGGAGACGCCAGCAGTCGATCGACGAGGAGCTCGAGGGCGCGGTCCAGCTGGCGACCTGCGGTGCCTTCCGGCAGCTCGATCTCCTCGGCGAGCTCCTCGTGGGGGATGCGCGGCCGCAGTGGCTCCTCTTCGCCGCGGCAGAGGCGCAGCGCCTCCAGGCCCGGCGGGCCGAAGCGGTCGGCGACCTGGTCGTCGCCGAGACGGGCGAACGCCTTCAGGGTGGAGACCCCGAGGCGCTCCAACGCCTCGATCAGCTCTCGGGCTTGCCGCTCCTCGGCCCCCAGCCGCGTGCGCAGCGCCACGACCGGAACCGGCCTCGACCACCTGCCGGCGGCGAGGAAAGCGGCGAAGCGAGTGCTCCCCGTGGCGATCGTCCACCGTTCGCCAACTGCCCGCCGGGCGACGGCGAGGACCCCCCGCGACGAGCCGCCATAGATGGAGCGCAGACCGTCGACCGCGAAGAACGCCTCGCCGCCCCCCCCGAGCTCGACCGCGGCGCCGACCGACTCCAGCGCCCGAGCCATCCCCTCGGTCGCTTCGAGTGCCTCGACCGGGTCATGAAGATCGACGCGCCCGGACCGAGGCCCCCCGGCACGATCCGGGCGCGGCGGAGTCGCCAGGTCCCGTTTGATGACACAGGCGATCTCCATACGAACATATGTTCGGGTTCAAGGATAGCGATTTCAAGCGCACTTGAGCCCAACCACAAGCTTCTTAATCTTTTGGGCGCGGTGCTCTCAGGCAGCGTCGAAGTCGAGCTCGGCCGCAGCCGCGTCGGCGCCGAAGTACGGCAGCACCGCCAGGTACATCAGCTCGGGCAGCAGCGGCTCGAACCCGTCCTCGGATTCTCTCGCGAGCCGCGTATGGAGGACCGCCAAGATGCCGGCGGCGACCGCCTCGGCCGAGATCGCCGGAGCCGTGTCGTCGCCTTCTTCGCGGGCCAGGTCGATCAGCTGCGCGGCCCGCGCCATCGCATCGGTGCGCTTCTCGACCGCCAGCGGGCCGGCGGCGTGAACCTCGACCAGCAAGGCACGGCCGATCCGCGGCCGGTTGTCGAGGAACTCCAGAAGACCCCGCAGCGAGCCTCGCAATCGCCCGCGCCAGCTCGGTTCCTCTTGGGCCGCGGACTCGCGCATCGCCGACTCCGCCCACATCGCGCCGGCCTCGAGCGCCTGCAGGTAGCAGTCCTCCTTGTCGCGGAAGCTGTCGTAGAAGGCCTGCCTGTAGAGGCCGGCGGCCTCGATCGCATCCTGCACCGTGGTCTGCTCGTACCCACGGCTGCCCACGGCTTCGAGCATCCCTTCGAGGATGCTCTCTCGCTTTCCGGTCAAAGTCCCCGCCCGGTTGTTGTCAGAAGATAAACAAGTCGTCTGTCTTTCGGTACCTAAACGGTATCCATTCGGAGGCGGTCGCGGCCCCGCCACCTGACTTCGGTACTCTCTCGTTCGTGACTGCGAGATCAACAACGCGTCCACTTCCCGGCCGGCAGGCATTGCCGCGCGAGTTCATCACCAAGCACCAGCGGGCCCGGATCATCGCCGCGCTGGCTCAGGAGACCGCCGAGAAGGGCTACCGGGCGGTGACCGTCGCCCACATCGTCAAGCGCGCCGGCATCGCCCGCAACACCTTCTACGAAAACTTCGGCTGCAAGGAGGAGTGCTTCCTCGCGGCCCAGGAGTATGCGATGTCCACTGCCCTGGAGCGGGTCGTGACCGCCGCGGGCGAGATCGACGACTGGCCCCGGCGGATCCGCGCCGGGCTCACCGCCTTCCTCGACTACGTGGCCGAAGAGCCGGCCCTCGCCCGCACCTGCATGGTCGAGTCCCTTTCGGCCGGCCCCGCCTCGGTCAGGTACTACGAGGAGTCGCAGCAGGCGTTCGTCTCGCTCTTCCGACTTGGACGCGATGTCTCCCCCCGGGGCGGACAGTTGCCGGAGACGCTGGAGGAGGCTTTGATCGGTGGAGTCTTCTGGATCGTCTACCAGCGACTGACCGGCCCGGAAGCCGGCAGGGTCGGCGAGCTGCTGCCCGAGCTGATCGAGTTCATCCTCACCCCGTACCTTGGGGCCGACGAGGCGACCGCGATAGCCGCCGGCGATACGGAGCCGGCCTTGAAAGATGGGCTCGCCAGGTGAGCGGCGATCCAAAAACTGGCCAGTTGGCCAAAACGGAGCCGGCTCGTTTGGATCGGTATCGTCGGTTCTCTTGAGCGATCCAGTCAACCCGTCCGTCGACTCTCCCGAGTACCCGCCCGAGCTGGCCCGGCTGCCCCCGGGGCGACACGGCTTGCCGCGCGAGTTCGTCGCGCACAACCAGCGCGAGCGTCTGATTGCCGGGCTCGCCGAGGCCGTCGCCGAAAACGGCTACGCCGGGACGACGATCGCCCACATCACCCGGCACGCCGCGGTTTCCCGCCGCACCTTCTACGAGCACTTCAACAGCAAGGACGAGTGCTTCATCGCCGCTTACGACACCGTGATGACCGAATTGCGCGAGCGGGTCGGGCAGGCGTTCGACCAGGAGGACGAGTGGCCCGAGGCCGTGCGGGCCGGCATCGCGGCGATGCTCGAGTTCCTCTCCTCCGAGCCCCAGCTCGCCCGTCTCAGCATGGTCGAGGCGCTGGTCGCCGGGCCGGTGGTGGTCGAGCGCTACGACGAGGCGATCCAGAGCCTGGTCCCGTACTTCCAGGCGGGCCGCGAGGGGCGGCCGCCGGAGGTTCTGGCCGGCCTTTCGCCGACCACCGAGGAGGCTCTCGTCGGTGGCATGGTCTCGCTGATCTCCCGGCGGATCTTCGCCGACCGCACCGCGGAGCTCGAGTCGCTGCTCCCCGACCTGGTCGAGTTCACTCTGACTCCTTACCTGGGCAGTCCCGCGGCGGCCAAAGTCGCCCGCCAGTCCTGAGCGGCTCTCACAGGCCCTGACCGTGGCGACCCTCGCCCGCGGCAAAGCGAGATGCCCCCTCGGCGGCGACGCGAAGGACCTCGCGGCCGAGGCGATGCTCCAACTCCAAGCCCGCGGCCAGCGGCAGGCCGGCCCCTTCGATCGCAGCGCGGCGGTCGCTCAGCATCGTCTCCTGGGGGAAGCCGGAGAGCTTCTCGGCCAACTCCAGCGATCGCTCAAGGTGCCGGCCGGGCTCGACAGTCTCGGTGAGCAAACCGATCCGCTGCGCCTCCTCGGCGTCGACGGGCCGGCCGGTGAGGATCATCTCCATCGCCCGGCCCATCCCCACCACCCGCGGCAACCGCTGGGTGCCGCCGTCGATCAGGGGCACCCCCCAGCGCCGCTCGAAGCAGCCGAAGACCGAGTTTGAGGTGGCGATCCGCAGGTCGCACCAGAGGGCGAGCTCGAGGCCGCCGGCCAGGCACCAACCCTCGATCGCCGCGATCGCCGGCTTCGAGGGAGTGAGGCGGCTGAAGCCCATCGGCCCCGCCGGGTGGTCGACGTCGAGGTCGATTGCCTTCAGGTCTGCGCCGGCGCAAAAGGCCTCGCCGCCGGCCCCGGTGAGGATCAGGACGCGGGCGTCGTCGTCGGCCTCGAACCGCTCGAGGCCCTGCCGCAGGGCGGTGGCGGTCGCGGCGTCGACCGCGTTGCGGCGCTCGGGCCGGTCGATCGTCAGGACCGCAGCCGTCCCCCGCCGCTCGTAGCGCACCTCGTCGCTCATCGCGGAGATCGTTCCATACGAGGAGACACCTGCCTAGAAGGAGGGAGCGGGCGGGCTAGTCGCGGCGCGGGTCACGGGGTTCGCTGCGACGCCCGGCTCCCAGAAGTGCGCCCCGGTCGCCGATCTTGGAAAGGGCAGGATCCCCAAGACCGCTCGCAACCGTAGGCGGCGGAGCGGACAACGAAAAAGCGACCGGGAGTGGCGCTCGTTGCCTGCCTCGCGCGTAGCCTTCGCGCTCAGAAGCTCGTTGCGCCACCTTCGAGACTTTTGCCCGCTTGGCTTCCGCGGGGTCCGGTCTCTCTCGGTCGCAAAGCGAAGGTACTCCCCAGCAGCCCGCGGCGCTAGGGGGTGGCCGCCGGAGCAATCCGCAAAGAGCGATAAGTTCGCGCTCGAAATGGAGGGATCGGAGGCGTCCGCGCGGCGGGCGCGGCGCGCGCCGCCGGAGAGCCGCGGCCGGCTGGTCAGCTTCTTCCAGCTGGCGGTGACATCGGGATCCTCGTCGCCTACCTGGTCGGCCTCGCCTTCGACCACGTCGAAGGATGGCGCTGGTTGCTGGGGCTCGGCTGCGTGCCCGCGCTGCGCCTCGCCTTCGGGATGCTGCGAATGCCGCAGAGCCCGCGCTGGCTGGTGATGAGCGGCGACGACTTCGCCGCGCGGGCGACCCTGGCGAAGATTCGCGTCGACGACCCGGACACGAATCGACCGCGAGGTCGGCGGCGTCGGGATCCTCACCCTGGTCTTCTGCTGGAAGCTGGTGCCGGAGACGCAGGGCAAGCCCTGGAGGAGATCCAGGCCTATCTCGAAGCGCAGGTGAAGGCCCGCGGCTGATCGGTCCGGTTACCCTCACCGGGTGCGGATCGACCAGATCATCTCCGAGCAGCGGCCGACCTTCTCGGTCGAGTTCTTCCCGCCGAAGACGGCGGAGGCGACCGAGCAGCTTTACGAGACCGCGCGCGAGCTGCGGGCGCTGGAGCTGGACTTCGTCTCCGTCACCTACGGCGCCGGCGGCTCGACCCGCGATGGCACCGTCGAGATCACCAAGGCGCTGAAGGACGAGATCGGGTTCGAGACGATGGCCCACCTCAGCTGCGTCGGCGAGACCACCGAGGGGCTGGCGGCGACGCTCGACCGGATCGATGCGGCGGGGATCGAGAACGTCTTCGCCCTGCGCGGCGACCCGCCGCGAGGACAGGAGGACTTCGTCCAGCCCGAGGGCGGGCTGGGGAGCGCGGCAGAGCTGGCCGCCTTCATCTCCGCCGGCTGGGATTTCGGGATCGGCGGCGCCTGCTTCCCAGAGGTCCACCCGGAGGCGCCCGATCTCGAGACCGACCTCCGCTACCTGAAGACCAAGGTCGACTCCGGCGCCGGCTTCCTCATCACCCAGCTCTTCTTCGACAACCAGGTCTACTTCGACTTCGCGCGGGCGGCGCGCGAGCGGGGAATCGAGGTGCCGATCCTCGCTGGGGTGATCCCGGTCGGGAGCTTCGCCCAGACGAAGCGGATCTGCGACCTCTGCGACGCCTCCATCCCGGCGCCGCTGGAAGCCGCGTTCGAGGCTGCCGGCGGAGACCCGGAGCGCGAGTTCGAGCTGGGGATCGCCTTCGCCGCCCAGCAGTGCGCCGAGCTGCTGATCGCCGGCGCGCCGGGAATCCACTTCTACGCGCTCAACCGGGCGCCGGCGACGCGGGCGGTGCTCGGTGCGCTGAAGGCTTCGCGGCCGTGGGAAAGGGAAGGTATTTATTCCACGGTTAGAAATATTTGAATAAGATGCCGCCCGATGAGCAATCGAGGGAGGCGGCATGCTTAGGGGAGGACTTGTCCTAGTTGCGTTGATCGCGGCGCTTTTCGTCGCGTCGGGATGCGGAGACAGCTCCGAGGGAGCGTCTGACAACGCCCACATCAATACGGAATCCGGGTCGACCCACGACCTGATCGCAGACGAGCGCGAGGGTACGCCTCCTCCGCCTCTGAAATTCACGAACCTGCGCAAAGCGGCGACCGACAGCGGCTGCTTTCTGCTGCTGAAGCTGAAACCGGAGGAGGAAAAGGAACTTCCTCCCGGCGCTCCCGCCCCGAACTACGAAACGGAACCCCCTGTCTCGGGACCACACGTCGAACCGCCTTACCAGCAAGCCGACGGCGCCTACCTGAACCTGGTGGATTCGATCGACCAGGTCGGGGCTCTGGACCACGGTCGAATGATCATCCAGTACGCGCCCGATCTCTCCGAAGAGATCCAGCTGGAACTGAAGGGCCTCTACGACACGATGTACGGGGCGACGCTGTTCTTCCCCAACGACGAGATGCCCTTGGCGGTGGCGGCGACGACCTGGACCAACTTCCTCGGGTGCACGTCCTACGACGGACAGGTGACGCTGGACGCGATCCGCGACTTCGGCAAACTGACCTGGGGAAAGTATGGGACGAAGCCGGTGAAGTCGTTCCCGTTCGAAGGACCCACTCCGGCTGATCCGGAAGAGCCGGGCAGCGCGGAATAGTCGCTGCCCGGCCCCAGGCTGCATAATCCCAGGCACATGGGTAAGGGAGAGCGTGAACGCGAGCGGTTGCGCCAGGAGCGGATCGCCGCCGAAGAAGGGGCGGACAAGTCCGACCGCAACCGCATGATCATCGGCTACGCCGTGGTCTCGACCGTGGTGCTCGTGGTCGCGGTGGTCGTCTTCCTCCTCGTCAGCGGTGGCGGCGACAGCTCTAGCGCCAGCGGTGACGCCCACATCAACGGCAATCAGGAAATGGGCAGCACGAACGGCGTGCAGCCCGACGACAGGGCGGGCATCGTCCCCGCCCGGACCAAGGTCTTCGACCTGGACGAAGCTGCGAAGCAGGCGGGCTGCGACGTGCAGCTGAAACTGGAAGACGAGGGCAAGGAACACCTTCCCGTCAATTCGCCGGAACCGAACTACAAGACCAACCCGCCGACCTCGGGCAACCACGTCGAACCGCCCTACCAGCAGGCCGACGGCGCCTACAGCGAGGAACCGAAGCCGCTCGACGTCGTCCACTCGCTGGAGCACGGCCGGATGGCGATCCAGTACTCGCCCGACCTGCCGGAGAAAGCACAGCTCGAACTAAAGGGGCTCTACGACACGATGTACGGGGCCTCGCTGATCTTCCCCAACGACAGGATGCCCTACGAGGTCGCGGCGACGACCTGGACCAACCTGATCGGTTGCGACGAATACAAGGGCGCGATCACCCTCGACGCGATCCGCGCTTTCGGGCGGGAGACCTGGGGCAAGTACGGCGGCGAGCCGGTCGAAGCCTTCTCCTTCACCGGGCCGACTCCGGCACAGCCCGACGAACCAAGCAACTAGGTCTTAGGTCCGGTAGGGGGGGAAGAAGTCCCCCGCCCCGCGGCCGCGGCTGAGCCGCGCGTAGGCCTGCGGGTCGCAGACCAGCTCCGAGGTGAGCCAGGCCTGCCGGCGATTGGCGAAGCCGCGCTTGAACTCCTCCAGCGCGTCGCCGGGGGCGATGCCGCCGCCGAGGTTGAGCGGTAGGCCGAGCTCGGTCGAGTGCTCGACGAGGCGGGTGACGATGCTCTTCATCGGCGCCTCGCGCAGGTGAGAGTCGGCGCTGCCGCTGAGGTAGTAGTGGAGGTAGCCGTCGCTGACCGCGACGATCGAGGCGGCGGCGAGGGAACCGTCGGGGGCGGTGGCGAGGGCCAGCCAGGTGCGGTCGGCTTCGAGGATGCGGTCGAAGTAGGCGGCGGCGAAGAAATAGTGCGGGGCCGCCTCGGTGCGCCGCATCGTCTGCTCGTAGACGTCGAGGAAGCCGGCGCGCTGGTCGGGGGTGGTTTCAGCGCCGGGGACGAGCTCGAGGACGTAGCCGGCTTCGAGGTTGCGGCGCACCTGACGGCGGTCGCTCGGCCGGCTCTTCGGCGGCAGCGCGGGGTCGGCGATCTGGACGACGTTGCGCTCGCTGGCACCGGCCAGCGGCGCGGGGCCGAGGGCGTGGCGGACGAAGGCGCTGACCAGGCCGGTGGCGGAGAAGTCGATCGCGGCGGGGTCCAGCTCCTCGATCGGGCCGGCCAGGCCCGGGTAGCCGTAGGGGGAGATCGCGTCGCGCTCGTCCGTGCCCTCGATCGCGCGGACGACAAGCGGGGCGACAAGCTCACCTCCGTCGCTCTCGATTCGCAGGGTGTGGGTGACGCCCGCGGCGTCGAGGAAGGGGCGGGAGCGGAAGAACTGATCATCGGCGGCGGCCGCGCCGCCGTCCTCGATCAGCTCGGCTCTGGCGGCGAAGGCGCTCACTCCAGCAGGTCCGCGGCGGCGGCGCGGAACTCGTCCGGCAGCACGCCCCACACCTCGCAGTCGTCCGGGGGCGCATCGTGCCGGGCGAGGTGGGCGCGCATCGTCCCCTCGTGCTTCCAGCCGAGGCCGGCGACGGTCTTCTTCGCCACCTCGTTTCGGGCCGGGATGCGGCCATAGACGCGGTGTGCCCCGTACTCGTCGAAGGCCTTGGCGATCGTCAGCGCCTCGGCGCGGCGGCCGACGCCCTTGCCGCGGACGTCGTCGCCGATCAGGGCGCCGAGCTCCGGCGCCGTCTGGCGGAACAGCCCGTAGAGGGCGGTGAAGCCGACCGGCTCCTCGTAGCCCTCGACGACGATCGCGAACTTGCGGTCCTCGCCGGAGTCGTCCATCGCCCGCTCGGCCCAGGCTTCGGCCTGCTCCAGGGTGAACTCGTCGCGCTGCTCCATCAGCGTCTGCGTCGCCTGCGGGTTGTTGAACCAGCGGTGGACGGCGGCGGCATCGCCGGGTTCGAACGGACGCAGGCTGACGGCGGGGCGGTCGGTCACGCGTGAACCTTATGTGTCCGATCGTCAGACGAGCACAGGTGCCTCGACGTGCCTCCGCTCAAGCGCTTTGAGGACAACCCTCTCGACGTCTGGGGAAGCGCTCGAGATGTTTATGGCGAAGTTGACGTCTCCGGTCTCGATTTCTTCGGCAAGACGCGCGACGAACTCGTCCGCGAAAGAGTGGCTGGTGCTGAGAATGCCTGAGAAATCAAGTGCGACTACCTCGGCGCTTCCTGCTTTCTGGACGAGGTCCGTTCGCAGTTCTTGGCCGAGGGGTCGGGTTGCCAGAGTCTTCCCATGCTCTGCGAGTGCGTAGCGATACGCCATTCGCTGCCTCCTCTCGAACAAATTCCAAGTTGACCGGATACTAGAAGAAATGTCGGAGGGTCAAACCGACACGAGGTCGTACGTGATCCAGGTTCCACGCCGGAACCGAGCGGCAGGGAGAACCTCGATCTTGGGGATCTCCTGAACCGTCTGAATCCGACAGAATCCACTCGCGGAAAGGATGTCCATTTTTGCCGCATGAAGTGAGCTCGTCAGTGCCGCTTCGAAGACCGACGAAAATCCCACTCCCCGATGAGGATTGTCGGTGCCGCTGACGCTTTCCTTGGTTGCGTATGCGATTGCCCAACCGTCATCGCTCCACTCTGGATAGCACTGCCGGATGTGCTCAGGGACTCCAATTCCAAGGTCGCTGATGGCGATCGTCACCTGTCGCTTAGGCTCGGTAACTCGGCGAACAGCCGCGAATGCGCCAAGGTCATTCTCCCCGTGATCGATCGCATTGGCGCAAAGCTCCGACATCGCCATGAAGGCAGCGTGCCCCAACGGCGATACATCGGGCAGTTGGTACTCGAGGATCTCCTGCGTTCTTTCCGCTACCCCCTCCACTTCGAGGAACTCCTTCATGCAGGTGACCGGCATGATCGCGTCCTCTTCGGGAGAGGCCGGCAGGCTTGGGTCGATGGACATAGCCTCGAAGGCCCGTCTTGCTCCAAAGTCGGTCGGGAGTCTGGTTTTGACCTCCCGCCCCAATCCCCTGTGCCACTCGACGAACGTCCGGAGACGAACAGCGAACATCGGATGGATAGGGAGCTGAAGCCGACTGCAATCGATCTCAATCGTGTCGGGCAACTCATGCGCGAGTGGGAAGTCATCTCTCCAACCGTCGCGCGCGCCGCTTGAGCCGATTTCCTTTACCCAGGCCACCGGATCACTTTATGAAGTCGCGCGGCGCTCCAGATCAGTCCGGGGCGAGACCCTGGCCGGTGAGGACTAACCAGGCGGTCTTGAGCAGGATGCGCAGGTCCAGTGCGAGGGAGCGGTGGTCTACGTACCAGACGTCGAGCTCGATTCGCTCCTCCCAGGGGATGCCGGCGCGGCCCTGGACCTGGGCCCAGCCGGTGATCCCGGACAGCACCTCGTGGCGGCGTTTCTGGTGCGGGGTGTAGTCGTCGACCTGGGCTTTGATCGTCGGGCGCGGGCCGACGATTGCCATCTCGCCGCGCAGCACGTTGACGAGGTTGGGTAGCTCGTCGAGCGAGGTGCGCCGCAGGAGGCGACCGGGGGTGGTGACGCGGGGGTCGTCGCGGTAGACGACCTTGCCGACGCCGACCGGGTCGGAGCCCTGAACCATCGTCCGCAGCTTCCACATCTCGAACTCCCGCCCGCCGAGGCCGACGCGGCGTTGGCGATAGATCACCGGGCCGGGGCTGGTCAGCTTGATCGCGATCGCGGCGGCAAGCAGGATCGGCGAGAGGATCGCCAGGGCGAGGGCGGCGATGAGGACGTCGAGGGCGCGCGGCATCAGCGGGTCCCCTCGGCCTTCTCCCAGCGGCCGGAGGCGCCGCGGCGCCAGCGGTCCCAGAGCCCCGCGGCGATCGAGATAGTGGTCATCGCGTAGTAGCGGGCGATGCGGAACGGGGCGATCGGCAGGACGCGGCCGAGCAGCGCGGCGGCGATAAGGGCCAGCTGGAGGACGAAGGTGAGGACGTAGAACCAGCCGGCGCCGAGGAGGAAGGCGTTGGCGACCAGGGCGATGACGTGCAGCAGCGGGCTGAGATAGCGGAGCAGGCGGTGGGAGGCGATCTCGAAGGCGAAGAGCGGTGGGTAGCCGCGCGGGGAGACCATTCCTTCGCCGACGACGATGTCCCAGAGGCCGACCATCATCCGCCGTTTGCGGGCGAGCTCCCCCTCGAGGGTGGGGACCATCTTCTCCTCGGCCCGCGCCGCCGGCGCGTAGAGGGAGCGCAGGCCGCGCTTGGCGAGGGCAAAGGGGAAGCTGAGGTCGTGGCTGCCGGAGGGGTCGAGGGGGAGGTAGGCGCTTCGCCGGATCGCGTAGATGGCGCCGTTGCCGGCGGTGACCCCGGCCAGCGCCGACTCCATCTCCCGCACCGCCATCTCGTAGCGCCAGTAGGCGCCCTCGAGGTTGCCGCCGCCGGGGTCGAGGAAGCGGACCTGGCCGCAGACGTAGCCAACCTGCGGGTCGGCGAAGGGAGCGACGAGCAGGCGCAGGGCGTCGGGCGCCCAGACGCTGTTGGCGTCGGAGAAGGCCAGGACCTCGCCGCCGGCCTGCTCGGCGGCGGCGTTGAGCGCCGCGACCTTGCCGCCGGGCGGCAGCTCGAGGACGAGATCGGCGCCGGCGGCGCGGGCGCGCTCCGCGGTCGCGTCGGTGGAGCCGTCGGAGGCGACGATCACCTGCAATTGGTCGCGGGGGTAGTCGAGGGCGAGCGCGTTGGCGACTTTGGCGGCGATTACGTCTTGCTCGTCGTAGGCGGGGACTATCAGGGAGACAGTGGGTGGACCGGCGGCTTCGGCCGCGGGTCCTGTCTCCGATCGGGGGCTCTCCCTACCGGGAGAGTCCTCCCGATCGTCGCCACCCGCCGAGGAGCCTCTGAGATGGACCAGTAGCCAGAGAAGCAAGGGGTAGCCCAGGTGGGTGTAGATGAGAAGGCTGGCGCTGAGCCAGAAAAGGATTGCCGCGAGGGTGGTCATGGCTGGCGCTCCAGCAGGTCGCGGTAGAGGTCGAGGGTGCGGCGGGCTGCCTCGTCCCAGGAGAAGGGGCCGGCGGCGGCTCGGGTTGCGGCGACGGCGAGGTCGGCGCGGGCTGCCTCGTCGGCGATCAGCTCGTCGAGGGTGGCGGTGAGGGCATCGGTGTCCCCAGGCGGGACGAGCCGGGCCGCTCCGGTCTCGGCGACCTCGGGGAAGCCTCCGACGGCGCTGAGGACGAGTGGCTTGCCGAAGGCGAGGCCGGTGTAGAGGACGCCCGAGTGCTCGGCGTCGAGGTAGGGGAGGACGACGAGGTCGGCGCGGCGGAAGATCGCCGGGATCTCGGTCTCGTCGACGAAGCGGGTGATGAACCGGACCCGGCCGCCGACCTCGGCCGCCTGCCGCCGCAACGGCTCGACGTCCATCCGCGGGTTGCCGACGATCCAGAGCTCGGCGCCGGTGCCGGCGAGCCGACCGTAGGCCTCGAGCAGGTTCTCGATCCCCTTGTAGGGACGGAGCAAGCCGAAGCAGAGGATCACCGGCCTCTCGGCGCCCTCCAACTCGGCCGGCAGCGGTTTCTCCTCCGGCAGCCGGGTCAGGTAGTCGAAGGCGCCGTGGGGGATGACGCGGACCTTGGCCGGGTCGAGCCCGACCTCGTCGCGCAAACGGGCGGCGCTGTGCTCGGAGTGGGCGACGACGGCGTCCATCGCGCCGAAGACCCGGCGCGCACTCCGCACCTGTCGGCGGCTCGGTTGCGGCGGCAGGATGTAGTGGGCGGTCATCACCCGCGGGCGCAGGGACGGGAGCAGGCGCGTGTCGAGCGCTGGGACCGTCAGCCACTGGTAGTGGACGACGTCGGCGTCGGCCGCGCGGCGGAAGCGGAGCATGTCGGGGACGTGCTCGAGCGCCTTGAACGGAAGGCGGGCGGGGGCGTCGAGACCGCGGGCGGCAGAGCGGCGGTAGAAGAGCTCCTCGACCCGGTAGCCCTCGGCGGGCGGGACCGGGCCGTAGAGGAAGCGCGAGGTCAGCAGCTCGACCTCGGCTCCGGCGCGCGCCAGCGCGGCCGCGAGCGCGCGGTCGTAGGGCGGCGTGAAGGCCGAGGGGTCGACGAGCTGGACTTTCATGGCTGACGGAGAATCCTCCACCGGTGGAGGATTATCGTGAGCACCTTGCCCCCCACGCTCTCCTACTGCGTCGTGAACACGAACGGCCGCGATTACCTGCTCGCCTGCCTGGCGGCGATCGAGCGCACCCATCCCGCCGGAGTCGAGCGGGAGATCCTCGTCCTCGACAACGCCTCCGACGACGGCTCGGCCGACGCTGTGCGGGAACTCGGCGACGGGATCCGGCTGGTCGCGCTGGAGCAGCGCACGGGCAAGGCCGAGAACGACTCGACCCTGATGCGCGAGGCCAAGGGCAGGTACTGCCTGCTGCTGAACGAGGACTCCGAGCTGCGGCCGGGGGCCGCGGCGGCGCTGGTCGCGGCCCTCGACGCGGACCCGAAAGCGGCTGCGGCGACCGCCCAGCTGCTCGACTCCGGCGGCGATCCCGTCCCCTCCGCCTGGCGCTTCCCCGGCGTGGGCACGGCGGCGATCGGAGCGCTCTTCCTCCACCGTCGCTTCACCGTGCAGAGCACGGGCAACGAGACCCGCCGGGTCGACTGGGCCCAGTCGAGCGCCCTGCTGGTCCGCCGCGAGGCGGCCGCGGCGGTCGGCTACATGGACCCCGACTTCTTCGTCTACTACGACGAGTGCGACTTCGCCAAGCGGCTGGCCGACGCCGGCTGGCATTCGCTCTTCGTCCCGGCGGCCGAGGCCGTCCACCACGACCAGCTCTCGACCGACCTCGCCAAGGGCCTGCCGCGGATCGTCGAATTCCACCGCAACCGCAACCTCTACATGCGAAAGCACCACGGGCCGGCTGCGGCGCTGGCGGTGCGCGTTCTCACCGCCTGGTCATATGCACTGCGAGCGATCGCCGCGACCGTTCTCCCCAACCGCCCGGGGCGGATCTTCTGGGCCCACGCATGGCAGGCGCTCTTCCCCAACCGCGGCGAATCGATCCGCGATCGCGCTCAGTTGCGAGCGTCTTCGTCGAGTCGCTCCACCTCGTAGACCTCCGAGACGCGGCCATCGACTGCGGGCTCGACCGCGCGAAGATCGGCGAGCAGCGCGCCGGGGTGACGCAGGCGGGCGATCCACCCTCGCTCCTCGTCGCTGAAGAAGCCGGTGGCGAAGAGGGCGATTGGATAGGCGGCGAAGAGGGCGGCGCGGAGCAATAGGCCGTCGGCGCCCGACGTCGGGACCAGCAGTTCGGCGAGGCCGACGATCGCCGCGACGGTCAGCACCACCCGCATCAACCTCCCCCACTCGTAGGGCACCGGGAAGAGGCGCTGCGTGAAGACGTACATCAGCCCCAGCACCACCAGGTAGGAGCCGACCAGGGCGAGGCCGGCGCCGGCGATCCCAAGCGGCGGCACCAGCAACAGGTTGAGGGCGACGTTGGCGACCAGGGCGCCGATCGCTGCCGGGAAGTTGAACTCGGTGCGTCCGGTACGGCCGAGGATCACGACGAGGACGAGGTAGAGGGCGTAGAGGGTGACCGCGGTGGCGACGAGGCCGATCGCTTCGTAGGAGTCGAAGAACTCCGGCGCGGCCAGGGCGCGGACGATCCAGCGCGAGAACAGCCACATGCCGGTGACGACGAAGGCGCAGCCGGCGACGAAGAGGGTGACGACGGTCGCGTAGACCCGGCGCGCTTCGTCGTCGTCGCGGATCGAGTAGGCGAGCGGCGGCCAGGCGAGCTGGAAGCCGCGGACGAGGACGTTGACGGCCTGGGCGAACTTGACCGCCAGCGAGTAGAGGCCGGCCTCGGCGAGCCCGAGCGAGCGGACGATGATCAGCCGGTCGACGAAGTTGAGCAGGTAGAGGGAGACCTCGGCGGGCATCGTCGGCAGCCCGAAGCGGAAGAGGCGGCGCAGCAGCGGGACGTCGGGCCGCAGGGAGAGGCGCCGCCACTGCAGGGCGATCAGGACGACGACGAAGCCGGCGCCGCTCGCGTAGCTGCCGAGCAACAGGCCGCGAGCACCCTCGTCGAGGCCGACGACGAGGACCACGGTGAGGGCGATCGCCGCGACCACGTTGAGGATCGTGGTGAGGAAGAAGGCCCGCGCCCGCTCGTCAAGCCGGAAGAGGGTGAGCATGTACTCCCATATCGTCAGCACCCAGAGGCCGCCGATCGCGATCCGCACCAGTTCCGGGGCCGATTCGTCGAGCAGGGCTTCCGAGATCGGGCCGGCGAAGGGGAGCAGGACCAGGGCGGCGATCGTCGAGAGCCAGAAGAGGCCGGCGAAGGTGCTCTTGACTACCGCCCGCGGGTCCTCGTCGTCCTGGTAGTAGAAGCGCAGGATCGCCTCGATCAGGCCGAAGCGGACGACGATGCTGACCAGGACCACGGCGGCGAAGAGGATCTCGGCGGCGCCGTAGTCCTCGGGGGTGAGGTACCGCGTGTAGAGCGGCAGCAGGGCGACCGCGATGACCTTGGAGAGGATGCTTGCCGCCGTGTAGGCGGCGCCGGTCGTCGCCAGGCGGCGCAGGTATCCCGACATGCGGGGACCCTACGCGGGGTCGCGGACCGGCGGCGGCTCAGCCCACGCCAAAGAGGCACCCACAGCCAACAGCACCCAGGTGATCGGGTCCTCGAAGAAACCTGCGTACGACAGCGTGTGGACCAAGAGGGCGACGAAGGCCGCGAGGATTGCTGGACGGGCCGCCAGGCGGGCGGGTTGGAGCCGGAAGAGGCCGGCGCCCAGGGTTCGGAGCGCGACGACGACCAGGGAGAGGTAGACGAGCAGTCCTATTAGGCCCTGCTCGGCTGCGACCGTTACCGGCTCCGTGTGGGAGACGATTACCGGAGCGTCTTTGTTCTCCCGGTGGTCTCGGTAGGCGGCTTGGAAGCTGCCGGAGCCATAGCCCCAGATGGGGCGTTCGGAGAAGAGGTCTAAGCCTCCCGAGACGAGGCTGCCGCGGCCGCTGAGGTCTACGTTGAGACGGTCGCTGGTGATCTTTCCCGAACCTCCGGCGAAGAGGATCACCAGGGCGGCACCGACGGTTCCCACCGCGACTGCGATCAGGGTCCAGCGCCAGCTCCAGCGAATCGCCGCGAGCACCGCGAGTCCGGCCAGGAGAGCGAGGAAGCTCGATTGGGAGAAGGTCGAGACGAGGCCGAACCAGAGGACGCCCAGCAGCCCGGTGAGCAGCCAGAAGTTGTTCCGGCTTCGCGCCCAGAGCATCGCCGCCGTCGCCAGTACTGCGACCAGAGCCAGGTAGCGCCCGTACACGTTCGGGTCCCAGAAGACCGAGTTGACCCGGAAGTAGGTGTGGAATTCGTTCGAGCGGATGATCTGGTCGTTCCAGAAGAGGCTGCGGGTCGCCCACTCGACCGTGCCGACGAGGACGAAGGCGCTCGCCTCGATCGCGAGGACGACCAGGGTCAGGGTCAGCAGGCGCCGGTCCCACTCCACCTCGCGCAGCAGCCGGTAGGCGACGGTGAACGGGACGAAGAAGAAGCAGACGTTCTGCAGGCCCTTCGAGAAGTCCTCCGAGTAGAGCGTCTGCAGGGCATAGAGGACGACCGCGGCGGCGAGCAGCCAGGCCAACGCCCGCGGCGGATGGACGGCCGGTGGGTCGGACCAGTCGCGCAGCACCGTCACCAGCACCGCGGCGGCGATCACCAGATAGAGCGGGACCAGCAGGTTGGCCGTATCCCCGCCGGCCTCGAGCGGAACCCGGAACGGCAGGGCGACGACGATCGCCAGCGGCATCACGATCGGCCAGCGGCGGAAGACGTAGGCGAGGGCGCCGATCGCGACCGCTGCGACGGCGGCGAGCGCGACGATCCTCCCCTCGTCGTGGCGGAGGTCGACGATCTGGGTCGTGTGCCACTGGTCGCCGGCGATCAGGACCGGGAAGAGGACCATCGCCAGGACCATGGCCCCGCTGCGCGGGCGACCCGGCGGCAGCAGGATCGCGGCGGCGCTCGCCCCCGCGGCGGTCAGCAGCCCGCCCCCGGCGAGAAGGTCGCTCAGCATCGCGACTTCGCTCCCTGCGGCGCCCGGTGCAGGCGGATCACGCCCGGCGTGACGAGGGTCCGGTCGTCGAACCTGACGCGCAGCTTGTAGCGACCCGGGTGAGCCGTGCCGCCCCCCCGCTGGCGCCCGTCCCAGTAGTAGGTGTGAAACGTGTACCGCTTGAGGAACTCGTCCCGCGCCAGCGTGTAGACGACGCGGCCGCCGGGCTTGATCACCTGGACCACCCCGGTGCCGGAGACCGTGGTGCGGAAGCGGATTCGCATCAGGTCGAGGCGGCAGTCCCCGTTCGGCGTGAAGGCGTGGACGACCGGCTGACCCTGGTGCCGCGGCGCGGCGACGAAGCTGACCCGGTCGAGGACCAGCGGGTCGCGCTTGGCCCGCTGGGCGTAGGCGAAGGCGGCTAGCGTCGCGAGGACGAGGAGCGCGAAGACGATCGCGGCGAGACGAGGGTCATTCGGCCGCTTCGGCATTGTCCTCGCCGACGACCACCGCGACGTCGGCGCCTGCCGAGACCGATTCGATTTCCCCGCTGATCGGCTGCACTTTCGCGATCCCCAGCTGCTTCGCCACCTTGCGCGCTTCCGGCTTGTGGCCGACCTTGAACATGACGACGCTCTCGGCGAAGCTCGAGCTGCTGTTGGTGACGGCGCCGAGGCTGAAGCCCTTGCCCTGTACTTCGTCGCCGAATTTCGCGGCGAGGCCGGGCACGGAGGTGCCGTTGAGCACGCTGACTTCGATTTCCGCCGGCTTGATCTTGGCCGCCGCCTGTTTGGAGCCGCCGCCCTTGGAGCCTTCGTCGTCGCCGCTGACCAGCAGGTAGGCGACTCCGCCGACGATCGCGATGATCACCACGAAGAGGGCGATCAGCGTGCCGGGCTTCGAGGCCACCTCGCCGAAGGTGGAGAAGCGGCCGCGCAGCCGTTCGCCGAAGCTTTGTTCGGGCAGTCCTTCCTCCCGCCGCTTGCGGCGTTCCTCGCGGCTGGAGACCGCCTCCTGTTCTGCCGTCCGCGCTTCCTCCAGCGCCCGCAGCTCCTCCGCCCGCTGGGCGGCGATCGTCGAGGTCTGCTCCTTGCGCTCGGCGTCGCGCTCAGGGGCCGACCCCGCCCACTCGCGCAGGCGGCGAATGTCCCGTCCCTGGGTGAACGAGATGAGCGCGAAGACGGCCAGCCCGAGGAAGGCAGCCAGGCCGGCAAAGGCGCCGATTTGTTCGATCGCGTCGATCAAAGTGGCTGCGAGAGGCTATTCGTTGGGGATGACCGTCGCCGCGTCGCCGCCCGGTGCGGCGATCAGCTCGACCACTCTCTCGGCCAGATTGGCCTCGTCGCCGGCCATCACCAGGTGCTCGAGCGAGTTCATCGTCGACTCGACCCACTCCTGGTCGAGCGGCTTCTTTCGGACCGCGCGGTTGATCCGCCGCGCCGCCGTCGGCTGCACGTCCTCGTTGCTGGAGAAGAGGATCTCGCTCAGCTTCTCGCCCGGCCGCGGCTTGGTGAACTCGATTGCGATGTCCCGCTCGGGCTCGTAGCCGGCGAGCCGGATCATGTTGTGGGCGAGGTCGACGATCTTCACCGGTTCGCCCATGTCGAGGACGAAGACCTCGCCCTTGCCGGCGCCGATGTCGCCGGCGCGGATCACCAGCTGCACCGCCTCCGGGATCGTCATGAAGTAGCGGGTCATCTCCGGGTGGGTGACGGTCACCGGTCCCCCCCGCTCGATCTGGCTGCGGAAGATCGGCACCACGCTGCCCGAGGAGGCGAGGACGTTGCCGAAGCGGACCGAGGCGAAACGCGTCTCCGGGTATTTGTGCCCGGCGGCCTCGACGATCCACTCGGCCATCGCCTTCGAAGCGCCCATCACCGTCTTCGGGTTGACCGCCTTGTCGGTCGAGATCAGGACGAAGCGCTCGACCTTGGAGGCGGCGGCGGTCTCCGCCGTCACCCGGGTGGCGATCGCGTTGTTGCGGACCGCCTCCAGCGGGTTGGACTCCATCAGCGGCACGTGCTTGTAGGCGGCGGCGTGGAAGACGACGTCGGGTTTGAAGCGCTGCATCACCTCCAGCATCCGGTGCGGCTCCTTGCAGTCGGCCAGCACCGCCTCGCAGCTGGCGAAGTGGCGCTCCTCGACCATCTCGCGGTCGATCTGGAAGAGGTTGTCCTCGGCGTGGTCGAGCATCACCAGCAGCCTCGGTTTGACCTGGGCGATCTGGCGGCAGAGCTCGGAGCCGATCGAGCCGCCGGCGCCGGTGACGAGGACGATGCGGTCGCGCAGGTAGGCGCCGACCCGGTCCAGCTCGCGGACGATCGGCTCGCGGCCGAGCACGTCCTCGACCCGCACCTCGCGCAGCTGTTTGTTCAGCTGGACGCCGCCGCGCAGCAGCTCGAAGACGGTCGGCAGGGTGCGGACCCGGATCTCGCGCTCGCGGCAGGCGGCGACGATGCGGCCGCGCAGGTCGCCAGGCGCCGAGGGGATCGCGATCACGACCTCGTCGGGACCGGTCTCGTCGAGGATCGCGTCGATCTGCTTGGTCGAGCCGAGCACCTTCAGGCCCAGCATCCGCATCCCCCGCTTGCGCGGATCGTCGTCGACGAAGCCGATCGCGGTGGCGCCGAGGTTGGGGTTGAGCTGCAGCTCGCGGACCACCATCTGGCCGCCGGAGCCGGCGCCGACGACCAGCACCTCGTGCTTCGGCAGGCGCGAGGCCCGGTTCGGGCGCTCGAGGACGAGCCGCACCGCCAGCCGGGCGCCGGCGATCAGCAGCGCCGTGAGGAGGAAGTCCATCACCTCGACCGAGCGCGGCAGCGTGTGCTCGAACGGCTTGGCGACGGCGAAGATCACGACCAGCAGGGCGCTGGCGACGGCGACGGCGCGGAGGATCAGGAGGAAGTCGCGGCCGCTGACGTAGCGCCACCACTTCTGGTAGAGCCCGAAGGCGTAGAAGACGACCAGCTTGCCGGCGACGACGAAGCCGACCGACTGGGCGAAGAGCGTCTCGTAGCGCTGCGGCCAGCCGTGCGGGTCGTCGAGGAACCGCAGCTGGAAGGCGAGAAAATAGGCCAGCGCGACGAGCACGGCATCGGCCGTTATCTGCAGAACCCTGTTGCGATAGACAGGGTGGTTCAACCGGCGCATGAGCCCGCCAGTTTAGTTGCTGTTCAGCTTCGTCCCTAGAATCCCGCCCTCACGAATGCCGCCCCTCGTCCTCGCCAGCGTCACCGACTTCTTCCTCGACCCGATCGTCAACTGGGGAACCGACTTCATCAGCAGCGCCGGCCTGCCCGCCGTGTTCATCCTGATGACGCTCGAGTCCGCCTGCCTGCCGGTCCCCAGCGAGGCGATCATGCTCTTCGCCGGCGCCAGCGTCGCCGCCGGCGACCTGACCCTGTTCGGGGTCGTCGCGGCTGGCGTGCTCGGCAACCTGGTCGGCTCCTGGATCGCCTACGCGGCCGGCTATTACGGCCGCATCGACCTGTTGGAAAAAAACAAGCTGATCCACATCAGCCCCAAGCACCTGAAATGGGCCGACGACTTCTTCGCTCGCTACGGCGACGCGACGATCTTCTTCTCGCGGATGCTGCCGATCATCCGCACCTTCATCTCGCTGCCTGCCGGAGTGGCGAAAATGCCGTTCTGGCGCTTCACCGCGCTGACCGTGCTGGGCTGCATCCCCTGGGTGCTGATGCTGGCCCTGATCGGCAGGAGCGTCGGCAGCAACTGGGAAGAGTGGCGCGACCACCTCCACTATCTCGACTACCTGGTCGTCGTCGCCGTGATCGCCGGCGGCGTCTACTGGCTGATCAAGCGCCGCCGTCGCCCGCCGGGCGAAGCGGCGAGCGCGACCGAGGCTTGAGCGGCGCCGGCACGGCGCGTTTGCCCGCCCGGCGCGCGGTCGCGCTCGGGCTGGTCCAGGGCCCGGCCGAGCTGCTGCCGGTCTCCAGTTCCGCCCACATCGTCCTCGTTCCCTGGCTGGCGGGCTGGGACTGGGACGGGATCGACCCCGAGCTGCGCAAGAGCTTCGAGGTGGCGCTGCACACCGGCGCCGCGGCGGCACTGCTGATCGGCCAGCGCAGGACGATCGCCGAAGAGATGCGCCAATTCGACGGTCGGCGGGCGCTGCTGCTGGGGCTTTCTTTCCTGCCGGCGGCGGTCGTCGGCTACACGCTGGAGCGGCCGATCGAGCGGCGACTGGGCGGGCCGCGGGCGACCGCCTACGGGTTGCTCGCCGGTGCCGCGGCGATGCTCGTCGCCGACCGCCGGCCGCAGCGGCGCGGGCGCGGCGACGCGACGCCGACGGACGGGCTGGCGCTGGGCGTCGCCCAGGCCGCGGCGCTGGCGCCCGGGGTCTCCCGCAACGGCGTCACCCTCGCGGCGGCCCGCTGGCGGCGCTTCTCCCGCGACCAGGCGAACCTGCTCTCGCGCACGATCGCGCTGCCGATCATCGTCGGCGCCACCGGGCTGAAGGGCGCCCGCCTGGCCCGCCGCGGAACCACGCCGGCGGTGCGCCGCGCGCTCGCCGTCGGCATCGGCGCCTCCTTCGCCTCGACCCTTGCCTCGCAGCGGCTGATCCACCTGGTCGAGCGCGACCGGGCGCTGTGGCCCTACGCCGCCTACCGGATCGGCCTGGCGGCCGTCGTTCTCAGGCGCCTATCCAGATGAACGGCGCATCCGATTTTGACCACACCTGGGTGGGGCAAATGTCGGCTGCGCGAGTCACATCTTGCTGGAACATCTCCATTTGCAGGCATTTCCAAAATTTGGAGATATCTGGATTTCATTTGGAGTTAGGCCTGCCGGAGCGGCTGAGAGAATCCGGCAGGTGAGCGCGAGCGACGCCTATGCGAAGGCCGGGGTCGACCAGGGGGCGGCGGATGCGGCCGTGACCGGGTTGGTGCGGGCGCTGGGGGCGATCCAGCTCGGGCGGCCTTCGGCGCAGGTGCCGCTGCCCGGGCATTACGCGTCGGTGATCAAGATCGACGAGCGGACCGGGATCGCGCTCTCGACCGACGGCGTCGGCACCAAGCTGGTCCTGGCCGAGCAGCTCGGCCGCTTCGACACGATCGGGATCGACTGCGTGGCGATGAACGTCAACGACGTGATCTGCGTCGGCGCCGCACCGCTGGCGATGCTCGACTACATCGCGATCGAGAAGGCCGACCCGGCGGTCTGCGAGGAAATCGGCGTCGGCCTGGCGCGAGGCGCCGAACAGGCGGGGATCGAGATCCCCGGCGGCGAGCTCGCCCAGCTCGGGCAGCTGGTCCGCGGGGTCGACGTCTCCGGCGCCTGCTTCGGGACCGTCGCGCTCGAGGAGATCGTCGACGGCTCGGCGGTCGAGCCGGGCGACGTCGTCATCGGCCTCCCCTCCACCGGCCTGCACTCCAACGGCTACACCCTCGCCCGCTCGGCCCTCGCCGAGGTTCCACTCGAGGACGACCGGCTCGGCCGCCCGCTCGGCGACGTGCTGCTGGAGCCGACCGAGATCTACGTCAAGCCGATCGCCGAGCTGCTGCGCTCAGAGGTCGACGTCCGCGGGCTCGCCCACATCACCTCCGGCGGCACCAAGAACCTGCTCCGCCTCGCCGCCGAGGTCGGCTACGAGATCGACGACCCGCTGCCGGTTCCGCCGGTCTTCGACCTGATCCAGCAGCTCGGCGAGGTCTCCGGCGAGGAGATGCAGGAGGTCTTCAACCTGGGCTGCGGGTTCTGCGTCGTGGTTCCGGCGAGGGACGAAGCCGCCGCGCTGGACCTGCTGCGCGCCCATTACCCGGCGGCAAAGCGGATCGGGCGCGCAACCGAAGGACCATCGAGGATCCTCTAAGACGCCTGACAACCCCTGGCGTCGTAACGTTGGCCCGCAAGTGAGCGACCGCCCCTCGACCAGCTCTCAGATGATCGGCACCGTGCTCTCCGGCCGTTACAAGCTGGAGGCGAAGCTTGGCAGCGGCGGCATGTCGACCGTCTACCTGGCTCGCGACACGACCCTCGACCGCCAGGTCGCGGTGAAGGTGATGCACCGCGAGATGTCCGAGCAGGCCGACCAGCTGGAGCGCTTCCGCCAGGAGGCGCGGGCGGTGGCGAAGCTCTCGCACCCCAACGTCGTCTCGGTGATCGACGCCGGCGAGGACGGCGGCCACCCCTACATCGTCTTCGAATACGTCGAAGGCGAGACGCTGAAGCAGCGGATCAACCGGGTCGGCGCGCTCGACGCCCAGGAGGCGCTCGCCTACGCGATCGAGATCGCCCGCGGCCTGACCGTCGCCCACGCCCGCAACATGGTCCACCGCGACATCAAGCCGCAGAACGTCCTGATCGACCCGGAGGGGCGGGCGAAGCTGACCGACTTCGGCATCTCCCGCCAGCTCGAACAGGACGGGATGACCGCCACCGGCCGCGTCCTCGGCACCACCGACTACGTCTCCCCCGAGCAGGCGATGGGCCACGCGGTCGACCAGCGCTCCGACGTCTACTCGCTCGGCGTCGTCCTCTACGAGATGCTCGCCGGGCAGGTCCCCTTCAGCGCCGACAGCCAGGTCGGGGTGGCGATGAAACACGTCAACGAAGAGCTGCCCGACGTCCAGCAGCGGCGCCCCGAACTCTCCGCCGCGGCGGCGATGGTGGTCGAGCGGGCCACCGCGAAGGACCCGGACCGGCGCTACCAGCAGGTCGGCGAGATGATCGACGACCTGGCGACTGCCCTGGAGGTGGAGGCTGCCCGCGCCGGCACGACCACCGGCGAGGCGACGAGCGTGCTCGAGGCGGTGCCCCCCGCGGAGCGAAAGCTCTCTGGCGGCGGCCGCTGGTCGCGGCTCTGGCTGTTGCTGCTGGCGCTGGCGTTCGCCGGCGCGGTGGCGGCGGTGATCCTGATCAGCAGCGGCAACGGTCCCGGTGGCGGGGGCGGGGCGCTGAGCGACAAGGGCTCGCCGCTGCCGCTGGCCGAAGCCTCCGACTACGACCCCCAGGGCGACGGCGAAGAGGACCCGGAAGCGGTCAGCCTGGCGATCGACGGCAACCCGACCGGGACCGCCTGGAGCAGCGAGCACTACGACGACACCGAATTCGCCGGCACGAAGACCGGCCCCAACCCCGGCGTCGGCCTCTACGTGGCGACCAAGGCGACCGCGACCCCGCAGGAGATGATCATCCGCGGCGCCCCGGGCTGGGACGCCGAAATCTACGCCGCCCCGGCCGGCCCGCCGGAAGACCTCTCCGAATGGGGCGAACCGGTCGGCGAGGTGACCGACGCCGGGGAGCTGGAGGAGGTCGAGCTCCACCTCGGCTCGCCGGCGAAGTACTTCCTGATCTGGTTCACCAAGGCAGCGCCTTCCCGCGATCAGGAAGGGCGCTACCGGATCGAGATCAGCGACGTGAAGGTGGTCGACTGAGTTTCGCCGTGGCGGGGTATAGGAGCGGTTCGGTGAAGCCGTGTAACCATTACACCGATCCGTGTAACATCCCACAATGGCAGAGCGAGGCGCCGTACCCAACGTTCCGAAGGCGCGCCGGCGTGCGCTCCACGCCATCCGCTCGCTGTTCAGCCCGCTGCTGCCGGACGACTACCTCGAACTGATCAACCCGCTCTGGTCGACGCAGGAGTTGCGCGGCCGGATCGAGCGGATCGAGCAGGAGACGCCCGACGCGGTGACCGTGCTGATTCGGCCCGGCTACGAATGGGCCGGGCACCGGCCCGGCCAGTACCTGCGGATCGGCGTCGTCGTCAACGGCGTCCACCACTGGCGCGCCTACTCGCTGACCACCGACCCGGGCCGGCCCGACGGGCTGATCGGGATCACCCCGAAGCTGGTCGACTCCGGGAAGGTCTCGCCGTTTCTCGTCCGCCAGGCCCGGCCCGGCGACATCGTCCGCCTCGGCGGCGTCGAAGGGACCTTCGTCCTGCCCGAGCCGCCGCCCCGCAAGCTCCTCTTCGTCAGCGCCGGCAGCGGCATCACGCCGATCATGAGCATGCTGCGCAGGCTCGACCGCAAAGGAGCGCTCGAGGACGTCGTCCACGTCCACTCGGCGCGCACCGCCGACGGCGTCATCTTCGGCGAGCAGCTGCGCGACCTCGACTCCCGCTGCTCCGGCTACCGCCCCCATCTGCGGATCACGGGGGAAGCCGGGCGGGTCTCGCCCCCCGACCTCGACCAGCTCTGCCCCGACTGGCGCGAGCGCCACGCCTACGTCTCCGGCCCCGGGGAGATGCTCGACGCGCTGGTCCGGCACTGGCGCGAGGAGGGCGACCCGGAGCTGCTGGAGATGGAGCGCTTCCAGCCGGTGATCGGCGGGGACGCGGAGGCGGGTGAGGGGGGCAGGGTCCGCTTCGTCTCCAGCGGCGTCGAGACCGAGTGCGACGGCGGGACGCCGATCCTGGTCGCCGGCGAGGAAGCGGGGGCGGAGCTGCCGTTCGGCTGCCGGATGGGGATCTGCCACACCTGCATCGGGCGCCTCTGCTCCGGCGAGGTCAGGGACCTGCGCACCGGGGAGGTCTACGGGCGAGAGGGAGAGATGGTCCGAACTTGTGTCAACGCGCCGGAAGGCGACGTTGCAATCGCACTATGAGAAGAAGGAGCATGAGATGAGCACGACTGCGACGGCCCCGATCGACACCCAGATGGAGAGTCCCCTGGCGCACCTCTCCGAGGAGCAGCTAGACGAGCTTGGGCGCGAGTTCGACGCGATCCGCGACCGCGTCATGGCCGAGCTCGGAGACCGCGACCGGCGCTACATCGAGAGCATGATCGAGATGCAGCGTCGCCTGGCGGTGCTGGGGCGGGCGCTGCTGCTCGGCTCCCGCAACCGCGGCGCATGGTGGGCGGGGACCGTCTCCCTCTCCGCCGCGAAGATCCTCGAGAACATGGAGATCGGGCACAACGTCATGCACGGTCAGTGGGACTGGATGAACGACCCCCGTATCCACTCCTCGACCTGGGACTGGGACACCGCCTCCACCGCTGAGGCCTGGAAGCACTCCCACAACTTCGTCCACCACACCTACACCAACATCCGCGGCAAAGACAAGGACCTCGGCTACGAGATCATGCGGATCGACCCGGCGCAGAAGTGGCACCCGGTCTACCTCGCGCAGCCGATCTACAACCTGATCCTGGCGGCGCTGTTCGAGTGGGGCGTGGCCCTGCACGACCTCGACTTCGAGGCGATCCGCAAGGGCCACAAGCCGATGCACCAGGTGAAGCGGGAGCTGAAGGGGATCGCCGGCAAGGCGAAAAGCCAGATCGTCAAGGACTACATCGCCTGGCCGCTGGTCAGCGCCCTGGCGGCGACGGCCGTCGACGTGGTGGTGGAGACGCGGCGGCAGCGCAAGCAGCCCCGCGGGGTCCTGGGCCGGATCCGGCGCAAGCGGCAGAGCCGCTGGGCGCCGGTGGTGGAAGCCGCGCTGAACAGCGGCAGCAAGACCTTCCGCGCCACCGCCAAGGCCGACGCGACCGCGAACGTCGCCCGCAACGTCTGGGCCTACGCGATCATCTTCTGCGGCCACTTCCCGGACCAGACCTACACCTTCTCCCAGCAGGAGGTCGAAAACGAGAGCCGCGGCGGCTGGTACATCCGCCAGCTCACCGGCTCGGCCAACATCGACGGCAGCCCGCTCTTCCACGTCGCCAGCGGCAACCTCAGCTACCAGGTCGAGCACCACCTCTTCCCGGACATGCCGAGCACCCGCTACGCCGAGATCGCCCCGCAGGTGAAAGAGATCTGCGAGCGCTACGGGCTTCCCTACAACAGCGGCCCGTTCAGCCAGCAGCTGGGGATGGTGCAGCGGACGATCCTGCGCCTCGCCTTCCCGGGCGGCAAGGCCCGGCCGAAGCCGGGGCCCTACCGCGGGGAGAACGGCGCCGGCTGAAATAGTCGCCTGATGCGCATCGCCAGCCTCGTCCCCTCCGCGACCGAGATGCTCTTCGCGCTCGGCCTCGGGGGGGACGTGGTCGGCGTCACCCATGAGTGCGACTACCCGCCCGAGGCGGCCTCCCTCCCCCACCTGACCGCGACGGTGCTGCCGGAGGGGCTCGACGCCGGCGAGATCGACGCGGCGGTGAAGGAGATCGTCGGCGAAGGCCGCGCTCTCTACAGCCTCGACGAGGAGCGGCTGGCGGAGCTGGCGCCCGATCTGATCGTCACCCAGGCGGTCTGCGAGGTCTGCGCCGTCTCCTACGAGGACGTGGTCACGGTGGCGGCGAGGCTGCCGGGGCGGCCGCGGGTCGTCCAGCAGGATCCGAGCACACTCGGCGAGGTGCTCGAAGACCTGACGCGTCTCGGGGCGGCGGCGGGGATCGAGGCGGGCGCCGCCGAGATCCGCGCCGGCCTCGAAGCGCGGCTCGAGCGGGTGCGAACAGCAGTGGATGGCGCCGAGCGCCCGCGCGTCCTGGCCCTCGAGTGGCTCGACCCACCGTTTCTCGGCGGCCACTGGGTACCTGAGATGGTCGAGATCGCGGGAGGCTCCGACGTCGCCGGCGTGGCCGGGCAGAAGTCGCCGCAGGTCGAGTGGGAGCGGCTGGGCGGACTCGGGCCCGACGTCGTCGTCGCGATGCCGTGCGGCTATTACCTCGGCGACTCCCGCCGCCAGGCGCTGGCGCACCGCGAGCGGTTGGAGCGCCTCGGAGCCGGCCGGCTCTTCGCGGTCGACGCCGCCTCGACCTTCTCCCGCCCCGGCCCGCGCCTGGTCGACGGGGTCGAGCTGCTCGCCCACCTCCTCCACCCCGGCCGGGTCGAGCCCCCGGCCGGGATCGGCTTCGCCGAGCTGGCGCTTCAGAGCTCCAGCTCGTAGTAGAGCATCGCGGTGCCCTCCGGCCCTTCTTCGTTGGTGAAGCCGAGCTTGTAATAGAGGCCGCGCGCGGCGGTGTCGCTTTCGCCGGTGTTGAGTTCGATCCAGGCGGCGTCGCGGGCGCGGCAGGTGGCGAGCACCTCTTGCATCAGCGCTTCGCCGATGCCCCGGCCGCGCAGCGACGGGACCACGTAGAGCTCCTGCAGGTAGGCCTCCTGTCGCTCGGTCCAGACCGAGGGCCGGAAGCGCAGCAGCGCCAGCCCGTCGGGCCCGTCCCCGGCCAGCAGCACCGTCATCTCCCCCTCGCCCAGCATCCTTTCGGCGTTCCGGATCAGCTCCGGGACCGGCGGCGTCTCCTCCTCGTACTCGGCGTTGAAGTCGTGCAGGAGGCGGGCGATCTCCGGAGCGTCCTCCACGACCGCCTCGCGAATCTGTATCTGCGACTTGGTCATGAAGTCAGTCTCCCTCCCCGACGAAGTGCGCGCCGGCCGCGCCTAGGTGGCCGAGCGGGCGCGCTCCGTCCGTGTCGCCGCAGGCTAGAACGGGGCCGGTGACCACAGTGCCTCGAAGAGTGCGGTCAAGGCGTTGCTGACCAGTTTCTCGTCGGCGCCGACAAGGACATTCTTCGTCTGCCCGTCGAGGATCACCGGGATCCAGGCCTTGACCTTGCCGCGAGCCCAACCGTCCGGCTCCACGGGAGGATTCGCGCAGCCCCGGAGGGCTCCGTCCTCTTCGACTTCGACCCAGACCTCCTCGCCCTCAACTCCACCCGGCTCATCCTCGCTCAGTACGTTCAGCCTCAAGCACTTCCCTTTGTGCTTCGGGAGCTTCGCCAGCGGCAGCGCTGCCCGCAGCACCGTCGCCATCTCGGCCGCGGTCATCCCTTCTTCGTCCTCAGCGACGACGTGGTGATGGCGCCAACGGGCAATACCAGTGAGCAAACTCATCTTGCGCCTGGTCTTCTCCGTCAGACCGTAGAGTCGGCGCCGGCCCGGGCCCTCGGTCTCGAAGACCAACCCGCTCGTCTTGAACAACCCAGCGCGGCGGTTTACCTGGTGGTAGCTAAGCCCGTGCGAGCCGCGCGCCAGGTCCGTCGGCGAGAGCGGTTCGCGGCTCAGCTCCTCCACCATCCCCGCTTCCCAGAGGTCGGCCAGCAAGCCCAGCGAGGCCCAGGCGTGGGCGTCGATCCTGCCGTCGGGGAGGCGGGTGAGGGAGGCGTCGGCGAAGCGGTTCACCAGTTGGTGAAGCTCGGTCCCGCAGGGATCCGTCAACGCGTGCACGACCTTCGAGGGGACGCCGGCCTCCTCTTCCCTCTCGACGACTTCGAGTTCCGCGAGCTTGCCCGCGTATCGGTAGATCGTCCGCGGCGTGTAGCCGGGCACCTGCTCGGTCAGGGTCTTGGTCCGCAGTGGCCCCTTTCCCAGCGCCATCAGGATCGCCCCCGTCGCGCCGGCGCTGAGAAGCCGTAGAACGTCGGCCGTGGACGCCCCGGTGACGCAAGCGTCCTCGCGCTGGCCCGGTTCCGCATCGATACCGCCAAGTCCAGTCGTCATCTCCATCCTCTCGAAGGCCGCCTGCGAGAGCGAGCCGTCATATACGGGGCGAATTAGCGAATCCTGACTGGTCTCCACTCGGTACCCGCTGTGTCCCAGCTGAACCAAACTCGACACCGGGGGCGAGGCGGGCCGGGCTCAGAACTCGTAGGAGCGCGCTTGCTCGTGTCGCTCGACCGCGAGCTGGACCAGGCGGTCGCAGAGGGTCGGGTAGTCGATCCCGGTGGCCTCGAAGAGCTTGGCGTAGACGCTGGTGTCGGTGAAGCCCGGCATCGTGTTGATCTCGTTGACGAGGACGGCACCGTCGGGCTCGACGAAGAAGTCGCAGCGGGCGAGGCCGGAGCAACCGGCGAGGGCGAAGACCGAAATGGCGAGCTCGCGGACGCGCTCGATCGTCTCCTCGCCGATCGGCGCCGGGACGCGCAGCTCCATCCCGCCCTCGGTGTACTTGGCCTCGAAGTCGTACCAGTCGGCGTGGGTGACGATCTCTCCCGGCAGCGAGGCCTGCGGATCCTCGTTGCCTAGCACCGAGCACTCGACCTCGCGGCCGGCGGCCGAGGCCTCGACGATCACCCGCGGATCATGGCGCAGCGCCAGCTCGACCGCGGCGTCGAGCTCGGCCAGCTCGGTGACGCGGGTGATGCCGACGCTGGAACCCATCCGCGAGGGCTTCACCCAGAGCGGCAGCCCGAGCTGCTCGCAGCGACCCCACCAGTCGTTGCCTTCGACCGCGGCGAACTCGACCTGCGGCACCCCCTGCTCGGCGAAGAGCCGCTTCAGCGTCAGCTTGTCCATGCAGACCGCCGAGGCGAGGACGTCGGAGCCGACGTAGGGCAGGTCGAGGCACTCGAGCAGGCCCTGGACGCTGCCGTCCTCGCCGAAGGCGCCGTGGAGGGCCGGGAACACCGCGTCGGTCCCGAGCAGCCCGGCGCCCGGCGCCAGCTCGACCGTCCCCCCCGGCGCGCTCCAGCGGCCGTCGCGGGCGATCGTCACCTCGACTGCCTCGTGGCCGGCCTCGCGCAGCCCGCGGGCGACGGCCGCGCCCGAGCGCAGGGAGACCTCGTGCTCCGACGAGCGCCCGCCGGAAAGGACCGCGACCTTCATTCTTCGGGGCCTTCTTCTTCCGGCGCGGCGGCGAGCTTGCCGACCGTGATCGTCACCGTGTCCCCCGGTTCCCCTTCGGTCCCCGGCGGCGGAAACTGGTCGATCACCCGCCCGACCTGGCTCGGCACTTCGGTTTCTTCTTCTTCGACGCTCGGGGTGAGGCCGGCGCCGCGGATCAGTTCGACCGCTTCCCGCCGTTCCTTGCCGATCACGTTCGGGACCTTCGCGGTTTCCTCCTCTTCGCCGCCGGAGACGACCAGCGAGACGGTCGAGCCGGCTTCGACTTCGCTGCCGGCGTCGGGCGACTGGGCGATCACCTGGCCTTTGGGCGAGGAGCTTTCTTCTTCTTCGACGCTCGGCTGCAGGCCACGACCGCGCAGCCGTTCGACCGCCGCACCGCGCTGGCTGCCGACCAGGACCGGCACCTTGATCAGCTTCGGCCCGCGGGAGACGAACAGGGTGACCGTCGAGCCTTTGGTCGCGGTGGTGCCGCCGCCGGGTTCGGAGCGGACCACCAGCCCTTCGTCGACCGTCTTCGAGTTGACCCGTTCGACGCCCGCTTCAAAGCCCGCCTCTTCGAGCTTTTCGGTCGCCTCTTCCTGGCTGAGCCCCGCGGTCGAGGGCACTTCGCCGCTGCCCGGCCCGGCGCTGACGGTCAGGTCGACGCTCGGCTTCGAGCAGAAGAAGGTGAGGAAGGAGCAGTCTTCATCGGCCGAGCCGGGCAACGGATCCTGCTCGAGCACGGTGTTGCGGGGCACCGCGCGGTTGACGTACTTTTCCTCGCCGACGTCGAAGCCCTTGCGTTCGAGCTGGGCGATCGCGAATTCCACCTGCTTGTTGGTCACGTTGGGGACGTCGGTGGTGGTGTCGCGGCTCAGCGCCCAGCCGATCAGCAGGCCGATCAGGATCGCCGCGACCAGCGCCCCCCAGAGCCACCAGTTGCGCTTGCGGTCCTCCAGCGGCCCCTCCTCCTCGGCGACCGGGGCGACCGCCGCGAAGGCCGCCGTGCCCTGGGCCACGCCGGGGTCCTTCAGCGCCGCGTCGAGGGCGGCGATGAAGGCGTCGGCGCTCTGGAAGCGCTGGCCCGGCTCCTTTTCCAGCGCCCGCATCACCACCGCGTCGAGCGCGGGCGAGACCTGCGGGTTGATCGAGCTCGGCCGCATCGGCGTCTCGGCGACCTGTTTCATCGCGATCGCGACGGCGCTGTCGGCTTCGAAGGGGACGCGGCGGGTCAGCGCCTCGTAGAGGATCACCCCGATCGAGTAGAGGTCGGAGACCGGGGTAACTTCGAAGCCCTGCGCCTGCTCGGGCGAGAGGTACTGCGGGGTGCCCATCACCGAGCCGGTCTGGGTGATCTCCGAGACCCCGGCCCGGGCGATGCCGAAGTCGGTGACGACCGCCTTGCCCTCTTCGTCGACGATCACGTTCTGCGGCTTCAGGTCGCGGTGGACGATGCCGTTGCGGTGGGCGAACCGCGCGCCCTCCAGCACCTGCCGGACCAGCGCCACCGCCTGGTCGGGGCTGAGGCCGCGGTCGATCAGCTCCTTCAGCGTCGGCCCCTGGACGTAGCGCATCGCGATGTAGTTGACGTCGCCGTCCGAGCCGCGGTCGTAGACGGCGACGATGTTCGGGTGGGTCAGCCCGGCCGCGTGCTCGGCCTCGCGCTGGAAGCGGCCGACGAACTCCGGGTCCTGGAGGAAGCGCCGGTGCAGGACCTTCAGCGCCACCTGCCGCTGCAGGTGCGTGTCCTCGGCCAGCCAGACGTCGGCCATGCCGCCGCCGCCGATCCGGCGCAGGACCCGGTATCGGTTGTCGACGACGCTTCCCTCGTTGACCTCAGCCACCGCTCCTCCTCATTCGCCGTTCAGGATCGCTTCCGCGACGTCGCTGAAGATCGGCGCCGCCACGTCGTTTCCAAACTGTTCGGTGCACTCGACCGAGGCCGCGATCGCGATCTGCGGGTCGTCGGCCGGGGCGAAACCGATGAACCAGGCCTGGTTCTCGTCGGCCCCGCCGCCGCAGGCCAGGTTGCCGGGCGTTTCCGCGGTGCCGGTCTTGCCGGCCACCGGGACGCCGGGGATCGCCGCGTTGGTCCCGGTCCCTTCGCTGACCACCCCTTCCATCGCCGTGGTCAGCTCTTCGGCCGTCTCCTCGCTGATCGCCTCGCTGTAGACCGAGGGGTCCATGGTCTCGGTGATGCGGCCGTCGGGGTCGACCACCCGCTTCCAGATCTGCGGCTTCATCAGCCTGCCGCCGTTGGCCACCGCCGCCGCCACCTGGGCCATCTGCAGCGGCGTCGCCAGCAGCCGCTCCTGGCCGATCGCCAGGCGGGCGAGGTCGACCGGATCGCTCGCGCTCAGCAGCTCGCCGTTTTCGATGTCCCAGATGCCGCTCTCTTCGACCTCGTCTTCGGGCAGGTCGATTGCCGGGGTGGCGTTGAAGCCGAACCGTTCCATGTACTGGAAGAGGGTGTCGTTGCCGAGCTCCTGCCCGAGCTGGCCGAACCAGGTGTTGACCGAGTTGGTCAGCGCGGTGTCGATGGCGATCGCGCCGAAGTCCTCGTTGAAGTCGTTCTGCAGCGGCGTCCCTTCGACTTCCAGGGAGCCTGGGGCGTTGATCGTCGATTCCGGCGTGATCGCGCCGCTGTCGAGGCCCGCGGCGGCGGTCACCACCTTGAAGGTCGAGCCCGGCGGGTAGAGGCCCTGCGTCGCTCGGTTGACAAGTGGCCGTTCGATCTCGTTGGTGCTCAGCTTGGAGAATTCGTAGGGGGCCCGGTTGGGGTCGAAGGGCGCGTTGGAGGCCATCACCTTGACCGCGCCGGTGCTCGGCTCGATCGCGACCACGGCGCCGAAGCCAGCTTCCTGCAGCTCGGCCAGCGCCAGCCGCTGCGCGTCGGCGTCGATGCTGGTGACGATGTCGTTGCCTTCCTGACGCTCGCCCAGCAGCTCGTCGACGATCGAGCTGAATTCGGAGCCTTCGCCGATCAGCTCCTCGTTGTGGAACTGCTCGAACTCGGAGTCGCCGAGGCGGACGAAGCTGTAGCCGATCGGGTGGCCGTAGAGCGAGCCTTCGGGGTAGCGGCGCACGTAGCGCTTCGAGGACCCCTTGCCCTTCGGCACAGACTTGGCGATCACCGTGCCGTCGGCGGCGAGGATCCGGCCACGGGGGATTTGCTGCTGCTCCAGCAACGGTCGCTTGTTGGCGTTCTTTTCCTTCAGCGCCTCGGCGTCGAAGACCGACCACCAGGACGTGAACCCGACCAGGACGCCGAAGAGGACGACGATGAAGGCGAACAATTTGACGATCTGCCGGTTCACGCCGGGGCGCCCCCGATCGCCATCCGCCCCGCCGGTTCGGCGGCTTCACGCCGGGCCCGGTCGGAGATCAGCAGCAGCAGCGCCAGCAGCACGAAGTTGGCGACGATCGAGCTGCCGCCGTAGCTGATGAAGGGCAGGGTGACGCCGGTCAGCGGGATCACCCGGGTGACGCCGCCGACGATCACGAAGGCCTGGATCGCGAAGACCGCGGTCAGCCCCGTCGCCAGCAGCTTCGAAAATCCGTCGTTGGCGAGCAGGGCGATCTTGAAGCCGCGGGCGGCGATCAGCAGATAGACGAGGAGCACCCCGCAGGCGCCGAAGAGGCCGACCTCGTTGACGATCAGGGCGTAGATCGTGTCGGTCTGCGCCGCCGGCAGCAGCGCGTCGTCGGTCCCCGGGATGACGATCAGCGACTGGGCGAAGCCTTTGCCGAAGAGCCCGCCGTCGGCCTGGGCGAAGATCGAGTTGAGGATCTGGTAGCCGGTTTCGGTCGGGTCCTGGTAGGGGTCGAGCCAGATCTCGACCCGGTCGTGGACGTGGGGCACGGTGCTGGCGAAGAACCAGGCGCCGAGCAGGAACATCGCCATGCCGATGACGACGAACGAGAAGCGCCCGGTGGCGACGTAGAGCAGCGCCAGGAAGGCGGCGAAGAACATCAGCGAGCTGCCGAGGTCGCGGATGAAGACGAGCATGAACATCGAAGCCCCCCAGACCACCAGCATCGGCCCGAAGTGCTTCAGCGGCGGCAGGGTCACCCCGAGCACACGGCGAGCGCCGACGATCAGGACCTCGCGGTGCTCGCGCAGGTAGCTGGCGAGGAAGACGACGATCGCGATCTTGGTGAACTCGGCCGGCTGGAAGGCAATCGGCCCGATCTTCACCCCGAGGTAGGCGCCGTTGACCTGCTGGCCGATCCCCGGCAGCCGCGGCGCCAGCAGGACCAGCAGGCCGGCGATCGCGATCGTGTACCGGTAGCGCTCCAGCACCTCGTAGTCGCGCAGGAAGGTGATCGTCAGCGCGAAGAGGACCAGCCCGAGGACGAACCAGTTGGCCTGGTCGCGGGCCAGGGTCTCGTCGATCCGGTAGATCATCACCAGCCCGAAGGCGGTCAGCGTCGCGACCAGCGGGAAGAGGTAGGGGTCGGCGTTGGGCAGGCGGATCCGCAGGAGGACGTGGGTGGCGAGGCAGACCGCGAAGAAGTAGGCCCCGTAGATCAGGCTGAGGTTGCCCAGCTGTTCGTTCTCCTGGGAGAACACCCCGGCGAACCCCGCGGTGAGCAGGAGCGCGACGGGAACCAGGGCGAGCAGCTCCCGGTTCCTGGCTGAGGTCAACGAAGTCCCTCGTTCTTTTCGATGTCTTCGATCAGGGAGACGGCGTCGTCGCGCGAGCGCAGCTTGTGGCCGGTGACCGCGTCCTGGCGGCGGGCCGGGAGCGACTCGGTCTGGACCGGGATCGAGTAGCGCTCCGAGTAGAGGTCGATCCCGAACGGCAGCTCGTAGGGGGCGCCGCGGTAGAGGGCGACGCGGCCGGCGTCGTCGCTGCCGAGGAACCAGATCTGGCGGTTGCCGTACCAGGCGCCGAAGGCGACGGCGGCGATGACCAACAGAACGGCGGCGACCTTGGCGAAGCTGCGCCAGCGGCCGCCCCGCGCCTTGCCGGCGAGATCCTCGCGGCGCTTGCGGGCGGCCTCGGCGGCGGCGCGGCGGCGGACCTCGGTCGCGGTCAGGCCCTCCTCCTCGGCGGCCGAGCCGATCAGCGTGGCCCCCTCCTCGGGCCGCACCCCCGGGTTCGCCGCCGCCGGGGCGGCGGTGTCCTCGAGCCGGAAGGCGACGACGGTGATGTTGTCGCGGCCGCCGGCCCGGTTGGCTTCGTCGACCAGCGCCTTCACCGCCGCCTGCAGCGAGGTGGCGCGGGTGAGGATGCGGGCGATCGCCTCGTCGTCGAGCATCGTCGTCAGCCCGTCGGAGCAGATCAGGAAGACGTCGCCGTCGAGGGCCGGGACCGTCTGCACGTCAACTTGGACCTCGGGTTCGGGGCCGAGCGCGCGGGTGATGATCGAGCGCTGCGGGTGGTCCTCGGCCTGGGCGTCGGTCAGCTGTCCCTTGCGCCGCATCTCCTCGACCAGCGAGTGATCGCGGGTCAGCTGCTCGAACTTGCCGCCGCGCAGGCGGTAGGCGCGGCTGTCGCCGACGTGGCCGATCGCCACCGTTTCGGCCTCGAGGTCGACGATCGCGGCGGTCGTCGTCGTTCCCATCCCAGCCAGGTCGGGGTCCTTGCGGGCGAGCTCGTGGATCGTCCGGTTGGCGCTCTCGATCGTCTCCTCCAGCAGCCGCTCGGGCGGCGCCTGCGGCAGCTCGCCGGTGAACGACTCGACCGCCGCTTTCGAGGCGACCTCGCCGGCCTGGGCGCCGCCCATCCCGTCGGCGACGACGAACAGCGGCGCCCTGGTGAAGTAGGAGTCCTCGTTGGCGTTGCGCTGGCGCCCGGTGTCGGTGCGAACGGCCTCCTCCGCGATCCGCAGGGTCATCAGCCCACCTCGAGCCTGAAGGTCGTGTCGCCGATCTGGATCGTGTCGCCGTCGATCAGGTCCGCCTCCCCGTGCAGGGTCGCGCCGTTCAGCAGGGTGCCGTTGGTCGAGCCCATGTCCTCGACGTAGAACCTCCCCTCGCGGGAGAAGACTCGGGCGTGGATGCTGGAGGCGTAGCGGTCGTCGATCCGCACGTCGGCCTCCTTCGAGCGGCCGATCGAGAGGCCGCCGATCAGATCGAAGCGCCGGTCGCGCTCGAGGCCGCCGCCGCGCTCGACGACGAGCCAGCCGTCGGGGCCGCGCGGCGCCTCGGCGTAGGCCGGCGCGGCGTGGAACCCGGTCGCGTCGGGGGCGGGGGCGACGGTCCGGCGCAGGTCCTTCAAGGCGCTGCGCGCGATCACGAGCACGAAGAGGTAGAGGACGGCGATGAAGCCGAACTTGAGGGCCACGCTTATCGGGTCGTAGTCCACGCGACAGGCACCTTAATGACGGCGGCAGCCGCCTACTGCTCGATGTCGAAGGTGAAGGTGGTGGTGCCGACGGTGACCTGGTCGCCGGGGCTGAGCCGGGTCGAGGGGACGCGGCGGCCGTTGACCTTGATCCCGTTGGTCGAGCCGAGGTCGGCGATCTGCCAATCGCCGTTCTCGGAGCGCCGCAGCTCGGCGTGGCGGCGCGAGACGTTGGGGTCGGAGAGCACGCACTCGACCGACTTGGAGCGGCCGATCGTCGCCCGCGGGCCGTCGAGCACGTAGCGCCGGTCGCCGAGCGAGACGACGGCGCGGGTCGAGACCAGGGCGCCGACCGCCTCCTCCGGGCGTTTCGGCCGGCTGCGGTCGCGCTCGCGGACGGCCGAGTAGACCATCGTCTGCCCCTCTTCTCCCTGTTGGGGCGACTCGCCCTCGTGGGCGGGCGGCTTCACCAGCCGGGCCTGAATCCCGAACTCGCCCAGCCGCAGCCGCTCGTCGGTCTCGAAGTCGACCTGGGGCCGGGTCAGCAGGTCGTAGCCGCGGCGACGGGCGTGCTCCAGCAGGTAGCCGGAGAGCTCCTGCTCGAGCGAGCGCTCGTAGCCCTCGAGCTTGGTCCGGTCCTGGCGCGAGAGGAAGACCGTGTACTCGTTGGGGACGTAGACGCGCTGGACCGAGGCGGTCTTGTGGGCGTCCATTTCCTTCGCCAGCTTGCGCGCCAGTTCGACTGGCTGCACCTCGGAGCTGAAGGCACGGCTGAAAACCCCCTCGACGAGGCCTTCGAACATCGACTCCAAGCGACTGAGAGCGCCGATGGGGAAATCCTACGGAAGCGCCATCTACGGCAGGGCCGCGCCGTGCAGGGCGAGGAACCCGCCGACGGCCACGGCGGCGGCGAGGGCGGTGACGCGGGTCGCGACGCCGCGGCCGTAGGAGCCGGGCAGATGATCAGTGAGATCGTCCAGCGAGTCCTCGATCGCCGAGCCCAGTTCCTCCAGCGACGGGCGGTGGTTGGGCCGGGGCGAGAGGCAGGCATCGATCGCGTCGGTCAGCTCGCGCGGCAGGTCGGGGCGGAGCCGGCGCAGCGAGCGGTGGCGGCCGCCGATCGCCCGCGCCGTGGCGGCGGGGGTGGCGCGGCGGTGCGGGTTCTCGCCGCTCCAGCACTCGTACAGGGTCAGGGCCAGCGAGTAGACGTCGGCCTCGGGGCCGGCCGGCCGTCCCTCGGCCTGCTCGGGCGACATGTAGGCAAGGGTGCCGACCACGTCGCCGGCGGCGGTCAGCGCCGCCGAGTCGGCGAGGTGGGCGACGCCGAAGTCCATCAGCTTCGCCCGCGGTTCCCCGTCCTCGATCACCTGCACGTTCTGCGGCTTGATGTCGCGGTGGACCACCCCGCGCGAGTGGGCGTGGTCAAGCGCCTCGCAGAGGTCGGCGCCGATCTCGCCGATCTCGCGGTCGGAGAGCTCGCCGGCGGCGGCGGAGCGGGCAAGGGTCGATCCCTCGACCAGCTCGGTGACGAGCAGGGCGTTGCCGTCCTCCTCCCCCATCTCGTAGAGGGTGACGATGCCGGGATGGTTGAGGCGCGCGGCGGCCTGGGCCTCGCGCAGGACCCGGCGGCCGGCCTCCCCCCGCTGCTCGATCGCCTTGACCGCGACCGGCCGCTCGAGGCGGCCGTCCCAGGCCTCGTAGACGACGCCGAAGCCGCCGCTGCCGATGCGGCGCTCGATCAGGAAGCGGTTGAGCACCAGGGAGCCGACCATCGCTCTTGCAACTTCGCCGGTAAGGGAAAACTTCCTGCGCCGCCGGCTGGGCTTTCCGCTGGGAAAAAGGCACCGTTTGCGGGTTCTCTTGGCGCTCCGGCTGGCGCAGAGGTCATACTTCCGCCCCCGTGGAGGACTTCACCTCACGACGCCCCCCTCGGCGCGAGCGGCCCAAACGTCGACCGGAACGCCAGCAGATCATGCTGCGGCGCGGCCTTGCCCTGGGCGGCGGCCTGGTCCTGCTGATCCTGATCGTCCTCGGCGTCAAGGGCTGCCTCGACGCGCGGGCCAACCGGGCGCTCGAGGACTACGCGCGCAACGTCACCCAGATCGTCGAAGAGACCGAGCAGACGAGCAAATCGTTCTTCGGCAAGCTCGAAGACCCCGGCAACCTCTCGGTCACCGACTTCGTCGACCAGGTCAACGCCGACCGCAGCGCGATCGACACCTACGCGACCCGCATCGACGACCTCGACGCCCCGGGAGACGTTGACCGGGCGCAGGCGAACCTCGAGCTCGCCTACCAGCTGCGAGCCGGCGCGATGGACGAAATCGCCGACAAGATGCCGACCGCGCTCGGCGACGCGGGGGCCGACAGGGCGATGGTCGGGATCGCCAAGCAGATGCAGAAGCTGCTCGCCTCCGACGTCGTCTACGAACAGGTGGTGCGCCCCGAAGTCGACGGCGTCCTCGCCGACAAGGGAATCTCCGACAGCGACCTGCCGAAATTCGCCTTCCTGCCGGACGAGAAATGGCTCGACGAGACCGAGGTCAGCGAAGCGCTCGGCGCGATCAGCGGCGAAAGCGCCGACGTCTCCGGCGTCCACGGGACCGAACTCTCGGCGGTGACCGTCAACGGGACCGAACTGGTCGAAGGTGCGCCGGCGACGGTCAGCGCCGAAGAAGGGGTCGAAGTCGAAGTCAGCGCCCTGAACTCGGGCGAATCGACCGAGAACGGCGTCGGCGTGGCGGTCACCTTCGGCGGCAACACGATCAAAGGCGAAATCGACGAACTCCCGGTCGGCGAAACCGGCACCGCGGTGATCCCCCTGACGCCGACGCCCAGCGGCGAAGTCGAACTCGAAGTCGTGGTCGAAGCGGTGCCCGGCGAGAACATCACCGAAAACAACGAAGCCACCTACACGCTGATCGTCGAATAGCTGCCGCGCCCCCGAGCCCGGCAGCTCTGGTTTCATCCCTGCATGAAGATCGCCTATCTCGGCCCGGCCGGCACCTTCACCGAGGACGCCCTCGGAGAGGCGCTGCCCGACGGCGGCTACGAGCCCCTGCGCCTGCCGACGATCCACGACGCGATCCTCGCGGTCGAGCGCGGCGAGGCCGACCGGGCGCTGGTCCCGATCGAGAACTCACTCGAGGGATCGGTGCGGCCGACCCTCGACGCCCTCGCCTTCGAGGCCAGCGCGGTGACGATCGTCGGCGAGCACGACTATCGGGTGCGGGTCCACCTGATCGCCCGCGAGGGGGTGCGGGCCGAGGACGTCGAGGCGGTCCTCTCGCACCCGCAGCCGCTGGCCCAGTGCCAGCGCTTCCTGCGCGAAAACCTGCCCGAGGTCGAACTTCGGAGCGTCAGCAGCACCGCGGCGGCGGTGCGGATGGTCAGCGAGTCCTCGCGGCCGTGGGCGGCGCTCGGGGCGCGGGCGGCGGCCTCCCTCTACGGCTGCGAGCTGCTGCGCGAAGCGGTCGAGGACTCCGACGACAACGTCACCCGCTTCGTCTGGATCGCGCCGGGGGAAACCGCGCCGGTGGGCGAGGGCCCGTGGAAGACCTCGCTGGTCTTCTCCGAGCTTGGGGCCGACCATCCGGGCGCCCTCGTAAGCGCCCTCAGCGAGTTCTCCGACCGGGGGATCAACCTCAGCCGGATCGAGTCGCGACCGATGCGTCAGGGCCTCGGCCGCTACATGTTCTTCTGCGATTTGGAGGGAAAAGAGGACGCCGAGCCGGTCGCCGAGGCGATCGCGCGGCTGCGCACCAAGGCCGAGTCGGTGCGGATCCTCGGCTCCTACCCGGTCGCCTGAGCGGCGGCTGTCAGCCTTGCCCGACGGCCGGAATAGGGCAACGGGTCCCGAGCGCCCTACAATTCCGGGGCAGTTATGGCCAGGGTTCTGGTACTCAACGCGACGTATGAGCCGATCAACGTCTGCACGTTGCGACGAGCCGCTGTCCTCTTGCTGAAGGAAAAGGCCGAACTGCTGGAGCAGCGGGACGGTGCCCTGCTGCACTCCGAGCGGATGACGATGGAGCGGCCCGACGTGATCCGCCTCGTCAACTACGTCCGCATCCCACGCGAGGCCCATCGGCGCAAGATCACCCGCCGCGCCGTCCTCGCCCGCGACTCCTGGACCTGCCAGTACTGCGGCTCGACCAAGTCGGGCCTCACCGTCGACCACGTCATCCCCCGCTCCCGCGGCGGAAAATCCGTCTGGGAGAACATCGTCGCCGCCTGCCCTCCCTGCAACCGCCGCAAGGGCAACCGCCTCCCCCGCGAGATCGAGATGCACCCGGCGAACGTCCCCAAAGCCCCGCCGCCCACCGTCTTCATCCAGGTCGCCAGCCCAAAGATCCCTGCGGCCTGGCAGCAGTATCTGCCGCAGGCGGCTTAGGTCGCTTGCGCTAGAGGGACCGAGCCCCCGGTCGGGGCCTCTCTTGGGTAAGTACCCGCCCAGGGGACAAACCTGGAACAGCCGCTTGACCGGCCCGGGCTTTCCGGTAGGTCAGGCAAAGCTCTTCAAGCCGCGGAATGTCATCCCCCGCCCGCGTGATCAGGGTCCCAACCAGCTCGTGTCGATAAACCCGCAGGCTCGTTTCGCTGATGTACCCCGTTAATAGATCCAGCCGCAACGTGATGGGAGACCGCATTCTCAGCATTAGCGGAACCCCCCTGGGAAGCTCTCGAAGGGGGCGAGTTTGACGGTAGCGGGCCTTATACGCCCGGATGTCCTCTACAAGGGAAACATCTCCAGGATCGCAATCGAGGATTAGCGCGCAGACCAGCTCAACCCGGGTCGTCGGAAAGCTGCCGTCTTTCAGATTTTTCAGGCACCCCTGGAGCATTGCGAACGGCTCGTGGGGCAACCACTGCATCGTCGGCCAAGGCGGGCAGTCCCGCAGCGGTTCCGTCGGTTTCAAGGGTGCAAGTTGCGACTTTCTGGGCAAGGGAGGCATCATCTTCGATAGTCAATATTGAAGCAATATTTTGTACAGAGAACGAACAAAATCCCCTCTGAAACGCGGTGCGCTGAACTGCGTCCCGACTTCCGCCGAAGCGAAGAGTCTGGCTGAACAAGCCCGAAGAGAGGCTGGACTGCCCTTAGAAGGATTCCTGGATCTACATGCGCTGTGTGAGCATGCAGGTGCGCAGGTGCACGTCACGAAGCTGAACGCGGCGAAGGGCGGCGAAGAGGCGCTGCTGATTCCCCTACCTGAGAATCGATTTGGGATTTCGGTGGATCCTCGCCCCGCGAGGGATGCGATGGCTGGCGTATCGGATTCCGTTCAGCGCGATCTTCTCCGACACCGGTCGCGCTTTCGGATAGGACATGAGTTGGGCCACATGTTCTTCTATCGAAGAAGGGCGGATGCCACTCCCAAACGCAGCCTGTTCGATTCACCAAAGCAGGAGGCCTTCTGCGACAACTTCAGCAGGCATCTCTTGGCCCCGCCGCGGCAAGCAGCTCAGGTTCCCCCGACCGCCCAAGGTCTTTTGGAATTTCAACGCACCTGTGATGTGTCGCTTGAGGTTGCGGCACGAGCCGTAGCGGGAGCTCGGCCAGGGTCTCGGGTATCCATCTGGAGAATGAACGTGAATGGTTCAATCCAACTGCAATGGGCCAGCGGTGGTCGGTCACCTCGTGAGTCCACGCCCCCAAAGGACGGGCTGTGGCTTGAGCATCGAGCCCAGCTATTGAGCGTCGGTTAGTACTCGCCCTCCGAGGGCGCGTCCAACAGACCGTTCTGCCGAGCTATGGCTTTCACTTTGCGAGTGAGCGCCGCCTGGGTCGATGCATGGTTACCCCGGGCGGCAAGTTCCGGGTCGGACTTCGCAAGCGACACCAAGTGTTCCACGTTCTTCGTCACCGCAGGAACTTCCAGCACCTCGATAGCGGCGAGATGCTCGGGCGCGACCGCTGGATCTGACCCCAGCTCGTCCACATATGCATCCCAGGACACCCCGAGCTTCTGGCCCAGTTTCGCCAAGGCCGCACGCGTTTTCTTCGTACTGACAGATGGGTGGACAAAGACGCTAATCGTCCAGAGCTCCTTGTGTGCGGCGTAGATGTCAGATCCTTTTTGATACTTGTCTTTGAACTTCGCCACCCCTTGCCCATCATTCACTAGGAGTTCGGCTAGCTTCAAGCGCATATCGGGGTCGGGGATCCAGAGGACGAGATGCCAGTCGTCCTCTATTTCTGCGTGTTTGCACGCCTCGCTCTCAAGCCGCCGACGTTCCTCAGCTGAGCCGAATTCGTCATACAGATCCTCCGCTGCCGCCGCGCCAACCGCGTTCGCCGCGGGCTTGTAGAGCCTCCGGTCGAGCAAATCTTTGGCGAGGGTTGCTGCGCCAGCCTTGTCAGCCCCAGTCATGGCGCTTACCTGCTCCAGAACCCCATCGTCCCCGTGATGCAGGAGCATCTTTTCGAGCTCCCACCTGACGAGCTTTCCTAATTCATCGTCTTGATCTGAGTCTGGGTATTTGAATCCCTCGGGTAGTTCAGCCGCAACCTTCGCGCGCCTGGAGGGGTTCCGTCCCAGACTGCGGCGTTCAGCGGCCAGCCAAAGCTCGAACATCTTCCCGACCATTGCATCTGCCGCCAGCTTGGTGTGGTGCACGAGGACTCGCTCTTGGAGCTCATAGCGATACCGAAGGTGCTTAAGAATCTCGGTAACGACATCCTTCCGCTCTCGACCATCGCGGTGAATAAGCAAGGCCATCCGCTTCGGATATATGCCTCCACTCCCCTCGGGAGTTATGTAGAAGTACGACAGGTACCGCTTCCCCAAGCTGACCGGAAGACCCGTGAAGATGTGGTCTCGCTGCAAATAGTCCAAAAGATCCGCACAGATGGTATTGCCAACCATGTCTGCGACAAATGGGTACCGAATCGATTTGGCAGGATCGATCTGTTTCCCGTCCTCTCCCTTCTCACTGGAAAGAATCAGCCTCTCCAGATCTTGAAAGAGCGGCGCGCCTTCCTTCAGCGGACTTAGCCCAAGTAGCCGGTCCGTTACCCATTCGGAATCAAGGCCCTCCCGATAAGCCTTCTCCTTGATCGCCCCTTCGCAGGAGTCAAGAACTTCTTTCCAGAGGGATGAGAAACGCACCCCACCCTGATCGTGGGGCGTAAGCAGCTTGAGATCGTCCTCGATGGTGTGGCCAAAGGGAACATGACAAATATCGTGAAGCAAGGCCCCTAACCGGGCTAGCACCGTGACCTCTCCCAGTCTACGTCGAAAGGCCTCCAACCATGCCGGTTCTTCGTCGTCTTCCCCGAGATCGTGACCCGCTTCCTGCTTGGCCTCCTGTTCCCACTCCTTGAAGAGGTCGGCGGTCTCGTGGTTGCGGTTTCGCTGGCCTATCACCGTGTCGAGCAAAGTTTGCACGACACGAACAGCTCCTAGCGAATGAGCAAGGCGAGTATGGGTTGCGCCTGGGTAAACGAGGTGGGTGGTTCCCAGTTGCCGAACCCTTCTCAGGCGTTGCACCGGAGGGGTATCGAGTACGCGCTGCTCTAGGCGAGTAATGAAGATGTCGCCATGAATTGGGTCGGTTATGACCTTTCCTGGCTCGAGCCACCATGGATCAAGGTCATAGGGTCGAGTCGCTCGAGTGGGCGGAGTTAACCCCCAATCAGGCATTTCTGTCCTCCTGCGTGATCGCCATAGGTCATAGAAGATCAGGAGGATCTGTGACGCTTAGCTAGATCACATTACTGAAAGTATTTCTGCAGGAGAGACGTTACTGACCGGCGCCGTCGGGCGAGGTCTCGGCGAGGGGCTCCTGGCCGTTGTCCTCCGGGGCGCCTGAGGTGGCGTCCGTTTCCTCGGACTCGACCACCAGGGCGACGGCGCTGACGCGGTCGTCGTCCTTGATGTTCATCACCTTGACGCCCTGGGTGGCGCGGCCCATCTGCGAGATGCCGCTGGCGGGGGTGCGCTGGACCATCCCGTTCTGGGAGATGAAGAGGAGGTCCTGGTGCTCGCTGACGATCAGGGCCCCGGCGAGGCCGCCCTTCTTCTCGGTCAGCTTGGCGGTGAGGACGCCTTTCGTGCCGCGGCCCTTGACCGGGTACTCGGAGACCGCGGTGCGCTTGCCGTAGCCGTTCTCGGTGACGACGAAGAGTTCGGTGTCGTTGCGGGCGACGTCCATCGCCAGCACCCGGTTGTCCTTGCCGGAGACGTTCATCCCTTTGACCCCGCTGGTGTCGCGACCCATCTCCCGCACGTGCTGCTCGGAGAAGCGGGAGGCGTGACCCGAGTGGGAAACCATGAGGATGTCGTCTTCGCCCGAGGTGAGCCGCACCTGGACCAGCTCGTCGCCGTCCTTGACCTTGATCGCGATGATCCCGTCGGCGCGGATCGGCGTGTTGTAGGCGAGGAATTTCGTTTTCTTCACCAGCCCTTTGGCGGTGGCGAAGGCGAGGTACTTGTTCTCTTTGAAGTCCCGGGTGGGGATCACCGCCATCACCCGCTCGCCCTCCCGCAGCGGCAGCAGGTTGCGCAGCGAGCTGCCTTTCGCGGTCCGCGAGCCCTCCGGCAGCTCGTAGACCTTGAGCCGGTAGACCTTGCCGCGGTTGGTGAAGAAGAGCAGGAAGTCGTGGGTCGAGCAGATGTGGAGATGGGCGATGTAGTCGTCCTCTTTGAGGTTCATCCCCATCACCCCGACCCCGCCGCGGTGCTGCTGGCGGTAGGTGGCGAGCGGCAGCCGCTTGACGTACCCGGAGGCGGTCAGAGAAATCACCATCTGCTGGTCGGCGATCATGTCCTCGATCCCGACGTCGCCCTCGAAGTGGACGAGTTCGGTCCGCCGTTCGTCGCCGTAGGCCTCGACGATTTCGGCCAGCTCGTCCTTGACCAGGGCCATGACTTTGGCTTCGTCGCCGAGGATCGCCCGCAGCTCGCCGATCCGCTCCATCAGGTCGGCGTGCTCGGCGCGGACCTTGTCGGCCTCGAGCGCGGTGAGGCGCTGCAGGCGCATGTCGAGGATCGCCTGCGCCTGCTCGCGCGAGAGGTCGAAGCTCTCCATCAGCCCGTCGCGGGCGGCGTCGGGGTCGTTCGAGGCGCGGATCAGTTTGATCACCGCGTCGAGGTTGTCGAGCGCCACCAAGAGGCCCTCGAGGATGTGCGCCCGGGCCTCGGCGCGCCGCAGTTCGTACTGGGTCCGGCGGGTGACGACCTCGCGCTGGTGTTCGACGTAGTGCTCGATCAGCTCGCGCAGGCTCAGCGTGCGCGGCACGCCGTCGACCAGGGCGACCATGTTCGCCCCGAAGGTCGACTGCATCGCGGTTTTCTTGTAGAGGTTGTTGAGGACGACTTTGGCCGGCGGGCCGCCTCGTTTCAGCTCGATCACGAGCCGCATCCCGGAGCGTTCGTCGCTCTCGTCGCGGAGGTCGGAGATGCCCTCGAGTTTCTTGTCGCGGGCGAGGTCGGCGATCTTCGTCATCAGCCCGCCTTCGCCACCCTTCTTGACCATGAAAGGAAGCTCGGTGACGACGATCGCCTCCTTGCCCCCTTTCAGCGGCTCGACGTGGGCGCGGGCGCGAACCCGAATGCTGCCGCGGCCGGAGGCGTAGGCGTCGCGGATCCCCTCCATGCTCATCATCCCGCCGCCCGGGAAGTCGGGGCCTTTGATGTGCTGCATCAGGCCGGCGAGGTCGATCTCCGGGTCCTCGATGTACGCGGCGACCGCGCCGGCGACCTCGCGCAGGTTGTGCGGCGGGATGTTGGTCGCCATCCCGACCGCGATCCCGGAGGTGCCGTTGACCAGCAGGTTCGGGAAACGGGCCGGCAGGACCAGCGGCTCCTGGGTCGATTCGTCGTAGTTGGGGCCGAAGTCGACGGTGTCGGCGTCGATGTCCCGCAGCATCTCCGTCGCCAGGCGGCCGAGGCGGGCCTCCGTGTACCGCATCGCGGCGGCCGGATCGTCGTCGATCGAGCCGAAGTTGCCCTGCCCGTCGACCAGCAGGTAGCGCAGCGAGAAGTCCTGCGCCATCCGCACCAAGGTGTCGTAGATCGCCGAGTCGCCGTGGGGGTGGTACTTGCCCATCACCTCGCCGACGATGAAGGCGCACTTGCGGTAGGGACGGGTCGGCTGCAGGCCGATGTCGTGCATCGCGTAGAGCACCCGGCGATGGACCGGCTTGAGGCCGTCGCGGACGTCTGGCAGGGCCCGGCCGACGATCACGCTCATCGCGTAATCGAGGTAGGACGAGCGCATCTCCTGCTCGAGGCCGCGCTCCTCGATGTTCCCGGTGAGGGCGTCGAGGGCCATCAGCTGCCCGCCTCGCTGAGTAGGTTCCGATCAGACGTCAAGGAACTTCACCTCTTTCGCGTGGGTCTCGATGAAGTCGCGGCGGGGGGCGACCTGGTCGCCCATCAGCATCGAGAAGATCGTGTCGGCGGCGGTTGCGTCTTCGAGCGTGACCCGGGCCAGGGTCCGCGAGGCGGGGTCCATCGTCGTCTCGCGCAGCTGCTTGGCGTTCATCTCACCCAGGCCCTTGAAGCGGGTCAGCTGGACCCCCTGCCGGGCGAGCTCGAGAACGGCCCCGCGCAGCGCCTCGAAGGAGAGCGCCACGTTGCGCCGCTCCCCGCGGCTGACCTCGAACGGCGGTCGCCCGACCTGTTTCAGCAGCGCCGCGTGCACCTCGGCGAACTTGCGGTAGTCGTGATGCGCGAAGAGGGTCGCCGGGAGGCGATGGGTCCTGGCCAGTCCGCTCTTCCGCTCGACCGCCTTGACGACGACGAGGTCTTCGCTGCTCTCCAGCACCTCGGTCTCGAACGGCTCGCGCGGGTCGCCCCCGCCCTGCAGCAGGTCGCGCGCCGCGGCCACGCTCGTCACCTGTTCGTCGAGCAGGCTCGACTCCTCGAGGAAGCGGACCACTTCGTGGCCGAAGTCGGCCTGCAGCGAGGAGCCCCAGCCCTCGTACTCTTTCGAGCGCCGGATGTAGGACTGCCAGCGGCTGGAGGTGAGCTTGCGCTTCTCGCCGCTCGCGTCGGTCAGCTCGAACTCCTCGATCTTGTCGCGCAGCAGCAGCTCTTCGAGTTCGGACTCGCGCTCGAGGTAGGTCTCCTGGTTGCCCTGTTTGACCCGGTAGAGCGGCGGCTTGGCGATGTAGACGTACCCCGCCTCGATCAGCTCCTTCATCTGCCGATAGAGGAAGGTGAGGACCAGGGTGCGGATGTGGGCGCCGTCGACGTCGGCGTCGGTCGCCATCACGATCTTGTGGTACCGGGCGCCCTCGATGTCGAACTCGTCGTGGACCCCGGTACCGATCGCGGTGATCAGCGCCTGGATCTCGTTGTTGGCGAGGACCTTGTCGATCCGGCTCTTCTCGACGTTGATGATCTTGCCGCGCAGCGGCAGCACCGCCTGGGTGTTGCGGTCGCGGGCCTGCTTCGCCGAGCCGCCGGCGGAGTCGCCCTCGACGACGAAGATCTCGGCCAGGCTCGGGTCCTTGACCGTGCAGTCGGCGAGCTTGCCGGGCAGGGTCGAGTTCTCCAGCGCAGACTTGCGGGTCAGGTCGCGCGCCTTGCGCGCCGCGGCGCGGGCGCGGGCGGCGTCGATCGTCTTGCTGATGATCCGGCGCGCCTCGGGCGGGTTCTCCTCGAGGAACTCGGCCAGCTTGCGGTTGACGACCTCCTCGACCAGGCCCTTGATCGGCGGGTTGCCCAATTTGGTCTTGGTCTGACCCTCGAACTGCGGGTCGTGCAGCTTGACTGAGATCACCGCGGTCAGACCCTCGCGCACGTCCTCGCCGGCGAGGTTGTCGTCTTTCTCTTTCAGCAGGCCTTTGTTGCGCGCGTAGGCGTTGAGGGTTCGGGTCAGCGCCGCCCGGAAGCCGGACATGTGGGTGCCGCCCTCATGGGTGTTGATGTTGTTGGCGAAGCTGAAGATCGACTCCTGGTAGGAGGCGTTCCACTGCATCGCGATCTCCACTTCACCCTCGTCTTTGCTGCCCTCGAAGTAGATCGGCTTGCGGTTCAGCGTCTCTTTGTTGGCATTGAGGTGGCGGACGAAGTCCTCGATCCCGCCCTCGTACTGGAAGGTGACGCTGTTGGTCTCGCCCCGCTCGTCGACCAGTTCGATCTTCAGGCCGCGGGTGAGGAACGCGGTCTCGCGCAGGCGCTCGGCGAGGGTCTCGAAGTCGAACCCGATCTCCTCGAAGATCTCGAGGTCGGGGAGGAAGGTGATCTTGGTGCCGTGGTCCTCGGTCGTCTCGCCTTTTTCGAGGTCGGTCTGCGGCTTGCCCCGCTCGTAGTCCTGGGACCAGACGTAGCCGTCGCGGCTGATCTGCAGGTGCAGGCGCTCGGAGAGGGCGTTGACGACGGAGACGCCGACGCCGTGCAGGCCGCCGGAGACCTTGTAGCCGCCGCCGTCCCCGAACTTGCCGCCGGCATGGAGAACGGTCAGCACGACCTCGGCGGCCGGCCTCCCCTCTTTCTCCATCGTCTCAACCGGGATGCCGCGGCCGTTGTCTTCGACCGTGCAGGCGTTGTCCGGGTGGAGGACGACGCGGACGCTGTCGCAGTGACCGGCGAGCGCCTCGTCGACGGAGTTGTCGACGATCTCGTAGACCAGATGGTGCAGACCGCGCGGACCGGTCGAGCCGATGTACATGCCGGGGCGTTTGCGAACCGCTTCGAGGCCCTCGAGGACGGTGATGTCCTTGGCGCCGTAGCTACCGCCGCTGGCTTTTTTCTCAGGCAATGAGTCCCTTCCGGTTTACACAGAGACGAGCGTCGAACAGAGAAAACCCCGACGCCCGGAGACTCGCTCCACGGTTGGTCGGGGCGTAAATACGAGTTGCCATAAGAATACCAGTTCGACCTCGCGGACTCGCCGCCACCGGACACGTTTTTCCCTGCAAATCGCAGAAAAAGTGTGTCTAGAAACGCTCTGAGTTGACGCGAAACCGCAAAGCTTCGGGAGCCCGGTCCCCCAGCTCCTCCCGCAGCCGCTCCAGCAGGGTCTCCTGCATCAGGTCCAGCTCCTGGGCCCAGACCGCGTCGGCGCACTCGACGGTCAGCGTTCCACTGCGCTCCGCCGAGGGCTGCGCGACCGCCGCCAACCGCTCGCCGACCGCGGCCGACCAGGCCGTCTGGACCGCGGCCAGGGGGGTCTGCGGGGCCGCCCGTTTCAGTGCCGCCTGGAACGCGTTGGCGGCGGGGCGCGGGGCGCGACGGCGGCTCACGCGGCGGCGCTTTCTGTCTGCGGCGGCGGCATCCGCACCACGGACCGCCTCGCCGGCTCCGGAACCGATTCCTCGTCGGCGGCGGTGATCAGCACCTGGCCCCCGTCGGCGAGCCGCTCGACCAGCAGGTCGCGGCGGGTGGGGTCGAGCTCGCTCATCACGTCGTCGAGCAGCAGCAGCGGGGTGACCCGGCGCGCCTCGAGCAGCGCGGCGCGCTCGGCGAAGAGGAGGGCGAGCAGGGACGCGCGCTGCTGTCCCTGCGATCCGAAGCGCCTCAGCGAGCGGCCGCCGGTCAGCAGCTTCAGCTCGTCGAGATGGGGGCCCCAGGAGCTGCGGCCGAGCCGGACGTCCTGCTCGCGGCGCTGCTCGAGCTCGGCGCGGATCTCCTCCGCCGTTCCGGTTGCGCGGGGCGCATACTCGAGCGCGGCGTCCTCCAGGCCGAGCTCGGTCGCGGCGGCGGCGAAGGGTGCGGCGAGCTCGGCGATCGCCTCCGTCCGCGCCTCGACCAGGGGCGCCGCGGCCGCGGCGAGACCGGCATCCCAGATCCGCAGGTCCTCTGGGGATCCGTACCCCGCGCTGAGCCGCGAGAGCAGCGCGTTGCGCTGGGCGATCGCCTGGCCGTAGCGCTTGCGCAGCTCCGACCGGGCCGGCCAGCGGGCGGCGACGAAGCCGTCGAGGTGGGCGCGACGCTCCGCGGGTGGTCCCTTGACCAGCGTCAGCCGGTCGGGGGCGAAGACCGCCACCGGCGGCCGGTTGCGGGCGATCGTCGCCGGCGCGGCGGCTTCGCCGTCGAGCAGGTGCCGGCGGCCTTCGCTGCGGCTGACCGAGGCGAGCAGCCTGTGCTCGATCCCGTCCTCGTCGCGGATCGTCGCTTCCGCCCGGGCGAGGGAGCCGCCGAAGGGGATCAGGTCGCGGCGGTCGGAGGTGCGGAACGAACGGCCGGTGAGGGCGAAGTACAGCGCCTCGACCAGGTTCGTCTTGCCGGTCCCGTTGGGCCCGATGACGCTGACGATCCCCGGCGCCAGCTCGACCCGGACCCGCTCCAGGCTGCGCAGCGGCTTCGCCTCGATCGCGGTGACGAGCACGGCGCGCTCACCCGCCCGGCGCCGGCACGACTACACGTTGAGGCGGATCGGCATCACCAGGTAACGGAAGTCGTCGCCCTCTACCGGCTCCAGCAGACCCGGGCGAAGCGGTGAGATCAGCCGTACCATCACCTCGTCCCCGGAGACGCTTTCGATTCCCTCTTTGAGGAACTCGGGGTTGAAGCCGATCTCCAGCGGCTCCCCCTCGAAGGCGGCGGGCATCGTCTCTCGCGCGTCCCCCACGTCCGGCGTCTCCGCCGCCACGGTCAGCTCTCCCGACTCGAACGAGAGCCGCAGCGGCGCGTTGCGCTGGGCCAGCTGGCTGACGCGGCGGGTGACGTCGAGGAATTCCGGTCGCGGCAGGCGCACGTCGTGCTCGAAGGACTCCGGCAGGAGTTGTCGAAAGTTCGGGAACTGCCCGTCGATCAGCCGCGTAGACAGGAGGATCGACCCTGCCACGAAAACCGCCTGGTTGGTGAGCAGCGAGATCGTCGCCTCGCCGGCTCCCTCGGAGGCGAGGACGCGCGCCAGCTCCCGCAGCGCCCGGGCCGGGATGTTGGCCTCGAGCTCACCGCCGAGCTCGGCCTCCAGCTCGGTGCGCTTCACCGCCAGCCGGTAGGAGTCGGTGGCGACCATCGTCATCTCGCGGCCGCTGGCGGTGACGAAGACCCCGGTCAGGACCGGGCGCATGTCGTCGCGGGAAGCGGCGCGGGCGACCAGGTCGATGCTCTCTTCCAGTGCCGCGGCCGGGATCCTCAGGCCGGGCTCGGCATCGGGCTGCGGCAACTTCGGGAAGTCCTCGACCGGCAGCACCCGCAGGTGGAAGCTGGAGCCGCCGCTGCGGATCTCGACGTCCTGCTCGGCGGCGCGCAGCTCGATCTCCACGCTCGGGTCGGGGAGGGAGCGGGCCACCTCGGCGAAGAGGCGACCGGGCAAAAGCACGGAGCCGGCGGTCTCGACACCCGCCTCGAGGGTGGTCTCCAGGCCGAGGTCGAGATCGGTGGCGGCGAGGGTGACGCGGCCGTCCTCGGCATTGAGGAGGACGCCGGAGAGGGCCTGGGTGGCTGCGCGGGTCGAAACCGCTCTGGAGACGATCGAGAGCTTGGAGACGAGGTCTTCGCGTTTGGTCGTGAGCTTCAAGTCAGTCTGCCTCGGATTCTGCCTTCTTGAGTTGAGTTAGGAGCTGTGGAAAGAGGTTCGGTCGCGGGGAATTCGGCATGCTACTGGGGTTTGCCGGGTGTGGATCGAGCTGTGGAAGGCTGGGGATTCTTGCAGCGCCGGCGGCTGTCAGCGCTCCTCGGCCACAGGGTTGTGGATAGCTCCGCGCAGCTCCTGGACTTTCTCGGCCAGGTCGCCGTCCTCCCCGAGGCTCGCTTCCACCCGCCGCAGGGAGTTGAGCACGGTGGTGTGGTCGCGGCCGCCGTAGAGGCGACCGATCTGCGGCAGCGAGAGATCGGTGAGGTCGCGGGTGAGGAAGATCGCCACCTGCCGCGCTCGCAGCGGCGTTGCGGCGCGGCTGGAGCCGATCAGCTCTGCGCGGGAGATGCCGAACCCCTCGGCCACCCGCTGCTGGATCTCCTCGACGGAGGTCGGCTGCGAGGGGCGGTGCCGGGGGACGACTTCGGCGATCAGCTCGGAACTGAGCGGCTTCGCCATCAGCGAGGCGTGGGCGAGGACCCGGGTCAGCGCCCCGCGTAGCTGCCGCACGTTGGCGTCGATCCGGTTGGCGAGCTCGGTCAGCGCGTCGGAGTCGGCGATCTCGACCCCGGCCTCGGCGACGAGGTGGCGGAGGACGGTGAGGCGGGTGGCGAGGTTGGGTGGCTCGACGGCCACGGTCAGGCCCCACTCGAAGCGATCGCGCAGGCGCGAAGCGAGCGTCGACAGCTCGCTGGGGATGCGGTCGGCCGAGAGCACCAGCTGGCTGCCGGACTCATACAGGGCGTTGAAGGTGTGGAAGAACTCCTCCTCGGTCGCCGGCTTGCCCTGTAGGAACTGGACGTCGTCGATGAGGAGGACGTCGATGTCGCGATAGCGGGCCTTGAACGCCTCGGCGCCGGAGGACCTGAGCGCGGCGACGAACTCGTTGGTGAAGGACTCGGCGGTGGTGTAGCGGACGCTGAGGCCGGAGGCGTTTTCCCGTAGGTAGTTGGCGATCGCCCCCAGCAGGTGGGTCTTGCCCAGGCCTGGAGGGCCGTGGAGGAAGAGGGGGTTGTAGGCCTCCGACGGCGCCTCGGCGACGGCTAGGGCCGCGCCGTGGGCGAGCCGGTTGCCGGGACCGATGACGAAGCGCTCGAAGGTGTAGCTGGGGTTCAACTCGACGTCGTTGGCCGCGCCGCCTCCTACCGGCTCGAGGTCGGCGAAGCTGACTCTCTCCAGGCCGGTCCCGGTGTCGCGGAGCGCTTCGGCGATCAGCAGCGAGTAGCGCCGCTCGCTCCAGGCGCGGACGCTCTCCGGGGCGGTGAGGTAGAGGGTGTCGCCCTCGCAGCCGACCACCTCGATCGGCTCGAGCCAGAGCCGATAAGTCGACTCCGGAACCGATGACTTCAGGCGATCGCGGGCCGCCCGCCAAAGGGCGTCGAGGTCGTGGGGATGGGAGTCATCGGGCACCGGCCGCGCGACCATAGCGCCGTGCCTGAGCGCCCAACCCGGGCGCCTCGCAAATGCCGCAGAAAAGATTTTCGGGCTCGTCCCTATACTTCCGCCGGCAATGAAGCGCACCTACCAGCCCAAGAAGCGGAAGCGGGCAAAGACCCACGGTTTCCGCGCCCGGATGAGCACCCGGGGCGGTCGCGCGATCCTCAAGCGCCGTCGCCGTAAAGGGCGCAAGCGCCTGACGCCCTAGGCGATGGCGCCTAGACGACGGCGCCTTTCTCGTAGCGGTGAGTTCGACCGCGTCTATCGCGACGGCTCCTCGCACGCGACCAGGTACCTGGTGCTCTACCGGTTCCCCCGCAAGGACGAGGAGCGGGACGAAGTGAGGCTCGGTGTCTCCGTCAGTCGCAAGGTGGGCGGCGCGGTCGAGCGCAACAAGGTGAAGCGAACCCTGCGGGAGGCTTTCTGGAGCATCGCCGACGACCTGCCCCCCCGCCACGACTTCGTGATCGTCGCCCGGGCCGAGATCAAGGACCTGATCGAGCAGAAGGGAATGGCGGGTGTCGCCGCCAACCTGGAAGAGGCTCTGGCCGGGGGCCGTTCCACGTGAAACGCATCTTCCTCGCCCCGATCCGGGGCTACCAGCGGTGGGTCTCACCCCGCATGCCCCGCCGCTGCCGCTATGAGCCGACCTGCTCCGCGTACACCGTCGAAGCGGTCGAACGCTTCGGTGTGATGCGGGGTTTCCTGCTCGGCGCGTGGAGGATTCTGCGCTGCAACCCCTTCAGTCACGGCGGCTTCGACCCCATCCCCGATAGATTCACGCTCCGCACCGGCCCGGTCCACCCCGCCGAGTGGCACAAGACCCACTGATGACGCCCCTCACCGCCAACATCCTCCAGCCCCTGATCGACCTCGGGAGCTCGGTCCTCGTGTTCTTCCACGACAGCGCCGGCCTCTCCTGGGGAATGTCGATCATCGCCCTGACGATCTGCACGCGAGCCCTGCTACTGCCGCTCACCTACAAACAGCTGAAAGGGATGCGCGCCCTGCAGGCACTGCAGCCGCAGATGAAGGAGCTGCAGGAGAAATACAAGAACGACAAACAGCGCCTGCAGCAGGAAATGATGCGCTTCTACAAAGAGAACAAAGTCAACCCGCTCGCCTCGTGCCTGCCGCTTCTGGCGCAGCTGCCGGTTTTCATCACGCTCTTCTTCGTTCTCAAAAACGAGCTGCCGGCCGACATGGGTTGCCCAGAAGCCGGTCACTGCGCCGCCTACGGAGCCGAATTCTTTTTCATCGACGACCTCACCGCGAAGGCGACGGGGGCCGAACTGATCACCCTGATCGTGCTCTACGTCGGCACCCAGCTGGTCTCCAGCATGGTGATGATGATCACCGCTGACAAAAGCCAGCGAAACCTGATGATGCTGCTGCCCTTCGTCTTCGTTCCCTTCATCCTCAGTTTTCCGGCCGGCCTGATCCTCTACTGGATCACGACCAACATCTGGACCATCGGGCAGCAGCTGGCGATCCAGAAAATCGTGCCGCCGCCGGTCACGGCCACGCCCGAGGGGGTCGCCGCGGTGCAGGCGGCGAAACCGCCACCCCCTCCGCCGCGTAAGAAGAAGCGCCGCCGCTAACCCGCGCTTCAGCCCTTGGGGCGCTTCTTGGCTATTCCGGGCTTGCGGGGGAGGTTGGTCGGGGTTGGGCCGGTCTTGCGGATTGCGTGGAGGTGGCGGTGCTCGGAGCCGGCTCGGTTGCCCACGTCGAGGATCTGCTCCGGGCGCATGGCCAGGGACTCAGCCGCGTTTTCTAGCTGTTGCTCTTCGTCTTGGTCGCGTCTGCCCTTCCAGGCGACTAGGACTCCATTTGGCTTCAGGAGTGGGGATGCGAGCTCGGCCAGGGTCGAGAGGCGGCCTACGGCTCGGGCCGTGACGGCGTCGTAGGCCTCGCGGCCCTCGGCGGAGGCGAGGTCCTCAGAGCGGGTGTTGCGCACGGTTGCGTTGGGGATCTCGGCGGCCGCGATCGCCTGGCGCATGAACTCGCACTTGCGGCCCACCGACTCGACCAGGTCCACCTGTGCATCCGGAAGGGCGACGGCTAGGACCAGCCCGGGGAAACCCGCGCCCGCGCCGACGTCGGCGATCCGCGCCGCCGCGCGCAGGTCGGGGATCTCGAGGCCGGTGAGGCTGTCGACGACGTGCACCCGCCAGGCGCGCTCGTCGACCACCGAGCTGACCGAGGCACGCTCCTCGGCAAGCAGCGCCAGGACCGTCTCCAGCTTTGCGCGCGCGCCGCCGTCCAGGCCGGCGGCGGGGTCGGCGCTCACTCTGGCAGCAGCGGCGCGACGATCACGCAGCGATTGGGCTCGTCGCCCTCGCTGTAGGTCTCGATGCCTGAGCGCTCTTTCAGCCGTTCGTGGACGACGCGCCTTTCCTGGGCGCTCATCGGGTCCATCTCGATCACGGCTTTGTTGGCCAGGGCCTGCTCCGCGGCGCGATCGGCGCGTCCCTCGAGGGTCTCGCGGCGCCGGGCCCGGTAGCCGGCGGCGTCGACGATCACCCGTTTGCGCTCGCGCAGCCCGCGGAAGGCGGCCTGATAGCAGAGCAGCTGCAGGGCGTCGATCGTCTGACCGCGTTTGCCGATCAGGAGGCCGTAGTCGTCCTCCCCCTCGATCGTCAGCAGGATCCGCTCCTCGTTCTCGTCGACGACGACGTCGCCATCGAGGTCGAGCTCGTCGAGGACGCCCTCGACCAACTCCTGCGCGCGCTCGGCGGGATCGTCCGGCCAGTCAAAGCTCTCGGGCACGGGCGGGAGGCTATCCGACCGCTTGCAAACGCGCCGGGAGTGCCTTCTCTAGGCTGGACTGCTGATGGGCAAGGTCTATGCCGTGGCGAACCAGAAGGGCGGCGTCGGGAAGACGACGACCGCCGTCAACCTCGCCTCCTGCGCCGCCGCGGAGGGCAATCAGGCGCTGCTCGTCGACCTCGACCCGCAGTGCAACGCGACCGTCGCCCTGGGCGGCGGTCGCGATCTCCACCCCTCATCTTACGACTGCCTCACCGGCGACACCTCCGTCGCCGAGGCGGCCCGCCCCGCCGGCCCGGACAACCTCTGGCTGGTGCCGGCCAGCCGCGACCTCGCCGGTGCCGCGGTCGAGCTGCCGCGGATCGAGGGCTCGGAGACCCGCCTGCGCGAGCGTCTAGGGCCGCTGCGCGAGCGCTTCGCCGTTGCCCTGCTTGACTGTCCACCCGCGCTCGGCCCCGTCAGCGTCAACGCCTTGGTCGCCGCCGATCGCGTCATCGTCCCCGTCCAGGCCGAGTACCTGGCGCTCGAGGGGCTGGTGCAGTTTTTGGAAACCCTGGGCCTGATCAGGCGTGAGTTGAACCCTCAACTTGAGGTTTCGGGTTTGCTGATCACCATGCACGACGAGCGCACCCGCCTTGCCCAGGACGTCGAGGCCGAGCTGCGCGACCACTTCGACGGGATGGTCTTCGAGACGGTCATCCCGCGCAGCGTCCGAGTCGCCGAGTCGCCGAGCTATGGTCTGCCCGTGACCGAGCACGCGCCCTCGTCCCACGGTGCCGTCGCCTACCGCGCCCTCTCCAAGGAGCTTGCGAGCCGTGGCTAACCGCCGGGGAATCGGTCGCGGCCTGTCGGCGATCCTGCCCGAAACCGAGGCCACGGCGGCGGGTGAACTGCGCGAGCTGCCGGTCGAGCTGATCAAGCCGAACCCCTCGCAGCCGCGGACCAACTTCGAGCCCGAGGCTCTGGCGGCTCTGGCCGCCTCGATCGAGGCCAGCGGCGTCGTCCAGCCGCTGCTCGTCCGCCCCCTCCCCGACGGCAGCTACGAGCTGGTCGCCGGCGAGCGGCGCTGGCGCGCGGCCCAGCAGGCGGGTCTGGAGAAGGTCCCGGCCGTGATCCGCGACCAGGCGGAAGCGGAGCGGCTGCAGGCGGCGCTGATCGAGAACATGGTCCGCGAGGACCTCAACCCGGTCGAGGAGGCGAAGGCCTGCGCCGCCCTGGTCGAGGACCTCGGCCTGACCAAAGAGGAGCTGGCGAAGCGCGTCGGCCGCAGCCGCCCCGCCGTCTCCAACCTGATCCGCATCTTGGAGCTTCCCGACGAGGCGCTGCAGATGCTCGAGGCCGGCGACCTCAGCGAGGGCCACGGCAAGGCCCTCCTCGCCGCCCCCGGCAACGACGTCCGCCGCCGCCTCGCCCGCGATGCCGCCCGCGGCGGCTGGTCGGTCCGCGAAACCGAGGAGAAGGTTCGGCTGGCCAGCCAGCCAAAGGCAAGGCCAAGGCGCGCGGCCGCCGATCCCGACGCCGTGGCCGCGCTCCGCGACGCCGCCGAGGCCCTGGAGGAAGCGCTGGGTCAGGAAGTCACCACCCGCGCCAAGGGCGACGGCATCGTCGCCGAGCTCCAGTTCACCGACGTCCGCGAGGCCCACGCGCTGGCTCGCCGCCTGCGCAAACGCGGTTCCTGACCGCTCCGCGTCCCGTCGCTATCATCGCCGTCCCCGGGCGATTAGCTCAGTTGGTTAGAGCGCGTCTCTGATAAGGACGAGGTCCCTGGTTCGAATCCAGGATCGCCCATCTGCCTCCCCGGGTGAGACGCCCCGGGAGCGGGTAGAAGCCCGACCTATACTTCGGCTTCAACCTCGGTCGGGAGCTCCTTTGCAGCAGATGCAGATCTATGGGGTCAGTTTCGACATGGTCGGCAAGCAGCCGATCGTGTTGCTGAAGACCGTGGACGGGAACCGCTTCCTGCCGATCTGGATCGGCCACCCGGAGGCGGCGGCGATCCTGATGAAGCTGCAGGGAGCGACGACGCCGCGGCCGATGACCCACGACCTGCTCTCCGACATGCTCGACAACCTCGATGCGAAGTGCGAGCGGGTGTCCGTCACCGAGCTGCGCGACAACACCTTCTATGCCTCGATCACGGTCTCGATCAATGGCTCCGAGGTCGAGATCGACTCGCGTCCCTCCGACGCGCTGGCGCTGGCGGTCCGCGTCGCGGCCCCGATCTTCGCGGCCGAGGAGGTGATCGAGGAGTCGGCGATCGAGTTCGAGCACGAGGTCGAGGACACCGAGGAGGTCGTCGACAAATTCAAAGAGTTCCTCGACGAGGTAACCCCTGAAGATTTCGCCCAGGGCGATTCCTAGGGCTGCAAAGCGGCGCATCTCGGCGTCCTCAGTCGGTCACGTGCGAAGCACGCTCCCTCCTTCGTCCTTGAGCTGCTTGCTTTTCGCTCCTAGGAAACGCCCTGGGGGGTAAGTGCCAAATCCAGGATTCGCTCGACCAGCTGCTCGAAGGAGAGGCCCGCGGCCTCGGCGGCCTGGGGGAGGAGGCTGGTGTCGGTGAGGCCGGGGATCGCGTTGGCCTCCAGCAGCTTTGGGCCGTCCGTGCCGAGGATCAGGTCGATGCGGGCGAAGCCGGTGCAGCCGAGGGCGCGGTAGGTGGCGAGCGCCACCTCTGTCACCTCGCGCTCCTCCTCCGGCGGCAGCTCGGCCGGGCAGACGAAGCGGGTGCGGCCGATCTCGTAGCGCGCCTCGAAGTCGTAGCGGTCGCCCTCGAGCAGGATCGCCTCTACCACCGGCAGCGGCTCGTCTCCGAGCACGCTGACCGCCAGCTCGCGCCCCTCGACGAAGCTCTCGATCAGGACCCGGTCGTCGTAGCTGAAGGCCGAGACCAGCGCCTGGGGTACCTCGCTTGCCGCAGCGGCGAACTTGACCCCCAGCGAGGAGCCGCCGCGGCTGGGCTTGACGACCAGGGGGAAGCCGAGCGTCTCCTCGAGGCGGCCGAGCGCGTCGGCGGCGCCGAACTCGCGGAAGGCGGTCTGGTTGAAGGCGAACCACTCCGGGGTGGGGAGGCCCGCCTCCTCGATCGCGTCCTTGGCCTGGACCTTGTCCATGCAGCGCGCGCAGGCCGCGGCGCCGGGACCGGTGAAGGGGATGCCGAGGATCTCCAGCAGCTCCTGCACGGTTCCGTCCTCGCCGCCGACGCCGTGCATCACGACGAATGCGACGTCGGGCCGCTCGGTCCCCAGCCGCTTGACCAGGTCGGGGCCGACGTCGATCGGCAGCACCTCGTGGCCGAGGCGCTCCAGCGCGTCCTCGACCCGCGCCCCCGAGCGCAGCGAGACGCCGCGCTCCAGCGAGCGACCGCCTTTGAGGACCGCGACCTTCATCCCGCCTCGCCCGCCTTGCGGAAGGGCAGCACGTTCGGCGCCGACTCCTCCTTCGGCTCGGGCAACCGCTGTTCGCCGGTCAGCGTCCCGTAGAGCTCGACCTGCTCGGCGATCACCTTGCCGATCCGCCGCACCCCCTCGCGGATCTCGTCCTCGTCGACGCCGGAGAAGTTGAGCCGCATCGAGTGGCTGCCGCGACCGTCGATGTAGGCGGCCTGGCCGGGGACGAAGGCGACGTCGGCGCGCAGCGCCTTGGCCAGCAGGTCGCTGGTGTCGATGTAGTCGGGCAGCGTCGCCCAGATGAAGAGCCCGCCGTCGGGCTCGGTCCAGGTCGCCTCTGCTGGGAAGTGGGTGCGCAGCGCCTCGACCATCGTGTCGCGGCGGGCGCGGTAGATCTCGACCAGGTCGTCGATGTAGCGCTGCCAGCGCCGTTCGGCGAAGTACTCGCGGACGAAGTACTGGGTCAGGGTCGAGGTGCAGAGGTCGGCGGCCTGCTTGCCGAGGACGATCTTCTCCATCACCGGCGGTGGCGCCACCGCCCAGCCGAGGCGGATGCCGGGGGAGAGGATCTTCGAGAAGGTGCCGAGGTAGATGACGAAGTCGCCGCCGTCGAGCTGGTAGAGCGGCGGCATCGGCTCGCCGCCGTAGCGCAGCAGCCCGTAGGGGTTGTCCTCGACCACCAGCAACTCGTTGGCGCGCGCCAGCTCGACCAGGCGGTGCCGGCGCTGCAGCGACATCGTCACCCCGGCCGGATTCTGGAAGCTCGGCACCGAGTAGATGAACTTCGGCCGTTTGCCTTCCGCGCGCAGATCGGCGAGCAGCTGTTCGAGCAGCTCGACCCGCATCCCGTCCTCGTCGCATTCGACCTGGACGATGTCGGCCTGGTAGCTGCAGAGGGTGGGGATAGCGCCCGGGTAGGTCGGCGCCTCGCAGATGACGACGTCGCCGGGATCCAGCAACGTCTTGCAGACGAGGTCGATCGCCTGCTGGCCGCCGGTGGTGACGATGATGTCGTCGGGGTCGGGCAGCATCCCCTCGGCGCCCATCACCTCGACGATGCAGTCCTTGGTCTCCTCGAAGCCCTCGGTCGGCCCGTACTGCAGCGCCTTGGCAGCCGACTCCTGGGCGATCCGCGTCATCTGCGCGGCGAAGCTCTGGGGCGGGAAGGTCGAGGTGTCCGGCAGGCCGCCGGCGAGCGAGATCACTTCCGGCCGGGCGGTGATCGCCATCAGGTCGCGCATCGCCGAGGAGCGCATCACCCCGGTCCGCTCGGCGAACAGGCCGGCGTAGCGCTCGAGGTCGCGGCCGCTGGTGTGGGACCGCCTTCTGTGGGTCGGCTCGGGCACTTCGCTCATCCCGGAAGTGTGGCGGATCGACGCCCCGGCTCCGCGCTCGGTTAGGTTTTCGCACGTGGACCTTCTCTCCGACCTCGGAATCGGCATCGCGATCGGGATGCTCGCCGGCACCGCCGGCACCCACGGCTCCGCCCGCGGCCGGATGACGATCCTCGCCGCGGTGATCGGCCTCGTCGCCGGCTTCCTGCTCGACGACATCGGCGGGGCGGTGGCCGGGGCCGTCGGCGCGACGCTGGGCTGCATCGTGATCAGCGACCTGGTCTACGGCGCCAGCCGCCGCGAGGGAAGCGGCGGCGGGGCACTCGCCTTCATCGTCGGTCTGGTGGCCTTGGTCGTGATCGCCTTGGCGCTGCTGCTCGCCCCAGCGGTGATCGTGATCGTCCTGGCGCTGGGCTGGCTGGGCATCTCCCGCCATCGCCGCGCCCAGCGCAAACACGCCGGGCTCCGCGTCCTCCGTTAGCCGCCGAACAGCGCGGCAAACAGCGCGGCTTCGCCGCAGGGCATGATTGGACCGATGCCCGCCGGCAAGAAGCTCGTCCTCACCTACGTCGACTCGCTGCGCACCGACATGCTCGAACGGGCGGTGGCGGAGGGCCGCGCGCCGACCTTCGCGGCGCTGCTCGAGCACGGCGTCCTGATCCCCGACTGCGTCTCCAGCTTCCCCTCGGTGACGCCGGTCGCGAGCGCCGAGATGGTCACCGGGGTCGGCGCCGACCGCCACTGGATCAGCGGCATGAACTGGTACCACCGGCTGGAGCGGCGCTACGTCGAGTACGGCTCCTCGCTGGAGGCGACCCGCGCCTTCGGGGTCTTCCGCGCCCTCTACGACCTCGTCTACAACATGAACCTCGCCCACCTCAGCCCGGAGGTGGAGACGGTCTTCGAGAGCCTCGAAGACGCCGGCGAGCGGACCGCCTGCACGCCGTTCCTCATCTACCGCGGCCGGCAGCGCCACGAGGTCTCGCTGGAGGGGCTGCTGCGGCGGGCCGTCGACGTCTCGAAACTCAAGTTCCACCACCACACCTGGGGGCCGACCGAGCTCTTCTACGGCGACCTCTATGCCAGCCGCGAGGTGCCCTGCAAATCGACCTCGATCCCCGGCAACCGCGACGGCTACGCCGCCTGCTGCGCGGCCGAGCTGCTGCGCGAGGACGGCTACGACTTCCTGCTTCTCTCGCTGCCCGACAACGACAACTACTCCCACCGGCACGGGCCCGGGGCGAGCGTCGAGTCGATCGCCAAGGCCGACGCCGCCTTCGCGACCTTCGCCGAGGAAGCCGGCAGCCTGGAGGAGTTCCTCGCCACGCACGCGGTGATCCTGCTCGCCGACCACGCCCAGACCGACGTCCACCGCGGCCTGCCGCTGGCCGAGCTGCTGAGCTCCGAGTGGTCGGTGCTGCAGCCCTCCGAGGAGCGGCCGGAGCGGGCGCAGCTGGCGGTCAGCCCGACCGGTCGCGCCGCCCACGTCTACCTGCTCCCGGGCGAGGGCGAGCGTGCCGAACCGCTGGAGGTGGGGGCCCGGCTGGGGGTGATCGAGGGCGTCGACCTGGTCTGCCGGCTGGAGGGAAGCGACGGCCTGCCGCTGCGGCGCGAAGGCCCCGGGATGCCGGCGCAGGGGGGCGAGTGGGCGGTGGTCGAGCGACGCGGAACCGCGCTGCGCTTCCGCCCCGGTGCCGGAGTCGAGGACCTGCGCGGCGCCAGCTGGGAGGTCGAGGGGGACTTCGAGGCGCTGGAGGCGCGGGTTGAGGACGGCCGCCTCAGGAGCGATACGTATCCCGATCCGCTGGCCCGGGTCTGGTCGGCGCTGACCGCGCCGCACTCCGGCGACTTCGTCGTCTCCTTGGCCCCTGGCTTCGAGGCGGTCGACTGGGGTGGGGTCAGCCACGCCGGCGGCGGCAGCCACGGTGCGCTCCACGCCGGCGACTCGCTCGGGCCGCTGCTGTTCGTCGGCTGCGGGCCCGAGTCGGCCGGCGAGAGGGAGCAGTGGACGCTGCGCGACGTCGCCCCGGCGATCCGTGAGCACTTCGGAGCGGCGTGAGGGCGACCGCCCTCCTCCTCGCCGCGATCTTCCTGGCGCTGCTCGCGCAGCCGGCGACGGCGGCGGAGCCGGAGCGGATCACGCGGGCCGAAGCGACCGCGGCCGCCGACCGCGACCCGACGGTCAAGGACCAGGAACGCGAGCACGGCGAGCTCGCCTCGGTGGCGACCCTCGACAAGGACGACGGCAACTGGGAGGTCGGCTACTTCGTCGACGGCGACGAGGTTGCGCTGGTCGTGGTCGACGAAAGCAGCGGCGAGGTGGAGGAGTCGTGGACCGGCTACCAGGTGAACTGGAAGATGGCGCGGGGCTACTCGGGGGCCTTCGGCCACAAGCTCAACGCCCCCTACGTCTTCCTGCCCCTCTGCCTGATCTTCCTCGTCGGCCTGGCCGACTGGCGGCGGCTGCGGCGGGTCGCCAACCTCGACCTGCTGGTCCTGCTCGGCTTCGGCGTCTCCCACTACTTCTTCAACCGGGCCGACATCGGTGTGTCGGTCCCGCTCGTCTACCCGGTCCTGCTCTACCTGCTCGGCCGCTGTCTCTGGATCGGGCTGCGGGGGAGGGGGAAGGGCCTGCGGCCGGTCTGGTCGGTGACGGTGCTGATCGTCGCGGCGCTCTTCCTGGTGGGCTTCCGAGTCGGCGTCAACGTCGCCGACTCGGGCGCGATCGACGTCGGCTACGCGGGAGTCGTCGGCGCCGACCGCATCGCCCACGGCGAACAGCTCTACGACAACTTCCCCGACGACGTCTCCCAGGGCGACACCTACGGCCCGGCCAACTACATCGCCTACCTCCCGTTCGAGCGAATCTGGCCCTACTCCGGAGAGTGGGACGACCTTCCCGCAGCCCACGCCGCCTCGATCCTCTTCGACCTCGCCGTCTTCACCTTCCTGATCCTCCTAGGCCTCCGCATCCGTCCCGGACCTGAAGGCCAACGACTGGCCGCGATCCTTGCCTTCGGCTGGGCGGCCTTCCCCTACACGGCGTACGTCCTCGAGTCCAACTCCAACGACTCTTTGGTGGCTGCGCTCCTCTTGGCCACCCTCCTATTCGCAGCGAAGCCACTGCGTCGAGGAGCGCTGTTAGCCACCGCCACCTGGTCCAAGTTCGTAGCCGCGCCGTTGGTGCCGATGTACTGGCGCTACAGGCCCGCGGGTCCTGTCTCCGATCGGGGGATCTCCCTACCGGGAGAGTCCTCCCGATCGTCGCCATCCACGGGTCAGCGTCGGCAATGGACTCTGTTTCTCGTTGGGTTCGTGGGGGTGACGGTCGTGGTTCTGGCGTGGCCGGCGATTGATCCAGGGTTGAAGACGTTCTACGACAGGACGATTGCGAGCCAGGCCGGGCGCGATTCCCCGTTCAGCATCTGGGGGCAGACCTCACTGGAACCGGTCCGCGTCGCCCTGCTGGTCCTACTGGGAGTGCTTTCCCTGGCGTTCGCGTTCGTGCCACGCGAGAAGTCACTCGTACAGCTAGCGGCGCTCTCGGCTGCCCTCTTGATTCTGCTGCAGCTGACTCTTCACCACTGGTTCTACCTGTACGTAGTGTGGTTCTATCCGCTGATGCTCATCGCACTGGTTGCATCACCTGTTCGAACGAATCAGCCAGACCCTGATCGTTCACCTGAACAACAGCCCCCATCACCCAAACGTCCTCCTCCGCCGTCTCGAACCGCGTCGGCATCTGGGTGATCAGGGAGCGCAGCGCCTGCTCGGGTTTGACGCCGAGCACGCTGGTTCGCGAGCCGGTCATGCCGACGTCGGAGATGAAGGCGGTGCCGCCGGGGAGGACGCGGCCGTCGGCGGTGGGGACGTGGGTGTGGGTGCCGAAGACGGCGGCGACGCGGCCGTCGAGGTGCCAGCCCATCGCCACCTTCTCGCTGGTGACTTCGGCGTGGAAGTCGACGACAACGGCGTCCTGCTCGTGGTGGCTGAGAATCGAGTCGACGGTGTCGAACGGCGAGCGGGCGACGCGCAGGCCGACGCCGCCGCTGAGGTTGATCACCCGCACCCGCATGCCGCCGACCTCGACCACGGTGTGGCCGCGGCCTGGGTTCGCCTGCGGGTAGTTGGCCGGTCGCACCACCCGCTCGTCGGAGTCGAGGAAGTCGTAGGCCTCGCGGTGGCGGTAGACGTGGTTGCCGGAGGTGATCACGCCGGCGCCGGAATCGAAGAGGTCGTTGGCGGTCCGCTGGGTGATCCCGACCCCGCCGGCCGAGTTCTCGCCGTTGACGATCGTCAGGTCCGGTTTGTACTGCTCGCGCAGCGCCGGCATCGCCTCGCGCAGGCCCTGCCGGCCGGGACTGCCGACCACGTCGCCGATGAAGAGAACTCGCATGGTGCGCTGACCCTATCTGCGAGATTGGGCCGATGGCCGATTCGGCGCAGGCGGCAGCGATCTTGGCGCGAGCCCTCGAGTACCCCTACGCGACCCCCGACCGGTCCTACCTCTACCGGGACGGCGAGGCGGTGGAGCTGCCGCCGGAGGGCCAGGACCTTCGCGACCGCACGCCGCTCCTCTCCTACGGAGCCAACGCCAGCCCGGAGGCGCTCGGGCGCAAGCTGGCCCGGCTGCCGGGAGTCGAGCTGCCGGTGATGCGGTCCGAGCTGGAGGGGTTCGACGTCGTCTACTCGGCGCACGTCTCCCCCTACGGAGCGGTGCCGGCGACGTTGGTCGAGAGCCCCGGGACGGTCGCGCCGGCGTTTCTCCTCCACCCGACCGCCGAGCAGCTGGCGCTGCTGAGCGCGAGCGAGCCGAACTACGACCTGGTCGCGGTAGGGGGCATTCCCGCCTACCGCAGCAAGCACGGCTACCTGGAGGTCGACGGCGCGCCGGTGGCCCTGGCCGCGGTGCGCTCGGCGGGGAGGACCCTGCCCGAGCTCGACGAGCCGGCGGTCCTCGAGCGGGTTCGCTCCCACCTGCGCCCGGAGATGTCGCTGCAGGCTTTCGTCCTCGACTGCGTCGAGCGCGGCGGACTCAGACCGCTGAGAACCGGCGCAGGGCCAGCCGGGCGATGAGGCCGTAGGCGACGAAGAGGACCGCGAGGTGCAGCAGCGGCCCGCCGATCCCCGGGCCGGCCCGGTCGAGCGCGGCGGTGATCGCTTCCAGCGCCGGCTTGAACGGGAAGAGAGCGGTCAGGTAGCGGATCGCGTCGAAGACCGCGGGGCCGACGGCTCCCGAGGGGACGAGCGAGAGGAAGGCGATCGGCAGGGTGACCATGAAGGCCAGCAGCGAGACCGCGCGCACCTCCCGCGCCGCCGCCCCGAGCGCCGCCCCGGCCGCCCCGAGCGCCGCCCCGGAGAAGAGGATCGCGATCAGCCAGAGCCAGACGCGGCCCCATTCGAGCGGGACGAAGATTGCCATCCCGGCCAGCATCAGCAGGGTCACCAGGAGTCCGACGACCATTCCCAGCAGGATCTTCTCGCCGAGCAGGCCGGTGTTGGAGACGAGGCCACGGGTTAGGCGCGGGAAGGCGTTCTCCTCGCGCTCGAGCGCCAGCGAGCCGGCGACCAGGAGGACGACGACGAAGGCCAGGGTGAGCGTCGCGGCGACCGCGATCGCGAAGACTTCCAGCGGCGGGCTCTCGCCGCCGACCACGACCTTGTCGACCTCGATCGGCTGCGCCAGCCGGTCGATCAGCGGCTTGGCCACGTCGAGGTTGTCGCGCGCCTGCGAGGCGAACTCGGTCACTTCCTCCAGCGCCGGTCGCAGCGCCGGCGGCAGCGCCGGGGTCACCTGTTCGAGGATCCTGGCGCTGGTCCGCAGCCCGAGGATCGGGATCGTTTCGCCGAGCACCTCGAACTCGCCGCCGTTGACGATCAGCCCCAGGTAGCGGCCGCCTTCGTTGCCGATCCGCCGGGCGATCCGCAGGTTCGCTTCCGCCAGCAGGGTCGTGATCCGGTCGTCGACCAGTTCCGCCTTGACCGCGTTTTCCTCGCTGACGAGGACTTCGATTTCCGGCACACCCGGGGTAAGGGTCGAGAGCGAGTTGATCCTGTCGACCAGGTTGGCGGGCAGGATCAGCGCCGCCAGCACGTCCCCCGATTCGACCTTCTCGCGCGCCTCGTCGCGGTCGTCGACGAAGACGCACTCGACCCGCTCGCAGATCTGCTCCTCGACGTTCGCCTTCGGCAGCTCCTCGCCGCCGACGTTGATCCGCGTATCCGGCGGCACTTCGTTGAGGAAGGCGACCCGCGGGTCCTCCGGCCCGCGCGAGATCGCGAAGCCGACCAGGACCGCGATCAGGATCGGGTAGGCGACCAGCAGCACCGCCTGCAGGGGGGAGCGGCGGAGGATCTGCAGGTCCTTGAGCAGCAGCCAGCGGACGCCGTGCATCAGTGCCCCCGGTGCTGCAGGTAGGCGACGAAGGCGGTCTCGAAGTCGCGGTCGGCGGCCTCGGGCGCTTCCGAGCGCACCGCCTCGCGCAGCTCTCCGGCCGAGCCGTCGAAGAGCGACTCGCCGTCGGCGAGGACGAGGACGCGCCCGCCGTAGCGCTCGGCCTCCTGGATGTCGTGGGTGGAGAAGATCACCGTCGTCCCGCGTCCGGCGAGGGCGGAGACGAACTCCCACAGACGCGCCCGCTGCCGCGGGTCGAGGCCGACGCTGGGCTCGTCGAGCAGCAGCACCGCCGGCCGGGAGAGTAGCCCGATCGCGATGTTGATCCGCTGCTGGTTGCCGCCGGAGAGACGGGCGACGATCTCGCCGCGCCGCTCGCCCAGCCCGGTCAGCTCGAGCATCTCCGCGGTTGAGGCCCGCGGGTCCTCGTGTCCCTCCAGCCGGGCGAAGAGCAGCAGGTTCTCTTCGACGGTCAGCCGCCGGTAGAGCGCCGCCTGCTGCGGCACCCAGCCGACCGCGCCGTTGGCGGAGACGACCTTGCCCGCGTCGGGCTTGAGGATCCCGGCGAGGATCGAGAGCAGGGTCGTCTTGCCGGCGCCGTTGGGGCCGATGACCGCGACCAGCTCTCCCGGCCTCGCCTCCAGCGAGACGCCCCTCAGCGCCTCCCGCTCGCCGTAGCGCTTGACCAGCCCCTGTGCCTGCACTGCGGGAAAGCTACTGGCCCTTCCCTAAACTCGGCCCTCCATGGCCTTCCCCGCAACCCGCCTGCGCCGCCTGCGCCGCACCGACACCCTGCGCGGCCTCGTACGCGAGACCGAGCTCTCGCCGGCCCACCTGATCCAGCCCGCCTTCGTCGTCGCGGGGGAGGGAGTGCGCGAGGAGGTGCCCTCGATGCCCGGCATCGAGCGCTTCTCGATCAACAACCTGGTCGAGGAGGCGGGCGAGATCGCCGCCGCCGGGATCGGCGCGCTGATGCTCTTCGGCGTCCCCGCCGCCAAGGACGAGTTCGGCACCGGCGCCTACGACGACGAGGGGATCGTGCAGATGGCGGTGCGGGCGCTGAAGGACGCCCATCCCGACCTGATCGTGATGACCGACGTCTGCCTCTGCGAGTACACCTCGCACGGTCACTGCGGGGTGATCCGCGAGGGCGGCAAAGAGGTCGACAACGACGTCACCGTCGAGCTACTGGCGAAAACCGCGATCTCCCACGCCGAGGCCGGCGCCGACGCGGTTGCGCCCAGCGACATGATGGACGGCCGGATCGGCTCGATCCGCTTTCAGATGGACGAGGAGGGGCACCCCAACGTGCCGATCGTCGCCTACAGCGCGAAGTACTCCTCGGCCTTCTACGGGCCGTTCCGCGACGCGGCCGAGTCGACGCCGGAGTTCGGCGACCGCCGCGGCTACCAGATGGATCCCGCCAACGCCGCCGAAGCGGTGCGCGAGGCGGAACTGGACCTCGAGGAGGGGGCCGACATGCTGATGGTCAAGCCGGCGCTCCCTTACCTCGACGTCGTGCGCCGGGTCAAAGACGCGACCGGCGCCCCGGTCGCCGCCTACCACGTCTCCGGCGAGTACTCGATGCTGAAGGCGGCCGCCGCCAACGGCTGGCTCGACGAGCAGGCCGCCGTGGTCGAGGCGCTGACCTCGATTCGCCGCGCCGGTGCCGACGCGATCGTCACCTACTACGCGAAGGAGGCAGCAGCTTGGCTTCGGTGAAAGTCCCGCAGTCGAAGGCGCGCAGCCGCAAGGACGGCTCCGCGATCCCGCTCGACGAGACCGACAAGCGGCTGATGAACCTGCTGCAGTCGAGCTTCCCGCTCGACCCCGAGCCGTTCGCCCTGGTCGCCGCCGAGGCGGACCTCGAGCTGGACGACGTCCTCGCCCGCACCCAGCGGCTGCTCGACGGGCGGATCATCCGCGAGATAACGCCGATCTTCGACACCCGCGCGCTCGGCTACGAGTCGATGCTGGTGGCGGCGAAAGTCGACGCCGAGAACCCGCAGCGGGCGGCGCGGATCGTCAACGCCCACCCGGGCGTCTCCCACAACTATCTGCGCACCCATGACTTCAACATGTGGTTCACGATTGCCACCCCGCCCGACTCGCAGCTCGGCCTGAAGGGGACGCTGGAAGCGCTGATGGAGGAGACCGGGGCGGAGTCGATGCGGGAACTGCCGACCCTGACCCTGTTCAAGATCAACATGAACCTGGAGATGGAGAAGGGGACCGAGGCGCTGGCCGCCGCGGTCGAGGCGGCGCCCCCACGCGAGCTCGAACCGCAGCCCTACGACGGGGACGACATCGCCCTGATCAAGGCCCTGCAGGGGCCGATGGAAGCGGTCGCCCGCCCCTACGACGCCGCCGCGGGGGAGCTGGGGATCTCGACCGAGGAGCTGCTCGACCGGCTGGGGACGATGGTCGACCGCAAGATCCTCCGCCGCGTCGCCGCGATCCTCTACCACCGCCGGGCCGGCTTCTCCGCCAACGGGATGGGGGTCTGGAAGGTGCCCGAGGACCAGATCATGGAGGTCGGCGGGCGGATGGCCTCCTTCCGCGGCATCTCTCACTGCTATCAGCGGCCGACCTACGAGGACTGGCCCTACAGCGTCTTCACCATGGCCCACGGCCGCTCGAAGGAGGAGTGCGACGCGGTCCTCGACGCGATCGCCGAGGAGTGCGGGATGGGGCCGGACGATCGCGCCACCCTCTACTCCTCGACCGAGTACAAGAAGATCCGCCTCCACTACTTCACCGAGGACTACGCCCGCTGGGAGGCCGAGCATTCATAAAGACGCGCCGGCAGGCACGCCTGCCGGCGCGGGCGCGGAGTTGTTCGAGCGCGCGCAGGAGGTCCTTCCGGGCGGGGTGAACTCGCCGGTCCGGGCGATGCGGCAGATCGGCCGCGACCCGATCTTCGTCGAGCGCGGCGAAGGCTGCTGGCTGTTCGACGTCGAGGGCAACCGCTACGTCGACTGGATCGGCTCTTGGGGCCCGCTGATCCTCGGCCACGCCGAGCCGGCGGTGATCGCCGCGGTGATCGAAGCGGCGAAGCGCGGGACGAGCTTCGGGGCGGCGACCCTGGAGGAGGTGCGGCTGGCCGAGGAGGTGGCGGCGCGGATGCCCTCGGTGGAGATGGTGCGGATGACCAGCTCCGGCACCGAGGCGGCGATGAGCGCGGTGCGGCTGGCGCGGGCGATCACCGGCCGCGAGGTGGTGATCAAGTTCGCCGGCGCCTACCACGGCCACTCCGACGGGTTGCTGGCCGACGCCGGCTCGGGTCTGGCGACGCTGGCGGTGCCGGGCAGCCCCGGGGTGACCGCCGCCCAGGCGGAATCGACCGTGGTGGTGCCGTGGAACGACCGCGAGGCGGTGGGCCGCGCGCTCGAAGAGCACGACGTCGCCGCGCTGCTGGCCGAGCCGATCGCCGCCAACATGGGCGTGGTGCCGCCGGCCGAGGGCTTCCTCGAGTACCTCCGCGAGGCGACCCGCGAGGCCGGCGCGCTGCTGGTCTTCGACGAGGTGATCACCGGCTTCCGCGTCGCCCGCGGGGGCGCCCAGGAACTGTTCGGGGTCGAGCCGGACCTGACGGTGATGGGCAAGGTGATCGGCGGCGGCCTGCCCGCGGCGGCCTACGGCGGCCCGCGCGAGCACATGGAACGGATCGCCCCGGCCGGCGACGTCTACCAGGCGGGGACGCTCTCGGGGAACCCGCTCGCGGTCGCGGCCGGGCTGGCGACGCTGGAGCAGCTCGACGACGCCGCCTACGCGCGCCTCGGCGAGCTGACCGACCGCCTTGCGGCCGGGTTCGAAGCGCTGGCGGCCGAGCGGCCGCTGCAGGTCGCCAAGGCACCCGGCCTCGTCACCCTCTTCTTCAGCCAGGTGCCGGTGACCGACTTCGCGACCGCGACCGCCTGCGACGCCGGGGCCCACGCCCGCTTCTGCCGGGCGCTGCTGGAGCGCGGCGTCTACCCGCCGCCGGCCCAGTACGAGGCCTGGTTCGTCTCCCTCGCCCACGACGAGGCCGTGGTCGATCAGACGCTCGAAGCCGCGGCCGAGGCCCTGGACGAGGCGCTGGCGTGAACGCCCTCCAGGCCCTCGCCGACCAGCTGCGTGCCGAGGACACGCCGATCGCCCCGCACGTCGTCGACCCGGCCGAGCCGCCGCAGCTCGGCGAGCTGGCGGGCGGCGGCGAATACGCGCTGGTGATCGAGGCCGTCCGCGAGGGCTACCTGCTCCACTACGAGCAGCCGCGCCTGCTCGCCGGCCACGACTCCGACCTCGCCCTGCTCGCCGGCGACTACCTCTACGCCCTCGGCCTCGACCGCCTCGCCGCCCTCGGCGACACCCGCGCCGTCGCCGTCCTCGCCGATCTGATCAGCACCTGCGCCCGCCTCCAGGCCGAAGGCCAGACGGAGGGCATTCCGGACCTGTGGCTCGAGGCGGCGCAGCGGATCGGCGTGAGCCAGCAGTAACGACGTCGCCGCTACCGCCGGCGCGCCGCTTCCCTCAGGTCCTGCAAGAGCCGTTCGGTAGTGACGGTATGGATAGCCGCCAATCGATCGAATTCGCGGATGCGGGCATCCGCCCGCTCAATAGCAAGACGGTTCAACTCTCGCTGAACCGCGATCTTCTTTCTGAGCTCCTCCTGGGTCACAGCCTCTCCCTTATAGCAGACAATGAATTTCTATTCTGAATCAGGCAGATTCGCTGCCAATTCGTCGGTGCAATCGAGTCGCTGCCTCAGAGCGATGACCTCCTGCCTGTTTGCCAGCGCCTGCTGCTGCCAGAGGTCGATTTCCGCTTCTGCCTGGGCCAGCTTCCCTTCGGAGATCTCGAACGGCCCTGCCCGGCGCAGCCATTCTCCGTTCTTCATTCGGATCCCGATCGAGGTGACGATGAAGACCCCACCGAAAGCCAGAACGCCCGCCGCTGACACCAGCAGCATCCGGGCCGCCAGAAGCACGGCTCGGTTGGCGAAGACGTTGTCGACGAAGTCCGGGTCACTGCTCTCTGGAAGGTCGGCCGGGTAGAGGCCGTTGACGAGTAGCGCGATCCCGATGGCAGCGATCAGGAAAAGCCCAACCGCGACACCCATGCTTCCGCCTTGTGGCCTCCTCATGGAAGGACTAAGAAGCGAGCGCGGCGAACTCTCCCCCGGCGACCCCAAGTTCTACAGAGAATCGATATGTGTGACGCAGGTCACACCGCCTAAGCAATAGACTTCGAAGCCCTACGCGAACCGACCTGTGGCAGACGACGCGAACAAGGTAAACGGGGCCGAGGAGGCGCCCAAAGTGGAGCGGGCCAAGCCCGACCCGCCCGGCTATTTCGAGGGCGAGTCGATGACGCGCCGGCACGTCTTCACGGTCGCCTCCCAGGCGATCGGCGGCATCGCCGCCGCCGGCATCGTCCTTCCCGCCGTCGGCTTCGCGGTTGCGCCGATCTTCCATCGCGGCAAGGAGCGCTGGGAGGGGGTCGGCCCGGTCTCCGACTTCGTCGAGGACACCTACCGCCAGGTCGTCTTCACCGAGACCGAGGGAATCGGCGACGCCGGCAAGACCACCGCCTACGTGCGCAAAAGCTCCGAGGAACTCGGCGAAGAGCCCGGAAAGATGGTCGCCGTCTCCAACCGCTGCGCCCACCTCGGCTGCCCGGTCCGCTTCGTCGAGGCCGCCGGCAACTTCATCTGCCCCTGCCACGGCGGCGTCTACGACTTCCAGGGCAAGCGGATCGGCGGCCCGCCGGTGCGCCCGCTCGACCAGTTCCAGACCCGGGTCCGCAACGGCCAGGTCGAAGTCGGCCCGCGCTACAGCGTCACCTCGCAGATGGAGCCGGTCCGCGCCCGCGATCCCGGGGAGTTCACCGGCGGGATCTGGGAATACCTCTATCCGCCGCGTCCCTCTACCTTCCCGGCGCCCTGATGCCGAGCTTCCCGAAACCGAAGATCCCCGACGCCGTCGTCCCGCCGCCCCTGCGCAAACCGGCCAAGCCCGGCACCGGCGGCACCCCCAAGGGCCAGGCGCCGAGCGACCTGAAGGAGGCGCCCGAGCGCAAGAGCGCCGGCGACAAGCTGCTCGAGGTCGGCAAAGAGGCGCCGATCGACGCGCTCGGCTGGGTCGATCAGCGGCTCGCCGCGAGCGGCTTCCTCACCGGGATGCTGTTCCGCAAGGTGCCGAAGGGGACCAACTGGTTCTACACGCTCGGCTCCGCCACCCTCTTCGCCTTCATCGTCCAGGCCGTCACCGGCGTCTTCCTGGCGATGTTCTACACGCCGTCGGCGACCCAGGCCTACTCCTCGATCGCCCACATCAACAACGAGGTGCCGCTCGGCCAGCTGGTGCACGGGATGCACAAGTGGGGATCGAGCGTGATGGTGATCCTGATCTTCCTCCACATGGGGCGGACCTTCTTCTTCGGCGCCTACAAGTACCCGCGAGAGCTCAACTGGGTGATCGGCGTGGTGCTGCTGATCCTGACGATGACGATGGCCTTCACCGGCTACCTGCTGCCGTTCGACCAGCGCTCCTTCTGGGCCTCGATCGTCGGCATCAACATCAACGGCACCGGCCCCGTGGTCGGTCCCTACCTGAGCGACTTCCTCCGCGCCGGCCCTGAGCTCGGGGCGACCACGCTCTCGCGCTTCTACGCGATCCACATGCTGCTGGTGCCGGGGGCGATCATCGCCCTGATCGGTGCCCACATGTACCTGGTGGTCAAGCTGGGGACGACGGCGCCGCCGTGGGTCAAAGCCGAGCGGCCGAAGATCGCCGCCCCGACCTCCCAGCTCGAGGCCGGCGCCAACGGCAACGGTCGCGTCAACGGCGACCGCGTCAACGGGAGCGGCGCATGAAGCCCCAGGACAAGCAGAAGTATCTCGAGGAGTACGAGCTGCTGAAGAAGAAGGGCAAGCCCTTCTTCCCCTACGCGGTGATGAAGGACTCGGTGATGGCGCTGATCGTCGTCGCCGTGATCATCGCGATGTCGATCATCCTCGGCGCCGAGCAGGGCCCCAAGGCGGACCCGACCTCGACCACCTACGTGCCGCGCCCCGAGTGGTACTTCTTCTTCCTCTTCGAGCTCCTGCGCGTGATCAAGCCGCCGGAGCTGGTCCCGATCGCGACGATCGGGATCCCGACCATCTGCATGGTTCTGCTGCTGCTGCTGCCGTTCTACGACCGCGGTCCGGAGCGCCGCCCGGAGCGCCGCCCGATCGCGACCACCGCCGGGATCCTGACCATCATCGCGATGGGCTACCTCACCTACCTCGGCGCGATCGGCGGCTCGCCGACCGAGGTCGAGATGCAGGTCTCGAAGAAATACGAAGCCGGCAAAGAGGTCGTCGCCGGCGCCGGCTGCCTGGCCTGCCACAAGCTGGGTGAGAACGGCAACAACGGGCCGGGCCCCGAACTGACCCACATCGCTTCGCGGATCCCGCGGGCTGCGATCATTCGCTCGGTCGAAATCGGGCCGGGCATCATGCCCTCCTTCCGCGACCTGCCGCCAGAGAAAATCGAACAGCTGGCGGACTTCCTGTCCTCGCTGGACTAGATCTGTCGGCCGGGACGGGGTCGGCGCCCTGAATCCCATGGACACGATCAACGACAACCGCCAATCGCCGGACTTCGCCGGCCAGGTCAACCGCATGTTCGACCGGGTGGCGACGCGCTACGACGCGCTCAATTCGGTGATGACCGCCGGGCTCCACCACCGCTGGCGGGAGCGGGCGGCCGAGCAGACCGAACTGCGTCCCGGCGGCGCGGCGCTCGACGTCTGTTGCGGCACCGGCGACCTCGCCCTCGAGCTGGCGCAGCGGGTGACCCCCGGCGGCCACGTGGTCGGCTGCGACTTCTCCGAGCCGATGCTCGACCTGGCGCGCGAGAAGGTTGCCCAGCGCGGCGCCGACGGCATCCGCTTCGAGTGGGCCGACGCGCTGGAGCTTCCCTACGACGGCGAGCGCTTCGACGCGGTCACGGTCGGCTTCGGCGTCCGCAACCTCGCCGACCTCGACCGCGGCCTGCGCGAGCTGGCGCGGGTCCTGAAACCGGGCGGGCGGGCGGTGATCCTCGAGATCACGACCCCGCAGCGGCCGCCGCTCTCGCTCTTCTTCTCGTTCTGGTTCGATCGCATCGTGCCGCTGCTCGGCGCTCTCTCCAGCGATCCCGAGGCCTACTCGTACCTGCCGCAGTCGGTGCGCAGCTTCCCCAGCCCGAGCGGCCTGGCGGAGAAGATGGACGCGGCCGGCTTCGAGCGGATCCGCTACACGGTGCTCGCGGGCGGGATCATCGCGATCCACAGCGGCGTCCGCGGGTGACGCGCGCGGCACCGTGACCCGCCCCTCCTCGGTGCCGCCGCCGGTGACGGCGGTCCTCGACGCCTCCAGCCGCTGGCTGCCGGCGCGGCTCGGCGAGGTGGAGGAGCTGCTGCGGGAGGCGGTTGCCAGCTACGGCGAGACGCTGGGCGGGGACGCGGGCGCGACCCTCGCCGCGGGAGGCAAGCGGCTGCGGCCGATGCTGGTCCTGCTCTGCGCCGGGCCCGAGCGCAGCGAGGGTGCCATCCGGGCCGCCGCGGCGATCGAGCTGGTCCACATGGCGACCCTCGTCCACGACGACGTCCTCGACGACGCGCCGTTGCGCCGCGGTCTCCCCACCGTCTTCGCCACCGCCGGCCGCGACCGGGCGACCGCGACCGGCGACCTGCTCTTATCCCGCGCCTTCGCCCTGCTCGCCGACGCCGGCGACGCCCGGGCGGTGGCGCTGCTCGCCGACGCGTCGGTCGCCCTCGCGCGCGGCGAGCTGGCCCAGCGACGGGACGCCTTCGACCTCGGCCTCGACCGGGAGCGCTACCTGTCCCGCTGCCGGCTGAAGACCGGCCGCCTCTTCGAGTGCGCCTGCCTGCTCGGGCGCGACGACGAGGCGCTGCGCGAATTCGGCGCCGAGATCGGCCTCGCCTTCCAGCTGCTCGACGACGTCCTCGACGTCAGCGGCCCGCCGGAGCGGACCGGGAAGGCCCGCGGAACCGACCTGCTCGACGGCACCGTCACCCTGCCGCTGATCGAGGCCGCGGTCGCCGATCCCGGCATCCGCGAGGTTGAGCTGCAGGCGCTCGACCCTGCCGGGGCGGAGGCGCTCTGCGACCGGATCGCCGCGACCGGAGCGCTGGAGACGGTCCGCGCCCAGGCGCTGGAGATGGTCGCCGCGGCGAAGCGGGCGCTGGAGCGGGCCGAGTTCGAGCCCGAACAGCGCCAGCTGCTCTCGCTGGTTGCCGACGGAGTGGTTCAGCGCTACAGCTAGGCAGGCGTCGTTTCCACCTTCGTCCCCGCTATAGCGAGGAAAAGGGTGGAAACGATGATCAGCCGACCTGCTCCGTAGGTCGCACGAGGACCTCGTTGACCGCGACGTGGCGGGGGCGCGTCACCACGTAGGCGATCGCGTCGGCGATGTCCTCGGCCTCGAGGATGTCCATGTCCTCGAACCGTTTCTCGATCTGCTCCTTGACCTCGGGACGGTTGTGGCCCTGCAGCTCGGTCGCCACCGCACCCGGCTCGACCAGCGAGACGCGGACGTGGCGCCGCGCCACCTCCTGGCGCAGCGCCTCGCTGAAGGCGCCGACCCCGTGCTTGGTGGCGTTGTAGACGGCGCTGCCCTGGCGTGCTTGGCGGCCGGCGACCGAGGAGATGTTGACCAGGTCGGCGACCCGCCGGGGCTCGTTCTCCGCCGCCTCGGCCAGGTGGGGCAGGGCAGCGCGGGCGGTGTAGAGGAGGCCCAGCAGGTTGACGTGGACCATCCGCTCCCACTCCTCCAGCGGCGCCTCGGCGACCGGGCCGAGCAGCATCACCCCGGCGTTGTTGACCAGCACGTCGAGCCGGTCCAGCTCCTCCGCGGTCTTGGCGACCGCCGCCTGCGCCTGCTCGGGATCGCTGACGTCGGCCTCGATCGGCAGCGCCGTGCCTCCCGCGTCGGCGATCTCGCCGGCCAGCTCCCGCAGCCGGTCGCCCCGGCGCGCGGCCAGCGCCACCGCGGCGCCCCGCGCCGCGAGGGTCCGGGCGGCGGCCTGGCCGATGCCGCTGGAGGCGCCGGTCACCAGCGCCACCGTGTTCTCGAGATCGCGGGCGGATGAATTCACCCCCGCCCTATACCCAGGTCCGCTCAGGCGAAGTCGTCGGCGCCGATCAGGTCGTTCCGCAAGGCGATCAGGAAGACCTCGGTCATCGCCCTCATGTTGGCGTGCTCCATAGCCCGCAGCTCGTCGGCGAGGGTGTGGGCGCCGTCGTCGAGCTGTTCGTCGAAGGCGTCGATCTCGACCTCGTCGTGGACGCCGTCGCTGGTCCACTCGCACTCGGGGCAGCGTCGCCAGACGCGCCAGCGGGTGCGATCAGACACCTGCTCCCAGCAGGTCGGCTGGACCAGCCCCGATCCGCAGCAGGGGCAGATGTGCAGCGAAGGGGCGGTGGATTTGCGGGAAGCGCTCTCAGCCATGGCGCCAATATCGCCCTCCGGCCGATCGCGGTGATCCGTATTTCGCCCCATTGCTCCCCTAGAAACCCCTCGAGCGGGGATTCGGATCGCTGCCCCGGATGATCCGACCGGGCTTGTCCCCCGTTACCATTGCCGAGATGCCAGGAAACATCGGACTTCCCGAGATCGCGATCGTCCTCATCATCGCCCTGCTTGTCTTCGGCCCGAAACGGCTGCCGGAGCTCGGTCGCAGCCTCGGCCGTGGCATCCGCGAGTTCAAAGGCTCGATCGGCGGCGACCACGACCATGACGACGACGAGCCCAAGCAGCACGCGCTTCCCGAGACCGAGTCGGCCAAGGTCCACGGCGATCCCGCCGACGCGGAGATCGTCCGCGACAAATCCAGCTGAGGGCGAAGGTGGCCCGCCGCGTCAAGGCGGTATCCCACGAGGATCGCCTCACTCTGGTCGAGCACCTCGACGAGCTGCGCGCGCGGCTGATCGTCTGCATCGTCGTCCTCGGGGTCGCCCTCGCCCTCTGCTTCTGGCAGAACCACCTGCTGCTGGAGATCGCCCAGGGGCCGCTGCCGGACGACCGCGAAGAACTGATCACCTTCGGGGTCACCGAGCCGTTCACCACCACCCTCACGGTCTCCGCCTACGGCGCCATCGTCTTGGCGCTGCCGGTCGTCCTCTGGCAGCTCTACGCCTACGTCCTGCCCGCCTTCAGCCGCACCGAGCGGCGGACGATCCTGCCGCTCCTGCTGCTCTTCCCGGTCCTCTTCATCGCCGGGCTCGCCTTCGCCTACTTCGTCGTGATGCCGGCGGCGCTGCGCTTCCTGCTCGACTTCAACGACGGCCAGTTCAACATCCAGCTGCGCGCCCGCGACTACTACAGCTTCTTCTCGATGACCGAGATCGCCTGCGGCCTGATCTTCCAGCTGCCGCTGGCGATCATCGCCGTCACCCGACTCGGGATCGTGCGGGTCGAGCAGCTGAGCGAAAACCGCCGCTACGCCTACCTCGCGATCGCGGTTCTGGCCGCGGCGCTGCCCGGAGTCGACCCGGTGACGATGCTCATCGAGATGGTTCCGCTGCTTGTTCTGTACGAGTTGAGTATCTTGCTCGCTCGGGTCCTGGGACGTCCGGGAGCGAGTGGAGGGGCGGTCGAGCCCTCTCCGCAGGAGTAGGGAGAGAGCAAGTGGCAGGCAAAAAAGACGAGCATCGGATGCTTTTCGACCTGCGCGGCGGGCGCCGCGGCAAAGTCGTCAAAGTCGTCTACGCGGTCCTCGCCGTGCTGATGGGGCTCAGCCTCTTCCTCGTCGTCGGCGGCTTCAACCTCGCCGAACTCTTCAACAGCAACGGCGGCTCCGGCGACGCCGCCAAGGTCTACGAAGAAGAAGCCGAGCGGATCGAAGCCAAACTGGTGAAAGAGCCGGCCGAACCGCAGCTGCTTAGCGCCCTGACCCGAGCCCAGATCAACGCCGGCAACGTCCAGGTCAGCGTCGAACCGAACGGCGAACGGCAGATCTCGGTCGACGCCGCGCAGGAATACCAGAAGGCCTACCAGTCCTGGTCCGAATACCTGAAGGCGACCGACCAGCCCGACTCCGGCCTGGCGCTGCTGGTGGCCCCGATGCTGATGCAGCTGGCCGAACTCTCGACCACCTACGCGCAGGCGGACTCCCGGGTCGAATCCGCTTCCCAAGCGCAGCAGATCGTCGCCGAGCAGCGCCCCTCGGTCAATTCCTGGACGACCCTCGCCTTCTACTCGTTCTTCACCGATCCTGAGCTGGCCGAAAAGGCGCGAGCGGAAGCCAAGAAGCTCGTCAACAGCAAATCCGAACGGGAAGCGATCGACAAACAGCTCGACGAAATCAAGAAAAACGCCGACAGCTACCGCAAAGAAAAAGCGAAAGCCGAAAAGGCCGAAAAAGAAGCGGCCAAAGCGGGCGGGTCCGCGGGCGGTGCGGGGGTGCCGAGCGGGGAAAACCCCTTCGGCGGGCTGAGCGGCGGCGGGCTGGGCGAATAGGGACCTTCGGTCGTCCCCAGGATGGGCCGTGTTGGGCTCGAACCAACGACCTTGAGATTAAGAGTCTCCTGCTCTACCAACTGAGCTAACGGCCCGGGACGGAGGAGTATAGGAAGGTCGGCGGGTCGGGTGCGGAGGCGCTGCCCCTACTTCGCGTGGCAGAATTTTTCGACCAGACCGTCGACGATCGTGCCGTCTTCGAAGCTGAAACGACCGTGCGTCTGGAGGATGTTGTCGCTGCAGCGGGCGGAGGCGTAGCTGCGCTGCTTGCCGCCCGCCCGGTAGCGCCTGCCGATCTTCACGTCGACGTGGGTGATCGCCCCGGCCCCGCCCGCGATTGGGGGGACGTCGAGTCGCGCCCGGTAGCGGAAGCCGCCGCGGCGCTTTTCGATCGGCACGACGATCGCGTAGGTCTCGCTCATGCCGGCGGCCTCGAGGCGGGCGTGGAGCACCGCGGTCGGCGAATCGCCCAGGCGCGGGCCGTTGAAGATCGACAGGGGCGAGCTCGCCCCGATCGTCCCTGCCGGCAGCGCGACCAGCGCTTCGATGCGACCGGTGCCGACCAGGGCCTTGGCGCAGATGGTCCGCGCTTCGGCGCTGCTTGCCGCGGCGATCGATTCCGGCGCGCAGGCCGGCAGCCCGGCGACGCTGAGGCGACCGTCGCGGTCGAAGTCGATCAGCGCCTGGCGCAGGGGGGAGGGCCGGCCGCCGCTTTTGGCGGCGATGTCGAGCCGGCCGTTGAAGTCGATCGGGGCGAACTGCCGGCGGGGCAGCGTCTGCGGACTGAAGCCGCCGTCGGCCCGGAGGACGATGTCGTCGACTTCGACCAGGGCGCCGGTCGCGGTTCCAGCCAGCGCCGTTACGGCGATCAGGGAGAGAAGTGCCGCGCGTCTCAGCCGGGGGTGTGGCATGGCGAGGTCAGGGTGGTCGGGAAGCGATCGCCGTTGGTGAAGGACAGCTTTCCCTCGACCTGCAGGCGCCCGCCGGAGCAGTGAGCGCTGACGAAACCGACCTTCTTGCCGCCGCGCACGATCGTGGCGCCGACCTTTGCTTCGGCCAGGGTGGGCGCCCCGAAGCCGCCGGCGACCTCGGGCATCTCGACCCTGACGTGAAACCCGTAGCGGCCCTTCGCCACCCGTTCGATCACGACCGGCACCAGCAGCGCCTGCGGTGCGGGAACCGTCTCGTAAGCGTGGGCGATCAGGGTCGGCTTGCCCCCGGTGGGGGCGGCGTTGAAGAAGGAGACGGGGGAGGTGATCTGGAACGGCGCCTGGCCCGGCATCGTCACCAGCGCCTTGGCGGTCCCCTTGCCGACCAGGGAGCCGGCGCAGCGCTGGCGGGCCTGCGAGGGCGTCGCCCCCTCCAGCTTCGCCCGCGGGCAAACCGGGAAGGCCTTGCTGTTCACCGCGCCGTGCTTGTCGATCAGGAAGTCGATCGCGTCGAGCGTCGGCGGGGTCGAGCCATCCTTGACCCTGACCCGGGAGATGCTGCTGAGCGTGATCGGCGCGTTACCCTTGGCCGGCAGCTCGCGCGGCTGCACGTCGACCGTCGAGCTGACGCAGAGCGGGCCGATGCAGGCCTCGATCCCCGACGCCGTAGCCCCCAGCGTCAGCGCCAGGCCCGTAGCCAGCACCATGGCTATCCCGAGCCGCCGCCTCAATTCAGCGTCCCGTGCAGGCTTTGAACAGGGAGCCCTGGAGGAAGGTCCCGTCTTTGAACTTGGTCTGGACTTTGGCCTGCAGGCGGCCGTCGGGGCAGCCGGCGTTGGCGAAGCTCAGGGTCTTGCCCTTGAACTTCCATTCGCGGCCGACCGTCAGCTGGCCGTAGAGCGGGATCCCGGCGCCGCCGGCGATCCTCGGGATCTTCGCCACGGTCTTGAACCCGTAGCGGCCGGCGTTGACCCGCTGGATCTCGATCGGGACGACGAAGGTGGTCGGCCCCGGCACGGTCAGGTGGGCGTGGGCGAGGACGACGGGGTTGCCGTTTTTGGGCGCCGCGTTGAAGAGGGTGATCGGCGAGCCGGCGGGGATCGGCGGCTGTTCGGGGAAGATCACGACCGCCTTGCCGAAGCCTTTGCCGATGATCGCGCCCGGGCAGAGCTTGCGTGCCTGCGGAGTGGTCGTCGCCGCCAGTTTCTGGGGCGTGCACTTCGGCAGGCCTTCGGTCTCGACTTCGCCGTGCTTGTCGAACCAGATCGTCAGCGTTTCCAGCACCGGCGGCGGCGAGCCGTCTTCGGTCTCGATCTTGCCGTAGCCGTGCAGCTTGATCGGCGCGAAGCCCTTCTTCGGCAGCGTGGTCGGCGTGAAGCCCCCGTCCGTGGTGATCACCAGGTTGGCGGCGCGCAGCTTGATTGCCACCGCCGAGCCGGCGATGACCAGCACCAACACCACTGCCAGCACGTTTGCTCTTAACAGAGTCTTCCGCATCCGATCCTCCCTCCCTTAGGTCCTCTCCGCCAAACTACCAGTCGTGGGTAGGAGGATCGGCAGGGCAAGGAGGGGGTCCTCGCGGAAAGGTCCAGACCGCGAGCAACCGTTCCTGCTCCGGCACCCGTGGGCGGTGCTCTCGATTGCGCTGGTCCTGCTGATCGCCCTGGCGGTGATCGGGACCGGCACCGACAAGCGGGTCGATCCGGTCACCCTCGACGTCCCCGGCACCGAATCGCTGCGCGGCAACGAGATCCTGCAGGAGCACTTCGGCGACTCGGCCCCGTTCGCGATCCTCCTCCGCGGCCCGGCCAAGGAACTCGACAAGCAGGGACCCGAACTGGTCGCGGCGCTCCGCGAGGACCCACGGGTAACCACCCTCTCGCCCTGGGACACCGGCACGGTGCAGCGGCTGCGGCCGAACCCGAACAAGGCGCTGATCATCGCCGACTTCCACGTCACCGTCCGCACCGCGGTGAACGACACCGTGCCGCACCTCAACCAGGTCCTCGAGGAAGAGATCCACGCCCCCGTGGAAGCGACCCAGACCGGGTACGCCAGCCTCTCGCGGGCGCTGCAGGAGGAAAACATCAAGGCCACCCACCGCGGCGAGCTGATCGCGCTGCCCTTCCTGCTGATCATCCTCCTGCTCGTCTTCCGCTCGCCGATCGCGGCGGCGATCCCGCTCGCCTTCGGCGCGATCACCGTGCTCGCCTCGCGCGGGATCCTCTACTTCTTCACCGGCTGGTTCGAGATCGACGCCTTCGCGCTGAACGTCTGCACGATGATGGGGCTGGCGCTGGGGGTCGACTACTCGCTGCTGATGGTCTCGCGGTTCCGCGAGGAGCTGGCCGGGGGGACCGAGCCAGCGGAGGCGGCGCGGCTGACCCGCCGGCACGCCGGGCGCACGGTCAGCTTTGCCGGCAGCACCCTGCTGCTCTCGATGATCGTCTCGATGTTCATCCTTCCCGGCTCGCTGCTCGCCTCGCTGGCCGGGACGGTCTGCATGGTGGTCGCCCTCAGCGTCCTGGTCGCGATCGTCGGCGGCCCGGCGGTGCTCACCCTGCTCGGCCCCAACGTCGACCGCTGGCGCCTCGGCCGCACCGCTCCGGCCGGCGGCCGCTCGCGGCTGATGACGATGGTCGGGGCGGCGCTGAAGAAGCCCGCGCTCGCCACCGCCGTGATCGCCGGCGTGCTGCTGGTGCTGGCGGCGCCGGCGATCGGGCTGAAGACCGGCCCGCCGAGCCCGGACCAGCTGCCCAACGACGCGCCCGCGCGCGAGGACGCCGAATTCGTCGACAGCGAAATCGGCCAGGGCTTCGACGCGCCCTTCCAGGTGGTCGCGGTCTCCAGCGAAGGACCGATCACCGACCCCAAGAGCTTCGGCGCGCTGGAAAACTTCCAGCGCCAGCTGTCGAAGACGCCTGGAGTACAGGCGGTGATCGGCCCGGCGCCCGCGGTGCAGAGGATCAGGCCGCTGCAGGACCTGGGCAACTCGGTGCTCTCCTCGGAAGGGGACGTCGCCCAGATCAAACAGCTGGCGCGCCTCGGCCGCGAACTGAACGTCGCCGCCGGCGGGGTCGGGCAGCTGCGGGAAGGGATCGCCGAAGCCAGCGACGGCGCCGGCCTGCTGGCGCTCGGCTCCGACCGCGCCGCCGAGGGAGCCCAGCTGATCGCCACCGGTCTCGGCCGGGCGACGAGCGGCAGCCAGCAGGCGATCGACGCGCTGGAGCGGTTCGCCAAAGGCACCCGCCAGCTCGACAACGGGATATCGCTGGCGCTGGTCGGCGTCTTCCGGATCAAGATCACCGTCCGCGACACGATCCTCCCCAACCTGAAGCAGAACCCGCTGAAGCTGTCGCGGGAAGTGCAGAAGGCGCTGAACGAAGACGCGAACGGCAAGCTGCCGGAACTGATCGCCCCGGCGCGCACGATCGAAGCGGAACTGCGCCAGGCGCTGGGCCAGCTGGAAGCGATGACGGTCGGCAAGGAGGACCCCAACTACGGGGCGGCGCTGGAGGCGGTGCGCAAAGCGACCGCCGCGGTGAGCGGCAAAGACCCCGTCACCGGCGCGCCCTACGACCCGGTGCCCGAGACCCCGGAGGCGGAGCCCTACGCCGGGCTGCCGACCGAACTGGTGGGGCTGAACGAACGCCTGCTGGAAGACCACGAAAAGGCGAAGCGGACGACCTTTTGGCTGATCTCGATCAAGAACTACATGAAGTCCCTGCTCAAAGGGACGGAAAAACTGGAAGACGGGATGCGGGACCTGCACGCGGGCAGCAGCCGGCTCGCAGCCGGCTCGGCGCGGCTGGCGCGCGAAGCGAAGCGCCTCGGCAACGGGATCTCGCAGCTCGGCAGTGGCGCCCTGCGCCTGGTCGGCGGCCTCGACGATCTCGGCGACGGGGCCGAAGCGCTGCGGGCCGGCCTGTCCAGCGGGGTCGAGGAAAGCGCGCCGCTGGAAAGCGGGCTGGAAGAAGCCAGCGTGCAGGTGCTGGACGGCCGTCAGCGGATCAAAAAACAGGTCGGTCGGGTCGCCGAGGCCACGCCGGGGCTGTTCAACTCGGGCTACTTCGTCCTCTCGGCCCTCGACGGCACCCCGCCGACGACTCGCCAGGCGATCAGCGAAACCGTCGACCTCGAACGCGGCGGCCAGGCGGCGACGGTGCTGGTCATCTCCGACTACAGCTTCAACACGCCCGGCTCGATCGAGCTGAACGAAAAGCTCAACGACAGGGCGGCCGAGCTTGCCTCCGACTCGGGGCTGACGACCGGCGTCGCCGGCGGTGCCGCGCAGCTGAACGATTACAGCCGGGTCACCCGCGAGCGCATCCCCTGGGTGGTGATCGCAATCACCATCGCGACCTTCCTGGTCCTGGTGGTCGTGCTGCGGGCGCTGCTGCTGGCGGCGATCGCGGTGGCACTCAACCTGGCCACGGTCGCCGTCGCCTTCGGCGTCCTCACCCTGCTCTTCCACATCCCGGACAGCTGGCCGCTTGGCGGCCACGACTACGTCGACGCGGTCGGGGCGACGATCATCTTCGGCCTCGTCTTCGGCCTCTCGATCGACTACGCCGTCTTCCTCCTCAGCCGCATGCGGGAGCACTACGACGCCCACGGCGACAACGCCGCCGCGGTCGAGTTCGGCCTCGGCCGCACCGCCGGCGTGATCACCGGCGCGGCGGCGATCATGATGGCCGTCTTCATCGCCTTCGCCGGCGCCTCGGTCGCCACCGTCAGCCAGCTCGGCATCGGCCTCACCGTCGCCGTCATCCTCGACGCGACGGTGGTCCGCATCGTCCTCCTGCCGGCCCTGATGCTGCTCCTGGGCGACCGCGTCTGGTGGCTGCCGAAGCCGCTCGAGCGGGTCATCCCGAAATTCAGCGTTTAGCGGCATATTCGGGCCGCGTTGACTTCCAGTTAAGTCCCTGCGTGCGCGGGGCTTGGCAGCGACCCCCTCGGATACGATCTTGCGGTCGTTCTACCGGGTCGGAGGGGCCGGAGAACCTGAGAGCAAGCGACGATTCTTGGCTGCCAAATCACCAGGCGAGGAGAGTGGTCCGGCGGGGGGTCGGGGGACCACCCCAGCGCGGATAGCCACGATCGCGGTCCTGGCGGTAGCCGTGATCGTCCTCGCGGTGGTCTTCTTCGGCGGCAGTAGCGGCCACAAGTACACGCTGGTCTTCCAGAACGCCGGCCAGCTGGTGCCAGACAACCAGGTGCTGATCGGTGGCTCGCCGGCCGGCACGGTGGAAAGCATCGGCCTCACCGACGACAACCTCGCCGAGGTCCACGTCTCGGTCGACCAGGAGCTGCACGAGGGGACGACGGCGACGATCCGCGCCACCTCGCTCTCCGGCGTCGCCAACCACTACGTCTCGATCAGCCCCGGACCGAACAGCAACCCGGCGCTGGACGACGGCGCCGAACTGGGCCTCGCCTCGACCACGACCCCGATCGACATCGACCAGTTCTTCAACACCTTCCCGCCCCGCGTGCGCAAGGGCCTCAGCGACTTCATCAAGGGCAACGCCGACATCTACGAGGGCCAGGGCAAGAACGCGAACGACTCATACAAGTACTTCGGCTCGGCGCTGAACCGGACCACCGCCTTCGTCGGCGAACTGAACGCCGACCAGCGGCTGCTCTCCCGCTTCATCGTCAGCACGGCGGGGTTGACCACCGCCGTTGCCGGCCGCGGCGAGCAGCTCTCGAGCGCGATCTCCAACGCCAACACCGCCTTCGACGCGATCGCCGACCAGACCGCCGCCTTCGACGCGACCCTGCGGCGCCTGCCGCCGGTGATGCGGCAGTCGAACACGACCTTCGTCAACCTGCGGGCGGCGCTGGACGACGTCGAACCGCTGATCAACACGGCGAAGCCGGCGACCAAGGACCTGGCCCCGTTCCTGCGTGAACTGCGGCCGGTCTTCCAGAAACTGGTGCCGTTCACCCGCAACCTGAAACTGGTCGTCAGCCGGCCGGGCAAGGGCAACGACGCGGCCGACCTGCTGGCGACGATGCCGAAGGTCGAGGACCTTGCCTCGAGCACCTTCCCGCACTCCGAACAGGCGATCGCCGACTTCCAGCCGCAGCTGAACTTCATCCGCGCCTACACGCCGGATCTCTTCAACGGCCTCTCGAAGCTCGGCCAGGTAGCCGGCTACTACGACGGCAACGGCCATTACGTGCGGGCAGCCACCTCCGCCCAGAACCTCTTCACCTACAACGCCGGCAGCGGCGAACTGGAACCGATCAGCAAATCCCAGCAGTACGACCAGTTCGGCGCCACCGAAGTCCACAAACGCTGCCCCGGCGGCGCCACCCAGCCGGCCGCCGACGGCTCCAGCCCGTGGGTCGGCGGCGGCAGCGGCGTCGACTCCTCGCAATGCGACCCCTCCGACGTGCCCCCCGGACCATGAGCAAACGGCTCCTGCTCATCGGCGCGGTGGTGGTGGCGATCGTCGCGATCGTCCTGGTCACCTCCGGCGGCGACGACTCCAGCGATGGCTACAAAGTGCGGGCGGTCTTCGACAACGGCGGCTTCATGGTCAACGGCGAGGAAGTCCGGGTGGCCGGCGCCACCGTCGGCGAGATCGAGTCGGTCGACGTCTCGATGCCGGGAGAGACCGTCGCCTACGAGAACGGCAAGGAAGTCGACAAACCGGGCAAGGCGATCATCGTCCTCGACATCACCGACCCCGGCTTCCAGGACTTCCGCGAAGACGCCTCCTGCCAGATTCGCCCGCAGTCGCTGATCGGCGAGAAGTTCGTCGACTGCCGCACCACCCTGCCGCGGGCCCCGGGAACCGAGCCGCCCCCGCCCCTGAAAGAGGTTCCCGACGGCCAGCCCGGCGCCGGCCAGCATCTGTTGCCGCTCGGCAGCAACGGCACCAGCGTCGACCCGGACCTGATCAACGACATCTACTCGCTGCCCTACGCGCAGCGGTTCCGGCTGATCTTCAACGAACTCGGCGGCGCCCTGGCGGGACGCGGCGAAGACATCGAGGAGCTGGTCAAACGCGCCAACCCGGTGCTGCGCGACGCCGACCGCCTGTTCGGGATCCTCTCCGCCCAGCGCAAGCAGCTGGCCCAGCTGGCCGCCGACTCCGACGCGATCCTCGAGCCGCTCGCGCGCGAGCGGCGGCACTTCGCCGGCTTCATCGCCAACTCCGGCGAGGCGGCCGAAGCGAGCGCCGAAAAGGGCCCCGAACTGGAAGAGTCGCTGCGCAAGTTCCCCGTCTTCCTCGGCGAGTTCCGGGAAACGATGAAGGACCTGAAGACCTTCTCCGACGCCGGCGCGCCGCTGTTCGAAGACTTCGGCACCGCCGCCCCGGCGCTGACCGACGCGACCAAGACGCTGACCCCGTTCTCCGAAGCGCTGACCGTCTCGCTGAAGAGCCTCGGCGAGGCCGGCGAAGCGTCCGGCCCGATCTTCGCCGAAGCCGACCCGGTGGTCCGCAAGGCGGGCGAACTGGCCAAGTCCGGGGTAAAGCCGACGGCGAACCTGGCAAAGCTGTTCGTCGACCTGAAGAAGACGGGTGGCTGGGACGGCCTGACCGAACTGATCTACGGCTCGGCCGCCTCGCTCAACGGCTTCGACAAATACGGGCACTTCGGCCGCACCCGGGTGACCCTCTCCACCTGCTTCGAATATGTCGCCAAGAAGGAAGGGCAGTCGGGCTGCGTCGCGCGCTTCAACGGGCCAAACGCAGGAGGAGAAGCAGGGTCCAGCACCGCCAACGCCAGCGCCGCAGCCCTCTACCGCCTGATTCAGGAACGATCGGCCGCGCAGAGTGGCGGCACCTCGTTCGAATCGGGCCCGGCGATCGGCGTCGGTCAGAGCGATAGTGCCGGCTCGGCCTCCGCGTCCGGCGCCGAACCCGGCATCGCCCCGTCCTCTAACACCGAGGGCACCGGTCCCCTCCTCGACTACCTCCTGGGCCAATGAGGAACCGCAGCGGAATCAGCGGCGTCGCCAGCAGCCCGGTCCTGGTCGGGGCGGTCACCGTGCTGGTCGTCATCGTCGCGGTCTTCCTCGCCTACAACGCCAACAACGGCCTGCCCTTCGTCTCCACCTACAACCTGCAGGCGCGGGTCCCCAACGCCGACGCGCTGGTCAAAGGCAACGAGGTGCGGATCGGCGGCGTCCGGGTCGGCACCGTCCGCGGGGTCGTCCCGGTCCAGACCGGGGACGGCGGGGTGGCGGCCGAACTGACGCTGAAGCTCGACAAGAACGTCGAACCGCTGCCGGTCGACTCGACGATCACGGTGCGGCCGAAATCGGCCCTCGGCCTCAAGTTCCTACAGATCACCCCGGGGGATTCCTCGGAAGGCTTCGAGGCCGGCGAAACGATCCCCGTTTCCTCGGCGACGCCGGAACCGGTCGACATCGACGAGTTCTTCAATATGTTCGACGAGCCGACCCGCAAAGGGATCCAGCGGAACCTGGCGGGCTTCGGCAACGCTCTCGCCGGCCGCGGCCCGCAGATCAACGAAGCGCTCGGCGCGATCCGCCGCGCGGTCGAAAGCGGCCAGCCGACGCTCCGCAACCTGGTCGAACCGAGCACCAACTTCGGCGGCTTCTGGGAAGCGCTCGCGGCGCTCAACGCCACCCTCGCCCCGGTCGCCGAGACCCAGGCCGACCTCTTCGTCGCCCTCGACTCCACCTTCCTCGCCTTCGCCCGCGTCTCCCGCCCGTTCATCCAGGAAACGATCGAAAACAGCCCCCCGACCCTGGACGAGGTCAATGCCGACCTGCCAGCGATCCGGCCCTTCCTGCGCGACTCGGCCCGCTTCTTCACCGCCCTGCGCCCGGGTGTGAAAGCGCTGGCCGAGACCTCGCCGGTGATCGCCGAATCGCTCCACGCCGGGATCCCGGTCCTCAACGCCTCGCCGGTGCTCAACAACCAGCTGCAGCCGACCGCCGAAGCGCTGGTCGACTTCCAGGAAGCCCCCGGCGTCTTCAACGGGCTCGACCTGCTGATCGACACCAACCGCCAGCTGAAGCCCTCGCTCGCCTACATCACCCCGAGCCAGACCGTCTGCAACTACTGGTCGCTGACCTTCCAGTACCTCGCCAACGCCAACAGCCAGGGCAACGGGCAAGGCAACTGGCTCCAGTTCATCTCCTTCGCGCCGCCAGAAGGCCCGAACAGCGAGAGCACCTTCGCCAGCGCTCCGGCGAACGACACCGACCCGAAACGGTCGAAAAATCACCTCCACTACAACCCCTATCCGAAGACCGCGGCGCCGGGCCAGGGCGGCGTCTGCGAAGCCGGCAACGAGAAATACGTGATCGGCGAGACCGTGATCGGCAACGCGCCCGAAATCTGGGGTACCGAAACCGCGGGGAGGGAAGAAGAATGAGCCGCCTGCCGGAGCGAGACAGGCGCGCGGCGGAAGCCGGCACCGGCCGCATCAAGTGGCGCCCGAGCAACGTCACGATCGCGATCATCTTCATCCTCATCTTCACGATCGGCCCCTACCTGGCCTTCACCAAACACGTGCCGCTCACCGGCTACGGGTACGAACTGAACGCGACCTTCTCGAACTCGGCCAACATCGCCCTCAACTCCCCGATCCGGATCGCCGGCGTCGACGTCGGCAAAGTGATCTCGACCGAGCGGGACGGCGACAACACCGAGGTCACCTTCACCGTCGACGACTCCGGCCAGCCGATCCACGACGACGCCTTCGCCGCGATCCGGCCGCGGATCTTCCTCGAGGGCAACTTCTTCGTCGACCTCGACCCCGGCAGCCCCAGCGCGCCGGAGATGGACAGCGGCGAGACGATCCCGGTCAGCCGCACCTCGACCGCGGTCCAGATCGACGAAGTGCTGAGCGCCCTGCAGTCGCCGGTGCGCGCCGACCTCGGACGCCTGCTGGAGAGCTACGGGCTCGCCCTCACCCATGAACCGAGCGCCGCCGAAGACGAGACCCAGCTCCCCGAGGTGAAAGGCAGGACCGGGGCCGAAGCCCTCAACGACGCCTTCAAGTACGGCGGCGACGCCGGCCGCTACAGCGCCCAGGTGACCAACGCCTTACTCGGCACCCAGCCGAGGGACCTCTCGCGCCTGGTCTCCAGCGCCGGCCGCGCCTTCGGCGCCTTCGCCAGCCGCCAGGAGGACCTGCAGGGCCTGATCGTCAACTTCGACGTCTTCACCGGCGCCCTCGCCCAGCAGTCGACCAACCTCTCGACCACGATCCGGCTGCTCGCCCCGACCCTGAAGGTGACCCACGCCTCGCTGGTCAGCCTCAACCGCTCGCTGCCGCCGCTGCGCACCTTCGCGATCGAGCTGGAGCCGGCGGTCGCCGAGCTCCCCGGTCTGATCGACGCCTCGAAACCGTTCCTCGCCCAGATCCGGCCACTGCTCTCCGGCAAAGAGGGCGGCGGCGTCGCCCGGCTGCTGCGCGAATCGACCCCCGGCCTCGCCGGCGCCGCCCAGGCGGGCAAGCAGACGGCGCTGCCGAACCTCAACCGGCTCAGCCTCTGCACCTCGATGGTGATGGTCCCGACCGCCAACCAGGTGATCAACGATCGCTTCAGCACCGGCCAGCCGAACTACCGGGAGTTCCTCTACAACTTCGTCAACTTCGCCGGGATGGCGCAGAACTTCGACGGCAACGGCCCCTACGCCCGCGCCCAGGCCGGCGGCGGCCCGGTCCTGGTCGGCGAAGAGAACCCGTTCGGCAACCCCGCCACCCTCAGCGACCAGCGCAACTACGCGCACACGATCGAAGACCCGCTCGGGACCCAGCCGCAGCTCTCCAAACGGCCGCCGCTGAAACCCGAGGTCCGCTGCTACACCAACCCGGTGCCGGACGTCAACGGCCCGCAGGGCCAGCCCGGCGCCCCGTCTCCGTCCGCCGCGGGGGTGAACCCATGACGACCGAGCGCGAACCGGGCGTCAGCCGCTCAGCCCACTTCCGCGCCTGGCTCTCGCGCCAGGTCCGCGGCCGCCGCAAGGACACGATCGCGATCGTCGTCCTGGCGATCGCCGGCGTCGTGATGACGCTGGGGATCTTCACCCAGCAGAAAGCCTCGCTGCCGGCCTGGATCCCGGTGGTGGGCGAAGAATTCGACCACATCACTGCCGAGTTCTCGACCGCGCAGGCGGTTACCGCTGGGCAGGGGCAGGCGGTCGACATCGCCGGCATCCAGATCGGCAAGGTCGCCTCGGTCGACCTCGAAAACGGCCACGCGGTGGTCGGGATGGATATCGAGCCGAAGTACATGGAGCTGATCCACCCCGACGCCAGCTTCCTGCTGCGGCCGAAAACCAACCTCAACGACATGATCGTCGAGGTCGAACCCGGCACCGCCGAGGGCGAGGTCGAGGACGGCGACCACTTCTCCCTCGCGCAGACCGAACAGAACTACAACCTCGACGCCTTCCTCGCCACGCTCGACGCCGACACCCGCCAGTACATCCAGCTGCTGGTCGCAGGCGGCGCCCAGGGAATCGGTGGCCGCGGCAAGCAGCTCTCCAACGCCTTCCGCCGCTTCGGCCCCTTCGTCCACTACGTCGCCAAGCTCAACAAGGCGGTCGCCGCCCGGCGAGTCGCGCTCTCACACGTGATCCACAACTTCGGCCTGCTGACCGGCGAACTGGCTCGCCGCGACGCCGAGGTGAGGCGCTGGATCACCTCCTCAAAAGACGCGCTCGGCAACTTCGCCAACCAGCAGGCGTCGGTGCAGAAGGCCTTCGTCGAATTCCCCTCGGCGCTGCGGGCCGCGCGCGCCGGCCTCGCCAGCTCCAAGCGCTTCTCGGAGGCGGCCACCCCGGCGCTGATCAAGCTGATCCCGCAGGCCCAGGCCCTGGGCCCGGCATTCACCGCCACCGAGAAGCTGTTCGAAGAAACGACGGCGCCGATCCGCGACCAGATCCGTCCCTTCACGCGCGAAGTCCGGCCGGTTCTGACCCACAGCGCCGAAGCGGCGACGCCGTTCAAGAAGACCGTGAAGAGCTTCGGCAACTCGCTGGGCGGGTTCAACTCCTTCCTCAACGAGCTCACCTACAAGCCGGACGACTCGCGCCAGAGCTACCTCTTCTACCTCCCCTGGCTGAACCACAACTTCAACGCCGCCTTCAACCTCGAGGACGCGGGCGGGCCGATCCTGCGCGGCCTGGTGATGATCTCCTGCACCGGCGCCGACCTCGGGTACCAGTTGGCGGGCGGCAACACGACCAAAAACGAACCGTACCTGCAGACCCTGCTCGAAGTTCTCCAGATCCCCCGCGACGAAGAAATCCCGGTCAACTTCAAAACCGAAACCGGCACTTGCGAATACATCGCGAGCGGCAAATGAGCAAGCGCGCCCCCAGCACCAGCCAACTCCTCGTCATCACCGGCTTCGCGCTGTCGTGCTTCGGCATCCTGCTCTTCCTCTGGGTGACCTTCGGCGGTCCGACTCCGTTCCGGGCCAAGACGTACGAGGTCAAAGTCCCGTTCAACGAGGCGACCCAGCTGGCCGAACAGTCCGACGTGCGGATCTCCGGCGTCAACGTCGGCAAAGTGCAGAAGATCGAACTGGCGCCGAACGGCAAACAGGCCTGGGCTACGGTCGCGATCGACGCCCAGTACGCGCCGATCCCGGAATCGACGCGGGCGATCCTGCGCACCAAAACCCTGCTCGGCGAGACCTACATCGAACTGACGCCCGGCTCGCGCGAGGGCAGGGAGCTCGCCGACGGCGGAGTCCTGCCGGAGGCGAACATCGCCGAATCGGTCCAGCTCGACGAGATCTTCCAAACCTTCAACGCCAAAACCCGCGCCGCCTTCCAGCGATGGATGCAGGAAGCCGCGGTGGCGGTCGAAGGGCAGGGGCAGAACCTCTCCTACGCCCTCGGCGGCCTCGAACCCACCTTCACCGAATTCGACAAGCTATTCCGCGTCCTCGACAGCCAGCGGCTGGCGGTCAGCCAGCTGTTCAGCAACGGTGCCACGACCTTCCGCTCCCTGCGCGGTCGCGAAGGGGAGCTGGCCGACCTGGTCCAGAGCTCGAACGCCGTCTTCCAGACCACGGCCCGCCGCAACCGCGACATCGAAGCGCTCTTCCGCGCCTTCCCGACCTTCCTCGAGGAGTCGCGGCTGACGTTCCGCCGCCTCAAAGAGTTCTCCGTCAACGCCGATCCGCTGATGAAGCAGCTGGTGCCGGCGGCGGAAGAGCTCTCGCCGACCCTGATCTCGATCGCCAAGCTGGCGCCGGAATCGAAGGCCTTCTTCGAAGGTCTCGGCCCGGTGATCAAGCGCGCCCCCGCCGGCCTGGCGGCGACGCGCAAGCTCTTCCGCGACGAGTTCCCGCCGCTGCTGCGAGCGGTCGATCCCTTCCTCCGCAACTTGAATCCGATCCTGGTCGGCCTCAAGCTCTACAAGGTCGATCTGACCGCGTTCTTCGCCAACCTGGCGGCGACGCTGAACGGAGAGCTTCCGCGCGGGGAAGGCGAACCGGAATCCACCCCCCAGCCGCACTACCTGCGGATCATGGGCCCGCTGCTGCCGGAAACGCTGGCGACCTATCCGCAGCGCCTGGCGATCAACCGCGCCAGCGCCTACAGCCCGCCGAAATGGGCGGAAGGCCTCACCTCCGGTTCCCTGCCCAGCTTCGAGACGAGGCAGTGCACCACCGGCATCACCGCCACGCTCGATCCGGACACCGCGCAAGACCCGGCCTTCCAGGAACGGACCACGGTGACCAAAGACTTCGAAGACCCGACCAAAATCAAACGGACCCGCGAGGAAAACGCCGCCCTGCTCTTCGAACGAATCAAGTTCTACGCCTTCGCCGGCCAGAGCAGCACCGCCTCGATCCCGGCCCCGGCTTGCAACCAGCAGGCCCCATTCACGCCGATCTACGGCAGTGGCCCCTCCACCCAGTACCAGCACACCTTCGAACAGCCGTAGCCCTAGGAGCTCCGCGCCCGAGTCCGCTCCGGGGTCCCGGACCCGAACCTGAAGGACAACAAAGCTAGGCGCGGGGAGAGGATCCGCGCCTAGTCGGCCAGGTCGCAGTTCCGTCGCTGAGAAATTCCACAAGCGGCACACCCGCGTCTTGTTCGGTCACACCCTCCTCTGGAGGGTTGTGGCCGTGCCCTCGCGCAAAGCCATTCGCGGCCGCATCCTGAAGACCCACGCGCCGGAATGGGAGCCGCTGCTCAACCTCGCGCCGGATCACGTCGGCGACTTCATGTGGATGGGGACGGTTCAGTTGACCGACGGCACTCGGCTGCAGGCCTACAAGCATTACCGGACGCGGGACTACCTTCATCTAGCCGATGACGGGCGCGCCTTCGTGTTTGTGCCGAAGACGCGTTACGAAGAGGTCAATCCGCCCTGGCTGCTGATGCGGGTGCTAGAGACCGAGTTGGACCCAACGCTCCGCTATTCTGTCAGACAGAATGTTTGGCCTGAGGAAGCCCGGATTACGTTCGCCCGCTCAGCGACCAAGCACCGAATTTCGCGGGAGCGGTCGCTGTATGTCATCGAGCACTGCGGCCTTCAGATGATTGATCGCTATCGAAACCCAGCGAACTCTGGCGTCGACCAGCGGGTTGTCTTCATCGGCGAAGATCTCGAGGGAGTTCCACTTGAGGTTCTTGCGGTTGAACCCGACGAAGACGAGTTCTTGGTGATTCACGCCATGAATCTGGGGAGTCGACTTCAGGGCTTCTATGAGGAGGCACGTGAATGGGCAAAGTGAAAAAACAGAAGGTTGAGAAAGACCAGGAGATTCTCGCGATCACCCGGTCGGGGACGGTGATCACGGAGAAGATCGCCGAGCAGATGGCGGAGGACTTCGAGAAGAACCCTCCCGACCTGTCGAAGTGGAAGCGGCGCTATGTCGGCCGTCCCTCTTTGGGTCCCAACGGTCCTTCCCCCCGCGTCAGCTTCCGCGTTCCGCCCGATCTCTACAAAGCGGCATGGGCTAGGGCGGATAAGGAAGGGCGCTCGCTCAGCGACCTCGCGCGCAAGGCTTTCGGCCGCTACATGGACACGGATTCCTAAGCGGCGGTACGGTTGTCTATATGCAGCGCGACGCGGCGCTTGAGGCGGTGTTCATGCCGGTTCGGACGGCGAGCACGTTCGAGGAGACGGTGGAGCGGCTGGGGAGCGCAATCCGCGCCGGGTTGCTGGTCCCTGGCGCCAAGCTGCCGCCGGAGCGGGAGCTGGCCGGCCAGCTGAAGATCTCGCGCTCGACTCTGCGGCAGGCGCTAACTGCGCTGGTCCAGAGCGGGCACCTGGTCTCGCTGCGGGGCCGCAGCGGCGGCACCTTCGTCGCCGAGCAGCCGCCGCTGACCGAGCACGCGGGGGAGCCGCTCGACCAAGGCGCCTGGGCGGTGCTCGACTACCGCGTCGCGATCGAGTCCGGGGCGGTGCTGCTTGCTGCCGAGCGCGGGAGCGAGGCCCAGTTCGCCCGGCTTGAAGAGCTGGTCGCGAAGATGGCGGGGGAGCTGGAGAACTTCGAGGAGTACCGCCGCACCGACATCCGCTTCCACATCGGCATCGCTGAGGCCGCGCACTCCCCGCGCCTGGTCAGCGCGATGACCGACGTGCAGGCGCAGATGAGCGACCTGATTGCTTTGATCGCCCACCCGCCGGAGGTGCTGATCCGCTCCAACGAGCAGCACGGCCGTCTGCTCAAGGCACTGCGCAAGGGCGACGGGGCCAAGGCAGCGCGGTTGATGCGCGAGCACAGCGAGGGGACCGAGCACATCCTCGCCGGCCTGCTGCCAGCGCCGCTCGGGCTCGACCAGGCGCCCGTTTAAGCGCGGACTCGCTCGCCCTTGGGGTCGAAGAGCGGCTCCGCGGCGACCTCGCCCTCGACCCAGCGGCCGAAGATCTCCACCTCGACCGTGGTTCCGGGCTCTGCGGCCTCAGGCGGCAGGTAGGCGTAGGCGATCGAGCGTTCGACGGTGTAGCCGAAGCCGCCGCTCGTCACCCGGCCGGCGATCTCGCCGCCGACCCCGACCGGCTCATTGCCGAGCGCGATCGAGCGCGGGTCGGCGAGGGTCAGGCAGCAGAGCTGCGCTCGCGGGCCGCGCTCACGCGCCTCGATCAGGGCGCCGTCGCCGAGGAAGCCGCCCTCCTTGTCGGGCTTGACGCAGAAGCCGACGCCGCCTTCGTAGGGCGTCTCGTCGGGAGTGATGTCGGCGCCCCAGACGCGGTAGCCCTTCTCCAGTCGCAGGCTGTCGATCGCCCGGTAGCCGCCGGCGACGATCCCGTGCGGCTGCCCCGCCTCCCACAGCGCCCGCCACAACCCCAGCCCGTACTCGGTCGGGCAGTAGATCTCCCAGCCCAGCTCGCCGACATAGGTGACCCGCAGCATCCGCACCGGCACGTTGCCGACCGTGGTCTCCCGCAGGGTCATGTAGGGGAAGGTCTCGTTGCCGAGGTCCTGCGGGGTGAGGGGCTGCAGGACATCGCGCGCCCGCGGACCCCAGATCCCGAAGCAGGCCCAGCGCGAGGTGACGTCGTGGATTCGCACCTCGTCGCCACCCGGCAGCTGCCGCCGCATCCACTCGCGATCGTGATTGCCGAAGGCGGTGCCGGTGACGATCGAGAAGCGATCCGCGGCCAGCCGCGCCACGGTGAAGTCGCACTCGATGCCTCCGCGATGGTTGAGCATCTGGGTGTAGGTGATCTGGCCGACGTCGCGGGCGACCCGGTTGTCGCAGAGGAGTTCGAGGAACGACTCCGCCCCGTTGCCCTCGATCTCGAGCTTGGCGAACGAGGTCTCGTCGAAGAGAGCGACCGCCTCGCGCGCGGCGCGGTGCTCGGCGCCGATCGCCGGCGACCAGTGCCGGCCGGCCCAACCGCGCGGCCGCGACGCCTCATCGCCGAGGGACGCGTTCGACTCGTACCAGTTGACCCGCTCCCAGCCGGACTTCTCGCCGAAGGCGGCGCCGTGCTCGCGGTGCCAGGCGTTGGCCGGCGAGACCCGTAGCGGGCGCCCCGCCTCGCGCTCGTGGGAGGGGTAGCGGATGTCGTAATAGGTCTCGTAGGTCTCCTTGATCCGCGCGTGGGTGTAGGCGGGGGAGCGGTACTGGGCGCCGAAGCGGCGGATATCCATGTGCCAGAGGTCGAGACTCGGTTCGCCCTCGGCGATCCACTCGGCGACGACTTTGCCGATCCCACCCGCCCCGGCCAGCCCGTGGGCGCAGAAGCCGGCGCAGGCGAAGAAGCCGGCGACCTCGGTTTCCCCCAGGCAGAACTCGTTGTCGGGAGTGAAGGCCTCGGGGCCGTTGATCAGCTTGGTTACGGTGATCCGGTCCATCGCCGGCACCCGCCGCTTCGAGTTCTCGGTGATCTCCTCGAACCGCTCCCAGTCCTCTTCGAGCAGGCGGCCGTTGAAGTCGGCGGGGATCGCCTCGGCTCGGCTCGGACCGCCGGGGAGAAAGGCCGGTTCGCTGCGCCGCTCGTAGCCGCCCATCACCAGCCCGTCTCCGTCCTCGCGGTAGTAGACCAGCAGGTCGGGATCCCGCAAAGTAGGCAAATGCCCCAGGGTCCGGCGGACTTTTTCGCGGCCTTCGCGGATCTCCTCGTGGGGCTGGGTGACCAGGTACTGGTGGGACATCGGGATCAGCGGGATGCGGACGCCGGCCATGCGGGCGATCTCGGCCGCGTACATGCCGCCGGCGTCGACCACTACCTCGGCCTCGACGTCGCCTTTGTCGGTCCGCACCCCGCGCACGCGCCCGTCGCGGACGTCGATTCCGGTCACCCGCGTGTTGGTGAAGATCCGGCACCCGCCGCGCCGGGCGCCGTCGGCGAGCGCGTAGGTCAGCTGCGCCGGGTCGATGTAGCCGTCGGTCGGCAGCCAGGCGGCGCCGAGCACGCCCTCGGTCGACATCAGCGGGAACATCTCCTTTGCCTCCTCGGCGGAGATCAGCTCCAGCGGCAGGCCGAAGGTCTTCGCCCAGCCGGCCTGGCGGCGCAGCTCCTCCATCCGCTCCTCGCTGGAGGCGAGGCGGATGCCGCCGCACTCGACCCAGCCGGGGTCGAACTCGGACTCGTCCGCCAATCGCCGGTAGAGCTCGACCGAGTGCATCATCATCTTCGTCAGCGAGACCGAGCCGCGCAGCTGCCCGACCAGGCCGGCGCTGTGGAAGGTCGAGCCGGAAGTCAGTTCCGAGCGCTCGAGCAGGACGACGTCGTTCCAGCCGAGCTCGGCGAGGTGGTAGGCGAGCGAGGTGCCGCCGACTCCGCCGCCGATCACGACGCAGCGGGCGCGGTCGGGCAGCTCAGCCCGCGGCACCGCCGGCCTCCCCCAGCAGCGCCTCGAGGCGGCCGTCGGCGGCGGACTCGCGCATCCGGTCGAAGTGGTTGGCGCAGTAGTCGTGGAAGTCGAAATCGAGGTCGGAGATCGTGCTCTGCACGGCACCCCACATCGCCTCGCGGAAATCGGACATGAAGCGCATCAGTCGCAGCGCCGCCAGCCGGCGGCTGCTTGCCGGCGACTCGAAGTAGGCGGTCAGAAGCTCGGCCTCCTGCGCCTCGTCGAGCCCATTGTTGACGGCGAAGTTGCCGAGGTCGAAGTAGCGATCCCCCAACCCGGCGTACTCCCAGTCGATCAGCCGCAGCCCGCGCGGCGAGCGGATGAGGTTGGCGGCGAGGAGGTCGTTATGGCAGGGGACCGGCTCGTGCTCGGGCCCGACCAGGACCGCTTCGATCCGGTGGGCGGCGGCCGTCGCCCACTCGTAGGAGCCCGGAACCTCGGCGCCGCGGCTCGCCATCCGCGCCGCGTATGTCTCGACGATGCGGAAGCTCGAGAATCCGATCGGCAGCGGTTCCTCGCAGGCGTGCAGGGCGCGCAGCGCCACCGCCACCTCGGCCACCGCCCCCGGCTCACGCAGCTCCTCGGGCCGCATCGCGTCGCCGACGACGAACTCGGTGACCAGACACGGAGGCTCGTCGAGCATCGCCACCACCATCGGTCCCAGGCCAGCCCGAGCCGCCAGTTCAGCGGCGGCTTTCTCCGCCGTGCGATCGATCTCCAGCAGCTCGGTGTCCTTGCCGGGCAGCCGCACGACGACGTCGGAGCCGCCGAAGCGGACCTTGTAGTTGCGGTTGGTGATGCCGCCGGTTAGGGGGACCGGCTCGCCTTCGAGTTCGCCAAGCCGGGCTGAGATCGGTCCGAGGGTATCTGCGAGCGGGGCCATCGGGTGAGAAAGCGATTCTCTACCGCCAGGGCCGTGGGTCAAGGTTGACAGGGGCCGAAGGCGGTTTTAGGCTCGCTTCCACCTTATAGGTCGGTTCGCTAAACCTTTTGATCCGGAGTCCGGGAAGCTCAGGAAGGGAGAGGGTTGATGGAGAGCAACGTTTCGTCCCCCAGCCGTGACGAACAGCGACTGGCCGAGCTCGGCTACAAACAGTCGCTCAATCGCGCTTGGAGTGGGTTTTCCAACTTCGCGATCTCGTTCACGATCATCTCGATCCTCGCCGGCTGCTTTACCACCTACGGCCAGGCCTGGAACAACGGCGGTCCGATCGCGATCTCCTGGGGCTGGCCGCTGATCTCGATCCCGATCCTGATCATCGGCTTCTGCATGTCGGAGCTGGTCTCGGCCTACCCGACCGCTGGCGGGATCTACTGGTGGGCGGGACGGCTGGGCGGGCCTATCTGGGCCTGGTTCACCGGCTGGTTCAACCTGATCGGCCTGGCCGCGGTGGTCGCCTCGGTCGACTACGCCTGCGCGACCTTCCTCAACGTCGTCCTCGGCCTCTACGAAGTGAACCTGCTCGGGGTCAACTTCGGCGACGAAGTCCACATCCTGGCCGAGGTCTTCCTCTTGTTCGTGCTGATCCTGATGGTGCACACGGCGGTCAACATTCGGCGAACGCACCTGCTCTCGCTGGTCAACAGCGTCTCGGTCTGGTGGCATGTGCTCGGCGTCGCCGCGATCGTCCTGGTCCTGATCATCGTCCCGGACACGCACCAGAGCGTCGACTTCGTCTTCACCGAGCGGATCAACAACAGCGGCTTCAGCGACGGGATGTACTGGTTCTACATCCTCCCGCTCGGGTTCCTGCTGACCCAGTACACGATCACCGGTTTCGACGCCTCGGCTCACATCTCCGAGGAGACCCACGGTGCCGCCGAGTCGGCGGCGAAGGGAGTGTGGAAGTCGATCTTCTACTCGGCGCTGATCGGCTGGATCGTCCTCCTGGCGATCACCTTCGCGGTCACCAACGTCGACGGAGCCAACGAAGCGCTCGGCTTCTCGCCGACCCTGCTGACCGAAGCCCTGGGCACCGGCTGGGGCAAGTTCGTCCTCATCATCTCCGTCGTCGGCCAGCTCTTCTGCGGCGCCGCCTGCCTGACCAGCGCCTCGCGCATGTGTTACGCGTTCTCGCGCGACAAAGGCTTTGGCCACCGGGCCTCGGGCGTGATCTCGCGGGTGAACTCCGAGCGGGTGCCGATCTACGCCGTGCTGGCGATGGCCGCCGCGGCGCTGATCATCACCCTGCCGGCGCTGAAGGGGAACGGCGAAAACGTGCCGTTCGCGTTCTTCGCGGTCGTCTCGATCACCGTCATCGGCCTCTACATCGCCTACGTGATCCCGATCTTCCTGCGCTGGCGGATGGGTGACGACTTCGAGCCCGGGCCGTGGAACAACGGCCGCAAGTACAGGTGGATGAACCTCTTCGCGACCTTCTGGGTCGGACTGATCACGATCATCTTCTGCCTCCCGTTCACGCCGCTGGCGGTGCCGTGGAACGACGAATTCACCTGGGAGTCGTTCAACTACGCACCGCTGATGGTCGGGGTGGTGATTCTCTTCGCCGCGATCACCTGGTTCGCCAGCGCCCGCAAACACTTCACCGGGCAGGTGCGCGAGATCGAGATCGAGGAAGCGATCGGTGAGGAGCCCGCCGTCGGCCCGTCGCGTCCGTGACCGCGGCGGCGTAACGTTCCGCCGGTGACCGTCGAGGAGCTGAGAAAGGCGGTCGCGGACGGCACGGTCGACACCGTGCTGCTCGCGATCGCCGACATGGAGGGGCGCCTGCAGGGCAAGCGGCTGACCGCGAGCCACTTCCTCGGCGACGTGCTCGAGCATGGGGCCGAGGGCTGTAACTACCTGCTCGCCGTCGACGTCGACATGGAAACGGTCGGCGGCTACGCGATGTCCTCCTGGGACACCGGCTACGGCGACTTCGAGATGGTCCCCGACCTCGACACCCTGCGGCCGGTGCCGTGGCTGCCGGGGACGGCGATGGTGATGGCCGACGTCCAGTGGGGCGACGGCCGCGAAGTTGCCGCCTCGCCGCGCCAGATCCTGCGCCGCCAGCTAGCCCGGCTGGCCGAGCGCGGCTTCTCGGCCACGGCCGCCACCGAGCTCGAGTTCATCGTCTTCCGCAACACCTACGAGGAGGCCTGGAAGAAGGGCTTCCACGACCTCGAGCCGGCCAACCTCTACAACATCGACTACTCGCTGCTGGGGACGGCGCGGGTCGAGCCGCTGATCCGCCGGATCCGCAACGAGATGGCCGGGGCTGGGATGGAGGTAGAGAACTCGAAGGGCGAGTGCAACCTCGGCCAGCACGAGATCAACTTCCGCTACGACGGCGCCCTGCGCAGCGCCGACAACCACGTCATCTACAAGAACGGCGCCAAGGAGATCGCCGCCCAGGAGGGGCACGCGATCACCTTCATGGCCAAGTTCAACGAGCGCGAGGGCAACTCGTGTCACATCCACTGCTCGCTGTCGGGCGAGGACGGCGGCAACGCTTTCGCCGCCGACCAGGCTCTGTTCGACCACTTCGTCGCCGGCCAGCTCGCTTGCATGGAGGAGCTGACGCTGATGTACGCGCCGCACGTCAACAGCTACAAACGCTTCGCCAAGGGCTCGTTTGCGCCGACCGCGATTGCCTGGGGCTACGACAATCGCACCTGCTCGCTGCGGGTGGTCGGCCACGGCGAGGGGCTGCGGGTCGAGAACCGGCTGCCGGGCGCCGATGTCAATCCCTACCTGGCGCTGAGCGCGATGATCGCCGCGGGCCTGCACGGAGTCGACGCCGAGCTGCCGCTGGAGGAAGCCTTCGAGGGCAACGCCTACGAGTCCGGCAAGCCGCGGGTGCCGTCGAACATCTACGCCGGGCGCGACGCCTTCGCGGCGAGCGAGGTGGCGCGGGAGGCGTTCGGCGGCGAGGTCGTCGACCACTACCTGAACCGGGCGGGGGTGGAGATCGAGGCGTTCGAGGCCGCCGTCACCGACTGGGAGCGCTACCGGGGCTTCGAGCGGCTGTGAGCGGCTCGGCGGGGAGCGAGGCCCCGGCGATCGGTATCTGCGCCGCGATCGAGCGGGTCAGCTGGGGGGTTTGGGACGGATACGAGGTGACGCTGGCGCCGCGCAACTACGTGCGCTGCGTGCAGCGCGCCGGCGGGGTGGCGATCGTCCTGCCCCCCGACGAGGCCGCGGTGGCGGAACCCGACCTGCTGCTCGACCGGGTCGACGCGTTGATGCTGGCCGGCGGCGCCGACATCGATCCGGCCAGCTATGGGACGGAGCCGCACCCAGAGACGAAGGGCACCTGGCCCGACCGCGACGCTTTCGAGCTGGCGCTGGTGCGCCGGGCGCTGGAGCGCGACATGCCGGTGCTGGGGATCTGCCGCGGGATGCAGCTGCTGAACGTGGCCTTGGGCGGGACGCTGGTCCAGCACCTGCCGGAGGCGGTCGGCAGCGAGCAGCACCGCACGGTGGCGGGAACGTTCAGCGAGCACCACGTGCGACTCGACCCCGATTCGCTCGCCTGCACCGCGGCGGGCGTCGAGAGCTTCGTCGTCTGGTCCCACCATCACCAGGGGGTCGACCGCCTCGGCGAGGGCCTGAAGGTGACCGGCTGGTCGGCCGAGGACGATCTGCCGGAGGCGATCGAGCTGCCGGGCAGGCACTTCGCCCTCGGCGTCATCTGGCATCCCGAGGAGGACGAGAGCAGCAAGGTGATCCAGGCGCTGGTCGAGGCCGCCCGCGTGGGAGCGACCGCATGATCGAGGTGATCGAGCCGGCGACCGAGCGGGTGATGGCCGAGGTGCCGCGGGCCGGGGCCGAGGAGGTAGATGCGGCGGTGGCGCGGGCCAAGGCGGCGTTCCCGGCCTGGCGGGCGGTGGCGCCGGCCGACCGGGCGAAGCTTCTGCGCGACCTCGCCGACGCGATCGAGGCGCGGCAGGAGAGCCTCGCCCAGCTGGAGGCGCGCAACGCCGGCAAGCCGATCGGCGACGCCCGCGGAGAGATCGGGATGGTGGTCGAGACCTTCCGCTACTACGCCGGCGCGCCGGAGCGGCTGCTCGGCCAGACGATCCCGGTGGCGGGCGGCGTCGACATGACCTTTCGCGAGCCGCTCGGCGTCGTCGGCCTGATCGTCCCCTGGAACTTCCCGCTGACGATCGCCTCCTGGAAGGTGGCGCCGGCGCTCGCCGCCGGCAACTGCGTCGTCTTGAAGCCCGCGGAGCTGACGCCGCTGACCGCGCTGGAGCTGGAGGCGCTCGCCCTCGACGCCGGTTTGCCGGAGGGGGTCCTGAACGTCGTTGCCGGGCCCGGCAGCGTCTGTGGCCAGCGGCTGGTCGAGCACCCCGGTGTCGCCAAGATCGCCTTCACCGGCTCGACCGAGGTCGGCCGCGGGATCGCCGCCGGCGCGGCGCAGACGATCAAGCGGGTGACGCTGGAGCTGGGCGGCAAGTCGGCCAACGTGGTCTTCGCCGACGCGGACCTCGAGGCCGCCGCCGCTGCGGCGCCGATGGCGGTCTTTGGCAACGCCGGTCAGGACTGCTGTGCACGCTCGCGGATCCTCGTCGAGCGCATCGTTCTCGACGACTTTCTCGCCGCGCTGCAGCCGGCGGTGGAGGGGATCGCGGTCGGCGACCCGCTGGACGAGCAGACCGAGATGGGGCCGCTGATCTCCGCCGGCCAGCGCGAAGCCGTCGCCGGCTACGTTCCTGGTGACGCACCGGTCGCGATCCGCGGCAACGCCCCGGACGGTCCCGGCTACTGGTTCCCGCCCACGGTCTTGGCGCCGGTCTCCAACGACGACCGCGCCGCCGCCGAGGAGATCTTCGGCCCGGTCGCCTGCGTCATCCCCTTCGACTCCGAGGAGGATGCGGTCCGGCTCGCCAACGAGACGATCTACGGCCTCTCGGGATCGATCTGGACGGGCGACGGGGGGCGGGCCCTGCGGGTCTCGCGGGCGCTGGAGACCGGGGTGATCTCGATCAATTCCAATACCTCGGTCCGCGTCTCAACTCCCTTCGGCGGCTTCAAGCAGTCCGGCCTCGGGCGTGAGCTCGGACCGGACGCGCTCGATCACTACACCGACGTGAAGAACGTCTTCTACGCGACTGGGGGCAGCTGATGGCGGGACGGTTGCAGGACAAGGTCTGCGTCGTGACCGGCAGCGCCAGCGGGATCGGAGCGGAGTCGGCGCGGCTGTTCGCCGCCGAGGGGGCGAAGGTGGTCGGAATCGACCTCGACGCCGAGCAGGCGGTCGGGGCGCTGACGGTCGCCGCCGACGTCGCCGACGAGGAGCAGGTCCGCTCGGCGCTCGCCGAGGCGCGCGAGCAGTTCGGCCGCATCGACGTGCTGATGAACAACGCCGGCATCAACCCGACCGACGACGGCTCGGTGCTGGAGACCTCGCTCGAGTCGTGGCAGCGGGTCCAGGACGTCAACCTGCGCAGCGTCTTCCTCTGCTGCAAGCACGGCATCCCGCACCTGCTCGACGCCGGCGGCGGCTCGGTGATCAACGTCGCCTCCTTCGTCGCGACGACGGGCGCTGCCGTCTCCCAGATCTCCTACACCGCCTCCAAGGGCGGGGTCCTCTCGCTCTCGCGCGAGCTCGGCGTCGAGTTCGCCGACCGCGGCATCCGCGTCAACGCCCTCTGTCCCGGCCCGGTCAACACCCCCCTCCTCAAGGAGCTCTTCGCCAAGGACCCAGAGCGGGCCGCCAAGCGCCTCGTCCACATCCCGATGGGCCGCTTCGGAGAGCCCGACGAGATCGCCAAAGCCGCCCTCTTCCTCGCCAACGACGAGTCCAGCTTCGTCACGGCCAGCACCTTCCTGGTAGACGGCGGCCTCTCTGCGGCGTACCTAACGCCGGGCCAGGTCCACGACTAGGGCCGCTTCCTCAGGTCAGCGCCCAGGCGGCCTGACGGGTCTCGCCGGCCATCTCGTCAGCGGGACCGGCTCCAGCCGAGATCGGACCGCTCTGATGATCGTTTCGGCCGATCAGCTCCGCCGCTTTTTGCACCCCCGCGCGGGCGCGTTCGCTCAGCCGCCGCCGCGCCGCTTCCATCAAGCTCGTGGACTTGCTGATGAAGACCTCTACCTCGGTTTCCTCGGCGAAGACACCCATCACCGCAGGGACCCAAGGGTCGAGCTCGACCATGTTCTTCTCCGGCGTCCGGTTGTCGATCAGGTCAAGGAAGTTCTCGACGGTCTCAGAGGGGTCTTCCTCGCGCGCCATCCGCAGCCGCCCCCGTTCGATGTCGCAGGCAGCGACCCCGGCCGGGCTGGCCAGCTTCTCGTACTGGCTGCGGGCCACTTCGATCATTCGTTCGGCGCTCTCGGCGTTCCGCTTTGTCTCGCTGAAGATGAGGCGCTCAACTGCGCCTCGTCGCCGTGCGTTGAGGGCCAGGCCCTGTCGGTGACGGAGGCGCTTGAAGCCCTGAAGCGCCTGCGTCAGTTCGGCTCTGGATGTATCGAGGTCCCGGCGGTGAAAGGCGACCGCGCCGAGAGCCGAATGGGCAAAGGACTGGGTCACCTGGAGGCCCATTGCGTCCGCCAGGTCCCGTGACTCCTCCAGCGCCGCCTGCGCCTCGTCGAACTTCCCGCGGCACCGCAGCACCTCGCCCATCTGCATCAGCAATTCGGCCTTGAAGCGCTCGTAGCAGTGCTCCTCCGCCAGGGCGCGCCCGTCCTTCAGCCATTCCCAGGCTCCGTCGAAGTCACCCAGCAGCCGCAGGCAGTCTCCGAAGACGTAGTGGCAGTGTGACCTCCCGTAGGGATTTTCGATTTCCTCGAAGAGGTGGAGGGCCTTGGCGGCTTCTTCGAGCGCCGCTTCGAACATCGACTGGCCGCGGAGGTTGCGAGCGAGGGCGATCAGCCCCCATCCCTGCCGCTCCTTCCAGTTACTCGGCTCGAGGTGGTAGGGGTCGGCGGCGAGCTGGGCATAGAGGTTGGTGGCGCCGATCAGGTGCCTGGCCCGGCGCGTCCCCTCGTTGTCGCTGTTCTCGCCCAGCCGGCCCAGCGAGTATTCGCGATGTGCGATCGCCGGCATCACTAGGGTCGGTTTGGTGAAGGGGCTGTTGCCGAGGCTGATCGCCTCCAGCTCGTCGAGCAGGGGCCTGATCTCCTTGTCGCCCGCCGGGATCTGTCGCAGGGTCGTTGCCAGCTCGTTGATCGCCTCGATCACCAGGCCGCCGTCGTTGATCTTCCTCGCCTCGCGCAGGACGATGCTGATCCGCGTCGCCGCGTCCTGCAACTGGTTGGTCTCCTGCCGCATCAGCACCGCCGCCTTCAGAGCGGAGTAGAGGAAGGCGACGCGCTGTCGGTGGGAGGGAGAGACGACCGGACTCCTCCCCGGCCCTCCATAAGCGTGGTGGCGGCTCAGCTCGATCTCGCCCGCGGGGGTGAGGAAGTGGGGCCGTTCCCGTCGGTCGTTCGGATCGGTGTCGGTCCCGATGAGCCCCTCCTCGCGGAGCTTGGTGATCACACGACTGACCGACTCGTCGTGGACGTCCATCCGCTCGGCGAGCTGGCTCGTCGTCAGCATCTGAATCCGCAGCTCGTCGAGAAGCCGCCGACGCAGGGGCGCCGTCTTCTCCTTGGCGGCGATCTCCCTCGCGTGGTCTGCGGCTCGCCGGGTCATAGGCCTGACTCCTTCTCTACGCCGGCATCCCGGACGGTCTCGTTGTCTTGAAGCTTTAGGAAACTCATTGTCTTATATTCTCAATCAAAAGTCAATAACACATCATTGATCAGTGCCGCAAGAAATTGCCCAAATTGCGCATTTTGATTCCGAATATGGACCTATGAACGCCACTCAAGCGCCTCGTCGAGGGATTTATTGGGGTCGATGACCGCGGCGGCGGGGAACGAGCCGGGCCCGGCGTATTCGCGCGACTGCTCCGGAATCTTGCTTCGGGGCACCCCGACCATGACGGTGAAGGGCGGCTCTTCCGCCCCCTCGAAAAAGGAGTCGTCGGCGTTGGCTATCACCGACACTCCCTGGCACCAGGATGCGAGGGTGCAGATCCCGCCGTTGAAACCGCCGGGGTCCGGCGTCAGGGCGGGGACGAGCAGGAGGTTGACGAGGGCATCCTCGAGCTGCAGGGGGAGCTGACGATCATTGAGATCCGCGCAGATCACCACACCGAGACGAGTGTAGTCGCCGCTCAGGATCGTCAAGGGCTTTTGCTCGCGCGTCAGGCCCTCGCGCATGGGCTGGTCGAGCTTGCGTCCCTCGGGGCTCTGTCTCAATTCGTAAGGATGGATCTTGCGATGTGCGGCTACCCGTTTCCCGTCCAGGTATATCCGTGATTCGTTCGCTCGCACTTCGCTCACCTCCTCGCCGCCGACCTCGACCTTTTCACGCAGGTGGGCGCTGCCGGCGACGATGATCGGCGGGTACTCCCCGGGACGCTCGGCGAGCTCCGCCTCCAGCGCGCCGGCCGCCGGCAGGGACAGCTCGGGGAGGAGCGCGATCGCGACCTCGCCGGCGACGTCCCGCAGCTTCCCGAGCACCCGCGGTGCCTCCCACTCGCGCGGGCGCACGTCGAAGAACCACGAGTCGTTTTCGTCGCCGATCACGATCCCGCCGCTGCCGAGGCTGGGGTGGATCGTGGCGATTTTCGGAAGCCGCTGCTCACTCCCCCAGGTGAGTTCGTCGAGCCGGTCTCGAAAGCCGAAGTCGAGGATTACCGGGACGCCCCCGCTGTCGCCGAGCTCGAAGAGGTAGAAGCCGCTGCCTTGGAGCAGGTCGTTTATCCCGCAGGTCTCGAAGCGCGGGGTGGGACGGAAGATCCTGTTGATCCCGCGACCGACGATCGGCAGCGGCATCCCTGCCCTGGCTTCGATCTTCCCTTCGAAATCGTCGTAGTACGTCCGCAGTCGCGGCAGCATCCCCCGCAGGAAGGCGAGGTGCTCGACCGGGTTGTGAGCCTCGAGGTTTCCACCATTGCTGAAAGCTCGGGGTTGTCGAGTGCCTGCGCGAACCCACCGGCCTTGCTCGGCCGCAGCAGCAGGTCGGGGTCCAGCGCCTCCACCGCAGCTTCCATCTCCGGGAGAAATGGCTCGATCTCAGAGCTGTCGGCCATCTCGCGGAGGTTTCCGGTCTTGACGCAGACCTTGCCCAGCCGGTAGGCAAGATCGAGAGTGGACGAAGCCCTCTCCAGTTGTGATCTGAGCGAGACAAAGACATTGCGGCCCCCCTGGGCCGCGTCACTTTAATCCACTCCGGTACTCGAAGGCTCTTATGGATACGAGCGAGTATCGCGCCGCACGGCATTCAACCAGCGCCGACAAAGATCCCGGCCGAGTCGATTGAAGGCGCCGATCTTCGCTTCGGTCTCCGGACCGAGCACCGCCGGGTCGATGCCGACCCGCACCGCGTCGGGATCGGCCTCGTAGTCTTCGACCCAGTGAACGGCGTCGGCGCGGCTCACCTCGGGGTGGAACTGGAGGGCCCAGGCCCGTTCGCCGATTCGGGCGCCCTGTAGGCAGACCTCGCTGCGGGCGATGGGGACGGCGTCGGGCGGCAGGGGGAACTCGTAGCTGTGCCACTGGAAGGCCTCGAAGCAGGGCGCGAGAGGGCCGAGCAGGGGATCATCCAATCCCTCCGGCGTCACCTCCACCTGGCGCCAGCCGATCTCCGGCCGCGGCGCCCGGACGGCTTCGGCGCCCGCCGCCTCGGCGACCAACTGCCCGCCGAGGCAGAGGCCGAGCAACGGCACCTCGCGCTCGAGGAGCTCCCGCAGAATCGACTTCTCCTCGGCGATCCACCCGTGCCGCCCCTCTTCGTCGACGTTCATCGCTCCGCCGAGGACGAGAACGGCGTCGTAGGCGAGGGGATCGGCGGGTGGCTCGGGCCGCTCGCTCAGCGTCCACTCGTCGAGCTCGCCGCCGGCGCCTCCGATCGCCTCGGCGAAGACCCCGGGGCCGGCGTCGCGCTGATGGACGATGGCGAGGACTCGCACCCGCCCAGTCTCTCACCGTGGCCGAAGCTGACCCGCGGCAGCAGCCGGTCCAGCCATCCCGGTAGCCACCAGGCGGCGGAGCCCGTCAGGCGCAGCAGCACCGGTACCAGCAGCAGGCGCACCAGGAAGGCGTCGAGGAGGACGGCGACGCCCAGGATCGTGCCCATTTCCTTCGGCGGCAGCGGGCCGGAGAGGGCGAAGGTGAAGAAGACCGCGACCATCACCCCGCCGGCGGCGAGGATCACCCGGCCGGAGTGGGCGAGGCCGCCGACCATCGCCTCGCGGGCGTCGCCGCTCCGCTCCCAGTGCTCGCGCGCCGAGGAGAGGAGGAAGACGGTGTAGTCCATCGCGATCGCGAAGACCATCGCGAAGAAGAAGACCGGCGCCCAGGCGTCGAGGAAACCCTGCGATTCGAAGCCGAGCAGGCCGCTGAGGTTGCCGTCCTGAAAGACCAGCTTCGCGACCCCGAAGGCGGCCGCGGTCGAGAGCAGGTTGGTGAGGACGCCGAGCGCTGCGATCAGCGGCGCCTGGAAGGCGATCAGCAGGAGCAGGAAGCCGAGCCCGAGGACCACGCCGATGACCAGCGGCGTCTTCGCCGCCAGCGCCGCCTCGAGGTCGCGGTTCTCGGCGGCCGGTCCGCCGACCTGGGCCGCCGGGGGCAGCTGCGAGCGCAACCGGTCGACCGTGTCGTTGAAGGCGACCGTGGCGGGTGCGGCGACCGGCATCGCTTCGATCAGCGCGGTGCCGCCCGGCCCGACCTGCGGAGGCAATGCCATCGCCACGCCGGCGTCGCTCTGCAGCTCCGCGGCGACCTGCCCTGCCTCTTGGGCCGGCGCGGTCACCTGCAGCAACCCCGGCGCGCCAGGGCCGAAAGCGTCGCTCAGCTGTTCGTAGCCGACCCGCGAGTGGTCTCCCTGCGGGACGACCTTGATCGAGGGCATCCCCGTCCGCGCCCCGAGGACCGGCAGCGCGAGGAGCACGAGCACCGCCAGGCCGAGGCTGCCAAAGAGCAGCGGCCGTCGCCAAAGCAGCTCGCCCCAGCGGGCGAAGCGCGCCGAGCGGTGCTCGCCCGAATGCGCCCAGGGCAGCGAGAGCCGGTCGACCCTGGGCCCGAGCTTCCTCAGCACCGCGGGCAGCAGGGTCAGCGTCGCGGCGAGGACGAATCCGACCGAGACCATGATCCCGAGCGCGACCGAGCGGAAGGCCGGGCTGGGGACGAGCAGCACCGCCGCCAGCGAGACGATCACCGTCAGGCCGGAGAAGAGGACCGCCTTGCCGGCGGTGTCCATCGTGGTGGCGACCGCCTCGGTGGGCTTCAGCCCTTGGCCGAAGAGCGCGCCGCGGAAGCGCATGGTCACGAACAGCGCGTAGTCGATCCCCAGCGCCAGGGCGAACATCAGGGCGAAGTTCATCGCCCAGATCGAGATCGGCGAGACGAGGGTGCCGAGGTAGAGGAGGCCGGCGGAGAGGACGAGGCCGGTGATCGTCAGCAGCAGCGGCAGCCCGGCGGCGACCAGCGAGCCGAAGGCGAGGACGAGGATCAGCAGCGTCACCGGCCAGGAGAAGAGCTCGGACTTCAGCATCGCCTCTTTGTTGGCTTCGTTGAAGTCCGACCACATGCCGGCGGCGCCGGTGAGGTTGGCTTCGACTTCTGGGGCGGCGACGCCGGCCACTTCCGACTTCAGCTCGCCCGCGGCGGCGACCATCGCGTTCGGGTCCTCGGCGGCGGTGGCGCGGACCACCGCGGTGTGGCCGTCGCGCGAGATCGAGACGCCTGGCCGCGGCGGGACGACTTTGCCAACCGCGGAGTCGGCAGCGAGGGTGCGCTCGACCGCGGCGAGGGTGCGCCGGAAGCCGGGGGTGCCGGTGGTCAACCGCTGCGAGTGGATCGCGACCTGCAGCCCGTAGGCACCGGCGCCGCCGAATTCGGCGTCGGCCTGCTTGCGGACCGCGACCGACTCCGAGCCGGTCGCTTCCCAGCCGGCGCCCGAGAGCGCGGTCTCGACCCGCGGCGCGAGGAAGCCGAGGCCGACCGCGAGGACCGCCCAGATCGCAACGACGGTTCGCCTGTTCTCGGCGGCAAGGCGGCCCAGCCGCCCTATCGGTCCGAGTGAGCTCGTCGCTACGGTGTCGCTGGTCATCAGTTTCTCCGTTCTACCCGTTTACATCTACACAACTCTACAGTTGTAGAGAGTACAATAACACGGACATGGCAACCGCGTCAAAGAAAAAGATCCTCAGCCCCCTCAACCCGCAGGCCGCGGAGCTGGTCGCCCGCCGTTTTCGCGCGCTTGCCGACCCGACCCGGCTGCGGATCCTCGATTACCTCCGCAACCACGAGGAGGCCTCGGTGGGGGAGATCACCGAGACGCTCGGCGCCTCCCAGCAGAACGTCTCCAAGCACCTCTCGGCACTGCACGCCGAGGGCTTCGTCGCCCGCCGCAAGCGCGGCACCAGCTCCCTCTACCGGATCGCCGACCCGGGGGTGCACGAACTCTGCGACGGCGTCTGCGCCGGGATCGAGACGCAGCTAGCGGAGCTCGAGGCCGTCTTCGGCAGCTGAGCGCCCGCCGCGGGTCCCATAATTCCCGCGTGACCGCCGGCGCACCCGCGATCGAGACCGAGGCGCTGACCAAGCGCTACGGCCGCCACCGGGGGATCGAGGAGGTCAGCTTCGCGGTGCAGGCGGGGGAGGTATTCGGCTTTCTCGGCCCCAACGGCGCCGGCAAGACGACCACGATCCGGACGCTGCTCGACCTGATCCACCCGACCTCCGGGTCGGCCCGCATCTTCGGCCTCGACAGCCGCCGCGAGAGCGTCGCGATCCGGGCCCGGCTCGGAAACCTTCCCGGCGACTTCGGCTTCGGGCGCGAGACGCCGGGCCGCCAGGCGGTCGAGCTGCTCGCGCGCCTGCGTAGGGTCGACGGCTCGGCTCGCGCCGAGGAGCTGGCCCGCCGCTTCCGCGCCGACCTCGACCGCCCGCTCGGCCAGCTCTCGCGCGGCAATCGCCAGAAGGTCGGGCTGATCCTCGCCGTCTTCCACCGCCCCGAGCTGCTGATCCTCGACGAGCCGACCAGCGGCCTCGACCCGCTGATGCAGGAGGAGTTCCTCGCCCTCGTCGCCGAGGAACGGGACCGCGGCTGCGCCGTCTTCCTCTCCTCGCACGAGCTCGACGAGGTGCAGCGGGTCTGCGACCGGGTCGGGATCGTCCGCGGCGGCCGGCTGATCGCCGTCGAGCGGATGGCCGACCTGCTGGGCAAAGCGCGCCGTCGCTTCGCGGTCGAGGTCGCCGACCCCGCCGGACTCGAGCGCCTGCGCTCGCTCCCGGGCGTCGCCGACCTCGAGATCGCCGGCAACCGTGCGACTTTCAGCGCCGGCGGCGACCTCGATGCGGTCGTCCGCGAGCTCGCCGCGCACCACGTGGCCGACGTCGAGGCGACCCACCCCTCGCTCGAGGAGGTCTTCCTCGGCTACTACGACGAGGGGGAGACGGCGTGAGCCAGGTCCGCGCCCTCGCCCGCCTCCACTTCTTCGACCGGCGCCGCTCGGTCCTCGCCTGGGGGTTGCCGCTCGGCCTGATGTCGGCCTTCATCGTCGCCATCTTCCCCTCGGTCGAAGACTCGATCTCGAAAGCGGTGGAGGGCTACCCGCAGGGACTGAAGGAAGCGTTCGCAGCAACGTCGAGCAGTACCTTCAGGCCGAGATGTTGTCCCTGATCGTGCCGCTGGCGATGGGCTACCTGGCGGTGCGGGCGATCGCCAGCGGGCTGACCGGCGCCGCCGAATCGGGACGGCTGGACGTCCTCCTCTCGGCACCGGTCTCGCGCACCCGCCTCGTCCTTGCCGGCTTCCTCGCCACCGCCGCCGAGCTCGCCGCGGTCCTCCTCGTCACCGGCCTGCTCACCGGCCTCGGCAGCGTCCTCGCCGGCGCCGGCCTCGACGCCGGCGCCGCGACCGCGGGCTTCGCCAACGTCTGGCCCCTGGCCCTCCTCTTCGCCGGTTGCGGCGCGATCGCCGCCGGCTTCTCTCTGCGCACCAGCGTCGTCACCGGCTCGGTCGCCGGCCTGCTGGTGGCGATGTACGTTGTCGACCTCGTCGGCCGGCTCGACCCCGACCTCACCGGCCTCCGTTACCTCTCGGTCTTCAAGTACTACGGCAACGCGATCGAGGACGGGATCGAACCGCTCGCCTTTGCCGGCGTCACCTTCGCCGCCTGCCTGCTCGCCGCGCTCGGCGCCTGGCTCTTCAAGCGCCGCGACCTGGCGGGTTGACGCTCCGCGCCCAGTCGGCCGGCGAAGGCGCTACTTCGCCGGCGATTCGAAGCCCATCAGGCCGAAGGTGGCGCGCATCGGCTTGCTGCCGTTGCTCCGGCCCTCTGCTTCGGCGCCGATCTGGATCAGGCCCTTGAGGCAGTTCGCCAGCAGCTCGTTGGCCTGACGCCAGCCCTGCTCGTCCAGCTCGACGCAGAGGTTGCTGAGGTGGCGGTCGATCCGGGCGTCGAAGGTCCCCGCCTCGAAGGCCTGCTTGACCGCCTCGTTGAGGACCTCGAGGCCGGCGACGCTGACCCCGTTGCGGGCGTCCTTCGGCAGCCGCCCCCAGAAGTCGTCGCTCAGGTAGGGCTTGATCGTGCCGCGGTAGAAGTGCTCGGTGGCGCCGCGCACCTGGCGCGACTTGACCAGCTCGATCAGCTCCATCTCGCGCAGGACGCGCACGTGGTAGGCGACGTAGCCGACCGCCTCGTCCTGTTCTTCGGCGAGTTCGCTCGGGCTCGCCATCCGTTCGTTCAGCACCGTCAGCGCCCGGGCCCGCACCGGGTGTGCCAGCGCTTTCATCATGATCGCGTCGTTGCCCGTCAGCGACGGGTTCTGTTCGATCTCGCGCTTCCCGTTCTCATCCCATTTGATCGCCACTGATCCTCCCTCGAAGCGATAATCCGATGCTATTGCTCAAGCATATTCGATTTAACGGTGTACTCAAGAAGGCGCTGGAACCTGCGAAGCCATCTGCAGATAGCCGGCGGCGCTGGGGTGGATGCCGGTGTCGCCGTTGATCACCCACGGTTCGCCGCCGCCGGCCGGACCCGAGCAGAAGGAGAGGACGTGGCCCTCCAGCTCGTCCTGGGTCCCGGTCGACTGCACGCTGGGGCCGTCGACGGGGTACAGCCGGCAGGTGTAGTCCGCCGGGTAGACGGGCGAGACGTCGATGCCGACGTTGAAGTGGGGCGGGGCGACGACCTGCAGCCGGCTGCTGCCGAGTTCGGCCGCGACCGAGTCGATTTCCAGGTTCAGCAGCTTGCCCATCAGGGCGATCTCGGTCGAGCTGTAGGCGAGCGCGCTCCAGGGGATCGAGAGGTGGTACTGCATGACGAAGATCGTCGCCCGGGTGTTGGCGAGCAGGTCGGCATAGACGGCGCGCAGGTTCTGCCGCAGCCCGACCTTGGCGAATTCCGCCCGCACGCAGGCTTCGAATTCCGCCAGTTCCGATTCGACCGCGCACTCCATGTTGCGCAGCCCGAAGAGGACGTCGGAGAGCAGCGGGTTGGCGCCCAGCGTCAGCAGGACATAGTCGGGGTCTTCGGACTCGATCCTCTTGGTGAGGAAGTGGAATTCGCCTTCCGGCGCCCAGTTCTTCGGTTCCGAGCCGCTGATCGCGAAGTTCTTGTAGTTGGTGACGCCGTACTCGCTCGCCCACTGCGCCGCCCAGGAGACCCGGTTCGAGAGGCCGTAGTCGACGGCGTATTCGACCGGGCCTTCCTTTGATTCTTCGTTCAGCGAGTTCGACGAGCAGGCGTCGTTGAACTTCACCGCCGCCGGGCGGCAGTCGAGCAGGTTTTCGAACGGCATCTGCCTCCCGCTCGAGTAGTAGCCGAAGCCGGCGGTGACCGAGTCGCCGAGGGCGCGGACGACGAGCCCGGTGGGAGCACCGACCGTGACCCGCGCGTACTGGCGAGTCCCCTCGCCGAGGAGCTTGATCTGATCGCCGCCGCGGAACCGCTGCGGCGCCTTGTAGATGAGGCGGCCCTTCCGGACCCGGACCGAGCCACGACTCTGGCTGAGCGAAACCAGCCAGTCCGGGTCCCTGTTGCAGACCGGCAGCGGTAGCGAGACCCGCGCTCCCCGCTTCACCCGCAGGTGGGGAATGCTGCTGCAGACCATCTGGTGGGGCGTTTTGCTCGCTCTGGCGGTCGAGACGTCTACCGACCGCACCTCCGGCTTGCCGTCCGCGTCGACGTCGAGGACGCCGCTGGCGAACACCTGGACCCAGGCGCCCTGCCGCAGCCGGCGGCCCAGCTTCTCGTTCAGGCCGACTTTGTGGACGAAGGTGAAGTGGCTGCGGCGGTTGGGCCGGCGGACCTCGCCGTCGGTCAGCCGTTCGTGCAGAAGCCAGGTGTGGATCATCCTTTCGCCCCGGCCCTCGACCAATGACACCCGGGTCTTGACGACTCGGCCGGCGAGCTGAATCGGGTACTCCACCGGGACGAGGATCGAGGCGAGGCCGTTGGCGGAAGCGCCGACCGCGGGATGGCCGACGCTCACCCCTTGCGGTAGCCCGCCCGTAGCGGGGCGGGAGCCGGCAGCGGGCGCCGCGATCAGCAGCGAACCGGCGGTCAGCGCGAGGACGAGAAGTCGGGCCCGTGCCATCGCCCCATCATCGCGGCTTGCCCCGCTGGTAAAGCCAGCGCTGGAAGAGCGGGTCGAGGTTCTGACCGGAGAGCTGCTCGGCCAGCGCGGTGAACTCGCCGATGTCGGCGCTGCCATATTCGTGACCCGCCACCCAGCGCCGCAGCAGGCGCAGCATCGTCGCCGTGCCGATCTTCTGCCGCAGCGCCTCCAGCGCCATTCCGCCGCGCACGTAGGTCGAGACGGCGAAGAGGTTCTTCGCGCTCCCGAGCCGCGCCGGCGGCGGGTTCCAGAAGCGCTCGTTCGAGGCCGGCACCCGGTAGAGCCGGCGGAAGATCTCCGTCGCGCTGCGCCGGCCGTGCCGCTCCGCGTAGTACCACTCGCTCCAGGTCGCGAAGCCCTCATTGAGCCAGATCTGCGGCCAGCGCTTCAGCCCTACCGAGTTGCCGAACCACTGGTGCGCGGTCTCGTGGACGACCGTGGTCAGGTCGGGGACGAAGGCGTAGATCGGCCGGCTCTGGGTCTCCAGCGCGTAGCCGAGCTTGGGGGCGAAGTCGACCGCCGAACCGGCCGAGTCGAACGGGTAGCGACCGTAGAGGCCGGAGAGGAAGTGGACGATCTCCGGCAGCTTCGACAGCGGCCTGGGCGCGGCGGCCAGGCGCGGATCGATCAGCGTCCAGGTCGGCAGGTTGCCGATCCGGCTCTTGACGACCTCGCCGCGGCCGATGCTGAGCAGGGCGAGGTAGGGGCTCATCGGCGCGTCTTCGGTCCAGACGTACCGGTGGCGCTCGGCTTCGTCGACGAAGCCCGCGAGCCGGCCGTTGGCGACCGCCCGCAGCTGGTCCGGCACGTTGACCTGGATCGAGAAGGTGGCCTTGTCGTAGGGGACGTTGTTGCAGGGCAGCCAGGTGGCGGTGCCCAGCGGCTCGCCGACGGCGAGGGCGCCGTCGTCGGTGCGGATCCATCCCTCCAGGGCTCCGTCCGCGTCGACCAGGGGCCGGGGCACGCCGCGATAACGGATCGCGACGGCGAAGAAGCTCCCCGCCTTTACCGGTTCTCCCGGGACGACCAGCAGCTTGCCGGGGCCGCGGCTGAACCGCGCCGGCCTGCCGTCGACCGTGACCCGCGTGACCCGCAGTCCCTGGAGGTCGAGGGAGAAGCGCCGCAGGCCCTGCGTTGCCCGGGCGCCGACGTGGGCGCGGGCGTAGAGGCCGTGGTCGCCGGCTCGGTAGACGATGGCGACGTGGTACCGCTGGACGTCGTAGCCGACGTTCCCCGCCCGCGGGAAGAACGGTTCGCCGGCGGGCGTGGCGGCCAGCGCGCCACCGGCTCCCGCCAGGCCGGCGAGGCAGATGAGCGCGAGGCTGAGCCGGGTAGAGCGCAAGAATCGATCCTATGCCGAAGCGGAAACGGGAACTGAAGGAGTACGAGGGCAAGCGGGACTTCGGGAAAACCGCCGAGCCTGCGCCCACCGCGAAAGGAGGGCGGAAGAAGAAGGGCAAGCCGCGCTTCGTCGTCCAGGAGCACAGCGCCCGGCGCCTGCACTGGGACCTGCGGCTCGAGCACGACGGCGTCGCCGCCTCCTGGGCGATCCCCAACGGGATCCCCGAGGACCCGGCCGAGAACCGCAAGGCCGTCCGCACCGAGGACCACCCGCTGGAGTACCTCGACTGGGAGGGGGAGATCCCGGCCGGCGAGTACGGCGCCGGGACGATGAAGATCTGGGACCGCGGCACCTACGAGCTGGAGAAGTGGGAGCCGGGGAAAGTGATGGTCAACTTCGAGGGCGAGCGGCTGCGCGGCCGCTACGCGTTGTTTCACGCCGGCAAGGACAAGAAGGACTGGATGATCCACCGGATCGACCCGCCCGAGCGCGAGCGCGACCCGTTCCCGGAGAACGTGGTGCCGATGCTGGCCCGGCTCTCGACCCTGCCGGCCGACGACTCCGGCTGGGCGGTCGAGGTGAAGTGGGACGGGGTGCGGGCGCTCGCCTACTGCCAGCCGGGACGGCTGAAGCTCCAGACCCGCAACCTCAACGACGTCACCGCCCAGTACCCGGAGATCAAAGGGATCACCCGTCAGCTCGGCTCCTTCGACGCCGTCCTCGACGGCGAGCTGGTCGCCTTCGACGAGCACGGCAGGCCCAGCTTCGAGCGCCTGCAGCAGCGCATCCACAACACCGACCCGAACGTCGTGCGGCGGCGGATGAAATCCCACCCTGTCGTCTACGTCGTCTTCGACGTCCTCTACTTCAACGGCTACGACTTCACCGGCCTTCCTTACGAGCGCCGCCGCGAGCTGCTCGACGAGCTGGAGCTGGAGGGCGAGAGCTGGCAGACGCCGGGCTACTCGGTCGGCCACGCCGAGGAGCTGCTGGCGGCGAGCCGCGAGCAGGGCCTGGAGGGGATGGTCCTGAAGCGGCTCGACAGCTCCTACGTGGCCGGCAAGCGCCCCGGCACCTGGCTGAAGGTGAAGAACACCATGCGCCAGGAGCTGGTGATCGGCGGCTGGACTCCGGGCGAAGGGCGGCGCAAGCATCACCTCGGGGCGCTGCTGGTCGGCTACTACGAGGGCGAGGGAGCCGAGCGCGTGCTTCGCTACGGCGGCAAAGTCGGGACCGGCTACAAAGCCGCCGACCTGAAGGAGCTGGACCGGCGCCTGGCGCCGCTGGAGCGGGAGGACAGCCCCTTCGGCGCCGGCCCGAAACCGCCCAAAGGCGCCCACTTCGCGGCGCCGGAGCTGGTCGCCGAGTTCGAGTTCCGCGAGCTGACCAAGGAGGGGATCCTGCGCCACGCCGCTTACAAGGGGCTGCGGGAGGACAAGCCGGCGGCGGAGGTCGAGCTCGAGCGACCGATTTGAGCGCCGACCAGTTAGGAACCCCGCTCCGGCGGGGAGTGGGAGACCATGACGGAGGAGCGCAGAGTCGGCACCGGCGGCGAGGTCCGACGCGACTACAAGCCCGAGGGCGAGGCTTCGAAGACGAGCCTGGTCGCCACGCTGAAGCGGACGCTGACCGAGTTTCAGGAGGACAACCTCAGCGACTGGGCGGCGGCGCTCACCTACTACGGGCTGCTGGCGCTGTTCCCGGCGCTGATCGCGATGGTCTCGCTGATCGGCATCTTCGGCGATCCCAAGACCACCACCGCGACCCTGACCGAAATCATCGAAGAAATCGGTCCCGCCTCGGCCTCGGAAACCTTCCAGGGGCCGATCGAATCGATCGTCGACAACCGCAGCGCGGCCGGCCTTGCCTTCGTCTTCGGCCTGGCGCTGGCGCTCTGGTCGGCCTCCGGCTACGTCGGCGCCTTCACCCGCGCCTCGAACATCATCTACGAGACCCCCGAGGGGCGGCCCTTCTGGAAGCTGCGCCCGCTGCAGATCGCGGTCACCCTGGCGATGATCATCCTGATGGCGCTGCTCGCCCTCGGCCTCGTCCTCACCGGACCGGTGGTCTCAGCGGTCGCCAACCCGATCGGCCTCAGCAGCACCGCGGTCGACGTCTGGAACGTCGCCAAGTGGCCGGTGATGGCGGCGATCTTCATCCTCATGGTCGACCTCCTCTACTACACGACCCCGAACGTGAAGCTGCGCGGCTTCAAGTGGGTGACGCCCGGGGCGCTGGTCGCGATCGTCGTCTGGGCGATCGCCTCGGCGCTGTTCGCCTTCTACGTCGCCAACTTCAGCTCCTACGACAAGACCTACGGCACCCTCGCCGGCCTCGTCGTGCTCCTGCTCTGGTTCTGGATCACCAACCTGGCGATCCTCTTCGGCCACCAGATGAACGCCGAGCGCGAGCGCAGCGCCGAGATAGAGGAAGGGCTGCCGCGGGCCGAGAAGGAGATCCAGCTCGAGCCCCGCGACGAGCCGAAGGACCAGAAGACCACCTGACCATGGAGGCAGCTATCCGATGAAGCTCATCTTCGCCCCGATCAGCATCGTCCTCGGCCTGATCGCCGGGCTCGCCGGCAAGAAGATCTTCGAACAGATCTGGGGACTGATCGACGACCAGGAGCCGCCGAAGCCCGAGCACCGCGAATTCTCCTGGCCGAAGCTGATCGCCGCCCTCGTCGTCGAGGGGGCGACCTTCCGCCTCGTCAAAGGCCTGGTCGACCACGGCACCCGCACCGCCTTCGCCGGCGTGACCGGCAAATGGCCCGGCGAGGAGGCCCCCGAGCCGGAGTGAGATCCCGCTCCCCTGGGTAGGTATTGACTGCACCAGTCGTCCAGTTCGCAAGCGACAACGGAGGAGCAGATGAACACCAGGGCAGACAGAGGGGACCGGGGGGGAATCGGCGGGATCTCGTTAGGCGGGATTCTCGTGATCATCGGGATCGTCGTGGCACTCCTCTGGAGCGTCGTGCTGGGGATCATCATCATCCTGATCGGGCTGATCGCCTTCGGCGGTTTCGCCAAGGGCAAGTGGTACTAGCGACTTAGCCGAGCCGCCCCATCGCGAGGTGCACTGCCGGTAAGGTCCCGGGCCTTGCCGGGTGCACTGTCGCGAACCGCTCGCATCGCCTGGATCGCAGTCGCGGTTCTCGTCGTCTTCGCCCTCTGGCTGGCGGCGGGCTCGGCCAGTAGCGGGATCGCCTTCTTCTATTCGGTGCCGGTCGGGCTCGCCGCTTGGTGGTTCGGGCTGCGAGCGGGGCTGGCGGTGGCCGTCACCTGCCTGGGCCTCTTCGCCGTCGGGCACGCGGTCGACCCCGTCTCCGAATTCGGCCTGGCGCTTGCGATCCGCGCCGCCTTCCTGCTCGCCGTAGCGGTGCTCGTCAGCCTCGTCGCCGATCGTCTGCGCCTGCTCGAGCACTCGGCCGAGGAACTGGAGGCGATCCGCGCCGCCCTCGCTCCCGCCGACCTGCCGGACCTTCCCGACGTCGAGGCCGGCGCCACCTTCGTCCCCTCCGAACTCGGGGTCTCCGGCGACTTTTACCTGCTGACCAACGGCCCCGACGGCTCGACGATCGCGATCGTCGGCGACGTCGTCGGCCACGGTCCGGCGGCGGCGCGGCTGGCGACCTTCATCCGTGCCCGCTTCGCCGCCCTCGCCGCCAACAGCAGCGATCCCGCCGAGTTGCTGACGCTGGCCAACGCGGCGCTGATCGACCGCCCGGGGCGCCAGCGGCAGCTGGTCAGCGCCGTCTGCGTGCGGCTGCGTCCCGGCGACAACTCGATCTGCTGGGCGCGGGCGGGGCACCCGCCGCCGCTGCGGCTGCCGCAGCTCGACGAGCTCGCCGGCGAAGGCTCGACCTTCCTCCTCGGCGCCGACGATCGCCTCCGGCTGGAGAACACCGAAAGCTCGATCGCCGGCAGCGAGGGCCTGGTCGTCTACACCGACGGGGCGACCGACGTCCGCAGCGGCCGCCAGATGCTCGGCTTCGAGGGGCTGGCCGGGATGCTGGCGCCGCTCTCCGGCTTGGCGGCGCGGGTGATCGCCGCGGAGGTCGAGCGCGAGATCCTCGCCTGGGCCGACCGGCCGATCCGCGACGACCTCTGCCTCGTGGTGCTGAAGCCCCGAGCGGCGTGATCTTCGCCGTCTCCAACCGCCTCCCGGCGCCCGCGATCGAGCTGCTGCGGGAGGCGGGGGAGGTGCGGATCGACGAGCGCGAGCGGGCGATCCCGCGCGCCGACCTGCTCGCCCTGGTGGCGGGCGCCGAGGCGATCCTCACCCTGCTGCACGACCGGGTCGACGAGGAGCTGCTCGCGGCCGCCGGGCCCCAGCTGCGCTGCGTCGCCAACGTCGCCGTCGGCTACGACAACGTCGACGTCGCCGCGGCCGAACGCCACGGGGTGGTGGTGACCAACACCCCCGGGGTGCTCGACGACGCCACCGCCGACCTGACCATGGCGCTGATCCTCGCTGCGACGCGGCGGCTGGTCGAGGGCGACCGCCTGGTCCGCTCCGGCCAGCCGTGGAGCTGGGGGATGGGGTTCATGCTTGGCACTTCGCTGCAGGGCAAGCGGCTGGGGATCGTCGGCCTCGGCGGGATCGGCACCCGGGTCGCCGAGCGCGCCCGCGCCTTCGGGATGGAGATCGCCTACCACTCGCGGCATCCCGCGCCGGCGGCGGCCGAGCTGGAAGCCGAGCGTCTTTTGCTGCCCGACCTGCTGGCCGGCTCCGACGTCGTCAGCCTGCACTGCCCGCTGACGCCGGAGACCCACCACCTCGTCGGTGCCGAGCAGCTGGCGGCGATGAAGCCCAGCGCGGTCCTCGTCAACGCCGCCCGCGGCCCGATCGTCGACGAGGCGGCGCTGACCCGGGCGCTGGCCGAGCGGCAGATCGCCGCCGCCGGCCTCGACGTCTTCGAGCGCGAGCCCGAGGTCGAGGACGGCCTGCTGCTGCTGGAGAACGCGGTGCTGACCCCGCACCTCGGCTCGGCCACGGTCGAGACCCGCACGGCGATGGCCGAGTTGGCGGCCCGCAACGCGATCTCTGTACTCAGAGGCCAAGGGCCGCTGACCCCCGTCACGGCACAATGAACAGGTGAGCGCGGTCACTGCCAAACGCACGATCCGTCACCGCATCCGGGGCGAGGAACTGACTGGCGCCTCGTCCCGGACCGCGCCCGTCTGGAACCCCGCGACGGGGGCCCAGCAGGCCGAGGTGCTGCTGGCCGAGCCGGCCGACGTCGACCTGGCCGTTGCCGCTGCGCGCGAGGCCTTCGCCGAGTGGTCGCAGGCCTCGCTCAGCCGCCGGGCCAAGGTGATGTTCGCCTTCCGCCAGCTGCTGCACGCCAACGTCGAGCGGCTGGCGCGGATCGTCTCGGCCGAGCACGGCAAGGTTCTGGAGGACGCCAAGGGCGAGGTCCTGCGCGGGCTGGAGGTGGTCGAGTTCGCCTGCGGCATCCCGCAGCTGCTGAAGGGCGAGTACTCCGACCAGGTCTCGAGCACCGTCGACGCGTACTCGTTCCGCCAGCCGCTCGGCGTCTGCGCTGGCATCACCCCCTTCAACTTCCCGGCGATGGTGCCGATGTGGATGCACCCGGTGGCGATCGCCTGCGGCAACGCCTTCGTCCTGAAGCCCTCCGAGCGCGACCCCTCCACCTCCAACCTGGTCGCCGAGCTCTACGCCGAGGCCGGTCTCCCGGATGGGGTTTTCAACGTCGTCCACGGCGACAAGGTCGCGGTCGACGCCCTGCTCGACCACCCCGACGTGGCGGCGATCTCCTTCGTCGGCTCGACCCCCGTCGCCGCCTACGTCCACGCCCGCGCCAGCGAGAGCCGCAAGCGGGTGCAGGCGCTGGGCGGGGCGAAGAACCACGCGGTGGTGATGCCGGGCGCCGACCTCGGCTATGCCGCCGACCAGCTCGCCGCCGCCGGCTTCGGCTCCGCCGGCCAGCGCTGCATGGCGATCTCGGTTGCGGTCGCGGTCGGCGATTCGGGCGACGCGCTGGTCGAGGAGGTGACGCGACGGGCGCGGGAGATCAAGGTCGGTCCCGGCCTCGACCCCGACTCGGAGATGGGACCGGTGGTCACCGCCCAGGCCCGCGACCGGATCACCGGCTACATCGGCCAGGGGGCCGAGGCCGGCGCCAAGGTGACCGTCGACGGCCGCGAGCTGGAGGTCGAGGGCGGCGGCTTCTGGGTAGGCCCGACCGTGATCGACGAGGTCGAGCCCGGCATGTCGGTCTACGACGAGGAGATCTTCGGCCCGGTCCTCGCGGTTGTCCGCAGCGGCAGCCTCGACGAGGCGATCGCGCTGATCAACGCCAACTCCTACGCCAACGGCGCCGCGATCTTCACCGGCTCGGGCTACGAGGCCCGCCGCTTCCAGCGCGAGGTCGAGGTCGGGATGATCGGCATCAACGTGCCGATTCCGGTGCCGATGGCCTTCTACTCCTTCGGCGGCTGGAAGGACTCGATCTTCGCCGACCACCACATCCACGGCCCCGAGGGCGTCCGCTTCTACACCCGCGGAAAGGCGATCACCAGCCGCTGGCCGGAGGGCAACGTCACCGGCCCGGGGGACGCGGGCTCGATGCACTTCCCGACCTCGAGCTGACTCAGGGCGAAGGCGGCTGGCCGACCGCCAGACAGAGACGGTCGTAGATCGAGTCGGCCTGCTCGACCGACATCGTCGGTCGCCGCCGCGCGAAGTACCCGGCGAGCATCCGCGCCGGCAGGATCGTGACACCACGTCGCCTGGCGGGGACCCTGTCGACCACGTAGGCGTGGCTGAAGACGAGGAGCGCCTCGACCTGCATCCCCGTGATCCGCTCGAGCGTCTTCATCTCGGCGTAGCTCTGGGAGAGCATCTTCGGGTCGAGGTTGTCGACGAGAACCGCGGCGCGACGACTCTTCGTCTCCACCGTGTAGAGGCCGCCGGGGCCGACGACGATGTGGTCGATGTTCCCCCTGCCGAAGGAGACGTCGTGGAGCACCTGCCAGCCGTCGGCGACAAGCCCCTCGAGGATCTCGCCGACGACCTCCTCGCCTTCGGCCCCCTGCGCCCAGGCACCGTGGTCGCGCTTGAACCTGCCGCCGAGGAACCGCAGCCACCCGCGCCGGCTGGCTTCAGTCCGCACATGCTGTCCAGCGACCCGCCGTGGCTCGATTCCGGTACTCACTGGTGCATGTTCGGCGGCCACCCCGGGGAGGATGAGCGAAGCAAGCGAATGTCCAGTCCGCCGAATGGCGGTGCGCTCTCTACGTCGAGTTGAGCTCGGCCAGCCCGATCGCCTCGACCCGCCGGTAAGGATTTACATGGATAGATGAGAAGGCGATTCTTCCGGTTAGATGTAGAGATGAAGCTGATCGGGGAAAAGACCCTGCGTGAGGGCAAGCACGTCGATTTCGTCGCCAGGCGCTACCGGCGCGAGGACGGGACCGAGGTCGAGCGGGAGATCGTCGAGCACCCGGGCTCGGTTGCGGTGCTCGCCCATGACGAGGAGTTCGCCTACCTGGTGGCGCAGCCGCGCGAGGCGGTCGAGGAGGACGAGCTGCTGGAGATCCCGGCCGGGACGCTCGACGTCGACGGCGAGGACGAGCTGGAGTGCGCCAAGCGTGAGCTGGCCGAGGAGGCGGAGCTGCGGGCCGAGAACTGGAGCCTGCTGCACGTCATCTATCCCAGCCCCGGCTTCCTCACCGAGAAGGTGACGATCTTCGAGGCAACCGGCCTCTCGCCGGCCAGCGGCACCCGCGACGACGACGAGGAGATCGAGATCGTCCGCCTCGACCTCTCGGAGATCGAGCAGGCGCTGCCCGGGATCCGCGACGCGACCACCGTGATCGCGCTGCTGCGACTGAAGGAGCAGATAGTCCGCCCTGCATAGGTAACCGACACCTCATGTCGCCGACACCCAATGTCGCCGACACCGTCCGTTGGTAACATCTTTCGCATGTCGTTCGTCAATCGCCACAGCGAGCTCAGCCGTCTGGCTGCCTGGTGGGAGGCCCCCGGGGCGGGGATGGGCATCGTCTGGGGGCGTCGGCGAGTGGGGAAGACCGCGCTTCTTCAGCATTTTGCTGCCGACCGACCGGCGGTCTTTCACACTGGCGCTGGCCGTCCTGCCGAGGCGGAACTAGCAGCGCTTTCGCGGGCTGTCGATCCGTTGTTGGGCGACGAGCTCCGAAATCTCGAGGAGCGGCCGTTCGTCGATTGGGAGGACGTGTTCGAAACTCTTGCGAGAGCTGCCCGCAGCCGGCGACTGTTAATCGTGCTGGATGAGGTGCCGGCACTCGAGGAAAGTTCTCCGGAACTCACGACCTTGATCCGCGCCGTCTGGGACCGGGTCGCTCCGCGCAGCAAGCTGAAGCTCCTTCTCTGTGGTTCGGCGGTTCGCACGATGGAGGCAATGCAGGAGGAGAGGGCGCCTCTTTACGGGCGGCTCGACCTCTCGCTACTCCTGCATCCGTTCCGTCCACATGAGGCTGCGCTGATGCTGCCGCATCTAAGCCCCGCGCAGCGGGCGTTGGTCTGGGGCTTGGTCGGTGGAATGCCTCTCTACCTGCAGTGGTGGGATCAAGGCGCGAGTGTCCGCGCCAACCTCTCTCGCCTCGCCTGTATCCCCGGCGCGCAACTGCTCACCGAGGGGCAACTGATCCTCGCCACGGAGGCAGAGGGCGGCGATCTGGCACGACAGGTCCTCTACGCGATCGCTTCCGGTCGCACCAAATTCAACGAGATTGAGCAAGCCATCCGCGCTGACCCGACTCGCACCCTCGATCGACTGGTTTCGCTGCGCCTCGTCGAGCGAGTGGCTCCGGTGACTGAGGATCCCCGTCGAACCCGTCGGCGCATCTATCGAATCGCCGACAACTTCCTGGCCTTCTGGCTGACGATTCTCGACCGCTACCGCCCGGAGATCGAGCGGGGTCTGGGAGACAGCATCCTCCCCGTCCTCGTCGATTCCCTGGACCACCACATGGGTGGTCCCTGGGAGGAGGCCTTCCGAATCCACCTTCGGCGCCTCGCAGCCCAGGGCGACCTCGGCGACGAAATCGTCGCGATAGGCCCCTTCTGGACCGCTGGGGCCGACCCCGGTGAGATCGATGCCGTTGCTCTGGCCGGTCGCAGCAGAGAGGCGGTGCTGTTTGGCGAGGCCAAGTGGCGCAAGCGCGTTGACGGCGTGCGCCTTCAGGCCGACCTCGAGCGCAAGGCCGAGGCGGTGCCGGATCGGGTTGGGAAGACGCGCTTCGCCGTCTGCGCTCGCGAGACTGTGGACGGAGGAGATGACCTCCTTCGGGTCACCGCCGCCGACATCTTTGCCTGAGGGTCGGGTAGATGGTTGATTCGTGTTCCTCTTCTTCTCCAACAACCTCGGCTGCGCCGGCTCGCTGCTCGTCTCCGCCGTGGTGACGCTGGTCCTGCTGCTGCTCTTCGGCGTAATCGAACTCGGCTAGGCGCGGCGACGGCGCGCGGCGTTGGCGAGGGTAAAGCTGGCCAGGAATCGCATCTTTGGCCTCCTCTCGACGTTTCGACACCGGCTATCTCCACTTGCCGGTGTATACAACACTAGCTAAACTAGATAGACGGTGTCAACCCCGCTTAACAAAGCCACGCGGGCCGAAGCAGATCTTCTCGTCGCCTTCGTCAACAGCAGGGATCTGGAGGAGGAGACCGAGGAGATCGGGGACCCCGAGAGCCTGCGGAACTGGGTCGAGGAGCAGACCGGCGAATACCTGTCGGTGCCCGACGGGGAGGCGCACGTGCGGGTCCTCGCGCTGCGCGAATCGCTTCGCGCCCTGCTGCGCGCCAACAACGGCGGCGACGCCGCCGAGCGGGATCTCGCGCCGCTGCGCGAGGCCGCCGAGCGCAGCCGCTACCGGACCGCACTCGACGCAGACGGCCGGCTGACCCTCGCTCCCGCCCGCTCCGACCTCAGCGGCTTCGAAGCTCGCCTCCTCCTGGCGATCGAGCGCCTCCAGGCCCAGGGCGCCTGGCCCCGCCTCAAGGCCTGCACCGACACGGGCTGCCAGTGGGCCTTCTTCGACTCCACCCGCAACCGCTCCCGCACCTGGTGCTCGATGGAGGAGTGCGGCAACCGGGAGAAGACGCGCCGCTACCGAGAGCGGCGAGGCTCGGTCGGCTAGGGCCCCGGTCCCAAGCTCAGCCGGCGGCAGTCAGCCAGGCGCGCTCCTTGGAGCGCATTACCGGCGTGGCGAGGAGGCTGCCGGCCTGGCGCTGGAGCGTGCGCAGGCGGGAGTCGTGATCCGACGGCAGCAGCTTCGCCAGCTGGCGGTACTCGCGGGAGACCTGGGGCGCGCGGAAGACGGTGGCGATCTCGGCCAGCAGGTCGGCGGGGTCGGCGACGGTGGTGCGGGCGATCTCCTCTCCCTCGACCCTGATGACCAGCTCGGCCGGGTAGCTGCGGGCGGGCGGCGGCTGCAGGGGGCCGGCCATCGCCTCGGCGATCGCCTCGCGCAGATGGGCGTGGGCGGCAGCCGGGGCGACGGAGCGGGCGCGGGCTCGCCCCAGTCCCTCCTTGGTCACCACCTTGCGGGCGCTGCCGAGCTCTCCTTGGTCGGTCTCCTCGAGTAGCCAGCGGTCGCCGCCGGCGACGAGGATCGGGATCCCCTCGGCCGCCAGCGCCTGGGCGTAGGTCTGGGTCTCGCTCAGCTGCTCGCCGTCGAGGATCACCTCCATGCCCCATATAAAGGTGTGGGAGCAGAAGCCCCGCGGGCTCGGCGTGCGGGCGTGGTGGCCGACCATCACCACCGCGTCGAGCGGGCCGCCGTGGGCCTTCGCCATCGAGGGCTCGGCCTCGTTCAGCGCCAGGTCGGCGATCGGCCGCACCTCGACCCCGGCCGGCATCCGCCCGCGTTCGACGTTGGTGCCGACCATGTGCCAGTCGCCGACGCTGATCGTCCCGGCGCCGCCGGCCCGCAGCGCCTCGACCGCGACCAGGACTTCGTCGGTCAGCAGCCGCCTCCCGCGCGCGTAACGGCGCGGGTGTGAGGGGAGGCAGTCGCCGCAGTGCTCGATCCCGGCGACCCCCTCCATGTCGGCGGCGATGAGGACGTTCACGGGCGGGAGCCTATCCCGGCGCCGCCGGGTTCTCAGGCGGCGCGCTTCAGGTCATCCGGCCGTGGCCGCAGCTGGATCAGCTGCCCGCCCTTGCCGTGCACCGGCTCGAACTCGGCGACCGAGAGGACCACGTAGCTGTAGCCGCAGGGGCAGACCTCGCGCTCGACGGCGTCGAGGTCGTCGACCACGACCTCGGTCTCCTCGGCACAGCTGGAACACACGACGGTGATTTGCAACATGCTCCGATGGTGGCGCCCCGTCCGGACGCCAGGGCCCTCCTGCAAGGGAAATCTCACGTTCGGGTCCTGCGCGGCGTCTTATATGTATGAGCGTGAAGCGCTGGACCGTCTACGAGAGCCCGATCGGGTCGCTGACCGTGGCGATGGGGCCGAATGGGCTCACCGAACTCAGCTTTCCCGGACACACGCCGCCGAGCGATGCGGTGAGAGACGTCCTGCCCGAGGCGACCGAGCAGCTCGACGCCTACTTCGCCGGCGACCTTCGCGAGTTCGACCTGCCGCTCGACCCGCAGGGCACCCCACTGCAGAAGGCGGTCTGGCGGGCACTGCTGGAGATCCCCTACGGCAAGACCGTCAGTTACGGCGAGCAGGCGGCGAAGATCGACCCCGCCCTCTTCGATGCCGACGTCGAGCCCTGGCAGCGCGCTCGAGTCGTCGGCGCCGCCAACGGCCGCAATCCGATCGCGATCGTCATCCCCTGCCACCGGGTGATCGGCGCCGACGGCTCCCTGACCGGCTACGGCGGCGGTCTGGAGCGCAAGCGGGCTCTGCTGGACCTGGAGAGCAACCGCCAGCTGGCAATTCTCTGATTCAGAATCGACCGAGTGGGCCGCCGCTCGCGAGACCGAGCTTCCGAGAACTGGAACAGAGCACGTAATCACCAGCCGCTCGAGCCAATTGAGCCCCTTCGGTAGAGCTACTACCATCGAACCCATGAAGAGCACTCCGCTGTTGGTGCAGGCCACGGTCTCCGATGGGCACACGGTCCACGTCCGATTCGAGGACGGGTTGGCTGCGGACGTAGACCTTTCGTATCTCCTCGACTACGGCGGCGTTTTCGAGCCCCTGCGGGACGCTGAGTACTTTCGCCGGCTCCGTGCCGATTCGGAAGCCGGGACGATCGTCTGGCCGAATCAGGCCGACATCGCGCCCGAGACTCTGTACGCGCGGGCACGACTTTCTGCGTCAACCCCCTAGTCCTGTGGGATAGTCGGCGGGGGACTTGGGAATGCCGACAGGACGGGAAGAGACGCAACTGCCGCGGGCGCTCGAAGCGCCGACGATGGTCGAGGCCTTCCAGGTGACGGTCGAAGAGCGCGGCGCCCAGACCGCGCTGCGGACCAAGGACGACGAGTTCCACGCCACCTGGGCCGAGTACGGGGAGCGGGTGCGGGCGGTGGCTGCCGGACTGGCGGCGCTCGGCGTCGGTCGCGGCGACACCGTCGGGATCATGCTCACCAACCGGCCCGAGTTCCATTTCGTTGACACCGCGGCGATGCACCTCGGGGCGACGCCGTTCTCCCTCTACAACACCTCGACCGCGGAGCAGATCGAGTACCTGGTCGCCGACGCCGGCAACTCGGTGCTTGTCACCGAGCAGGCCTTCCTCGACACCGTGCTCGCGGTCCGCGAGGGCGACAACGCGCTCGAGCACGTGGTGGTCGTCGACGGAGAGCCCCGCGACGGCGCGATCTCGCTCGCCGAGCTCGAAGGGCGCGGCGATGAGGCCTTCGACTTCGAGGCCAGCTGGCGCGCGGTCCAGCCCGAGGACATGGCGACGGTCATCTACACCTCCGGCACCACCGGGCCGCCGAAGGGAGTACAGCTCTCCCACGCCAACATCCTCTCGGCCTTCCGCTCCTTCGACGAGATCTTCCGCCTGCCCGGCGACGGCGGCCTGATCTCGTGGCTGCCGATGGCCCACATCGCCGAGCGCAACGCGACCCACTACGGACCGATCGGCTCCGGCGTCGCCACCACCTGCTGCCCCGACCCGCGCCAGGTGGTCGCCTACCTGGCCGAAGTGCGCCCGATCTGGTTCTTCGCCGTTCCGCGGGTCTGGGAAAAACTCAAGGCGGCGATGGAGATCGGGATCGGGGCCGAGACCGACGAGAACCGCCGGCAGGCGATCGAGTGGGCGCTGGGAGTCGGCCAGCGGATGGTCGCCGCCGAACAGGCCGGCGAGGAGCCCTCGGCCGAGCTCGCCGCCGAGCACGCGAAAGCCGAGGAGGTGCTGGCGGCGCTGCGCGAGCGGATCGGCTTCGACCAGCTGCGCTGGGCGCACGTCGGCGCCGCCCCCTGCCCGCAGGAGACGATCGAGTTCTTCCACGCGATCGGGGTGCCGCTGGCCGAGCTCTGGGGCCTCTCCGAGAGCACCGGCGCCGGCACCTGCAACCCGCCGGAGCGGATCAAGATCGGCACCGTCGGCCCGGCCGCCCCCGGCGCCGAGCTGAAGATCGCCGAGGACGGCGAGGTGCTGCTGCGCAGCGGCGCGGTCATGCCGGGCTACCGCAACGCTCCCGAGAAGACCGCCGAGGCGCTCGACGACGAGGGCTGGCTGCACACCGGCGACGTCGGCGAGATCGACGAGGACGGCTACCTGCGGATCGTCGACCGCAAGAAGGAGCTGATCATCAACTCGGCCGGCAAGAACATGTCGCCGGCCAACATCGAGGCGAAGCTGAAGGCGGCGAGCCCGCTGATCGGCCAGGTCTGCGCTGTCGGCGACGACCGGCCCTACAACGTCGCCCTCGTCGTCCTCGACCCGGACTTCGCCCCCGTCTTCGCCCAGCAGCACGGGATCGAGGACACCTCGCCCGAGGCCCTTGCCGCGGCGCCCGCGATCCTCGAGGAGGTCGCCACGGGCATCGAGCGCGGCAACGCCGGCCTCTCCCGGGTCGAGCAGGTGAAGAGGTTCAAAGTCCTGCCCACCGACTGGCAGCCCGGCGGCGACGAGCTGACCCCGACGATGAAGCTGAAACGCCGACCGATCGCCCACAAGTACGAAGCCGAGATCGAGGCGCTGTACTCGGAGTGAGAGCTTTTCGCCCTGATGGGTACATAAGCTCTGCCGCGCCCATCGGGCGATCGACCGAGCTGGGCGACCGGCTCCGCTTCGGCGATCTCCACGGTGTCGGCGGCGGCGAGGAGCCCCAGGCGTCTGCAGCGACGCCGCCAGCGGGTAGGGGTCCCGGGGGCTAGCGGGAGATCGCGAACCGGGCAACTGCCACGCCCTGGTGTTCCCAGGGCCCGTAGGTGCCGACCAGCACCGCCCGCCCCCGCGAGTCGACCAGGAGCTGCGAGGCACCCAGGGTCCGCGAGCCGAACCCGGTGGCGACCCTGCCCCGCGGAGCGAAGGACCGGTCGAGGCGACCGCCGGCGGTCAGCCGCATCAGGATCAGTGAGCTGTGCCGGGGCTTCTTCGGTTTGCCGGGCCTTCGGGTGTACATCGTGCCGCCGAGCAGCAGCCGACCGCGCCCGCCCGGGGCGAGGATGGACAGCTCGCTGACCGGTCCCCCTGGCGTCCTCAGCACCGCCTTGCCCTGGGTTCCGAAGGTGCGATCCGGATGGCCGCTCGGGGTTAGGCGATCGACCGCGACGCGCGCGGATTCTTTCGCGTAGTACCAGGTCCCCTCCAGGCCGATCCCGGCGATACGGCCGTCCGATTGCACCACCGGGGCGCCGAATCCACCCCGGACGGCGCCCCGCAGGCCGAAGCCGCGGTCCGCCGCGCCACTCGGGCTCACTCGCCCGAGCCCGCTCGCCCCACCGTCCCTAGGGCAGTGGCGGAGGCCGGTCCCGTAAACCACTTCGTCCTGCGGGCCGATCGCCGGGGCAGCGCTGACTTCGGCCTGGAGCGGGTTTTCCCCAGCTCTGCTCCCGCCGAAGACGCCGTCGCCGGCGAAGCTGGAGTCGAGCGAGCCGGTGGGGGTCAGCCGCGCGACGAACGCCGCGTAGGTGAGGGTGTCGAAGAACCAGTCGTGCGCGCAGCCGGACTTCAGGTCCGCGCTGATCCCGCCGGTCAGGACGATCCGGTTCTGGGAGTCGACCGCCACCCCGGTCACTTCCACCCAGGGCTTCGCGACGATCGGCTCGCCGGACTCGTCGCGAGGAGGCTGCAGGCCGAAGTCGGTTTCCAGCCGGCCGTCTTTGCCGAAGCTCGGATCGGGGGTCCCGTCCCGCAGGTACCGGCCGACCCAGGCGACCTTCGGTCTTTCGCCGATCCCGTTTCCGAACCCGAGCGCGGAGTCTTCGACGACCGGCTCGGCGGTGGCGGCGACGATCAGCCGGCCCTGGAGGTCCACGGCCAGCCCCTCGATTTCGATTTCGCCATCGGGTGGGGCGGGCGGGTTGACTGTGCCGTCCCCGCCGAACGATCCATCTAGCTGGCCGTCGGGACCGATCCGCCGCAGCGTGCGGCCGGTGCTGATGACAAGCCCGTCGTCGGGCATGATTGCGGCCCGCACTTCCCGCTCGGAGTCCAGCGGTGGCAGCATCACCCGCCCGGTTGCCCCGAAGGTGGTGTCGAGGAAGGCCGTGCGATCGGCCTCCGCGGGCGAAACATGTACGAGGGTGCCGAGCGTGAGCAGGGCCAAGAGCATTAGCGAGCGAGCGTTCATGACGTTGGTTCGAAACCCCTTACTCGGCATTGGTTGCGTTCGAAAAGATATTTCCACGCCGTGTCGATTTCGGCCGCGCCCGTTCGTCGGGTAGGTAGAAGACACCCCCACCTCAAGGAGGAAGCGATGCGTTTCATGGTTTTGGTCCCGAGCAGCCCCGAGTCCGAGGCGGGCGAGATGCCCGGCACCGAGCTTCTGGAGGCGATGACGCGGTACAACGAGGAGCTGGTCAAAGCCGGCGTGATGGTCGGCGGCGACGGCCTGCGGCCGACGTCAGATGGCGCCAAGATCCGCTTCGACGGCGAGGAGCGCACGGTCACCGACGGTCCCTTCGCCGAGGCCAAGGAGGTCGTCGCCGGCTACTGGCTCTGGGAGTGCGAGTCGCGCGAGGCGGCGATCGAGTGGCTGAAGAAGGCCCCGTTCGACGGCGGCACCGAAATCGAACTGCGGCAGATCGCCGAGCTCGAGGACTTCGACGAGCAGCTGACCCCGGAGCTGCGCGAGGCCAACGAGCGCCTGGAACAGCAGATCGAGGGGGGCTGAAAGGCCTAACGCGAGCGGACGCGGAAGCGGAACAACGCCGGTGAGCGATCGCGATTGCCGGCGCTGTCGATCGCGTAGACGCGGAAGGCGTGGCGGCCGGGGCGGACCAGGTAGGCCCGTGGCGACTTGCAGGGACGGAAGGGCTGCCGGTCGAGCCGGCAGCGGAACCGGGCCCCGGCCTCGGAGGCGCTGAAGGCGAAGACGACGCGGCGGCGCGGTCCGGTGGCGAAGAGCAGCGCCCCCGGGCGGCGCCCGAGCAGGGTGGCGGGCGGAGCGGTGTCGCCTCGCGGGCGCCTGGGTTCGGGTTCCTGCGGTTTGGGCGGCGGTGGCGGCAGTTCCTGTTCGGGTTCGGGATCCGGGTCCGGGGGCGTGTCCGGCGGCCGGAAGCTGTTCGGGGCGCGTTCTTCGACCGACTCGCAGCCGACCGGCGGGCCGTCGGCGAGCGGGGCGAAGTCGATCAGCGCCGTGTCGAATCCCTCGCCGCAGTCGACGGTCGGGTCGGAGTCGCCGGAGTTGGCGAGGATGATGTCGTTGCCGGCGCCGGCCAGCATGTTGTCCGGCCCGGCCCGGCCGAGGAGTTGGTTCGGCCCGCTGTCGCCGACCAGGTTGTCGCCGAGGTTGGTGCCCTCGACGTCCTCGATTTCCTCCAGGCTGGTCAGCTCGGCGGCGCTGGTGCAGCGCGGTTCTCCCGCGGGGCCGATCAAGCCGGCGATCTGCTGGCCCATCTCGATCGCGACCCCCTGCTCGAAGTTGGCCCAGTTGGCGTTGTCGCGGTCGGGGCCGCCGTCGAGGCTGTCGCCGTCGCAGACCGCGTTGGAGATGAACAGGTCCTCGCCGGAGCCGGCGTCGAGCTGGTCGCCGCCGCCGTTGTTCGGCAGCGCGTCGTCGCGCCCGCCGGCGCTGACCACGTCGTCGCCGGCGCCGTCGACGAGAGCGTCTTCGGTCTCGCCGCCGCTCAGCTGGTCGTCTTCGCCGTTGCCGAGCAGGATCGCGGATACCGCCTCCGGCAGCCCGGGGGCGAGGAGGACGTCGTTGCCGTCGAGCCCGGCGAGCAGGATCGAGTCGGGGGCTTCCGGGACGGGACAGGAGACCGTGTTGCCGCTCGGCGCGTTGCAGCCACCCGCCGTTCCGGCTTCGAACTGACCTACGCTGCCGGCGAGCAGCGTGAAGGTGACCGCGCCGCCGCTGTAGCTCACGGTCACCCGGTCGTCCTCGTCGCTGCCCGTCAGGTAGACGCCGGGCGGCGTCCCCGAGCCGGGCGCCATCACGCCGACGGCGATCGCCCCGGGGTCGCGCAGGTCGATTTCCTCGCCGCTGAACTCGCAGTCCTCGACGGCGACTTCGACGCAGCCGTCGCCGTCGGCGCCGCCGTGGGCCGTGTCGCCGCCGCCGCCGTCGATCAGGTCGGCGCCGCCGCCGCCGTAGAAGGTCTCCGCGTCGGCAGTGCCGACGAGGTAGTCGGGGAAGGGCGTGCCGATCACCGTCTCGAAGGCGCTGAAGTCGGTCGCCGGCGTAAACGGGATGTCGAAGCCGCCGCCGGACGGAGCAGAGCCGTTGTTGGCGAAGTCCTGGCCGAGGTCGACGTAGACGCCGCGCCCCTCGGCGGTGGGCGGGAAGCCGGCGTCGGTGAAGAACGAGCCGGTGTTGGGGAAGCCGGGCGTCACCCCGGTCGCGAAGCTGATCGTGTCGGTGCCGCCGCCGGAGTCGCCGATCGCGTCGATCGTCGCGTCGCCGCGGGAGAAGTCGTTGCCGCCCTCGCCGTCCAGGGAGTCGGCCCCAAAGCCTCCGGAGAGCCGGTCGTTGCCGTTGCCGCCCAGAAGCCGGTCGTCACCGACCCCGCCATAGAGCCGGTCCGCCCCTTCGCCGCCGAACAGCGTGTCGTTGCCGCGCTGCCCGTAGAGCACGTCGTCCCCGCCTTCGCCGAAGACGGTGGTGATGTTGCGCGGCAGGCGGATCACGTCGGCGCAGGGCGTGCCGACGATCGCCGTGCCGGCGGTTTCGGGTCCTTCCGCACAGCTCGGGGCGGCCGCAGACGTCCCCGGCGACGCCAGGAAGGCAGCGAGCGTCAATCCCATCGCGACGAGGCGGCGGTGTCCCATGCACGCCAGATACCCCCGGAGTTCGAGCGGTACTCCGATCCCCAAACGCCATCTCGACCGGCTGGGGGATACCTAGCGAGGCAAAGATCAGGGTCCTACCCTGATGCGAACCGTCCTGTGGTCGCCGACTATCGGGAGCATGCAAATCGCTCCCAGGAAAAATAGGAACGGTCGCCGGGCGAAGCGGGCGGGGCTCGACGCGGCGCAGGCGCTCTCGGTCGCCGCGCAGATGGCTCTGCTCTGCCCCTCCGGGATGGACGTGTGGATGCAACGCGAGCTGAGCGGCTGCACCGACTTGGATCGGTTCGACTCGCGGCGGGCAGGTTGAGCCTCGGCGAGGCGACCGGTGCCGAGCTGGCCACGCTCGGCGCAGGCGTCGGCCCCTTCGACGCGCATGCCCACACCGGCGCCGACGTCGACGGCACCGAGCGGAGCAGCGAGGAGCACCTGCGCGAGCTAGAAGCCGTCGGCGGCCGCTCGGTGATCTTTCCGCTCTGCGTGAGGGGCGGTTATGGGGCCGAGAACAGGCGCGTGCTGGAGGAGTGCCGGCTGGCGCCGGATCGACTCGTGCCCTTTGCGCGGCTCGATCCCAAGGTCGACGGCGTCGCCCGGCAGGCTGACGAGGCCCTCGCGGCCGGCGCCAGGGGGTTCAAGCTGCACCCTCGCTCCGAGGATTTCCGCCTCGACCACCCCGGCGTCTGGGCGATCGCCGGGGTCGCCGCCGAGGCGCGCGTACCGGTTCTGATCCACGCCGGCCTCGGGGTCGGCTCGTTCGGGCCGTCGATCCTCGCCCTCGCCGAGCATCACCGCGGTTGCCCGATCATCCTCGCCCACGCCGCCATCTCCGACCTCTGCTGGCTCTGGGAGGAGGTGCCCGCTCATCCCAACCTCTTCTTCGACACCTCCTGGTGGAGCGCAAGCGACCTCATCGCCCTCTTCTCGCTCGTGCCGCCGGGGCGCATCCTCTTCGGCAGCGACGCCCCTTATATGGACCTGAGGACGCTCCTCGCGATCGCCGTCCGCTGCGCCCGCTTCGTCCAGCTCTCCCCGGAGGCGATCGAACTGGTCGTCGCGGGGCAGCTGGAGAATCTCCTGGCCGGAGAGCCCGCGATCGACGCCGGGCCCGCGCCCGGACCGCCGGCGACGGCGCTCCCCCCGCACGCCGGCCGGGTGCTGACGCCGCTCGTCGCCACCGGCGGCGCGAGGCTCAGCGGCGGCGATCCGGCGCCGATGCTGGAGATGGCCCGGCTGGCGCTGGGCGACGGCACCTGCCTCGGCGAGTCCGGACCGCTCGTCGCCGCCCTGCTCGAGGAGGGGGCGAGGCCGACCGAGGCCGCGCGCTGGTCCCTGGCGATGGCGCTGACGCTTCTCGTCACGCCCGGCGTCGAGAGCGCCGTCCCCCTCGCTTGACCTCACCGGCTGCGACGTAGGATCGTCGTGGATACCGATGGCGGCGACAACCCCACTCCTGGAGCGGGACGAGGAGCTCGCGACGATCGACCGGGTTCTCGCCGCGGCGGTCGGCGGCGACGGAGCTCTGCTGACGATCGAAGGGGAAGCCGGCGCCGGCAAGACCTCGCTGCTCGACGCTGCCGCGGAGCGGGGGGCGGGGATGACCGTCCTGCGCGCGCGGGGCGGCGAGTACGAGCGCGACTTCCCCTACGGCGTGGTCCGCCAGCTCTTCGAGCCGCTCTTTGCCGACCCCGCCCGCCGGGAGGAGCTGCCCGGCGACGTCAGCGCACCCGTCGCGCCGCTCTTCGAACCGGCCGCGGCACCTGCCGAAGGCGATCCGTTTGCCATCCAGCACGGGCTGTACGGCCTCGTGCTGGCGTTGAGCGAATCCTCGCCGCTGCTGGTCCTGGTCGACGACGCGCAATGGGCGGACCTCGCTTCTTTGCGCGCTCTCGCATATGTCGGTCGTCGCTGCGCGGGACAGCGGGTGGCCCTCGCGCTGACGGTGCGCAGCGGCGAGCCGGGCGAACACGAACCGCTGCTCGACGAGCTGAGGCACGAGCCGGCGGCGCTGATCGTGCGGCCGGCGCCGCTCTCCCCGGCCGCCGCGGGGGTCTTGGTCGCGGAGCAGATGGGCGAGGCATCCGGGGACGGCTTCGCCGCGGCTTGCTGCGAGGCGACGGCGGGCAACCCGTTCCTCCTGGTCGAGCTGCTGCGCGGGCTCGACCCCGAGCGCATCGACGGAAGCCCAGGCGATGCCTCCCACCTCGCGGAGGTCGCCGCGGCGGGCGCCTCGCGCACGATCCTCGCCCGCCTGGAGCGATTGGGGGAGGAGGCAATCGCGGTGGCGCGGGCGGTCGCGGTCCTCGAGCCGCACGCCGAGGGCCGCAGGGTCGCGGCCTTGAGCGACCTCTCTCCCGAAGAGGTCGCGGTCGCCTGCGAGCGGCTCATCGTCGCCAGTCTTCTCACCGACACTCGGCCGGCTGGCTTCGTCCATCCGCTGGTCAGGGCGGCGGTCCTCGGCGAGCTCGCGCAGCCCCGGCTCGGCGCTGACCACGCCCGCGCCGCTCGCCTGCTCAGCGAGGACGGAGCCGCCGGCGACGCCGTCGCCGCCCACCTCCTGCTCAGCGAGCCCGGCGACGACCCGTGGGCGGTCTCGCAACTGCGCGCGGCGGCGGCAGAGGCGCGTGGCCGCGGCGCTCCCGAAGCCGCCGTCACCTACCTGCGCCGGGCGTTGCGGGAGCCGCCCCCCCGGGTCGAGCGCGCCGCGGTCAGCCGCGACCTGGGGGTGTCGCTGCTGCTCGCCGACGAGCCGGAGGGGATGGAGGTCCTGCGCGCGGTGCGTGCCGGGCTCGAGGACCCGGTCGAACGGGCCGAGGTCGCCTGCGAGCTCGCGGCCTCCCTCGCCTTTCGGCGCCCCGGTGGCGAGGGCGTCGCGATGCTGGAGGAGTCGCTGGCGGAGGTCGAGGGCGACCACCCTCGGCTCGAGATCTTCCTGCGCGGCCACCTGCTGATCCAGGCGATCAGCGGCATGGAGCGGGTTCCCGAGGCCGTCCGGCCCGAGCCGGAGGCCTGGCCCGAGGGCGACACGCGGGAGGGTCGTTTCGTCCTGCGGCAGCTCGCCTTCCTCTACGCGGCCGGGTTCGGGCCAATCGGCCCCGTCGCCGAGATCGTCGCGCGAATCTGCCCGGACGTCGAGCTCTACGGCGCCGACGCCGAGGCGGGGGTGCCGGCTCAATACCAGTTCATCGCGCAGACCCTGATCGACCAGGGAGACCGGACGGATCCCTACTTTGAGGTGGGGTTGGAAGCCGGGGAACGACGGGGCCCCGCCGCTCGCGCCGCCACCCGCGGTGCCCGCGCGTGTTGCCGTTTCGCAGACGGCGATCTGCGGGGGGCCGAGAGCGACGCCGAGCTGGCGCTCCGGCTCACCGAGCCGAGTGGCATCCGCGTCCAGCTCGTCACCTGGGTGGCCATACTGGTGAAGATCCGGGTCCTCGAGGGCGACCTGGATGCGGCCCAGCGGCTCCTCGACGAGGTTTGGCGCGGGCGCGATCCCGGTCCGGGAATGCCGGGCGCGTTGTTGCTGCTGAGCCGCGGCGAGCTGCGGCTGGCCAGCGGCCGGCCGGCTGAGGCGAGGCACGATTTCCTCGCCGCCGGGGAGCAGCTGCGCTGGCTGCCGTTCGCGAACCCGGAGATGCTCGGCTGGCGGACCGGCCTCGCCCTGGCCGAAGACGCGCTCGGCAACCGCGAGGAGGCGCACCGGCTCGCCGCCGAGGCGGTGCGGATCGCCCGCGAGGCAGGGGGTGAGCGGGGGATCGGGGTGACCCTGCGGGTGCTCGGATCGCTGACGTCGGGCGAGGAGGGAATCGCCCTGCTGCGCGAGTCGGTAGAGGTCCTCGGCGCGACCCGGGCGCGGCTGCAGCACGCCGAGGCCCTGGCCGACCTCGGTGCCGCCCTGCGTCGCGCCAACCGCCGCAAGGATGCCCGCGATCCCCTCCGTGAGGCGCTCGACCTAGCGCATCGCTGCGGCGCCGGCGCCCTGGAAGAGCGCGCGCGGATGGAGCTGAAGGCCTGCGGCGCCCGGCCCCGCAAGGCGGTCCTCTCCGGCGTCGAATCACTCACCCCAAGCGAGCTGCGCGTAGCGCGCATGGCCGCCGAGCAGATGACCAACCGAGAAATCGCCCAAAGCCTCTTCGTCACCACGAAGACGGTCGAGACCCACCTGCGCCACGTCTACCAAAAGCTCGAGGTGGCAAAACGAAGCGATCTGGCAGCAGCGCTCGAGTAGCGAGCGGTGGATCGGTGCTCCGGGTGAGCAGGAATCCTCCCGCGATGGAAGTGAGGCGGATCGAACCGCCGACCTCCTGGGTGCGATCCAACGGGGCGAAATCGGAGCGTCGAGGATGTCTTCGCGCACAGCGTCCTCGCCTGCTTGCGCTCGAACCCCTGAAGGTCGTGTTGACGGCGCGTTGGGATTGGCTGGGGCCGCATGGTTAGTCCAGCCCCTCTTCTAGGAGGGAGGCGGTGCGGCGGGAGAGCGCGACGGCTTCGTCCTGGCTCAGCATCGGCAGAACTATCAGGTAGACGAAGCTCGGCATCAGCGGCAGGAGCGAGTTGCCGGCGGCGAGTTCGCTCCGCATCACCAGCTCGGATCCATCGAGGAGCGCGCGCAGGCTTGTGTCGAGGATCGCCGGCGAGTGCTCGGCGAGGAGGCTGGCCGCGAGCCGGATCAGACTCCGGCGAGCGGCTGCAACCAGCAGCTCATCTTCTGGGCTGAGCAGCTCGGCGAAGGGGACGGGGTTGCCTGCGGCCCGCTCGAGGGCGGCGCCGGCTGGGTCTGCGGGCGATGGGTAGCCCAACTCGGCGCAGAGCCGATCCCCGATTGCGGCCAGTGCTTCGCGCTCTTCCCCCGCCACGACCGTGAAAAGGTACTACTGCCTTGGGAAAATGCATATCTCTCTCGATTCGCCATCTCCTCCAGTAGGCGGATGTTTTCGGCCCGCGCCGGGCTCCTCGGCCAGGCCCGACGCCTGAGCCTCCCGAACCGTCCCGGCAGGACAGAACCCATTCGCACATACGGCCGGTCGGTCCCGGTATGCTCATGTTCATGCGGGCATTACCCGGCAGAGAGGCGAGGCTTGACCTCGATGCTGCTCCCGCGGTGGTTACCCGCTCCAACGCTCGCCTGGATCAGCGCCGCCGCATCCTCCGCGCGATCGCGGAGCTGGTCGCGAAGCGCGGCTATGCCGACGTCACCGTCGAGCTGATCGTCAAACGCGCCCGCGTCAGCTACAAGACCTTCTACAAGCACTTCTCCGGCAAGGAAGAGTGCTTCAAGGAGCTCTTCGATGACACCGCAGGCTCGACCGAGAGGGCGATTCGCGAGCGCCTCGCCGGAGAGGAGGGGCCCTGGGCCGACAGGGTCGTGCTCGCTCTATCGCTGTGGATCGAGCGGATCGTCGCCGAGCCGCTGGTCGCCCGCGCCGTAATCGTCGAGGCGCCGACGGTAGGCCCCGGCATGCTCGAGCGCTACGCACGCATCACCAAGACATTCGTCCCCCTCTTCCGGGAGGGCCGCGAGCTCAACCCGCGGGGCGCCGAGCTGCCGGCGACGGTGGAGGACACCCTCTCCGGCTCGATCTTCTGGTCCGCCTATCAGCGCCTGATCGTCGGCGAGGCCGAGCGCCTACCGGAACTGCTGCCCGAGCTGGTCGAGCTCGTCCTCCGCACCTACCTCGGCCAGGCCGAGGCGGCACGCATCGCCCGCGCTCAGCCCGCTCCCGCCTGAAAGGGCTGGCGCCAGGCTCTCAGCGGCGTTAGTATCGGGCCGTTCCAGCTGCAGTACGGGGGGTGCCGTGGAGGGAATGATCGGACTGACCACACCGAGCGCCACCCAACTTGTCGACGCTCCGGCGCGCACCCGGCTCAGGGACTGGCGTGCCCGCCTCAGGATCGCTGTCTACTCCCTGTACCGGGAGTGCCCGGAACTGCCGATCGACGGCGGGTCCGAGGGCCTCGCCGAGCTGATCGACGAGGGGCGAGCCGCTCCCACGACCCCGGCATCCGTAACAGGTGTAACGGCCGAGGCCCTCGCCGGCGCCATCTTTCACGAGCTCTGCCTTGCCGCCACCCGCGAGGATGGGCCCCCGGTCGAGTCCGAGCTCGTGCCGACGCTGATGTACTCGGCCGTCCTCCCATACGTCGGGGCCGAGGCGGCGGCCGAGGAGCTCCGCATCCCGCCGCCCCCCAGGTAACCTCCCTGCGTGGCGGCAAAGCGGGGCGATCGGCGGGGCGCACAGCTCGGTGAGCTCGGCCCGCTGCCCGGCGGCCACCACGGCCTCTCCCGTCAGCAGATCCTCGAGTCCCAGCGCGAGCGCCTGCTCGCCGCGATCGCCCAGGAGGTCGCCGTCAAGGGCTACCGGGCCACCACGATCACCGACGTCGTCAAGCTGGCCTCGGTCTCCACCCGCGACTTCTACGAGCACTTCGACGGCAAGGAGGCCTGCTTCCTCGCCGCCCTCGATGCCGTGCTCGACCATCTCGAGGGCGTTCTCGAGGATGCCGCCGCCTCTGAGCCCGATTGGCCCCACCAACTGATCGCCGCGCTGCGCGCGGGGCTCGCGTTCTTCTCCGCCGAGCCGAACCTCGCCCGGCTTTGCCTCGTCGAGCCGGTCAGCGCCACGCCGACGATCGCGATCCGTTTCCGCGAGGCCGTCCTCGCCTGCGCTCCCGCTCTTGCTCGGGGCAGGGCGGAGATGAAAGGGGAAGAGACGCTTCCCGAGAGCACGGAGGATTCCCTGATCGGCGGCATGATCTCCCTCGCGAGTCGCTCGATGCTCGCCGGCGACAGCGAGCAGCTTCCGGCCCTGCTTCCCGACCTGGTCGAATTCGCTCTCGCACCGTATCTCGGTGCCGAGCGGGCAGCTTCCCTCGCTGCTCGAGCGGGGGCCGAGTAGGACTCTGTTTTCCCAGCCTCCTTGCGGGGGTGGGCTTTCCCATCAGTCGGGCCTGTGGTGAGTAGGTAGATGTTCTTCTCTTCAGAAAAGTGAGCTTGACCCTCACATCGATCTGTGCTTCGCTTGGACGGCTGAGCCCAGGGAGGGCCTGCAGGAGTACCGAACAGGTAGCTGGGCCACCGGCACCCGCGAGCGGGACGGCGGTTCGGGAGAGAGGAGAACCTTTGATGTCTCTGTACCGCAGATTCCGCGACCGCTTCGGCACCGCCGGCCTGGTCCTCGGCATGATCGCCCTTGTCCTGGCGCTGGTCACCGGCGCCTACGCGGCCGGTGGTGGGCTTACCGGCAAGCAGAAAAAGGAAGTGAAGAAGATCGCCCAGCAGTACGCGGGCAAGCCCGGGGCGAATGGTGCCACGGGACCGGCGGGCCCTCAGGGACCGAAGGGCGAGCGCGGCGCTCAGGGCGATCCTGGCCCTGCAGGAGACCAGGGCCCAAAGGGGGATACGGGCGACCCGTGGACCGCCGGCGGCACCCTGCCTAAAGGCGCCACCGAGACCGGGATTTTCGGTCCGGTCATCGTCACCAACGGCGAACAAAAGTTCAGCGTTTTGAATTTCAACATCCCGCTGGCTGCCGCGCCGGCCGCGGTCTTCGTTCCTGGAGTTTCCGGCGGCTATGGCAAAAACGAAGCGAAAGGTTGTCCCGGAGTCGTAAACGGCATACCACAGGCCGACTCCGGCGTCCTCTGCATCTACAACGGCGAAGACCCTGGCTTCGGTGCTCCAACTGGTTCGGTTGAAAATTTCGCTACCGAACCCAACAAGGCAGAAAAAACCGGGGCTCTCCTATATGTGTCATGTGATGTGACTATTTGCAACGCCTCAGGCCTGTGGGCCGTCACGGGCTGAGGCAGGAATGCGAAACGACGACATAAGGAGTCGAGCTGATGTTTGAACGCATCCACAACAAGCTGGGCACGCCAGGGCTGGTCGTCGCATGTATCGCTCTTGTCCTCGCTCTCACCACCGGCGCCTATGCAGCCGGTGGTGGGCTTACCGGCAAGCAGAAAAAGGAAGTGAAGAAGATCGCCCAGCAATACGCGGGCAAACCGGGAGCACCTGGTGCTCCCGGTGCGGCGGGTCCGCAGGGCCCGAAGGGCGAGCCCGGCGCTGCGGGAGACCCCGGCACCGACGGCAAACAGGGTCCAAAAGGGGACCAGGGCGAACCGGGTGAAGCAGGCGCCTGCAGCAATGCGAACCCAATCTGCAAGCTCCCGCCGGGGGCCACGGTGACTGGAAACTGGGCCTTCTATGTCCCGGCTCACGCCACTGGAAGCAGTGGGGATCCGGTGGCCACGGTAACCCTCGACTACCCCTTGCAGTCTTCACTAGAAGGGGACCCGCCCAAATTCCGGTGGGTTGGTGCGCAGTCTTGGTTAGACACCGATGCAGGCGAGACCTACGACACCGAACATTGCCCTGGTACGTCTGTTGAACCCGAAGCGGAACCTGGGTACCTCTGCGTCTATGCGACGCGGGTCTGGAACCAGGATGAAGTCACTAACCATTTGCGCAAACCCTGTGGCACCCCCGGCGGTTTTGTTCCCTCGCTGGCCCCCCGCACCACCGATTACACCAGTGGAGCGGTCCTTGTGTTTTGTGCAGACGATCCGGCTGAAGTGACCTTCGGCGAAGGCAGCTGGGCCTTCACCAATACGGTCGAAAGCTAGAGGCTGGAATGGGGGCAAGGATGCGCATCGAAGGAGCAGCCCGGCACGCGTTGAGCATCGCGCTGCTGGTCCTCACCTCCGCCTGCCTGGGGGTTCTTCCCGGGCAGGCGGCGGCCGCCCCATGCCCCAACGAAGAGTTCCGCACCGGCCCCTCGGCCCACCTGCCCGACTGCCGCGCCTATGAGATGGTGACGCCGGCGGACTCGAACGGGCGGCTGTTCGGGACCCTCAGCCCGTGGGAATTTTCGGCGGACCTGTTCGCGACCGAGCCGGTCGGCCTCTCCGGCGACAGTTTCGTCTTCGAGACGATCGGGGGGCCGTTCGACTCACCCCCCGGCGGCAACGGGCAGATCAAGGGGGACGCCTGGCAGGCAGCACGAGGAGCGGGGGGCTGGCGGGTCGCGCGCCACGTCACGCCGACGGGGGAGGAAGCGGTTTTTCCCGATGCCGGCGGCATCTCCGCGGACCACACCTATAACTTCGTCGGCGTCACGAGGGAGGCGTTGGACCTCGTTAGCAACGGAAGCCTGGCGGCGGCAGGCGAAGCCGACTACCTCGGCGACCCGAGCGGCCACTTCGAGCTGACCGGAATCGGCAGCCTGGGGGTCGAACGCCTGGTCCAGGGCCGCTACATCAGCCCAGGCGGCAAGCACGTGATCTTCTCGACCGGGCGATCGGGGAGCGCAAGCGTCCGGTGCAGAGATTACGAGGCCAAGCCGAAACTCTCCTGCCCGGTGGCCAAGCTCGAGCCCGACGCGCCCCCGGCCGGCACGGGGGCGGTCTACGACCGCGAAGCCGACGGGCCGACGCACGTGGTCTCGCTGCTGCCGGGGAACGTCACCCCGGCGGCCGGCCAGGAAGCCTTCTACCAGGGCGCCGCGGCCGACGGCTCGACCGTCGCCTTCAAGATCGGCCCCCTGACGACGGGTTCCACCGTCGCCTACCCCCTCTACGTCCGCGCCGACAACGGCGAGGCGGGGGAAGAGACGCAGGCGGTGAGCAGCGAAGCGACCACCTTCGGTGGGATCTCCGCCGACGGCCGCTACCTCCACTACCTCACCGGGGTCGGCGGAAGCGACCCGCACACCGGTGACATCCACCGCTACGACACCACCACCGGGACGGACAAAGCGGTCACCTCGAGCGGCGACGCGAAGATGGTCAACGTCTCGGCCGACGGCAGCCACGTCTACTTCATCTCGCCCTCCCAGCTCGACGGGGGCGCGGGGACGGCCGGGGAGCCGAATCTCTACGTGTGGAGCGGGGGTACGCCGAAGTTCGTGGCGACGGTCGACAAAGCCGACGTGGAAAAAGACGTAGCGCTGACGACCTGGACGAGCAAGGCGGTGGCGCCAAAGGGCATCGGTACGAACGGCCCCGGCTTCGACCCGTCGCGGACGACGCCAGACGGAAAGGCGATCGCCTTCGAGTCACGGGCGCAGCTGACCCCCTACGACAACGACGGCCACATCGCGATCTACCGCTACGACGCCGAAGCCGACAGCATCGCCTGCGTCTCGTGCAACCCAGGCCAGGAGCCGGCGAGCTTCGACGCCCGGTTTCAGGACCAAACGATAGAGGTCAGCACGCTGATCCACAACCTGAGCGACGACGGCAGCCGGGTCTTCTTCGAAAGCCGCGAAGCGCTGGTGGCGGGCGACCAGGACGCGGTGGTCGACGTCTACGAGTGGCAGCAGACGCCCATGGGAGGAGAGCTGGCCCTGATCTCCACCGGGAATGCGACCGAATACACGCAGGTGAGCAACGGGCTCACCGTTCCCCCCCCGAACCTGTTGATGGGGGTCTCGAGCGACGGCGAGGACGTCTTCTTCGCGGCGACGGACCCGCTGGTGCCGGGCGCGCCGGTGGGAGGAGCGCCGATGATCTACGACGCCCGCGTCGAGGGCGGCTTTCCGGTGCCCCCGCCCCCGCCAGCCCCCTGCGTCGAGGAGGGCTGCCGGCCGCCGGTCAGCCCACCGCCACCGCTCGGCGGCAGCGCCACGACCGAGTTCCAGGGCGCCGGGAACCCAACGCCCCGCAAGCGCAAGCACCGGCGCCACTGCCGGCGCCGGGCGGGCAAGGCGAAGCGCTGCCACAAACAGAAAGCGGGCGGCTCGGCCAGCGCCAGCGCCGCTGCCGGATCGTTCCCCACCGGGAGCGGCAGTGCAGGTGCCGTGGCCACGGCCGAGGAGCCCGCCGCTGTGGCCGCCGGCCCGAGCGCGCCGGCGGCCACCGCCCAGGCCTCGGGTCCGGTGCTCAGCCTCGCAAGCGGGGAATGGGGGATCGAAGCGGTCGGCGCCGCGCTCTCGACGGCGCAGGCGGCCGGGCACCCGGACTTCACGACGAGCGTCTTCCTGACCAAAACGCCCCAACAGCTCACGCACAAAGCCGACCCGAGGCCGAAGGACTACATCCTGCGGCTGCCGCCCGGCCTCTATGGCAACCCGAACCTGGTGCCACGCTGCCGGACCGGCGACTTCCTCGGGGCCGAATGCCCGATCGACTCGCAGGTGGGGGTCAGCCGGGTCCGCCTGTGGAACAGGGAAGGAAAATTCCTCACCGCCCCGCTGTTCAACCTGACGCCGGTGCACCCGGAGCGGGAAATCGCCCGCCTGGGGGTGCTGATCACCAGGTTCCCGACCTTCGTCGACTTCTCGGTCGACACCGCCGGGGACTACGGGATCACCGCCGCGGTTCGCGGCATCAACAGCGTGGAACCCGTGGAAGCGATTGAAACGACGATCTGGGCAAACCCGGCCGACCCCGTCCACGACAAAGAACGGATGACGATCGTCGAGGGATACAACTGCCAGCGCCCCTGCAATGCCCCGGGCGAAGAACGCCAGACCGAAGAACTGGGGCCGGTGGCCTTCATGACCAACCCCTCGGCCTGCCAGGAGGGCGAAGTGGGGACCGAGGTGACGGGCTACCAGTTCCCGGGCCAGACCTTCAGCGCCAGCGCGCCCCTGCCGCCGATCGAGGGCTGCCAGAACCTGCCGTTCGACCCGAGCCTGCAGGCCCGCCCGACCAGCGACGTCGCCGGGGCGCCGAGCGGCCTGAAGGTGGACTTCACCCTGCCCCAGTCCAGCGACCCCACCGAGCTCGCGACGGCGACGATGCGCGAAACGCGGGTCACCCTGCCGGCGGGGATGGCGATCAACCCGAGCGCCGCCGACGGCCTCGATGCCTGCTCGGCCGAGCAGGTCCACTTCCACCAGGAACTGGACAGCGACTGCCCCGACGCCTCCAAGCTCGGCAGCGCGACGATCACCTCGCCGGCGCTGCCCCACCCCCTGCAGGGCGCCCTCTACCAGCGCAGCCCCGAGGGCAAGGGCAACCTCTTCGGCCTCTGGCTCGTCGCCGACGACCTCGGCCTCCACATCAAGATCCCCGGCCGGATCGAGCTCGACCCCCAGAGCGGCCAGATCACCGGCATCTTCGCCGACCTGCCGCAGGTGCCGGTCTCGGGGGTCAGCCTCGACATCTGGGGCGGGGCCCGGGCGCCGCTGAAGAACCCCGACGCCTGCGGCACCTACCGGACCACCACCTCCATCAAGCCCCACTCCGACGATCCCGCGGTGCTCGGCTCCGACAGCTTCGCGATCGTGCGCGGCCCCGGCGGCGGCCCCTGCCCGAGCGACCCCGCCGCCGCGCCCAACGCCCCGGACTTCGAGGCCGGCACCGAGAGCGCGGTCTCTGCCACCTACACCCCGCTGGGGGTGAAGCTGCGCCGCGAAGACGGCTCCCAGCCCTTCGGCTCGCTCGAGGTCACCCTGCCGCCCGGCTTGATCGGCAAGCTCGCCGGGGTCGCCTCCTGCCCGGAGGAGGCCCTTGCCGCGGCCGCCGCCAGAAGCGGCGCCGAGGAGCTGGCGAGCCCGAGCTGCCCGGCCGCGAGCCGGATCGGCGGCGTCTGGGCGGCCGCCGGCGCCGGCCCCGCCCCCTTCTGGACCCACGGCGAGGCCTACCTAGCCGGACCCTACAAAGGCGCCCCGCTCTCGCTCGCGGTCCTCACCCCGGCGGTGGCCGGCCCCTTCGACCTCGGCACCGTGGTGGTCCGCTCGGCGCTGGAGGTCGACCCCGAGACGGCGGAGATCACGGTCAAGAGCGACCCGATCCCCCAGATCCTCGAAGGCGTACCGCTCAACCTGCGGACGGTCGCCGTCAGGGCCGACCGCGAGCAGTTCATGCGCACCGGCACCTCCTGCGACCCGCTCGCCTTCTCGGGCACCCTGATCTCGACCCTCGGCCAGAGCGCCCTTCTCAGCGAGCGCTATCAGCTGGCCGAATGCGCCCGGCTTCCCTTCGCTCCCAAGCTCGAGCTCACCCTCGAGGGCTCGACCAAGCGCACCTCCAACCCCGCCCTTGTCGCCGACCTGCGCGCCAAGCCCGGCGAAGCCGGCATCGCCCGCACCCGGGTCACCCTGCCCCACGCGGCCTTCATCGACAACTCCCACATCGGCACCGTCTGCACCCGGGTGCAGTTCGCCGCCGACGAATGCCCGAAGCGCTCGGTCTACGGCAAGGCCTGGGCCAAGACCCCGCTGCTCGACTACAAACTCCAGGGCCCCGTCTACCTGCGCTCCTCAAACCACGAACTGCCCGACCTGGTGATCAAACTCAAAGGCCCGGCCTCCCAGCCGCTCGAGTTCGACCTCGTCGGCCGGGTCGACTCCGTCCGCGGAGCCCTGCGCAACACCTTCGAGGCGGTTCCCGATGCCCCGGTCTCCAGGTTCCACCTGCAGCTCTTCGGCGGCAAGCGGGGCCTGATCGTCCTCTCCGAAGGGCTCTGCCGGGACACCCGCGCGAAGATCGCGCTCACCGGCCAGAACGGCAAGCGCCACGACACCAACGCGAAGATGCGGACCAGTTGCGGGGCCAAGAAGAAGAAGCAGGGGCGCAAGCATCGCTAGAGGATGGTGCCGCCGGGGTCCCCTGGCAGTTCTCGTCGTAGCGGGCATCTGCACGTTCTTCGCCTCGGGGGCCGTGCCTGCGCTGGCGGCGCCGAGCGACCCGATCTTCATCTTCTCCCCCGAGCCCCCGCCGCCGCCCTCGCCCCCGGTTCCGCCGCCGAACGGCTTCTGGAACGACCCCTGCGGGGTGGCGGTCGACGGGGCGGGGAACTTCTACGTCGCCGACCACTACCACCACACCGTCGACCTCTACAGCGGCACCGCCGACTACAACGCTGAAGGAGTGAATGGCAGCACCGGCTACCTCGGCCAGCTGAAAGACCCTGACCTCCTCGACGGCCCCTGCGGGCTCGCCCTTGGCAGCAGCGGAGAGCTCTACCTCAACGAATACCACCGTTCGGTCCAGCGCTACGGTGCGGCGCCGGGCTTCACCCCTGGACCCGTGCCCGTCGGCACCGGCCCCGCCCACCCCACCGGCGTCGCCGTCGACCCCGCGAGCGGCCGTGTCTACGTCGACGAGCGCACCCACGTCGCCGTCTACGAACCCTCCGGAGCGGCGGTGGAAGAAGCGGGGGAACCGGTGCGGATCGGGCTCGGGTCCCTCGTCGAGGGCTATGGCGTCGCGGTCTCCGCCCATCCGGCCACGGCCGGCTACGTCTACGTCCCCGACGCGGCGAGCGGGACGGTCAAGGTCTACGACCCCGCGAGCGACAAAGCCGACCCGGTCGCCTCGATCGATGGGCCGCCCGGCGGCTTCAGCTCGCTGCGCGACGCCGCCGTCGCGGTCGACAGAGTCAGCGGCGAGGTCTACGTCACCGACAACCGGCACCCCGAGAACACCGAGAGCCCGCACGCGCTCGTCGACGTCTTCGACGCCGCGGGCGCTTACCTGGGCCACCTCAAATTCGAAGTGGTGGATGCGGACCCCCCCGGGCTGGCGGTCGACAACTCCGCCATGCCGACCCAGGGGCGCGTCTACGTCACCTCGGGCAACACCCACCACGGTGCCATCTACGCCTATCCGCCGGGCGCTGCGACCACGGCCCCGGCCCTCGTCGGCCCGGCCCCGCCCCGCCCGCTCGGCGGGACCCTGCTCTTTCCCCTTGTCGGGATCGGGGAAGATACGGGTCCGTCCGGGCCGCAGATCCCCTGCGAGGGCGACTCCTGCCAGATCCTTCCCCCCGCACCACAGGACCCGACCCTGACGACGCGGGTCGCCGGCGTCGGCAACCCGCGCGTGCGCTACCACCGCTACGCACAGGGGCGCCACCGTAAGCGCCACCACAAGACGAGGCGGAAGCACAGGCATGGGCAGCTCGCCGCGGCAAGCAGCGGTGCCTCGTGGGTGCAGGGGACCGGCGGCGCTTCGCCCGGCGGCCCGGTCATGGATCCCGTGAGCGGCGCCCACGCCTCCGCAGCCGCTCCCCTGCCGCCCGCCGCCGACGGCTTCGACGTCCGTGTCTGGGCCGAAGACGGCACCACCGCCACCCGGGCCGGCTCGCATCCCTACGCGGTGCGCCTCAACCTCGGGCTCGACCAGGGCTCCGGCGAGGCCCATCTGCGCGGCCTGCGCTTGGCCCTGCCGCCGGGCCTGCTCGTCGACCCCGCCACCGCCGCCCAGTGCGCCGTCAACGTCTTCGCGACGCCGCGGTCCTCCCCCTTCGAAACGAGCCTCGCGGGCGAGGACTGCCAGGCCCGGTCGCAGATCGGGACGGTGGAGGCCGAGGCCGGAAGCGGCGAAGTGCGACGCTTCGGCCTCTTCAACCTCGCACCCCTCGACGGCGCCTTCGCCCGCTTCGGCACCGCCCCCTTCGGTACGCCGATCGTCTTCGACGTCCACCTGCTCAGCGACGAAGACGGCTCGCTCCAGTTCGTGCTCGAGTCCTCGCAGATTCCCTCGAGCCTTGCCCTGCCGGGGCTCGTGATCACCTTCTGGGGCACCCCCTGGGACGCTTCCCACAACCGCGAACGCGGCGACTGCCTCAACGAGGCCGAACCGTCGTTCCCCTGGAGCAAATGCTCGGCGGTGGGGGAGCCGACCTCCAGCCCGCCGATCGCCCTCCTCACCCTGCCGACCGGCTGCGCCGGCTCGCTCCCCTTCGGCGCGACGGTGGAGACGTGGTCGGGCGCGACGGTCTCCGAGGAAGCGCTCAACCGCGACGCCGGCGGCGAGGCGGCGCCGGTCGCCGGCTGCGAGACGCTCCACTTCGAACCCGACGTCTTCGGGGCGCTGACGACCAAGAAAGTCACCACGCCGAGCGGCTACGAATTCCGGCTCACCCACGGGGACGACGGCTTCGTCAACCCCCGCCTGCGGGCGGAACCTCGCGCCAAAAAGGCGGTGGTCCAGCTGCCGGAGGGAGTGACGCTCAACCCCTCGCTCGCCGCCGGTCTCGAAGGCTGCACCCCGGCGCAGTTCGCCGCCGAGAGCACTACCGCCCAAGGCTGCCCCAACAGCTCGAAGATCGGCGCATTCAACCTCACCCTCCCCTTCTACAAAGGCTCGATCGACGGCGCGGTCTACCTCGCCGAGCCGCACCGGAACCCGTTCGGCTCGCTGCTCGCCGTCTACCTGGTCGCCAAGGCCGCCGACCGGGGAATCCTGGTGAAGGTGCGCGGCAAGCTCACCCCCGACCCCGCCGACGGCACGCTCAGCGCCAGCTTCGAGGGGCTCTCCCAGCTTCCCTACCGTCAGCTGCGCATCGTCTTCCGCTCGGGTCAGCGCGCCCCCCTCGTCAGCCCGCCGGCCTGCGGCACCGCCACCAGCCGGATCGAGCTCCTCCCCTGGGCACCGGACGCCCTCCGGAGGGAGGTGGAGGTCGATTCGGCGCTCGAGGCCGGGGTCGAAGGCGCCCCCTGCCCGACCGGGACGCCACCCTTTGCACCCCGCGCGATCGCCGGGGGCGTCAACTCCAACGCCAACTCCTACACCCCCTACTTCGTCCACCTCTCGCGAACCGACCCCGAGCAGGAGATCACCTCCTACTCGCTGGTCCTGCCCGAGGGCGTCACCGGCAAGCTCGCCGGCGTCCCCTTCTGCCCAGACGCCGCGATCGCCGCGGCGCGGGAGCGAGACGGGTTCGACGAGGCGGCCCAGCCGTCCTGCCCGCTCGCAAGCCAGGTCGGCCGCACCGTGACCGGCTACGGCGTCGGTCCCTCGCTCGCCTACGCGGAGGGCAGGGTCTATCTCGCCGGCCCCTACCACGGCTCGCCGCTCTCGCTCGTAACCATCAACCCGGCCACGGTCGGCCCCTTCGACCTCGGGACGATCGTCGTGCGCTCGGCCTTCGACCTCGACCCGGCGACGGCGCAGCTGCGGATCGACTCGCGCGCCTCCGACCCGATTCCCCACATCCTCAACGGGGTCGTCCTGCACCTGCGCGACATCCGCGTCTACCTCGACCGCCCCGAGTTCACCCACAACCCGACCAGCTGCGAGCCCTCGCAGCTCGAATCGACCCTGACCGGCTCGGGCGCGAGCTTCGGCGATCCCGCCGACGACACGACCGCCACCGCCACCGACCGCTTCCAGCTGCTGAACTGCCGCAGCCTCGGCTTCCGACCGAAGCTCGGCCTGCGCCTGCTCGGTGCCTCGCGCCGCGGCGGCTACCCGGCCCTGCGCGCGACCTTCGCCGCCCGCGGAGCGCGCGACTCCAACCTGGCGCGGATCGAGGTCGAGATGCCCCACCAGCTCTTCCTCGCCCAGAACCACATCCGCGCTGTCTGCACCCGCCCTCAGTTCGATGCCGAGCGCTGCCCGCCCGGCTCGGTCTACGGCACCGCCGTCGCCCACACGCCTCTGCTCGACGCGCCGTTGCGCGGCAACGTCTACCTGCGCAGCTCCGCGGGAAGGTTGCCCGACCTGGTCGCCGACCTGCGCTCGGGCTCGATCCGGATCGTCCTGCAGGGCGAGATCGGGCCTTCCAAGAAGGGTGGCATCCGCACCTTCTTCGACGATCTCCCCGACGCGCCGATCGAACGGTTCACCCTGCTGATGCAGGGCGGCCGCCGCGGTCTCTTCACCAACTCGGTGAACGTTTGCGCCCGCCCGCCGCGCGCCGCGGTCAAAGCGCTCGGCCAAAACGACGTCGGCGCGATCTTCACCACCAAGCTGCGTGGTAGGTGTCACAAGCCGCACGCCGGGAAGGGCGGGAGTGACCGACCTGCCCTCGCTTCCGACATCGTCCAGAAGGGCACGCTCCGGGTCGCGGTCGGCGCCGATCTCTCGCCGCGAAGGCTGCCGCGCACCGGCAGCGCGCCGATCGCCGTTTCGGTCTCGAGCCGCCTCACCACCACCGATCGCACCACTCCGCCGCCGCTGAAGGCGCTGCGAATCGAGATGAACCGCGAGGGGCGGCTCGACACCACCGGGCTGCCGGAATGCCGCTCCGACCAGATCCAGCCCGCCTCCACCACGCGGGCGCTAGCTGCCTGCCGCGACGCCCTGGTGGGTCGGGGCAGCCTTTCGCTCGACGTCGTGCTCGGCGGCCAGGAACCGTACCCGACGACCGGCCAGCTCCTCCTCTTCAACGGACGCCACAGGGGCCGCCCGGCGCTGCTCGGCCAGATCTACGCACCCCATCCCTTCGCCAACTCCTTCGTCATACCCTTCCGGATCCAGCGGAACGGGAAGGGCCGCTTCGGCACCGCCCTCGGTGCCACCTTCCCAGCCGCCTTCACCAACTGGGGACACATCACCGGCCTGCGAATGCGCCTCGCCCGTCGCTACGGCTTCCGGGGCACTCGTCGCAGCTTTCTCAGCGCCGGCTGTCCCGCACCGCAGGGCACCTCTCTCGCCGTCTTCCCGGTGGCGCGGCTGAGCTTCGTCTTCCCCGGGGGCAGGACGATCAGCCAGACCCCCACCGGTAGCTGTCAGGTACGCAGGGGTTGACGCCGAATTCGCCAGATTGGTTGACCTGAGTGCGCGGTATGCACAAATTGGCCGCACTATGAGCCGTTTCCATCGGCGAGGCTTTTTACATGTTCCTCGATGCTGGGGATCCAATGTGAACGAACAAAGGAAGGTGTGATGAAGAAAAGCCTAATCGCAACCTGCGCAGCGCTGCTTGTCGCTGTTGCAGTTCCTTCGGCCGCGTCCGCAGATGAACTCTACTCCGGAACGACCAAACTGCCAGTGGGAACGACGATCGTTGCCGAATCGAATTTGGTGCACTTTGGAAATGTCAGGTGCGACAAATCGAAAATTACGGGCACGCTCGAAGAAAACGGGAAAGGAATCAAGATTCCCATTACCAGTATCTCATTTGAAGGCGGATACTCGAGTAAATGCAGCAGCTCAATCAATGGCTATAAATACGAAGACACGGAAGTGAAAATCTCGCAACCAGAGTGTTTCGTCGCCGACTCCACGGAATTCGTCATGCTGTCGTATCCCAAAGGATGCAGCGGCGCATACGTTTACAATCACTTCCTTTATTACAACGGATCCGAATGTAAATACCAGAAGACCATGTTGGGATTCTCTGTATCTTATGAATTTGGAGAACTCCGGGGGCGAGTTCAAGAAGCAGCATTCAAAAAGGTCAGCGGATCTGGGCTTTGTTGGGCCACCGTATGGATGACTGGTAGTTACACGTTTACCGCCCCTGGTTATGGGCCACTGCATTTCGTCGAGAGTTGATGGCTGAGCCGCTCGGCTCACACATATAGGTAGCGCGATAGAAACGGGGAACGGGCCCGGAGGCCGCGGATGCGGCTTCCGGGCCCTTTCTCTGCGCGGTTCGGAGGCTGTGCAATGCTGGGCCGAGACTTCCTTGCAAGCTGGCGGTTGAACGGGGAACTTGGGAAGCGGGCCACGACATTCGCGCTGCGGGCTCCGATGCTTCGGAGGCGTAGCTCGACATGCTCTGATCGCCCTCCTGGGGGTGGTCCTGGCCGGCTGCTGGTGGGGGGCCGGCAGCGCCGCCGCCGATTTCGGCTTCCAAGGGGTGAATCTCGAATACAGCGAAGAAGACGGCTGGCCCGCCGAACAGGCGGGATCGCACCCCTTCGCCCTCACCGCGTCGGCCACCTTCGGCGCGACAGGCTCCGTTGAGGAAGGGGTTTCGGACGAAACGCTCCGTGACCTCCGGATCGTGCTTCCCGAGGGCCTTGCCGGGACCTTCGCGCTGCTGCCGCGCTGCGGCCACCCGCGGCTGAGCCACCACTCCTGCCCGATCGCCTCCGCGGTCGGGACGATCGGCGTCCTCGCCAAGCTCGAGCTGGAAGACACGGTGCTCGCCCTGGTTCAGGCACCGGTCTACAACCTGGTGCCCTCGCCGGGCGTGGGAGCCGAACTCGGTTTCTTCGCGGATGCCCCGAGCGTCTCGTCTCCGACCACCATCCAGCTCGGGCTGACGACTGAGGCGCCGCACCTGCTCTTCGCCTCCCTCAGCGACGCGCAGCGAACGCTCCAGATCGTCGGCTACCAGATCGTCCTCTGGGGAGATCCGGGCGATCCCGCCCACGACCCGTACCGTGGCCAGTGCGGAAGCGCCCTGGCGGCAAACGTCGAAGGCTTCGAACCGCTCTCGAAAGGATCCTGCCCCGTCGATCAGGACCCGGGGGTGGCGCTGCTGACGCTGCCGACCTCCTGCTCCGCGGGCGCGGCCAGGTTCGAGGCCACCGCGTGGTCGGGGGAACGAAGCGTCGCCGGCGTCGGGCTGCCGCCTCTCGAAGGTTGCGCCAGCCTTCCGTTCGCTCCGGCGCTGCAGATCGCTCCGACCAGCAGGAACGCCAATGCCCCCTCCGGGCTCGAGCTGAGCCTCGAGCAGCCGAACGAGGGACTCCTCGCCGTAGGTGGGCGGGCGAGCGCTCAGATCGGCAGCGCCGCCGTCGACCTTCCTCCGGGGATGGCGATCAACCCGCCCTTTGCCGCCGGCCGCGGCGTCTGCACCCGGCAGCAGGTCGCCGCCCAGGCGGCGCTCTCCGGTTCCGGCGACGGGTGTCCGCAGAGCAGCCTGGTTGGGAGCGCCGAGGTGGAGACGCCGCTGGTTCCAGCTCCGCTTCGCGGCGAGGTCTTCGTCGCCGAGCCCGACGACCCGGCGACGAGCGAATCCGGGGCGGAGAATCCGTTCGATTCCCTCTTCGCCCTCTATCTGGTCCTGAAGGACGCCGAACGCGGCATCTCCGTGGTCCAGCCGGTCGCGGTCGAACCCGATCCGGAGAGCGGGCGGGTGCGGGTGAGGCTGGTAAACCTTCCCGCCCTGCCGATCGAACGGTTCGAGCTCCGCGTCGACCCCGGTCCGCACGCCCCGTTGGCGACGCCCCCCAGCTGCGCTTCCCACGCTTTCAATTACTCACTCCAGCCTTCCTCCGGGAACGCGCCGCTGAGCGCTCGCCAGGCGTTCTCGATCGGCGGCAACTGTCCTGAGCCCTTCCGGCCGCGCCTCAGCTCCGGCGTTTCCCCCCTCGCCGCCGCGTCCTCGGCGAGCCTCGATCTCGAGCTCTCCATCTCCTCCTACGAACCGAGCCTCAGATCGGTCACCCTGACCTTGCCCAGGGGCCTTTCGGCGGCGGTGGCCGGAGTGCCGATCTGCCCGGGAAGCGCCGCGGCGAAGGGCACCTGCCCCTTCCGCACCCGAATCGGCCAGGTGCGGGTTGCGGTCGGAGGGGGCTCCTCGCCGCTCCAGCTTCCGGGCGCCGCCGAAGAGGCACCGATCTTCCTCGCCGGGCCCTTCGAACAGGCCCCATACAGCCTGGCGATCGAGCTGCCGGCGCGCGCGGGTCCCTTCGACCTCGGCACCGTCCGCCTCCGCGCCCCGATCGCGGTCGACCCGGACACCGCGCAGGCGACGATCGGGATCGAGAGGATCCCCCAGATCCGCGCCGGGGTGCCGCTCCGCTACCGCGGGATCCGCCTCCTCGTCGACCGCCCCGGCTTCATCCGTACCCCGACCTCCTGCGCCGCTCGTCAGATCACCGGCACGGCCACCAGCGCCGACGGGCTCGCCGAGATTTCCACGAGCCTGCGGCCGCACGGCTGTGCCCGGCTTCCCTTCAGGCCGAGCTTCGCCCTTGCGGCGAGCGGCGGCCTCGGCCGCAACGGCCATCCCGCCCTGCGCGCCGTAATCCGCTCGCGTCGCGGCGAAGCGGGCATCGCCGCGGCTGCCTTCACCTTGCCGGCTGGCGAGCTCCTGGACCTCCGCCGCATCGGGGCGGTCTGCGCCCGGGCGGTTTCCCCCGGCCGCTGCCCCGCCGACTCGCGCATCGGTCGCGCCCGCCTCTGGAGCCCGCTCGCGAAGGCGCCGCTCGCGGGCCCGATCTACCTGCGCGAACCCTCCGACGGGCTCCCCGGCCTGCTGGCCGACCTGCGCGGCGGGGGGGTCCACATCATCCTGAGGGGCCGCACCGCCGCCGCCTCCGGCGGGCGGCTGCGGGTCGGCTTCATGAGGCTCCCCGACGTGCCGATCGGCAAAGCGCTGATCGACCTCGCGGGTGGCCGCCCCGGGATCCTGGTCAACAGCACCTCGCTCTGCGCGAGCTCCCGGCGCGTCGAGGTCTCACTCCGCGCGCAGAACGGTCGTTCCCGGCAGCTGCGGCCGCGACTCCTCCCGCGCGGGGGTTGTTGACCGCCATTAGGCCCGTATTTTGCCAGCGACAGAAGAAAACTCCTGCAAACGAGAGTTTTCTTCAGAAAAGATCGTGCTATCCTAAGAGGCGATCGAACAGCCTGGGCAGTGGGGGTTGAGGGAGGCGTATGGATCGCAGCTGGGAGAGATGATGGGTCTGCGTGTGCCGGTCGAGTTGCCGGAAGAGAGGGGCGACGTTGCCCGCGGCGACGGCTGACTCCCTGGAGACGTTGCGTTCCCGGTTGGCTTTGCGCCGCCGTGAGATCGAAGAGGCCGTGTTCGCCCGCGTCAAGAGCGTCGCCGGGTCGGCCGAAGTCGTCGACCCGGCCTACATCGTGAGTTTGGGCGAGACGCTCGCTGTCGCCATCGATTACGCCCTGGAGATGATCGAGCCGCACGCCGAAGCGGCGCCACCGCTTCCGGTCCCCCTCCTCGCCCAGGCTCGCCTGGCCGCCAGGCAGGGCGTCGGTCTCGAGACGGTCCTGCGTCGCTACGCGGCGGGGTACGCCCTGCTGCGCGACGTCCTGCTCGACGAGGCGCAGAGCTGTCGGGTGGATCCGGAGACCTTGAGGCGCCTGTTGCGGCGGCAGGCAAAGGCGTTCGACGCCATCCTCGCTTCCGTGGCGGAGGAATACGGGCGCGAGGGCCGGCACCGGCCCGCCGGGAGCGAGCGCCAGCGGCTCGAGTTGATCAAGCGCCTGCTCGACGCGGAGCCCGTCGACGTCAGCCCCCTCAACTATCCCTTCGAGGTCCACCACCTGGCTCTCGTCGCCTCGGGGGACGCCGCACTGCAGGCCTTCGCCCAGCTCGGCGAGCACCTCGACCGCCGGCTCCTGCTGGTCGAGCCCGATGCTCAGCTCGCCTGGGGCTGGCTCGGCGGCCGACACCCCTTCAGCTGTGAGGAGCTCGACCACATTGCCTCCTATCGTTGGCCCGGCGGCATCGCCGTCGCTTGCGGGGAAGCGGGGGAGGGGCAGGCCGGCTGGCGCCTCAGCCACCGCCAGGCAGGCGCCGCCCTCGCCGTCGCCAAACGCGCCTCGCAGAGCATGGTCCACTACTCCGACGTCGCCCTGATCGCCGCAGCGCTTCAAGACGATCTGCTGGCGACCTCCCTGCGCCGCGCCTACCTGGCGCCGATCGAATCGGGCTCCAATCGCGGCGCCAGCACAAAGGCGACCCTACGCGCCTACTTCGCCGCGGCCAGGAACGTCTCATCCGCCGCGGCCACGCTCGGCGTCAACCGCAGGACCGTCGCCGGCCGTCTCGCCGCGATCGAGAAACGCCTCGGCCGGCCGCTCCGTGCCGTCGCGACCGAGCTCGAGGTGGCATTACGGCTCGACGATCTGGAGGACGCCTCGGGTCTCGACCGCTTGTAACACCTCGCAGTATCTCCTTGCCTTCAGAAAACGCCGATTGTCTTTCCGGTTACCCTGTGCTTTTATCGCTGCATTGACACAGGGATGAGGCGGGAAAGACATTGAGCCACCGCACCCGGGGGAGGAGGCGGGTCGTGACCGAGCAGGACCGAGTACGCCGGCGAGCCGTCTCGACCCTTGCCGCGACCCTGGTCCTGGCCGTCGTCCTCGGCCTGATCGGCCTCGGCGTCGAGGACCGGCTGCGGCCGACCTCGCTGGCGATCTCGGGCACCTCCTCCGATCGCGGCGAAGCCCTGGCCGAGGAGCGGTTCGGCGACTCCTCGCCGTTCGCCGTCCTGCTGCGTGGACCGGCGGCTGCGGTCGAGCGGCAGGGGCGGGGGCTCGCCCGGGCTCTGCGCCGCGACCCGACGGTCACCGTCATCTCCCCCTGGGACCCCGGGCGGCCGGCCCGCAAGCTGCCCGCCCCGGCACTCGGCGCGGCGCCCGGCAGCCCCTCCCGGGCGCTGCTCCTGCTCGACTTCCACGTCCCCCAGGACGAGGCGATGCGGGAGACCGTGCCGACGCTGGAACGGACGATCGAGGGGCGGGTCAGGTCGCCGGTCCGCGCAACCCAGACCGGCTACGCGACGATCTCCCGCGCCCTGCAGGAGGAATCGCTGGCCGCGGCGGAGCGGGCCGAGCTGCTCGCGGCGCCGCTCCTGGTCCTCGTCCTCCTTCTCGTCTTCCGCTCGGTCCTGGCCGCCGCGATCCCGCTGGTCCTGGGGGCGATGACGGTGTTCGCCGGCCGCGGCGTGCTCTCGCTGTTGAGCGGGCTGATGCCGATCGACGCGCTCTCGCTGGTCGTCTGCACGATGATGGGGCTGGCCCTGGGGGTCGACTACTCGCTGCTGATCGTCTCGCGCTTCCGCGAGGAGCTGGCGGGCGGGCGGGGGGCGTCTGAGGCCGCCGCCGTCACCCGCCGCAGCGCCGGGCGGACCACGGCCCTCGCCGGCTCGACGCTGTTCGTCTCGATCTTCCTCTCCGCCTTCCTGCAGCCGGGGACCCTGCTCGTCTCGCTCGCCGCGGCACTCAGCGTCGTCACCGGGCTGGCGGTCCTGATCGCATGGGCGGCGCTGCCGGCGCTCCTCGCCCTGCTGGGGCCCCGCATCAACGCCGGCCGCATCGGGCGCCAGCGGAACGACGCCGGCTCGGGGGTCGCCGCCGCAGCCTCCCGCGCCCTGCGCCGCCCCTCGCTCGCCGCCGCCCTGATCGCGGTCCCGCTGCTCTTGCTCGCCGCTCCGGCGCTGTCGTTCAACACCGGCTCGCCCGGGGTCGACGAGCTCTCCCCGGGGAGCGCGGCACGCGAGGACGCCGAAGCGATCGCCGCCGCCGTCGGCCCTGGCTGGCAGGCGCCGTTCCTGCTCACGGTTGCCGCGCTACGCGGGCCGATCACCGCTTCGTCGCGCTCCGCGTTGCTGACCGAGACCGAAAGCCGGATCGCCGGGCTTCCCGGCGTCGAGACCGTGATCGGACCCGGCGCCATCACCGGAGCCGCCCGTCCGCTGCGCTCGCTGGCTGAGCGGCTCGGCCCTGAGGAATCGGCCCCTACGCAGCTCGCCACCCTGGGGCCGCGGCTCAAGCGAGCCTCGGGCGCTGTCTCCAGGCTGCGGGGCGGGATCGAGGACGCGGCTTCCGGCGCCGGCCTGCTCGCCACCGGATCGGCGCGCGCCGGAGAAGGCGCGGGGCTGATCGCCACCGGCCTCGAGCGGGCGGGGGAGGGGGGCGAAAGGGCCGAGAGCGCGCTGGAACGAATCGCCGCCGGCTCGCGCCGCCTCGCCGCCGGCCAGCGCCTCGCCGCTGCCACCGCCTCCAACCTCCGGCGCGGTCTCGACAGCGTCGAACCGACCGTGAGGACGCAGGGACTGGCCCGCGCCCGTCGTCTCGCCGCCCGCCTGGAAGCGTCGGGCTCGACCGACCGCGCCGTGCGGGTAGCGGCACACGAAGCCGCCGTGCTCGCTTCGGTGCTCGCGACCAGCCGCGAAGAACTGCATCGCTTGCGCAGCCTGGGCGAGGGTCTCGACCGCGGCCTCGACCGGCTGGCCGCCGGGGGCGGGCGCCTCAGCGACGCCACCTCCCGCCTTGCGCCCGAAGCCCAGCGTCTCGACGGCGGCCTGCGGGCGCTGGGCGCGGGGGCCGAAGGCCTCGCCGCCGGCCTCGGCGAGTTGCAGGGCGGCGCCGAGGCGTTGGGCGGCGGCCTCTCCGAAGGGTCGCGGCGTGCCTACCCGCTCCAGCAGAAGCTGCGGCAGGCAGGCGATCGTGCCGCCAGGACCGTGGGCCCCCTCGACCGCCAGCTCGACCGCCTGCACCGCCTCTCACCCGGCCTCTTCGATTCCGGCTACCTGGCGCTGGCGGCCGCCGAAGGAGCACCGCCGGTGCCGCGCTCTCTGGCCGCCGAGGTGATCAACGTCCCGCACGGCGGCACCGCGGCGCGTTACCTGGTGATCCCCACCGCGGGATTCAACAGCGAGGGCTCGCGCCGGCTCGACTCGCGGCTGCGCTCGATCGCCGCCGGCCTCGAACGCCGCCACGCTCTGCTCGCGGGCGTCGGCGGCGGCGCCGCCGTCCTCAACGACTACGGCAGCGCCACCAAGGCGCGGCTGCCGCTCGTGGTCGGCGCGATCGTCCTGATCACCTTCCTGATGCTGGTCGTCCTCCTGCGCGCTCCCCTTCTCGCTGCAATCGCGGTCGGCCTCAACCTGCTCTCGGTCGCCGCGGCGATCGGCGTCGTCACCATCGCCTGCGAGATCCCGGCCGGCTACCCGCTCGGGGGCCATCCCTACATCGACACGGTCGGCGGCGCGGCGATCTTCGGCGTCACCTTCGGGCTCTCGATCGACTACGCGGTCTTCCTCCTAGCGCGGATGCGGGAGCGATACGAGCAGGGTCACGACAACGCCGCCGCGATCCGCTTCGGGCTGGAGAGGACCGCCGGGGTGATAACCGGCGCCGCGGCGATCATGGCCGCGGTCTTTGCCTCCTTCGCCGCCGCCCCGGTCGCCACCGTCAGCCAGATGGGTCTCGGGCTGACGGTGGCGATCCTGCTCGACGCGACCGTCGTCCGCATCGTCCTGCTGCCGGCGTTGATGCTGCTGATCGGCGAGCGCATCTGGCGCACGCCGGCCTGGCTCGAGCGACTGCTTCCCGGCCAACGCCCAGGCCCCGCTCCCGCCGTCGAGGCGGCAAGCTGATGCGCCCGATCGCCGCCGCCCTCGTCGTGCTTGCGCTCAGCATCCCGGCAGCGACCGCCGCGGTGGCCGACGAACTCACCCGCTCCGAATACGTCGCTCGGCTGGAGAAGATCTGCAAGCCCGGGTCGGAAGCGACGCAGCGGGCCGTCCGCGGCATGCGATCCGATATTCGCTCGGAACGGTTTCAGCTGGCCGCCGGCAAGTTCTCCAAGGCGCAGCGAATCTTCGCCGGCACGGTCCGCTCGATCTCCGCCGTTCCGCGGCCGGAGGCCGACAGAGGCACTCTCTCCCGCTGGTTCGTCGTCCTCGGGCGCGAGAAGGATTACCTTGGGCGGACCGCGGCGGCCCTGCGCGCCGAAGACATCCCGCGCTTCCAGCGCGTCTCCGGCCGCTTCTTCCAGGAAGGCAGCAAGGCCAACAACATCGTCGTCTCCTTCGGCTTCGACTACTGCAACTTCAAGTCCTCCAGGTACGAATGAGTCGCTCACCCCGTGCAAAGCTCGCCGCCTGTCCGATCGTCCTCGCGCTGGCGATCGCCGCGCTCGCGGTCGGTCCCGTGGCGGCCGAGCAGGCCGGGACTCCAGAGGTCCACATCTCGTTCGACGCCAAAGTCGTCCCTCGCGATCTTCCTCGCCACCGGGCCGCGCCGGTGTCCCTCCAGCTCAGCGGCGCCGTCTACGACGGGGCCGACGGCGATCCGCCCCCGCGACTGCAGCGGATCGAGCTTGCCTTCGGGGTCCGCGGCGGCCTCGACACGGCGGGACTGCCCCTTTGCCCTAGGGCTCGGCTGCGCAACGCAACCCAGCGCCAGGCACTCGAACGCTGCCGCGGCGCCCTCGTCGGTCGCGGGGAGATCAGGGCCGAAGTTCCGCTCAACCCGGCGGCCCCCGTGCTCGCCCGCGCGAGTCTGCTCGCCTTCAACGGCCTCTCCCACGGACGTCCCGCGGTCTGGGCCCACGCCTACTCCGCGTCGCCGCCGGTCTCTTTCGTGTTGCCCTTCTACCTGCACCGCAGGCCCACCGGCGCCTACGGGCTGTTGATGCGCTCGCCGGTGCGCCGCGCGCTCGGCCGCTGGCCTCGCCTGCGCTCCTTCGACGTAACCCTGGCTCGCCGGTACCGGGTCGGCGGCGAGCTTCGCAGCTACCTCAGCGCCCGCTGTCCGCTTCCGCCCAGCTTCGACGCGCTCTCGGTTCCCGTCGCCCGCGCCAGCTATCGATTCGCCCCCCACCCGACCCTGAATTTGCCCATCCTGCGCCGCTGCCGGGTGAGCGAATGAGCCCCGAGGAAGCCGTCCGGCCCGGCCGCGGGGGCGCCCGGTCGTTCGCCAGCGCCGCCGGCCGCTACTGGCTCGGGGTCTTTCCCGCGGTCCGCTCCGTCCGGCGCCGACTTCTCGCCCGTGCCGAGGCCATCCCCGACCCCCTGCTGCGCGCCGACGCGCTCGTCGCGCATCGCCAGAAGGGCTCCAACTCGGAGGGCCTGGCCGCCTTCGCGGTGCTCGCCCCCTCCTCCCGGCGGGCGGCCATCGCCCGCAGCCTCGTCGCCTACCAGCTGATCCTGGACTACCTCGACGGGGTCTCCGAGCGCCCGGCGCCCGACCCGGTCGCCAACGGCCTCTGCCTGCACCGGGCTTTCGAGGTCGCCCTCGACCCCGACGCCGCCCATGACGACTACTACGCCCTCGCCGCCGGTGGCGATGACGGCGGCTATCTGGCGGCCCTGATCGAGACCTGCCGCGAGCCGCTGCGCGAGCTTCCCTCCTACGCCGCCGTCCGCCCGTACCTGCTGCACCAGGCCCGCCTCTGCCGCCACTCGCAGGCGCTGAACCACGCGATGCTCTACGTCCCCGTCGAGGACCGGCTCAGAGAGTGGGTGGCCGAGACGGCCATCGAGTGCGACCTCGGCGACGGCGAGCTGGAGTGGTGGGAGCTGGTCGCCGCCGCCGCCGCCTCCTCGCTCGGCGTCGGCGCCCTGCTGGCCCTCGCCGCCGGGCGGGACGTCAGCGAGGCTGACGCGGCGCGGGTCGAGTCGGCTTACTTTCCGTGGGCGAGCGGGTTGAACGCCCTGCTCGACTCGCTCGTCGACCTGGACGAGGACGCCGAGGAGGCGAGCCACCTGCGCCGTTATGTCTCGCCGGAGCTCGCCGCCGAGCGCTTGATCGCGATCACCGCCGCGGCGCGGGAGCGGGTCTCGGCGCTCCCCGACGGTCAAATCCACGAGGCGATCCTGGCTGCCATGGGAACCCTGTACCTGGTCCGGCCCGAGGCCAGGCAGCCCGGGCGGGAGGAGATCGCCGCCGGGGTGCTGGCGGCGCTCGGACCCTACGCCCGTCCCGCGCTTCTCGTCCATCTGCTGCGGCGCGGGGGTCGTGGCGGCGGCAGCTTGCTCGCGGCAAGGCGACGCTCCCGCGGGCGCGCGCCGTGAGGTAGGTTCGGGACCAATGACCGACTCGAGCGCGCAAGAGGAGCGCCGCCTGCGGGAGGCGTTGCTCGACCTCTGCGCCGAGCGGGGTTACGCGAACCTCGACCTGGCGGCGCTGCTCGAGCGGGCAGAGCTGGACGAGGCGACCTTCGAGCGCCATTACGCCGACCTCGACGCCTGTTTCACCGCCGCCCTCGCCGAGGTCTACGACGAATTCTTCGCCTCCGCACAGGAGGCGCTGGCGGGGGAGAGCGGCTGGCGCGACCGCATGCGCGCGACCGCCTACGCCCTGCTGCGCTTCCTGCGCCGCGACGAGCGGGTCGCACACCTGGCTGCGGTCGAGGCGCAGGCAGGGGGGGAGGGCGCCCAGCGGCTCTTCCTGCAGACGTTCAACCGGCTCGTCGACCTGATCGACGAGGGAAGCGCCGAGGCGGACGGCCCCGATTCGCCGAGCCGGGCCACCGCGCTCGGCGTCGGCGGCGTTGTCTTCGCCCGCCTCCAAGAGGCGGTAGCCCAGGGAGAACTCGATCTCGGCGAGGAGGCGATACCCGAGCTGATGTACGGCGCGGTCTTTCCTTATCTCGGCGCCGAGGCCGCCGCCGAGGAGCTCCGCATCCCGCCTCCCCCGGACCTCGCCGGCTAGCGCTCTGGGCTTCGCTGCCCGGCCGCCACTGCCCAGGCTTCCTCGGGCCCGAGGAAGCCGACCAAGGTGACGTAGGTGGCCATCGGCACAGCCGCCGGCAGGCTCCTCGGCCCCTCCCTGCGGAGCTGCTCTCCGATCAGCGCGTAGACGGTCGCGCCGATCGCCTCGCCGGCGACTCGCGGTGCGTCGGGGTGCTCCTCGAAAGCCGGTGCCAGCATCCCGGTCAGCGACTCGATCACCCGGTCCCGCCGCGCCAGAGCCCGCGGTCCGGCTGCGTAGACCCCATGCAGCAGCAGCCGAGCCATCTCGGGCTCGGCGGTGAAGTAGGCGCAGATCGCTTCGTACAAGGCCCGAACCCCCTCCGGCCAGTTGCCGGCCCGCCGCGCTGCCGGGACCGCCAGCGCCATCACCTGCGCCCCGCTCATCTCGAGCGCGGCCAGGACGGCGTCGCGCTTGTCGGCGAAGTGGGCGTAGAAGGTGCTGAGCGAGATCGCCGCCCGCGCGGCGACGTCATCGGTGCTCATCTCCAGGTACCCCTTCTCGGCGAGGACCGCGGCGACCGCCCGCGCGATCCGTTCGCCCGGCGTGTAGCCCTCGAAGTTCGTTGCCGGGGCAAGGCGCTGGCGTCTCGGCACCGGCAAGGAACGCGGCGGCGGCACGACGCGCGCCAGCCAAAGCCACAGTTCGGGTGCGAGCTCGACCAGCCGATCCTCCTCCCCGCGCGAGAGGCGGGTATGGATCAGCTTCCGCATGCCGCGAAGGAGGACCCGCACCAGGTCCGGGTCAGAGGTGGCGTCGGCCCAGTGCGCGGCGCTGATCCGATCGGCCAGGGCGGCAGCGGTTTCGAAGCCGCGGGCGGCGACCGTCTCGCCGACCTCGCCCGTGGTAGGTAACTCGACGAAGCAGACACGTGCCGCCGCCGGCTGCCGGACGACAAGCCCGATGAACTTTTCGAGTACGGCCTTGGCCGGATCCGAGCCGTTCTGCCGGGCCGCTTCGAGGAGCGCTTCCATTGTCGGGTCGATCAACTCCGCGGCCGCGGCCGCGAGGCACTCGGCCTTGTTGGCGAAGTGGCTGTAGAAAGCGCTGCGGGAAACCCCTGAAAGCTCGATGACGTCGGCTACCGTGGTCGCCTCGTAACCCTTCTCCCACACCACCGCGACCATCGCTCCGAAAAGGCGCTCCCGCTGGTTGCGGACCACCTCCCCGCGTGGGGTACCGCTGCCGGGATGGAGCCTTCGTTCCCGCAGCTCGGCCGCCTCGCCCCAGGGCGTCGTGACCGTCGCGCCCGCAAGCTCGCCCTCGCTCAAGCGGCACCTGCCTCGCGTCCGGATCGACCGGCTTTCCACTGGGTCCGCTGTTTCCGATGACCTGAGCTGATGGTTGACCCTCGTCCCTGGCTTCCGATCGCGTCGCTGACCGACCCGCCGATCTCCCCGCTCCCCTTCCCCGGAAAGGATAGATCAGTTTTCTGAAGGAATTCGCCCAGATCTGGGTTGAGATCAGTCGAGCTGAACGGTGGACGGTGGATCTTATCTTCAGAAAAGTTTGTTTGCCTCTGGTGCGAAGATCTGCTTTGATGCACAAGCTCCGCCGGTTTCCCTTTTCCCTGGAGGCGGCCGGCTATGGGGGTTCCCGATTCCCCGTCGGGAGGCGCCACGTGAGCAACCGCAGCGGTTCAATGAGGGCCATCCCCTCACCCCATCTCTGCGGCGGGAGTCAATCTCAGTGCTTGGATCGAGATCCCTCTCGGCCAGCGCGGGACCTCCCGTGCTCGTGTTCGCGTTTCTAGGCGGCCCCCGGTGCGCTACCCCCAAGTCCTCCAAACCCCTCCTCGACGAGTGGATCGCACGCCACAACGTCGAGCTGGCGGGGCAGCGAAAAGACGACGTCTGAGGTGGCGGGCAGCTTTTCGGATTCCGTTTCATGTAGCCGAGCACGAGACCGTCCAGCGCCGCCGGGGCTCAGCCGCTTGCCGCCGTCTTCGTTGGCGGCGGTCTTCGCGCTGGCCATTTTTGATTTCGCCGGGGCGGGTTCTGGGTCTCGGTTCAAACGGTTGCCGAAAACCAATATTGCGACATGCAGGGGTTCTGCTGAATGGAGCTAGGCGGATTCGAACCGCCGACCTCCTGGGTGCGATTTACGCCGCTGGTTACGCGCCGTGCGCTTGAATCCCGCATGAGAAGCGGATTTGCGCCGCTCGTGATTCACCGCCCATCGAGCCCGATATGCGCGGATATGCGGCGATTGTCGGGGTGTTCCGGTAGAAACGCTGATTTCTGCCTGAACGAGCCACCGCTGGGTTCAAACTCGCTCTCGTCGGTTTTAGGTCCAGACGAACAAGGGTTTCGGTCGCCCGGTCGCCGGCAGCCCCTGGGGCGGAGGGGGTCCCGCGATGATCGGGTATGGCCCCAATGCGCAGAGACCTATCGAACGGGTGATTATCCGCTTCCACGGCAGGACGCAGGCATTTGACGCTTCCCTGCCGACGCCAGTTTGCTCAAAGCCCTGAGTAGCGGGCGCAAATCTCGCACAACATCTTTGTGTTCCGATTGCGGTAACGCAATTCGCACCACATCGCCGCGGGCCTTGACCACGTGGGTCATCAGGTCGGCAGAGCCTTTGGGCGCCGGGTAGGTGCCTGCATTGGCGCGAAGGTGGGCACCTCTAATCGCCGCTTGCAAGGCCCGCCATGCTTTCCGGCGTAGCCCAAAGCTCGCCGTGCATTCTCCCAACCTCACTTTGACCCGGTGGTCTTTGAAGATCACAAGTGACGGGCGCGGTCCCCCTAACCCGCCTTCTTGGCGATACGAGATAAGGACGCGGGGGCGAGGAGGAGCTGGAAACTTCGGCATCGGGGCGACCACCGTGTAAGAGGCCCTCGTCGTGCTGGTCAGTCCGTCTTTCGAGATGGCGGTCACGGTGAGGGCGTGCCGGCCGACTGCGGCAGTATCCAGAGAGGCTCCGGAGCCACGCCCGTCCTGATCCACGCAAGAAGCGATGCCCGAGCCCCCGGCTCCCTCGGCGCACGTAAAGCTGGTGGCTACCGCCTGTCCCTGAGCGTAGGTCGCGCCCTCGATTGGGGTCGCTATAGATGCGGTTGGCGGGGCCTGCACCGTCAGCGTGAAGCCTTGTTCGGCATCAGGCAGAGCGCCGTTCGAGGCCTTGATCGTGAGTGGGTAGCTGCCGCCCGTTCCTGCCGTCGGCGTACCCGACAAGCTGGCGGTGCCGTTGCCGTTGTCGGCGAAGCTCACCCCACCCGGCAGGGAGCCGACCACCGACAGAGCTGGCGTCGGCAGACCGGTCGCCGTGATGGTGAAGCGCCCCGCCCGACCGACCTGAAAGGTGGCTTCTCCCGCGCTGGTGATTGCCGGCGCCAGGGGCGGGTCCTGCAGCTCGAACGCCCCCACGTCGCAGACATCCTTGCCGTTGTCGGGGCGAGGTTCGCCACGCTGGTCGACTTTGGTCGGGCATTTGGCCACCGGCACCGCGTCGACCGCCGGGCTCGACGGCGGCAGGGCCTGGGTTTCGGTCGGGCCGCCGTTGTCGACGAGCGGTTCCAGTAACGGATCAGCGGAAAGCAGGTCGAACCCGCAGCTCGTATCGCTCGGCGAGGGTCCCTCGAGGCTGTAGCTGGACAAGGCCACCGGCGCGTCGCAGTTCGCCGCTCCGGTGTTTCCGGAGACGATCGTCGCTTTCGCGCTCACGATTGCCCCCTCGGGGGAAACGCCCCCTTCGGTTTTGAGGCCAGCGCCTACGCCTCCTGAGCCCACCGAGTTCTCGTCAATCGTCACGCTCGCCAACGTCGCCGAGAACATGTCGGAAATTTCGATCGCTCCGCCTTGACCACTTGCGCCGCCACCGCCTGCGGCATTGCCGAACATGGTGGTGTTGGTTATTGAGACAGATGCTTTCAGCGACGAGATCGAGGCCGCGTCGATTGCGCCACCCGAGCCGCCGCCGCCGGCCTCTCCGACGGTGTTACCCGCGAAGGTGCTGCCGGTGACGTTCAACGACTTGTTCCACGAGTTGATCGCACCGCCCGCGCCGCCGGCATCCGCACTTACGGCGTTGGCCAGGAAGGCGCTATCGGTCACCGTGAGCGAGCCATTGCCGAGGGTGTCTATGGCGCCCCCGCCCCCGCGACCGCTGCCATTGCCGGCTCCCGCAGCCCCTCCGGCAGCATTTTCCCGGAAGGTGCTGGTCGAGATCGTGAGCGAGCTGCTGCCGAGGCTGTCAATCGCGCCGCCCTCGCCGCGGCCGCTGAGGCTCCCGCTGCCACCGTCTCCTCCTGCGATGTTGGCGATGAACACGCTGTCGGAGACAGAGATAAGTGAGGCGGAGTCGGCCACGGAGATCGCACCCCCTTCGCCTTGGCCGCTGCCGAAAGCGGAGAACAGTTCCGCACCACCGGCACCACCGGCTCCCCCCGCGCTGTTGCCTTCGAAGCTCGTGCCGGAAACGGTCAGCGGGCCTTCGCTGAAATGTTCGATTGCTCCCCCCGCGCCGCTGCCGCTGGCTGGCCCATCGCCGCCGGCACCGCCGGCCGAATTATCGCTGAATCTGCTGTCCGTGACGGTGAGGGCGGGAGACTGGCCCGACGGCTGGGAGACGTAGATGGCCCCCCCGAAGGCACGGCCGCTCCTCAGCTCGGTGCCACCGGCCCCACCCGCGGTATTGGCGGTGAACTCGGAGTCGGAGACGGCCAGCGAGAGGCCGCCGGACTTATGAATAGCCCCACCGCCGCCGTTTCCGCTTTGTTCGCCGCCGCCACCGTTGCCGCCAACGCTGTTGTCGTTGAAGCTGCTCTCAGAGACCGTGAGTGACTCCCCGGCATCCCAGATCGCTCCTCCGGAACCGAGACCGCTCCGGAAGCCGCCGCCCCCCTGGCCACCTGCGGCGTTGGCGCTAAAGGTGCTTTCGGAGATTGAGGTCGGGCCAGAGGACGGAGAGACATAGATCGCCCCACCGAAGCCCTGATTGCTTTCATCGGCGCCTCCGCCCGCTCCGCCGGCCGTGTTGCCGGTGAACGTACAGTCCGACACCGTCAGTGAACCAGCGCTTTCGGTGTAGATGGCGCCTCCTTCTTTGGGCGCGGCTCCGTCGGCGAGGGTTAGACCAGAGATCGAGAGGTCGCCGCTAATCACCGTGAAGATCCGGCTGGCGTGATTAGCGTCGATCGCGAGCTGAGCAGGTCCTAGCCCTTCGATCGTGAGGCTCTTGCCAATCTCGATCGCGCCCGAGGTTAGGACGATCGTCTGGTCATTTAGGCTCGGGTCGAAAGCGACGGTGTCCCCCCCACTCGCAGCGGCTATCGCCGCCCGCAACGACCCTGGGCCCGTGTCATTGGCGCTGGTCACCGTGACCGGCGCCGCCTGAGCGCTGGCGACCACGCCAGAAAGGCAGATAGCCGCCACTACCGCCGCAATCGTCAGTGATACCAACCAAGATGCGCAGGGTCGGCAGTGACCCGTTTGTCCTGCCGCCATCAGTTTCCTGGCGCCTGCGAATCCATCCGGCGAGATAATGGCAAACACGCGCGTCTGTGTAAAACCGCGCTCGATGTCCTGACCCCCAGCGTCAGCGCTACCACCGCCCCCTAGCAGCACCTTGCGCGGTCCGTTCAAGCGCGCCCAACAAAAGCGTCGTCAAACCCGGTCGTTCGGCTGCCATCAGGTGCGCGCCAGCCCTCGCGATCCTCGGTGAGGCAGGCCCAGCCAATTGGCCACGGCGCGCTGCGAATGAGGCCCCGTTAGCTCGATCGTGCCGGTTGGAAAGTTGACGACGCCGACGACCCTCGGTCGACGTCCGTCAAGCGATCGTCAAGCGCCCGCCCAAGAACCTCCACCACCTTCAACCGCGATGCCTCGCCACCGGCCTCAGCAACGGTGCGCAGGATCGCCAACTCGAATTCATGCATTGGCAGGAGCGATGATCTTGGCGCCCGCGCGATCTTCGCCGGGAACGGCGCAGTCCCGTCCCTCTCGATCGCGGGGCCCCCTTCGCCATCAGCCGGCCGTCCCTGCAAGCTCGAAGAACCGCAGCGCGGCCCTGGTGGGCCGGACGAATTCCTCATCCCCGAGGGGATGAAGGAGGCCAGCGGCGGCGAGGTCGCGAACCGCTCGCTCGTTGGCATCGACCTCGGAGAACCCGGTCGATCCGCTGCCCTGGATCAGTTCCCGAAACAGCTCGGCCTTCGTGTAGGCGTCGGGATGGAATTCGAAGACGAGCCCGAGAACCGCCCTCTCCAGCGCATCGTCTTCTTCGTGATTGAACCGGAACCGACCGCAGCCGGAGTCCGTAGATTTCGAGGTAGCCATTAGGGAGGCGTGTCCTTCCTTTTGGTCAGGTCTCCGGCTGGCGTTAACGGCGCCCCCGGAGGCCGCTTATTTCGTTTTGGTCATTCGCGTCCAAGGGCGCTGCTGCCGCTCAGGCGAGGTCGTATTCGCGCGGCTTCTTGTTGGTCAGCTTCACCTTGCCTGCCTTCTCCAGCCGTTCGAGGCAGTTGGCGATGGCGCCGGGGGAGCGTTTGATCCCGCGGCCGACGACGCCGGAGGTGGCCGGCAGTTTTTCCCGGTTCCGTTTCATGTAGCCGAGCACGAGGCCGTCCAGCGCGCCGGGGTTCAGGCGTTTGCCGCCGTCTTTGTTGGCGGTCTTCACGCTGGCCGTTTTCGATTTCGCCGAGGCAGTTTTGGATGCCTTGGATTTGCTGCTCTTGCTGGTGCGCTTGCTGGTCCGGCTGGACTTTTTTTAGTGGCGGTGGTGCTCATCGCGATCTCCTGATTCCGTTGGGGCCGCGCCGTTGCGGGGCCGATACCGATGTCTTAGCTCTGGCCGCCAACCAAAGCGAGCGGAATCAAGGGCAATCGCGGGCAATCGCCGCATATCTGGCCCCCATCAGGCAGTTTCTGCCTGATCGGGAGGGGTTTTTGGGTCTCGGTTTAAACGGTGGCCGAAAACCAATATTGCGACGTGCAGGGGTTCTGCTGAGTGGAGCTAGGCGGATTCGAACCGCCGACCTCCTGGGTGCGATCCAGGCGCTCTGCCAGCTGAGCTATAGCCCCGGGCTATGTGGGCGTGGGAAGTTGGTCCCATTGGCCCGCAAGCGACAGGATAACCGCATAGTCTTTGGCAGCCTGCTGTTCGAAGGGCGAGCATGAGCATCCTCGACGACGCAATCCGAGAGCATCTGGAACTGAAGCGCGCCCATGGCGCGGACGAGTCTGAGCTAAAACGGCTCGAGGACGAGGCGTTCGGTCCGCCGAGCCGGCCCGAGGAGCCCGATCCCCTCGCCGAGGCGCCGACCGAGTTCATGTCGACGCCGGGGGCTGCCGAGTCGGCGGCGGGCGACGAGGGACGCCGCCGGGTCAACGTCGCCGATCTGCAGGAGGCGCCTCCCGCGCAGGAGGAGCCGAAGGTCGAGGCGGTCGAGACCGTGGAGCCGGAGGCCGAGGCGCCCGCCGCGCCCGCCGAGGACGCGGCCCAGGCGGCCCCGCCGGCCGAGGAGACCCTCGCCGTCGAGGAGCCCGCCGCCGACGAGCGCCAGGCGATCGCCGAACAGCCGACCGAATTCTTCGACGTCGAGGCGGAGATGGGGACCGAGGACGCGCCCGCCCCTCCCGCGACCGAGGCGCCGAGCCCCTCCGACGAGGAGATCGCCGAGGCCGAGTCCGCGGAGCCGAAGCTCGCCCCGGTCGAGCCGCCGACCGAGATCTACGCCTCCCGCACCGAGACCCCCGTCGAGGAGCCGCCGCTCGCTGAAGAGGACGAGGAGTTCTGGAGCGACCAGCGCCTCTCCGACGAGCTCGACCAGGCGCTCGAAACCCCGAGCGCCGACGAGCCCGCCCAGCCCGAGCCGATCGAGCCCGAGCCGCCCGCAGCCGCGCCGCCGCCGCAGGCCAGCCTCGAGGACGAGGCGGAGGACGACACCCCCGCCGGCCACCAGGCCAACTACGACCCCGACACGGGTCACGAGGACGTGCTCGAGGACACCCCCGACTTCCTCGAGGACGCCCCGGAGGACGACGAGCTCTGGTTCGAGCAGCGTCCCCCCAAGGACTTCGACTTCGACGACTGACAGTGGAGCCAGCCGGATTCGAACCGGCGGCCTCCTGCTTGCAAAGCAGGCGCTCTGCCAACTGAGCTATGGCCCCGTCGGGCCATTGTAGGGCCCGATTGGGTGTCGACTTTCGTCCAGGGGCGCAACCCGGGCCGCGCGGGTGGGTTTGTCACCATCTGGCGCAGTACCTGTCTTTTGAAGGACCAGTCGATTACCTGCAGGCGACATAGCGATGCTCGCGCCCAGGCTTTCTGGGCTCCGCTGACGCTGCTCCTGGCCGCTGCCTTCGCGCTGCCCGCGTTCGGCGAGGCGGCGCACAAGCGGGGCACCTCCGGCCCCGACACGCTGACCGGCACCTCGGGCCCCGACACGCTCTCCGGCCGGGGCGGCGACGACGCGCTCAGCGGCCGCGGCGGCGCCGACAAGCTGCTCGGCGGTCCCGGTGCTGACCAGCTCACCGGTGGCCCAGCCGCCGACCGCCTGCTCGGTGGTCCCGGCAACGACCGCATCCAGGCGCGGGACGGCGCCGCCGACGTCGTCCATTGCGGCCCCGGCTCGGCCGACCTCGCCGTGGTCGACGGCGGCGACAGGGTCGCGCCCGGCTGCGAGCGGGTCGACGCCCCGGCCGTGGATCAGCCGCCGGCGCCCCAGCCCCCGGCGGTGGCGCCGCGGACCGTCCCGCCCGCTGGACCCGGAGGACCGGAAGAACCGAAAGGGGAAAACCCGCCGGAAGAAGAACCGGAAGTCGAATACGAAGAGCAGCCGCTGGCGCTGTTCCCCGACGAACACGGCTGGACCGGCGTCAACGGCAAATTCAGCGACGCCGGCCCGCCCTTCGTCGTCAACGGCGACCGCTCGTTCCGGGTCGGCAGCGAAGGCAACGGCACCACCGCCGTGGCGACCTCGCCCGCCCTGGAGGAGGTCAACCTCACCCACTCCCACGTCTCCGTGCAGGGCCTGCTCAGCTTCGGCAGCCGCCTGCAGACGGTCAAGCTCCGCCTCTCCTCCGGCGACATCGCCACGGACTACGCCGAGGCCACCGTCTGGCAGGAAGACTTCGACCCGATCATCCTCGGCAGCACCTTCGAGTTCCAATCGCTGGCACACGGCGATTTCGCGGTCACCGGCCAGGTCGACTGGTCGAAGATCGACCGCGCTCAGCTGCTCGTCACCGACAACGGGACCGGCGAAACCGCCTTCTACGCCGCCGGCATCTACGCGGTCCCCGACCACCGCAAAGCGATGGTCAGCTTCGCCTTCGACGACGGCGACGCCACCGTCTCCAGCCGCGCCGTCCGAAAGCTCTCCACCTACCGCTATCCCGCGACCGCCTACGTGATCGCCGACACCGTCGGCGATCCGGGCTTCCTCAGCCTCGAACAGCTGCACCAGCTGCGCGACTTGCACCACTGGGAGATCGGCGGTCATGCGTTCTCGATCGACAGTCACAACCTGCCGAACGGGCTCGACGACCTCAACGAACCGCAGCTGAAAGGCGAGATGAACGGGCTCCGCGACTGGCTCTACGAAAACGGGTTCAGCCGCGCCAGCTTCGCCTACCCGAAGGGCGCCGCCTCGCCGGAGGTGCGCCACTACGTGCAGCGCGACTACTGCGCCGGGCGGGTGACGGCGCGGGGGCCGGAAACGCTGCCTTCCCGCGACGAGTACATCCTCCGCGGCTGGTCGATCAACGGCCTCGAGTCAGACCAGGCGGACGTCGAAGCCATCGTCGACAAGGCGGTCGCCGACGGCACCTGGGCGATCCTCAGCTTCCACGACATCGTCGCCGGCGCGCCCGGCGCTGCGACCGACTTCAACGTCGGTGAATTCGAAGCCGTCGTCGACTACGTCCACGTCCTGCAGAAACAGGGCAAATTGAAGGTGCGCACGGTCGGCGACGCGATCGCCCCGCACTGCTCCGACTGATCGCCGCCGTCCTGCCCGGCTCGGTCGCCGGCTACCGGACGGGTCGAGCTGACCCTCGAGCTGCGCCCGAGGACGGGTCGAGCTGGCGAGGGGCCTTCATTCGCCTTTACGTACTCCCCTGTAGTTGACCCGGCCCCGCCTCTTCGGTTAGGAAAGCCTGAAGTACTTGAGATGAGGAGGAGTGAAATGGGCTGCAAGATCGAACGGTGGACGGCAAAGGCGACGGGTTCCGGCAAGGACCGGATGGTCACCGTGCGGGGGGAGGGAGAATGCTCAGGAGACGGATACGAGCTCAGCCTCGAACCGGTCCCAGACGGGATCGTCGATGAGCCAGACGTCGTGACGATGCGCCTCGTCGTCCGGGAGCCAAAACATGGGACGACGGTGATGACCGACGTCTCCGTCGAAGAGGCAGTCCACGACCAGGCCGCCACCAGGGTGCGGGTTCGGACCGCCGATGGCATCGAAGGGGTCCCGGTAGAGGAGGCGTAAGCGCCTCTTCGCCTCAGGCGATCAGCTGCTCGGCCCGATGTCCCTCGGGCAGGTTCTGGTCGGCGTGGTAGCTGGAGCGGACCAGGGGCCCGGCGGCGACCGACTCGAAGCCGAGGTCGTAGGCGGCCTGCTCGAGGGCGGCGAACTCGTCGGGATGCCAGTAGCGGACCACGGGGAGGTGGTTCTCGGTCGGGCGCAGGTACTGGCCGACGGTGAGGACCTGGACGTCGTGCTCGCGGAGCAGGCCGAAGGTCTCGACCATCTCCTCGTGGGACTCGCCGAGGCCGACCATCAGGCCGGACTTGGTCACGACCTCCTCGCCGCCCATCTCCTTGGCCATCTTCAGGACCCGGGCGGAGCGGAGGAACTTGGAGCCGCGGCGGGCGATCGGGTAGAGGCGCGGCACCGTCTCGACGTTGTGGTTGAAGACGTCGGGACGCTCGTGGACGACCTTCGCCAGCGGCATCTCCTGGCCGCGGAAGTCGGGGGTGAGGATCTCGACCTTGCAGCCCGGCGCCAGCATCCGGATCGAGCGGATCACGCCGACGAAGGCGGACGCGCCGTAGTCGGGCAGGTCGTCGCGGTCGACCGAGGTGACGACCGCGTGGCGCAGCCCCATCGCTTTCACCTGGTTGGCGACGCGCAGTGGCTCCAGCGGGTCGTTCCAGGTCGGCTTGCCGGTCTGCACGTTGCAGAAGCCGCACCGCCTCGTGCACACGTCACCCAAGATCATGAACGTCGCGGTGCCGCGCTCCCAGCACTCGCCGACGTTGGGGCAGTTGGCCTCCTCGCAGACGGTGTGGAGGTTGTCGGAGCCGATCTTCTCCTTCAGCCGGCGGTAGTTCGGCCCGCCCGGCGCCGGCACCTTCAGCCACGGCGGCTTGCGGGCGCGGCGGAAGGGGACGGTGCCCTCGGCGCTGGCCGCGGTCCCGCCGGGGTTGGCGCGGGAGCGGGTGACGTGGGTGCGTTCGGCGTCGGACACCGAAGGCAACGTTAGCCGACCGGCTTCACCCGCCAACTGAACCGCGCCGGGCTCGGGTCGGCGTTGCCGAAGCGGTCGATCGCCCGCACCTTGAAGAGGTGCTTGCCCGGCTTCACCTTCAGCTCGTAGGGGCTGCGGCACTTCTTCCACTTCTTCTTGTCGAGCTTGCACTTGAAGCTCGACTGTCCCTCGGAGGAGTTGAAGCGGAACTTGGCCTTGCGCTCGTAGCCGACCCGCGCCGGGCCGCTGACGATCCGGGTCTGGGGCGGGGTGCGGTCGCCAGGCTCGGTGCCGACCAGGATCGGCGGGGGCGGCGGTGGCGCGCCGCCGGGCGGGACCTGCAGCTCGAAGGCGCCGATGTCCGAACCATCCCCGCCTTCTTTGTCGCTGATCGCCGGGAAGTCCGAGGGGCGGGGGAGGCCGCGCTGGTCGGTCGAGGCGCCGAAGGAGTTGCCGCGGTCGATCGCGATGCTGCCGGAGAGGAGCGCGTGGGTGGGGGTCGGCCCGCCGAGGTTTTCCAGACTGAGGTTGAGACCCGGCGAGACGTCGACGAGATCGGTTGACTGTCCGAACCCGCAACTGTTTCCTTCGTCGAGGTTGAAGCCGGCCGAGGAGATGACCCCTGCGCAGCTCGTGGGGCCGCCCTGGGGGAACGAGACGATGGTGTTGCGAAGCACGCTCGCGGTGGAGGTGTGGACGTTGGCGCCGATGGCGGAATCGATCGGGGCGCCGGTTGGGTTCGTGGCGGCGGAGTTGCCGATGAGGGTCGAGCTGGTGAGCTGACTTTCGCCGCCGCTCGCACCGCCCCCGATCCCGCCTCCTCTGGCAACGTTCCTGTCGCTGCCGGCTGCGGCGAGCGCGGCGTTGTAGCTGATCGTGCTGCGGTCGATCGTCGTTGGGCTTCCCATCACGAGGATCCCTCCGCCGACGGCAAGAGCGTCTTCGACACCCACCCCGAGAGCACGAGCCAGGTTGGCGGCGACCGTGCTTCCGTCAATCGTCAGTGGCCCGAGCGCTGCGACGCCTCCCCCCGACGCCGTGGTTTCAGCACTGCCATTCCGGGCGGTGACCGTGTTTTCGAAAACGAAGGATTCCCGTATGGTCAGCGTCCCCTCGCTGAGGATCCCACCGCCCCTCGCCAAGGCGGTGCCGCCGCCTTCGACCACTGCTTCGTTGTCGCTGACGACGACGCGAATGAGGGTCAGGCTCCCCGCTCCGTTGAGGATTCCGCCCCCCGCCTCGGCGGTGCCGCCGCGCACGGTGAGGTCGCTGAGGGAAGAGCTTCCCACCCCGAAGGAGAAGATGCGGAAGGCGGGCGCTGCCGCGCGCTCGACCGCCAGGGACGCCGCGCCGGGACCTTGGATGGCGGCGTTCTCCACTTGCGGCAGCGCCGACAGGAGCCCGATCGTGCCGGTCGCTTCGATCGGGATGGTGTCCCCCCCGGGGTGGGAGTTTGCCGCTTCGATCGCCGCCCGCAGGGACCCTGCCCCACTGTCTGCCGTGTTCGTCACCGGGTACGGGTCGGCGCCGGCGCTCGCTGCCGGCACCAGGGCAACGAAGAGGACGAGCAGGCCGAGAAGTCGGATCTGGCGGCGCATCGGGCCAGCCTACGCGGCGACGCTGTCGTCCACGACGACCTCGCGGTCGAAGACCTCGGCGTAGGTGTCGACCAGCTTGGCGGCGAAGGCGCCCAGGTCCTGCTTGGCGCCGAGCTCCCGCGTCAGCGAGGTCATCGAGACCCCCTCGAGGCCGCAGGGCACGACCCACTCGAACGGCTGCAGGTCGTTGTTGACGTTGATCGCCAGCCCGTGGGTGGTGACGCCGCGGCTGACGTGGAGGCCGATCGAGCCGATCTTCCGCGTCCCGACCCAGACCCCGGTCAGCCCCTCGATCGTCCCTGCCCGCACCCCCGCCTTGCCGAGCGCGCCGATCATCGTCCGCTCCAGCCCGCGCACGTACTCGTGGACGTCGTCGCCGTAGCCGCGCAGCTGCACGATCGGGTAGGCGACCAGCTGGCCGGGCCCGTGGTAGGTGACGAGGCCGCCGCGGTCGGTGTCGTGGACTTCGATCCCCTGCGCCTCGTACCACTCGACCCCCATCGGCAGTTCCCCCGGCTGCGAGCGGCGGCCGCGGGTGTAGACGGGCGGGTGCTCGAGCAGCACCAGCACGTCGCCGATCTCCTCGCGCTGGCGCCGCTCCTGCAGTCGCCGCTGCAGCTCCCGCGCCTCCGCGTAGGGGACGGTGCCGGGGCGGATGACCTGGATCTCCGTGCGCATTTCACAATCGTCGCAGGAAGCGCCCCTATCCTTTACCTGCCGCATGGTCCAGTCCAAGCCGCTTCGACCCGATTGGCTCCCGGCCGTGGCGCTCAGCTTCGCGCTGGCGCTCGCCATGGTCATCTGGAGCCCACCCGTAGGAGACCTCGCCGCGCAGGTCTTCCGCACCGAGCTGTTCGAGAGCGCCGGCCTGGAGATCTGGAACGGCAGCTGGTACGGCGGTCACTACACCCTCACCTACAGCGTCCTCTTCCCGCCGCTGGCGGCGCTGCTCGGACCGCAGGTGGTCGGGCTGCTCGCCGTCGTCGCCTCCTCCTACCTCTTCGACCGCCTCGTCCGCGACCACTGGGGGGAGGAGGCGCGCTGGGCGACGCTCTGGTTCGGGGCCGGCGTCGTCACCCTGCTCGCCGACGGCCAGCTGACCTTCGCCCTCGGGGTCGCCTTCGGCCTGGCGGCGCTGCGCTGCCTGCAGCTGGGGCGCGGGCCGCTGGCGATCGCCGCCGCCGCGGCCTGCCCGCTGGCGAGCCCGGTCGCCGGCGCCTTCCTCGCCGGGGTGCTGCTGGCCGGCACGCTGGAACAAGGCCGCCGCCCGAACCGCCTCGCGCTCGCCGCCGCGGGCCTCTCGCTGGCCCTGGTCCTGGCCCCGAACATCGCCTTCCCCGAGGCCGGCCACTTCCCCTTCGTCTTCTCCTCTTACGTCGCGATCCCGCTCTGGGTCGCCGGCGCCCTCGTCCTCACCCAGGGGGTGCGGGAGGAGGAGCGGGCGCTGCGCCGGGTGCTGATCGCCTACGCGCTGGCCTCGACCCTGGTCTGGCTCGCCCCCAACGCGATGGGCGGCAACGCGGTCCGGCTCGGGGCGCTGTTCGGCGGCCCGGTGCTGGCGGCGGTCCTGCTCTCGCGGCGGCCGCGGCCGACCGTCCCCGCCTGGCTGTACGCGTCGCTGCTGGTCCTGGCGATCGCCGGCAGCCTCTACTGGCAGCTGACCGCCAGCGTCACCCAGGTCGCCCGCGCGGTCGGCGATCCCTCGACCAAGGCCGCCTACTTCCACCCGGTCGCCGCCTGGCTGCGCGACAACGACGCGGCGGGGGCGCGGATCGAGGTGCCGCCGACCGCCAACCACTGGGAGTCGGTCTACCTCGCCTCCAAGTTCGAACTGGCGCGCGGCTGGCTGCGGCAGCTGGACACCACCCGCGAGGATCTCTTCTACGACGACAAGAAGCTGACCAGCGCCCGCTACGGCGACTGGCTGCGCAACAACGCGATCTCCTACGTGGCGCTGCCCGACGCGCCGCTCGACTACTCCTCGGTGAAGGAGCGGCGGCTGATCCTCGGCGCCCCCTACCTGAGCATGCGCTTCCAGTCCGAGCACTGGCGGATCTACGAGGTGCGCGAGCCGCGGCCGATGGTCGCCCCGCTCGGCACCGCCCAGGGGGAGACGCTCTGGTGGGGCCGCCAGGGCTTCGCCCTCGACGTCCAGCGCCCGGGCGAGTTCCTCGTCCGCGTCAACTTCACCCCCTACTGGTCGATCGCCCGCGGCTACGGATGCATCCTCCGCCACGGCGACTGGACCGTGGTCCGCGCCGCCCGCCCCGGCGTCTTCCGCGTCGCCGCCGACTTCTCCGTCGGCCGCGCCTGGAACGCGTTTACGGGCGCAAGAAAAACCTGCTGAGAGTTCACGACCAAGCAGATCAAGGACGCAGGGAGCGAAGCGTGCTTTGCACGCGAGCGACTGAGGACGCCGAGATGCGCCGGTCGTGGGCTCTCAGAGGGTCGCCAGCGCGGCTGAGACCACGTGCTCCTCGTGCGGGATCGCCGCCTGCTCGAGGCGCTTGGAGTAGGGCATGTGCACGTCGGCGCCGGTGACGCGCTGGACCGGGGCGTCGAGGTAATCGAAGGCCTGCTCGGTGATCAGGGTCGCGAGGTTGGCGCCGACTCCTCCGTGCGGCCAGCCCTCCTCGACGATCACCGCGCGGTTGGTCTTGCGGACCGAGGCGAGGATCGTGTCGAGGTCGAGCGGGCGCAGGGTGCGCGGGTCGATCACCTCGGCCTCGACCCCGTGCTGCTCCGCCAGCTGGCCGGCCGCGTTCGCGGCGACGTGGGCCATCTTCAGCACCCCGACGACCGTCACGTCGGAGCCCTCTCGCCGCACCGCCGCCTGGCCGAAGCGCAGCGGCTCGGCGCCGTTCTCACCGTCGCCCTCGGGCACCTCGCCGCGCGCCCCGTAGAGGCTCTCGTGCTCGATGAAGACGACCGGGTTGTCGTCGCGGATCGCCGCCTTCAGCAGCGCCTTGCCGTCGGCCGGGGTGGAGGGGCAGGCGACCAGCAGCCCCGGCACCTGCAGGTAGAGGGCCTCGAAGCTGTGCGAGTGGGTGGGGCCGAGCTGGTGGCCGCCGCCGCCCGGCATCCGGATCACCATCGGCACCTTCGCCTGGCCGTTGAACATGTAGGGGATCGCGGCGGCGTGGTTGACGATCTGGTCCAGCGCCAGGAGGCTGAAGTTGACCGTCATCAGCTCGACGATCGGCCGCAGGCCGTTCATCGCCGCGCCGACCCCGGTGCCGACGATCGTGTTCTCGGAGATCGGCGTGTCGCGCACCCGGCGCTCGCCGAACTCCTCCAGCAGCCCTTCGGTCACCTTGAAGGCGCCCTGGAAGACGGCGACGTCCTCGCCCATCACGAAGACCGCCTCGTCGCGCCGCATCTCCTCGGCCATCGCGTCGCGCAGCGCCTCCCGCATCCGCAGCTCCGCCATCAGTCCTCGTCTCCGTCGTTGATCGCCCGCTCGGAGGAGGCGTCCTCGGGCTCGTCGCCGACCTCGCGCTCGGCCGAGACCCGGGGCTCGACCCCCTCCTGCGCGTCGCCGTGGGTCGCCGGGTTGGGGCGCTCGCCGCTCGCCTGCCCGGCGTAGGCGGCGCCGGCCTCGGCCAGCTCCCGAGCCGCGTCGGGCATCTGCGCCTCGTCCTCGCCGCGGTGCGGCTCCGGGCTGCGCTCGTCGACCGCGTACCAGCCGCCCGGCTGAGTCTGGGCGTAGAGGTTTTCGTACATCGTGTCGAGCGGCGGCTCGGGGGAGGCTTCGGCGAACTCGACCGCGGCCTTGACCATCTCCTCGGCCGCGTCGCGCGCCTGCCGCACCTCGCGCTCCCCCAGCACCCCGGCCTCGACGCAGCGCCCGGCGAAGCTCTCGATCGGGTCTTTCTCCCGCCACTCCTCGACCTCCTCGCGCTCGCGGTAGACCTCGGGGTCGGCCGCGGAGTGGCCGCGGTAGCGGTAGGTGAAGGCCTCCAGCAGGGTCGGCCGCTGCTCCTCGCGCGCCTGCCGGATCCCCTCGGCGACCCCCTCGCGCACCTCGACCACGTCCATCCCGTCGACCCGCTCGCCGCTGATCCCGTAGCCCTCGGCCTTCTTCGAGAGGTCGGTCTGGGCCGAGTGGCGCTCGACCGAGGTCCCCATCCCGTAGAGGTTGTTCTCGACCAGGAAGAGGACCGGCAGCTTCCACAGCGCCGCCAGGTTCATCGTCTCGCCGAAGTTGCCGGTGTTGGAGGCGCCGTCGCCGAACATGCAGACGGTGACCGCGTCTTCCCCCTTGTACTGGGAGGCGAGGCCGATGCCGGCGGCGATTGGCAGGTTGCCGCCGACGATTCCGTAGCCGCCCATGAAGCGTTTCTCGGCGTCGAAGATGTGCATGCTGCCGCCGCGGCCGCCGCTGGTCCCGTCGACCCGGCCGAACAGCTCCGCCATCACCCGCTTGGGCTCGGTGCCGCGGGCGATCGCGTGGCCGTGGGTGCGGTAGGTGCCGATCAGGAAGTCTTCGTCGCGCATCACCGAGGTGGTGCCGACGATCGTCGCCTCCTCGCCGATCGCCAGGTGGAGGAAGCCGCCGGCCCGCGCCCGCTGGTACTGGCGCCCCGCCTCCTCCTCGAAGCGGCGGATCAGCGCCATCCGCGCGAGCAGCTCGTAACAGGTGGCGGCGTCAGGCAGATCTGCCATCGCCATTCACCTTAGAGAACTGCCCGATGCGCCTAGGCGTGTCGCTTTTGTCCTCCACGGGTGGGACAAAAGCGACACACCTAGGCGCTTGCTGTCGCGACCGCTTCCTCGAGCCGGTCGTCGCCCCAGAACACCTCGCCGTCGACGACCACGCTCGGCACCCCTTCGACGCCGAGGTCGCCAGCGCGGTCGGTCGCCTCCCGCAGCGCGTCCTTGACGACCCTGGTTTCGACCGCTTTCAGCAGCGCCCGCGGGTGCATCTCGCAGGCGGCGCCGGCGATCATCACGTTGTCGACGTCGGTCAGGTCGCGGCCGGCGGCGAAGGCCTGTCGGAAGGCGGCGAGGGAGAAGGCGATGGTGCGCCCGGTCTGCTTGGCGAAGGTCGCCGCCCGCATCGCGACCAGCGTGTTGCCCGGCCACGGCTTCGGCCACGCGATCGCCGGCAGCCCGTAGGCGGCCGCCCGCCGCTCGATCTCCGCCATCCCCTCGGCCCGCGCCGGCGTTTCCGACCACGAGCCGCGGTCGAAGCGGTGGAACAGCCCGCCGAGCAGGACCGGCTGCCACTCCGGCTGCTCCAGCCCGGCCTCGGTGAAGAGCCCGCTGATCCGCTCGGCGCTGAGGTACGCGTAAGGGGAGCCGAGGTCGTAATAGAAGGTGGCGCGCACGGGGAGAATCTAAGCGAAGGCGGTGCATCTCGTCCGAGGTTGTGGGAGGCTGCCGCCATGCGCTCCCGTCTCAAGGCGCTGCCGATCGGCCTGGCGCTAATGGCGCTGCTGCTCGCCGCCGCCACCGCTTCCGCCCAGACCTACACCGTCACCCGCGCCGACGACCCGAATCCGGCCCCCTGCGAACCCGGGAACTGCTCGCTTCGCGGGGCGCTGGCGGCCTCCAACAGCTCGACCACCGTCGACGACGTCGTGTCCCTGCCGGCGAACTCCTCGCCCTACCTTCTGCAGTACGAATTCCTACCTTTCACGATCAGCGACCAGACCGAAGTGCGTGGCGCGGGCGCCAATCAGACGGCGGTCAAAGGCGACGGCATGGAGACCATCTTCGCGGTGGGAGCCGGGATCAAAGCGACGATCGTCGGCCTGACGATCACCAACGGCACGAGCGCGATTCAGAGCAACAGCGAGCTCGTCGTCCGCGACGTCAGCATCGAGGGCAACGAATGGAACGGCGGCACCCCCGGGATCATCACCAACGGGCCGCTGACCGTCGAATCGAGCTTCCTCGGCTTCAACCGCTCGGTCAACGCGACTCCGGGCGCGATCTTCTCCAACGCGCCGGTGACGATCGTCAACAGCACGATCGCCCATAACTCCTCGACGGAAGGGCTGGGAGCCATCAGCTCCAACTCGTCCGTGACGATCGTCAACAGCGCCGTCGTCTCCAACCGCTCGGAGACGGCGCCCGCCGCCGCCGTCGGCGGGACGCCGCTCACCGTCCGCAACAGCGTCTTCGCTGACAACCGCGACGCGACCGGCCTCCGAAGCTGCGCCTCGGCCGGGCCCCTGACCTCCTTCGGCGGCAACGTCAGCGACGACGCCAGCTGCGGCACCGGCGCGACCGACAAGCCCAACGTCAACCCCCTGCTGGGCTCACTTGCCCTGCACGGCGGCACGACCCAGGTCTATGACCTGCTGCCGGGCAGCCCGGCGATCGACGCCGCCAGCCAGTGCCCGGCGGTCGACCAGCGTGGGGTCGCCAGGCCGCAAGGCGCCGCCTGCGACAGCGGGCCGTACGAGCTGGTGCCGGTTCCGGCTCCGGCGACGCCCGACCGCGCCTTCTCGATGAAGGTCGGGAAGAAATTACGGATCGTGAAACGAGGGGTCAAGTTCAAGCTCACCTGTCCCAGCAGCGAGGTGAGCCCGCCGTGCCGCGGCAAGGTGACGCTGTACGGTCTGCCGAATCCGGCCGGACGCTCTGGACTGCGGGCGCCGAAGGTTCGTAAAAAGAGCGCGAAGTTCTCGATCGGCGCCGGGAAATCGAAGGCGGTTCTGATCCGGGTCTCGCGGCGGGTGGTGGAGTCCCTACCGAAACGGTTGAGGCTGAACAAGGGCCTGTTGCTCGTGCGAGCTGAAGACGCGGCCGGCAACCGCTGGGAACTGAAAAAGAAGCGGCCGCTGCTGGTCGCTAAGCGTGGATAGCCCAGCCGTCGACGGCACGGGCGGCGTCCAGAACCGCCTCGGAGACCGTCGGGTGCGGGTGGACGATCCGCGATAGCTCCTGGTAGCCGCCCTCCAGCTCCATCGTCGCCACCAGCTCGGCGATCATGTCGCAGGCGCGGTTGCCGACCACGTGGGCGCCGAGCAGCTCGCCGTACTTGGCGTCGACGACGAGCTTGACGAGGCCGTCTTTGTCGTCGTAGACGATTCCGGCGCCCTCGGCGGCGATTTTCTGCTTGCCGACTTTGATCTCGTGACCGGCCTCTTTGGCCTGCGCCTCGGTCAGGCCGCAGCTCGCGACCTGCGGCTGGCAGAAGGTGGCGCCGACGATCAGGTTCTGGTTGACCGGGTGCGTCTCGACCCCGGCCGCCGTCTCGACCGCGACCACGCCCTCCTCGGATGCCTTGTGGGCGAGCGCCTTCTGGTTGACCAGGTCGCCGATCGCGAAGACCTTCTGGTTGGTGGTCCGCTGGAACTCGTCGACCCTGATTTTGCGGCCGCCCTCCTCCAGCTCGACCCCGGCCTCCTCGAGCCCCAGCCCCTCGGTGTCGGGGGCGCGACCGCCGGCGATGCAGAGGTAGTCGACCTCGGCGCTGTTGTCGCCGTAGGTGAACTTCACCGAGGAGTCACCCGCCTCGACGTTCTCCACCGGAGTCCCGGTGGAGATCTCGATCCCCTGTTTCTTGAAGACGCGTTCGACGACCTTGGCGATGTCCTTGTCCTCGGCGGGGAGGATCTGGTCGAGCATCTCGATCAGCAGCACCTCGGTGCCGAACTTGGAGTAGGCGGAGGCGAGCTCGGCGCCGGAGGCGCCGGCGCCAACGACGGCGATCCTGCCGGGCCGCTGGTCAAGCGACCAGGCGCCCCAGGTGTCGAGGACGCGGCCACCAAACTCGGTGCCGGGGATCGGCAGTGCCACCGAGCCGGTCGCCAGGGTCACCGCCTTGGCCTCGTAGACCTCGTCGCCGACCTTGACGTTGCCCTCGGCGGTCAGCGAGCCGTCCCCCTCGATGAACTCGATCTTGTTTTTCTTCCACAGCCCTTCGACGCCGCCGGTCAGCGTCGCCGAGACGTCGGCGCGACGTTTCTGCAGCGCGTCCCAGTCGAGCTGGACGTCGTTGCCGACCACCCCAAGCTCGGCGCTGGCGGTCGCCTCGTGGAAGATCTCGGCGGTGCGCAGTACCGTCTTGGCCGGGATGCACGCGTAGTTGAGGCAGCGGCCGCCGGCTTTGTCGCGCTCGACGACCGCGGTCTTCTGACCCAGCTGGGCGGCGCGGATCGCGGCGACGTAGCCGCCGGGGCCCCCGCCGATGACGATCTGGTCGAAGGAGTCGGCCATGCCTGCTGAGCCTATCTAGGTCACTCCCGCGGCAGCCGGGTCGGCATCTGGATCCGCGCCATCGCCTTGACCATGAAGTAGAAGAACGTGCCGGCGACCGCGAGCAGGGCGACGGTGCCGAGCGCCTGGCCGACGCTGGAGACGCCGACGAGCAGGCCGAAGAAGGCGCTGAAGAGGACGATCACCAGGATCAGCTGGAAGCCGAGCACCGCCCAGTAGCGGGCGTGCCACATGCCCCAGGCCATCATCCCCATGATCACCGCCGGCGCCACCACCTGCGGCAGCCGCGGCTGGTCGCCGTTGACCTCGACCCCGGCCGCGTAGCCGATCACGATCGAGAGCGAGATCAGCGCCGCGACGATCGCCCCGATCGTGACCACCGTCGGCCGCTCGCCCTCGGCCAGCGGCTCCAGCGCTTCGCGCGCTTCCTGGTTGCGCTGCTCGGCCTTGGCGTAGCCGCGGGCCATCGGGTGCTCCTTGGCGGCTCCCTGGGCGCCGCGCCGCTTGCGCTTGACCTTCTCGTCAGACACAGCACACCTCAGTCACCGCACACCTCAGCCACCGGGGGCCACGCCCTTCTCGCCGGCGGCGAAGGCCTGCCGCAGATCCTGCGCGGCTGCCGCGGGGTCGGCGGCGTCGCGGATCGCCCGTACCGCGCAGAGCCGCTCGGCCCCGGCGGCGACGACCTGCTCGGCGTTGGACGGGTCGATGCCGCCGATCGCGAAGAAGGGATGCGGGGCGTTCGCGGCGGCGTGGGAGATCAGCTCGAGTCCGACCCCGGGGCGGCCCTCTTTGGTCGGCGTCTCCCAGATCGGGCCGACGCTGATGTAGTCGACCGGGCGGCCGGCGCTGGTCGCGATCTGCTCCTCGGAGTGGGTCGAGAGGCCGACGATCGCGTCGGGCCCCATCGCCTCGCGCGCCTGCTCGGCGGAGACGTCGTCCTGGCCGACGTGAACGCCGTCGGCGTCGCAGATTCGCGCCAGCTCGGGGTCGTCGTTGAGGACGAAGAGAGCGCTGAAGGTGTCGGCGACGCGGCGAAAGGTGCCGGCGGCGCGTTCGATCTCGTCCCGCCCCAGCTCCTTCTCGCGCAGCTGGACGATGTCGGCGCCGCCGGTCAGCGCCGCCCGCAGCAGCGCTTCCAGGTCGGTGCTCGGGCGGGCGTCGCAGACGAAGTAGAGGCGGGCGGTGCGCAGGCGCTCGCGGCGGAGCGGCCCGTCGCCCTCGGGCAGGGAGAGGCTCATATCGCTCGATTATTGCTGGCGCGGCATGTCAGGCACCGGGGGAGGGGTAGCATCGGAGGGGTACGGGAGCCCGCGAGGGCTGAGAGGGTGGCATCGAGGCCACCGACCGTTTGGACCTGATCCGGGTAATGCCGGCGGAGGCAAGGCTTTGAGCGAGAAGCGCGGTTTCGATGTTGTGGTCGTCGGCGGAGGCGTCATCGGTCTCGCCTGTGCCTGGCGGCTCGCGCAGCGCGGGGCGGAGGTCGTGGTGCTGGAGCGCGGCGAGGCGGGCGGCGGCGCGACGCGGGTCGCGGCCGGGATGCTGGCGCCGGTCGGCGAGCTGACCTTCGGCGAGCCGCAGCTGCTGGAGCTGACCCTGGCGGCGGCGCGGCTGTACCCGGAGTTCGTCGCCGAGCTGGTGTCGGCGACGGGGGAGAGCACCGGCTACGAGCAGCTCGGTGCCCTGCACGTCGCACTCGACCGCGACGAGGCGGCGCAACTGCGCCGCGTCCACGACCTGCAGCGCTCACTCGACCTGGAGGCCGAGTGGCTCTCGACCCGTCAGTGCCGTGAGCTGGAGCCGGGGCTGGCGCCCTCGTTCCACGGCGGCGTGCTGGCCGCCGGCGAGGCGGCGATCGACCCACGAGCGCTAACGGCGGTGCTCGTCGCAGCATGCGCCGCCGAGGGCGTCGAGGTCCGTATCGGCACCGAGGTCGGCGGCGGCATCTTCGACGGTGAACGCCTTATGGGCGTGCGGACCTCGAAAGGTCATTACGACACCCATACGGTGTCGAATCGACCTTTCGATGAGGAGATCGCCGCCGAGACCGTTCTCCTTGCCTGTGGCGCCTGGTCGTGCCGCGCCGATTGGCTGCCACCGGAGGCGCGACCCGCGGTCCGCCCCGTAAAAGGCCAGGTCGTCGAGTTGCGGACGCGGGACGGCGAGCGGCCCGCCCGCCACATCCTTGCCTCCGAGCGCGTCTACCTGGTGCCCCGCGCCGACGGCCGCCTCGTCGTCGGTGCCACCGTCGAAGAAATGGGATTCGACACGACCGTGACCGCGGGCGGCGTCCATGAGTTGCTGCGCGAGGCCTACCGCCTCCTCCCCGACGTCGCCGAGATGGAGTTGGTCGGCGCAACCGCCGGCCTCCGCCCAGGCACGCCGGACAACCTGCCGCTGGTCGGCCCAGGCGAGATCGAAGGCCTCGTCCTGGCGACGGGTCACTTCCGCAACGGAATCCTCCTGGCGCCGCTGGCGGGACAAGCCGTGGCCGAGCTCCTATCCGGCGTTCGTCCTTTTACGGGCATATGCCCTGAAAAGGACGAACGCGCTGTTACGAAAGTGGGACCGCGCGCATGAGGATCGATCTGAACGGCTCGCCGCGGGAGCTGCCCGAGGGCGCCACGCTGGACCTTGCCGTGCGCGAGTCCGGCGCGGGGGAGGGGGCGCGCGGGGTCGCGGTCGCCCTGGACGGCGAGGTCGTGCCCCGCGGCGAGTGGGAGCGGACGCCCTTGCGTGACGGTCAGGCGGTCGAGGTCCTCGCCGCGATCCAGGGCGGCGCACCCGGGGCCGATGAGAGCTGGCGGCTCGGCGACCGCGAATGGTCCTCGCGGCTGATCGCCGGCACCGGCGGCTTCCGCTCGCTGGAGCAGATGGAGCAGGCGCTCGCCGCTTCCGGGACCGAGATCGTCACCGTCGCCCTGCGCCGGATCGACCCGGCCGCCGAGGGCTCGGTGCTCGACGTGATCGATCGTCTCGGCCTCTTCGTCCTCCCCAACACCGCCGGCTGTTACACCGCCCGCGACGCGGTCCGCACCGCCAAGCTCGCCCGCGAGGCCTTCGGGACGGAGTGGATCAAGCTCGAGGTGATCGGCGACGACCGCACCCTCTACCCAGACGCGGTCGAGCTGGTCGACGCCGCCGAACAGCTCGTCGCCGACGGCTTCACCGTCCTCCCCTACACCAACGACGACCCGATCCTCGCCCGCCGCCTGGAAGAGGCCGGCTGCGCCGCGGTGATGCCGCTCGGCTCCCCGATCGGCTCCGGCGCCGGCATCCGCAACCCCTACAACATCGCGATCATCACCGAACGGGCCGAGGTCCCGGTCATCCTCGACGCCGGCATCGGCACCGCCTCCGACGCCGCCCAGGCGCTGGAGCTCGGCTGCGACGCGATCCTCGCCGCCAGCGCGATCTTCGGCGCCGAGGACCCGGTGGCGATGGCGACCGCCCTGCGCCGCGGCGTCGAGGCCGGCCACCTCGCCCACCGCGCCGGCCGCATCCCCCGCCGAACCCACGCCGAGGCCTCGACCGCCTACGAGGGCCTACCGGACCTCTCCTGACAGCGCGAAGCCCTTTGGGTATGCAATAGGTTCCCGAATACTGCGCCATCCCCAAGCAAGGAGCTGTGTCTTGATCGCTCGACTCGCCAAGTCCCTGACGTTCTCCAACGTGATCGCCTGCCTGGCGCTGTTCATCGCCCTCGGCGGGTCGGTCTACGCGGCCAACAAGATCAGCGGCAAGCAGATCAAGACCAGCTCGCTGCCGGGCAACCGGATCAAGCCGAAGACGGTCCCGGCCAACCGGATCAAGCCCAACTCCCTGACGGGGACGCAGATCAACGAGGGCACCCTCACCGGCGTCAGCGCGGCCGCCCTCGCCGACGTGCAGTACCAGGCTGCGACGGCACAGCTCGCGACCGGCGGCAGGCCGACGACCGTCACCGCCAACTGCCCGCCCGGCGCCTATGCGATCGGCGGCGGGGCGACCGTGGCCAACGACGAACGGGCCTACGTCAACGACAGCGGGCCGAGCCCGCTGCGAACCGGCTGGACGGCGACCGGCTACTCCTGGTACCCAGGCGGCGTCGAGATGACCGTGACCGCCGTCTGCGTGATCGTGCAGAGGCCCGGCGGCGCGGTCGCCAACGTGGCCGGCGACAGCCCGCCCCCCAGCGGGCCGATCTACCAGACCGGCGGCTAGCCCTTCCCGACGCGGACTCGCGCCGAGGCTCTACCCTGGTAGGCGCTTACGCCCCTGTAGCTCAGTTGGTTAGAGCGGCGGCCTTTTAAGCCGCGCGGCGCGGGTTCGAATCCCGCCGGGGGCATTCTTCCGAGGCCCCTGGCTAAGCGATGTGGCCGTCTGACCGCGGGTCCACCAGGTCGGTGGGGGCGAGGATGAAGACCTCGCACATGATGTCGGGGTCCTGGGATCTCCACCCTCTGCCTCGGACGCGGGTTGAAGCGCTGGCGCCGGCGCCAGGTCCCTTGTCCGTTCGGGTCGCGAGAATCGCCCTTGCATGGGGACGCTGAGGACCACCCGACTCGCCGAGGGCGACCTTGCCCTCTGACCGACGACTCCTCCGCGTCCCCTGCGACATCGAAGCCGAGGACGACGCCCGGCTCGACCGGATCCGCGCCGAGGTCGACATGGGCTTCGACGCGCTGCGCGACGTCGAGAACGGGGTCTCGGTCTTCGGCTCGGCCCGGATCGCCGCGGACCATCCCTGGTACGAGCTGACCCGCGAGACCGCCGCCTGCCTGGTCAAGCACGGCTTCAGCGTGATCACCGGCGGCGGGCCGGGACTGATGGAGGCGGCGAACCGCGGCGCGATCGAGGCCGGCGGCGAGTCGATCGGCCTCAACATCGAACTTCCGCACGAGCAGCAGCCGAACGAGTTCCTCACCCGCTCGCTGCACTTCCACTACTTCTTCACCCGCAAGCTGATGTTCGTCCGCTACGCCAGGGCCTTCGTGATCATGCCCGGCGGCTTCGGCACCCTCGACGAGCTCTTCGAGGCGCTGACCCTGATCCAGACCGAGCGCATCCAGAACTTCCCGGTGATCCTCGTCGGCGCCGAGTTCTGGGCGCCGATGCTGGACTGGATCGACCGCAGCCTCGAGGACCACGGCCTGATCGCACCGGGCGACAAGGAGCTGCTGACCGTCGCCGAGCAGCCGATGGACGTCTGCGAGCGCGTGATCCGGGCGAGCGAAGAGCAGCGCGCCGCGGCTTAGCCGACCTAGTGCCGGAAGTGCCGGTGCTTGGTGAAGACCATCGCGACGCCGGCCTGCTCGCAGGCCTCGATCACCTCGGCGTCGCGTTTGGAGCCGCCGGGCTGGATGACGCTGGTGGTGCCGGCCTGGATCGCCAGCTCGGGGCCGTCGGCGAAGGGGAAGAAGGCGTCGGAGGCGAGGGCCGAACCGGCGAGCAGGGAGTCGGCGTCGGCGCCGCGGGCCTCGCGGCACTTCTCGACCGCCAGCCGGACCGAGTCGACGCGGCTCATCTGGCCGGCGCCGATGCCGAGGGTCGCGCCGCCCTTGGCGATCACGATCGCGTTGGAGCGGACCCGGCGGCTGACCGTCCAGGCGAAGAGCATGTCCTGCCACTGCTCCTCGCTCGGCTCGTTGCCGGTGACCGCCTCCATGATCTCCCGCGGCTCGGGATCGCCGTCGCGGTCCTGGATCAGCAGGCCTCCCATCACCCGCTTGACGTCGCGTTCGCGCGGGTCGGGCTCGCGGCGCTCCTCCTCGCAGAGGATCCGGATCGCCTCCTTCTGGGTCAGCACGTCCAGCGCCCCGTCCTCGTAGCCGGGCGCGCTCAGCACCTCGACGAAGTTGCGATGCAGCTCCTCGGCCAGCTCGCGGCCGATCGGCCGGTTGATCGCGATCACCCCGCCGTAGGCGGAGAGCGGGTCGCAGGCCAGCGCCCTCAGGTAGGCCTCGAGCGGGTCGGCGCCGATCGCCACCCCGCAGGGGTTGTTGTGCTTGACGATCACGCAGGCCGGCTGCTCGAAGTCGCCGACCAGCGCCCGGGCCGAGTCGAGGTCGAGCACGTTGTTGAACGAGAGCGCCCGCCCGTGCAGCTTCGAGCAGCGGGAGAGGACGTGGGTGCGCAGCCCCGACTCGGCGTAGAGCGCCGCCCGCTGGTGCGGGTTCTCGCCGTAGGAGAGGTCGAGCACCTTCTCGTAAGCGACCGCCAGGTGTTCCGGGAAGTCCTCGTACTCCATCGAGAACCAGCGGCTGATCGCGGCGTCGTAGCGTGCGGTCTGGGCGAAGGCCTCGTTGGCGAGCCAGTGGCGGGTGGCGGCGGAGACCTCGCCGTCGCTCTCTTCCAGCTCGGCGCAGACCGCGTCGTAGGACTCCGGCTTGACGACCACCGCGACGCTCTCGTGGTTCTTCGCCGCGGCGCGGATCATCGTCGGCCCGCCGATGTCGATGTTCTCGATCGCGACCTCGTGGGCGACCTCGCGGCCGGCGACGGTCTGCTCGAAGGGGTAGAGGTTGACGCAGACGACGTCGATCGGCTCGATCTCCTCGCGCTCCAGCGTCGCCATGTGCTCCGGGTCGCCGCGCCGCGCCAGCAGCGCCGCGTGCAGCCGCGGGTGCAGCGTCTTCACCCGGCCACCGAGGATCTCTTCCTGGCCGGTGAACTCGGAGACGTCGGTGACCTCGAGCCCGGCCTCGCGCAGCGCCGTCGCGGTGCCGCCGGTGGAGAGGATCTCGACCCCGAGGGCGGTCAGCCCCTTGGCGAAGTCGACGACCCCGGTCTTGTCGGAGACCGAAATCAGCGCCCGCCGCACCCGCAGCTGCCCCTCGCCGAGGCTCTCCTGCTGGGTTTCGGTGGCGGGCTCAGTCATCGATCGCGACCCGCCGAGGGTCGCTGGGGTCGATCCTAACCCTGCCCTCCGCGATCATGCGGATCGCCTCCGGGTAGAGCTGGTGCTCGACGGTGTGGACGGCGGCCTCCAGCACCCCGCGTTGGCGCCCGACCGGGACCGGCACCCGCCGCTGCAGGATCACCGGCCCGGTGTCGATCCCCTCGTCGACGAAGTGGACGGTGACCCCGGTCTCCTGCACGCCGGCCTCGAGCGCCTGGCCGATCGCGTCCAGCCCGGGGAAGCTCGGCAGCAGCGCGGGGTGGATGTTGACGATGCGCCCCGCGAAGCGGGCGACGAACGGTTCGGTCAGCAGCTGCATGTAGCCGGCGAGGACGACGAGGCCGGGGCGGTGCGCTTCCACCCAGTCGCCCATCGCCGCGTCGCGGCCCATCCGGTCGGCATAGGCGTCGGCGGGGAAGACGGCGGTGTCGACGCCGGCCCGCGCGGCGCGCTCCAGCGCCCCCGCGCCGGGCTTGTCGGAGCCGACCCCGACCACCTCGACCAGCCCCTTGCCGTGGAGCTGGTCGAGGATCGCCTGCAGGTTGGTGCCGCTGCCCGAGGCGAGGACGACGATGCGAAAGGCGCTCACGTGCCGCATCTTCGCGCAACCTGCTCAAAACAGCGATCTCAGGCGTAGAGCGGCAGACTATTGCTAGAGATTTCTTGACTATAAGCAAGAGAGATGCTATTCGGAACTCTCCGTTATCTAAGGCCCGGGGCGCGGGAGCGGCCGGGCCGAAGTGGGAGAGACGAAAATGAAAAATCTGAAGACCCTTGGGTTGCTAGTCGTGGTGGGGGCGGCCCTGATGGCGACGATCGGTGCCGGCAGCGCTGCGGCCACACCGACGGCGCTCTGCAAAGCACCGACAACACCGGGCGGCTTGCCGATCTGCGAAGGCAACCACCTCTATCCGGCGAACACGACAATCCACGCTCACCTCGAGGCGGAAACGAAACTCATCATCCCCACCCCGAACGGCGTGGTCGAATGCAACAAATCGACAATCGACGCGACCACCGAGCAGGCGACATTCAAACCGTTGGGGGCGATCGTCAACGCCCTCACGTTCGGCGAATGCTTCGACGCCGGCGAACCGGTAGACGTGGAAGCTGTCCTGCCAGGGACACTCGATATCGAGATCATCGACCTGCCGGTCTGGACGCACAACGGGACACTGACCCTGACAGGAACCCAGATCAGGGTCCTGTGGACATTCACCGGCGATGAATGCGTCTACGACGCCGGTCACACGGGCGTCCTCACAGGCGGTCCGATGGCGACAATCGACTGGAACGGCACCCTGATCGGGACAGGCGGGAACCTCGGCTGCCTGCCGGGCAACGCCACCTGGAACGGCGCCTACACAGTCACAAAACCGGAACCCCTCTGGGTTTCGATGTGATCTAGACGGTCTGGTTTCGGCGCGGTCGCCGTTCTCAGCGGCCGCGCCACTTATCTCAACTCAGCGTCCGGCAGACCGCCCGCGCCTGCGCCTTGGTGATCTGCTTGGAGATCAGCTGGGAGCCCTGGCCGGGGACGATCTGGGAGTTGGCGACGAAGACGACCGAGCGCCTGCCGTCGGCGGTGGAGGCGACCAGGATCCTGTAGCCCGGGAAGGAGCCGGTGTGGCCGTAGACGTTGCCGCAGCCGGTCTCGTAGCGGAACAGGCCCAGACCGGCGAAGTTCTTGCCCGGGCCGGGCGGCGAGGATGAGCCGCGGCGGAACGGGCCTTCGACCGTCGAGGTGGCAAGCACGGTCGGCACGTACCGCCGCATGAAGCGGGCCATGTCTAGCGGGGTGGAGACGATCCCGCCGGAGGCCCAGGCGCCCGCCGGGTTGATCAGTTCGCTGACGTCCTCGGGCTTCTCGCCCGGCGCGACGTCGTAGCCGTGCAGGTACGGGCGCGGCATCTTCACCGTGGTCGGCAGGCTGCTCGCGCGCATCTTCAGCGGCCCGAAGACCCGCCGCTGCAGCAACTGGTCGTAACTCAGCCCGCTCGCTTCTTCCTCGATCAGGCCGGCGGCGACGTTGTCGGTGTCGGAGTAGTGGTACTTCGAGCCAGGCGCGAACTCGAGCGGCTCGTCGCGGACGAACTCGGTCAGTTGTAGCGGGGAGAAATAGCGGGCCGGGTCGGCGAGGAGCTGTTCGACGAAGGCGGGGGCGCGGATGTAGTCGGCGAGGCCGCTGGTGTGCTGCAGCAGCTCGCGCAGTTTCACCCCTTCGGCCGCCGGCAGGATCCCGGGGATCTTTTCCCGCAGAGTCGTGTCCAGCGAGAGGGCGCCATTGCCGATCAGCTTCGCCGCCAGGTAGGCATTGAAGCCCTTGGCGACGCTGGCGATGCGGAAGGATTCGAACGGGGTCGGCGGGCGGCGGCTGCCGACGTCGGCGACGCCGGCGGAGAAGAACTCGGTGTGCCGGCCACGGTCGATCAGCATCGCGATCCCGGGCGGCCCGGCGGGCGACTCGACGATCCTCGTCAGTTCTTTCTGCAGCTTGGAGTTGGGGGCGCCGCGGAACTTGGCAGGCGCCGCCGGCGCCAAAAGAAGACCAGCCAGGACGACCACGCTCGCGGCGACCATCGCCGCCCTCAGGCGCTCTCCCAACCCCCTCGTACCCAACAAGTTCACCTCCTAGGGTGCCGCGGCGATCGTCTCGAGCGCGAATTTGCCGTCCGCCTCGTCGGGGTCGCCGAGTGGATAGTTACCGGTGAAGCACGCGTCGCAGTGTTCGCTCGGGTCGCCGCCGATCGCCTCGTAGACGCCGGCGATCGAGAGGTAGGCGAGGCTGTCGGCCTCGAGCTCGTCGGCGATCTCCTCGATCGAGCGGTTGTGGGCGATCATCTCCTCGCGCGTCGACATGTCGACCCCGTAGTGGCAGGGGTTGCGGATCGGCGGCGCCGAGATCCGCAGGTGCACCTCGCTGGCGCCGGCGTCCCGCAGCATGCCGACGATCTGCCGGGTGGTGTTGCCGCGCACGATCGAGTCGTCGACGACGACCAGGCGCTGGCCGGCGACGATCTCCGGCAGCGGGTTGAACTTCAGCCGCAGGCCGTGCTTGCGCAGCTCCTGGCCGGGCTGGATGAAGGTCCGCGCCACGTAGCGGTTCTTGATCAGGCCGTCGTCGCGCGGAATCCCGGAGGCGCGGGCGAAGCCGGCGGCGGAAGGGTTGCCCGAGTCCGGCACGGCGATCACCAGGTCGGCCTCGACCGGCGCTTCGCGCCAGAGGATCTCGCCCATCCGCCCGCGCGACTGCTGCAGGACCTTGCCCTCGAGGCGGCTGTCGGGGCGGGAGAAGTAGATGTGCTCGAAGACGCAGCCGGCGCGGCGCTCGGTCTTCACCACCTGGCGCGTCTCCAGCCCGCGCTCGGTCAGCGAGACCATCTCGCCCGGGTGCACTTCGCGCATCAGCTCGGCGCCGATGATGTCGAAGGCGCAGCTCTCCGAGGCGACGACGAAGCGGTCGCCGAGCCGGCCGAGGCTGAGCGGCCGGATCCCGTGCGGGTCGCGGAACGCGACGATCGCCCGCTTGGTCATCACCACGGTCGAGTAGGCCCCCTGCAGGCGCGGCATCACGTCGGCGACGGCGTCCTCGATCATCTTGCCATCGTGGGAGGAGAGCAGCGCGGCCATGATCTCCGAGTCGGAGGTGCCGCGGAACTGCAGCCCCTTCTCCTTCAGCTCGCCCCACAGCTCGACCGCGTTGGTCAGGTTGCCGTTGTGGGCGAGGGCGACCTCGCGGCCGTCGTCGCGCCAGACCGGCTGCGCGTTCTCCCAGGAGCCGCCGCCGGTGGTCGAGTAGCGCACGTGGCCGATCGCCATGTCGCCCTCCAGCGCTCGCAGCTTCTCCTCGTCGAAGACCTGGGAAACGAGGCCGGAGTCCCGCATCGTGGTGATCATCCCGCCCTGGCAGGTGGCGATCCCGGCCGACTCCTGCCCGCGGTGCTGCAGCGCGTAGAGGCTGAAGTAGGCGAGCCGGGAGACGTCGTGCCCGGGCGCGTATACGCCGAAGACGCCGCATTCCTCTCGCGGCCCCTCGCGGTCGAAGCTGAACCCCTGGTCGGGAGTCAAAGCGCGTTTTCCTCGCTGGCGATTGAAGACGGACGCGCAGGCAGACAGATTGCCTACCTGCGCAGGGTAGCAGCGGTCTGCGGCTACCCGTTCCGTCTTCGACTCCCGGAATTTGCTCGATCCGGGGCCGATCTATGCGAGCTGCAGCGCGCCCTCCATCGGCTCGCCGACCACCAAGCCGAAGCGCTCGAGCAGCCCGGGCACCGTCTCCGGTTTCATTTCCAGGCCGTAGCGGTCGTTCAGCGCCGCCAGCTGCTCCTCGCTGGCCGCGAGGACGCCGCCGAGGTCGACCAGCTCCTCGAAGAAGTGCTCGAAGCCGGCCGGGGCGATGATCTCGAGGATCCGGCAGGGCTCGTCGCCCGCGTTCCAGAAGGTGTGCCACTCGTTGCGCGGCTTGAAGACCAGGTCGCCGGGCCCGGCCTCGACCACCTCGTCGCCGAGCAGCCCGCCCATCCGGCCCTCGAGCACGAAGCTGTACTCGTCCTCGCGGGTGTGCCGGTGCAGGGGGGCCGCCAGGGCCCGGGGCGAGAGGGGGTGTTCGACCAGCGAGAAGTCACCGCCGGCGTCCTCGCCGTCGATCATGAAGCGCACCCCGATGCTGCCGAGGAAGCCCGCCTTGCCGTCGCTGGGACCGATAACCGTTGCCATCTCAAATCTCCTTCACAATTCGCTGGACACTACTGTTTCGCGAAAACCGTAGCGACTGTTGACGGATCTGTCAATATTGGTCGTACACCCATGTCCGATCGAAAGCGCAAGTACGAGAAGAAGGCCCGCGCCGAAGCCGAGGCGCAGACGCGGCAGCGGATCACCGAAAGCGCCGTCGAGCTGCACGGCACCCTCGGCCCCGCCCAGACGACGATGAGCGCCGTCGCCGACCGCGCAGGCGTCCGCCGCTCGACCCTCTACCGCCACTTCCCCGACGAGCGCGCCCTCTTCGGCGCCTGCTCGGCCCACTGGGGCGAACGGAATTCACCGCCGGACATCAACCGCTGGGCGGCGATCGAGGACCCGGAAGAGCGCCTGGCTACGGCGCTGGCGGAGCTCTACGCCTACTACCGACAGGCGGGCGAGATGATCGACAAGCTCCTCCGAGACGAACACTCGGTCCCGGTCGTCGCCGAGCTCTTCGGCCCGTTCCACCAGTTCCTGGCGACGGCCGCCGAAATCCTCGCCCATGGTCGCGGCCTTCGCGGCAACGCCGCCAAGCGAACCCGAGCCGCGATCGGCCACGCCCTCGCCTTCCGCACCTGGCAGGACCTCACCGGCGCTCAGGGACTGGACGACGACCAGGTCGCCGCGCTGATGGCGGGCCTGGTCGTCGCTGCTGCAAGGGCTTAGCCCTGGCCCTTGAGCTTGACTTTGGTCTGGTCCGTTGAGACCACGTTGGCAATGTTGGTGGCGCTGGCGGTGACCTTCAACGTCAGCTTCTTGCTCGGCTCCAATTCCTGCAGCCGTTTGTTCAGGCTGCCACTGAATTTGAGCCTGAAGCTGGCGATCTTTCCGGGGTAGACCGCCTTCGGCCCGGCTTTCAGCGTCGCCTTCTTGCCTTTGCCGAGCTTGACCACCCCTTTGACGCTGACCGACCCTTCGGTGTCGGTGGCGATGTAGACGGTCACCGCTTTCTCTCTGGCCAGGGCGGAGGCGTCGAGGACGATCGGCGGGCAGGGGAGCTGGGTCGCGGCGCTGATCGGGCATTTGTCCTGGGTCTCGTCACCGAAGCCGTCGTTGTCGGCGTCAGGCTCGATCACAGCCGCCAGGGGGACACGTCCCTCCGTTGCAGGGTCGAAGGTCGCCGTCGAGCCCACTCCCACTTCTCCGAGAGTGGCCCCCAGGGTCCCCGCAACTTCATCGCAATAGATGGAAATTCCTTCGATCGGGGTTCCTTTGTAGCTGAATGGCGTTCCGCGGAGACCGAGCCTGTCCCCGGCTTGGACCGGCATCCTTGCGTCAACGGTCGTTTGACCGCTGCTGACCTGGACGGAAACCTGGTTGACGGCGGTGTAGCTGTTGCCTCCTGCGGACCGCAGCACCTTGACGAGGGTGGGGACGTTGAAGGGGAAGGGAATCAGGTTGTTCACCTTCACCTTCGTGATCACGCCACTGACCGGCGCGGTGAGCGAAAGGCTGGTCCCCGGGGACGAGAGCGTCACCAGCGTGTAAGTCCCCGGAGCGGTGTCGTCACCGGCGCAGGTGTCGCCGAATTCCGTCGCAGCGATGGCCGACGGTGCCAGCGTCAGGGCCCCGAGAACGACGCTCGCGGCGATGGAAGCGGCTGCCTTCTTCATGACTGTCCCTTCAGCTTGGCGTTGATCTGATCGCTGCTGACCAGGCCGACGGCATCGGTCGCGCTGGCGGTGATCTTCAGCGTCAGCTTCTTGCTCGGCTCCAGTTCCTGCAGGCGTTTCGTCAGCTTGGCGTTGAATTTGAGCTTGAAGCGGACGAGCTGTCCCGCCGCCACCGTCTTCGTCCCGGCTTTCAGCGTCGCTTTCTTGCCTTTGCCGAGCTTGACCACCCCGCTCACGGTCACCGGGGTGGCGGTGCTGGTGGCGACCATGACGGTCACCGACTTGGCGCCCGGCAGGCCGACCGCGTCGAGGGTGACGACCGGGCACGCGGTCTGGAGCGCTGCGCTTCGCGGGCATTGGTCCTGCGTCTCGTCGCCGAAGCCGTCGCTGTCGACGTCGGGCTCGAGGACCGCCACCATCGGTACGCGTATCGGAGCGTCGCCGTCCTCCCACGGGTTCGTTGAGCCCACGGGCCCTGGTACGAACCCGGCGATGTGGGCCAGTTCGCCTCCGGTGTCGCAGAAAAGGGTTCCGATGTCCTCGTCAGGGCCGTAGATGCCGAGCCTGTCGCCGGCTTGAACCGGGATCCGGGCGTCGAAGGCGTTGGACCCGCCGGTGACGTTGCCGCTGGCTTCGGCGACGACCAGGATCCCCGAGCCCGTCTGCCGCACCACTTTCAGCGCCGCTGGAATCGACTGGTCGGTCGGGATCACATTCACCTTCCATTTGGTGATCACGCCGTTGGTCGCGGCCGCGGTCGGCAGCGGGTTGCCAGGCGCCGAGATCTCGAAAATGCCGACTCCGTCTTCGACGTCGTTTGCCGCGCAGGCGTCTCCGAATTCCGTTGCAGCCGAGGCGGAGGCCGGGACCGTCGCCATCGCGAGCGCGGTCAGGGCAATGGCGATGCGACTTCTCATCTGACTCTCCCCAGTTGGAGTTTCTTTCCTTCCGGGCAGCTTATGCCCCCGGAAGGGGCCTGAACAAGGGAAATCCGTCTACTACTGCTTGCGCAAGCTCGCGCCGCTCTCGGGGTCAAACAGATGGAGCTTCGCGGTGTCGGCCCATAGCTCGGCCTTCTCGCGGCGTTTGACTTTGCTGGTCGGGTCGAGGCGGGCGACTATCTGCTCGCGGCCTTCCTGGATTTCGCCGGCGCCGGTTTCCTCCAGGCTCGCTTCGACGATGTCGGCGAGCTGGTCGGACTGGACGCCTTCGGACTCGATGTGGAAGTAGGCGAAGAGGTCTGAGCCGAGCGACTCGACCAGGTCTATCTCGGCCTCGAAGGTGATCCCGCGTTCCTCCCGCAGGTCGCCGATCACCTCGGTGTCCTCGAAGTTCTCCGGCCGCAGCCCGGCGATCACCTGGCCGTCGCGCTGCTCGACCCCGAGATCGCCGAGGTCCACCTCGCCGATCGGCAGCTGCAGCTTGCCGCCGCTGATCTGCGCCGGCATGAAGTTCATCGCCGGCGAGCCGATGAAGCCGGCGACGAAGAGGTTGACCGGGTTGTCGTAGAGCTCGGCGGGCGTCCCCACCTGCTGCAGGACCCCGGCCCGCATCACCGCCACCCGGTCGCCGAGGGTCATCGCCTCGGTCTGGTCGTGGGTGACGTAGACGGTCGTCGTTTCCAGCTTCGACTGCAGTTTCGCCACCTCGGTCCGCATCTGCACCCGCAGCTTGGCGTCGAGGTTGGAGAGCGGCTCGTCCATCAAAAAGGCTTTCGGGTCGCGGACGATCGCCCGCCCCATCGCCACCCGCTGGCGCTGGCCGCCGGAGAGGTTGGCCGGCCGCCGGTCGAGGTGCTGCTCGAGGTCGAGGGTGCGCGCCGCCTCCTCGACCTTCTCGTCGATCTCGGACTTGTCGACCCCCGCCAGCTTCAGCGCGAAGCCCATGTTCTCGCGCACGGTCATGTGCGGGTAGAGCGCGTAGTTCTGGAAGACCATCGCGATGTCGCGGTCCTTCGGCGAGCGGTCGTTGACGGTCTCGCCACCGATCTTCACCTCGCCGCTGGAGATGTCCTCGAGCCCGGCGATCATCCGCAGCGCCGTCGACTTGCCGCAGCCGGAGGGGCCGACGAGGATCATGAACTCGCCATCCTGGATGTCGAGGTCCATGTCTTTGACGGCTTCGAAACCGTCGGCAAACGTCTTGGTGACTCCGTCGAGGACTATCTCTGACATCGGTGTGGCTCCTTTATCCCTTGACGGCGCCGGCGGTGAGCCCGGCGACGATTCGGCGCTGGAAGAAGAGGACGAAGACGATGATCGGCAGCGTCACCACCACCGCGGCGGCAGCGATGCTGCCGGTCGGAGCGGTGAACGACGATTCGCCGGTGAAGAAGGCGAGGGCGGCGGGAACGGTTCGCGAGGCATCCGAGCTGGTCAGCGAGATCGCGAAGAGGAAGTCGTTCCAGCAGAAGATGAAGACGAGGATCGCGGCGGTGAAGACGCCGGGCGCGGCGAGCGGCACGATCACCTTGGTGAAGGCCTGGAACGGCGTCGCCCCGTCGACCTGCGCGGCTTGCTCCAGCTCCCAGGGGATCTCGCGGAAGAAGGCGACGAGGACGTAGATCGCCAGCGGCAGCGAGAAGGTGAGGTAGGGGATGATCAGCCCCGGATAGGTGTCGTAGAGGCCGAGCGCCCGCCACATGTCGAACAGCGGCCCGACGGTGGAGATCGGCGGGAACATCGCGATCGCCAGCGCCCCGGCCAGGATCAGCCGCTTGCCGGGGAACTCGAGTCGGGCGATCGCATACGCGCAGAAGCTGGCGAGGACGATCGAGATCACGGTCGTGATCAGGGCGATCGCGATCGAGTTGATCAGCGGTTTGATGAACGGGCTGTCGTCGATCCCGCCTTCGAACAGGCTCTTGTAGTTGTCGAAGGAGACGCTCTGGGGGATGAAGCGCTGGTCGGTCAGCTCGTCCGGCGGCTTCAGGCTGATCGAGATCAGCCACAGCACCGGGATCAGCGCAAACAGCACCACCAGCACGATGGCGATGCTCCAGAGGGCGTAGTCGCGGCCTTCGTGTTCCATCTCAGCCTCCCGGTCGCCCTTCCTCGAGCTTGGTCCCCAGGCCTTTGACGAACAGCAGCGCGATGAGGAAGACGCAGACGAAGATCAGCACCGAGACGGCCGAGCCGAGGCCGAGGTTGAGGCGGCTGATCAGCTGGTTGTAGCCGAGGATCGAGACCGATTCGGTGTCCAGCGCACCGCGGGTCATGATGAAGATCGTGTCGAAGACGCGGAAGGCGTCGAGGGTCCGGAACAGCAGCGCGACCAGGATCGCCGGCTTCATCAGCGGCAGGGTGATCTTCGTGAAGCGCTGCCAGGCACTGGCTCCGTCGACCCGCGCCGCCTCATACAGCTGGCCGTCGATCGTCACCAGGCCGGCCAGCAGCAGCAGCGCCATGAACGGGGTCGTCTTCCAGACCTCGGCGAGGATGATCACCGCGAAGGAGCTGAAGCGACCGCCGAACCAGTCCATTTCTTCGGAGATCAGCGGCAGGTTGTTGACGAACCCGGTTTCCGGCGCGAAGGCGAACTGCCAGGCGAAGGCGGCCACCACGGTGATGATCCCGTAGGGGATCAGGACCGAGGTGCGGACGACGCCGCGGCCGAAGATCGCCCGGTGCATGACCAGCGCGATCGCCATTCCCAGCACCAGCTCGATCGAGACGGTGACGACCATGATGAAGACGGTGTTGAAGACGTCCGTCCACCAGAGGGAGGAGGTCAGCACCGTGACGTAGTTGGAGAGGCCGGCGAAGCTGTTTTCGTCGGGGAAGCGGAGGTCGACGTTCTGCAGCGAGAGGATGATCGCGTAGGCGATCGGATAGGCGGTGACCAGCAGCATCGCCAGAACCGCCGGCGCGCAGAGCATCCAGCCGAGTTTGCGTTCCGAGCGGGTGCGCGAGGAGGTCTTGGTTGCGTGCGCCTCCATCAGAGCAGCCCTTCCCGCTTGACCGCGTCTTCGACGTTCTCCTTCAGTTCGTCGTAGAGCGATTCGGTGTCTTCGGCGTCGATCTTGTCCGGGGGATGCAGCGTGCGCTGGACCGCCAGCGAGACGTCCTGATAGGCGGGGGTCGTCGGCCGCGGCCCGGAGGCTTCGATCGATTCCTTCACCAGCTGGGCGAAGCCCGGATACGCTTTGGTCACGGCTTTGTCGCTGTAGAGGTCAGAGCGCGAGGGCGGCAGGCCGTCGAGTTCGACCGCGGTTTTCTGGCTCACGTCGTTGGCCAGGCACGCTGCCGCTTCGAAGGCCACGTCCTTGTTTTCGGAGAAGGCGCTTACCGCGAGGTTGAAGCCGCCGAGCGGCGGTTTGCTCGGCACGTTGGCCTCGACCCGTGGGAAGCGGGCGAAGCCCATCACTTTGCCGATGTCCGGCGCTTCGGCCTGGGCGCTGGCGTAGGCGAAGGTGTAGTTGGTCATGAAGGCCGATTCGCCGGCCTCGAAGCCGAGCCGGGCGGTGTCCTCGTCAGAGGTCGAGAGGCTCGGCGGCGCGGCGCCGCCGTTGGCCAGCTTGCCGATCACTTCCAGCGCCTTTTCGGTCGGCTGCTGTTCGAGGTCGACTTCCTCGGGGCCGGAGAGGATTTCGGTGCCGGCGCTCTCGATCAGCGCGTTGACGAAGACCATGTAGCCCTCGTAGCGGTTCGCCTGCACCTGGATCGTGCCCGCTTCTTTCAGCCCTTCGGCCTCTTCGATCATCTGGTCCCAGGTCGCCGGCGGCTTTTTGACCAGGTCTTTGCGGTACCAGAGCAGCTGGGTGTTGGTGTTGAACGGCGCCGCGTAGAGCTTGCCGTCGAAGGACGCGGTTTCGATCACGTTGGCGAAGACGTTTTCGGTGACCTGCTGCTTCTGCGGGCCGGTCCACTCTTCGACCCAGCCGGCGTTGGCGAACTCGCCGGTCCAGATCACGTCCATGCCGACGATGTCGATCGAGGAGTCCTCGGCGCCGAGCCGGCGGACCAGCTGTTCGCGCTGCTGACTGGCGTCGGTGGGGAGGAATTCCGGGGTGATCGTGTACTTGCCGTTCGATTCTTCCGAGCAGCGTTCCGAGACTTTCTCGATCGTCCCGCCCGGCTGGATCGCGACGAAGAAGGTGAGGTCGCGGTTGGCCGACGAGTCGGAGCCGCCGCCGCAGGCGGAGAAGCTGGATGCGGCCAGAGCCGAGGCTGCGAGGCAGATCAATGCCCGCGTCGCCCGACTGGATTTCACGGTCTCTTCTCCATGATCCACCCTTCCCTGGGTGCATCTAGAAAGCTGCCCGCGAAGGGTCTTGTCTAAACCGCACCGCGCAGCCGACATTCGCCACAACCAGGTGTGGTCAAAGTCGGATGCGCTTCAGATCTATGCGGCGAGCAGGGCCTCGAGCGCCCGGTGCAGCCCGGCGACCGCCGAGTCGAGCGGCGCCTGGTCGCCGGCGGCGCGAGCGCGGATCAGCGCGCCCTCGATGGTCGAGACGACGAGGCCGGCGAAGCTCGCGGCGTCCTCTTCACCGACGCCTTCCTCGCGTAGCGCGGCGGCGATCGGCGCTTCCCAGCTTTCGAAGGCGCGGGTGGCGGCGGCGGCGAGCGCCGGGTCCTCGGGCCGGGCCAGCGCCGCGGCGGCGACCGGGCAACCGAGCCGCTCCGGCTGGTCCTTGACCCGGCGGCGGAACATCTCGCCGAAGGTGCTGAGCGTCTCGGCGAGGCCGAGCTCCGCCAGCGAGCTTTCGATCGCGGCGCGGATCTCGCGTCCCTCGAGTTCGGCCGCCTCGATCGCCAGCTGGCGCTTGCCGCCGGGGAAGTGATGGTAGATCGATCCGCGGGGCGCCTTGCCGCGCTCGGCGACGTCGCGCAGCTCCATCCCCGCGTAGCCCTTCTCGGCGAGCAGCCTGCGAGCCCCGTTCAGGAGCCGGTCGCGGCCGTCGCGGCGGGTCGGCTCGACCGCTTCGGCATCGGCTATTCGCGTTATGCCCACGGTCATAGTATAGTCCGCCGTTACGATGTATGACCGCGGACATAGAGCGAGCGTCCTCGTCGCCTGCACCGGCGCCTTCCTCGTCTTCCTCGACACGACGATCGCCAACATCGCCTTCCCGGACATCTCCGCCTCATTCCCCGAGGCCAGCCGGGGCCTGCTCTCCTGGGTGCTCGACGGTTACTTCGTCGTCATCGCCGCCCTGCTGGTGCCGATGGGCGGGCTGGCCGACCGCTTCGGCCACAAGCGGGTCTTCCTCGCCGGGCTCGCCGGCTTCACCGCTGCGAGCCTGCTCTGCGCGGTCGCTCCCACGCTGGAGACGCTGATCGCCTTCCGCGTCCTGCAGGGGATAGGCGCGGCGGCGATCGCACCGACCTCGCTGGCGATCGTCCTCGACAGCTTCCCGGCCGAGAAGCGCGCCACCGGCGTCGGCCTCTGGGGCGCCTCCGCCGCGGCTGCCGCCGCGATCGGTCCCACCCTCGGCGCCGCCCTGGTCGAACTCGACAGCTGGCGCCTTGTCTTCCTCGTCAACCTGCCGCTCGGCGCGGCTGTCCTGCTCGGGGGCCGGCGACTGCTGCCGCACCAGGCCCTCGCCGGCAGCCGCCTCCCGGACCTGCCCGGCGCGCTGATGCTGGCGCTCGGCCTGGCGGCGGTGACGCTGGGAATCGTCGAGGGCAACGACTGGGGCTGGACCGGGGCGGGCACGCTCGCCTCCTTCGCCGCGGCCGCGCTGCTGCTGGGCGGCGTCGTCGGTCGCAGCCTGCGACACCCGCGGCCGATCGTCGAGCCGGAGCTCTTTGCCCACCGCTCGTTCTCGCTCGGCAACCTCGGCACCCTGCTCTTCGCCGCCGCCTTCTTCTCGTTGATCCTCGGCAACGTCCTCTTCCTCACCACCGTCTGGGGCTACAGCATCCTCGGCGCCGGGGCCGCCGCCCTGCCGGGGCCGGCGATGACGACGGTCGTCTCCGGGCCGGCCGGCCGCCTCGCCGACCGCTTCGGCCACCGCGCCGTGATCGTGCCGGGCACCGTCGTCTTCGCCGCCGGGGCGTTGGTCCTGCGCTCGGCCGGAGCCGAGCCCGACTACCTCGGCCTCTGGCTGCCAGGCGCGGTCCTCACCGGTATCGGCATCGGCCTCGCCTTCCCGACCCTCGGCTCGGCCGCGGTCCGCGACATAGCCGACGACCGCTTCGCCACCGCCAGCGCCGTCAACGCCGCCTTCCGCCAAGTTGGCGCCGTCCTCGGCACCGCGATCCTCGTCGCCATCGTCGGCGACCCGGCCTCCCTCAGCGAGGCCCTCGACGTCTCGAACGCCGCCTACCTCTTCGCGGCCGTGGCCGCACTGGCCTCAGGCGCCGTCGCCCTCGGCCTTAGCCGGAAGCAGGCGCGAGCTCCCCTCGAGATCGGTGAGCCCGCGCCTGCCAGCTACGCCGATTAGGTCCCCTGCCCCTTTAGCTTTACCTTGAACTGGTCGGTGCTGGGGGCGCCAGTCACGTTCGTTGCGCTGGCCGTGATCTTCAGCGTCAGCTTCTGTTTCGGCGTGAGTTCCTTCAGCTTGGTCCTCAGCTTTGCCGGGAACGCGACCTTGAACTTGCTGAGTTCGCCAGGAGCGACCGTTCTCGGCGCCGATTTGAGGGTGGCCTTCTTCCCTTTGCCGAGTTTGGCGACGGCATTGACGCTGACGGGAGCCGCCAAGCTCGTAGTGACGTAGACGGTGACCGCCTTGCGGCCACTGCCGAAAGACGACGCGTCGATGGTCACAACTGGGCAGGCGGACTGGTAGGCCGCGCTCTGGGGGCACAGGTCCTGAGTCTCGTCACCGTAGTTGTCGGCGTCGGCGTCGGGCTCGATCACTGCGGCGATCGGCACCTGCGTTTCGTTTTCCGGTTCGACTGAGACGGATTGACCGGACGAAACGCTGCCTTCTTTGAATCCGCTCACGTCGGCGGGATCGCCGGTGGAACAGAACAACGAGACGAAGTTGCCGCCGATTCCGAGGTGATCCCCCGCTTGGACGGGGACGCGGGACTGGTAGACGTTCTGCCCTTTGACGAACGTGCTGGCCGTTGCTTCTCCGACCTGAATAAACTGGTTTGGGGCGCCGGTCGGGCGAAACAACTGCATTCGCGGCGCCAGCAGTGGGAGAACTTCCGGCGGAGCTTCGATTTCGGTGTTGCTCTTCCACTGCGTGATCACGCCTGAGATCGGCGCCGTTACCGGTAGGGGACTCCCTCCGCCGTGGGCGAGCGACACAACCGTGAGTGCGGGTGCGCCGGTGTTAGAGCTGCAGTTGCTGCCGAATTCGGCTGCCGCAGAAGCGGAAGGGGCGAGAGTCAGCGCCGCCATGACCGCTGCGGCGAGAGCGGTTCCGAGCCTCTTCATCATCCCTGTCCCTTCAGTTTGATCTTGAGTTCATCGGTGCTGACCTGCCCGAGGACGTTGGTGCCGTTCACCGTGACCTTCAGCGTCAGCTTCTGTTTCGGCTCCAGCTCCTTCAGGAACGCCCTAAGGCTTGCCGGGAACTTCAACGTGAAGCGCCCCAGTTTTCCCGCCGCCACGGTCTTCTTCGGCGCCGACAGCGTCGCCTTCTTGCCTTTACCAAGCTTGACGGTGCCTTTGACCCCGACCGGAGCTTCAGGCGTCACCGCGACCAGTACCGCGACCGAGCCCATGCCAGCTTTGCCGGCTGCGTTCACGGTGACCAGCGGGCACGGCGTCTGCAGAGCGGCGCTCTGCGGGCATTTGTCCTGAGTCTCGTCGCCGAAGCCATCGTTGTCGACGTCAGCCTCGATTACCCCGACGACCGGGACTCCGCCTTCGGTCGCATCGAAAAATTCTCCAGTCGTCCCCACGGGGACGTCGCCGAGGTGGGCGCCGAGCCGACCGCCGTCTCCGGTGCCGCCACAGTAGAGGGTGATCGGTTCTGGGAAGGCTGGGAAGGGTTCGCCGCGCAAGCCGAACCGGTCGCCGGGTTGGACCGGGAGCCTAACCTCGGCGGTCGTGACTCCGGACGCCGTAACCGCGGTTTGGGCGATCGTGGTGAAGTTGTTGCCACCGGCAGAGCGAAGAACCTTGACCGTCTCAGGTATCCCAAAGGGGATTGGCGCCTGGTTGTTGATGGTCACCTTCGTTATGACACCAGCGATGGGAGCCGTGAGCGGCAGGCCCCCGCCAGGCTTCGAGAGCGTCGTCAACGTGTAGTCGGGCGCCCCTGCGTTTCCTATGCAGGTGTTACCGAATTCGGTCCCTGCCGAGGCCCCGCTTGCGCCGAGTAGTGAGATCGCCAGCGCTGCGATGGCCGCAGCCATGGCCAGCTTGAGCCTCATCAGTTTCTCCCTTTCGATCGAGGCGTTTCGCGAAGAGCATATCCACGATGCCTCGTTGGAAGGACAAACCTTGGTGGTTGGAGGTTCAGCCGAGGTCGAGTGAGCGCCAGGCGCTCTCGGCATCGGCTAGGGAGACCGCGAGGCTGCGGTCGCCGGCGGCGATCTCGATCGCGTTGCCGCCGACCTCGCCGAGCAGGGTCGCGCTTAGCTCCTCCAGCGCCGTCCGGTCGCCGCTGACGAGGAAGCCGCCGGCGCCCTCGCCGAACAGGGCCTCCTCGGGCGTGCAGCCGCGCTCGCGCAGGGGCTCGAGGTTGAGTTGGCAGCCGACGCCGCCGGCGATGGCGCTCTCGGCGATGGCGACCGCGAGGCCGCCGTCGGAGACGTCGTGGACGGAGGCGAGCCTGCCGGCGCGGACCGCATCGCGGACGACGTCGCAGGCTGCCGCGACCGCATCGATCTCCGGATGGGGAAGGCCCATCTTCAGGTCTCCCCGCTGCTTCGCAAGCTCGGAGCCGGCGAGGCTCGGTTCGAAGGGACCGACGAGGCCGATCGCGTCGCCTTCGCGGGCGAAGCCGCTGCCGGCCACCTGGGCCGGGTCGGGAAGCTCACCGACCAGGGCCACCACGGGGGTCGGGTAGATCGGCCCGTCGGGACCCTCGTTGTAGAGGGAGACGTTGCCGCCGACCACCGGGACGCCGAGAGTCTTGCAGGCCTCGGCGAGGCCGCTTACCGCCTGGTCGAGCT
>Ga0247755_1000003_pt1 | contig 242088 bp, 246 predicted proteins | sample UWRJL096311B4_FD_180948 | JGI IMG/M metagenome (GOLD analysis project Ga0247755, IMG submission 180948) | Plant litter microbial communities from Arlington Agricultural Research Station in Wisconsin, United States - UWRJ-L096-311B-4 | ecosystem: Environmental > Terrestrial > Plant litter >... | reverse complement strand
CGATCCGCTCGGTCAGCTCGCAGTTGCGGCGCGCCACCGAGAGGGCGCCCTCGATGTCGCCGCGCAGCGCCATCAGGCCGGCCTGGTTGCTGCGCACCCAGCTGGCGGTCTCGGGATCGTCGGCTTCGGCGGCGATCTGCAGCGCCTGCGCGAAGTGATTTTCGGCGCCCTCGAGGTCGCCCTGCTCGCGTTGCGCCATGCCCTTGCCCATTTCGGCCCAGGCGAGGGGGGTGTTGAGGATGATCCCGGAGCCGACCGTGATGTCCCCGTCGGCCAGCTCGACGATCTCGTCGAGGGCGCTTTCGAAGCCGGCGAAGTCGGCGGCGATCAGGTAGGCGTAGGCGCCGGCGGCGCGGATCGCGACCCGCAAATGGGGGTCGCCGGCCTCGTCGGCCAGCCGGCACATCTCCTTCACCTCTTCCAGCCACTCGTCGGTGTGCAGTTGCAGCCCGGGGCGCCCTGAGTGGGACATCCGCAGCAGGACCTTCGAGTGCAGGTCGCCGCGGCGGTCGGCGATCACGTCGGCTTCGTCGAGCAGCCGGGCCTGCTCCTCGAGGTCCATGCCGACGCGCCAGGCGAACTGAATCTGGGCGAGGCGGGAAGCGATCCCGAGCGCGTCGCTCTCCTCGTTGACCTCCAGTTCCCCGGCCAGTTCCATCGTCTCGTGCCAGAGGCGCATCGCGTCGCGCGGCCGGCTGTGACCGGCCCAGTGGGCGGCGCGGGCGGACCAGCGCGCCGCGTCGAGCGTTTCGCCGCCCTGCCTGAGATGGTCGGCGATCTGCGCCGCTCGCTCGTCGTGGCGCTCCGGCGGGAACAGCTCGATCATCGCCCGCGCCGCCGCCGCGTGGGTGGCTTCCCGCTGACTGGCGAGCTGGGTGCCGTAGGCGACCTCGCGGGTGAGCGGGTGGCGGAAGGCGAAGCGCCGCTGCGGGTACATCTCGGCTTCGTAGAGGTAGCCGCCGTCGATCAGCGTCTGCTGGGTGGACTCCAGTTCGTCTTCGCCGAGCTCGGCGGTCAGCCGCAGGGCCTCCCCGCTTACCTCCTTGCCGACCACCGAGGCGACCTGCAGCAGGTGCTTGGCCTCGGTATCGAGGCGGTCGATGCGGGCGGCGAGGACCGCCTGCACGGTGACCGGGACGCCGGCGTCCTCGATCGGCCGCGCCAATCGGTAGGTACCGCGTTCCCCCTCCAGATAACCGGACTCGTCCAGCTCGCGGACGATCTCCTCGATGAAGAACGGGTTGCCGCCGGTGCGCTCGTGGATCGGCTCGTCGATCCCGTCCAGCGAGGGGTCGCAGCCGATGATGTCGCAGAGCAGCTGGGCGGTTGCATCCCGGTCCAGCGGCTGCAGGTCGATCGTCTCGTAGATCGGCGACCCGCTCCAGGCGGGCGTGTGCTCGGGCCGGTAGTTGACCAGCACCAGCGTCGGCGTGTCGCCCATCCCCTCGATCAGGCCGTGCAGCATCATCTGGCTGCCCTCGTCGATCCAGTGCAGGTCCTCGACGATCAGGACCAGCGTCTTGCGCCTGGCGGGGTTGCTGACCAGCCGGCAGAGGAAGTCGCCGAGCGCGCGTCCGCGGCCCTCCGGGTTCATTTTCGGAACCGGACGCTCGGGGTCCGGGACGCCGAGGAAATCGAAGACCAGCGGCAGGTCGGCGGCGAATCCCGGGTCGAGGAGCAGGGAGCGACCGGCGATCTTCTCGCGCGCCGTCTGCTCGGGGTCACGGTCGCCGATCCCGTAGAAGGAGCGCAGCATCTGCAGGATCGGCATGAACGGGATCGACTTGCCGTGCGCCTGGGCCTGCGCCTCGAAGACCTCTAGCCCTTCGCCGCGGCAGCGCTGGGCGAACTCGTGGTAGAGCCTGCTCTTGCCGACGCCCGCTTCGGCGACGACGCCGATCGCGGTGGCCTCGCCGCCGCGGGCGCGGCCCAGGGCGGCGTCGAGCCGGGCCAGCTCTTCCTCACGGCCGACGAAGGTGGAGAAGCCGCGCTCGCGGGCGAGGTCGAGGCGGGAGCGGGCCTGGCCGACACCGGCCAGCTCGAAGACCTGCACCGGCCGGCTCGCACCCTTGATCTCGAACTCGCCGAGGTCGCGCAGATCGAGGTAGCCGCGGGCGAGCTCGGCGGTGCTCTCGGTCAGGTAGGCCTTGCCGGGCTCGGCCAGCGCCTCCATCCGCTGCGCCAGCCCGACCGTGTGGCCGATCGCCGTATAGGAGGAGCCGCCGCCCGCGCCGATCGCCCCGGCGACCACCTCGCCGGAGTTGACCCCGATCCGGGTCGAGAAGTTGAGCCCCTTCTCGCGGCGCAGGTCCGCCGCGTACTCGGCGACGTCGTCGAGCATCTGCAGGGCCGCGTAACAGGCGCGCCTGGCATGGTCCTCATGGGCGATCGGGGCGCCGAAGATCGCCATGATCCCGTCGCCGGTGAACTTGTCGACGGTCCCCTCGAAGCGGGTCACCGTCTCGGCCAGCATCGAGAAGAAGCGCTGCATGATCTCGCGCCACTCCTCGGGGTCCTCCTGCTCGGCGAGGTCCATCGAGCCGCTCACGTCGGCGAACAGGACCGTTACCTGCTTGCGCTCGGCGTCGTCCTTGACGAGATCGTTCACGGAAGACAGAGGTTACGCCCCCGGTAGCCTCATCTATGTGCGATCTGTATTGGTCACGGGGGCGTCGACCGGAATCGGCCGCGCCACCGCGCTGCGCCTCGCCGGCTCTGGCTGGAAGGTCCTTGCCGGCGTGCGCAAGGAGGCCGATGGCGAGAGTCTGCGGGCGGAGGCGTCGCCGAGCCTCGTCCCGGTGATCCTCGACGTCACCGAGCCCGAGCAGATCGCCGCCGCGGCCGAGCGGATCGAGCGCGAGAGCGAGGGCGGCCTTCAGGGCCTCGTCAACAACGCCGGCGTCGCCGTCCCCGGACCGCTGGAGACGATCCCGCTCGACGACCTGCGCCACCAGCTCGAGGTCAACCTCGTCGCCTACGTGGCGGTGACGCAGGCGATGCTGCCGCAGATCCGCCGCGCCGAAGGGCGGATCGTCTTCCTCGCCTCGATCGGCGGCCGGATCGCCTTCCCCTTCGGCGGTCCCTACCACGCCTCGAAGTTCGCGACCGAGGCGATCGGCGACGTCTTCCGGCAGGAGCTGCGCCCCTGGGGGATCGAGGTGGCGATCATCGAGCCGGGCTCGATCGACACCCCGATCTGGGGACGCGGCCAGGAGAAGGCGGAGGAGATCGAAGCCAGGTCGCCGCAGACGAACCTGCTCTACGGCGCGGCGCTCGAAAAGTTCCGCAAGGTGATCGAGGACACCGCCGAACGCGGGATCCCGCCGGAGAAGGTGGCGAAGGCGATCGCCCACGCGCTCGAATCGAGGCGGCCGAAGACCCGCTACCTCGTCGGCCTCGACGCCAAGCTGCAGGCGAAGCTGAAACCGCTGATCCCCACTCGCGTCTTCGACCGGATCGTCGCCCGCCAACTCAACCTCTAGCGCCGCAAAGCGCCTGGAGCGCTCATATACTGGGGCCTGCCGATTGACTGGTCAATCAATGGAGGTCGCGGCGGTGCGCGTAGCGGCGGTGCAGCTCAACTCGAACGGGGACAAGGCGCGGAACCTCGCCGCCGCCGAGCGTCTGGTGCGCGATGCCGCCGCCGACGGAGCCGAATTCGTCGCCCTGCCGGAGAAGTGGAACCTGCTGGCGGGGGGCGCCGAACTGGCGGCCGGCGCCGAGCCGCTTGACGGTCCCAGCCTGACCGCGGCCCGCGACTGGGCCCGGGACCTCGGCATCCACCTGCTAGCCGGGAGCATCTCCGAGCGCGGTGGGGAGGGCGAGAAGGCTTCGAACACCTCGGTCCTGATCGGCCCCGGCGGCGATGACCTCGCCGTCTACCGCAAGATCCACATGTTCGACGTCGACGCCGGCGGCGTCTCCTATCGGGAGTCCGAGTTCGAGCGCCCGGGCGCGGAAGCCGTCGTCGCCCAAGCTGGCGAGCTCGAGGTCGGGATGACCGTCTGTTACGACCTGCGCTTCCCGGAGCTCTTCCGGATCCTCGCCCTGCGCGGCGCCCGCCTGATCGCCGTCCCCTCGGCGTTCACGCTGGCGACCGGGCGCGACCACTGGGAAGTGCTGCTGCGGGCGCGGGCGATCGAGAACCAGCTCTTCGTGCTGGCGCCGAACCAGTGGGGCGAGGCGCCGCCCCACTACAGCTCCTTCGGCCGCTCGCTGATCGTCGACCCCTGGGGGGTGGTGCTCGCCACCGCTCCTGACGGTGAGTGCTTCGTCGCCGCCGATCTCGACTTCGCGGCGCAGGACCGGGTTCGCGAGTCGCTTCCCTCGCTCGCCAACCGCCAGCCGGGTGCCTACCTCTGGCCGCAAGCGACGGAGAGCCACTGATGGCGCAGGCGCCTCCAGCCGACAAACGCCGCCTGATCCTCGACGCGGCAATCCGCGTCTTCGCCCGCCAGGGCTTCCACGCCACCCGGGTCTCCGACATCGCCGACGAGGCGGGGGTCGCCTACGGCCTCGTCTACCACTACTTCAGCTCCAAGGACGAGGTCCTGAATGAACTCTTCATCGAGCGCTGGTCGCTGCTGCTGGCGGCGATCGAGGAGGCGGACAAGACGGCGGCCAGCCCGCGCGAGAAGCTGGGGGCGGTGGCGACCTTCATCTTCGAGTCCTACCGCCACGACCCGGAGCTGATGAAGGTGATCATCGTCGAGGTGACCCGTGCCGCGAACTCCTTCGGCCGCACCCACCTGGAGGAAATCCGCCGCGCGTATGAGTCGATCGCCAAGATCGTCGCCGACGGTCAGGCGAGCGGCGACTTCCGCGGCGACGTGGCGCCGATGTTCGCCTCGATGTCCTTCTACGGGGCGATCGAGCAGCTGCTCTCCGGCTGGATCTTCGGCACGATCCCTGCCTCCGACACCGACTTCGACCAGGCGCGGGATCTCCTTGTCACGACGATCTGCGACGGCCTGGAGCCGCGCTGACCTGGTTTACTGCCGATTTCCGATGGGGAAAGGTTCGAACTAGTGGATAACGAGCTGGTCAAGCGTCTCGTCTGGAGCGGCCTGCTGGCCGCTACCGGTGCGTTGGCGAGCATCGTCGCCGCCCGCCTGGCGGGCCTCGCCTACCGTCGCATCTACAACGAGGACCCGCCCGAGTAGGCGCATGGCAGAGCCGCCCCAGAACCCACCGCCGCTGCCGCCCCCCGGCACGCCGCCTCCTCCGGCGCCGAGCGAGGACCGATCGCTGGCCGATCTCGTCGTCGAGGTCTCCGAAAACGCCTCGACCCTGGTCCGCGAGGAGATCGAGCTGGCGAAAGCCGAGGTCTCCGAGAAAGTCGGCAAGATCCTCCGCGGCTCGGCCGTCGGCATCGCCGCCGGCGTCTTCGCCTTCCTCGCCCTGATCCTGATCATGCACGGGATCGCCTGGCTGCTCGCCGAAGAGGTCTTCGACGGCAACGTCTGGCCCGGGTACTTCGTCGAGGCCGCCCTCTTCCTGATCGTCGCCGCCCTCGCCGGCTGGTTCGCCTCGAAAGCGCTCAAACAGGGCGCGCCGCCGGTGCCCGAGTTGGCGATCGAAGAGGCGAAACGGACCAAGGAGATGCTCGAAAAGGAGGCCTCGTGACCACCGGTGCCCCGGGTCGATCGCCGGCGGAGATCCGCCGTGACATCGAGGCCAAGCGGTTGCAGCTGGGCGGCTCGGTCGAGGCGCTGCGCCTCCGCGTCAACGAGTTGACCGACTGGCGCCGTCAGGCCGAGGAGCACAAACAGCAGTTGATCGTCGGCGCCGCCGCGGTCGGGTTCTTCATCGGCGCCCGCGCGATGATGCGCCGCCGCCGCCGCAACCGCGGCTAGCCGCTCAGGCGATCAGGTCTGTGTGGACGCTGCCGACGCCTAGTAGGCCGGGCCCGACGTGGGCGCCGAGGACGGGGCCGACCTCGGAGACGAAGGCAGGCTCGCACTTGAAGATCTCGTAGCAGTCTTCGATCAGCCCGTCGGCCGTCTCTTTGTCCTGGATGTACTGGACGACCCAGCCGTAGGCCCCGGATTCGTGGCGCTGGCGGGCGTAGCCGCGCAGCCGCTCGAGCGAGCGGGCCCGGGTGCGGACCCGCTCCACCGGGGTGATCTCCTCCTCGAGGGTAAGGATCGGCTTGATCTTCAGCGCCCCTCCGATCCAGGCCCGGGCGCCGCCGATGCGGCCGCCGCGGCGCAGGTACTCGAGGGTGTCGATCGCGAACCACATCTTCAGGTCCTTGCGCGTCTCTTCGGCGCGGGCGATCGTGGCGGCGGCGTCGGCGCCCGCGGCGGCGGCCGAGGCGGCGCCCAGCGCGCAGAGGCCCATCCCGCCAGCGGCGGTGCGCGAGTCCATCAGGTGCAGGCGCTCGCCGCCCTTGTCCTCCTCGATCAGCCGCTCGCGCGCCTGGCCGGCGGCCTCGAAGGTTCCGGAGATCCCGGCGGAGATGTGGATAGAGACCACTTCCCGGCCTTCGGCCAGCAGCGGTTCGTAGACCTCGAGGAAGTCTCCGACCGAAGGCTGTGAGGTGGTCGCGCCGCTTTCCGAAGCGCGCAGCCGCTCGTAGAACTCGTCGAAGTCGGTGATCTCCGACTCCTTCTCCTGCTCTCCGTCGACGGCGACATAGAGGCTGATCGTCCTAATCCCTTTGGACGCCAGAAGGTCCTTCGGGAGGTAGGCGGTCGTGTCGCAGACGACCGCGGTCTCGGCTGGCGAGCTCACAAGCCGATTCTAGACGCGGAGACCAACCGGGACACCGGCAACTCCCGCTACACTTTGTGAAGTGACGGATACGCCCCAAGCAGCGATCACCCTCACCGACAAGGCCGCCGAGAAGATCGGCGAGCTGCTCGGCTCGCAACCGGACGGCGCCGAGCAGGCGCTCCGGGTCGCGGTCCGCGGCGGCGGGTGCTCGGGCTTTCAGTACGCGCTCGCCTTCGACAAGGCCAAGGAGGACGACAACGTCTTCGAGGTGGACGGCGTCGCCGTCATCGTCGACAAGGTCAGCATGCAGTTCGTCTTCGGCTCCGAGGTCGACTACGTCGAAGGCCTCCAGGGCGCCGGCTTCCAGGTCAACAACCCGAATGTTGTCGCCGCATGTGGCTGCGGCTCCTCTTTCCAGGTGAAAGAGGACGCGACCGAGCAAGCCGCCGTTTAGCGGCGTCTGGCTATTCGATCTGCAGCGGGGGAGACTGCGCCGGGGGCGCGGTCGGTGCGACCTGTGCATCGGCGGGCTGCTCGGCGCCGAGGGCCTCGGCCAGCTCGCCTGACTCGAACATCTCCTCGACGATGTCGCAGCCGCCCAGCAGCTCGCCGTTGACGTAGAGCTGCGGGAAGGTCTGCCAGTCGGCGATCTCCGTCGTGACTTCGCGCAGAGGCTGCAGCGCGGGGAGGACGTCGATCGCGCCGTAGTCGACGTCGATTTGGTCGAGCACCTGCACGACCCGCATCGAGAAGCCGCAGCGCGGCATGTCGGGGGTCCCTTTCATGAACAGCAGGACCGGGTTGGCGGCGATCAGCTCTTCGATTTTGGACTTCAACTCTGGGTCGGCCATGGGGGCATTGTAGGGAGGCGCTTGCCTCGGCTACAGCTTGGTGATGAGAACCCCGGCGAGACCCAGGAAGCCGGTCATCATCCCAATCATGATCGCGATGAATCCATGGAACATCGTGTGCTGAAGACCGTTGACTCGATCGCTCAGCTCACTCACCCGGTTGTTCAGGTCGTCGAGGCGGGAATCAGTCCAGGTGGATCGCATCAGCTTCATCGCTCCAGCGTAGAAGGAAGAGTCCTACACGTGGTGCGCGAAAGTGTAACTTTTTGTCGCAGAGAATGCGACTAGCCTGGGACGCTGGTCTTCACCGACAGGGCGTGGATCGTGCCGTCGTCGAAGCGCTCCTTCACCGCGGCCTTGACCAGGCGGTGCTGGTCGATCCGCGAGAGCCCCTCGAACTGGGGGGCGCTGACCGTGGCGCGCAGGTGGTCGCCGGTGCCGGTTTCGTCGATCACCTCGACCGCGGCGCCCGGCAGGGCCGCCTCGATCATTCCCGTCAGCTCGGCCAGGTCGGCGGCCACTGTCAGCCAGTGAGGCGCTCGCCGATGGTGTCGAGCATCTCCTCGACCCGGACGAACTTGACCCGCGGGCGGCCGTGCGGCTCGCCGCGGCCGACCTCGGCCTGGTCGATCGCCTGCCAGTCCTCGAAGCTGACGTAGCGGATGCCCTTCTCGCGCAGCAGGTCCTCGACCGCGACGGGGTCGGGGCTCTCCGGGCTCAGCAGGGTCCCGGACTCGACGTCGGCAAGGAGGTGCTGGACGGTCTCCAGGGCGTCTTTCTTGTTGGTCCCGATCACGCCCGACGGGCCGCGCTTGATCCAGCCAGCGGTGTAGTGGCCGACCTTGTGCCCGGCGTCGTGCGAGTCGAGGATCCGGCCGCCCTCGTTGAGGATCAAGCCGCGGCTCTCGTCGAAGGGGACGCCCTCGATCGGGATCCCGGTGTAGCCGACCGAACGCAGGACCAGTCCGCACTCGAGCTCTTCGCGCTCGCCGGTGTCCTTGGCGCGCAGGGCGCCGCCTTCCTCGACCAGCTCGTTGCGGCCGACGACGATCGATTCGACCTTGCCGTCGCCCTTGATCTCCACCGGTGAGGCGAGGAAGCGGAGGACGATTCGCTGCTTCTTGCCCTCGGGCTGGCGCTGGGAGAACTCCTTCAGCGTCTCGTAGTTGACCTTGGTCGTCTTGTCGGCCTCGTCGGACTCGACGAAAGCCTGGCTGGCCGGGTCGAGCTCGACCTCGCGCGGGTCGACGACGACGTCGGCGTCCTCCATCTCGCCGAGCTCCTTGATCTCGGGGTTGGTGAAGGCGGCCTGGACCGGGCCGCGGCGGCCGAGGACGACGATCTCGCGGATCTGCTTGCGGTCGAGCGCCTCGATCGCATGGTCGGCGGTGTCGGTCTGGCGCAGCTCGTGGTCGGTGAGGGCGAGCATCCGGGCGACGTCCATCGCCACGTTGCCGTTGCCGATCACCACCGCGCGCTCGCTGGAGAGGTCGAACTCGTGGTCGGCGTAGTCCGGGTGGGCGTTGTACCAGCCGACGAAGGAGGTGGCGGCGTGGCTGCCGGGCAGGTCCTCGCCGGGGATGCCGAGCTGGCGGTCGGTCTCGCAGCCGACCGTGAAGACGATCGCGTGGTAGAGCCGTTCGAGCTCTTCGACCTCGATGTCCTGGCCGATCTTGACGTTGCCGAAGAAGCGGAAGCCGTCGCGGGCGGCGGTTTTCTCGTAGACCCGGATCACCGACTTGATCTTCGGGTGGTCGGGGGCGACGCCGCCGCGGACCAGCCCGAAGGGGCTCGGCAGGCGATCGAAGAGGTCGACCTGGGCGTGCAGGTCGCCGTCCTTGAGGATGTGCTCGGCGGCGTAGAAGCCGGACGGGCCGGCGCCGACGATGGCGACGCGAAGTGGGGTCTCTTCAGTTCCGATCTTGCTCATGGGAGCGCGAAAGAATAGGGAAGTCGGTGCTTCAGCCGAGCGCCGGGGCGCTGGCACCGACGGCGCTCGGGGTGCCGTCGAGGGCGTCGAGCGCCTTGCGGACCGACATCGCCGCGCAGGTGAAGATCGGCGTCTCCCGCTCGGTGTACTCGCTCGACTCGGTCGGGCGCAGCTCGTTGACCAGGTCGAGGAATTCGCCGGGGTCGTCGCCCTCGAAGCAGACGACGAACTCTTGGTCGTCGATGCCGTAGGAGTAGGTGGTGTTGATCGTGATGTCCGGGTAGCGGCGGCCGACCTCGATGTGGCTTTTCATGATCCGGCCGCGCTCCTCCGGCGGCAGGCCGTACCAGCGGCGCTGCTTGACCATCGGGTAGAGGAAGAGGTACTTGCGCTCGGTGGTGCAGATCTCCGGCCGCGCCTGCTCCTCGGAGTAGGGCGAGCGTTTGGTCATCGAGAGGAAGGAGTGGGGGGTGGTCGTCCATTTCGCCAGCCCGCTCTGGCCGAGGACGACGTGGAAGGTGTGGATGTCGTTCAGGTTCGGGCTCTGGGTGAGCAGGACCAGGTCGACGTCGCCCCGCGTTCCTATGGTTGAGTAGGCGCGCAGCGAGCGGTCGACCGCGAAGTCCTCGCAGGCGGCGAGAAATTCCTGCTTGTCGGCAGCGCGCAGCTCCGGGTCCCGACGACGCCAGGCTGGATCGATCTTGAAGAAGCTGAACTTGGCGAAGGTGCGATCGGCCATCGGGGCCACGATAGCGCTCGCCTTGATCCTCGCCGCCCCTGCGGCCGGAGCGACTGAAAGCCAGCGTGTGGTGCTGGCCTGGCTGCCAAGCGCGACCTCCGTCGACCAGCTGGCGGAAGCCGGGTTCTCACCGGGAATCATGAGCGCGGGCCTTGGGACCGTGCCCGCCGACCAGACCTATCTCGACGTCGGCCAGGGCAACCGCGTCTTCGACTCCCTTTACGACCAGCCGCTGCCTGAGCACCGGGGCGATGCCGCGCGATGGTGGCGCGAAGTGGTCGAACGGGCAGAATCGGCACCGGCGGACATCGTCCCTGGCCTGCTCGCGACGGCTCTGGGCAATGCGGACCCGAGGGCTCGCCTGGAAGTCCGGAAAACGTCGTTACGGCGACTTTCGCGCCAGCCGGGTGCGCTCACGATCGCGATCGCGCGACCCACCGGCAGGTCGGATGCGTCTCTGCCGATCGGCATCGCCGGACCCGGTTTCGACGGCAACCTCACCTCCGACAGCACCCGCATGAATGGGTATGTCCTTCCGACGGACATCGCGCCGACGATCCTCAACCATTACGGGATCGAAATTCCCTCCGCGATGTCGGGCCAGCCGATCCGAGCCGAGGGGGTGGTGGATCCGGCGGCAGTCGAATCGCTCGGTGCCCGCATGGACGTGATCTCCTCGCGCCGGGGGCCGGTAGTCGGGCTGCCGATTGCCGCCTGGCTGCTGGTCGCCTTGGGGGTGGCCCTGATCGGCGGTGCGGCTCTCGCCGGGCCGGCCGTTCGCCTACTGGCGCTGAGCCTCGTCTATCTGCCGTTGCTGCTCCTGCTCGGAGCGGCGCTGGAGCCGGGGGAGGGGTCCGAAGCCCTGCTGGTCGGCTTCGGCGCTCCGCTGCTGGCGACGCTGACCGTGGCGGTCCTGCCTGGCTACCGAGCCCTCGCGGTGGCCTCGGCCTTGACCGTGCTGGCCTACGCGGTCGACGTGATCGCCGGTTCGCCGCTGACCTCGCTGTCGCTGCTCGGGCCGAACCCGGGCCTTGGCGTGCGCTTCTACGGGATCGGCAACGAGCTCGAGGCGCTGCTCGCGGTGCTCGTGGTCGCCGGCACCGGAGCGGGCCTGGCGGGATTTGTGCCTCGAGCATCGAGGCGCTCTGCGGCGGTCGCCTTCATCGCCGTAGGCCTGTCGGCCGCCTTCGTCTTCGCCGCCGGCCGCTTTGGCGCCGACGTTGGCGCCGCCATCGTCTTCCCCCTTGGCGCGGCGGTGGCTGCCGTCGCGATTGCCGGCCGCGGCAGGTGGCCCGTGGCGCTGGCGGCGATCGCCGCCCCAGTCGCCGTTCTCGCGCTGCTCGCCCTTGTCGACCTGCTCAGTGGCGCCAACGCACATCTCACCCGGTCCGTCCTCGACGCCGGGGGGTTCGGCGACCTCGCGGACGTCGCTCAGCGGCGCCTGCAGCTCTCGGTCCGCAGCTTCGCCCGACCGGTGCTGCTCGTATTCCTGCCGGTGGTGTTGGGTCTGGCGCTGCTTGCGTATCTGCGGCGCGATCGGTTGCGCGCCTGGCTGCGCGACGTACCGGCGCTGCGGGCCGGCCTCCTCGGCGCCCTGGCGGCGACCGTGATTGGCGCCCTCGCCAACGATTCCGGCGCGCTCTTGCTCGAGATCGGCGCCGCCTACCTGCTCGTCTTCACGGGCTATGGCTGGGCAGAAAGCTCCGCTGCTTCCGGGAAAAGCAGAGCCTCAGACTAAAAGTTACAATCACGTGCACCACACGTATGAACTTTCCGTCTACCTTGGGAGGCATGAGGGGGATGCGCTCAACCTGGACCGACTCTCGCCTGGACGACCTGAACGGTCGTGTGGGCGAAATCAGGGAAGAAGTACGCGACGTGCGCAGTGATATCGGCGATCTCAAGCGGGCCATGATTCAGATCGGCGGTGGCCTAATTGGGACGCTGGCGGTAGGCATACTCGGCCTCATCGGGACCCAGCTCTGAACCGCGACCTGCGCGCTTCGCCGGCAAGCGGCTGCCGTCCCATGCCCTACCCTTAGTCGTCCGTGCGCATAGGTCTCGTCTCGCCATATTCCTGGTCTTACCCGGGAGGCGTTAACCGGCACGTTGAGGCTCTCGCCGAGGAGTTTCTCGGTCGAGGCCACGATGTCCGCGTCCTCGCACCCGTCGACCCGCCCGGGAGGCTGAGCCGAGTCCTGCACCGGGCGCCCGCGGAAGGCCTCGAGCTCCCCGACTATCTCGTCCCCCTCGGTCGCACGATGGGGTTCGGCGCAAACGGATCCGTCTCCAACCTGGCGCCGTTCCCCGCCGGCGGCGTCGCCGCCCCGCGCCGCCTCGTCCGCGCCGGGGAATTCGACGTGATCCACGTCCACGAGCCGGTGGTGCCGCTGGTCGGCTGGAACGCGGCCCTCGGCGCCCGCGATCCGGTCGTCGGCACCTTCCACACCTACTCGACCAAGCCGATGCCGAACCACATCGCCAACGCCCTCGGGGCGCGCCGGGTGTTCAACCGGCTCTCGGCCAGGATCGCCGTCTCCGAGGCCGCCGCCTGGACCGGCCGCCGCTGGTTCGGCGGCGAGTACACGATCGTCCCGAACGGGGTCGACGTCGATGCCGCCCTGGACGAGCCGAAGCCGACGGGGCCGGAGCTGCGAATCCTCTTCGTCGGTCGCGCCGACGAGCGCAAGGGACTGCCGATCCTGCTCACCGCCTTCAACGCGCTGGTCGAGCACGTCCCCTGCCGCCTGACCGTGATCGGCACCGATCGCGAGGAGGTGCTCCGCTACGTCGCCGACCCGGACCTGCTGCAGTCGATGGACATCCGCGGCCGCGTCTCGCGCGAGGATCTCTGGACCGAGCTTCACCGTGCCGACCTGCTCTGTGCGCCCTCGCTCTCCGGCGAGAGCTTCGGCATGGTCCTGACCGAGGCCTTCGCCGCCGGCACCCCGGTGATCGCCTCGGCGATCGCCGGCTACAGCGACGTCGTCAGCGACGGCGTCGACGGCCTCCTCGTCCCGCCCGGGGATCCCCAACGGCTGGCCGAGGAGCTGCAGCGCGTCCACTACGAGCCCGAGCGGCTGCTGGCTATGGGGGAAGCCGCACGGCGCAGCGCCCAGCGCTACGCCTGGCCGCGGATCGCCGATCAGGTCACCGCTGTCTACGAGCGGGCGATCGAGGCGCCGAAGCCGGTGACCAGCGGCGAGAAGGTTGCCCACTGGACCGGCCTGCGGCCGGCCGACGGGCACCCCAAGCGCCCCGCCGAGCGCCTGCCCTCGCTCGATCCGCCGCTCGCCCAGGCCGGCAACAAGGGCCGCGCCGTCGCCCGCCGGCTCGGCCTCGCCGTGGCCGGGATTCTGGGGGTCGGGCTGACCTGGCTGGCCGCGCAGAAGATCGGCATCGACAACGTCGTCGAGAGCATCGTCCGCTCGAACCTGACCTGGGTCCTGATCGCCTGCGCCCTGATGGCGACCTCGCTCTTCTTCCGCGCCGCCTCCTGGTACTGGATCGCTCGCGCCGCCCTGCCCAACCGGCCGGTCCGGCGGCGAGACGTCACCTCGGCGACGATGATCGGGGTGCTGATGTCGGCCACCCTGCCGGCCCGCCTGGGCGAGCCGGCGCGCGCGCTGACGCTGGCGCGGCGCACCGGCCGCATGCGCGAAACCTTCCCGGTCTTACTGGGAACGCTCGTTTCCCAAACGATGCTCAACATCGTCGCCCTCCTGCTGCTCGGGGTGATCATCGTCTCGACCACCCCGCTCTTCCATTCCGGGACGAAGCAGATCTTCGCTTTCAGCCTGATCCCCCTGCTCCTTCTCGTCGTCGTGCTCGTCGCCCCCCTGTTGATGCGGCGCAACGGCAACGGACGGCTGGCGCGATTGGGAGCGGCCGTCCACCGGGCGCTGGTGCAGATCAGGGCCGGTCTCGTCGTCTTCCGCGACCCTCGCCACGGCTCGGCTGCGGCGGCGGCTCAGCTCGGGGCGTGGGCGATCCAGCTCGCCGCCTGCTGGGCGCTGCTCTACGCGCTGGGGCTGGATGGCAAGGCGGGAATCGGCGCCGCCGCTGCGGTTCTCTTCGCGGTCAACGTCACGGCGGTGGTTCCGGCCACGCCCTCCAATATCGGCGTCTTCCAGCTGGCCGTGATCAGCGTCCTGCACACCGGCTTCGGGGTCAGCAAGGCCGATGCCCTCGCCTATGGCGTGATCCTGCAGGCGGTGGAGATCGCCACCGCCGTCGCTCTCGGCCTGCCGGCTCTGGTCCGGGAGGGGCTGACCTGGAAAGACCTGCGGGTCCAGGCACTCTCGATGACCCCGGTCCGGCTCGAGCCGAAGCCGCGCGCGCGCTCGAAACCGGCAAACCGAGAGAGCGTCATTTAGGAGACTTTCCGCCCGAGCATTAAAAAACTCCTTTGTACTCTATTAGGATCGCGAGAGGAGGCGTGCCGCCACCGGTCCCAGGCAGGCACTCTCAGATACGGGGAGGCGTGAGGCCGGCGCCGAGTTCCATCCGCGGCAGCCGGTCCCCTTCCCGTCCGGCCCATTTCTTCATAGCCGGATCGACAAGGTTCCTTGACCCGTCCACAGTAATGTGCATAGAGTCGAGCATTCGGCCAACACTCACGCGAACTGGGGGAAGGGAGCCGTGAGATACGACTCAGCAGTGCTGGAGAGGGTCGCGCAGCGCTTCCGGCGCGATATGTGGGACTCGGTAGTTCCGGAAGCAATTTCCGAATCAGGGGTTGAAGTCGAGAGGTTCGGCCCGGTGCAGGCGACCGCCTTCGGCGATCTGCCCGAGGTGCCTCTGTTGCAACAGATCCAGGGGGCGGCGGAGCCCGGCGCGATCGGCGACGGCCATCTCGCCGCGGCGGTCGAATGGATGCGGGCGCGCGAAGTCGACTACCGGATCCCGGTGGCCGGCGGCAGGCCCGGTGCCGAGGAGGCGGAAGCCTGGCTCGGCGATCGTGGCTACGAGCGAGGTGGGGGCTGGGTGAAACTGGTCCGCGACGGCTCGGCGCCGGATTTCCTCGTCGATCCGGGCATCGTGGTCTACCACCTGGGAGAAGACGAAGCCGAAGGCGAAGGGCTGAGCACGATCGCCGCCGAAGCGCTGGAGATCCCGCTGGTGGCGGGGACGCTGTTCTTCTCGCTGCCGCAACGCGAAGGGTGGCACTGCTACACCGCTGCCCTCGGCCCGGAAGAGGTGCCCGTGTCCACCGGATCGATGCTGATCGTCGACGGCATCGCCCAGCTCGGCGCCGGGACGACCCTGGCGGAGGCACGAGGGCGCGGCTGCAACGCGGCCCTACTACACCGCCGCTTGCTCGACGCGCACCGGGCCGGCTGTCACACGGTCTTCGTCGAGGTCGGCGAATGCGACCTCGCGTCCTGGTCGTCGGTCTGTCGCAACCTGCGGCGTGCCGGCTTCGAGGAGGCCTACGAAGGCCGCAACTGGCAGCGCCCGGCGCTGCATCCGGCAAAGGTCCCGGGCAGGTTCAGCGGCTGAGCTCGGGGGCGGGGGTATCGGCCCCCTCGCCCTCGTCGCCGGAGTCCGGGTCGGACTCCGGCGGCAGCCCGCCGCCGCGGGCGGTGCCGGCGATCAGCTCGTCCGGGGTCTTGTCCGCGGGAATGAAGCCGGACTTCATCCCGAAGTAGACCGCCTGCGGGTGGTGGGCGACTATCGCCACGGTCGACTGCTCGGGCATCACCGCGTAGCCGCCCGACAGCGTCATCCCGATCGATTCGAGGTCGAGCAGGCGCCAGACCTTCTCGTGCTCGGACTGGTCGGGGCAGGCGGGGTAGCCCCACGAGTAGCGCCGCCCCTGGTCGAGGTCGACCCCTAGCTGGCGCCGAATGTCCGAGTGCAGCCACTCGGCCAGGCCCTCGGCCGACTGGACGCCGAGTCCGTGGACGTAGAGCTGCTCGGCGAACTCCCCTTCGCCCTCGAGCCGTTCGATCAGCTCGGTCACCTGCGGTCCGACGGTGACGCCCTGGAGGGCGACGACGTCGCGTTCGCCCGACTCGAGCGGGCGGTAGAAGTCGGCGAGGCAGATGCGGTCGTGCTTCGGCTGGCGCGGGAACACGAGTCGCTCCAGCTCCCGCTCGGGGTCCTCGGGATCGAAGACGACCAGCTCGTTGCCGTCGGCGTTGCAGGGGAAGAAGCCGAGCTTGGCCCGTGGGTGGAGGTAGTCCTGCTCGCCCCACATCCGCTCCAGGCGGGCGGCGAAGCCCTCCTCCTCGGCGGTCCCCTCGACCAGCTCGCGCCAGGCCTCTCCCTTCACCCCGCGGCCGCCCCAGTGCAGCTTGAAGAGGACATGGCGATCGAGGTAGGGGAATACCTGTTCGAGGTCGACGTCGACCTCGCGGACGCCCCAGTAGGGCGGCGCCGGGATCGGCACGTCGGTGCGGGCGCTGGAGCGCACGCTGTCGTCGGTCGTCGGCGGCGAGTCGTCGACCACGACCGGCTTCTCGCGCAGCTGCTTGGCCTCGCCTTTGATCCGCTCGACGAGAGCCGCCCTCGCGTCGCTGTCGACCAGCGCGTCCATCGTGTCGAGGCCCTGGAAGGCGTCCTTGCAGTAGAAGACGCCGGGCTCGTAGACCTCGTCCGACTCTTTGCCCTTCGGGTAGAGCGTGCGGCGGCCGAAGTCGCGGTTGATCGCCGCCCCGCCGATCAGCACCGGGAAGTCGAGACCGCGCTGGTGCAGCTCGGCGACGCAGGTCGGCATCTGCTTCGAGGTCGAGACGAGCAGCGCCGAGAGGCCGATCGCGTCGGCCTCGTTCTCGACCGCGGCCTCGATGATCGTGTCGACCGGGACCTGCTTGCCGAGGTCGATCACCGTGTAGCCGTTGTTGGTCAGGATCGTGTTGACGAGCGACTTCCCGATGTCGTGGACGTCGCCGAAGACGGTCGCGATCACGACCTTGCCCTTGGTGTGGCCGTCGATCCGGTCGAGGTAGTTCTCCAGCTGGGCCACCGCCCGCTTCATCACTTCCGCCGACTGCAGGACGAAGGGCAGGATCAGTTCGCCGGCGCCGAATTTGTCGCCGACCTCCTTCATCGCCGGCAGCAGCACCTCGTTGAGAGTCGGGACGGCGCCGATCTTCTCGACCGAGCGGTCGATCCAGTCCTCGACGCCGTCCTTCTTGCGCCGCAGGATGTGCCAGTGCAGGGCCTCATCGGGCTCCATCCCGGCGGTCGGGTCCGCCGCCTCGGCCTCGGCCTCCTCGCCCTTCGACTCGAAGTGGGAGATGAAGCGCTCGAGCGCGTCGTCGCGGCGGTTGAAGACCAGGTCGTCGGTCAGCTGCCGCTCCTCCTCGGGAATCTCGCCGTAGGGGGTGATGTGGTTCGGGTTGACCATCGCCAGGTCGAGGCCCGCCTCGACGCAGTGATGCAGGAAGACCGAGTTGAGCACCGCGCGGGGGCGCGGGGAGACGCCGAAGGAGACGTTGGAGACGCCGAGCGAGGTCTTGACGCCGGGGATCTCCGCCTTGATCCGGCGGATGCCCTCGATCGTCTCCACCGCCGAGGGCTTCCACTCCTCGTCGCCGGTGGTGAGGGTGAAGGTGAGGGCGTCGAAGATCAGGGCCTCGGGGTCGAGACCGTGCTCCCCGCAGGCGATGTCGCGGATCCGTTCGGCGATCTCGACCTTGCGGTCGGCGGTCTTGGCCATCCCGACCTCGTCGATCGTCAGCGCGATCAGCGCCGCGCCGTGCGCCTTGGCCAGCGGGATCACCGTGTCGGCCTTGTCGCGGCCGGCCTCGAGGTTGATCGAGTTGACGATCGCCCGGCCGGGGATCTGCTCGAGCGCGGCCTTGATCACCTCGGGCTCGGTCGAGTCGACCTGGATCGGGGCCGGTTGGGTGAGGGAGATCCGCTTCACCACCGCGGTCATCTGCTCGTCCTCGTCCTGGCGCTCGGTCAGGGCGACGCAGGTGTCGAGCACGTGGGCGCCGCCTTCGACCTGGTCTTCGGCGACCTGCACGAGGCCGTCGTAGTCGTCGGCCAGGAGAAGTTCCTTGGCCTTTTTCGAGCCCTGCGAGTTGACCCGCTCGCCGACCAGCGTCGGCCGCGGCTCCTGGACCAGCGGGGTGGAGGTCATCATCGAGGAGACTTCGATCTGCCCTGGCGCCGGCCGCTCGCCCGGAGTGCGGCCGTTGACGCGCTCGCGGATCGCGGCGATGTGCTCGGGCGTGGTGCCGCAGCAGCCGCCGACGATGCCGACGCCGTAGCGCTCGACGAACTCGCCCAGCGTCGCGGCCAGCGGGCCGGGCTCTTCGGGGAAGATCGTCTCCCCGTCGGGGCCCTGCAGCGGCAGGCCGGCGTTGGGAATGCAGTGGACGGGCAGCGGGCTGGTCTCGCCGAGGAAGCGGATCGCGTCGCGCATGTCCTCCGGGCCGGTCGAGCAGTTGAGTCCGATCACGTCGACGTCGAGCGCGTTCAGCGTCGTCAGCACCGCGCGGATGTCGGTGCCGAGCAGCATCTTGCCGCCATTGGGCAGCAGCGAGACGCTGCACTGGATCGGCAGCGTGCGGCCGGTCGCGGCGAACGCCTCGCGGGCGCCGAAGACCGACGCCTTGACCTCGAGGATGTCCTGCGCGGTCTCGATCATGATCAGGTCGGCGCCGCCTTCGACCAGGCCGCGCGCCTGTTCGGCGAAGACCTCGACCAGGCGGCCGAAGGAGATGTCGCCGAGGGTCGGGTCGGTCGAGGCGGGGAGGAAGCCGGTCGGCCCGATCGAGCCGGCGACGAAGCGATCCTCACCGGCCGCCTTGCGGGCGATTTCGGCGGCCTTCGTGTTGATCTCCAGCGTCTGCTCGCCGAGCCCCCACTCCTCCAGCTTCAGGCGGGAGCCCTGGAAGGTGTCGGTCTCGACCACCTCGGCGCCGGCGTCCAGCATCGAGGTATGGACGCCCTCGATCACGTCGGGCCGGTTCAGCACCAGGGCCTCGTGGCACTTTCCTTCAAGCCCGCCGTAGTCAGCCTGCGAGAGGTCGAACATCTCCAAGGTCGCGCCCATGCCGCCGTCGAAGACGACAACGCGCTCCTTGGTCGCGGCTATGTAATCCCGCTCAGCCATGAGCCATTAAAGGTACCGAGCGAGGGAGGGGCACCCGTCCCTCCGCAGCTGCCTAGCGCTTGAGACCGAATTTCCGGCGCCAGTCCCGGGCCCCGAAGAAGCGTGAAATGGGGGAGAGGAGACGCCGGCGACCCTTGGTGTAGGGGTACCAGGTGGGCTCGCGCTTGCCTGCCACGCGAGTGATCACCAGCGACTCGCTGCGGCAGAACTTCTTGATCCCCGGTTCACCGTGGCGGTAGCCGATCCCCGACTGCTTCCAGCCGCCCATCGGCACGTCGGTCGCGAAGTAGTTGACGAGGACGTCGTTGACGTTGATCGCCCCGCACTCGACCCGGCGCGCGACCTGCTCGGCCCGCTCGCGCTCGCCGAAAACGGAGCCGGAGAGGCCGTAGGGAGTGTCGTTGGCCAGCCGGATCGCCTCCTCGGCGTCGCGCACCTTCATCACCCCGACCACGGGGCCGAAGGTCTCGTCCCGCATCACCTTCATCGAGTGGTCGACGTCGACCAGGACCGTCGGCTCGAAGTAGTCGCCCGGGCCCTCGACCCGCTTGCCGCCGGTCAGCGCCCTCGCGCCGGAGGCGAGCGCGTCGGAGACGTGGTCCTCGACGATCGCACTCTGCCGCGGCGAGGTCATCGCGCCGACGTCCTTCGGGTCGGACGCGGTGTCGGAGCCCTGTCGCAGCTTGTTCACCTCGGCGGTGAGCTTGGCGAGGAACTCGTCGTAGGCGGGCTCCTCGACGTAGATCCGCTCCACCGACATGCAGATCTGGCCTGAGTTCATCATCCCGCCCCAGGCCGCGGCGTTGGCGGCGCGGTCGAGGTCGGCGTCGTCGAGGACGATCATCGGGTCCTTGCCGCCGAGCTCGAGGCTGACCGGGGTCAGCGTCTCCGCTGCCCGGGCCATCACCTTGCGGCCGGTCCGGTCGGAGCCGGTGAACTGGATGAAGTCGACTTCGTCGACCAGGGCGCCACCGGTTTCGCCGATTCCCTGGACGCAGTCGAAGACGTCGGGCCCGCCGATCTCCTGCTTCCACGCCTCGACCACCTCGGCCAGGCCCAGGGGGGTGAACTCGGAGGGCTTGACGACGACCGCGGCACCGGCCTGGAGAGCGGGGATCGCGTCGCCGAGAGAGAGGATCAGGGGGAAGTTCCAGGGGCTGATGATGCCGACCACCTGGTGAGGCCGGTACTGGACCCGGAGCTTCTTGGCGGCGAGCAGCGGGGTGTGGGGGCGGATGCTCTCCTCGCCGATGTAGCCGGCCGCCTTGGAGCCGTAGAAGTTGATCAGGTCAGCCAGGTAAGCCGGCTCGTTGGAGGCGTCGGCGCGGACCTTGCCGGTCTCGGCCTGCATCGTGTCCAGCACCCGCTCTTCGTTGTCGAGCAGCCAGTCGCGCAGCTTGCCGAGCCAGTGGTAGCGGCCCTCGATCCCCATCGCCTCCCACTCGGGCTGATTGGCACGGACGCGAGCGACCTTCTCGGCGACCGCCGCGGGCGAGTCGACGGGAATCGACCTGATCAGTTGACCCGTCGCCGGGTTGTGGACCTCGATCGTCTCCTGTGCCGGCGTCGACACGCCATTGCTCTCGGTGCTCTTGGCAACCGTTCCGCTCTCCACCACTGCTCCCTTCGCCCGTTTGGCTGGTCAGCCAAACTGTAGCGGCGATCTCAGAGCTGGGCGGCGAGTAGAGCTGCAATCAGGCCCAAGATGCCGGTGAGCACCGCTCCGATGAGACCGAAGCAGACCTGCATCGTCCGGTTGACGCCTTTGATCTCGGCCTTGACTTCGCCGAGCCCTTCGCGAACCTCACCGATTTCCTTCTGGACTTCGACCATCCCGGCTCGCAATGCCCCGGTCTCGGCTTTCAATGCGCCCGACTCCGCTTTCAGCTCGGCTCGCAGTTCGCGGAACCCTTCGTCGGTTCGGTTCGCCAGGCCGTCGAGGCGCTGGTCCGTCTGATTCCTATCTGGGGTCATCACGACCATGAAACCAAGTGTAGACAAAAAGATGCTACATGTTGCGCGCGGAAAGTGAAATCTTCCGCGCGTCAGCGGGGGGCAAGCCGGTACACGGGACCTTCGAGCGAGGTCACGTAGAGCCGCTTTTTCTGGTCTTCGCCGAAGGAGCTCGGGCTCTCGACGCTCAGTCCCAGCTTGCGGTCGCCGCTGGCTCGTTTCAGATGCGGGACGAGTGAGCGCAGCTGGCCCTCGCAGAGGTCGGCGTAGACGTAGCGGCCACGCAGGCTTGGCAGGCGCGGGTCCTGGACGACGTAGCCGCCGATGATCGAGCAGCTGTTGCCGCGGCTGTGCGGGTAGTCGAGGATCGGTTTGATCGTGCCGCCGGGGTCGGAGGTGCCGCTGTTCTCGTCTTCGTACTTGTCGAACCCCTCGAAGGCGTCCCAGCCGAAGTTCGCCCCCTTCGCCCTGGCGACCGTCGTGTAGTCGAGCTCCTCGAACTCGTTCTGGCCGACGTCGCCGATCGCGATCCGCGGCTGGCCGTGGGTCGTGTCGAAGGAAAAACGGAAGGGGTTACGCAGGCCGGTGCTGTAGATCTCGTCGCGCCCCGGCTTGCCGACGAAGGGGTTGCTGGACGGAACCGAGTAGGGCTTGCCGCCGCGAGCGCGCGGGTCGATCCTCAGCAGCTTGCCCAGCAGCACGTCCTTGTTCTGGGCGTTGTTGGGCGGATCGCCGCCGGAGCCGCCGTCGCCGGTTCCGAAGAAGAGCAGGTTGCCGAGGAAGTGCAGGTCGCCGCCGTTGTGGTTGGCGTTGACCGGGTGGGGGATCGTGATTACCGGTCGACGCGTACCGAAGGCCGCCCGCGTTGCGCTGCGGCGGCGGAACTCGTCGACTTGGATCGCCCCTGACCCGTCGGTGTAATAGACGTAGAAGCGCTTGCTTCGCGCGTAGTCGGGCGCGAAGGCGAGCGAGAGCAGGCCGCGCTCGCCGCCGTAGTCGACCAGGCCGCGGATGTCGAGGAACTCCCCTGCGCGCTTGCCCCCTTTCAGGACCTGGATCCGCCCTTCCTGTTCGACGACGAAGAGCAGATCGGGGAACCCGGGGGCGCCGGTCACTCCGACCGGGCTGTCGAAGGATCCGACCTGCTTCAGGGCAACGCCCTGCTTGGCGCGCGCCGCCTCCCCGGTTTGAGAGGCCTGCCGCGGGGCGGTCTGGTCCTGGTCGCTGGCCGAGCCGCAGGCGGGCAGTGCCAGGGTCAGCGCGACCGCCAGCGCGGCTGCCGTTTTCGAAGCCCTACTTGCCCTTCTCGATTTCAACGACTTCGCCGCTGTCGGTGACTTCGGTTTCCGGCAGCTCGTTGGAGATGGTGGTGGCGAAGGAGCCGCCGGGAGTCGCCCCGCCGTCGGTCACCGCCTTCGCCTTGCCGCCCAGGCCGGCGTCGACGCTGTACAGCAGGTCGAACTGGCCGGCGCGGACGGCGCTCAGCTTCCAGACGGCCTTCGTCGTCTCGCCGGGCTTCAGTGGCCCGAAGGCGAAGGTCTTGCGGCTCGAGGTCGAGGCGCCGCCGGGGTCCGAGGAGCCGTACAGGCGCGGGTAGGTCGCCGACAGCACCCACACCGGCCGTTCCGGCTGGGCCAGTTCCTTCTGCGAGTCGTTGACGCCAAACGGCAGCGGCGAGGATTCGCCCGCTTCGCCGGCGATCGTGAAGCTGACGCTGAGCGCCGGAACGGTCCGCTTGCCGGTGTTGCGGATCCCCAGCTGAAGCAGCGAGGTCTGGCCGAGCTGCTGGGAGGTGGGGAAGTTCGCTTCCGTCACCTTCACCCGGAACTTGCCTTCCGGTTCGTTCGCATCGCCGGAGGACTCGCCCCCGCCGCAGGCGCCGAGCAGCGCCGCCACCGCCAGCGCGGCGAATCCGGTCGCGATGGCTTGGAGGCGGGCGTTCCGGGAATGTCGTCCGGTCCCCCGCAAAGCGGCCCGAACATAGCATGGGGTTTGGCCGCTTTTGGGGGTATTTCCCGCCCCGCCGGGGGGTTAGCCGGATCTCAACACGCGGCTAACGGTTGGGGTACCTCCATCCCCTAGACTCCCGCCAACCGGGTGGAATGCCGCACGCTGCGGCACGCCCGGATGGAGGAGCAGATGGTCGGATCCGCGGTCAACAGGGCATTCTTGCCCGCTAAGTCGCTGTTCGAACAGGTGGGGGAGATGATGATCCTCACCGCTCGCACGATCGTTTCCGCGGTCAAGCCTCCGTATCCCTACGGCGAGGAGTTCATTGGCCAGTTCCTCTTCGCCCTGCAGCTCTGCTGGTTCCCGCTGCTGGTCTCAACCGTGGCCTTCGGCTTCGGCGCGCCGGGATTGCAGGCCGCCAACTTCCTTTCCCTGTTCGGCGCCCTCGACCGGCTCGGTGGCTTCTTCGTCCTCGCCTCGATCCGAGAGTTCGCACCGTTCGTGACCGCCGTCGTCGTCGCCGGCGTCGCCGGCACCGCGATCACCGCCGACCTCGGCGCCCGCAAGATCCGCGAGGAGCTCGACGCCCTGCAGGTGCTGGGCGTCGACCCGATCAAGAACCTGGTCGTGCCGCGCTTCCTGGCGCTGATGCTGATCACCGGCCTGCTCGACATCTACGCGCTGGTCTTCGGGATCAGCGGCGGCATCCTCACCGAGATCCTCTACAACCAGCCGCTCGGCGGCTTCTTCGCCACCCTCTTCTCCAACGCCTCGATCACCGACCTCTGGGGCTCGGTGATCAAGTGCACCCTGTTCGGCGCGCTGATCGCGGTCGTCTGCTCCTACAAAGGGATGACCGCCTCCGGCGGTGCCGCCGGGGTCGGTCGCGCCGTCAACGAGGCCGTCGTCATCTCCTTCATGGGCGTCTTCGCCTTCAACTACGTCTTCACCCAGACCCTGCTCGCCACCAACCCGGAGCTGCAGACGATCCGGTGAACGCCTGGCTGGAAATCCCGCGCAGCTGGCTCGACTCGGCCGGCGAGATCGCCCGCTTCGGCTCGCGCGTCGCCGGCCTCGTCTACTCGGGCCGCGTCCTCCGCTTCTTCGGCGAGAGCCTCCGCCAGGCCGGGATCCTGGTCCTCGGCTCGGCCCTGATCATCTGGGGGCTGGTCTTCACCCTCGGCCTGCAGTGCGGGATCGAGGGGGCCTACCTTCTGCGCGCCCAGGGCGCCCCCGCCTACGCCGGTGTCTTCTCCGCCTGGTGCGACCTGCGCGAGATCATGCCCTACGCCTTCGGCTACATGCTCGCGGCCAAGGTCGGGACCGGGATCGTCGCCGAGCTGGGAGCGATGCGGATCTCCGACGAGATCGACGCCCTCGAGGTGATGGGCGTGCCGCCCGTCACCTTCCTCTGCGCGACTCGCCTGCTCGCCGCCTGGATCGCCTTCCCCTTCATGTACCTGGTCGGGATCGGGATCATGTACCTGGCCAGCTACCTCGCCGTCGTCGAGCAGATCGGCGACGTCTCCTCGGGTGGCTACCTGCTGATCTTCTGGATGTTCCAGAACCCGCCCGACCTGATCTTCAGCTTGATCAAGGGAATGGTGATGGCGACCGCGATCGTGCTGGTCGGCTGCTACTACGGGTACACCGCCGCGGGCGGGCCCGTCGGGGTGGGGACCGCGACGGCGAAGTCGATGGTCCTCAACATCGTCTTAGTCCACATCATCGGGATGCTCGGGACCCTGGTCTTCTGGGGTGCCAACCCACGCGCGCCAATAGGAGGCTGAGGTGTCGATCGAAGAAGAGAACCGCCAGTCCGCAGAGGAGGCTCGCCGCGAAGAAGAGGAGCTGCGGGACGAGGCTGCCTCGAGTGCCGAAGCGCCGCCCGAGGTTGTCGCGGACGCCGACCGCGGCGCCGCAGAGCACCCACAGAGCGCTACCAGCGAAGGGCCTTACGTGAGCGAGGACGGCGCCGTGATGGGCCGCGACTTCGTTATCCCCGGGGTCAACCCGACCGACCACGACCCCTACAAATTCCACACCGGGACCAAGCGCGACCACGGCGGCGAGGACGCGATCGAGATCATCGACCTGGTCAAACAGTTCGGCCGCGCGCGCATCCTCAACGGCCTCAACCTCGGCCTGCCCGAGGACCAGGTCTCGATGGTGCTCGGTCCCTCCGGAACCGGCAAGAGCGTGCTGATCAAGCACATCGTCGGGCTGCTCTACCCCGACTCGGGCGACGTGCTCGTCCACGGCGAGTCGATCCCGAACATGACCGACGACGAGCTTTTCGACGTGCGGAAAAAGTTCGGCCTGCTGTTTCAGGACGGGGCGCTGTTCGGCTCGATGAACATCTACGACAACGTCGCCTTCCCGCTGCGGCAGCACACCGACAAAAGCGAGGAAGAGATCGGCGAGATCGTCAACCGGCGCCTCAAAGAGGTCGGCCTCACCGAGGCGACCTACAAGATGCCGAACGAGCTCTCCGGCGGGATGCGCAAGCGCGCCGGCTTCGCCCGGGCGCTGGTCCTCGACCCGGCGATCGTGATGTTCGACGAGCCCGATTCCGGTCTCGACCCGGTGCGGACGGCGCTGCTCTGTGAGCTGATCCGCGAGGTCCACGCCGAGAACGGCGGCTGCTACCTGGTGATCAGCCACGACCTCGGCACCGCGCGCCGGATCGCCGACTTCATCGCGGTCCTCTGGAGCGGCAAGATCGTCGAGTCGGGCCCGAAAGAGGAACTGTTCGACTCCAGCAACCCGTTCGTCAGCCAGTTCCTCAACGCTGACGTCACCGGGCCGCTCTCGATGGATTAAGGCTTGGGCGCGGGAGACCGGTTCGGGCGCGTCGCGGCGTGGGCGGCGCGGCACGCCCGCCCGCTGATCGCCGTCAGCGTCACGCTGGCGATCGTCGCCACGATCGGCGCCACCCGTCTGCCGACCGACGCCGGCGTCGACACCCTCGTCGACCCCGGCTCGGCCACCGCCGAGGCGACGCGGCAGGTGCGCGAGGACTTCGGCGAAGAACCGGTCGTCGTCCTGGTCAAGGGCGAACTGCCCGAACTGCTCCTCGGCGACGACCTCTTCCGCCTGCTGCGGCTCGAGGGCTGCTTGGCGGGCAAGGTGCCGGAGGGGGCGGAGCCGATCCCCGGCCCGTGCGCCCAGCTCGCCGAGATGGAAGCGGTCGAGTTCCTCACCGGGCCGGCGACCTTCCTCAACGAGTCGGTCGTCCAGATCGACAACCAGCTGCGGCGGCTGGCCGAAAACGTCCCCGCCGACCGCTTCCGCGAATACCTGCTGTCGGTCGCGACCAAGTACGGGATCACCAGCGTCCCCAGTATCACCAACGAAGACTTCGTCTCCACCGTCGTCTTCGACTTCTCCCGGCCGCGGGGCACGCCCAAGGCCCGCCTGTCCTATCTCTTTCCCAATGCCAAGTCGGCCCAGATCGTCATCCGCCTGCGCCCGGACCTGTCCGATGCCGACCGCCACCGCGCGATCGGCCTGATCGAAGCCGCGGTCGAGGACACGACCCGGCGGGCGGCCTGCAAGGAGGAAGGCCAGCCCGCACCGTGCTTCGAGCTGGAAAAGGGCAGCTACGTCGTCTCCGGCGCCCCGGTGGTGATCGACGGCGTCTCCCGGGCTCTGAAGGACGCCCTGCTGGTCCTCTTCGCGGTAGCCGTGATTGTGATGGCGCTCGTCCTGCTGCTCGTCTTCCGCTCACGCTGGCGGTTGCTGCCGCTCGGCATAGGGCTCGCTGCCACGGCACTCACCTTCGGACTCCTGGCCCTCGTCGGCGGGTCGCTGACGATGGCCTCGATAGCCGCCCTCCCGATTCTCATCGGCCTCGCCGTCGACTACGTCATCCAGTTTCAGGCTCGCTTCAACGAGACCGGATCGGTCGAGAAGGCGGCCTCTCGCAGTGGCCCCACCATCGGCGCCGCCTGTCTGGCGACCATCGCCGGCTTCCTCGCACTGCAGCTTTCGCCGATCCCGATGGTTCGGGGGTTCGGTTGGATCTTGATTCTTGGCGTCGCCGTTGCCTTCGGCCTCGCGCTGACGGCAGGGCCGGCGATCCTCACGTTCCTCGCGCGGGTGGCGGGGGAGGGGGATGCCGAGCATCCAGCGCAGGCATCCCCCTCCCCCGACAGGACCCGCGCGCCAGCACGCCTACTGTCGCTGGCCCTCGAGTACCCCGTGGCTGTAATCGCAGTTGGAATAGGCCTGGCCATCATGGGATGGGCAGCGGGGACCCGCGTCGAAACGGTCTCCGACATTCGCGAGCTGGCACCGCAGAGCATCGAGGCAGTCGAGGGGCTGAACGAGTTGCAGGAGACGACCGGGGTGTCCGGGGAGCTGGACGTGAGCATCGAAGCGGAGGATCTGACGGATCCCGAGGTCATCGAGTGGATGGCCAGGTTCAAGAAGCGGGTTTTGGAGGCAAACGGGTTCGGCGGCGAAGAACCGAGTTGCCTGAACGCCGAACTGTGCCCGGGGCCGGCGTTGTCCGATTTCCTCGTGCGCGGCGGGGAAACGCCTACCGCGGAGCGAATCGAGGCGACGCTGGCGGCGCTGTCGCCGTACGCGCTGCGGCAGGTCGCGCCGATCGATCCCGCGACCGGTGAAGTCGGAAGCAAGGCGCTGATCTCGTTCGGGATCCGGGCGCAGTCTCTGGACGATCAGCAGGAGCTGGTGGAGAGAGTTCGGGACGAGATCGGGGAGCCACCCGAGGGAGTCGAAGTGCAGCTGGCGGGACTCTCCGTAATCGCTGCCGAATCGGCTGGGGACCTGTCGAGCAGCCGCTACTGGCTGACCCTGGCGGGGATCGTGCTCGTCGGTCTCGCGCTGCTGCTGATCTACCGCTCCTGGCTCCGCGCGTTCGTGCCGTTGGTTCCGACTGTCCTCGCCACCGGCTGGGCCTCGCTGCTGCTGTGGATCACCGGCATTCCGCTCAACCCGATGTCCGCCGCGCTGGGGGCGCTGACGATCGCGATTGCCACCGAGTTCGGGGTGCTGCTGGTCGGGCGCTTCCACGAGGAGCGCGGCGGCGGCGCCGACGTCGAGGGCGCCCTGCAGCGGGCCTACTCGCGGACCGGTGCTGCCGTCCTCGCTTCGGGCGCGACCGCGATCGCCGGTTTCGCCGTACTCGTCGCCAGCGACGTGCGCATGCTGCGTGACTTCGGCTTCGTCACCGTCATCGACCTCTCGGCCGCCCTGGTCGGGGTCCTGCTGGTCCTGCCGGCGACGCTGCTGTTGCTGGAGGAGCGGCGATGAGAGACCGCTACACGCTCGCCGTCGGCCTCCTCTTCCTGGGGATCATCGTCGTCGCCACGATCAGCACGATCGACGGCGACGGGGGAGGGGAAACGCTCGGGCTCGGCCGTCTTCCGGCTCGCTGGTCGCTGCCGCAGTTCGCGGTTCCGGCGGCGGCGGGGGAGCTGGAAGGCGACGCCAACGTCGCCCAGGACGACTGCGAAACCTCGGCGATCCCCTGCCCGGAGGAAGCGCGGCGCACCCCCGCCTGTCGTGTGGATCTGCCGGAAGCGATCCGGGTCTGCGACCTCTTCGACCGGCCCCTGGTGATCTCGTTCTGGTTCACCAAAGGCGGCGACGAGTGCGTTCAGCAACAGGATCTGGTCGAGCGTGCCTACCGGCGCTACCGTGGACGGGTGGCGTTTCTCTCGCTCGACATCCGCGACGACCGCGACACGGTGAGGGAGTTGATCCGCCAGCGGGATTGGACGATGCCGGTCGGCTACGACCGTGACGGCGCCGTCGGCAGCCTCTATGGCGTCGGCATCTGTCCCACCTTCGCCTACGTCTATCCGGGGGGGACGCTGGAGAGCGCCGGGGTCGGAGAGCTGACCCTCTCCCAGCTGAGCGAGCGCGTCGACCGGCTCCTGGCGGCGACCGCCAAGGCGGAAGCGGGCTGAGATGCCGGCCGGGGCAGCCGACCGGCGGATGGGTTGGGTTCCGGCCCCGCAGCAGGGGTGGGTCGCTCCCCACATCGCCTCCGAGTTCCCCGGCCTCGGCATCGCCTGGGTCGAGGTGGACGCCAAGCCCGGTCGCAGCCCGGAGCCGGTGCGCCGGCGCCTGCGCGACCTCTCCGACCGCACCTACGGCTCGCAGGCGATCCGCCTGCGGGAACGTCCGATCCCATGGGCCTACCGGGTCTTCTTCCGTCAGATCGGCCTCGACCCGGACCGCACCCGCACCCCCGTGGAGCAGCTCACCCTCGACCGGCTCCACGACGGCGGCTTCCGCAGTCACGGACTGCCAACCGACGCGCTCAACGTCGCGATCGTCGAGACCGGCGTGGCGCTGCGCGCCTTCGACGCCGATGCTTTCGAGGGCCGTCTCTGCATCCGCGACACCGCGCCGGGGGAGTCGCTCGCCGGCCAGACGGCCGAGCTGGCGAAGGGGACGCTGGCGATCGCCGACGAGGCGCGGCCGGTCGCGATGCTCTTCGGCCCGGCGGCGGAGGGCCTCGGCGTCGGGAAGGGGACGCGCCGCATCGCCATCGCCGCCGTCCAGGTGAAGGGAGTTCCCCAGATCGCCGTCGAGGAGGCGCTCTGGATGGCCGCCTCGACTCTGGAGGCGGCATGACTACACTTTCGGGGATGCCTCGTCTACTCGATCAGACGCTGCCAAGACCTGGCGTCGCGGTCGACGAGCGTGAGGCTCGGCTCCAGCTGCGCCGCCAGATCGCCCGGCTCGAGGCCGAGCTCGGCGCGCTGTTCGGCGAGGCGTTCGGTCACGCCGAGGTGCCGCACCGGATCGACTCCATCGCCGCCGCCCCCCGGGTCCTCGACCTGGGCGAGCTCGAGGTGATCCGCGACCGCCTCGCGGACCGCGTAGCCGAGGCGCGCGCCGCCCTTGTCGAGCGGAAGCGGGTCGAGGACGAGAACCGTGAGCTCGTCGAGCGGATGCTCGCCGCCCCGCAGGACTTCAAGTGGGTGCGGGTCTCGAGGCAGGACCTCGGGCTGCACGGCTGCGGCCACTGGCACTCGCGCCCCCGGCTCGGCCCGATCGGCATGCTTATGGGCTGGTGGCGGGTCAAGGTCTCCTCCGGATGTCCCTTAGCCGGGCGGCTCGAGGCCGTTGACCGAAAAGACCCGGCCCGCCAAGCGGGTCACCGCACCTGACGAGAGACCGCCGGCCCCCTGGGGAAACGCGCCGCTGGCCGAGCTGGTGATCCTGGCCGGGATCATCTCCCTGGCGATCGGGGTCTTCGGCGGCAGCCCGACGGCGATCGCCCTCGGGGTCGCTCTCGCCGGCCTCGGCGGGATGGAGGTGGCGATCCGCGAGCACCTGGCCGGCTACCGCTCCCACACCACCCTCCTAGCCGGCTTCGCCTTCGTCCTAACCACCGGCCTCGTCTTCTACGCCCTCGGAACGATCCTCGCGGTAGCCCTAGCGATCGGCGCCCTAGTCTTCGCCATCGTCTTCTACCTGGCCCGCCGAGCCTTCCAACGAGCCTCAGGCGGCCTCAGCTACAAAATAGGAGGCTTCCGCACCTAGGACTGCCCACACCGCCACCTTGCAACCCGAGTGGGTGGCGCAGGCGGGCGCGGACGAGGTACCGAGCATCCAGCGCAGGTGCCTCGTCCGCGCCCCCACCAACGAGCTGACCAGCTAAACGGCCAACGCTTCAGGGCTGGCCGCACCGGAAGTGCGCCCGGTCAGCTCCGAAGCCAGCATCCGCCGCTGCCGGGACGTCAGCGTCCCCAACTGCTTGTTCTCGTTCAGCGAGAGCGGCATGAGGAATTTACGCGCCCGGGTTCGACCCCAACGCCGCTGGCTGGTGAGCAGCTCGGCGATGGTCATGCTCTCGGTCTCCCATGGACAGTCGCGAACCACCTCCGCGGCATCGACGTCGCCCCGCGCGATCGCGCGCTTCAGCTCGGCCCGGGCCAGTCGCACCATGTTGGCTCGTTCCAGCGCCCTCATGTGTTGCGGGGCCTCGGTTGAGGCGATGGTCTTTGCGGGTGCCGTTGAGGCAGCTTCCACTGGGACTCCTCCCTTCAAGGAATCGATTTACTCGGGGGTATTAGGCGTCCGAGGGGATCACTGCCGGGCGAATCCAACCGGACAAATCTCTCGCCTTCCCAAACTTCCCGTGAGGGCCGTTTCGGCGAGGAGGCCAAGCTACGTCTTCGAGGTACCGGGCGTCAAGCCGGCTGCACCACATTGGCGTCCGACCCATTCGCTAAGAGCAACAATTTCGGCCCATCGGCCCGCTTGTCCGATTCTGGACAAGCCTGAAACTCCCCCTGCCGGGGGATGTCAAGAACTCGTTACCCGCCGGTTAGGCGCGGGGAAGGTCCGGGAAGTCCGCGATCACCCGGGCGATGGTGCCGAGGGCGCCGTCCAGATGCTCGCGCTCGTGGGTCGCCATCAGGCTGGTCCGCAGCAGCGCCCCGCCGGGCGGGACCGCGGGGTGGATCGCGACGTTGGTGTAGACGCCGGCGTCGAACAGCGCCTTCCAGAGCAGCACCGCCTGCCAGTCGTCGCCGACCATCACCGGGACCACCGGGGTGGTGGCGACGCTGCCGTCGGCAAGGGTGCCGGGCTCGATCACCTTCAGCCCCAGGTGCCACAGGCCCTCGCGCAGGTACTCGGCGTTGTCGAGCAGCCGCCGGAACAGCTCGGGGCCCTCGGCGCGGATCACCCGCAGCGCCCCCAGTGCCGCACCCACCGCCGCCGGCACCGCCGAGGCGCTGAAGACGAACGATCGGGAGGAGATCCTCAGGTACTCGATCACATCGGCCGGGCCAGCGATGAACCCACCGCAGGAGGCGAGGCTCTTGGAGAAGGTCCCCATCCGCAGGTCGACCTGGTCCTCGAGCCCGAACAGCTCGCAGGCGCCGGCGCCGCGGGCGCCGAGCACCCCCGCCCCGTGCGCCTCGTCGACCATCAGCCGCGCCCCGTGGGCCCGGCACAGCTCGACTATGCGAGGCAGGTCGCATACGTCGCCCTCCATCGAGAAGACGCCGTCGACGATCACCAGGACGCCGCCGCCGTCCTCCGCGGCGCGCGCCAGCATCTTCTCCAGCTTGTCCATCCGGTTGTGGCGGAAGGGACGCAGCTTGGCTCCGGAGAGGCGGCAGCCGTCGAGGATCGAGGCGTGGTCGCCGGAGTCGCAGATCACCGTGTCGCCGGGGCCGAGGATGGTGCCGATGCAGCCGACGTTCGACTGGTAGCCGGTGGTGTAGACGATCGCGTCCTCGGTCCGCATCCATTCCGCCAGCTCGCGCTCGAGGTCGAGGTGCAGCGGGGTCGTCCCGTTCAGCAGGCGCGAGCCGGTGACGCCGGTCCCGTAGGTCTCCAGCGCCTCGCGCGCCGCCTCCTTGACCCGCTCGTCGCCGGTCAGCCCCAGGTAGTTGTTGGAGCCGAGCATGATCGTCTCCCGGCCCTCCATCTCGACCACCGGGCCGGCCTGCGAGGTCAGCAGGCGGAAGTAGGGGAGGAGGTCGTGCTCCTTGGCGGCTTCGAGCTGCTCGAGGCGGTCGTGGCTGCGCGCCTTCTCGAAGACGTCGACCGGAGCCTTCGCGGTCTCGCTCATCGCCCCAGAGTGTAGGTTGCGGCCCTCATGGCAAGCGTCTCGATACGGCCGGTGCGGACCCGGCGGGAGCTGAAGCGCTTCGTCAAGGTCCCGTTCGGCCTCCACCGCGACAGCGAGCAGTGGGTGGCGCCGCTGGTCTTCGAGCGGATGCAGTTCCTCGACCGCAAGAAGAACCCGTGGTTCGAGCACGGCGAGGCCGAGTTCTTCGTCGCCGAACGCGACGGCGAGCCCGTCGGGCGCATCAGCGCCCACGCCGACAGCCGCTGGGACGAGTTCCAGGGCGGCAAGGACGCGATGTTCGGCTTCTTCGAGACGGCCGAGGACGCCGAGGTCGTGCGGGCGCTGTTCGACGCCGCGACCGAGTGGGCGACCGCCCGCGGGCGAGAGCGGATCCTCGGCCCGATGGACTTCACCACCAACGACGAGATCGGGATCCTGATCGAGGGCTTCGAGCGCCAGCCGATGATCCTCGAGCCCTGGCACCCGCCCTACTACCAGCGCCTGATCGAGGCCGAGGGCTTCGCCAAGGCAATGGACGTGCTGATGTGGGAGCTGCGGATGGGGCGACTGAAGGAGGGGGAGAAGTTCGACCCCTCGATCCACGAGGCGGCAGAGAAAGCGCTGCGCGACGAAGGGATCGTGATTCGCAACATGCGCAAGCGCGAGATGGCCGCCGAGGTGCGTCGCTTCATGGACGTCTACAACGAGGCCTGGGGCGAGAACTGGGGCTTCGTGCCGATCACCGACGCCGAGGTCGAGTTCCAGGCGAAGAACCTGAAGCAGGTGCTCGACGAGGAGTGGACCTTCATGGCCGAAAAGGACGGCGAGGTCGTCGGCGCCGCGCTCACCCTGCCGGACGTCAACCAGGTGCTGGCGGGACTGAACGGGCGGCTGCTGCCCTTCGGCTGGGCCAAGTTCCTGCTCGGGAAGCGCAAGATCGACCGCCTGCGCGTCTTCGCCCTCGGCGTCAAGCACGACTATCGCCACACTGGCGTCGCCGCCGGGCTCTACCTCGAGCACATCAAGCTGGCGGCCCAGCCGGACAAGATCCACTGGGGCGAGATGGGCTGGATCCTGGAGACGAACAAGCCGATGAACCGCGCGATGGAGGGCATGGGCGGCAAAGTCGTCAAGAAGTACCGTCTTTACGAGCGTTCCCTTTAAGGCCGACCCCGGCCCGCGCTAGAGTCGCGGCGGTGGATGAGCTGCAAGTAGACGGCGAGGTGATCGCCGAAGAAGACGCCAGCCCCCAGGACGCGACCGCTCCGGTCCGGCCTCTTCCCACCGGCTACGCGGGCGAATCGGGTTCCTCCCTGCCGGTCCTGCGGCCGGAGGTGCGGACCGCCGCGATCGCGGCCGCCGGTGGAGTGCTGGCAGGTGCCGCTACGGTCGCCGCCGTCCGCGCCGTGACCGGTGCCGCCACCAAGGCGCGGACGCCGCGCCGCCTCGGCCGGCGCCGCGAACGCCAGAACGTAGTCGCCAGCCGTTCCTTTCTGGTCGATGTTCACCTCCTCGGTCGCTGAAGCGGAGGTCAGGCCTCCGTCGCCGTTCCGCCTGCCGCGCGGCAGCTCCGACCGCACCCTGCGGGTGGGGGGCGGGGTTGCCGCCCGGCTCCTCCATGTCGACGGCAGCCCGGTGCTGGTCCGCGCCTGGCAGCCGGCCGGGGGTCGGGTGCGGTTCCGCGCCGAGGCGATCGCCCCCGATCGCGTCGCCCGGCCTCCGATCGAGCTGCCTCCCTGCCCCGGCCCGGCCGGCCGCGAGCAGCTGGAGCTGGCGATCGAGCGGATGCGCAGCGCCCTCTGGGTCGACGTCGACCTCTCCGATTTCCACAGTCGTTTCCGCCGCGATCCCCTGGTCGGGCCACTGATCCGCCGCTTCCCGGGCTTTCGCCCCAAGGGACGGCCGTGGCCCTGGGAGGCGCTGGCGGCGGCGGTCGTCGGCCAACTGATCGAGGCCCGGCGGGCGGCGCTGATCGAGCGTCGCATCGCCGGCCGCTGGGGGTCGCGATTCGGGGACGGCCGCAACGCTCTGCGCGACGTCCCTGGGCCGACCGCGATCGCCGGCAGGGCGCCGGCCGAACTCGAGCAGATGGACCTGGCCGGGAAACGGGCGGTCGCGATGCGGCGCCTGGCCCGCTACGTCGCCGCCGGCCGTTGCCGGATCGAGGACTCCCGCGGCGACCCGCGCCTGCTGGCGCTGCCGCAGATCGGTCCCTGGACCGTCCAATGCCTCGGGCTCTTCGGCCGCAACGAACCCGACTCGCTGCCCGCCGGGGACCTCGCCTACGTCAAGCTGGTCGGGCGCCTGCGCGGCGAAGGGCGGCGGGCGACGATCCCCGAGGTCGAAGAGTTCTACGCGCCGTATGAGCCCTATCGGGGCCTGGTCGGCGCCCTCACCCTCGCAGGGCTCCACCGGCTGGTTTCGCAGGGGCCGCCGATGCGGCTTGCCGCCTGAGCCTTCCGGGTAGCTGCAGCGCTCAAGGCTGGCCACCTAGGGCCGATAAGCCATAAGATGCGCGAGCCTGCCGACAGGAACTGGTCTGAGCACGAGGTCAGGCGCTTCCTCGATCAGCTTGCCGCCGGGGGACACGACTTCCAGCGGCTGGTCGAGCAGTTGCCGGTGATCGTCTATTCCGCCGAGCTCGGCGAGAGGGGCCGCTGGCGCTACGTCAGCCCCCAGGTCGAGGAGATTCTCGGCTACAGGCCCGAGGACTTCATCCGCGACCCGGGCCTCTGGGCCAGCCTTCTGCACCCCGACGATCGCCAGCGCGCCCTGGCGCTGGAGACCGAGGAGCACCTCGGCAACCGGGACACGGCGCCGGCCGAATACCGGATGTTCCGGCGCGACGGAGAGGTCGTCTGGATGCACGACGAGGCGGTCCTGGAAGCAGGCGAGGATGGGATTCCCGTCTGGCACGGCGTCCTCTACGACGTCAGCGAGCGCAAGGGGACCGAGCTGGAGCTGCAGCGCGCGCTCTCCCAGCAGGCGGTGGTCGCCCGCCTCGGCGAGCGGGCGATGCAGGACAGCGACCCGCAGGAGCTGATGGAGGTCGCGACCGAGCTGATCGCCAAAGTCGACGGAGTCCACAGCGCCTGCATCTGGGAGCTGGGCCGCGACGGCCGCCGGCTCAACCTCCGCGCCGGGCTCGACGAGTCGGTCCTCGGCGGTGGCCGCCGCGTCTCCGCCTCGCGCGACTCGCACGCGGGCGCGGCGCTGGACTCGGGGACCCACGCGATCGTCTCCGACTGGGAGAGCGAGACCCGCCACACGATGCCGCCGGTGCTGCGCACCTTCGGCGCCGCCAGCAGCCTCGCGGTCGTCATCGACGGCAAGAACCGCCCCTTCGGCGTTCTTGACGTGCACGCCACCGAACCCCACCGATTCACCGCCAAGGACGTGCCCTTCGTCCAGGCCGCCGCCAACGTGCTCGCCGACGCGATCGAGCGCCACGCCGCCGACCAAGCGCTCCGCTACCGGGTCCTGCACGACTCGCTGACCGGTCTGCCGAACCGGCTCAGCTTCGTCGACGCCCTCGGCGACGCGCTCGGCAAAGCCTCGATCTCCGGGTCGCCGGTCGGGATCCTCTTTCTCGACCTCGACCACTTCAAGCTGATCAACGACAGCCTCGGCCACCACGCCGGCGACGCGCTCCTGCGGGCGGTGGCGCCGCGCCTGCGCGCCCACCTGCGGCCGGGGGACGTCGTCGCCCGCTTCGGCGGCGACGAGTTCGGGATCCTGATCGACCGCCTCGCCGACGAAGGCGAGGCGCTGGCGATCGCCGACCGCGTCGCCGCCGCCTTCAACCAGCCGTTCTCGATCGACGACGTCGACCACTTCGTCAGCGCCAGCATCGGGGTCGCCGTCGCCGCTGCCGGCGAGGAGCGGACGGTCAACGCCGAGCTGCTGATCCGCGACGCCGACGCGGCGATGTACCGGGCCAAGGAAGGCGGCCGCGCCCGCTGCGTCCTCTTCGACGCCGAGATGCGGGCCGGGGCGATGCGGCGGCTGGAGGTGGAACGGGAGTTGCGCGGCGCGCTCGAGCGCGACGAGCTGGCGCTCTACTACCAGCCGGTCGTCAACCTGCGCTCGGGCGAGATCACCGGGCTCGAGGGGCTGGTCCGCTGGCGCCATCCGGAGCGGGGCACGCTCGATCCGGCCGACTTCGTCTCGATCGCTGAGGACAGCGGCCTGATCGAGCCGATCGGCCGCTGGGTCCAGGAGCGCGCCTGCCGCCAGGCGCTCGAGTGGCACCAGCTGCGTCCCGATTCACGCCCCTTCGACGTCGCCGTCAACCTCTCCGCCCGCCAGGTCGCCCACCGCGACCTGCCGGCGACGGTCGAGGAGATCATCGCCCGCACCGGCCTCGACCCGGTCCACCTCCGCCTCGAGATCACCGAGAGCGTCCTGGTCGAGGAGTCGGCGACGGCGATCTCCTCGCTGCACGCGCTGAACGAGCTCGGGGTGCGCCTCGTGCTCGACGACTTCGGCACCGGCTACTCCTCGCTCGCCTACCTCAACCGCTTCCCCTTCCACGCCTTGAAGATCGACCGCTCGTTCGTCGACGCCCTGGGCATCGAGCAGGAGCCGACGGCGATCGTCGAGGCGATCATCGGCATGGCGCGAGCCCTCTCGCTGGAGGTGATCGCCGAGGGCGTGGAGAACGAGGTGCAGCTGGCGGAGCTGAAACGGCTCGGTTGCGACTACGCGCAGGGCCACCTCTTCCACCCGGCGATGCCCGAGCGCGAGGTCAGCCGCTTGATTGCCGAAGGCGCCCTCGGCTATTCGGGGATTTCGCCCGAGGGCAGGTAGCCGTTGTCGAGCAGTTCGCTCGTCTGCGGCAGCGATTCGATCAGGCCGTTGTCCCGCATCCAACCGGCGAAGGTCGCCCACTCCTCCGGGTCCATGTAGCCGTAGGGCTGCCCCTCGGTTCGGGCTCCCAGCAGCGGCAGCGTCGCTTTCACCTCGGCCGCGGTGAGTTTCGGTTCCAGGTCCGGGTTGGCTTCGGCGATCGCCGCGGTCGCGGCGCCCGGCTGCGCCACAGCCGCCTCGGTGCCGCGCTCCAGCGCGGCGAGGAAGAGGCGGAACTTCTCCGGGTCCTCTTCCAGGCTCTGGCGGCGGGCGACCAGGACCAGCTCGTCGTAGGTGGGGACTCCGAGCTGGTCGACCGGGGTCACCACCGGCGCTTTGCCGCGCTCGCGCAGGTCGACCCCCTCGACGTTGAGGAAGCCGCCGAGCATCGCCTGGGCCGAGCCGCCGACCAGGGCGGGGAGGAGGCCGAAGCCGACGTTGACCGCTTTGACCTGGTCGGGGGTGAGGTCGACCCGGGAGAGGATCGTCTTCAGGAAGGCGTCCTGGTAGGGGATGCCGGCGGTGGCGACGGTTTTGCCTTTGAGGTCGGCGACGCCTTTGATCCCGGACTTCTGCAGCCAGATCATCGAGGTCAGGGGCCGGTTGACGAGGGCGGCGACGGCGACCACGTCGAGCCCCTGCTCGCGCGCCAGCGCCACCTCGGGCTCGTAGGAGATCGCCAGGTCCGAACGACCCGCGGCGACCTGCTTCATCGGTGCCGCCGGGTCGGAGGGAGCGTCGATGCTGACGTCCAGCCCGGCTTCCTCGAAGTAGCCGAGCTTCTCCGCCATGTAGATCCCGGCGTGGTCGGGGTTGGGGTAGAAGTCGAGCGTCAGGCTGAAGCTCTCGCGTTCGCCGCCGCCTTCCTCGGACTTCTCGCCGCAGGCGGCGAAAGCGAGGGCGATGGCGAGGGCGGCGAGCGCCAGCGCGGTGATCCGGAGGCGTGTCATCGCCTGAGTTCTATCGCCAAGAGACGACGCGTCGCTCGGCGAGGGCGGTGAGGCCGATCAGCGCCAGCGCCATCGCCGAGAGGACGGCGACCGTCGCGAACTGGCGCGCGACCTGGAAGTTGGCGGTGTCGGACTGGATCAGGTGGCCGAGACCGGAGCTGGAGCCGGCCCACTCGGCGAAGACCGCGGCGATCGGCGCCACGACCACGGAGATCTTCACCCCCGTGAAGAGGTTCGGCAGCGCGGCGGGCGCTTCCACGCGGCGGAACCGCTGCCAGCGGGAGGCGTTGAGGCTGCGCATCATCTTCACCGCCTCGGGATCGACCGAGCGCAGGCCGTCGAGGACGTTGACGGTGATCGGGAAGAAGCAGATCAGGGCGACGATGAGGACCTTGGGCGCGATCCCATAGCCGAACCAGACGACGAGGATCGGCGAGATGACGACGATCGGGATCGTCTGCGAGGCGACGACCAGAGGATAGGCGGCGTCGCGCAGCAGTCGCGACTGGTGCATCAGGATCGCGAAGCCGACGCCGACCGCGAGGGCGGCGACGATGCCGAGCACCATCTCCCGCAGCGTCACCCAGGCGTTTTCGGCCAGCAGCTCACGGTTCTCCCACAGCGAGCTGGCGATTTCGGCCGGCGAGGGGACGAGAAAGTCTTCGAGGCTGAGCGCGCCGGCGACCGCCCCGGTCGAGCAGGCGACCTGCCAGAGGCCGAGGAGCGCGGCAAGCAGCAGGGCGGGGAGCAGCCAGCGCCTCACGCCGATCCCTCTCGCAGCGCCCGCAGCGCTTCCTCGCGGGCGGCGACGAAGGCGGGGTCGGTGACGGCGGCGTCGCGGTCCGCGGCGCGGGGGGCGGGGCCGCTCAGCTCGGCGACGATGCGGGCCGGGCGGGCGGAGAGGACCGCGACACGGTCGCAGAGGTAGAGCGCCTCCTCGACGTCGTGGGTGACGAGGACGACGGTGCGGGGATCGGTGCGCAGGGCGGTGGCCAGCCACTCCTGCATCTCGGCCCGGGTGATCGCGTCGAGCGAGGCGAAGGGCTCGTCCAGCGCCAGCACCGGCTTGCCGGCGACCAGGGTGCGGAGGAAGGCGATCCGTTGCCGCATCCCGCCCGAGAGCTCGCGCGGGCGCACCGCCTCGAAGCCGGCGAGGCCGAAGCGCTCGAAGAGGGCGCCGGCGGCGTCGCGGGCCTCGCGCCGTCCCATCCCCTGGTTGCGCAGCGCCAGGGCGGCGTTGTCGATCGCCGAGTACCAGGGCAGGAGCAGGTCACGCTGGGGCATGAAGGCGCAGCGCGCGAGGCGCTGCTCAGCTTCGGTGGCGCCCCCGACCGCGACCTCGCCGGCGCTCTCCTCGCGCAGCCCGCAGACCAGCTCGAGCAGAGTCGACTTGCCGCAGCCGGAGGGACCGACGAGGCCGATCACGCTGTGCGCTGGCGCCTGCAGGTCGATGCCCGCAAGCGTCTGCAGCTCGCCATAGGCGTGGCTGACCGAGCGCAGGAGGATGCCGTCGCCCGTCGTATCCGCAGGCAGCGGCGCCATGTCGACGGCCTGAGATTTCCCGGTTTCGGGGCTCATCCTGGTATCCTGGCGCACTCCGCACTTCTGACCAAGAAGGTCAGGAAAGTCGAGATCGGGGCCGGCGGAGCCCCAAGACTGAATTCATGGACCCGGCAATCGTCCTCTTCGGATTGGGCATCGGCGTACTCGTCGGCATGACCGGCATGGGCGGAGGCTCGCTGATGACCCCATTGCTGATCCTGCTCTTCGGGATCTCGCCGACGACCGCGATCGGCACCGACATCTTCTACGCGGCGGTGACCAAGACCGTCGGCGGCTGGCGCCACCTGAAGATGAAAACGGTGAACATGGAGCTGGTCAAGTGGCTGGCGATGGGCAGCGTCCCCTCGGCGGTCGGCGGCGTCATTCTCGTCTCCTGGCTGCAGACCAAGATCGGCGAAGCCCGGCTGGAGGAACTGGTCTACGCGGTCCTCGGCGGCACCCTGCTGATGGTCGGCGTCATCACCCTCACCCGGGCCCTGATCCTGCGCAACCTGATCAACGAGCGCGACCGCTTCGACGTCGAGCGGCGCCACAAGGTCGCGGCGATCGTGATCGGCGCCACCACCGGCTTCGTGATCGGGATCACCTCGGCCGGCTCGGGCACCGTGATCGCGATCCTGCTGATTGCGGTCTACCGCCTGGCGCCGAAAACGGTGGTCGGCACCGACGTCTTCCACGCCGCGATCCTGCTCTGGGCGGCGGGCCTGGCCCACTGGGTCGGCGGCAACGTCGACTTCGTCCTCGCCGGCAACATCCTGCTCGGCAGCATCCCCGGCGTGGTGATCGGCGCCGCGCTCTCCGACAAGGCGCCGCAGGGCTTCCTCCGCACCTCTCTGGGTCTGGTCCTGATCGGCTCCGGATTGGTCACCGTGCAGAAGGGCGACCCCGAGGTCTGGCCGATCGCTGCGGCGATCGCCGCGATCGGTCTCGGCGCGATCCTCTACGCGCCGCACTGGATCAACCGGCGCCGCGAGCAGCAGATGCAGCAAGAGGACGAGCAGGCCGCGGCACTGGCGCGGACGCTGCCCGCCGACTGATTAACTAGACACATGCGTGTTTCCGCGAAGGCCGACTACGCGGTGCGGGCCGCTGCCGAGCTCGCCGCGGCGGGGGACGACGGTCCCGTCAAGGGCGAGCGCCTGGCCGAGGCCCAGGACATCCCCCTGCAGTTCCTCGAGCACATCCTGCTGGAGCTGAAGCACCACGGGATCGTCCGCGCCCGGCGCGGCGCCAAGGGCGGCTACTGGCTGGCGCGGCCGGCCGACGAGGTGACGATCGCCGAGATCGTTCGAGCCGTCGAGGGACCGATCGCCCACGTGCAGTCGACCCCGCCCGAGGACATCGAGTACCGCGGCAACTCCAAGGCCCTGCAGGAAGTCTGGATCGCGGTACGCGCCAGCCTCCGCACCGTGCTGGAGGAGGTCACCCTCGCCGACCTCGTCTCCGGCGAACTGCCGGGTGTCGTCAGCGATCTCGCCGCGACCCCGGACGCCTGGGTCGCCCGCTAGAGGCGAAGAGCCCTAGCGCTTCTCCCGCGCCTTCTCCTCGACGGGAACGGGGGCGAGGTCGAAGTCGCGGCCGAGGCGCAGATCGCTGTAGCGCCTGGTCCAGTCGTCGTTGATGCGGTCGGACTGCCGCTTCATCCGCGGCTCGAACTCGAAGTCCTCGGCACATGACAGGCCGAGCCGCTCGAGCAGGTTGAGCGTGCTGGTCTCGTAGTCGGCGGCGAAGTTCTCGTAGAGGACGAGGATCGGCTTCACCCCGATGTGCTCGAAGAAGGCGTCCCAGGAGGCCTCTTCGATCATCAGTCCTTCGAGCAGGTGGTCGATCGCGCGGTAGTGGAAGCGCAGCTGCGGCCGGTGCTCCTCGATGAAGGTGCGGTACGGGGGCGAGCCGTCCTCCTCGACGGAGGCGGCCTCGGCGCTGGCCTGGTCCTCCCGCCAGGTCGCGGTCTGCACCGCCTTCCAGAGGGAGACCGCCTGCCGCACCTTGTTGGCGCGGACGACGCGGACGAAGGTGAGCTCGGGGAAGACGGTCGGCATCAGCTCCGCCAGCGGCACGTCGCGGCAGCGGGGGATGTTGCGCAGGAGGCTGACGAACTCGCCGAAGTAGCCCCACATCAGCTTCGCCCCGAAGACCCCGTTGTCGGTGGTGCCGGTCTCGAAGGCCCACTCCAGGTAGCGGTCGTAGGCGGCGCGGCTCCAGAGGGGGGAGCGGGGCTGCGGGTCGGAGCCGACGCTGCGCTCGCCGAGGTGGTCGCGGATCGACTGGTCCTCGACGCCGAGGAAGTATTCCTCCGGTCGGCGCGGGCGGCCGCTGTGGCGCAGCGCCTCGAAGTACTCCTCGGGCCGGCCGGCGACCCCGGTTTCCTCCAGCGCGTGGCAGACCAGGGTGCTGCCGCTGCGGGGGGTGGCGCAGACGAGATATGAGCGATCTGGACCTGACCCGTTCATAGACCTTTCCTAACTATCCTTATCAACAAACGAGTAAACATGGTCGGGTCGGTAACCTGAAGTCTCGTGTCCCAGCCCAACATTCTCTACATCCACTCGCACGACACCGGCCGCTACGTCCAGCCCTACGGGTTCCAGGTCCCGACCCCGAACATCCAGATGCTGGCCGACCAGGGCGTGCTGTTCCGCCAGGCCTTCTGCGCCGCGCCGACCTGCTCCGGCAGCCGCGCCAGCCTGCTCACCGGCCTCTACTGCCACAACAACGGCATGTTCGGCCTCGCCCACCGCGGCTGGAAGCTGAACGACTACGGCCAGCACTGGGTCCACACCCTGCGCGCGGCCGGCTACCGCTCGATCCTGATCGGCGAGCAGCACATCTCTCTCGACCCGAACATGATCGGCTACGACGAGGTCGTCCCCGTCGACCAGAACCACGCCTCCTACGTGGCGCCGCTGACGATCAAGACCCTGCGCGAGGCTCCAGCCGAGCCCTGGTTCATGTCGGTTGGCTTCTTCGAGACCCACCGCGAATTCTCCGCCCCGACCTCGGTCCGCGACACGCTCTACTCGCTGCCGCCGGCGAACCTGCCGGATACGTTGGTGACGCGCCGAGACATGGCCGAGTTCAAGGCCAGCGCCCGCTCGCTCGACCAGGGGATCGGCGCCGTCCTCCACGCCCTGCACGACTTCGGCCTGGTCGAGAACACCGTCGTCATCTGCACCACCGACCACGGCATCGCCTTCCCCGGCTCCAAGGCGACCTTGTTCGACCGCGGGATCGGGGTGATGATGATGGTCCGTGGACCGGGCTTCCCTGCCGGCAAGGTGGTCGACGCCCCGGTTAGCCATCTCGACGTCTACCCGACCCTTTGCGAGCTCGCCGGCGTCGACCGCTGTGAGTGGCTGCAGGGCAGCTCGCTGCTGCCGCTGGTTCGGGGGGAGGCGGAGAGCCTCCACGACGCGATCTTCGCCGAGACCACCTACCACGCTGCCTATCAGCCTCATCGCGCGATCCGAACCGAGCGTTGGAAGTACATAAGGAGGTTTGACGAATACCCGCATCCGGTGCTGGCTAACTGCGATGACAGCGACAGCAAGGACCTCCTGGTCGCCGCGGGCTGGGGCGAGCAGGAGGTGCCCGAGGAGCAGCTCTACGACCTGGTGCTCGACCCGCAGGAGGGGAGCAACCTCGCCGGTGACCCCGCTAAGGCCGAGGTGCTGGCCGACCTGCGGGAGCGGCTCGAGACCTGGATGCGGGAGACCGACGACCCGCTTCTGGACGGGCCGGTGGTGCCGCCCGAGGGGGCGATCGTCAACGAGCAGTGGCAGGTCTCGCCCGACGATCCGGTGCGGATCGTCAAGGCCGACTCCACGGCCGCTCCATCCAGGTGAGGCAGGTCCAGCCGGGGATCGGCTGACCGAGCGGGTCGCGGCTCTCGCCGTGGGCGAAGACCGAGAGGCCGCAGTTGTGCGAGCCGAGGTTCCAGAGACCGGCGGCCATCGGCGCCTCGAAGCGCTCGCCGAGGACCGAGTCGAGCAGGAAGAAGCGGGTGAAGATGCCATGGGTGACGAGCAGCGGCAGGTCGCCGTCCTCGCCGGACTCCAGCTCGGCCTTCAGTCGCCGTACCCGCTCGACCGCCTGCTCGAAGCTCTCACTCGAGGTCAGCTCGCCGGTGTAGTCGATCTCCTCCGCGTCGAGCCCGAGCGCGTCGCCGACCGCCTGCGCCGTTTCCTGAGCCCGTCGCAGCGGGCTGCTCAGCAGGCGCGTGATCCCCAGGTCGCGGAGGCCGGCGCCGGCGGCGTGGGCCTGCTCGACGCCCTTCTCGGTCAGCCGGTCGGAGTCGGAATGGGCCGCCGGCTCGCCGCTGCGGTCGGCATTGTGGACCGACTCGCCGTGGCGGAGGAAGAGCGCCCTCATTCGGCGGCGGGGGCGGCGCCGGCGACGACGTTGACGAAGTTCTCCAGGTGTTTGGTCGTCCAGCACTCGAAGGCGCCGTCGCAGTACCGCTCGTAGGCGGCCATCACCGAGTCGCCGTAGTTCCAGTAGAGCTTCGGCTCGGGGTTCAGCCAGAACAGCCGGCCGGCCTTCTCGGCGATCTGGGCGAAGACCTCGGCGTGCGGTTCGCGGCCGTTGGTGCGGGCGTCGCCGAGCACGATCACGGTCGAGCGCGGGTCGAGGTCTTCGGAGATCTCGGTCAGGAACTCGAGCCAGACGCGGCCGTAATCGGTATAGCCGGAGACGTCGGCGACGCCGCCCTCACTGGAGATCTTCTGGGCGATGACCGTGAAGTCCCGCTCGGACTCGAAGATCTCGGTCACCTCGGAGATCCGCTCGATGAAGACGAAGCTGCGCAGCTTGCGGAACGAGTCGTGCAGGGCGTGGAGGACCGAGAGGAAGAAGACGCTGGCCGAGGTGACCGAGGTGGAGACGTCGCAGAGGACGTAGATCTCCGGACGCCGCGGCCGCTTCGGCCGGTAGCGGAGGCGCAGCGGCACGCCGCCGGTCTCCAGCGAGGCGCGCATCGTCCGCCGCACGTCGACCAGCTGTCCCTTCTTGCGGCCGCGTTGCTCGTGGCCGAGGGTTGCCAGCCGGCGCTTCATCTGCGAGACGGCGCGGTGCACGGCGGCCAGGTCCTGGGTCGGGCTGGTCGGCAGCGCCCGGTCGAGCTCGGCCAGGGGGCGGGAGGGGGGCAGGGTCTCGGTCCGCTCGATCAGGTCGCGCTCCAGCTCTCGCCGCAGGTGGCGCTCGAACCCGGTCAGCTGCTCGCGGTCGATCGGCGGCCGCTCGCCGCCCTCCGCCGTCGGCGGTTGCTGGCCGGCGGTGAGGCCGAGCGTGCGGCGGATCCGCTGCACGTCGACGCCGACCACGCCCGAGCCCTCGCCTTTGCCGAAGGCGGCGATCGCCAGCCGCGCCAGGTCGCGCATCGCGTCCTCGTCGCCAGCCGCCATCGCCTCGCGGATCGCCTCGCTCAGCTCCTCCATGTCGAAGCGCTCGCCGTCGCCGGCCGGCGGCCCGCCCTCGGCGTGCTCGGTCACGCCCCGCTGCACCGCCTCGGCCTCGGCGGTGCGGAAGAAGTAGCGGTCGAAGAGCAGCTCGAAGACGCGGCGGTCGTCCTGAGACTTGGCGATCGTCGTCGCCAGCGCCTCGCGGAAATCGGCGCGCGAGGTCCAGTCGACGTATTCGAGCGCCGCGAAGGCGTCGAGCAGCTCCGAGGTTCCGACCGCTACCCCCTCGCCGCGCAGCTCCTCGCAGAAGCCGAGCAGCTTCGCCGCCACTCCGGGCGGACCGGCGTCAGCCTTCGGTCCGTAGGGGGTCGGCAAGTTTCACCCCGACCCGCTCGGCGACCAGGTCGATGTCGGTGCGGTGCTTGACGATGATCGACATCGACTGGGTGAAGGTCTCGCGGTCGATGTCCTCGGCGCCCATCAGCAGCAGGGTCCGGGCCCAGTCGATCGACTCGGCGATCGAGGGCGGCTTCTTCAGGTCCAGGGCGCGGACCATGCGGATCACCTCGACCAGCTTGCGCGCCAGGGTCTCGGAGAGCTCGGGGGTGTGGAGGCGGACGATCTCCATCTCGCGCTCGAGCTCCGGGTAGTCGAGCCAGAGGTAGAGGCAGCGCCGCTTCAGCGCCTCGGTCAGCTCGCGCGAGTCGTTCGAGGTGAGGACGACGATCGGCATCGTCGTCGCCTCGATCCGGCCCAGCTCCGGGATCGTCATCTGGAAGTCGGAGAGCAGCTCGAGCAGCATCGCCTCGAACTCCTGGTCGGTCTTGTCGATCTCGTCGATCAACAGCACCACCGGCTCGGGGCTGGCGATCGCCTGCATCAGCGGTCGCTCGAGCAGGAACTCGGCGCTGAAGATGTCGTCCTGAACGTCGCTCCAGCCGGCCTCGCCGCCGGCCTGGATCCGCAGCAGCTGCTTGCGGTAGTTCCACTCGTACATCGCCTTCGCCTCGTCGAGGCCCTCGTAGCACTGCAGCCGCACCAGCTCGCGGCCGGTGGCGCGGGAGAGCGCCTTGGCCAGCTCGGTCTTGCCGACCCCGGCCGGCCCCTCGACCAGGACCGGCTTGCCCAGCCGCTGGGCGAGAAAGGAGACCAGCGCCGCCGGCTCGTCGGCGAGGTAGCCGACGTCGGCCAGCGACTGCTTCACATCCGCGACGGAACCGTCTGCCATGGCCGCCGATGATAATCCCGGCACGTGCTCGACCTCGCACCGCCCCTGGCCGCGCTACTGCCGCACAGCCCCTCGCCCTACATCGCGCTGATGCTGGCGGGGTTCGTCGTCGGCATCCTCGGCCACCTCACCCGCGCCCGCTGGCTGGTCGCCGCCGGGGTGATCCTGATCTTCCTCGGCGCCCTGCTCTTCCCCCTGCTCGCCAACGTCACCACCGATGAGCGGCCGCCGCCGATCGAGGAATCGCGCGGCGACTCCGGCGAATGATCGGCGTTCGTCCTTTGGCGGGCATATGCCCTACAAAGGACGAACGCCGGGTAACAATGGGGCCATGGGACGCCTCGACGAAGTCGATCTGACGCTCAGCCTCAGCCGGGAGGAGGAAGGGGAGGGGCTGAAGCGGGAAGGCGAGCGCCTGGCGCAGCTGCGCCTCACCCTTGGCGGTTTGATCGGCAACCATGAGCTCGGGCCGGCGCTGGTGGTCGTCTTCGAGGGCTGGGACGCCTCCGGCAAGGGAGGGGCGATCAAGCGCCTTGTGGCGCCGCTCGACCCCCGCCACGTGCGCGTCTCCCAGTACGCGGCGCCGACCGAGGACGAGAGGCGCCACCACTTCCTCGGCCGCTTCTGGCCGGCATTGCCGGGCTGGGGAGGGATGACCGTCTTCGACCGCTCCTGGTACGGCCGGGTCCTGGTCGAGCGGGTCGAGGGCTTTGCCAGCAAGGAGGAGTGGACCCGCGCCTACGGCGAGATCGAGAACTTCGAGCGCACGCTCGCCGACGAGGGCGCGATCATCGTCAAGTTCTGGCTGCACGTCTCTGCCGACGAGCAGCTGAAGCGCTTCGAAGCCCGCGAAAACGACCCGCTGAAGACGTGGAAGCTGACCGATGAGGACTGGCGCAATCGCGAGAAACGGCCGCAGTACGAAGCGGCGGTGGAGGAGATGCTGGAGCGCACCGACAAGCCGCACGCGCCCTGGCGCGTGATCCCGGCTGAGTCAAAGCGCTTTGCGCGGGTAGAGGTGGTGCGCCTCGTCAACGAGGAAATCGAAGCGGGGATGCGGCGCTGGGGGCAGGACCCGCCGCCGCGGCCGTAAACTCCCGCCTCCGCTCTTGTTCCCGATCGCTAGGAGCCCGTTCCCTTGAGTCGTTTCCGATTTCTCGCGCTATTCGCCACCCTCGTCGCGCTCACGGCCGTCTTCGCCGCCTGCGGCAGCAGCGACAGCGACAGCGGCAGCAGCGACGAAGACCCGCAGAAGGTGATCGAAAGCGCCAGTCTCGAAGGGGTGAAGAGCGGCAACCTCGATCTTGGGCTGAAGATCAAGGCCGAAGGCAAGGAAGGCGGCGACGTCGACGTCAACCTCTCCGGCCCGTTCGAAGCCGCCGACAAGGAAGACCTTCCCCAGCTCGAAATGAGCGCGGAAATCAGCGGCTCGGCCGGCGGCGAAGACATCTCCTTCGACGGCGGCGTCACTCTCCTCACCGACCGCGCCTTCGTCGCCTTCGAAGGGACCGACTACGAAGTCGACCCGACCACCTTCGGCTTTCTCAAGTCCGCCTTCGAACGCTCCCAGCAGCAGAGCGGTGAACAGAACATCACCGCCTGCCAGGAGGCGGCCGAAGGGATCAAGTTCAGCCAGTTCGCCGACAACCTCGAAAATGACGGCAGCGCTGACGTCGAGGGCACCTCGACGACCAAAGTCAGCGGCGACCTAAACGTCGACGGGGCGATCGACGCCGTGATCAAGCTGACCGAAGACCCCGCCTGCAGCTCGCAGCTGGAAGCGGCCGGCCCGCTGCCGATCGGCGAACTCGAAGAAGCCAGGGGCGAACTCTCCAAGGCGATCGAAAAAGCCCACGTCGACATCTACGTCGGCGACGACGACATCGTCCGCAAGCTGGACGCCGAACTGACCATCGCGCCGCCGGAAGCGGACGGCGAAAAGGTCGAAATGCAGCTCGAGCTGACCCTCAGCGGGGTCAACGAGGAGCAGAGCTTCTCCACCCCGTCCGACACCAAGCCGCTGGAAGACCTGTTCCAGCAGCTCGGCGTCAACCCGTTCGAACTGCTCGAAGCGGCCCAGGGCGGAGGGCTCGGCGACCTGCTGGAAGGCGTCACCGGCGGATCCGGCGGCAGCTCGGGCAACGCCTACACCGAATGCCTGCAGAAGGCCCGGACGCCAGCCGACCTGCAGAAATGCGCGAACCTGCGCCAGTAGGAAACAGGCCCGTCCCGGCTAGGTGAACCCGAGCGCCCCACGTCTAGGGCTGTCCTTCCTGCGCACTGCGCAGGGTTGGCCCTACCTGCTCGCTCCGCTGATCCCGGTCGCTGTCGCGCTCGAGCTCGCCCATTCCCCCGCGACGGTGGTCTTCGCCGCCTCGGCGCTGGGGATCATTCCCACGGCGGCGCTGATGGGGCGGGCGACCGAGGAGCTCGCCGCCCGCTCCGGGCCGGGGATCGGCGGCTTCCTCAACGTCACCTTCGGCAACGCGCCGGAGCTGATCATCGCCCTCTTCGCGCTCGGCCAAGGGCTGCAGGAGGTGGTCAAGGCCTCGCTCGTCGGCTCGATCCTCGGCAACATGCTGCTGGTGCTCGGGGCGGCGATGCTCGCCGGCGGCCTGCGGCGAGACAAACAAACCTTCAACCGGACCAGCGCCGGGGTGCAGACGACGATGCTGATGCTGGCCGCCGGAGCCCTCCTGATGCCGGCGATCTTCGAGCTGGTCGAGGGCAAGGGACTGCCCGGGCCCAGCGCCGAGGCGATCCACTACGGCGGCACCGTCGAGCACCTCTCCCTCGCCGTCGCGATCGTCCTCATCGCCACCTACGTCGCCGGCCTCTTCTTCTCGATGAAGACCCACCGCTCGCTCTTCAACCCCGAGTACGAGGAGGAGGACACCTGGGGCTGGTCGGTCCGCACCTCGATGATCGCCCTCGCCGTCGCGGGCGTGCTGGTCGGCTTGATGTCCGAGGTCCTGGTCGGCTCGATCTCCGAGGCCTCCGAGTCGATCGGCCTCTCCGAGTTCTTCGTCGGTGTGATCGTCGTCGCGATCGTCGGCAACGCCGCCGAGCACTGGGTCGCCGTCCTGGTCGCGGTCAAAGACAAGATGGACCTGGCGGTCAACATCGCCGTCGGCTCCAGCGCCCAGATCGCCCTCTTCGTCGCCCCCGTCCTCGTCATCGCCTCCTTCTTCCTCGGGCCCTATCCGCTGGCGCTCGTCTTCAACGGCTTCGAGCTGGGGGCGATCCTGCTCGCGATCCTGGTCGCCCACCAGGTGACCTCCGACGGCGAGTCGAACTGGTTCGAGGGTCTGCAGCTGCTGGCGCTCTATTTCCTGCTCGGCCTGACCTTCTACTTCGCCTGATGGAAGCGCTACTGCTCCTCTTCAGCTTCGCCGTCGTCCTCGCCGGGGCGCTGATGTTCACCAACGCGGTCGAGTGGATCGGCCACAAACTGAACGTCGGCGAGGGCGCTGTCGGCAGCATCCTCGCCGCGGTCGGGACGGCGATGCCGGAGACGCTGATTGCGATCGTCGCCCTGCTGGGCGCGGCCGAGGGCTCCGAAGACGTCGCGATCGGGGCGATTGTCGGCGCTCCCTTCCTGCTCGGCACCCTGGCGATGGGCCTGGTCGGCCTCTTCGCCTACCTCTACCGCGAAAAACGCGAGCAGGGGGTGGAGCTGAACGCCCACAAGCCGACCCTGGAGCGCGACCTCGTCTTCTTCCTCATCCTCTTCGCCGCCGGCGGTCTGCTCGCCTGGGGTCCGCCTGCGCCGCTGCGGATCGCCGTCGGGATCGCCTTCATCCTCGCCTACTTCTTCTACATCGCCCTGACCCTGCGCGGCGGCGGCGAAGTGCAGGAGGAGGAGAGCCTCAACCCGCTGATCTTCGAGCGACGTGCGGAACGGCGCGAAGACCCGGCGCTGATCCTCTGCGTGCTCCAGCTGCTGGTCGGCCTCGGGGCGATGGTGGGCGGCGCGCACCTCTTCGTCGAGGAGCTGCTCCACATCGCCGAGAGCATCGGCGTCGAGGCGCTGGTGCTGGCGCTGATCCTGGCGCCGCTGGCGACCGAGCTGCCGGAGAAGGTCAACAGCTTCTTCTGGGTGCGAGAAGGGAAGGACGCGCTGGCGCTGGGCAACATCACCGGGGCGATGGTCTTCCAGTCGATGATCCCGGTCGGGATCGGCATGATCTTCACCGACTGGGACCTGACCTGGACCGCGCTGCTCTCGATCGGCCTCGGCATCGCCGGCGGCCTGCTCGCCTACGAGAGCCTCCACATCTCCGGCCGTTTCAAGCTGCCGGCCGTGATCGGTTGGTTCGTGCTCTACGCGTCGTTCATCGTGGCTGTCGCGGTGAGCGCCTGATCAGGCGGCTGCGAGCTCGCCCAGCGCCTTCAGCACCAAATCGTCGTGCTTTTTCGGCTGGACCTTCGGGAAGACCCGGGCGATCTTGCCCTTCGCGTCGATGATGAAGGTCGCCCGCTGCACACCCATGTACTTGTTGCCGTACATCGACTTCTCGACCCAGGTGCCGTACTTCTCGGCAACCGCGTGGTCGGCGTCGGCGAGGAGGGTGAAGTCTAGGTCGTGCTTGCCGGCGAACTTGTCGACGTCCTTGACCTCGTCCGGTGAGATCCCGATCACCCGCGCGCCGGCGGCGGCGTAGTCGGCCTTGCGGTCGCGGACGCCGCAGGCCTGGACGGTGCAGCCGGAGGTGTTGGCCTTCGGGTAGAAGTAGAGGACGACGGTCTCCCCTTTGAGATCGGACAGCTTCACCTTCTCGCCGTGCTGATCGGGCAGGGTGAAGTTGGGAGCCTTGTCTCCCCCGGCCAGCACCTACTCCTCCGGTTCGGGATCCGGTTCGGGCCGCTCGTCTTCTTCTTCGAAGTCGTCGTCGCTCGGCTCCAGGGCGTCGCCGACGAGGGGCGCGTCGCCCTGGTTGCTGACCTCGAAGGACTCCAGAGCGCGATCGCGAGCGTCTTCGTCGACCGGGACGTCGTCGGAGACGCGGACCCAGTCGGCGCCTTCGTAGCCCTCGAGGTTGTTGAAGACCTCCTGGTCGGGGGCGGCGGAGTCGTCGACGATGACGACGACCTCCGTCTGGGGGTTGAAGTAGGTGCCCGGCTGGTTGAGCATCTCCTCGACCTCGTAGAGGTTCTCCTGGGGGGCCATCAACCCGATCCTATGAAATCGGCCAACTGCTTTTCCGTCTCCGCCTCGACGTCGAGCGGCTGACGGCCTTCGCGCATCAGGCGTTCGTTGCGGGCGACGACCAGCTGCCTCACCTCGGCCCGCAGCTCGGCATCGATCGCGTCCTGCCCGCGGGGCCGCTCGGCGCCCGCCAGCAGGCGCTCCGTCTCCGCCTCGACGTCTAGCGGCTGCTCGCCGCGCTGTCGCTGCCGCTCGGCCTTGGCGGCCAGCATCTGGCGCACCTCGGCCGCCCGCATGGCGGGGTCGATCGGCGCCGGCGCACCCCGCGGGGAGGGCAGCACTTCGGAGTCGATCGCGAACGGTCCCTGGCCGAAAGAGCGCCAGGCGGCCGCCGAGCGGTGGAAGAGGTAGCCGGCGACCGGGGCCGCGATACCGGAGATCGCAAGCAGCACGGCCCCTTTCTGGGTAGCCGTCAGTGCCAGCGCCAACTCCATTGAGCAAAGGGTAAAGCGCGGGCCCGCACCGGTTCGGGGACCTAATTGTCCGCTAACCTTGTGGGCCGATTGACTGATCAGTCAATCGGTGGAACGCCAGCCGTCCCGGCGGCGCTCCCGCAGACTTCAGAGAAAGCGAAAAAAGGAGCCCCGACCGGTGGTCGACTTCACCCTTACCGATGAGCAAAAGGACCTGCGCGAGCTGGCTCACAGCTTCGCCGAGAAAGACATGCGCAACGTTGCGTGGGAGTACGACGTTGACGGCACCTGGCCCCAGGACGTGATCGAGAAGGCCTGGGAGGTCGGGTTGATGAACACCCACATCCCCGAGGCCTACGGCGGTCCCGGCCTCGACTACCTCTCCGGCTGCCTGATCGAGGAGGAGTTCGGCTGGGGTTGTTCGGGCATCGGCACCTCGCTGGCGGCCAACGGTCTCGCTTCGGCGCCGATCACCCTCGGTGGCTCCGAGGAGACGAAGAAGAAGTACCTGGGGATGCTGACCGAAGCCCCCAAGCTCGCCTCCTTCGGCCTGACCGAGCCGGACGCCGGCTCCGACGTCAGCGGGATGAAAACCAAGGCCGTGAAGAAGGGCGACAAGTACGTCATCAGCGGTTCCAAGTGCTTCATCACCAACGGCACCTACGCCGACTACTTCACCGTCTTCGCCAAGACCGACCCTGAGGCCGGTCACCGCGGCATCAGCGCCTTCGTCGTCGACGCCGACCTCCCCGGGGTCTCCGTCGACAAGAAGGAGGACAAGATGGGCCAGCGGGCGTCCAACACCGCGACCATCTCCTTCGACGAAGTCGAGATCCCGGCCGAGAACCTCCTGGCCGAGGAAAACAAGGGCTTCAAACTGGCGATGATGACCCTCGACCGGACCCGTCCCGGCGTCTCGGCGATGGCCGTCGGCATCGCCCGCGCCGCTCTCGAATACGCCACGGACTACTCGAAAGAACGGGTCCAGTTCGGCGTTCCGATCGCGATGCACCAGGCGATCCAGTTCATGATCGCCGACATGGCGACCAAGGTCGAGGCCGCCCGCCTGCTGGTCTGGAACTCGGCGTTCCTGCTCGACCAGGGCGTCCGCAACTCGAAGGTCTCCTCGATGGCCAAGCGCTTCGCCGCCGACTCGGCGATGGAGGTCACCACCGACGCCGTCCAGGTCTACGGCGGCTACGGCTTCATCAAGGAGTACCCGGTGGAGAAACTGATGCGCGACGCGAAGATCATGCAGCTGTACGAGGGGACCAGCCAGATCCAGCGCCTGGTGATCGCCAAAGAAGTGCTGCTGCCGCGCCCGGTCGAAGACGTCCCGGCCCCGGACGCCAAGGCCCAGGCCTCCGAGCAGAGCCAGTCCGACCAGGCAGCCGCCACGGTCTAGCTCAAGCGCAGCGAAGTTCCAAAAGCCGCTGGCCCAAGGGCCGGCGGCTTTTTTTGTGTCGCTTTATGCGCCCTGGGGGGTCAAAAAAGCGACACTCGCTAGCGCGCCGGCGCCTTGTCCCGCTGCTTCGAAGCCTTCAGGCGTTTGACCTTGTCGAGCTCGACCTTGCGGAGACGGATTTCCTCCGGGGTGATTTCGACGCACTCGTCCTCGCGGACGAACTCCAGGGCGGCTTCGAGGGAGAGTGTGACCGGCGGCGCCAGGCGGACGAGGACGTCAGCGCTGGCGGCGCGCATGTTGGTCTGCTGTTTGGCCTTGGTCGGGTTGACGTCGAGGTCCTCGGAGCGCGAGTTCTCGCCGACGATCATCCCTTCGTACACCTCTTCGCCGGAAGCGACGAACAGGCTGCCCCGGTCCTGCAGGCTCATCAGCGAGTAGCCGGCGGACTGGCCGCGCCGGTCTGCCACCAGCGATCCGGTCTGCCGCGTGCGCAGCTCGCCCGCCCAGGGCTCCCAGCGGTCGAAGACGTGGTGCAGGAGGCCGCTGCCGCGGGTCACGGTGAGGAACTCGGTGCGGAAGCCGATCAGCCCCCGCGCCGGCACCAGGTACTCCATCCGCACCCAGCCGGTCGAGTGGTTGACCATCTGCTCCAGCCGGCCCTTGCGCGCGGCGACCATCTGGGTGACGTCGCCGACGTGCTCCTCGGGGACGTCGATCGCCAGCCGCTCGACCGGCTCGTGCGTCTTGCCTTCGATCTCCCGGGTCACCACCTGCGGCTGCCCGGCGGTCAACTCGTAGCCCTCGCGTCGCATGATCTCCAGCAGGACGACCAGCTGCAGCTCGCCGCGCCCCTGCACCTCCCAGGCATCCGGCCGCTCGGTGTCCTTGACCCGCAGCGAGACGTTGCCGACCAGCTCGGCGTCGAGGCGCGAGCGGATCTGGCGGGCCGTCAGCTTGTCGCCGCCTTGGGTGCCGGCCAGCGGCGAGGTGTTGACCCCGACCACGACCGAGAGCGACGGCTCGTCGACCGTGATCACCGGCAGCGGCCGGGGATCCTCGGGGTCGGCCAGCGTCTCGCCGATCGTCACCTCTTCGATCCCCGCGACGGCGATGATTTCGCCCGGGCCGGCCTCCTCGGCGACGACCCGCTCGAGGCCCTGGGTCACGTAGAGCTCGGATACCGCCGCCCGGGTGACGCTGCCGTCGGCGCGGCACCAGGCGAGCTGCTGCCCGGAGCGGATCGTCCCCTGGCGCACCCGGCAGATCGCCAGACGCCCCACATAGGGCGAGGCGTCGAGGTTGGTCACGTGCGCCTGCAGCGGCGCCCCCTCCTCGTACTCGGGCGCCGGGATCTTCTCCAGCATCAGGTCGAGCAGGGGGGAGAGGTCGGTGCCCTCGACCCCCTCCTCCAGCGCCGCCCAGCCGGCTTTGGCGTTGGTGTAGACGATCGGGAAGTCGATCTGCTCGGAGTCGGCGTCGAGGTCGATGAAGAGCTCGTAGACCTCGTCGACCACCTCGGCGATCCGCGCGTCGGGCCGGTCGACCTTGTTGATGACGAGGACGATCGGCAGCTTGCGCTCCAGCGCCTTGCGAAGCACGAAGCGCGTCTGTGGCAGCGGCCCCTCGGAGGCGTCGACCAGCAGCAGCGCCCCGTCGACCATCGTCAGCGCCCGCTCGACCTCGCCGCCGAAGTCGGCGTGGCCGGGGGTGTCGACGATGTTGAACTTGACGCCGTCGCGGGTGACGGCGGTGTTCTTGGCGAGGATCGTGATCCCCTTCTCGCGCTCGAGGTCCATCGAGTCCATCACCCGCTCGGCGACGTCCTGGCCCTTGCGGAAGGTGCCGGTCTGCCACAGCATCGCGTCGACCAGGGTCGTCTTGCCGTGGTCGACGTGGGCGATGATCGCGATGTTCCTGAGGTCGTCTCGGGTGCTCATGAGGAGGGGAGAGGGTAGGGGACGGCGGTCGCAGGCAAAACGAAGCCCGCCTGGCGGCGGGCTTCGGGACTGCTTAAGCGTTCGGAAAAGCTACTGCTGCTGAACGCTCGCTGCGGCCGGACCTTTCGGGCCTTCTTCGGACTCGTAGCTCACTTTCGCGCCCTCGGTGAGGGAACGGAAGCCCTCGCCCATGATCGCGGTGTGATGGACGAAGACGTCCTTCGAGCCGTCGTCGGGCGTGATGAACCCGTAGCCCTTGTCGTCGCTGAACCACTTGACAGTTCCAGTCGGCATGCATTGCCTCCACTTCATGTGCTGCGAACGCGGAGGATGCGATGAAGCAACGACTGCGAGCGCTACGCACAACTTTCGCCGGTATCAACCGGCCCTAATGGTGGGGACCGTAGCAGGATCGCCCGGCGCGAAGGCCAACGTTCAGTTTTCGCGGAGATCGGCCGATACCTTGAAGCGATGCTGATGGCTCGAGCGATTTGGCGTGCCGCTGCTACGGGCGTTGCGCCGCTTGCGTTGTTCCTCCCGGCGGGTGTGGCAATGGCAGCCGCGCCGGTGAAGGAACACGGACCGCTCTCGCCGGCGCTGGCGACGCTCGCCGAGCCGGCGCTCCGATCGCTGCCGCCGTTGAAGGAAGCCCGGGTCCTCGGCGTCGCGCCCAGTGGGCCGGGCAGTCTGATCCGCCGTGGCAACCGCGTGCTCGTCTACATCCGTCACCAGCCTGGGGCCGGGACGCTGCCGGCTCTCCGCGAGGAGGGCGCCCAGGTCGTCTCCAGCAGTCATCCCTTCCAGACCGTGACCGCGGCGGTTTCGGCGGCTGATCTGCCGGCAATCGCCCGGGCCCCTGGGGTCCTCGTCGTGACCCCGGTCCTCGCCCCGGTTCTGCACGACGAATGTGAAGGCGGCTCGGTGATCTCCGAGGGGGTCGCCCAGCTCAAGGTCGAAGCGGCGCGCGAAGATTTCGGCGTCGACGGCGAAGGAGTGAAGATCGGCGTCCTCTCCGACTCCTTCAACCAGGCGAAAGAAGCGGTGTTCGGCGGGCCGATCGCTTCGAAAGCCAAAAAAGACGAAGAAACGGGCGACCTGCCGGGGCCGAAAAACAACTGCGTCGGGCAGAAAACCGCGGTCGAAGAACAGCAGCCCTACGAATTCTTCGCACAAGAACCGTCCTTCGACGAGGGCCGGGCGATGCTGCAGATCGTCCACGACATCGTGCCCGAGGCGGACCTCGCCTTCCACAGCGCCTTCAACGGCGAACTCGAGTTCGCCGAAGGAATCGAAGACCTGGCCGCGGCCGGCTCGGACGCGATCGTCGACGACGTCGGCTACTTCGAAGAGCCGTTCTTCCAGGAAGGGCCGGTGGCCGTGGCGGCCACCACCGTCAGTGAAGCGGGCAGCACCTATCTCTCGGCCGCCGGCAACGAAAACCTCTTCGACGGTGAAGGCAACGAAATCGCATCCTGGGAAGCGCCGAAATACCGCGACTCGGGCGACTGCCCGCCGGAAGTGAGGGCACTGCCCGAATTCAACGCCACCCACTGCCTCGACTTCAACCCCGGTGCGTCGACCGACCGCACCTTCGGCATCAGGGTCGAACCAGAAGAAGTCCTCACCATCGATCTGCAGTGGGCGGAACCGTGGTTCGGCGTCAAAACCGACCTCGACGCCTTCCTCCTGAATGACGAAGGGAGGAGGTTGGCCGAGTCCTTCGTCGACAACATCGGTGAATCGCAGAAACCGCTCGAGATCCTGCAGTGGGAAAACCCCACCGATGCCGACCAGGTTGTCCAACTGGCCGTCAACCGCTTTACCGGGACCGGTGAGCCACCCCTCAAGTTCATCTTGCTCCAGGGCGTAAACGGCACCGAGTACCCCAAGTCCGGCGGCGGCGATGTGGTCGGGCCGAGCATCTACGGGCACGCCGGCGCCCGCGGCGCGATCGCGGTCGGGGCCGTCCCCTATAGCAACAGCAGCAAACCCGAGACCTACTCCTCGCGCGGCCCGGTCACCCATTACTACGGCCCGGTTGAAGGCGAATCGCCGGCGGCCCCGCTCTCAAAACCCGAAGTCCTCTCAAAGCCCGAGGTCGCTGCCACCGACTGCGGCCGCACCACCTTCTTCGCTCGGCAAACCGCACCGGGTATCTGGCGCTTCTGCGGCACCTCCGCCGCCGCGCCCCACGCGGCCGGAGTGGCGGCTCTGATGCTCGAGGACGAACCGGGCGCCTCGCCCGAAGAAGTGCGCGACGCGATGGCTGCGAGTGCCTCACCGGTCGGCACCTTCGGTCCCTGCGCGGTCGGCGGCGGGCTGATCGAAGCGGTTGGAGCCCTGGAAGCACTGGCGCTCGGGCCGCCCTTCTCGACGCCCGCGTCCTGCAAAGCCCCCAGCGCCGCCGGTCCCGTCTTCGTTGCCCCCGGCGACTGGGGATCCGAATCGCCCGAGCCCCGGATCAACCCGACGCCGCCGGTGCAGCAACCCACGCCGGGGCCGCAGACGCGGGTGGCCCCGTCAACCGCAATCGCCAAACACCCACGGGCCGTCGTCAGGATCCGCGGCAGCGCCATCCGGCTCGTCTTCCGCTTCCGCTCCGACCAGGCCGACGCCGGCTTCCTCTGCAACGTCGATAGGACCGGTTTCAAGCCCTGCGGTGCCACGCTTGCGCGCCGGTTCAAGCTCGGCCACCACGTGGTCAAGGTCAAGGCCCGTGGCGCCACCGGGCTGGTCGATCCGACCCCGGTTGTCTTCCGCTTCCGGGTTATCTCTCGCTAGCCGCGGTGGACGAGCGGCGGGACTGTCGCCGCATCACCCAGTGGCCCGCCCCGAGCAGCGCCAGCAGTGCCAGGGCGCTACCGAGCACCAGCGGGTCGGTCAGCGAGAGGCCCTCGAGCCGGGTCCCGAAGTAGACCGCGAGCGCGGTGATAGGCAGGTAGCCGACCATCGTGGTCCAGACGAAGCGCCAGAGCGGCACCCGCGCCGCCCCGGCCGCGTAGGAGACGATGCTGAAAGGAAGGATCGGGATCAGCCGCATCGCGATCAGCAGCGTCGCCCCGCCGCGCTCGATCGATCGCTCGACCCGCTCGAAGCGCTCCTCGCCGAACCAGCGGTCGAGCAGCGGCCGCGCGACCCGGTGGCCGATCGCCCAGCAGACCAAGCCGTTCAGCAGCCAGCCGAACATCACCAGGGCCATCGCCGCCCAGAACCCGTAGGCGTAGCCGGCCGCTGCGTCGACGATCTCTGCCGGGTAGAAGACGACGCTGTGCAGTAAGGCGAGGACGAGGATCAGCAGGGGGCCGGCGACCCCGAGGCGGTCGATCTGGTCGCGCACCTCGTCGTGGTTGCCCTGGATCGCCGCGCTCGCGGCGTCGCGCAGCGGGTCGACGGCGACGATGATCGCCGCCAGCACGGCGATCCCGGCGAGGGTGATCCCGATCTCGGCCCAGGGCAGGCGGTTCTCGTCCACGTCAGCCGCGCAGCCGCTCGGCCAGCCCGGAGTGGCGGCCGCCGCTGTCGTCGCGCCGCACCGCGGAGGCGAGGGAGACCTGGTCGCCGACCAGGACGCAGCTGTTGCGCGCCCGGGTGATCGCCGTGTAGAGAAGCGGGCGGGTCAGCATCCGCGAGTGCGAGCGGTGGCAGACGCCGACCACCACCGGGACTTCGCACCCCTGCGCCTTGTGGACCGAGATCGCGTAGGCGAGGCTGAGATCGTCCGCCTCGCGGTAGGGGATGACACGGGTGCCGCCGTCGTCGGTTTCGACCGTGATCGTCTTCTTCTCGGCGTTGTCCGTCTCGAGGAAGACGATCGAGCCGTTCATCAGTTCCAGCTCGTGGGAGTTGCGCGTCTGGATCAGCCGGTCGCCGACCCGGAAGCGACCGTGCAGTGCGGGCTCTCCCTCGGGATTCAGCTCCTCCTGGAGGCGCTGGTTGAGCTCGTTGATCCCGATCGGCCCTTTGTACATGGGCGCCAGCACCTGGACCTCGCGGATCGGGTCGACGCCGAATTTTGCCGGCGCCCGCTCGGCGACCACCTCGACGACCGTCTCCAGCGCCCGCCCCGCCGCGACCCTGTCGATGAAGAAGAAGTCCCGCTCCTGGTCCTCCTCTGGCTCGAGGTGGGGAGGCCGGCCTTCGTTGATCTCGTGGGCGGCGGTGGTGATCATCGACTTTTCCGCCTGCCGGAAGATCTGGGTCAGCCGCACCGTCGGCACCACGCCGGAATCGATCAGGTCCTCGAACGGCTTTCCGGCCCCGATCGGCGGCAGCTGGTCGGCGTCGCCGACGAAGACGATGTGGGTGCTCTCGGCGAGGCCGTCCAGCAGGACCTCGATCAGGTGCAGGTTCAGCATCGAGGACTCGTCGACGATCACCAGGTCGACCGGAAGCGGGTGGTCGGCGTGGAACCCCGGCTCCTGGCCGGGAACCCACTCGAGCAGGCCATGGATCGTGTACGCATCGTGATCGGTGGTCTCGTTGAGTCGCCGGGCGGCTCGCCCGGTCGGGGCGCAGAGGGCGATCTTCACGTTCGCCGCCGCAGCCTCGGCGACGATCCCCTGCGTGCACCGCGTCTTGCCCACCCCGGGGCCGCCGGTGAGGACCGAGATCCGGGATTCGAACGCCGCCTTGACCGCGGCCCACTGCTCGTCGGTGAACGGGTCCTCCCCGTCGCGGGCCGGGGGTGGTTCTTCGGCCGGCTCGTGGTCGAGGTGGGGCGCGGCGGCGGCGCGTCTGAGGAGCGTTTCGGCAACCGCCTGCTCCCGTTCCAGGGTCCGCTTGCGATAGACGCGTCCCTCGTCGTCGACGAGGCCCGGCGCCCGCATGAGGACGTCGGGATCGGCCGGGAGCCCAGTCAGCCTCGCGGTCCGGCCGGCGAGATCGTCGAGCGGCAGGAAGCTGTTGCCCTGCTGCTCGGCCTCCTTCAGCGCATAGACAGCCGCGGCCTGGGCTCGCTCGTCCGACTCGGGCGCCATGTCGACAGCCAGGGCGATCTTGTCCGCGCGGGCGAACCCGACGCCCGACACCACGGTCAGCCGGTACGGGTTCTGGTGGAGGATCGCCAGCGCCTCTCCCTCGAAGCGGTCGTGGATCGCGACCGCGAGGTGGGCGAGGCCGTGCGGCGCCAACTGTACGTGCAGGTCGCGGACGGCCCGGCTTTCGTGCCAGTGCTCGGCCGCGTCCGCAGCCTGATTCGCAGTCACTCCGCGAACCGACCCGAGCACCCCCTCGGGGTCGGCGGCGATCGCCTGCAGCACACCCTCGCCATGGGCCTCCACCAGCTGCTCGGCCCGCGCGGGGCCGATGTGGGGGAGGGTCGTCAGGTAGGCGATCTGCCCCTCGCGATCGGACGGGTCCACCGGCGTCGCCCCCTGGGCCCGTATCTGGGGCCCGTACTGACTGTGTTCGTCCCACTCGCCGACCACTTCCGCGCGGTCGCCGGCGTCCAGGTGGCCCACCGGCCCCACCACCGCGAACCGCTCGTCGGAGTCCGTCTCTCTCACCCAAAGGACGGCGAACTTCCCGTCCTCGCTGCAGAAGCGGACGTTCAGCACCTCCACCGTCCCGGTGTAGGAGGCGGCGTCGGAGTCGAAGAGGGTCGCGGCGCGGGTCACGCACTAAGGCTAGGCCTCGCGAGGGCGGGACGGGCCGGCTTCGAGGCCGCAGTTTCCGGTCGCGGCCCGTGTCCAGACCAATCGTCTAGGTTCGGGCGATGGCGCCAGCACGACCCCCGGCCGGCCTCTGCGACAGCTGCCGCCACCAGCGTCTGGTGCCGAATACCCGCGGCTCGGTCTTCTCGCTCTGCGAGCGCTCGCGCACCGACCCGGCCTACCCGCGCTACCCGCGGCTGCCGGTGCTCAGCTGCCCGGGCTTCGAGCCGGTTCCGCCTCCGGCTCCCGAGCCGCCCCGATAGCGGCGCCGAGCAGGCCGAGGCCGAAGACCACCGCGGCGAGGCCGACCAGGAAGCCGAGGAAGGGGATCAGGGCCAGGGCGCGGAGGATCCCGAGGCCGGCGAGGAAGGCCCAGAGCCGGCTGCGCGGCTCGCCGACGATGCGGCGTCCGAGCGCGTAGGCGGCCGTGACATAGGCAAGCGCCGCCAGTGGCAGCAGGGCGAGCCCGATCACGAAGGCCAGCGGGATGCCGACCAGGGTGACGAGCGCGATCGCCGCCGCCAGCGGCAGGCAGATCCCGATCGCGATGCCGATCGCGATCACCGGCCCGACCCGTTCGCGCGAGCGCGCGTAGAGCGCGTCGGCGGCGCGCGGGGCGATCAGGAGCAGCAGCACCCCGAGGATCGCCATCGAGATGCCGACGCCGAGCCAGAGCGCGAAGGCGCCGATGAAGGGCAGGAACTCGTCCCAGCCGTCCCAATCGCCCCAGTCCTCCTTGTTGACGTCGCCGCGGACGATCGCGGCGCCGGCGACGATCGGCCGCTCGTCCCCGTAGCTGACGTCGCCCCCGACGTAGGCGCGGGGCAGCAGGCGGGCCTGACCGCCGAAGGTGACCAGGTCGCCGTCGATCCTGCCGCTGACGGTTGCGTCGCCGGCGAAGAGGACGACGTCGCCGGTGACGTGTCCCGCCAGGCGCAGGTCGCCGCTGGCGATGTAGACGTCGTCGATTGTTTCCCCGCGGGGGACACTGACGTCGCCGGAGATGACGACGATGGCGTCCTCGTCGCTGTTCGACGTCTCCGCCGCGACGGCGGCCGCCGGCAGCGCCAGCGCCGCGAGGGCGAGTAGGACGACGAAGGACGAAACGCGTCGCATGCGCCTACCCTAACCGCCGATCTGGCTAGCTCGCCATCGGATCCGGCTCGCCGAGCTTCGAGACCGCGGGCGGCTCGTAAGGGCCTCCCGGCACGGCGCCGATGATCACCACCCGAATCCCATCCGAGCTCGGCCAGACCTTGCGCTTGGTTCCCGCCGCGACGCGGACCATGTGCTCGGGGTCGAGCGGGAAGCGCTCCCCCTCGATCTCGATCTCACCACCGCCGCGGAGCGCCATGTAGACCTCCTCCTGGCCGTCGCCGGCGTGGTCGTGCTCGGGGTAGCTCTCGAAGTCCGGCGGCAGGTCGATCACCGCCAGGCCGAACGACTCGACCCCCAGTTCGGCGCGCGCCCGCTTGAAGGCGCCGAGGTAGACCGCCTCCATCTCGTCAATCCTTTTCACCGCGTACTCGCCCATCTCTTCCTCCCTCGCAGCGTTCCGGGTCCTGCCCCGGCTGATAAACGAACGTTCGTGCTTTTTTATATCTTACGTCTGTGACTCCCGTCACTCAGAAGGGCAGCGAGACGCGCGCCTCGATCCTCGACCGCGCCGTCGACCTCGCCTCGGTAGAGGGCCTGGAGGGGCTGACGATCGGCCGCCTCGCCGCCGAGCTGCGGATGAGCAAGAGCGGCCTCTTCGCCCACTTCGGCTCCAAGCAGGAGCTGCAGCTGGCGACGGTCGAAGCGGCGGCGCTGCGCTTCCGCGACAAGGTGATCGTGCCCTCGCTGGACGCCCCCGAAGGGGCCCCGCGGATTCGGGCGATGGGCAACCGCTATCTCGACCAGATGGGCGACTACTCCGGCGGCTGCTTCTGGGCCGCGACCTCGGCCGAGTACGACGATCGCCCCGGCCCCGTCCGCGACGCGATCGCCTCCGCCCTCGACGCCTGGCTCGCCGAGCTCGAGCACCAGGCCCGGGTCGCCGGCGTCGAGCGGCCCGAGCGCTTCGCCTTCGAGCTCTACGCCCTGATCATGGGGGTCAACTCCCGCTACCGCCTCAGCGGCGACGGGCGGGTCTTCGAGTACGCCCGCGAAGCGCTCGACCGGCTGCTGGCGGACTCGGCCGAGAAAACGGGCGGTTAGCGAATCCCGCCTCAATGCACCTATATGGGGTACTGAGGCGAATTCGCCGCTCCGTACACTCGACACGTGGATCGCGAGCTCCTGCAGACGAAGCTGGCCGATGCCGGCGAGCCCTCCTACCGCGCCGATCAGGTGTGGGAGTGGGTCGCGCGCGGCGCGAGGTCCTACGAGGAGATGACCAACCTGCCCGCCGCCCTGCGCGAGCGGCTGGCGGCCGAGGTGCCGCTCTCGACCCTGACCGTCGCCGCCGAGGCGAAATCCGACGACGGCACCGTCAAGACCCTCTTCCACACGGCCGACGGCCGCCCGATCGAGGCGGTGCTGATGCGCTACCGGGACGGCCGCCGCTCGGTCTGCCTGTCCTCGCAGTCGGGCTGCCCGCTGACCTGCAGTTTCTGCGCCACCGGGCAGATGAAGTTCGGCCGCAACCTCGAGGTCGACGAGATCCTCGACCAGGCGCTCCACTTTCGCCGCACCGAAGACGTCGACCACGTCGTCTTCATGGGGATGGGGGAGCCGACGATGAACATCGACAACGTGCTCGCCGCCTGCGAGCGGCTGCCCGACCTCGGCGTCACCCACCGCCGCACCGCGATCTCCACCGTCGGCTGGGTGCCCGGCATCGACCGCATCGCCGAGTGCGCGATGCCGATCAGCCTCGCCCTCTCCCTGCACGCGCCGAACGACGGCCTGCGCTCGCAGATCATGCCGGTCAACGAGCGCTACCCGATCGCCGAGGTGCTGGCGGCCTGCGAGCGCTACCGCGCCGCCCGCCGCCGCAAGGTCTTCGTCGAGTACGTGATGCTCGACGGGGTCAACGACCACCCCGAGCACGCCCGCGAACTGGCCAAGCTGCTCGACCCCCGGGGCTACAAGGTCAACCTCATCCCCTACAACCCGACCGGCGCCTACGACGGCTCCTCGCCGGAGCGAATCGAGGCCTTCCGGGCGATCCTCGCCGAGCACCGGGTGATGGCCACCGTCCGCCTCACCCGCGGTCGCGACATCGACGCCGCCTGCGGCCAGCTGGCGGCGACCGCCGCCTGAACCCCGCGGAAGTCCCGATTCCGTCACAGAATCGGCCCGCAAATCCTCCAATAGCGTCTTGTTCCGTTACAGACGAAAAGTTACGCTACGATCATGCCGACGATGGAGATGGAGAGCAGATCGACCGACAAGAGGATCGACGACCTCAACGCTCGAATGTCGGAAGGCTTCCAGCGCGTCCACCGGGAGATCGACGGGCTCGACCAACGGATGACCGAAGGCTTCAAGCGGGTCGACGGGGACATCCGTGAACTTCGCGGCGAGGTCAAATCCATCGACGCCCGGTTCGATGCGATGCACCGGACCATGATGCGCGGCTTCTTCGCCATCGGCGGCATCACCGTGACCCTCTTCCTTGCGCTGGCCGGGCTGCAGGGTCTCTAACCCGTTCCACAGGCCTGACAGAAACTGGCCAGTTAGCCAGTTACGATGGCGCGATGGCTACGGTCGACACCAGCAGCCCGGTCGCGCGCCCGCCGCAGATGTCCGGGAACCCGGTGCGCCGGCTGGTCGGCGACTTCGTCGACGAGTGGCGGGGGAGGGGGAAGTTCCCGCCCGGAGACACCGACTTCGACTGGCCCCGCACCCGCCAGATCGCCCGCGACCCGCTGCCGATCCTGCTCGACGGCTACGAACGCTACGGCCCGATCTTCAGCCTGCGGCTGCTGCACTCCCGGGCCGTCTTCATGCTCGGCCCGGAGGCGAACCACTTCGTCACCGTCGCCCACCCGGAGAACTTCCACTGGCGCGAGTCGAGCTTCGGTGACCTGATTCCGCTGCTCGGCGACGGCCTGCTGACCGTCGACGACGACTTTCACGACCGGGCCCGGGCGATCATGATGCCGGCCTTCCACCGCGAGCAGATCGTCGCCGCGACCGAGGCGATGACGCTCGAGGCCGAGGCGGCGATCGCGGCCTTGCCGGTCGGCGAGGTCGCCGACGTCTACGAGTGGATGCGGAACCTGGCGATGCGGATCGCGATGCGGGCGCTGCTCGGACTCGATCCCGACGAGGCGGGCAAGGGCGCCGCCGCGGCCGAGCACTTCGAGCGCGCGCTCGAGTACTACGGGATCGACTTCCACCTGCGCCTGCTGCGCGGCCCCGGCTCGCCCTGGCGCAGGATGACCCGCTCGCGCGAGATCCTCGACCAGATCGTCTTCGACGAGATCGGCCGCTGCCGCGCCCACCCCGATCCCGAGCGGCGCGACATCCTCAGCCTCCTGGTCGGCGCCCGCGGCGAGGGCGGCGAGGAATTCAGCGACCGCGAGATCCGCGACCAGGTGATGACCCTGATGTTCGCCGGCCACGACACCTCGACCTCGACCCTGACCTTCATGCTCTACGAGCTGGCCCACCACCCCGAGGTGACCCAGCGCCTGCAGGAGGAGCAGGAGCAGGTGCTGGGCGGCGAGAGCCCAACGGCGATGCAGCTGGACAAGGAGATGCCCTACCTCGACATGGTGCTCGACGAGGTCCTGCGCCTCTACCCGCCGGCCTGGATCGGCCCGCGCCGGGCGGTTCGCGAATACGAGTTCGGCGGCTACACGGTGCCGAAGGGCGCCTACGTCAACTACTGCTCCTGGGCCAGCCACCGGCTGCCCGAGGTCTTCCCCGAACCGGAGGCGTTCATCCCCGAGCGCTTCACCCGCGAGCGCAAGGCGGCGCTGCCGCGCGGCGCCTACGTCCCCTTCGGCGGCGGTTCGCGAATCTGCATCGGCAAGCGCTTCGGCCAGACCGAGGTGAAGCTGGTGGTGACCAAGCTCCTGCAGCGCCTGCGCTTCGAGGCCCTCCCCGGCCGGACGATGACGATCCGCCAGATGCCGACGCTCTCGCCGCGCGGTGGACTGCGGATGCGAGTCCAGCCGCGCGGCTAAGGCGGTGCGCTGTCGCGCCCCCTACTTGATGAACAGCATCTCCTCGTACTTCGGCAGCGGCCAGAGGTCGTTGGCGACGACGCCCTCGAGCTTGTCGGCCGCCTCGCGGACGCTGGCCATCGCCGCCAGCTGCTTGTCGCGGGCGTGGATCGCCATCTCCAGACCCTCGAGGCCGGGGTCGGCGTTCGCCTCTTCCAGCTCACCGAGTCCGGCGACCAGCTCGTCGACCAGGTTGCGGACCTCGGCCTCGACGGTGGAGACGCCGGAGGCGCCGATCAGGGCCAGGTGGCGCAGGGCGGCCGGCAGGATCATCGTCTTGGCGATCGAGAACGCCGTCTCCGCCTCGATGTTGGCCCGCAGCCAGTACTGCTCGACCCAGACCTCGTAGCGGGACTCGAGCTCCGCCTTGGAGAGGACGTTGTACTTCTCGAACGCCTCGACCGTGCTGTCGGCGAGAACTTCCGGCAGCGCGTCCGGGGTCGTTTTGAGGTTCTTCAGGCCCCGCTGCTCGGCCTCGGCGTGCCACTCCTCGGAGTAGTTGTCGCCGCCGAAGCAGACCTGCTTGTTCGCCAGGTAGCTCTCTTTGACCAGCTCGATGACCGCCTGCGGCATCTCCTCGCCGGCGCTCAGCTTGGCCTCCAGCTTGCCGGCCAGCTCGTCGATCGCCTCGGCCGCGATCGTGTTGAGGACGGTGTTGGGGAAGCCGAGCGACATGCTCGACCCCAGCGCCCGGAACTCGAATTTGTTGCCGGTGAAGGCGAACGGCGAGGTCCGGTTGCGGTCGCCGCCGTGCATCGGCAGCGGCGGCAGCACGTCGGCGCCGAGGTCGAGGAACGAGGCCGGCGTGTTCGGGTCGCCCTCGCCGGTCGCGATCGCCTCGAAGGCTTTTTCGAGCTCGCCGCCGAGGAAGATCGAGATGATCGCCGGCGGCGCCTCGTTTGCCCCGAGGCGGTGGTCCTGGCCGATGTTGGCGACCGAGGCCCGCAGCAGCCCCTGGTGCTTGTTCACCGCCTGGATCACCGCCGCGCAGAAGAACAGGAAGTGGATGTTGTCCGCCGGGGTATCGCCCGGGTCGAGCAGGTTGAACCCGGTGTCGGTCCCCATCGACCAGTTGTTGTGCTTGCCGGAGCCGTTGACGCCGGCGAACGGCTTCTCGTGCAGGAGGCAGACGAGGCCGTAGCGCCGGGCGACGCTTTCCAGCACCTGCATCAGCAGCTGCTGGTGGTCGGAGCCGACGTTGGAGTTCTCGAAGATCGGCGCGATCTCGTACTGGGCCGGCGCCACCTCGTTGTGGCGGGTCTTGACCGGGATCCCGAGCTTGCGCATCTCCAGCTCAGACTCGAGCATGCAGGCAAGCACCCGCTCCGGGATCGAGCCGAAGTAGTGGTCGTCGAGCTCGTGACCCTTCGGCGGCTTGGCGCCGAACAGGGTGCGGCCGGTGGCGATCAGGTCGGGCCGCTCGAAGTAGTACTGCTCGTCGATCAGGAAGTACTCCTGCTCGGGGCCGACGGTGGTGAAGACCCGCTGGCTCTGCTCGTCGCCGAGCAGCCGCAGCGCTTTGATCGCCGAGCGCGAAAGCGCGTCCATCGAGCGCAGCAGCGGGATCTTGGCATCGAGAGCCTCGCCGGTCCAGGAGGCGAACGCGGTCGGGATGCAGAGCAGCGCCCCGTTCGGGTTCTCGAGGATGAAGGCGGGACTGGTCGGGTCCCAGGCGGTGTAGCCGCGGGCCTCGAAGGTGGCGCGGACGCCGCCAGTGGGGAAGGAGGAGGCGTCGGGCTCGCCCTGGATCAGCTCCTTGCCGGAGAAGCCGGCCAGCGATTCTCCGTCGCCACCGGGCTCGAAGAAGGAGTCGTGCTTCTCCGCGGTGGATCCGGTCAGCGGCTGGAAGACGTGGGTGTAGTGGGTGGCGCCGTTTTCCAGCGCCCACTCCTTCATCGCCTCGGCGACGGCGTCGGCCAGGCTGGGATCGAGCGCCTCGCCGCCGTCCAGGGTCGTCTGCAGCTTCTCGAAGACGTCCTTGGGCAGCCGGTCGCGCTGCACGGCGACGGAGAAGACGTTCTGCCCGAAGGGGTTGTTCTCCGGGAGGGTCAGGTCCTGCGCGCCGAGGGCTCCCCCGTTGGAGCTCCACTGGGCTGCGGTCACGTTCTGCTGGCGGATACGGCTCATCGGTTGGGTTCTCCCCCTAAGGCGTGCGCTCGGGTCTCCCGGCGCAATTGGTTGAAAGTCTCGGTCCCTCGAAAAAGAGCATCACAGAGCCTAATAGGGCCTCCCGCATCGCGCTTTTGTACCCCCGTACAAAGCTGGGGCGGAGGCCGTTATCCCTGGTGGCGGCGCAGCCGAGATTGACCACACTGGAGTGTGGCGAAAGTCGGAAGGGCGACTAGGAGAGCGGCGTCGCGCTGAAGAGGCCGAGCGGGTGGCGCATCCGGAAGCCGCCCGTGGGTCGCAGCTGTTCGCTCCAGCCGGGGCCGGTGCGGTCGCCGTCTTCGCTGAAGGAGGTGTCCCAGCGCAGACCGGCGATCACCGCGAAGACGTGTTCCTCGTTGGCGTAGACGCGGACCCAGCTACCGCCACCGCCGCCGCCCCAGCGCATGAAGGCGGTCGAGTCGAGCGGGTATTCGAGCAGTCCCGCGGCGTGCATCACGTAGCTGACCGAGCCCGAGCAGTCGTAGCCGCGCGAGTTCCAGCTGCGGTGGCCGCCGCCCCAGACGTAGGGACGGTGGCGGATCCGGTTGGCGGCTTCGATCATCGCCTTCACCGCCGGCGGGGCCGAGGGCGGAGCGATGGCGCGGCCGTCGCGGGTCAACTCGGCCTGCGGCACGGCAGCTGCGGCCGAACCGGCGAGCGCGGCGCAGAGCAGCGCGCAGACGAACATCGTGAACAGCGTCCCCAGCCTTCGCATGAAGGAGCTGTATCGACCGTGCGCCCCGTCGCCTTGAGCAGTGTCGCCTTTGTCTCCCATGAGGGGACAAAGGCGACAAACGGATAGCCTCCGACCCGCACCAGCAAGCCCTGACGAGAGGAATCGCTCTTCATGTTCGTATCCAAGGCCGCCGTCGTCGGTGGCGGCACCATGGGCGGCGAGATCGCGCAGGCGATCGCCGCCGCCGACATCCCGGTCGTCGTCAAGGACATCGACCAGAAGTTCGTCGACGCGGCCCTCGACAAAGCCCGCGGCGTCACCGAGGGGCAGCTCGCCCGCCTGGTCAAGAAGGAGAAGCTGACCCAGGAGCAGGCCGACGCCCGGCTGGCCGAGGTGATGGGCAACGTGATCGGCACCACCAGCTACGAGGAGTTCGGCGACGTCGACTTCGTGATCGAGGCGGTGCCGGAGAAGATGGCGATCAAGCAGGCGGTCTTCCGCGAGCTCGACGCCGTCACCCCGGGCCACGCGATCCTCTCCTCCAACACCTCCTCGCTCTCGATCACCGAGATCGGCGAGGCGACGCTGCGGCCCGACAAGGTCGTCGGCTTCCACTTCTTCTACCCGGCCTCGATCATGCCGCTGGTCGAGGTCATCGTCGGCGAGGACTCGACTTCGGAGACCGCCACCGCCGCCTACAACTTCGCCCAGGCGATCAAGAAGCAGCCGATCGTCTGCGGCGAGGTCCCCGGCTTCGTCGTCAACAAAGTCCTGATGGCGACGATGGGGGAGATCTGGCGCGCGCAGGAGGACCAGGGGCTCTCGATCAAGGCGATCGACGAGGCGATCGCGGGGGCGAAGCTGGCGCCGATGGGGCCGTTCTTCCTCACCGATCTGCTCGGCCTCGACACCGTCCTCCACGTCGCCGAACACCTCAACGACTCCTACGGCGAGAGCTTCTACGTCCACAAGGGGCTGCAGGGCCTGGTCGCCGACGGCAAGCTCGGCGTCAAGACCGGCGGCGAGGGCTTCTTCAAGGAGGGCGAGCAGAACATCCCCGGCGAGGCCGAGCCCGACGCCGACGAGCTGGTGGCGATGTTCAGCTGCCGGGCGCTGATCGAGGCCTGCCTGCTGGTCGAGGAAGGCGTCTGCTCGGTCCGCGACATCGACCTCGGGATGATGACCGGGGCCGGGCTCGACCCCCGCAAAGGCCTGCTGCCGCCGTTCTGGAAAGCCGACGTCGAGGGCCTCGACAAGGTGCTGGAGACGATGGAGGGGCTGGAGGAGCGCCACGGCGACCGCTTCGCGCCGCCGACGCTGCTCAAGCGGCTGGTCGCGCAGGGCCGCCACGGCCTTTCCACCGGGCAGGGCTTCTACCCCTACCCGCAGGCCGACGAGGGCGAGCAGACCGAGACGGTGAAGCTGGAGACGCGCGGCGACGTCGCGATCGCCTGGCTCGCCAACCTGCCGATGAACTCGCTCTCGCCGCAGGTAATCGCGGACCTGGAGACGGTCTGGAACCGGGTCAAGGACGGCGGCGAGGTCGGGGCGATGGTCGTCGCCTCCTCGGTCCCGGTCGTCTTCTCGGCCGGCGCCGACATCAAGGCCTTCACCACCCTCGACGAGGCCAGCGGGGCGGACCTGATCAACCGCGCCCACGCGCTGTTCAAGGACTTCGGCGAGGACCGGGTGGTGACCATCGCCGCGGTCAACTCGATCGCCTTCGGCGGAGGCTGCGAGCTGGCGATGGCCTGCGACTTCCGGATCGGCGCCGAGGCCGCGGTCTTCGGTCAGCCCGAGGTCAAACTGGGGATCATCCCCGGCTTCGGCGGCACCCAGCGCCTGCCGCGGCTGGTCGGCCAGAGCAAGGCGCTGGAGCTGAACCTGGTCGGCGACGCGATCCTCTCCGACGAGGCGCTGGAGCTGGGCTTGATCAACCGCCTGGTGCCCGACCACGAGCTGTTCGAGACGGCGCTGATGTGGGGCGGCAAGCTGGCCGCCCAGGCGCCCGTCGCAGTCGCGCAGGTGAAGAAGGTCTCCGCCAAGGGCGACCTCGACGAGGGCATCGAGGCCGAGAAGCAGGGCTTCGCCGCCGCCTTCGGCAGCGAGGACGCGAAGGAGGGCATCTCCGCCTTCCTCGGCAAGCGCACCCCGAAGTGGAGCGGCAGGTAGCGACGCGCGAGGTGGAGCGACTGGCCGAGCTGCTCGGCCAGTCGCGCCGCGCCGTCGCCCTGACCGGCGCCGGCGTCTCGGTGCCGTCGGGGATCCCCGACTTCCGCACCCCGGAGACGGGGCTGTGGGCGAACGTCGACCCGATGGAGGTCGCTCACATCGGCGTCTTCGAACGCGAGCCGGAGCGCTTCTGGTCGTATTACCGACCCCGTTTCGAATCGCTCGGCGACAAAGAGCCGAACCGGGCGCACGAAGCGCTGGCCGAGCTGGAGCGGCGGGGCCTGATCGAAGGCGTGATCACCCAGAACATCGACCGCCTGCACCGGGCGGCGGGATCGGAGAACGTGATCGAGGTGCACGGTTCGATCGGCACCTCTTCCTGCACGGCATGCGAAGCCGTCTACGACCTCGACGAGGTCGAGGCGCTCTTCGACGGGCGCGGCGTGGCGGTCTGCTCGTCCTGCGAGGGGCCGGTCAAGCCCGACGTCGTCCTCTTCGGCGAGATGCTGCCGCTGGAGGCGATCGACCGCGCGACCCAACTCGCCGAGGGGGCGGACCTGATGCTCTGCGTCGGCTCCTCGCTGGCGGTCCACCCGGTCGCCGGTCTCCCTCACCTGACCCTCGAAGCGGGCGGGCGACTGGCGATCGTCACCAAGGGCGAGACCCCCTACGACGACGACGCTGAGCTGCGGCTCGGCGGCGAGGTCGACGAGGAGCTGTCGGCGCTCGTGGCGGCGCTCGGCTGATGCCCGGCGAGCTGCCCGCCGCGGTCGTCTTCGACAACGACGGCCTCCTGCTCGACACCGAGTCGGTCTGGACCAGGGCCGAGGAAGACCTCTTCGAGCGCCGGGGGCTCGAGTTCACCCCCGCCGACAAGCGCGAGCTGGTCGGCACCTCGGCCGAGATCGCCGGCGGCATCCTCGAGCGCCGCCTAGGCGAGCCGGGCCGGGCGGAGGAGCTGATCGAGGAGCTGAACGCCCTGGTCGTCGCCGAGCTGGAGCACGGGGTGGAGGCGATGATCGGCGCCCGCCAGCTGCTCGAGCGCCTGCGCGAGCGCGGCACCCCGATCGGCCTCGTCTCCAACTCCCCGCTCCGCTTCGTCCAGCGCTCGATCGAGATCGTCGGCTTCGAGGCCCACTTCGACGTGGTCCTCAGCGCCCACGAAGTCGCGGCGCCGAAGCCGGCTCCGGATCCCTACCTGGAGGCCTGCCGGCGCCTGGGCGTGGAGCCCGGCCCCGACGTCGTCGCCCTCGAGGACTCGCCGACGGGAGTGGCCGCGGCGCGCGCGGCGGGCCTCACCGTGATCGGCGTCCCCTCGATCGAGGGAATCGCGCTGGAGGAAGCGCACCACCTGGCCGAGTCGCTGCTCGACGACGTCGTCAGTCGCCAACTCTCAATCTAAGGTTTAGCCTTAGATTTAGCCGCGGAGGATCCGGCGGCGACGTAGAACGCGCTCGCAGAGGCGGAGCAGCTCCTCGACCCGGCTTCGCTGCTCGGCGCTCAGCTCGCCCGCCAGCGCCGCGTTGGCCGCGTCGCCGGCCTCCCCCTTTCGCTCGGTCAGCGTGCCCATGTCCTCCTCGTGACCGGGGTCGGCGAGCGCGCCCTTCAGCTCGACCAGCAGCGCCTCCAGCCCGACCCGCAGTTGCAATGCCGCCTCGCGGTCGCGGCCGGCGTCGAGGTCGGCGCGGGCGCGGAGCAGGAGCGTTTCGCAGGCGTCGAGGTGCTCGCGCCCGCCGAGCAGGGCCGCCACCCGTTCCTGCGGGCGCAGCTCCTCCTCACGCCGGCGGCGGCGCGAGGCGCGGGGCCCGGGGTCGACCGCGCGGGCGTCTCGGAAGCGGCCGGCGGCGACCTCCTCGCCGCTGCCGTAGCCGACCAGGGTTCGCTCCGCCGTCTCGGCGCCGAGCTCGCTGTTGGCTCGCGGCGAAGCGGCGGCGACCGCCTGGGCGTGCAGGGCGCGGTTGAGCAGCGCCAGCCCTTCGTCGACGAGGACGTCGACCGTGTCCTCCGCCTCGCAGGCCTCGTCGAGCCAGCGCGCCGCCTCGGCCTCGTCGGCGAGCGGCGCGAAGGCGCGGATCGCGGTCGCCCGGGTCAGGGTCACTTTCGCCGGCTCGTCGCCGGCCTCGACCCGGCGCGGCCGGCGGCGGCGCCGGCCGCCGGCCGCGGGGGCGCCGACCCGCTGCAGGACCAGGACGCTCTCCTCGCCCTCGGGTCCGCCCGCGCGCGCCAGGTAGCGGCCGTCGGCCAGCGGCAACGCGCCGGCGAAGTCGAACTGGACGAATCCGAAGAGCTTGGTCAGGGGGCGGATTCTCGTCGCTCGCGGCGAGCGGCGCTAGCTCAGTCGCCGCCACCGGCGGAGAGCCCGCCGTTGGTGGTGTCCGGTTCCGCGTACTTCGAGGGGCTGACCGGGACGTTCGGGTTTTCGATCTCGCCGAGGCGGTTGATCAGCCGCTGCCACTGGTTCGGTTTCAGCAGCGCGGCGAACTTGGCTTCCGGGCCGCCGACCGGCTGGTAGCCGACGTGGACGTGGTCGTAGTGGTCGGCCATCGCGAAGCTGGTCGGGCCCGGCAGGTCCTCGAGCGAGATCACCTGGTGCGGGTGCATCGTCCCCTGCAGCTGCAGGACCGCCTGGATCAGGTCGTCGGTGACCGACCCCGGTCCCTGGTTGCCGGTCACCGGGGTGCCGTTGATCACCGGGATGTCGACGGCGGTGCCGGTCGTGTGCTCGGAGACGTTGCCCGAGGTGGTCAGCAGGCCATGGCCGCACTGCAAGGAGGTGACGCCCAAGTCGTAGCCCTTGACGGTCAGGTACTCGAGCAGGGCGAGGATGCGGCGGTCGATGCGCCCGCTGGCGATGTCTTCGCGGCCGCATTCGTAGATGTCGAGCTTCTTGTTGTCCAGAACCCGTTTCTGCAGCGCCTCCTTGGAGAGCAGCAGGACGCCGGCGCCGCTCAGCTTGGCGAACGGGCTCTTGCCCTTGGCGCGGTAGATCGCCGTCGCCTCGAGCAGCTTCCAGCCGTCGAGGATCGGCTTCGGGTCGATCCGCGGCGCGCCTTTGCCTGCCGGTCGGATCGAGAAGTTGATGTGGGAGTCGACTCCATCGCCACCCGCGCCGACCCGGGCGAGGACGGTGCCGGCGATCACCTTGGAGCCGACGCGCAGCGAGCCCTTGGCGCTGGCGGCGACCGCCGCTTCGACCGCGTCGCTGGCGGTCTCGCGCTCGCTGCCGGTCCGCTCCGGCAGGGCCCGCAGCCGCGGCCGCAGGTTCTCGCTTTCGACCGGGACGCGCCTCTCCTTGCCGGTCGGCATCACCACCAGCCGGTGGTGGCGGACCAGGTTGCCGAGTTCGGCGTAGGTGTAGCGGTTGCCGTAGGTGTCTTCGAGGACGACGAAGTTGCCGAGGTTGTCGGAGTGGCCGAGCTTGCGGATGACGCCGTCGTTGACGGCGACCACCGGCGCCCCCTGCTTGCTGAAGATGTTGATCCCGCGCGGGGTGGGGGAGGAGGAGATGACTTCGGCGGCGTTGCCGTATTCGGGGCTCTCGCCCTTCTTCAGCGCCTCGCGGGCGGCGATGTCGTCGGCGTAGCGGGCGTCGGCGGCGATCGGGAAGTGGGCGCCCTCGGTCAGCCCGGTCAGCGAGCCGACCAGGTCGGAGGGGAGGCGGCCGTAGGCGCGGGCGTAGAGGAGGACCTCCTGCACGTACCAGTCGGCGTGGTTGTAGGCGAAGATCGCCTGGTAGAGGTCCTCGTGGGCGCCGGCCAGCTTCAGGTAGTGGGCCGCGGCGCAGATCGCGTCGACCGGGTTGTAGGGGTCTTTGCGACCGTCGCCGTTGGCGTCGAGACCGAACGCTTCCCAGCTCGAGGGCAGGAACTGCATCCAGCCGAGCGCGCCGGCGCTGGAGATGTTGAGGTTGGTGCCGAAGCCGGTCTCGATTTTGTTGATCGAGGCGAGCACCTCCCAGGGGATCCCGTATTCGGTGCCGCAGGCCTGGTAGATCGGCAGCAGGAAGGGCGGGATTTCGAAGGAGTCGATGACGAAGTTGGGGACGCCGATCGGCGCCGGCCCGAAGGGGGCGAAGGTCGTCGTCGGGTTGGTCGCCGTCGGCGAGCCGCCGTCGTCGTACTGGGATCCGCCGTCGGCTCCCTTGGCCAGCGGCTGATCGCCGCCGCCGTTGACGCCGGGGGCGGTCACTGCGCCGGTACTGCCACCGCCGCCGCTGGCGTCGCCGAGCGAGTCGTTCTCGGTGGCGCCCCCTTTGCCGGCGGAGCCGCCGCCGATGGTGCTGCCCTGCTTGATGCCGCCGTCCACTTCTTCCGGGGCGGCGGGAGCGGGCGCGGGGCTGGGGACCGGCGCCGATTCGCTCGGCACCGGAGACGGGGTCGCCGGAGCCGGAGCCTCGTTGGCGTCCTCCGGGTCTTCGCAGTCGGGGTCTTCCTCGTCGACCAGGCCGTCACCGTCGTCGTCGACGCCGTTGGCGCAGGCGGGCGCCTGCAGCGAGGGTATGGCGGTGGTCGTCGTCGCCGCGGAATCGACTGCGGCGCTGTCGGAGAGCGGCTCGGCGCCGGCCAGCGCGGTGCCCAGCGCGGCGATCGCCAGGAAGCTGGCGAAAGCGAGGATTAGTGCGATCTTGGTTCTCATCCCAAAGCGTCCCTGCCCACGCTCGGATACCCCTCCCTGGGCAGTGGAAGGAAGCTACCCACTAGTACGAGCGTCCGCAACGGAAGACGGCGCCCCCAACATGGCCTTAATCAATGACTGAAACATCGCTGTAACGGCAGATTTTCAGCCGGGCCGGATGCGCTCGTTAAGCTGCTGTGACTTTGACGGTTGAGGACTTCGAGCAGGACGGGCTGCGGGCGAGGGCCGAGCAGGCGCTGGGAGAGCTGGCGCAGGCGCTGGTCGACAACCCGACCCTGCACGACGCCTTCACCGCCGCGCTCGGGGCGCGGGAGAAGGCGATCGAGGCCCAGCAGGCGGCGATGAGCGCCCTCAACCTGCCCTCGGCGACCGACGTCGAACGGCTGGAGCGCCGGCTCCGCTCCTTCTCGCAGCGTCTGGAGGACGTCGAGGAGGCGATCGACGACCTCAGCCGCGAGCTCGGGGCCTTGCGGCGCGAGAACGCCAAGCGCGCCGTCAAGAAAGAGCCGAAGAAAAGCAAAGCCTAACCCTCGACTTGAGGGTTAGAGTAGGGCCGCGGCGGCGATCCCGGCCCTCTTCGCCCCCTCCTCCATCTCCTCGTCCCGCAGCTGGCCCGAACTGCTTTTCTCGGCGACGATCAGCAGCGCCGCGGCGGCGAGTCCGAGCTCGGCGGCGGTGCCGAGCAGCGCCGCGGTCTGCATGTCCGCCGCCTCGGCGAGGAGGGTCGGCCGGTCGCGCTCGGGGTCGTGGAGGGTGTCGAGGCTGATCGCGACGCCGAGGTGCGCGTCGGGCAGCGACCGCGCCAGCCCCGCGGTCAGCTCCCGGTCCGGCTGCGCCGAACCACCGGCCGGTGTGCGCGCCTCGCTGACGATCAGCAGCCGGCCCGGCTCCAGCTCTCCGAGCGAGGTGCAGCTACCGATCCGGATCGCGCGCCGCACGCCCAGCTCGGCCAGGTCGGCGAGGACGATCGAGGCGCTCGGCCCGCCCATCCCGGTCGACTGGATCGTCAGCTCCCTGCCGTCGGGGGTGACGCCGCCATAGCCCCAGAGGCCACGCGCGTGGTTGCTCATCTTCGGCTGCTCTAGCAGTACCTGAGCCAGCAGCAGCGCCCGGCCGGGGTCGCCGACGAGGATCGCGTCGGCGGCGATCGGGGCGCTGGGTCGGAGGCGGGCCGGCATCTGCGCCGCCGACCCTAGCCCCTGTCCAGGCACGGCGCCGACATCGGGGAGAAACGGCCCCTGCCGAATTTGCTCCAGCCGTCCAAAGACCCCTTGGAACCCGCTTCATAGCTTGGAAGCGAGTAATCCAAACGCGACCGGCGGGGGCCTGATCCCCGGCGGGCAAGGAGGAAATGGAATGAAAAGGAGGTTGATGATCGCCGCTCCGGTGGCCGCGATCGCCTCGCTGGTGGTGCCGGGAATGGCCTTCGGCGCCGAACCGGCGATCCTGGAAACCCCGGAGGCCAGCATCAATGCGATGTGGGTGATCGTCGCCGCCTGTCTGGTGATGTTCATGCAGGCTGGCTTCCTGCTCTTGGAGGTCGGGTTCTCGCGGGCCAAGAACGCGGGAGCCGGTGTCGCCAAGGTTTTGGTGAACTTCTCGATCGCCTCGCTCTGTTACTGGGCGTGCGGCTTCGCGCTGGCGTTCGGGGGGCTCGGCGAGATCGCCGGCACCCACGGCTTTTTTCTTGATGTCGGCTCTTCGGTCGAAGAGGCCGGGGCGAGCATCCCGTTCGTCGAAACGTATTCGATCAGTCCCGCCGCGTTCATGTTCTTCCAGTTCGTGTTCTGCGCGGTATCGCTGGCGATCGTCTGGGGCTCGACCCTGGAGCGGATCAAATTCGGCGCCTACGTCATCTACGCGATCGTCTTCAGCGCCGTGCTGTACCCGATCCTCAGTCACTGGATCTTCGGTGGTGGCTGGCTGCAGGTGAACGTCGGCATGCAGGACTTCGCCGGCTCCACGGTGGTCCACCTGATCGGCGCGACCGGGGCCTTCGCGGCACTGTTGCTGCTCGGACCGCGGATCGGCAAGTACACGAAAGACGGCAAACCGCGGGCGATCCCCGGGCACTCGATGCCGCTGGTCGGCCTTGGCGTGTTGATCCTCTGGCTCGGCTGGTTCGGGTTCAACCCGGGTTCGACCCTGGGGGCGATCGGCGGCCGCTTCGCTGAAGTCGTCGTCGTCACCAACCTCGCCGCCGCCGCCGGTGTGGTCGCTGCGGTTGCGGTGATGTGGGGGAAGACGAAGACGATCGACATCGGCATGGCCGGCAACGGCGCGATCGCAGGTCTCGTCGCGATCACCGCCCCGTCCGGTTACGTCGAGTACTGGGCCGCTCCGATCATCGGCGCGATCGCCGGCGTCGTCGTTGTCTTCGGCGTCCTCGCGATCGAGAAGATCATCGACGATCCGGTCGGAGCCCTCTCGGCCCACGGCCTGGCCGGTATCTGGGGCACGCTCTCCTGCGGCATCTTCACCTCGCCGCGGTTGGCGGAATTGAACGAAGTCGGCGATCCGGGCCTCTGGTACAGCGGCTCCTTCCACCAGCTCGGCGCCCAGGCGCTCGGCGTGGCAGTCGCCTTCGCCTGTGTGTTCGTCGTCTCCTACGCGATCTTCTTCCTGATCAAGAAGACGATCGGTCTGCGGGTGACGGCTGAGGAGGAGGACGCCGGTCTCGACATCTCCGAGCACGGGATGTACGGGTACCCGGAGCAGTTCATCCCCCAGCCGGAGTACTCGACCGGGGCGCCGCGCAGCGGCATGCCGCCGGCTGCAGCCCCGGCACCGTCCGTCGCTACCCCGATGGCCAGCGAGTCCTAGGAGGCATGAGCGCATGAAAAAGATAGAGGCGTACATTCGCCACGAGGCGTTCGAGCCGATCCGGGCTGAGTTGCTCGACAAGGGATTCCCGTCCCTGTCGATCATCGAGGCCAAGGGCTCGGGCCGCCAGAAGGGAATCGTCGAGCGTTACCGCGGCTCGACCCTCACCGTCAACGTCCGGCCGAAAATCAAGCTGGAGGTCGTCATCGAGGACAAAGACAAGGACGTGGTCGTCGAGACGATCCTCAAGCACGCCCGTACGGGCGAGGTCGGCGACGGCAAGATCTTCGTGCTGCCGGTTGAGGAGGCGATTCGCATCCGCACCGGCGAGGACGGGCAGTCCGTCCTGCAGCTGCACGAGGAGTCGGAGATACCCACCTAACCCCTGCCGGGTCTCCGGCTTTCCCCCCAGAACAAGAGCCAGCGGGGCGGCCTCCGGGCCGCCCCGTTTCGTCTGCGGGCCCGCTACAGCTTAAATACTCAGTTGTACTTGCCTATTTGGGCGAAGCGCGGTAGAACCTTCATGGCAAACCCCCGGCGAACGACGCCGGACCGGAAAGGGAGAACCGCAATGACGTGCTCCAGAAAGGCCTGGCTCGTCCTGCTGTCGGCAATGGCCCTGGCGGCAACCGGCGCCAGCGGCGCCTCGGCCACCACACTGGAGATCGGGGGTACCACGCAGGGCTCGGCGGTCACCGTGGAAGCCAGCCTCGCCTCCGGAACGTCGGCGATCCTGAAAACGACAAGCGGCACCTTCCTGGACACATGCACCAACTCTGAAGTCGATGCCAAAACCTCCACCTTCACCGGCACTCCGAGCGGTGCAGTCAGCTTCCTGGAATTCTTCAACTGCAGTCACACAACCCACGTGGTGAACAACGGAAGCCTCTCGATCGAACGAATCGGGAGTACGACAAACGGCACAGTCCGCTCCCACGGGGCCCTAGTGGAAGTCGAAGCCACAAACTTCGGAATCACGCTCGAATGCGTGACTGCGACGACGGATATCGGCACCCTGACAGGGACCTCCAGCGGGCACGCGGTACTCCACGTCAACGCTGTGATCAACTGCGGGTTCTTCGTCCCGTCCGCGAAGTGGGAAGGCAGCTACACCGTCACAAGTCCGACAGGGCTTGGCGTGGTGGGATAGGTGCTCGATAGGTTGCGCATGAACATCCGAAAGAGTGTCTGTCTCATGGGGTTGATCACGCTCACGCTGACGGGGATGCTCGGTGGCAGCGCCTCGGCTACGACACTCGAGATCGCGGGTGTGACCCAAAGCAAACCCATCGACTTCGAAACGAGTCTCACCGCGGGAACGTCGGCCATCCTGAAAACGACAAGCGGCACCTTCTTGGATACATGCACCAGCGCGTTTGTCTGGGCGGCCAGCAATACGTACACCGGCACGGTGTCCGGCCCGGTGGCGATTCTCAGCTTCTCCAACTGCAGCCACACAACCCACGTGGTGACCAACGGCAGTCTTGCCGTCGAACGAATCGGGAGTACGACAAACGGCACAGTCCGCTCCCATGGAGCCCTGGTGGAAGTCGAATCCACAACCTTCGGAATCACGCTCGAATGCGTGACCGCAACGACGGATGTCGGCATCCTGACAGGCACCTCCAGTGGGCATGCTGTGATCGACATCAACGCCGTGATCAACTGTGGCTTCTTCGTCCCGTCCGCGAAGTGGGAAGGCAGCTACACCGTCACAAGCCCGACAGGGCTTGGCGTGGTCAGTTAGGAGAATCCTGATGAAACATCTGAAGATGAGCGGGGCAGCTGTGCTGCTGGCGGCTCTGTCGACCCTCGCGGTTGCGAGCAATGCCACGGCTACCACACTCGAGGTTGGCGGGGTCACACAGGCTGGGGCGGTTGCGATAACCGCGACGCTTGCGTCCGGAACGACGGCGACCTTGAAAACGACAAGCGGCACCTTTCTGGATACATGCACCAGCTCGGAAATCAAAGGCACGACTTTCAGTCCCTACACTGCCTCAGCAGTTGGTGGTGGCCTTTCGACTCTGACGTTCAACAATTGCACTCACACAACTCATGTGATATTTCCGGGCGCCTTTGCGGTTGGTTGGACCGCCGGCACAAATGGCCAGGTTGCCTCATCGGGTGCCGAAGTTGAAGTCGAAACGACAACCTTCGGCGTAGTCCTCGACTGCACCACCGTGGCGGACATCATCGGGAACATCACAGGGACCGCATCCGGTCACGCGACGCTCGATGTCAACGCTGTGATCGACTGCGGGTTCTTCGTTCCGTCCGCGAAGTGGGAAGGCAGCTACACCGTCACAAGTCCGACAGGGCTTGGCGTGGAGGCCTGACAGGGGAGGAAGGAAGTCATTTCGACGCTGAGCGGGCCGTCGAGGGCGTGGCCGCTCCCGTCGATCCCAACAAACTCAAGTGTGTTTGACTAAAGCACGGCGCTCCGGGACCCTATTGCGCGATCAGCTGCCGGCGTTCCTGCCGGTCCTTACAAGGGAGAGAATGATGGGCTATTTGAGGAAGTTGAGCTTCAGCGCTCTATTCGCAGTCGTTCTATTGGCGTGCGTCGGCGTGGGAACCGCCTCGGCGACCACACTCGAGATCGGTGGGGTGGCGCAGAATCAGGCGGTGACGATTGAAGGCTCGCTGGAGGAAAATTCGAAAACGATCTGGGAAACGACAACGGGGCAGATCCTCGAAATCTGCGAAGAATCGACGATCAAAGGCAAAACCGAAGGCGCCTTCACCGGCGGGGCCACGGTGGGGGGGAAAGTGAGCACCCTCACCTTTGGGGAATGTCTTCCGGAAGTGAAAGTCCTGAAACCCGGCTCCTTCACGGTCGAATGGATAAGCAACACAAAAGGCACAGTCAAATCCAGCGGCACAGAAGTCGAATTCGAAGACGAAATCATGGGCATAATGCTCACCTGTTCGACCGGTGCGTCTACGGATCTGGGTCTGCTTACAGGCGTGGCCGCGGGCAACGCGACATTGGAGATCAACGCCGTTATCAACTGCGGGTTCTTCAGGCCAAGCGTTATCTGGAAGGCCGCTTACACCATCACCAGCCCCCAGGGTCTGGGAGTCATCAAATAGTGACGGTCTAAGTTCGAGCAGAAGGGATGGGCCGCCTTCGACGGGCGGCTCCATCCAGCTCGAAAACGGGTTAGCCTCGGCCGTATGGCCGACGAGCGGATTTCGCTTAGCGAGGCGGAGCGCAGGTCCGGGGTGCCCGCCAGTACCTTGAAACGGTGGGCGGCGGAGAGGATCCTGCCGGTGCGGAAAGGGCGCTGGACGGCGGCCGCCGCGGCCCAGGCGCGGGTCGTCTCGCGAATGCGCGAACGGGGTTACTCGCTGGAAGACCTGAAGGAGGCCGGGCGCGAGGGGCGGCTTGCCTTCGGCTACACCGAGGAGCTCTTCACCGGCGCCGACGAGACGATCATGATCGAGCAGGCGGCCGAGGAGACCGGGCTGGAACCCGATCTGGTCGAGCGGATCTTGACCATACTCGGCACGCCGATGGGCCAGCGCGAGCTGAGCCAGGACGACCTGGCGGCGCTGCGCCACTGCGCCCGCGTCCTCGCCGCCGGCTTCCCCCTCGTCGCCTTCCTGCAACTGGTCCGCGTCTACGCCCAGTCGATGCGGCGGATCGCCGACGCCGAGGTGCGCCTCTTCCACCTCTATGTGCACGAGCCGCTGATCCGCGACGCGGTGCCCGAGCTGGAGATGGCCGAGGAGATGGGCGAGCTGGCCGGCGACATCCTGCCGCTGGCGGCGCCGCTGACCGACTACCTCCACCAGCGCTACCTGCGCTTCTTCGTCGAACAGGACGTCGTCGGCCACATGGAGGCGGACCAGGCGATGGACACCGCCGAAATCGAGCTCGGCCACGTCAACGTCACCCTCTGCTTCATCGACCTCACCGGCTTCACCCGCTATACCGAGGAGGAGGGGGACATCGAGGCGCTGGACGTGGTCGAGAGCTTCGTCGCCAACGTCGAAACCACGATGCCCCGCGAGGCGACGATCGTGAAGACGATCGGCGACGAGGTGATGGTCGTCTCGCCCGACCCCGCCTCGCTGACCGAGTGGGCGGTCGGCTTCCTCTCGCGCTTCCCGCGGCGACCGCAGCCGCGGGTCGGGATCCACTACGGCGACGCCGTCTACCGCGACGGCGACTACTTCGGCAGCCAGGTCAACCTCGCGCACCGGATCGTCAACCGCGCCCTGGCGGGAGAGGTGTTGGTCACCGACGCCGTCTGCGCGGCGATCGCCGGCAGCGACAGCCTCGAGCTCGAGGCGATCGGCGAGGTGAAGCTGAAGGGCTTCCCGGCACCGACCGAGCTCTTCACGATCCGCTCGGTATGAGCGCCGACGAGCTCCTCGCGAGGGTCGAGGAGGGCGGCCTCCTCGCCGGCCCGGCCCCGGTTCTCGCGATGCTCTCGGGCGGGCGGGATTCGGTCTGCGCGCTCGACCTCGCGGTGCGGGCGCGGGGACCGGAGCGGGTCTCGGCGCTGCACGTCAACTACGGGCTGCGAGACGAGGCCGGCGGCGACGAGCGCCACTGCGCCGAGCTCTGCCTGCGGCTCGGCGTCTCGCTCGAGGTCGCGAGGCCGCAGCGGCCCGAGGGCGCCGGCAACCTGCAGGCCTGGGCGCGAGAGGAGCGCTACGCGGCGGCGGCAAGGCTGGCGGAGGCGAGCGGAGCGACCATCGTCACCGGCCACACCGCCGACGACCAGGTCGAGACGATCCTCTACCGCCTCGCCTCCTCGCCCAGCCGCCGCGCCCTGCTCGGCATGCGCCCTCGCGACGGCCGGCTCGCCCGTCCCCTGCTGGGGACGACCCGCGCCGAGACCACCGCCTACTGCGAGGAGCGCGGCCTGGCCTGGCGCGACGACGCCAGCAACGAGGAGGGCGACTACAAGCGCAACCTGGTGCGGCGCGAGCTGGTCCCGGCGCTGGAGCGGATCCATCCCGCCGCCAGGGAGAACGTCCTGCGCACGGCGGCGCTGCTGCGCTCCGAGGCCGAGCTGCTCGACACGCTGGTCGACGCCGAGCTGGGTGAGTGCGCCGGGTCGCCTGCCGGGCAGATCGCCCATGGGCGCTTCGCCGAGCTGCACCCCGCCCTGCGCCGCCTGGTCCTGCAGCGGCTCGCCGACGAGGCCGCCGGTCGTCCGGTTGCCGGCGCGGCTCGCTTCGCCGACCAGATCGCGGGACTGACCCGCGGCGGCTCGACCCTCGACCTCGGGGGTGGCGTCCGCGCGGTGCTCGAAGCCGGCGTCCTCCGCGCCGAGCGCCCGTAGCCCCCATATATCTAGACTGCGGCGCGTGTCGGACCCCGCGATCGGCGAGATCCTCGTCGCCAGAGACGACCTGCAGCGCCGCATCGCCGAGCTGGGAGCGGAGATCAGCCGCGACTACGCCGGCCGCGAGGTGATCCTGGTCGGGGTGCTGAAGGGCGCGGTGCTCTTCCTCGCCGACCTGATGCGCCACATCGACGTGCCCTGCGAGATCGATTTCATGGCGGTCTCCAGCTACGGGTCGCTGACCGACTCCTCTGGCGTCGTCCGCATCCTCAAGGACCTCGACGCGCCGATCAAGGACCGCGACGTGCTGATCGTCGAGGACATCGTCGACTCCGGCCTTACCCTGCACTACCTGATGCGCAACCTCAACGCCCGCGAGCCTGCCTCGCTGCAGGCCTGCGCGCTGCTCACCAAGCCCGACCGCCTGCGCTCCGGGCTGCAGCCGCCGCGGTACGTCGGCTTCGAGATTCCCAACCGGTTCGCGATCGGCTACGGACTCGATCACGCGCAGAAGTACCGAAACCTGGATTTCGTCGCCGCCCTGTCCGACTAGACCGGAAATTCCGCCCTGGTACGCTGATTTCTTCTCTTGAGGCGGTTTTTCAAAAGCGCAGCGTTTCCGATCCTTTTGGTCGTCATTTTGGCGTTCGTCGCCCAGCGATGGATCAGCAGCGGCGACGAGTCGAAAGCGCCTGCCTACAACGAACTGGTCAGCCCCACGGCCGGCCTGATCGTCGACGGCAGGATCGACGAAGTCGACATCAACACCAAGGACAACACGCTCGACGTCAAGAAGCAGAACGGGGAAAGCTTCTCGACCGGCTACCCGCCCAACACCGAGCAGAGCCTCCTCAACCTGCTCGACAAATACGAAGTCAAGACGGACGTGCACGGCTCCGGCAGCTCCGGGCTGCTCTCGCTGCTGACCTTGGTCCTGCCCTTCGTCCTCTTCTTCGCCTTCTGGATCTTCCTCATGAACCAGATGCAGGGCGGCGGCAGCCGAGTGATGAACTTCGGCAAATCGAAAGCCAAGCGGATGTCGGTCGACGCGCCGAAAATCACCTTCCGTGACGTCGCCGGCGTCGATGAGGCGGTGCAGGAGCTCGAGGAGATCAAGGAATTCCTCGAGAACCCGAAGAAGTTCCAGGCGCTCGGCGCCCGGATCCCGAAGGGCGTCCTTCTATATGGACCGCCCGGCACCGGCAAGACCCTGCTCGCCCGCGCCGTCGCCGGCGAGGCGGGCGTCCCCTTCTTCTCGATCTCCGGCTCGGACTTCGTCGAGATGTTCGTCGGCGTCGGCGCCAGCCGCGTCCGCGACCTGTTCGAGCAGGCGAAACAGAACTCGCCCTGCATCATCTTCATGGACGAGATCGACGCCGTCGGCCGCCACCGCGGCGCCGGCATGGGGGGCGGTCACGACGAGCGCGAGCAGACCCTGAACCAGCTGCTGGTCGAGATGGACGGCTTCGAGATGAAGGACAACATCATCCTCATCGCCGCCACCAACCGGCCCGACATCCTCGACCCGGCGCTGCTGCGGCCCGGCCGCTTCGACCGCCAGGTCGTCGTCGACCGCCCCGACCGCAAGGGCCGCAAGAAGATCCTCGAGGTCCACACCCGCGGCAAGCCGCTGGGGCACGAGATCGACCTCGACACGCTCGCCGGTCAGACCCCCGGCTTCACCGGCGCCGACCTCGCCAACCTGATCAACGAGGCGGCCCTGCTGACCGCCCGCTCGGGCAGCCGCGAGATCACCATGAAGGAGCTCGAGGAGGGGATCATGCGGGTGATCGCCGGCCCCGAGAAGAAGACCCGGGTGATGAGCGAGAAGGAGCGGCTCGTCACCGCCTACCACGAGGTCGGCCACGCGATCGTCGGCCAGCTGCTCGAGAACACCGACCCGGTCCACAAGATTTCCATCATCAGCCGCGGCCAGGCGCTCGGCTACACGATCAGCCTGCCGACCGAGGACAAGTTCCTCACCACCCGCGCGGAGCTGACCGACACGATGGCGATGACCCTGGGCGGCCGCGCCGCCGAGGAGATCGTCTTCGGCGAGATCACCACCGGCGCCTCCAACGACCTCGAAAAGGTGACCGAGACGGCGAAGCAGATGGTGATGCGGTTCGGGATGTCCGAGCGCCTCGGCCCCCGCGTCTTCGGCCACGACCGCGGCCAGCCCTTCCTCGGCCGCGAGTTCAGCTCCGAGCCCGACTACTCCGACGAGATCGCCCGCGAGATCGACGACGAGATCCGCCGCATCGTCGAGAGTGCCCACCAGACCGCCAAGGGCCTGCTCGGCGAGCGCCGCGACGACCTCGAGCGGGTCTCGAAACTACTGCTCGAGCGGGAGACGATCGACGCCAAGGAGTTCGTCGCCCTGCTCGAAGGCAAGCCGGCCGAGGAGGTCTTCGTCGACGAGGAGGAGCCGCCCTCGAGCCCGGCCGAGCCCGCTCCCGAGCCGGAAAAGGCCGCCCGCGAGGGCGCCCGGCCGAATCCTCGCCCCCGCCCAGGATTCGCCGGCGGCGACGCCTCCTAACCGGCGTCCCCTGACCGGCGCCTGGCGGCGTCCTCGGTCGCTCGTGTGCGGAGCACACTTCGCTCCCTGCGTCCTTGCCATGCTTGGTCAGTGAACCCCGGTCCCCAACTCATGGGGGTGGTCAACGTGACCCCCGACTCGTTCTCCGACGGGGGCCTGTACCTCGATCCGGAGGCGGCGATCGCACACGGGCGCGAGCTGGCGGCGGCCGGGGCGGAGATCCTCGACGTCGGCGGCGAGTCGACCCGGCCGGGGGCCGAGGCGGTTCCCGAGGAGGAGGAGCTGCGGCGAGTCGTCCCCGTCATCGAGGGATTGGCCGCGGCGGAGTCCCAGATCTCGATCGACACCTCGAAGGCGACCGTCGCCGCGGCCGCGCTCGACGCCGGCGCGGCGATCGTCAACGACGTCACCGCCCTCCGCGGCGACGGTGCGATGGCCGCGCTTTGCGCCGAGCGCGGGGTCACCGTCGTCCTCATGCACATGCGCGGCCGGCCGCGGACGATGCAGGACGACCCGCGCTACGACGACGTCGTCGCCGAGGTGAAGGCCTTCCTCGCCGGGCGCCTGGAGGCGGCCACGGCCGCCGGCATCGCCGAGAAGAGGGTCTGGCTCGATCCCGGCATCGGCTTCGGCAAGACCGCCGCCCACAACATGGAGCTGCTGCGGCGGCTCGGCGAGCTGCGCGACCTGGGCCGGCCGCTGGTGATCGGCACCTCGCGCAAGAGCTTTATCGGCAGGGTGGACGGCTCGGCCGCCGGCGAGCGGCTGGGCGGGACGATCGCCTCCTCGGTGCTGGCCGCCGCCGAGGGCGCCGAGGTGCTGCGCGTCCACGACGTCGCCGAGGTACGCCAGGCGCTGACGGTGGCGTCGGCGATCCTCGGGTAGGTTCAGCCGATGGAGAGCCACGGGAACGGGATCGAATCGAGCGCCGAAATCGAGCTGCGCGGGCTCTCGATCTACACCCACCACGGCGTCTCCGAGGCCGAGCAGGAGGTCGGCCAGCGGCTCGAGTTCGACATCTCCTTCGACGTGCCCGACTGCGACGCGGTCCTGACCGACCGGCTCGAGGACACGGTCGACTACGCCCAGGTCTGCGACATCGTCACCCTCGCCGCCACCGAGCGCAGCTACAAGACGCTGGAGCGACTGGCGCAGGTGGTGGGTGAGCGGCTGATGGAGCGCTACGGCTGCGAGTCGGTCCGCGTCCGCGCCGCCAAGCCGGAGCCGCCGCTGCCGCTGGCGATCCAGGAGGTCGCGGTCGAGGTCACCCAGGAGCGGACGGTCGAAGAGGACGAAGAAGGCGAGGGCTAGCGGCTTGGGCGCCGGGCGGCGGACCGGCTACCTCGGCCTCGGCTCCAACGTCGGCGACCCGGTCGCCCACCTGCGGGCGGCGGTCGAGCTGCTCGGAGCGGAGGGGATCGAGGTCGAGGCCGTCTCCTCCACCTACGTCACCGAGCCGGTCGGCGAGGTCCTCGACCAGCCCGACTTCCTCAACGCCGCGGTCCGCATCCGCACCGAGCTCGAGCCCGAGCAACTGCTCGACGCCTGCAAGCGCGTGGAGGCCGAGCGCGGACGCAGCTTCGACGCGCCCCGTCACAGCCCCCGCCCGCTCGACGTCGACCTGCTGCTGCTCGGCGATCTCCAGCTCAGCACCGAGCGCCTCACCCTGCCCCACCGTGAGGTCACCAGCCGCCGCTTCGTCCTCGTGCCGCTGCTGGAGCTCGATCCCGAGCTGACGCTTCCCGACGGGACCCGCCTCGTCGATGCCCTGGCGGCACTGCCCGGCGGCCAGCGGGTCGAGCGGGGCGCGCCCTTGCTGCCGCCTACTTGATGCGGATCTGCTGGGCGCCGGCGCAGCTGCCGCTGAAGCGGCGGTTGCGCTGGTCCCCGCTGTAGCCGACGCTGAGGCGGTAGGTCCCCGGTTTCGTCGCCAGGTAGCGCGCCAGAGGGAAGGTGCCGTTCGCTTTGACCCGGACGCCTCCGGCGAACTTCGGCTTGCGACGGCAGCGGGTGTCGTCGGGCCCGAAGAGACGGAAGGTGATCCTGCCGGACGGGGAGACGCTGCCCGAGAGGCGAGCCCGGATCGAGATCTGCCTGCCGACAAGGGTGGCCCGCGGCTTCACCTTCGGCGAGCGCTTGACGACCTGCACGACCTGGGTCGGCGAGTCGCAGGGCTCGGATGCAGCCTGGTTCTCGGCGTCGCCCGAGTAGCTGGCGGTGAAGCTGTAGCGCCCGGTCCGCAGCGGGACGAAGGGGTCGGAGGAGAAGGTGCCGTTGCCGCTGACCGCGACGGTGTTGACGTAGGCGGCCCCGGCGCAGCCGGAGGCGACCGGCCCGTAGATGCGGAAGGTGATCTTGCCGCCGGGCTTGAATCCGCCTCCCAGCGTCGCCGCGTCGCGGAACGCGGTTCCGACCGGGATTCTCTGCGGCGCCGCGCCGGCGATCGTCGGCTTGGCCTGGGAGATCGCCGAGCTCGCGCCGCCGCAGCCGACCGTGGCGGAGGCGTGGTTGGGGTCGCCGGAGTAGGCGACGGTCCAGCGGAAGCTGCCGACGCGGGCGGGGGAGAAGGGGGCCGAGCGGTAGGAGCCGTTGCCGGCGACGGCGACGGTCGAGCTGAACGCCGCCGCGCCAGAGCAGCCGCTGTCGCCCGGCGGGAAGGCCTTGAAGACGATCTGCCCGCCGGGTATCGCCCCTTCGCTGATCGTCGCGGTGGCGGTGACCGGGTTCCCGACCGTGCCGTCTCCGGCGCCGGCTGACAGCTTCACGTCGATCGTGCCCACCGCCGACGCCTGGCCGCCGGCGTTGCAGCCCAGGCTCGAGCCGGCGTTGTTGCCGTCGCCTTCGTATTCGGCGGTCCAGCGGTAGAGCCCCGGTCCCGGGGCGAAGCCGGCGGGAGAGTAAGGACCGTTGCCGCTGACGGTCACCGCCGCTTCGTAGGCGGGGGCGCCGCCGCAGGCCGCGTCGCCGGGGCCGTAGGCGCGGAAGACGATTTCCCCCCCGGGAGAGAAGCCGCCGCCGAGGGTCGCTTTGTCGGTGATCGTGTTGCCGACCACGACCGTCGAGGTCGCCGTCGCCGCCAGGCTGGGCGAGGCTTTCGCCACGCTCGAGGTCTGCCCGCCGGTGTTGCACCCCAGACTGACCGCCTCGTTGTTCGCGTCGCCCCCATAGCTCGCGGTCCAGCGGTAGAGGCCCGGCCCGGGTGCGAAACCTGCCGGCGAGTAGGCGCCGTTGCCCAGATCGATCGGCACCGTCGCTTCGTAGGCTGGCGTGCTGCTGCAGGTCGCATCGGCAGGCCCGTAGGCGCGGAAGACGATCTGCCCGCCCGGTGAGAACCCTCCGCTGAGCGTGGCCTGGTCGGTGATCGTGTTACCGACCACGACCGTGGAGGTCGCGCTGCCGGAGAGGCTCGGCGTCGCTTTGGCGACGCTCGAGGTCTGACCGGTCGCTTCGCAGTCGAGTTCGAACGGCTCGTTGTTGGCGTCGCCCGGATAGCTCGCGGACCAGCGGAAGTTCCCGGCTGACTGGGGAGCGAAGTCGTCCGAAGCCGCTTCGTCGTTGCTCAGCGTCCCGGTGCTCGTGTCCAGCGGGGTGGCGCACCCCGTGTCGCCAGGGCCGTAGACCGAGAAGGTCACTTCCCCATCGGCTGAGAAGCCTCCGGTCAGCGTCACCTCGTCGTGGATCGCACCGCCGACCACGCCGGAGGTCGCGTTGCCGGTCAGCTCGGGGCTCGCCTTGCTGACGGTGGAGATGGCTTCGCAGGCAGATTCGGCCGGTTCGTTCGCTTCGTCGCCGGAGTAGCGGGCCGTCCAGTGGTAGTCGCCGGCGACGGTCGGTTCGAAGTCTTCGGAGGCGTATTCGCCTTCCCCGCCGACCGTGGCTGAGCTCTGCGCCAGCGCCGTCCCTTCGCAGCCGGGATCGGCGGCGGCGAAGACTTCGAAGCTGATTTCCCCGCTCGCGTCAGGGCTTTCGGTCAGTTCGGCAGTCGCGTGGATGCTTTCGCCGATCGCCACATCCGTGGCTTCGACGATGAGGGTCAGTGGAGCGGCTGGAGCGCTGACGGCAAAGAGCAGAACAAGCGCCGTCGCGACCGCCGCGCCGGCCGATGCGCGGCGTCTGGTCATACCGAACTAGAATATCCGTCCGTCCATGAAACGTCACCTCGCGCTGCCGCTGCTGATCCTCGTTGCAATCGCGCTTGGCGTGGCTCCCGCGAGCGCCCTGGCGGAAGAAGCAGGTTCCGAATCTGCGCCGGCGGCGGAAAGCCCACCGCCCTCGACGGGTTGGGTCCCGCAAGGCGAGGCTCCTGAAGGATCCGGCGGCGGACCCTCCGGCGCCCAGCCGGGAAGCTCCCTCGGAAGCGGTGGAAGCGGTGGAAGCGGCGCCCCGGCCAGCAAGCCCGAGCCCGCCAGCCCCCCGCCGGCCCCGGCCCCGACCCCAGAGCCGGAACCGGCTCCGCCGAGCAGCGGCTACGAAACCGAAGCCCGCGCCGAGCCGGCGCCTCCGGAGCCGGAAGCCGTGAGCGAGCCCGCGCCCGAACCGGCCCCGGCGACGCCGGCTCCCAAGCCGCCGGCCCACGTCAACGCCCACGTCGACCTCGCCGCCGCCGACGCCGTGCTCGAGGGCTCGGGGGGCGTCAAGGGCGTATCCGCATCCTCTGCCGAGGCCGCGCCGGCGACCGCCCAGGTGGCCACCGACTCCGGCGGCCTGCCGTGGTTGGCCCTGCTCGTCTTCGGCTTGATCCTGGTGGTTGCCGGGGCGCGCCTGGTCTTCGGCCCGATCGAAGCCGACTCGCTCCGCTACAGCCGCTTCAAGTTCATCCGCCGCGCAGCCCCGCGGGGCTGAAGGTCGCTCAGCTGCCGCGCAGCGGCGTCAGCCACTCCGCCGGCAGCACCGGCGGCATCTTGCCCGGGTAGTTCGGGACGTAGCGCTGCGCCAGCGACTCCGCCGGACGGCCGGCGATAGCCGGCCGCAGGTCGTCCAGGGTCATCGCCAGGCCGATGCTTGGCGCGATCTGGAAGTCGGCGGCGTTGGGGCGCTCGCCGCCCAGCAGGCCGCTCCGCACCCAGTCGTCCACCCGGTCGAGCATCGCCGGCAGTGCCGCCAGGGCCTGTCGGGCGTTCTCGTCGCTGGCTTCGTTGAAGTGCGCCGAGAGGGCAACTAGCGGGCCGCCGGTCTTCACCGCCAGGCCGATTGGGACGCCGAGCTTGGCGCCCTCCGAGTAGCTGGCCAGCGGGTAGCGGTTGCGCTTGAACCCCCACCAGAGCACCTGCCGGATCGGGTGCTGAAGCTCCTCGTCGCCGAAGCGCTCGGCCTCTTCGACTTCGGCCCGCATGGCCGGGTCGCCGGGGAAGAGCGGGGGCTCGGGGCGCAGGCGATCCAGCTCCCGCGCGATCTGGCGCGAGCCCTGCACCTTGTCGCCGTCGATCTTCAGCGCCGGCACGGTGATGCCGGGGAAGCCGACCAGGCGAAGCACGCCCTTGGAGACGACCGGCATCAGGTCTTTGCGCTTGTAAGGGATGCCCTTGTGTTCGAGCATCAGCTGGGCGGCGATGCTCGGGTGCGAGCCCGGAATCACGTAGAGGCGCGTCGTCATCTGGGCGATCCTATGCGCAAAGGACTCGAACTGGCTACCTGGCCAGTCGCCGCCCGCGATAATCCGGCGATGCTCCTCGCGGTCGACGTCGGCAACACGCAAACTCACCTGGGCGCCTTCGACGGTGAGCAGCTGGTCGAGCACTGGCGTTTCCAGACCCGTTCGGGGGCGACCGGCGACGAGCTGGCCGAGCGGATCGCCGGCCTCTTCTCGCTCAGCGGCTGCGAGTTCAAGGACGTCGACGCGGTCTGCGTCTCCTCGGTCGTGCCCCCGCTCGGCAGCCAGTTCGAGGAGCTCGCCGCCCGCTACCTCGACGCCGGCTGCCTCGCGATCGGCCCCGGCGTCAAGACCGGGATGCCGATCCGGATCGAGAACCCGCTCGAGGTCGGCGCCGACCGACTCGTCAACGCGATCGCCGCCTACGAGCGCTTCGGTGAGGCCTGCGTCTCGGTCGACTTCGGCACCGGGATCAACATCGACTGCGTCTCCGCCGACGGCGAGTACCTCGGTGGCGCGATCGGCCCCGGCCTCGCGCCCTCGCTCAGCGCCCTGATCGAGCGCGCCGCCCGGATCACCCGGATGGACCTCGAGGAGCCGCAGGAGGCGATCGGCCGCTCGACCCGCGCCGCGATCAACTCCGGCTTCATCTTCGGCTTCGCCGGCCTGATCGACGGCATCGTCCGCCGCATCGAAGAGGAACTACCGAACCCGCGCCTGCTCGCCACCGGCGGCTACGCCTCGGCCGTCGTCCCCTTCACCGAGACGATCGACGAAGTCGACGATCTGCTGACCTTGAAGGGCCTGCGACTGATCCATGAACGCAACCGATGACAAAGCGAGCGGCCGCCCGGCCCTGACCGATCCCTTCGAGATCGGCGGCGTGCCGATCTCCAACCGGGTCCTGCTGGCGCCGCTGGCCGGGATCGGCAACTGGTTCGTCCGCCTGCAGGCCAAACGCCACGGCGCCGGGCTCGCCGTCTCGGAGATGGTCTCCAGCTTCGCCCTCCACTACCGCAACGAGCGCACCCTGCGCGACCTGATGCGGATCCATCCCGACGAGCACCCGGTCTCGATCCAGCTCTTCGGCCACGACGCCGAGGTGATGCGCTCCGGCGCCGAGATCGCCGCCAAGGCCGGAGCCGACCTGATCGACATCAACATGGGCTGCCCGGTGCCGAAGGTGCGCAAGACCGGGGCCGGGGCGCAGCTGCTGCGCGATCCCGACCTCGCCCTGGCGCTCGCCCGCGGCGCCGCCGAGGGCAGCGGGCTGCCGGTGACGGTGAAGCTGCGCTCCGGGATCGAGGCGGGGGACCGCTCCGGCTACGACCTGGCGGTCCGGCTCGCCGAGGAGGCCGGGGTGAAGGCGATCGCCTTCCACCCGCGTGCCGCGACCAAGGGCCACAGGGGCCAGCCCGACTACGCGCTGACCCGCGAGCTGGTCGAAAGGGTGGAGGTTCCGGTGATCGTCTCCGGCGGCCTCGCCAGCGCCGCGGCCGCCCGGCGCGCCTACGAGGAGTCCGGAGCCGACGCGGTGATGATCGCCCGCGGGTCCTTCGGCAACCCCTGGGTCTTCGAGGAGCTGACCGGCCGCCGCACCGAGCCGCCCGGGCGCGCCGAGATCGTCGCCGAGTGGCTGTGGGTGATCGACCGGGCCGAGGAGCACCTCGGCGAGGAGCGGGCGACGCGCTACCTGCGCAAATTCCACCCCTGGTACGTGGAGCGGATCGAGGCGCCGAAGCAGATCGCAGACGAGCTGCAGCGCAGCGCCGATCTGCCTCGCGCCCGGGAGCTGGTCGGTTCGCTCGCCGGCCCTGTCGCCGTCGCCTGAACAGGGCGTCCAGAGCCCTCTTTGGCCGGTCGGCCACCCCCGCTATAATCGCGCGCTCCCTGCCCGGGGTGCCGCCGTCCGTTGGGGGCACCTAGGGCGGTTTTTTTAGGTCTGGGAGACCGGCCAGGCTCCCTTTTCCAATCCAAAAGCGAGGTCGTTCAAGTGCGTCAGGCCGTCATCACCCCGGAGGGGCTGGAGAAACTCAAAGAGGAGATCGAGTTCCTCTCGACGACCAAACGCCGGGAGGTCGCGGCCCGGATCAAGGAGGCCCGCGAATTCGGCGACATCTCCGAGAACGCCGAATACGACGACGCCAAGAACGAACAGGCCCTGCTCGAGGCGCGGATCGCCCAGCTGGAGGAGAAACTGCGCCGCGCCCAGGTGATCGACGAGAAGTCGATCGGCACCGACGAGGTCGGCTTCGGCTCGGTCGTCCACGTCAAAGACCAGAAAACCGGCGACTCGCAGAAATTCCAGATCGTCGGCTCGACCGAGGCGAACCCGCTCGAGCACAAGCTCTCGAACGAGTCGCCGATCGGCAAGGCGCTGATCGGTAGGAAGCGCAACGACATCGTCACCGTCGAGGTCCCGCGCGGGCCGAAGAAAAAACTCAAAATCACGAAGATCGAGAAAGCCTGAGAGCGCCAGTAAGCGGCGCATCTCGGGGTCATCGGTCCTCGCCCCTTCACTCACGTACTGAAGTACGCTCGCTCGGGTCTGCGGCCTCTTCCCCCGACCTGCTTGCTTCCTGACGCTCTCAGAACGTGACTGAAGAACTGGAACTTTCCGACGTCCTTCGCGATCGTCGCGAGAAGCTCGAGCGGATCCGCGCGGCGGGGATCGAGCCGTTCCCGCACGAGTTCTCCGGCCGCGAGGACATCGCCGAGGTGCGGGCGGCTCACGAGGGGCTGCAGGCGGGTGCCGAGACCGACTCGCGGCACCGGGTCGCCGGGCGGATCGTCGCCCGCCGCGGTCACGGCAAGGCCTGCTTCCTCGACCTCCGCGACGGCAGCGGCGAGATCCAGCTCCACGCCCGCAAGGACGTCCTCGGCGACGAGGCCTACGAGCTGCTGGTCGACCTCGACCTCGGCGACATCATCGGCGCCGAGGGGACAGCGATGGCGACCCGCCGCGGCGGCGAGCTCTCGCTGGCAATCGACCACTGGCGCCTGCTGGCCAAGAGCCTGCGGCCGCCGCCGGACAAGTTCCACGGCCTCGAGGACACCGAGACCCGCTTCCGCCGGCGCGAGCTCGACCTGATCGCCAACGAGGAGAGCCGCCGCGTCTTCCGCACCCGCGCCCGGACGATCTCCGAGATCCGCCGCTGGTTCGACGAGCACGGCTTCGTCGAGGTCGAGACGCCGGTCCTGCAGCCGCTCTACGGCGGCGCCCTGGCGCGGCCGTTCACCACCCACCACAACGCGCTCGACCGCGACTTCTACCTGCGGATCGCGACCGAGCTCTACCTCAAGCGCCTGGTCGTCGGCGGCATCGACCGCGTCTATGAGCTCGGCAAGGACTTCCGCAACGAGGGCGTCTCCCACAAGCACAATCCCGAGTTCACGATGCTGGAGTGGTACGAGGCCTACGCCGACTACGAGAAGACCGCGCACGACCTGGAGATGCTGGTCGCCGAGGTCGCCGAGCGGGTGCTGGGGACGACCAGGGTCAAGCGCGGCGAGGTCGAGATCGACTGGGCCCCGCCCTGGCGGCGGATCACCCTGCGCGAGGCGATCCTCGAGCGGGCCGGGATCGACATCGCCGAGCACCCGACCCGCGAGGCGCTGGCGAAGGCGATCGGGACCGAGCCCGACCCGCAGGAGGGCTGGGGCAAGCTGGTCGACGGCCTGCTCTCCAAGGAGGTCGAGCCGGGGTTGATCCAGCCGACCTTCCTCTTCGACTATCCGGTCGAGCTCTCGCCCTTCGCCAAGGCGCACCGCACGGAGGAGGGGATGGTCGAGCGCTGGGAGGCCTTTGCCGGCGGGGTCGAGATCGCCAACTCCTTCACCGAGCTGAACGACCCCGACGAGCAGCGGCGGCGCTTCGAACAGCAGGCCGCCGAGGTCGCCCGCGGCGACGAGGAGGCGCAGCCGTTCGACGAGGCTTTCGTCGAGGCGCTCGAACAGGGAATGCCGCCGACCGGCGGCGTCGGCCTCGGGATCGACCGCCTGGTGATGATGCTGACCGGCGCCCAGACGCTGCGCGAAGTGCTGCTGTTTCCCGCGATGCGCACGTAAGTCCCGAGAATTCGTGCCTGAAGCCTCCTGAAATATCGCTCTTAGCGTGTTCGAGCGCTCACAAGCCGGACCTTCGTCCCCGGTAGAGTTAGGGGACAGATGGGCGCCCCCCGATAGGGACCAAGGCGTTCGGCGGTACAAACCGGGGTGTCCCGGTGTTGAACCAGGAAGAGGTTTTCATTGTTCGAGCGATTCACTGAGAGGGCTCGCCAGGTCGTCGTCCTAGCGCAGGAGGAGGCCCGGACGCTCAAGCACAACTACATCGGCACCGAGCACATCCTGCTCGGCCTCCTTCGCGAGGAGGAGGGCCTCGCCGCCCGCGTCCTCGAGTCCCTCGACATCACGGTGGAACGCGTCCGCTCGCAGGTCGTCCGCATCGTCGGATCCGGCGAGGAGGTCACCTCCGGCCAGATCCCGTTCACCCCGCGGGCCAAGAAGGTCCTCGAGCTGGCCCTCCGCGAGGCGCTCTCGCTCGGCCACAACTACATCGGCACCGAGCACATCCTGCTCGGCCTCGTGCGTGAGAACGAGGGCGTCGCAGCGCGCATCCTGCTCGACTTCGACGCCGACTCGGACAAGATCCGCAACGAGGTCATCCGCATGCTCTCCGGCCCCGGCGGCCGTCGACAGGGCGGCGGCAGCGGCGGTTCCGGCGAGGGCAAAAAGTCTTCGAAACTGCTCGACCAGTTCGGTCGCAACCTCACCCGCCTCGCCGAGGAGGGCAAGCTCGACCCGGTGATCGGTCGCGAGACCGAGATCGAGCGGATCATGCAGATCCTCTCCCGCCGCACCAAGAACAACCCGGTGCTGCTGGGCGAGCCGGGCGTCGGCAAGACTGCCGTCGTCGAGGGCCTCGCCGCACGGATCAACAGCGGCGAGGTGCCCGAGCTGCTGAAGAACAAGCAGATCTACACCCTCGACCTGGCCGCCCTGGTCGCCGGTTCCAAGTACCGCGGTGAGTTCGAGGAGCGCCTCAAGAAGGTGATGAAAGAGATCACCCAGCGCGGCGACATCATCCTCTTCATCGACGAGCTCCACAACCTGGTCGGCGCCGGCGCCGCCGAGGGCGCGATCGACGCCGCCTCGATCCTCAAGCCGGCCCTGGCCCGCGGCGAGCTGCAGACGATCGGCGCCACCACCCTCGACGAGTACCGCAAGTACCTCGAGCGCGACTCGGCGCTGGAGCGCCGCTTTGCCCAGATCCGGGTCGACCAGCCCTCGCCCGAGGACACGGTGAAGATCCTCGAGGGGCTGCGCGAGCGCTACGAACAGCACCACCGGGTGACGATCCGCGACGACGCGCTGGAAGCCGCCGCCGAGCTCGCCGACCGCTACATCTCCGACCGCTTCCTGCCGGACAAGGCGATCGACCTGATCGACGAGGCCGGCTCGCGGATGCGGATCAAGTCGATGAGCACGCCGCCGGTCTACCGCGACCTCGAGGACGAAATCGAGAAGACGCGGCGCGAAAAGGAGACCGCGATCGAGGCCCAGGAGTTCGAAAAGGCCGCCAACCTGCGCGACACCGAGCGCCAGCTGACCACCCGCAAGCGCCAGCTCGAAGACGAGTGGGCCGAGGGCGAGAACGGCGAACGGCCCGAGGTCGGCGAGGAGGAGATCGCCGACATCGTCTCGATGTGGACCGGGATCCCGGTCTTCAAACTGACCGAGGCCGAGACCAAGAAGCTGATCCGCATGGAGGAGGAACTCCACAAGCGGGTGATCGGCCAGGAGGTCGCGATCACCGCCGTCTCGAAGGCGATCCGCCGCTCCCGCGCCGGGATCAAGGACCCGAAGCGGCCGGCCGGCTCGTTCATCTTCCTCGGCCCCTCCGGGGTCGGCAAGACCGAGCTCGCCCGCACCCTCGCCGACTTCCTCTTCGGCGACGAGGAGGCGATGGTCCGGATCGACATGTCCGAGTACATGGAGAAGCACGCGGTCAGCCGTCTGGTCGGCTCGCCCCCCGGCTACATCGGCTACGACGAGGGCGGCCAGCTGACCGAGGCCGTGCGCCGCAAGCCGTACTCGGTGCTGCTCCTCGACGAGATCGAGAAGGCCCACCCGGACGTCTTCAACATTCTCCTGCAGATCCTCGAGGACGGCCGCCTGACCGACGCCCAGGGTCGCACCGTGGACTTCCGCAACGCGATCGTGATCATGACCTCGAACATCGGCGCCTCGGAGATCTCGAAGAACACCTCGATCGGCTTCACCGTCGCCGACGAGACCGGCATGTCCTACGGCGACATGAAGAACCGGATCATGAGCGACCTGAAGAAAGTCTTCCGGCCCGAGTTCCTCAACCGGATCGACGAGGTGATCGTCTTCCACAAGCTCGCCAAGGACGAGGTGAAAGAGATTATCGACCTGATGATCGCCCGGGTCCGCGTCCAGGTCGCCGAGCACGAACTGCAGCTCGAGCTGACCGACGAGGCGAAGGAACTGCTGGTCGACAAAGGCTGGGATCCCTCGATGGGCGCCCGCCCGCTGCGCCGAGCGATCCAGCGCTACGTCGAGGATCCGCTCGCCGACGAAGTCCTGCGCCAGGGCGAGATGACCCCCGGCTCGACGGTGATGGTCTCTCGCGACGCCTCCGGCGACGAGGAAGACAAACCCCTCAGCCTGGAGATCATCGCGCCGAAGAAGCCGAAGGCGAAGGCGGTCGAGAAGCCCGAGCGCGAGAAGGTCGGCGTCGGCGCCAAGCAGGACGACGGCAAGAGCGGCGAGCCCGAGGACGAGGGCTCCGAGCCCTCCGGCGACGCCAGCCAGAACTAAGCCAGGGCCGCCGATGAGAGAGCCTGGTCGTACGGCGATCGGCACCTGGAGCGGGGGTCGGTTCCTCCACTTCGGCGCGGCGATCGAGGAGGAGCGCCTGGTCTCGTTGCTGCGGCCGGGCGGCGGCGTCGACACCGTCGTCGGCGCCGACGCCTACGGGCAGGGCGAGGCCGACCGGGTGCTGGGGCGGGCGCTGGCGGGCGTGCCGCGCGAGGAGTACAGCCTGGTCGGCGCCGTCGGCCACGACTTCTACGAGGGCGAGCGGGAAGGGCCGAAAGGGTTCCCGCGCTTCACCGACCCGCGCCTGCGCAAGCCCGACCAGTACGGCAGCTACCTGCGGATGGCGACCGAGGCCAGCCTGGAGCGGATCGGCGCCGACAGCTTCGACCTGCTGCTGCTCCACAACCCCGACCGCATCGGCTACTCCAGCGAGGTCGTCTGGGACGGGATGGCAGCGCTGCGCGAGGCCGGGCTGGCGGCGCGGATCGGCGTTGCCCCGGGGCCGGCCAACGGCTTCACCCTCGACCTGATCTCCTGCCTGGAGCGCTTCGGCGACCGGATCGACTGGGCGATGGTGATCCTCAACCCGCTCGAGCCCTGGCCGGGGGAGCTCTGCCTCGACGCGGCCGAGCGCCACGACGTCAGGGTCCTCACCCGGGTCGTCGACTACGGCGGTCTCTTCTGGGGAGACCTGCGCGCCGACACCGAGCTGGCCGGGCGCGACCACCGCAAGTTCCGGCCCGCCGGCTGGATCGAGGCCGGCCTCGCCAAGCTCGACCAGCTGCTGCCGATCGCCGAACGGGCGAAGCTGACCCCGATGCACCTCGCCTGCCAGTGGAACCTCGCCCACCCGGCGGTCGAGTCGGTCGCCCCGACCCTGATCCAGGAGATCGGCGAGGAGGCCTGCCCGATCGAGGCCAAGCGGGTCGAGCTCGCCAACCTGCCCGAGCAGAGGCTGAGCGACGACGACGTCAAGCGAATCCGCGAGATCGGCGACAACACCGGGTCGATGAACCTCAAGGGGGCCAGCCCCGAACACGAGGGCGAAGAGCGCCCCGACCGCTGGCCTCTGACCGACGAGCTGTCCGCGGTCGGCGATCGCTGGGGCATCGATCCGAGTCGCGACCTGGTCGCTTCGTAGCCTGCGCCCGATGAACCGGAAGTGGTGGACGCTGGCGGGAGCCTGCGCGGGGCTCTTCATCCTGATGCTGGATTCGACCGTGGTCGCCCTAGCGCTGCCGGAGATTCGCCATGACGTGGACGCGAGCGCCGAGGGGCTGCAGTGGGTGATGAACGGCTACCTGCTGACGATCGCGGTGCTGGTCGTCACCGCCGGCCGGCTGGGGGACATGTTCGGCCGCAAGCGGGTCTTCCTCGCCGGGATGGCGCTGTTCGCGGTCGGGTCGGTCGTCTCGGGCGCCGCCGGCGACCAGGACAGGCTGATTCTCGGCCGGATCCTGCAGGGCGCGGGCGCCGCGCCGATGCTCTCGCTCTCCTTGGCGCTGGTCTGCAACGTCTTCCCCTCCGAGGAGCAGCCGCGGGCGCTGGGGATCTGGGCCGCCGTCTCGGCGATCGCGCTGGCGATCGGGCCGCTGGCTGGCGGCCTGCTGATCGAACTCGACTGGCGGGTGATCTTCTGGATGAACCTGCCCGTCCTCGCGGCCGGCTTCGTCGTCACCCTCCTCACGGCGCCGGAGTCGACCGACCCCGGCGCCGGCTCGCGCATCGACATGCCGGGCCTGGGCCTGCTCAGCCTCGGCCTTACCGCGGTGGTCCTCGCCCTGATCCAGTCGCAGGTCTGGTCGGCCGGCGCCGTCTTGGCGCTGGCCGCGATCGGCCTGATCGCCCTGGTCGCCTTCTGGGCGGTCGAGCACCGGGTCCGCGAGCCGATCGTCGAATTCGCCCTCTTCCGCAACGGCCCTTACTTCGGCGCCAGCGCCGCCGCCTTCGGCCTGGTCGGCGCCTACTGGGCGGTGATGTTCTTCCAGCCTCAGTACCTACAGGACGTTCGCGGCCACTCGCCGATCCTCAGCGGGCTGATGATCCTGCCGGTGACCGCGCCGATGGTTTTCGTCTCGCCTTTCTCCGGCCGCCTGATCGCCCGCTTCGGCGCCCGCCGGCTGATGACCGCCGGAATGGCCTGCGGCACCGCCGGCCTGCTCGTCCTCACCCAGATCGGAGCCGGCAGCGCCTACGGCCTCGTCCTCGTCGGCTACCTGCTGTTCGGGATCGCGCTCGGGCTCGTCTACGCGCCGATGTCCACCGCCGCGATGGCGGCGATGCCGGGGGACAAGGTCGGGATCGCCTCTGGGGTGCTGGCGATGGACCGCGTCATGGCCGGCGCCGTGGCCCTGGCCGCCACCGGCGCCGTCTTCCACGCCCTGCTCGGCGACGGCCACTCATTTGCTTCCTCGATCGCCGACTCGACCTGGGTCGCGGTGGCGCTCTGCGCAATCGGCACCGCCCTGACCTGGGCCTTCGTCCGCGATCCGGGAGGGTCGCCGGAGGGTGAGGCCCACCACCACATGCACCACAAGCGCTTCCATCTTTAGGTCGCCTTGACAAATGCAATCCCGACCTGTCCACTAGGAATCTAGGAGACCGCATTCCAGAGCCGAATTTGCCATCCTCTTAAGCGATGCCTGACTTGTCTGGGGATGAGCTTCAAGAGTTGTCTGAACGCCAGGATCCCCGACTTCTACGAGCCCTCGACGTGGTCGCGCCAGGCGGTGCCCTGCGCGAGGGGATCGACAACATCGTCCACTCGCGCACCGGCGGCCTGCTGGTGGTCGGCGACCTCGACGACATCTCCCACCTGCTTTCGGGCGGGATCAAGCTCGACGTCGACTACACGCCGGCGATGCTCTACCAAGTGGCAAAGATGGACGGGGCGATCGTCCTCAACGGCGAGGCGACGAAGATCGCCTGGGCCAACGTCCAGTTGATGCCGGACCCGACGATCCTCAGCTCGGAGACCGGTACCCGCCACCGCACCGCCGAGCGCGTCTCCAAACAGACGACCGCGCTGGTGATCGCGATCTCGCAGCGCCGCGACGTCGTCTCCCTCTACGTCGAGGGGACGAAGTACATCCTTCAGGACATCCCCGCCGTGCTGGCCAAAGCCAACCAGGGGCTGGCGACCCTCGAGAAGTACCGCCAGCGCCTCGATCAGGTCTCGGCCCGGCTGTCACAGCTCGAGTTCGAGGGGGGCGGCGTCCTCCACGACGCCCTCTCCGCCCTCCAGCGCGCCGAGCTGGTGACGCGGATGGCGGTCGAGGTCGAGCGCTACATCGTCGAGCTCGGCACCGAGGGCCGGCTGATCGAGATGCAGCTGGAGGAGACGATGGTCGGCGTCGCCGCCGACAAGACCGCACTGATCCGGGACTACTCGGTCGAGGACTCCGAGCAGAACCTGACCGCGGTGATCCAGGCGCTGGGCCGGATGCCCCACCAGGACGTGCTCGACTTCGGTCGTCTCGCCGAGCTGCTCGGCTACGACCGCAAGGTCAACACCCTGGACTTTCCGGTCGGCCCCCGCGGTTATCGCGTGCTGGGCCGGGTCCCGCGCATTCCCAAGCTTGTCGTCCAGAAGATCACCCAGGAGCTGGGCGGGCTCGAGGAGGTCCTTGCGTCCTCCGAAGAGGAGCTCGCCGCCGTCGACGGAGTCGGGTCCGCCAGGGCCAAGGACATCCGCGAGGGTCTGCGCCGGCTTCAAGAGGTCGATCTGGTCGACCGGTACTTGCAGAGCTGACGGCGCTACTGCCGTCGAACAACGAAAGGAGTCACCGATTTCCGAGCTAGACGAGGCCACCGTGGAAGCCGTCTTCGAGGAGGACGTGGAATACGTCTGCGACTTCGAGGAGGGTGACAAGGTCGTCTACCCGCATCACGGCGCCGGACTGGTGATGGCCAAAGAGACCCGTGAGCTGATGGGGGAGAAGCGTGAATACCTCACGATCAAAATCCTCCACAACGAGCTGACGGTGATGGTCCCCTGCGAAAACGCCGGCAAGGCGGGTCTGCGGCGGATTATCGACGAGGAAGAAATCAAGAAGGTCACAAACGTCCTCACCGACGACGTCTCGGAGATGCCGAAGAACTGGAACCGGCGCTTCAAGTACAACCGCGAGAAGATCAAGACCGGCGACGTCTTCGAGCTGGCCGAGGTCGTCCGCAACCTCGCCATCCGGGAGATGGAAAAGGGTCTCTCGACGGGCGAGAAGCAGATGTACACGCGGGCGAAGAAGATCCTCGCCTCGGAGTTCATGTACGCGCTCGACAAGGACGAGGAAGGCGCGGAAGAGTACCTCGACTCGCTCTTGGAGGAGCGTTTCGCCGCCACCGCCTGATCGGCTGGCAGTAACCGCCGTCATCGCGGCCGCCGGCTCCGGAGAGCGACTCGGAGCCGGCGGCCCGAAGGCCTTCGTGCCCGTCGCGGGAAGGCCGATGGTCGAGTGGTCGATCGACGCCTTCCGGGCGTGCGACTCGGTCCGCTCGATCGTCGTCGCCGCCCCGGCGGGGCACGTCGGCGACCTGGGCGACCACGACATCGGCGTCGTCCCGGGCGGCGCCACCCGGGCGCAGTCGGTCGCCAACGCCCTCGAGGCAGTCGGGACCGAGTGCGTCGCGATCCACGACGCGGCCCGGCCGCTGCTGACGCCGGAGCTGGTCGAAGCCCTGGTCGCCGGCCTCGCCGCGAATCCCGAGGCGGCGGGAGTGATCGCCGCGGCCCCGGTCACCGACACGGTCAAGCGGGCGGTCAAGGATCTCAGTGGGCAGTTGGGCACCGATACGGTGCCGAATCGACCACTCGCGATCGAGCAGACCGAGGATCGCACTGAGCTCTGGGGTGCGCAGACGCCGCAGGTGTTCCGGACGGAGGCGTTGCGCGAGGCGCTGGCCGCCGCCGAGCGGCCGGAGGAGGCGACGGACGAGGCGATGCTGGTCGAGTGGAACGGGGGCACCGTCCTCCTCCACCCGGTCGCGGCCGAGAACCTGAAGGTGACGACGCCGCTCGATTTGCGTGTCGCCGAGCTGCTGCTGGCCGACCGCGCCGGTTCCTAGTCGCGCAGCAGCACGAAGACGAGCGTCGCCGCGAAGCAGACCTGACCGACGCCGAGGGCGATGCCGAAGCTGTCCGCGCCCAGGAGCAGCGCGATCGCGGTGCCGGCGGCGAAGGCGACCGCGAGGAAGAGGAGCTGACGGGCCATTCGGCGCGAAGTCTATGCTCGCCTTCGCATGCTGACCGACTACCACCTGCACCTGCGCCCGGACGAGGAAGGGACCACCTTCGAGCGCTACTTCACCGCCGAGAACGTCGAGCGCTACCTCGCCGCCGCGGAGGCGGCGGGGATCGAGGAGCTGGGCGTCTCCGAGCACGTTTACCGCTTCCGCCAGGCACTCGACGTCTGGACCCACCCGCTCTGGATCGAGAACGCGGTCGACGACGTCGACGCCTATTGTGAGTTCGTCCGCGGCACGCCGCTGCGGCTCGGGATCGAGTGCGACTACGTCCCCGGGGCGGAGGAGCGGATCGCCGCCCTGCTCGAGCCGCGCGACTTCGACTACGTCGTCGGCTCGGTCCACTTCGTCGGCGAGGGCGACGCCGCCGTCGACCACGACGGCTTCGACGTCTGGGAGGGCGACGGGGACGCCGACGAGATCTGGCGCCGCTACTTCGAGGCGCTGGCCGAGTGCGCCCGCTCCGGCCTCTACGACATCCTCGCCCACCCGGACCTGGTCAAGGTCTGGGGACGCTCCCGGCCGCTCCCCGCTCGCGACCTGCGCGCCTTCTACGAGCCGGCGGTCCAAGCGATCGCCGAGTCCGGGATCGCGGTCGAGATCTCGACCGCCGGCCTGCGCAAGCCGGTCGGCGAGCTCTACCCCTCGCGCGAGTTCGCCGAGATGTGCGTCGAGGCGGGCGCCGCCTTCGCGCTTTCCTCGGACGCCCATCTGCCCGAGCAGGTCGGCTTCGAATACGACCGCGCCGTCCAGTTCCTCGACGAGCTGGGTATCTCGGAGATATGCGTCTTCGAGCAGCGCCAACGGAGCCTCGCACCCCTGGGCAGCCGCGTCCGCTGACCATGGTCGGGATCGGCTACGACAGCCACCGCTTCGCTCCCGGCCGTCGGCTAGTCCTCGGCGGCGTCGAGATCGAGCACGACCAGGGGCTCGCGGGCCACTCCGACGCCGACGTCCTCCTCCACGCGGTCATCGACGCCCTGCTCGGCGCCTGCGGCGGCGGCGACATCGGCTCGATGTTCCCCGACGACGACCCCGCCTGGAAGGACGCCGACTCGATTGACCTGCTGCGGACCGTGGTGGGGACGATCGCCGGCCCGATCGTCAATATCGACGCCACCGTGATCTGCGAGCAGCCGCGTCTCGGCCCCTACAAGGCGGAGATGGAGCGGACAATCGCAGAGGCGACCTCGGCCCGGGTCAGCGTCAAGGCGACCAGCAACGAGGGCATGGGATTCGTCGGCCGCGGCGAGGGGATCGCATGCATCGCCGTGGCAAGCGTCGAGAGCGAATAATCTTCCCGGCGAGATGGCGAACTCCAAGCTGAGCGCGGCCGGGATCCGCGCCTCTATCTCGGACTCGATCTTCGAGGTCAAGGTCCTGCACGAGGCGGGGATCGTGGCGCCGATGCGCCCCGACAAGGCGGCGAAGATCGGCAGCACCTTCCTGCGCTGGGGCGCCTCGCCGGCGACCGGGGTGACCACCGCCGCGATCCACCACCCGCATGAGCTGGCGATCGTCGACGAACGCGGGGCGCTCAGCTGGGAGCGGCTGCACCGCCGCTCTAACGCGCTCGCGCATTCCTTCGCGGCGATGGGGATCGGCCACGGCGACGGGGTCGGGATCATGTGCCGCAACCACCGCGGCTTCGTCGAGGCGACGCTCGCCGCCGCGAAGATCGGCGCCAGCGCGCTCTACCTGAACACGATGTTCGCCGGGCCGCAGCTGGTGGAGGTGACCCGCCGCGAGGGCCCGAAGGCGCTGGTCTACGACGAGGAGTTCGGCGATCTGCTCTCCGGGGTGGACGACTCGGTCGAGCGGATCGTCGCCTGGTGCGACGGCGAGGTCGACGCGCCGACGCTCGACGGGCTGATCGAGGCCGGCGACGAGTCCGATCACAAGCCGCCACCGGACAAGCCCAAATTCGTCATCCTCACCTCCGGCACGACCGGCACGCCGAAGGGCGCCCAGCGCTCCAGCCCCGACGGGCTGATGGCGATCGCCTCGCTGCTCGACAAGATTCCCTTCCGCCGCGGGATGACGATGATGATCGCCGCGCCGCTGTTCCACTCCTGGGGCTTCTTCCACTTCGTGATGAGCCTGCCGACCGCCTCGACGATGGTCCTGCGGCGCCGCTTCGACCCCGAGGGGACGCTGGAAGCCGCCGAACAGAGCCGCGCCGACGTCCTCGCCGCGGTGCCGGTGATGATCCAGCGGATCCTCACCCTGCCGGACGAGGTGCTCGACCGCTACAGCCTGCCCAACCTGAAGATCACCTCGCTCTCGGGCTCGGCGCTGCCGGGCGAGCTGGCGATCGAGTGGATGGACCGCTTCGGCGACAACGTCTACAACCTCTACGGCTCGACCGAGGTCGCCTACGCGACGGTCGCCACCCCGGAGGACCTGCGCGCCGCCCCCGGCACCGCCGGCAAGCCCCCGCGCGGGACCAGGATCTGCCTCTTCGACGAGGCCGGCAAGGAGGTGCCGCAGGGCGAGGTCGGGCGCATCTTCGTCGGCAACGAGATGGCCTTCGAGGGCTACACCGGCGGCGGTGGCAAGGAGGTCATCGACGGCCTCTACTCCAGCGGCGACGTCGGCCACTTCGACTCCGACGGACGACTGTTCATCGACGGCCGCGACGACGAGATGATCGTCTCCGGCGGCGAGAACGTCTTCCCGCGCGAGGTCGAGGACCTGCTCGCCGACCACGAGGCGGTGGTCGAGGTGGCCGTGATCGGCGTCGAGGACGACGAGTTCGGCCAGCGGCTGAAGGCCTTCGTCGTCACCCGCTCGGAGACGGAGGTCTCGGCCCAGGACCTGACCGCCCACGTGAAGGCGAACCTCGCCTCCTACAAGAGCCCGCGCGAAATCGAGTTCCTCGACGAGCTGCCGCGCAACGCCACGGGCAAGGTCCTGAAGAAGGACCTGCGCGCCCGCGAGTCGCAAGAGTCGGCTTAGGGCGCCGGGAGCGGGGTCCGGCGGCCAAACAGCGGGGAGGGGCCGGCGGACCCCGCTCCCGGCGCTTACCCCGGCCTCTCGCAATTTCCGGGCTTTAGCGAATAGCTGGGAGGGTGGCTTCCGGCGTGGGTAGTAGTTTCCGCGGGAATGGGCGACCCAGCCAGGCAGTTGCAGCAGGTCGGGGAGGCGACGCGCGCGGTGCGCGGCGTTGCCGACCAGGCGCTCGAGTGGGTCAGGGTCAGCGAGCAGCGGGTCGCGGCGGCTGAAGAGCGCGCCGACGCGGTCAAGGACAAGGTCAAAGAGGCGGCGATGCTGACGATGCGCAAGGTCAGCGCCGAGGCACGCGAGAAGATCGCCGCGGAGCGCAAGGCCAGGGCCGAGGCCGAGGCCCGCGCGAAAACGGCGGAGACGGCGCGCGACCGCGCCGAGACCTGCTTCGAGGAGCTGCAGCAGCGCTCGCAGAAGGAGCGCGAAGAGATCGTCGCCCAGACCTCGAAAGCGCGGGAGGCCGCCGAGCGGGAGGCGAGCGCGGCCAGGGCCGCCGCCGAGACCGCCGTCGAGGAGGCGCGGAGGTCGGCCGAGATGGACTTCAAGGTGAAGCTCGAGGAGGCGCGGGAGCGGATCCAGGCCGAGGCCGACAAACGGATCGCCGCCGCCGAGCAGCGCGCCGCCGAAGCGGAGGCCGCCGCCGCCGAGTCGCACGAGGCCGCGGTCCGGCTCGAGACCGAGATCGAGCGCCGGGTGATGGAGGGGACCGAGGAGGTCCGCCGCGAAGCCGAGGAAAGCGTCCGCCAGCTGCTCGAGAAAGTCGAGCGTGAGGCCGAGGAGGCCGCCCGCGCCCGGGCCGAGGAGCAGGTGCGGCAGGAGTCCGACCGGATCCGGATCCAGGCGCAGAAGCGCGAGGAGCGGGTCCGCGAGGCGACCGAGGACGAGATCAAGGCCAGCGTCAGCAAAGCGCGGCGCGACGCACAGGCGAAAGCCGACGAGATCGCGCCGAGCTGGCTGCGGGGCGGCGAGTCCAAAGCTTCGACGGCCGGGTACCGCACTTTTTGATCTAACCTCCCTGCGCGATGCGGGAGGTGAGGATCAAAGACACCCTGACGGGGGAGCTGCGCAGCCTGGATTCAGAGCAGGTGGGGATCTACGCCTGCGGACCGACGGTCTACAGCCGCATCCACATCGGCAACGCCCGCCCTTTCGTCGTCTTCTCGCTTTTCGCCCGCTTTCTTCGCTCGGAGGGGTACGAGCCGAAGCTGGTCGTCAACGTCACCGACATCAACGACAAGATCTACGTCGCCGCGCGGGAGGCGGGGAAGGGGTCGGCTGAGTTCGCCGCCGAGATGACCGCCGCCTACTTCGCCGACACCGACCGGCTCGGCGTCGGCCGGCCGGACTCCGAGCCGCTGGCAAGCGAGACCGTCGAGGGGATCGTCGCCTTGATCGCCGAGCTGGTCGACGGCGGCCATGCCTACGAGTCCGGCGGCGACGTCTACTTCCGCGTCCGCAGCTTCGACCAGTACGGCAAGCTCTCCAACCGGCGGCCCGAGGACATGGACCAGGGCGAGGACGCGGGCACTGCCTCGCTCAAGGAGGACCGGCTCGACTTCGCCCTCTGGAAGGCGCACAAGCCGGACGAGGACTCCAGCTGGGACTCGCCCTGGGGACCGGGCCGCCCCGCCTGGCACATCGAGTGCTCGGTGATGGCCGAGCAGGAGCTGGGCGCGAGTTTCGCGATCCACGGCGGGGGCTCCGACCTGGTCTTCCCCCACCACGAGAACGAGATCGCCCAGTCCGAGGCGGCCGGGCGGCCCTTCGCCCGGGCCTGGATGCACAACGGGATGATCGAGACCGACGCGGCGAAGATGTCGAAATCGGACGGCAACATCTTCCAGCTGTCGCAGGCGCTCGACACCTTCGGGCGCGAGGCGGTCGTGGCGTATCTGATCTCCGGGCACTACCGGCAGCCGCTTGCCTTTGGGCCCGAGCAGATGGAGGAAGCGGTTGCTCGGGTCGAGCGGCTTAGGAACTTCTTTCGGGACAACCCGGTTCCGGCCGCTGGGCAGGGCCCGGGTGAGGGGTCGGCGGCCGAACAGCGGGGAGGGGCCGGCGACCCCTCACCCGGGGCCAGAGCCGAGGCGTTTCGGGTGGCTCTGGCTGATGACTTCAATACGCCGCGGGCGCTCGCTGAGGTGTTTGAGCTGGTCGGGGAAGCGAACCGCGGGGAAGTCGATGGGGAAGAGGCAGCTGGCTCCATTGCGGAGATGCTGGAGATCGTCGGACTCGGCACCCTTGCTCGGCCAGATGAGCGTGCTGAGGCCGACGGTCGGGCGCAGAAGCTGATGCTGGAGCGCGAGGAGGCTCGGGCCGCAAAGGACTTCGAGCGGGCCGACGCGCTTCGCGACGAGCTGGCCGAGATGGGTTGGGAAGTGCGGGATTCGGCCTCGGGGCCGAGCCTCGTTCCCAGGGCCTGATGGCCAACCAGTTCATCTACGGTCGCAACCCGGTCGCCGAGGCGGAACGGGGGCGGCGGCGGGTTCATCGCGTCTGGCGGGCGCCGGAGACCTCGGGGGAGGAGCTGGAGCGGCTCTGCGGCTCGCCCGACCACCAGGGCGTCGTCGCCGAGGTCGATCCGTACCCCTACGGCGACCCGGTGGGGATGCTGCGCAAGGAGGGCGCGTTGCTGGTGGCGCTCGACCAGGTGCAGGACCCTCGCAACCTCGGCGCCGTCTGCCGCTCGGCCGAGTTCGCCGGCGCCGCCGGGGTCGTGATCCCCGAGCGCCGCTCGGCTGCGGTCACCCCCGTCGTCTGCAAGACCTCGGCCGGCGCGGTCGAGCACCTCGAGGTGGCGCACGTCCGCAACCTCGCCGACTGGTTGGCGGAGGCCAAGGAAGCCGGCTTCTGGATCTGGGGAGCCGACGCCGAGGCCAAGCAGACCCCATGGCAGACCGACCTGACCGGCTCCACGGTCATCGTCCTCGGCGGGGAGGGCAAGGGCCTGCGCCCGCGAGTGGCCTCCGCATGCGACGGTCTGGTCGCCCTTCCTCAGCGCGGCCGCATCGAGTCACTGAACATTTCAGCAGCTGCGACCGCCCTTCTCTTCGAGGCGCTGCGCCAGCGCGGCTGACCTCCTCCCGCTGCAAAGAATTTTGCTTTTCTCGCAATTTGGGGTTGACAGAACTCTGCGCGCACGTAAACTAGCGGCGCAATAAGGGTGAACCTCAGGTTGAGGTAACCCGTCGAATAGGGCGCCTCGGGGGAGGTAAGTGGCGCCACGACCCTTCAGCAAGGAGAAGGATCTGTGGCTCTATCGTCGCCTACGCAGGAAACGCCGTTGCCGGTGGCACAGGCAAGCGGCCGCATCCCCGCCAACCCTAACCCTCAAGTTGAACTTGATGATCACTACCTGGTCGCCCTCGCCAAGGAGGGTCACACCGACGCCTACGACACGATCATCAAGCGCTACCGCGGTTTCGTCCGCCTCAAGGCCTCGTCCTACTTCCTCCTCGGCGGCGAGTCCGACGACCTGATCCAGGAGGGCCTGCTCGGCCTCTACAAGGCGATCCGCGACTACCGGACCGACCGCGAGTCGAGCTTTCGCAACTTCGCCGAGCTCTGCATCACTCGCCAGATCATCACCGCGGTGAAGACGGCGACGAGGAACAAGCACACCCCCCTCAACCAGTACGTCTCCTTCAGCCAGACGCCGGCGGCGGCGGGCGACTCGGAAACCACCCTGGACGAGATCCTGCCCGGGCCGAGCGTCCACGATCCGGTCAACCAGGTGATCGCGACCGAAGAGCTGGAGAGCCTCGTCTCCTGCCTTTCCGGTGTCTCCGGGGTGCTCTCCGACCTCGAGAGCCGGGTTCTTTCGCTCTATCTCGATGGCCACTCCTACGAGGTCATCGCCGAGCGACTGGAGTGCGACACCAAGACGGTTGACAACGCCCTGCAGCGGGTGAAGCGGAAGGTAGGCACCCACCTCGCCTCCCGCGAGGTGGCGGTCTAAGTCACTCGCGGTAGATCCGACAGGACGTAATCCAGCAACTCGCGCCCGTGGTCCGAGGCGACGGCAACGTCGTCGGCCTTGACTCGGACCCGGTGCAGCGACTGCATGCGCAGCACGTCGCCGTCGGTGCGCGGGTTGGGGAAGACGCCGGCGTAGGAGACGCCGAGGCGCTCGAGATGGTCGGCCACCAGGGCGGTGGCCGGGTTCTCCAGCGGCAGGTCGATGTAGACGGCGTCGAGGCAGTGGCGGTGGAAGAGGTGGTGGCGCTCGGCCGCGACGACGGTCTCGAGGTCGGCGCCGGGGACGTGCACGGTCAGCAGCGCCAGGTTGTGGTCGCTGTCGACCTCGACGTGAAGGTCGGTCCGCTTTTCGAGCTCGCACCCGGCGGGCGGGTCGGCGAGCGTCCCGCGAAGCCGGCACAGCTCCAGCGTCTGGCCGACGATCGCCCGGTGGCGCTCGGGCGCGTAGACCTCGCGCTCGTGGCCGTCGTTCAGCTTCAGGTAGAGCAGCGCCGCCGACTGCCGGCCAGGCCGCTCGGCCGCCGCGTCGTTGGACACCGAGGCCGGGATCCAGCCGAGCAGGAAGCCGGTCTCGTGCGCGCCGAGCTCGATGTTGGCCTTCTGGCTGTAGGGGTGGGCGGCGGTGGCCTCGCTGTACATGCCGGCCAATCCGCGCTCCCGGGCCCAGTCCATCAGGTGGCGCTTGGTGCGGGTGAAGAGATGCTGGCCCCGCGCCGCCGGCAGCGTCACCGCCTGACCCGCGTGGCCGACCGCGTCGCCGGCCGCTCCCAGGCCCATTCCGATGTGGCAGAGAAGGTCGCCTGCAGGGCCTTCGGCGATACAAGAGACGTAGGTACCGGAGCCGATCCGGTCGCCCACCTCGGCTGGGTCGTAGACCCACCGCACGTCATAAGTCTGACCATAAGCTGCTTCGATTGCGCCCGTGAGCACGGTACCCTCGTCGGGCCTCAAGAACCTGAACGTCACGTCCATTACGGACATCATTGCCACCCCTGCCCGCCTAGCTCAACCTGGGAGAGCGCCTCATTTGTAATGAGGAGGTTGCCGGTTCGATTCCGGCGGCGGGCTTTTCGCTCGCGCGACACCGCGGTTCTCGTCTCCTTTCCGCAACTTATCCCAAGCTTTTCGTTTATCGCAACGGCGTCCCGCGCCGAAGTGCAAGCGACTAGGAGGGAACGAAAATGCGACAACAGCAGGGGAGAGTTGTTCGACGTAGCGGCAGGAGCCGAGCGCGCCGGTTGGCGATCGTGGTGGCCTGCGTGGCAAGTGCGATGGCGCTGATGGCGGCCTCCGCGCAGGCGACCCAGATCAAGATCGGCAGCGTCCTGCCGGAAAAATTCACGCCGACCGAATTCGCTCGGGTGCAGACGTTCTTCAACACCGGCCTGCCCGAGGCGGGAGCGAGCGTCGCCTCGCCGGTCGACGGCGCGATCGTCCGCTGGCAGGTCCAGGGCGCCAGCGGCGGCCCCTTCTACCTCCGGGTCTTGCACCCGAACGGCAAAGGCGCCTATGAAGCGGCTGGCACGAGCCTCCCTGCCACGCCCCTCAGCGAAGCGTTGCAGACCTTCTCGACCAATCTGAAGGTCAAAGCCGGCGACCTGATCGGCATCGACCCGACTAACGCGACGGACAAAATCGGCGTCGCCGAGACGTCGGGAGCTAGCTTCGGGACGATCTTCCCGACGCCGTTCGACGGCTCGGTCGTGCCGCCGAGCGAGAGCTTCGACGGCAAAGAGATCGAGCTCAGCGCCGAAGTCGTGCCGGTGCCGGAAATCGTCGCGGTCGCGCCGAACTTCGGCTCGGTAACCGGCGGCACCGTGGTGACGATTGCCGGTAAGTACTTCGACAACGCCTCGGCGGTTCAGTTCGGCTCGACCCCGGCGGCCAGTTTCACCGTCGACTCCGACACCCAGATCACCGCGACGGTTCCCGGCGTCCTGCGCCCGGGCAAGGTCGACGTCGCGGTCACGACGATCGCGGGCGAGAGCGCCGACACCCGGTATGACGATTACGTCTACCGCGCCTGCGTCGTGCCGGCGATCAAGGGCAAGACGCTGAAGCGGGCGAAGTCGGCCCTGCGCCGCGGCGGCTGCAAGCTCGGCCACGTGAAGAAGGTCAATGCCCCGGCGAAGAAGGTGGGCAAGGTCCTGAAGCAGAAGCCGCCCGCGGGCAAAGTCCTGGCGCCGGGAGCGCGCGTCCGGATCAACCTGGGCAAGTAGTCAGCTCTGGGGAGAGTCGCCGCCGAGAAGCCGCGCCTTCTCGGCGGCGAACTCCTCCTCGGTGAGGATGCCCTTGTCGCGCAGCGAGCCAAGGCGCTCGAGGCGCTCGAGCCGGGCGTCCTCATCGCTGGTCGGCAGCGTCGCGGTCGGCGCTTCGGCCGCCGTCCCCTCGGGCTCCTTGCCGGGGCGGCGCACCTCCGGCAGGCGCAGCTTCGAAGCCTGCTCGCCGACCTTCTCGCCGATGTTTGCGTCCTTCACCGCGCCGACGACTTTGTCGCGGGTGCCGCCGAAGATCTCGTCGTAGGTGGTGTCGGGGAACTCCTCCTCGGTCTGCTTGCGCAGCTCGTGGATCCCGAAGGCGGCCATCCCGGCGAGGAGCAGGGTGGTGAGGAACGAGCGCAGGCCCTGGGTGGGGGCGGTGAGGAAGTAGAAGCAGACGAGGAGCGCCAGCCCGGCATAGACGTAGACGGGGTACTGGCGAAGCGCAGGCGCCAGGACTCGCCTGACCGAGCGAGCGCCGCTGGTCGGCGAGGCGAGCCAGCCGGCGATCAGAAAAAAGATGCCGACGACGATCACGGTGGTTGCGATGCTGGTCATCAGCGTGGTGCCGATGTCCCACGCGGCTTCGCCCGCCGGCTGCACGCTGTCTTCCTTGACCAGTTGGTCAACGACGATACCGCCGGCGATCTGGCGGACGACGATGACACCGAAGCCGGCCGCGACCAGGCCGGTGCCGCTGAGCAGGACGGTTACCCAGCGTTCGTCGCGGGAGAGGTAGATCGCCAAGCCGAAGCTGAGGAAGGTGAGGAGCGAGAGGACCAGCGCCAGGCCTTTGATCGCGACCGCGATGTCCTGCGCCGTCTTCAGCTGGTCGGACTTGAGAATCTCGACCTGGGCGGCGTCGGGCGGCAGTTTTTCAGCCAGGCTTTCGCCGATCCCCACCTCCTCGGCGAGGTTGGTGAGCAGGTCGCCGAGGTTGAGCCTTACGTTCCCTTCGTCGGTCTCGACCGCTTCTTTCTTGTTTTCGAGTACGGCGAGGAGCTGTTCGTGCGCGGTCCGGTTCGCCTGCTTCCACAGTTCCTGGGCGGTCGAGGTTTCGAGGACTTTTTCGGCGCCCTGGCCCGCGACCTGGCGCAGGCCGCCGGCCGCCGGGCCGGCCAGATCCTTGGTGTCGCCGGGGAGGATTTCCTCCAGTTCTTTGCGCACGTCGACGTTTTCGTAAAGCTGGTCGACCAGGTAATCGCTCAGGGTCGAGCGGATCGTCTCGTTCTCGAGGAAGCGGCCGCTGGTGTCGACCCAGTCGTCGGTGTTGAGCGCCTGGCGCTCGGTCCAGATTGCGAAGACGCTGAGGAAGGCGAGGAAGGAACCGAGGATGACAAGGCCTCTGACCAGGCGACGACGTCCGCGGCTCATAGCCGGATGGTATACGTGACTCATGAAGCTAGAGGGAATTCACCACATCACCGCGATCACCGAGGACGCCCAGCGCAACGTCGACTTCTACGCTGGCGTGATGGGTTTGCGGCTGGTCAAGAAAACCGTCAACCAGGACAACCCGACCGTTTATCACCTGTTCTTCGCCGACGAGGCGGGGGACGCCGGCTCCGATTTGACCTTCTTCGAGTACCCGGGCGCGGCTCCGGGGCGGGCCGGGGCGGGGATGGTGCACCGGATCGTCTGGCGGGTCGCCTCCGCCGATGCGCTCGACTTCTGGGCCGAGCGGCTGCGCGCAAACGGCACCCAGTCCGAGCGCGACGGCGACAGCCTCGTCTTCTCCGACCCCGAGGGGCTCGACCACGAGCTGCTGGTGGTCGACGTGCCGGATCAGCCGTTGATCGCCGATCACCCGGAGGTGCCGGGAGATGTGGCGCTGCAGGGCTTCCACGCGGTGCGCGCCTACAGTGCGGCGCCGGGGGCGAGCGAGGGCCTGCTCGAGGCACTCGAGTTCGAGCGGGCGGACGGCGCTTGGGAGGCGCGCGGCGAGCAGCGCGGCGGCCTCTACGTCTACGACGAGGCGCCAGCCGAGCGCGGCCTGCAAGGCGCGGGGAGCGTCCACCACGTGGCCTGGGCCTCGACTCCGGAGGAGCTGCTGGACTGGCGCGAGAAGGCCGTCGCCGGCGGTGCCCAGCCGACGCCGGAGATCGACCGCTTCTACTTCCGCTCGATCTACTTCCGCGAGCCCAGCGGCGTGCTCTTCGAGATCGCGACCCTGGGCCCGGGCTTCACCGTCGACGAGCCGGTCGAGCACCTCGGCGAGAAGCTCTCGCTGCCGCCCGACTTCGAGCACCTGCGCGACGAGGTCGAACCGAACCTGCGGCCGGTGGTCAACCCGCGCGTCAAGGCCCAGGGTTGAGTTGACCCGGGACTTCGTCTGGCGCGATGCCGGGCGGACGGTCCTCTTCCGTCGTGACGGGGTGTCGCGGGCGGTCGAGGTTCTGCGTGAGAACGGGGTCGAGGATTTCGAGCTGCTGAGCACTCCGCGGGCGCTGGCGGAAGCGGAGGAACTCTCAAGGGCGGCCGCTGGGGTTCATCTCGTCAAGGCGGGGCAGGTGCCGGATGTTGCCGCTGCGCTGGTGGACGCGCTTGCACCTCCTCTTAATGGCAAGGAGGAGGTGCAAGCGCGTCCACTCGTGGCGCTGGGCGGCGGACGGGTTGTGGACGTGGCGAAGGCTTTGGGGGCGGTGAGCGGGGCGAAGGTGGTCGCGATCCCGACGACGCTTTCCGGTGCGCCGATGACTGCGATCCACCGGCTGCCGGCCGGCTCTGAGGAGCGAGCGCGGGGGCTGATCCGGCCGTCGCTGGTGATCGCCGACCCCGAGGCGATGACCGGGCAGGAGGAGCCGGAGATGCGGGCAAGCGCGATGAACGCGCTTGCGCACGGAGCCGACACCCTCTACGTGCCGGGTTCGAACCCGGTCTCGGAGATGACGTCGCTGCGGGGTGCGGAACTGATCGCGTGCGCGCTGGACGAAAAACGGGAGGGACGCGACCGCGCCGCGCTGGCACTGGGTGCGCTGCTCTGCGGCTACGCGATCGACTCCGCCGGCTTCGCCCTCCATCACCTCATCTGCCAGACCCTGGTCCGGTTCTGCGGCACGCCCCATGCCGAGACCAACGCCGGGGTCCTGCCGCACTCCGTGGCCTTCCTGGCCGAGCGGGCGCCAGAGCCGTACGAACGGCTGGCGGTCGCGCTGGGCACGGAGCCTGACGGACTTCAGGCTCGGATCGAAGGATTGGGTCAGCCGAGCCCGCTGGGCGAGGTCGGCGGCGACGAGTCGAAGCTGGACGAAGCGCTCGAAGCAATGCTCCAGCGCCCGGAGCTAGACCGCGTTCCCGGCGCTCCTGTCACGCGGGAGGATCTAGCGCAGCTAGTTCGGGCTGCTTGGTAGTTGGTTTCTGTTTCTTTCTATTTCTCTATTTCCAGCAACAAGGACCGAAGATCAGAGGCAACCTCGGCTGGTTCGTCGTCCAGCTGGTTCCAGGTGATGTGGGTGACCGTGAAGCCGGCAGCAGTCAGGCGACGATCGCGGGCGCGGTCCTCACGGAAGGCGGTGCGGGTCGAGTGACCCTCCCAGCCGTCGAGCTCGACGATCTGGCGCAGTCCCGGCCAGTGGCAGTCGACCTTGTAGCGCTTGCCTCCCACTTCGATCCAGTCGTTGAAGCGGGGTAAGGGCAGGCAGGTCTGGCGGAGGAAGGGGGCGAAGCGCTCCTCCAGGGGCGAGCGCTTGGTGCCGGCGGGGTCTTCCTTCAGGCGGTCCAGGGCGAGTTGGACCTTGCGGGTCCCTCGTTTGCCCGGGTAGCGCTCGATCAGGTCCGGAAGCGAGAGGCGGTCTGCGAGCCGGAGGCGTTCGCTCTCGCGCAGGAGGTTCTCGACCGTGTCGGCGTCCTCGGTCGCCGCCAGGTCGAGAATGGTCCGCGGCACGGTGGTCACCGGGATGTCCTCCTCGACAGTGATCTCGTCAGCAGGTAGGGGCGAGTGGTGGCGGCGGATCCCCCTCCACGAGCGGCTCTTCCGCGGGACGGTGACATCGATCCTGGTCCTTGAATTGGGCCGAATCATCCAGAGGTGCGCCGCCGACCAGTAACTGAGAACGGCGTCCGGTCCCGAAGCGAGGACCGCGGCCATCCAGCGACCCTCGCGCGGAATGACTCGGTGACCTACCAGGTACACGCCTTGGCGGTGCAGGTGCAGTCGCCCGATTGTGAGGCGGTGTTGGATCGCGTCCTCCCCCATCCCAAGGGTGAGCAACTGCCGGCGGTTCACGACCTCGTATTGCCGCCGCGCCAGCGCGGCCACCTCGGCATCGGTGCGAGCCTCCCTCTCGCGAGACCGCGCCAGACCGCGTATATCGCGGTTTCTTGCGGTCTCGGTTGTGGCGGGGATGGGCGCGCGTGTGGCGCGCGGTTTGTAACCGGACTCGGACGTCTGTGTAGCGCCTTGTGCGTGACTCCCGAGAGACTGGCCTCCTACCACGCCTACACGCGCAAGCACAGCGTCAACTGGCCGCTGTACCACCTTGCGCGACTGTTTCTGCTGCCGTTTTTCCTCGTCTATTTCCGGCTTGACCGCCGGGGGCGGGAGTACGGGCGGGTCAAGGGCGGGGTGATCGTCGCCGCCAACCACCGCAGCTTCCTCGACCCCTTCGTCGCCGGGGCCTGCCTGCCCTGGCGGCGGCCGATGAACTACATGGCGAAGGTCGAGCTGTTCGAGCGGCGCTGGCAGGGCTGGATCCTCTCCCGGCTTGGCGCCTTCCCCGTCCGCCGTGGCGAGTCCGACGAGGACGCGATGCTGACCGCGCGGATGGTCGCCGAACGCGGCGGCGCCGTCTGCGTCTTCCCCGAGGGCACCCGCATCCGCCGCGGCACCCTCGCCAACCCCAAGCGCGGTGTCGGCCGCCTCGCCCTGCAGACCGGGGCGGTGGTGATCCCGACCGCCGTGCTCGGCACCGAACACGTCCGCCGTGGCTGGCGCATCCGCCCGCGCAAGGTCAAGGTGCGGCTTGGTCCGCCGATGACCTTCCCCCGCGCCGAGGAGCCCTCGCCGGCGCTGGCGGAAACGGTGACGGGACGGATCTGGCCCAACGTCCTGCTGCAGTGGGAAGACCTCGGCGGCCTGCCGCCGATGCGCCGCGCCGCGGTGATCGGCGCCGGCAGCTGGGGCACGGCGGTCGCCGTCCTGCTCGCCCGCGGCGGGCTCGACGTCCAGCTCGGCGCCCGCACCGACGAGCGGGTCGAAGAGCTGATCGACGACGGCGAGAACCGGCGTTACCTGCCGGGCGTGCCGCTGCCGGAGTCGATCGACGTCCGGCCCGCCTCGGCGATCGAGCTCGCCGGCCTCGACCTGATCTGCCTGGCGATCCCCTCGGCCCAGCTGCCGCAGGCGGTGGGGGCGATCGCCGACCGGATCAGCTCCCGCAGCGCGGTGCTGATGCTGACCAAGGGCCTGATCGCGCCCCAGGGCCAGCTGCCTTCCGACTACGTCAGCGAACGGGTGCGAGCGCGCGGGATCGCCTGCCTCGGCGGCCCGGCCCACGCGCGCGAGGCCGTCTCCGGCTCGGCCGCCCTGGTGCTCGGCTCCGCGGACGAGGAGCTGCGGGTCCAGGTCGGCGAGGTTTTCGACCGCGCCGGGCTGGTCTGCGAGCGCTCCCGCGACGTCACCGGGGTGGAGATGGCGGGCGCCGCCAAGAACGCCGCCGCCTTGGCCGCCGCCGCCGCCGAGCCCCACGGCCTCAACGCCGCCGGGATCGCCGTCGCCGCGATCTGGCGCGAGTGCATCGAGCACGCCGTCGCCCGCGGCGCCGAGCAGGAGACCTTCGCCGGCCTCGCCGGCGTCGGCGACCTGACCGCGACGATGATGGCCCCCTCCGGTCGCAACCGCCGCGCCGGCGAGCTGCTCGGCACCGGCACCCCCGCGGCCGAGATCCCCGGCAAGATCGGCCAGGCCTCCGAGGGCCTCGACACCGTTCCGCTGCTGGCCGAAGCCGTCGCCTCCTCCGGGGTCGAAGCCGAGGCGCTGATCGCCCTCGCCGGCCTGATCCGCGGCGACCTCGACGCCGGCGAGTGGATCGCCAGCCTGCGCCGGGTCGAGCGTCAGAGGCAGGCGGCCTGAGATGGGTGCCGGGGTAGGCTTGACGGGTGAGCGACCCCGAGGAGAACGTCGAGCCGGCAGAGCTGGCTCCGGCGGCCAAGGCGGAGCTCGACCGCGCCTTCGAGGACTTCTACCGCTCGCACCTGCGCGACGTCTACTCCTACGCCTACTACCGGGTGGGGAACCATCACGACGCCGAGGACCTGACCGAGCAGGCGTTCCTGCAGGCCTACCGGCACTTCGACCGCGCCCGGCGCGAGTCCGGCGGCCGGCCGCTGCGGCCGTGGGTGATCCGCATCGCCCACAACCTCGCCTCGAACTACTACCGCGACCGCTCGCGGCGGCCGCAGACGCCGCTGGAAAACGCCGACCCGATCGCCGCCCGGCACGACACCGAGAAGATCGCCGAGGGGAGGGAGGAGCTGCGGCAGGTTATGGAGCACCTCCAGCATCTGCCCGACGACAGGCGCGAGGCGCTGATCATGCGCTTCGCCCTCGGCATGGACAACCGCGAGATCGCCCGGGCGATGGGCCGCACCGACGGCGCGACCAAGGTGCTTATCCACCGCGCGATCAAGCAGCTGCAGGAGGAGATGACAGATGAGCGAGCCGCGTGACACCCTGAGCGGGTCGACCTGGGACGTCGAGGCGCTGCTGAGCGACGCGCTGCGCCCGATCGAGCCGCCGGAGCGCCTCTCGGGCAGGCTCGAGGAAACGCTCTCCGCTGTCACCCAGGCCGCCGCCGAGGAGCTCTCCGACTGGGCCGAGGAGCTGAGTGAGGAAGAGCTGCGGGCGCTGCGCGACCCGCGCAACTGGGTGCGCCCGGTGGTCGCGGTCGGCGCTGGCGGGGTGGCGACCGGGGCGCTGGTGCTGCTGGAGCTGCGCCGCCGCGGCCGCGGCAAGAGCCAGAGCGGGCTACGCGCGCTGTCGAGCGGGCTTCGCTCGCGCCTTTGAGGAAGGCCTGGGCGTCCCGAGCGCCGCGGCCAGCCCCAGCACGCCGACCGTCACGAACAGCCAGCCGCTGCCCCAGCCGACGATCGCCAGCAGCGCATAGAGGAAGCCGACCCCCAGCGCGTAGGTCCGCGAGGAGACGCCGGCGACCAGCACCCCGACGCTGCCGGTCGCGATGAGGAAGAGGTTGAGCCAGCCGTTCACCTGCAGGCCCGCGAACGCCTCCTCGTAGCTGTCGAGGGCGCCGAAGGAGGCGTCGTAGAAGAAGCCGAGGATGCCTAGGACGACGAGCGCGGCGCCGGCGGCGGCGAAGAGACGGGCGGGGCTGGGGGCCTCCATCGGCGGCGATTGTAGGCTGCGGGACCCGATGGCCGAGCACTGTTACCGCCACCCCGACCGCGAGACGGGCGTCTCCTGCTCCTCCTGCGGCCGCCCGATCTGCCCCGACTGCATGACCCCGACCCCGGTCGGGATGCGCTGCCCGGAGTGCGCCAGCCAGCGGACCAAGGTCGTGCGCAACCCGACCGGCACGCCCGGCGGGAGCGCGACGCCGGCCACCTACGGGCTGATCGCGATCAACGTCGTCCTCTTCCTGGTCGAGCTCGCCAGCGGGTCGGGCGGGTTGTCCGTCGGCGCCGCCAGCAAGTTCTTCCGCGAATTCGCCCTCTTCGGCCCGTCGGTCGCTGAAGGCGAGTGGTACCGCCTCATCACCAGCGGCTTCCTCCACGTCAGCATCATCCACATCGGCTTCAACATGTTCCTGCTGCTGGTCCTCGGCCGGCTGCTGGAGCCGGCGCTCGGCACGCCGCGCTTCCTCGTCCTCTACTTCGCCTCGCTGCTGGCCGGCTCGTGCGGCGCCCTGGCGGTCGAGCCGAACGCGCTGACGGTCGGCGCCTCCGGCGCGGTCTTCGGGCTCGCCGGCGCTGTCTTCATCATCGCCCGGGGGCGCGGGATGGATGCCCTCGCCGGCGAGATCGGCTTCCTGATCGTCTTCAACCTGGTCTGGAGCTTCGTCGGCTCGAACATCAGCGTCGGCGGCCACATCGGCGGATTGGTCGGCGGCGTGATCTGCGCGCTGCTGATCGTCGCCGGCGAGAAAGGGATGCTCGGCCGCAATCACCGGGCGGTCGAGCTCGCGGCGATGGCCGCCGTCGGCGTCGCCGCCTTCCTCGGCGCGCTGGCCGTCGCCTAGCCCTGCCGTCCGCCGCCCGAAGACGGCCGCGTCACCGGCGCTCGCAGCGACGTGAAGCCGACGTTCCCGGGCGGGTCGACCAGGTCGGGATGGAGGACGTGGCCGAGCAGCTCGACCCCGTCGACCAGGCGCGGCCCCGGCTCGGCGAAGACCGTCCCGTCGACCGCGTAGAGACGGGTCGCTCCCAGCGCCGCGATCTGCTCCCAGTGCTCCATCGCCTGCGCCTGCGCGCTCCCGGCCTCGACCTCGGGCATCACCAGGACGACGTCGGCTCCCAGGCTGGCCAGCTCCCCCCAGCCGACCGACGGGGGGTTGAGGCCCGGGTCGCCGGCGACGTCCTCGCCACCGGCGATCGAGATCATCTCCGGGACCCAGAAGCCGGCGACGCGGACCGGGTCGAGTCGCTGCAGGGCGATCACTCGCGGGGAGCCGGTGCCGGCGACCGCCGCCTGCACCGTCGCCAGGCGCCCCTCGAGCTCGCCGCGCATCTCGTGGGCGTGGTCCTCCATGCCCGTCGCCTCGCCCAGCCGCACGATCTCTTCGAGCATCTCGCTGAGCGTTGCGACTCTCATCGTTCGCTCAATATCTCAAGTTGCGGGCGTGACCCATCGGCTCGCCGCCGGTTCGGGTAGCTATATTCACGATGCCGAATGGCCGAGGACGTCCCAGCCCGAAGTACCGGGTCACATAGCCGATGAGCGTCCTGCTGCTCGTCCTTCTTGCGCTGTTGATCGCCATCAACGGCTTCTTCGTCGCTGCCGAGTTCGCCCTGGTGCGGACCCGCCGCGGCAAAATCGAACAGGCTGCCGAGGAGGGCGAAGCCGGCGCCGAGGCGGTGGTCGAGCAGCTCGACCGGATCGACGAATCCCTCTCCGCCTGCCAGATCGGGATCACGATGGCCTCGATCGGGATCGGCTTCCTCGGCGAGCCCTCGCTGGCGAAGCTGATCGAGCCGCTCTTCGGCGGGCTCTCCCACGCCGCCGCCGCCGGAATCTCCCTCGCAATCGCCTTCGCCTTCGTCACCGCGCTGCACATCTCGATCGGCGAGCAGGTGCCGAAGATGCTGGCGATCGCCCAGCCCGATCGGACCGCGCGGCGGATATCGCGGCCGCTCGGCTGGTTCGCCCTGGCCACCACCCCGATCACCAAAGCCCTGAGCTGGGTGTCCAACGGTGTCGTCCGCCTCTTCGGCGTCGATCCCAAGGACCTCGAGGAACACCACACCTCCGAGGACCTGAAGCAGATCATCGACAGCTCGCGGATGGGGGGGACGCTCGACCCCGGCGAGGCCGGCATGCTCGGCGGCGTCTTCCACCTGCACGAGCAGGAGGCGCGCGAGGTGATGACGCCGATCCCGGCGGTGGTCACGGTCGACGCCTCGGATACGGTCGAGGCGGCGCTGCGCCGCTGCGTCACCTCCGGCCACACCCGGCTGGTGGTGATCGAAGACGACAACCCCGATCGGGTCAAGGGGGTCGTCCACAACAACAGCCTCGCCCGGCTCTATATGAGCGAGGGCCCCGAAGCCGCCCTCGACACGGTCACCCGTGACGCGCTGATCGTCCCCGAGACGCGGCCGCTCGACGACCTATTGCACGACCTGCAGGTGCAGCGGACCTCGCTCTCGGTGGTCGTCGACGAGTACGGGCGGACGGTCGGGATCGTCACCGTCGAGGACATCCTCGAGGAGGTGGTGGGGGAGATCGAGGACGAGACCGATCCCCGGGCCGCCGCGGTGCGGAGGCTGACCAACGGCGACTGGTTCGTCCGCGGGCACGTCTCGCTCGGCGACCTCGCCGACGCCGGCATCGAGCTCCCGGTCGACACCGACGCCTACAACTCGGTCGGCGGCTACGTCTTCGGCGAGCTCGGCCGGCTGCCTAAGCGCGGCGACTCGATCGCCACCAACGGCTTCACGATCAGGGTCGAGGCGGTGCGGGAGAACCGCATCGAGGCGGTCCGGATCAGCGGCGGCAGCGGCGATTCCGTCCGCACCTCTGCCTAACTTCATCGGGCAACCCGCTTCCGCTCGAATCTTGGAGGTACCGCATGTGGGTTGTACGCCTGACCGACAAGCAGCTCGAGGTCCTTCGGGCGCTGCTTCGCGCCGAGGAGCACCTCGGCCCCGCGCTCAAAGGCTCGATCGAGGCCCTCGACCTGGCCCGCTGGGACGATCTGCCGGAGGCCGAGCTCCCCTGGGGCGAGATAGAGACCGTCGCCCGCCGTCAGGGAATCTCGGAGGCCGACGTCATCTGGGACATCAGCGGCAAGAACAGCAAGGCGGCCTGAGCGGCCGCCGTTCTCAGTCGTAGCTGTAAAAGCCGGCGCCGGACTTGCGCCCGAGCTTTCCCTCTCCCACCATCTCCACCATCAGGCCTGGGGGCTTGCTGGCCGCCTCGCCGTTTTCGGCGTAGAGGGAGTCGCCGATCGCCTTGGAGACGTCGAGCCCGACGAAGTCAAGCAGGGCGAGGGGTCCCATCGGGTGGCCGGCGCCAAGCTTCATGCAGGTGTCGATCTCGCCGGCCTCCATCCCGGTTCGCTCCATCAGCCGGACGGCTTCGAAGAGGAAGGGAAAGAGCAGGCGGTTGACGACGAAGCCGGCCTGGTCGGGGACCTCGACCGCGGTCTTGCCGAGCGCGGCGCACCAGGCGAGCACCTTCTCGCGGGCGTCGGCGGCGCCGTCGGGGATGCACACCTCGATCAGCTTCATCCGCGGCACCGGGTTGAAGACGTGGAAGCCGAACAGCTTCTCGGTCCCGGCCGCCTCGGCGATCTCAGCGATGCTGAGCGACGAAGTGGTGGTGCCGATGTCGGCGTTGGGGCAGGCTTCGGCGATCGTGCTGAGCAGCTCGGCCTTCGGGCCGACTTCCTCGACGATCGCCTCGACCACGACGTCGCAGTCGGCGAGGTCCTTGGGGTCGGTGGTGACCCGCAGCCGCGAGGGCTCGGCGCCCTCGATCTTGGCGCAGGCGGCGACCACTTTCTCCTCGGCGCGCCAGGCGGAAGCCTCGCTGCGGGCCAGCAGAATCGTGTCGGCCGTGGTGGTTGAGACCGCGGCAAGGCCGGTGGCGATTGCCCCGCTGCCCGCGATCCCCGGACTCGAGTACCCCTGATTAGCGCTCATTGGCCGGGTTCCTATCACGCATCAGCCGAGTGGCGCCGCGAGGGGTGTCTGAGTTCGAGGGGGCTATATGACCCTTCAGCTCAGACACGTCTGCGTCAGGGGCCCGCCTTGGCTGACTGACCAGTCAATCGGCTACCCTCAAAGGAGATCTTCTTCAGGAACGGAGGCTGGCGATGGACAACGGCAAAGGCAAGTTCGGCGGGCGGGAAGTGGTCATCGTCGAGGCGGCGCGGACCCCGATCGGCCGCGGTCACCCGGAAAAGGGCTACTACAAGGACCTGCATCCCTCGAACCTCCTCGCCCGCACCTACTCCGAGCTGATCGACCGCGCCGGGGTCGACCCCAACGAGGTCGGCGACGTGATCGCCGGCTGCGTCCAGCAGTTCGGCGAGCAGGGGCTGAACATCGGCCGCAACGCCTGGCTCGAGGCCGGCCTGCCGCAGGAGGTACCCGGGACCACGGTGGACCGCCAGTGCGGCTCCGCCCAGCAGGCGGTCAACTTCGCCGCGGCGCTGGTCGCCGCCGGCGTCCACGACGTCGCGATCGGCGGCGGGGTCGAGCACATGGGCCACATCTCGTTCGCCGACTCCTACAAAGTCATGGAGGAGCACGGGCTGGCCTTCTCGCCCGAGCTGATGGAGAAGTACGACCTGATCCCGCAGGGCCTCTCGGCGGAGATGATCGCCGACAAATGGGAGATCCCCCGCTCCGAGCTCGACGAGATCGGAGCCCGCTCCCAGCAGCTCGCCAAGCAGGCGACCGACGAGGGCCGCTTCGAGCGCGAGATCATCCCGATGCAGGTCAACGGCGACACCTACGTCACCGACCAGGGCCTGCGCGAGACGACGATCGAGAGCCTCTCGCAGTTGAAGCCGGCCTTCAAGGAGGACGGCAAGATCACCGCCGGCAACTCCTCGCAGGTCTCCGACGGCGCCGCCGCGGTGCTGCTGATGAGCCGCGAAAAGGCCGACGCGCTGGGGCTGAAGCCGCGGGCGCGGATCTTCGACCAGACCACCGTCGGCGTCGACCCGGTGATCATGCTCACCGGCCCGATCCCGGCGACCGAAAAGCTGCTCGAGCGCAACGGGATGAAGATGGGCGACATCGACCTGGTCGAGATCAACGAGGCCTTCGCCTCGGTCGTCGGAGCCTGGCGGCGTGAGCTCGATCCCGACATGGACCGGGTCAACGTCAACGGCGGCGCGATCGCGCTCGGCCACCCGCTCGGCTCGACCGGCGCCCGGCTGATCACCACCCTGCTGCACGAGATGGAGCGCTCCGACAAGGAGATGGGCCTGGTGACGATGTGCTGCGGTGGCGGACTCGGCACCGGCACCCTGATCCAGCGCGTCTGAGGACCGGGGCAGGGGGTAGCTTCCCTGCCTCGTCCACCCCGAGTCATAGGAGACAACTTGAACAAGGCATTGCTTGCCGCGCTGGCCGTCCTGGTCGCGCTGGTCGTCGCCGGGTGCGGCAGCAGCGACGAGACGACCACCGACGAGACCGTGACCCTGACCAAGGCGGAGTTCATCAAGCAGGGCGACGCGATCTGCCAGAAGGGCAACGACGAGAGCGAAAAAGAAGCCGAAGAGTTCGCGGAGGAAAACGACTTCGACCTCGAAAAAGCGAGCGACGAGCAGCTCGAAGAAGCCGTCTCCGAGGTTCTCGTCGCGAACCTGCGCGGCCAGCTCGACGAACTCGAAGCGCTTGGCGCCCCCGAGGGCGACGAGGAGCAGGTGGAAGAGATCGTCGACTCGCTGGAAGGCGCGACGGAAGAAATCGAAGACGACCCAGGTGTCGTGTTCGATGGCGAGGTGCTGAAAGAGCCGGGCGAACTGGCTCAGGACTACGGCTTCAAGGTCTGCGGCGCCGAATGAGTCTCGGAGATCGCCTGGCCAGCCGGCCAGGCGATCTCTATATGCTGGCCCTCGATGGACCTGACGCTGTCGCCATCGGAGGAGGAGTTCCGCGACGAGGTTCGCGCCTGGCTGCGGCAGAATCACCCTGGGCCTGAGCCCGAGGGGGCCGGCCTCGACGAGGTGATGGCCTTCCGCCGCGAGTGGCAGCTGAAGCTGCACGAGGCCGGTTGGGCCGGGATCTCCTGGCCGAAGGAGTACGGCGGCCGGGGCGCGACGATGATCGAGCAGGCGATCTTCGCCGGCGAGGCGTCGGCCCAGGAAGCGCCCGCACCGGCCAACGTGCTGGGGCTGGCGATGGGCGGCCCGGTCGTCATCGCCCACGGCACCGACGAGCAGAAGTCGCGCTACCTGGAGCCGATCCTGACCGGCGAGGAGATCTGGTGCCAGGGCTTCTCCGAGCCCGAGTCGGGTTCCGACCTCGCCTCGCTGAAGACGCGCGCGGTGAAGGACGGCGACGAATGGGTGGTCACCGGCCAGAAGGTCTGGACCACGTTCGCCCAGTACGCGAAGTGGTGCATGCTGGTCGCCCGCACCGACCCCGACGCGCCCAAGCACCAGGGCCTCACCTACTTCCTGATGGACATGGAGCAGGACGCGGTGCAGACCCGGCCGCTGGTCCAGATAACCGGCGAGGGCGAGTTCAACGAGGTCTTCTTCGAGGAGGCGCGGGTGCCCGACGCGAACGTCGTCGGCGGCGTCGGCAACGGCTGGGCGGTGGCGATCACCACCCTGATGAACGAGCGCGCCGGGCTCGCCTTCGGGGCGATCTCCCAGATCCAGAACAGCCTCGGCCGGCTCGGCAAGCTGGCGCGGGAAACCCCGTCGAACGGCGGCACCGCGGCCGACGACCCCTACTTCCGCCAGCGGATCGCGCAGCTCCACATCGAGGTCGAGACGATGCGGCTGAACGCCTACCGCGGCCTGACCAAGACGATGCAGTCGGGGATCCCCGGCCCGGAGGGCTCGCTCGGCAAGTGGCAGTGGGCCGACCTCAACCAGGACCTGACCGAGCTGGCGCTGGAGATCGAGGGCGCCTACTCGATGCTGGCGCGCGGCTCCGAGCACGCGGTCGCCGGCGGCGCCTGGCAGTACGGCTTCCTCCGCTCGCGCGCCAACTCGATCGAGGGCGGGACGACGGACATCCTGAAAAACATCATCGCCGAGCGCGTGCTCGGCCTGCCGAGGCTTCGGTAGGGCGACGCGAGGGCGCTTCCATGTACTTCGACCTCACCGACGAGCAGCAGGCGATCAAGTCGACCGCGCATGACTTTCTCGCCTCGCGCTTCAAATCGGAGCGGATCCGCGAGATCGCAGACAGCGACGACGGCTTCGACGAAGCCGGCTGGAAGGAGATGGCCGAGCTCGGCTGGGCCGGGCTGGCGCTGCCCGAGGAGTGGGGCGGCCAGGGCCTTGGGGCCGTCGACCTTGCCGTGCTCTTCGAGGAGATGGGCTACGCGCTCGCTCCCTCGCCGCTGCTCTCGAACACCGTCGCCGGCCTGGCGCTGACCTTCGCCGGCTCCGACGAGCAGCGCGAGCGCTGGCTGCGGCCGCTGGCCGCCGGTGAGCTGCGCGGCGCGCCCGCCCTGCTCGACGCCGGCACTGCGGCGGTGCCGCTGGAATTCGAGCTGGAGGCCGAAGCGGACGGCGACGGCCTCGTCCTCAACGGCGAAAAGACCCTGGTGATGGACGCGGCGAGCGCCGACTTCTTTCTCGTCGCCACCGCCGATGGCCGCCGCCACATCGTCGAGCGCGGAGCCGACGGCGTCACCGTCAAGCCGGAGGAGTCGATCGACCTCACCCGCCGGCTCTTCTCGGTGAAGCTGGACGGCGTAAAGGTGGCGCCGGAGAACACCCTGCCGGGAGGGCCCGAGGACTACCTGCCGGTCTTCCACCGCGCCTGCGTGGCGATTGCCGCCGAGTCGACCGGGCTCGCCCAGCGAGCGCTGGAGATGTCGGTCGCCTATGCCAAAGACCGCCAGCAGTTCGGCCGGCCGATCGGCGCTTACCAGGCGGTCTCGCACCGCTGCGCGCAGATGCTGCTGGAGACCGAGAACTCCCGCTCTGCCGTCTACGGTGCCGCCTGGGCCGCCGACGCCGAGCCGGAGTCGCTGCCGCTGGCCGCCTCGATGGCCAAGGCCTACGCCTCCGACGCCGGCTGGCGGGTCCCCGACATGGCGATCCAGGTCCACGGGGGGATCGGCTTCACCTGGGAGCACGACCTCCACTTCTTCCTCAAGCGCGGCCGCGCCAACGCGGCCAGCTTCGGCGACGCCAAGTGGCACCGCGAGCGGGTAGCCGATGCGGTCCTCGCCGGCGAGACCGCCCCGGCGAGCGTCTGACCCGACGCCGGCGATGGGCGCGCTCGACCGCATCTCCGTCGCCGCGATCGGCACTTCCGTCGCCGACCTCGAGGCGGAGACGCTGCGGGCCGAGGCGGCCGGGGTCGAGTGCGTCTGGGCGCCGGAGCTGTTCCGCAGCGCCGTCACCCAGGCCAGCTACCTGGCGGCGAAGACCGAGCGGATCGGCGTCGCCACCGGGATCGTCTGGGCCTTCACCCGCAGCCCCTTCATCCACGCGATCAGCGCCCTCGACGTCGACGAGATGTCGGGCGGGCGCTTCCGCCTGGGAATGGGCGCCGGGGTCAAACGGCTGAACGAGACCTGGCACAACGCCGACTACGGCAAACCGGCTCCGCACCTGCGCGAGGCGATCGAGGCGACGCGGCTGATCATGCGCCAGGCCAGCGCCGGCGAGCCGATCCGCTACGAGGGCGAGTACTACGACATCGACATCAAGGGCTGGATCCGGCCGCACCCGGCGCCGCGCGAGGCGGTGCCGATCTACACCGCCGCCGTGCAGGCGGGGATGGCGCGGATGGCCGGCGACGTCGCCGACGGCCTGATCGGCCACCCGATCCAGAGCCTGAAGTGGATCGACGAGGTGATCGTCCCCGCCTTCGAGAAAGGCCTGACCCGCTCGGGCCGCGAGCGCGGCGACTTCGACTATCTGCCGACCGTCTGCTGCGCGATCGACGACGACGAGGGCCGGGCGATCGAGATGGCCCGGCGGACGATCTCCTTCTACGCCACGGTCAAGACCTACATGCCCCTCTGGGAGCTGCACGGCTTCGCCGACAACGCGGTCGAGGCGGGGGAGGCCTTCCGCCGCGGCGACCTTGCCGCCGTGCCCCAGGCGATCAGCGACGAGATGGTCGAGGCCTACTGCGCCGCCGGCCCGCTCGACAAGGTCCGCGCCCGGGTCGAGGCGACGGCCGAGCGCGCCGACGGCCTCTTCCTCACCCCGCCGACCTACTTCATCTCCCCCGAGGAGCTGAGCGAGTTCCAGAACCGCATCATCGACGCCTTCGGCCCCGGGGCGTGAGCGCCGAGTCCGCTTAGGGGCAGATGACAATCAGGTGGAAGTCGGCGTCCTCGTTGTTGCCGTCTTTGTCTTTGGTCCGCACTTCGATCGCGTTCGGGTTGGCGGCCGAGACGTTGGTCTGCGCGTAGCCGGCGTTCGGCACCGAGGTACCTGCGTTGTTGCGCGCGGCGACGTTGGCGCAGCCGGAGACGTTGAACGGGAAGGTGACGGCAACCGCGCCGCCGCCCTCGACGGCGGTGATGTTGGGCCCGCTCGCCCGCGCCAGCGCCACGTTGCCGGGGCTGGCCGGGTTGTTGACCACCGCCCAGAAGGTGTGGGTCGCGACCTGCGCCGACGGCACCGTGCCGAGCTTGTTGTTGTTGATCTGGAACCCGGTCAGGGTGTCCTTCTTCAGCTTGCCGCCGCCGATCGTCTGCTTCTTGATCGCGCCGCCGTTGATCGTCTGCGCCGCGTAGGCGGTCCCCGCCAGGGCGGCGACGAGGGCGATCAGCGCCACAACCATCGCCGGCGACGGACGCCCAATCTTCAGCTTGCTCATGTCCGGACTCCCTTCAGTGGTTGCCGAGTACCTGAAACCAAGCAACCCGCCGGCGGGCGAGTCGCTGCGGTCGGCCTACCCCGGAAGCGCGGCGGCGAACCGCTCGAAGGCGGCGATGTCGGTCACGGGAGGGCCGTGGCCGGGGAGGATCAGCGAGGGGTTGAGCTCGGCCAGCTTGCGGATCGAGCGGCGGTTCTCGACCGGGTCGGGAGTCAGTTCGTCGGGCGGCTCGGCGAGCTTGGTCCGGGTCGTCACGTAGGTGCAGTTGCGGATCACGTCGCCGCAGATCGCCACCCGGTCGGAGTCGCGGAAGAAGATCACCTCGCCGGGCGCGTGGCCGGGGGCGTGGACGACGCGAAAGCCGGCGACCTCGTCGCCCTCGTGCAGCACCCGGTCCACCTTGTGCGGCGGGCCTTGCCACATCCGGGCGAAGAGCTTCGCCCCCGGGTTATTCGTCGCGGCGACCGGGCGCCGTTCCTCCATTGCGTCGACGTCGTCCTCGTGGCAGGCGAGCGGCACCCCGCGCGCCTCACAGATCGCTTTCGCGCAGCCCTGGTGGTCGGGATGGACGTGGGTCAGGGCCAGCATCGAAATCTCGCGTCCCTCGAGCTCGGCGAAGATGCGGCGCTTGTCCCAGCGGCGGCCGGCGTCGATCAGGACGTCCTCGGCGAGGTAGACGTTGATCAGCGGGCGAGGGAACTCCTTGAAGCGCCAGACGCCAGGAGCCAGGTATTTCAATGCGAGATCCCGAGACCCTGGCGCGGCTCGCCGCTGTTCTTCGACAGCTCTTCCAGCCGGGCGATCTGGCGCTCGCCTTCCTGGCGGGCCGGGTGGTCGGCGGGCAGGCCCTCGACGAGGCGGCGGATGCGGTTGCGCACCTGCAGGGCGAAGTGCGGGGTGACCGGCCCGGCGAGGGCGCGGATGTCCTCCGGCGTTATCTCCTTCGCACCTCCGAGCAGCTGTGGGTTCTCGGCTTCGCTCATTCTCCGCCCCCGATCTTCGCAAGCTCGGCCAGTTCGTTCACTTCCGCCTGCTGCCCGACGCTGATCGCGTCCTGGTCGCCGATCACCCAGACGTGGTTGTAGAAGGCGCGGGTGGGGTCGGTGGTGTAGCCGGGCTTGACGTCGAGGAGGTAGTTGCGCACCTCGTCCGGCAGCGCCGCAGCGTCGTCGGTGAGCAGCAGCGGGCCCCAGGTACCGGAAGCCGAAAGCGGCGCCGCGGCGGCGGCGTCGGCGGGCGAGTCGTCGCGCGCGAGGACGAAGCCGTGGCCCGGGTCGTTGACGTTCCAGCCGAAGCTGCCGTCGCGGTAGCGGGCCAGGGCGAGCGCGTTGGCCACCGGGTCCTCGCCGGCGACGCGCCTGACCCGCTTGGAGACTTTGGCGATTTCGCGGACCACGGCGGAGGAGATGACCGAGGAGGGGCCGAGCACGTAGACCGGCACCTCGGCGTGCTTCTTCAGCGCCGCCGCGGTCGCCGCCGGCAGCTTCTCCGGCTCGGAGTAGAGAACCGGGTCGCCCGAGCGGGCCGCCCAGGCGGCGGCGGGCATCGCGAAGTCGGGGTGGGCGCTGGAGGCGACGACGAGGTGGCGCGGCGGCTTGCCGGTCAGGCGGTCGCGCAGGGTGGCGATCTGGGCCGCGGTGGTGGCCGGGTCGCCGGAGTCGATCGGGGCGGCCTGGCCCGGGTAGACGACCCGGCCGACCGCGAACAGCGGCGCCTTGCCGGTGGCGGGGCTGCCCTGGGGGTCGAGCGCGTCGAGCGCTTCCTCGGTCACCGCGGGGATCTCGTCGGCAGCGGAGAAGAGGATCGGCGCCCGCACCGGTTCGGCCATCAGCACCGCGGCGGCGATCGCCCCGGCCCAGTCTTCCTCGCCGACCACGGTCACCGCGCCGGGCCGCTGGGTCTCGATGGTCGAGGGAAAGGCGGCGAGGGCCGCGCCGGCCGCGTTGGCGGCCGGGTCGGAGCCGCCGATCCTGGTCGTGTTGTTGGTGGCGAAGCTCGGGTAACCGAGCGCCTCGGCGCTCTGGGTCGGGGCGTCCTCCGGGCGCGACCCGCCGGTGGTCGGGGCGGGAGCCGGCGCCGGCGCCTCGGAGCCGTCCTCGCCGCCGCCACCCCAGACGATCGCGGCGACGATGAAGACCAGGGCTAGGGCGACGAGCGCGATCAGCGCCCTTGGCGCTCCACCGCTCTCAGGCCTGGGCTCCTCGGCCGGCTTCGCCGGCTCTTCCCGCGTCGGCTCCTCGCTCGCGGGCACGTCGGCGTTGATCGGCCGCTTCGGGATCACGCGGGGAAACGTACCGATCGCCCAGGGCAGGGAGGAGTAGAGTTCTCGACTGGCTGACTGACCAGTCAATCGGTAGGCGGCGAGAGAGGAAGAGGATGGATTTCGCACTCAACGAGGAGCAGAACGAGTTCAAGGCGCGTTGCCGGAAGTTCGCCCGCGAGGTGATCCGCCCGGCAGCACGCAAGCACGACGAAGAGGAGAGCATTCCCTGGGAGGTCATCAAGGAGGCGCGGAAGCAGGGCTTCGGCACGCTCGAGTCGATCCAGCGCTCCGCCGCCGACCCCGAGGGCCAGTTCCAGGTGATCTCCGCCGAAGAGTTCCACTGGGGCTGCGCCGGCACTGCGCTGGCGATCTCCGGCTCCGGCCTCGCCGCCGCCGGCATCGCCTCCTCCGGCACCCCCGAGCAGATCATGCGCTGGGTCCCCGAGTGCTTCGGGACCGCGGACGAGATCAAACTCGGCGCCTACGCAGTCACCGAGCCGCAGGCCGGCTCCGACGTCAAGAGCCTGAAGACGACCGCTAAGCGCGACGGCGACGAATGGGTCCTCAACGGGACCAAGGTCTTCATCACCAACGGCGGCATCGCCGACGTCCACGTCGTCGTCGCCACCGTCGACCCGGCGCTCGGCACCCGCGGCCAGGCCTCGTTCGTCGTCCCCAAGGACACCCCGGGCCTCTCGCAGGGCAAGAAGGAGTCGAAGCTCGGGATCCGCGCCTCGCACACCGCCGAGATCGTGCTCGAGGACTGCCGCATCCCCGGCGACTGCCTGCTCGGCGGCGACGAGAAGCTGGAGAAGAAGCTGCAGCGCGGCCGCGAAGGCAAGAAATCCCGCGGCGCCGACGCGCTGGCGACCTTCGAGGTGACCCGGCCGCTGGTCGGCGCCTCGGCGCTCGGCATCGCCCAGGCCGCCTACGAGTGGACCCTCGAGTACCTCGACGGCCAGTCCTACGAAGGCGTGCCGATGCTGCAGGCGCAGCGGATCCAGCAGACGCTGGCCGACGTCGCGACCGAGATCGAATCGGCGCGGCTACTGGTCCAGCGGGCCGCCTGGATGGGCCGCAACGGGGTGCCGATGACCGGCGGTCAGGGCTCGATGTCGAAGCTGAAGGCGGGCGACGTGACGATGTGGGCGACGACGACGCTGATGGACCTCGTCGGGCCCTACGCGCAGAGCACCGAGTGCCCGCTGGAGAAGTGGTTCCGCGACGCCAAGATCTACCAGCTGTTCGAGGGCACCGCGGAGATCCAGCGGATGGTCATCTCCCGCATGCAGGCCCGCGAATACGCCGAGCGCCTCGGCTACGCCGCCGAAGTGGCGGCCGAGGCGGCGAAGAAGGAGCCGGTCGCGGCCTGACGCGGGCTTATCCTCGGAACCGTGCACGGACCGCACGGCCACGGACATAGCCACGCCCACGCGCTCGACGCCCGCCGCGCCGACAGCCGGCGGCGGATGTGGTGGGCGCTGTCGATCAACCTCGGCCTGCTGGTGGCCGAGGCGATCGGCGGCATCCTCACCGGCTCGCTGGCGCTGCTGGCCGACGCCGGCCACGTTCTCTCCGACGCCGGCTCGATCGTCCTCGCCCTGATCGCCGCCCGGCTGGCGACGCTGCCGGCCGCCGGCCGCCGCACCTTCGGCTACCAGCGCTCGGAGGTGCTGGCGGCGCTGGTCAACGGACTGCTGCTGGTCGCGGTCAGCGTCGCGGTCGCGGTCGCCGCGATCGGCCGTTTCGGCGACCCGCCGGAGATCGACGGCTGGGGGGTGCTGGCGCTCGGCGTCCTCGGCCTCGCCGGCAACGTCGCCGCCACCGTCGTCCTCGCCCGCGGCCAGCGCGAGGACATCAACCTCGAGGGCGTCCTGCGCCACTCGGTCGCCGACGCGCTCGGCTCGGTCGGCGTGATCGTCGCCGGCGCCGTCGTCCTGCTCGGCGGCTCGCCCGTCGTCGACCCGATCGTCGGCCTGCTGATCGCGGTCCTGATCCTCGCCTCTTCCTGGCGGCTGATCCAGGAGCCCTTCGACGTCCTGATGGAGGCGGCGCCGGCCGGAGTCGATCCCGACCGAATCGGCGCGGCGATCTGCGAGGAGGAGGGGGTGCGCTCGGTCCACGACCTCCACGTCTGGACCGTCACTGCCGGCTTCGGGGCGATCGCCGCCCACGTGGTCGTCGCCCAGGGGGCCGACCGCGACCTGATCCGCCGCCGACTCGAGCTGACCCTGCGCGAGGGCTACGGGATCGAGCACACGACGCTGCAGATGGAGGAGGAAGCGAGCCAGGAGCTCCTCCACGTGGAGACCGCTCCGCCGTCGTAGGCACGGCCTCCGCCACTCGTCTACTTAATTTTAGTAGTTCCCGTTTGCTCTCCGTGTGACTCGGCCTAGGTTGGGTACGCGGAGGCGGAGCCTATGGTCAAACAGGCGAGGAACTACATGGTGGGAGCGATGTCGGGGGCGGGCCTGATCGCCGCTGCCGTCGTCGCCTTCGTGTTGCTCGTGTCGGCACTCGTCTTCGAGGACCTGCCGGTCCTCGGCCTGGGCGGCGGTGGAAACGAGGCTTCGGTCTCGGCCAACGAACCGGCGGCTGCCCCGGGGGCGGTTGCCGGCGCCACCACCGGTCCCGGCGCGCGGGCGGCAGGGGCTGCCGCCGGCGGCGCCGGCTCGGCGAAAGGCGACGGCGCTGCTGGAGGACCCGGCGATCAAGGAGCGCAGGGTGTCCGGGGCGGCGGCCAGCAATCGCCCGCAGGCGGTGCAACGACCACTGGCAGCGGCGGCAGCGGTGGCGACTCGGCCCCCGTCGCGACGACCAGCTCCAGCGGCGAGTCGGGAGGCGGCGCCACCGGTTCCGCCTCGGGTGGCGGCTCCGGCGGCTCGGGAGCCGGCGGTGGCACCACCACCTCCTCGCCCTCGGCCCAGGTCACGAACACCGTCAACGAAACGGTCAACCAGGTCGATCAGACCGTGACCGGCGGGGCGCTGGAAGCGACCGGCGGCACCGGCACGACCGAAGAAGTCGTCAACGGGGTTGCCGGCCCCGAATCCGCGGCAGGCAAAGTCGTTGACGAAACCGCCAAGACGGTCGAAGGCGTCGTCGGCGGCCTGACCGGCAAATAGCCCCGGGACCGGCGTTCCGCCTAGTTACCTCCCAATCGTCAAAATGCCCGTCCTATGGCGGAGCGGGAACAGGCGGGATCGGTGGTGAGCGGCGATCCGATCGACGGCTCGGCTGTCTACCCCCAGGGAAGCCGGGTCAACGCCGAGGGTCATCTGGAGGTCGCCGGCTGCGACGTGGTCGAGCTGGCCGAAGCGCACGGCACCCCCGCCTACCTCTACGCCGAGGACGACATCCGCGCCCGCGCCCGCGCCTACCGTGAGGCCTTCGAGCGCCGCGACGCCGAGTACGAAGTCCTCTTCGCCAGCAAGTCGCTGCCCTGCACCGCCGCCTACCGGCTCTTCGCCGAGGAGGGGCTCTCGGTCGACGTCGCCTCCGGCGGCGAGCTGCACATGGCGCTGAAGGCGGGCTTCGACCCCGACCGGATCCACATGCACGGCAACAACAAGTCCGACGAGGAGATCCTCTTCGCCGCCCGGGCCGGGATCCGCCACCTGATCCTCGACTCCTTCGACGAGATCGAGCGCTGCGAGCGGCTGCTCGACGAACCGCAGCGGGTGCTGATCCGGGTTACCCCGGGGATCAAGCCCTCGACCCACGACTACATCACCACCGGCCAGCTCGACTCCAAGTTCGGCTTCGGCCTCGAGGACGGGCTGGCGGCGCGGGCGATCGAGCGCGTGCTCGCCTCCGACAAGCTCGAACTGGTCGGGCTGCACGCCCACATCGGCTCGCAGATCTTCGAGCTCGAGCCCTACACGCTGGCGATCCGGGCGCTCGGCGAGCTGGCCGGCGACTGGTGCCGGGTGGTCAACGTCGGCGGCGGTCTCGGTGTCGCCTACACCGCCGAGGACGAGCCGCCCTCGATCGACTCCTACGTCGACGTCAAGGTCCGCGGCGTGGCCGAGGTCTTCGGCGACGGGGTGAAGATCCTGGTCGAGCCGGGCCGCTCGCTGGTCGCCAACGCCGGCGTCACCGCCTACCGGGTCGGCACCGTCAAGGAGATCCCCGGCGTCCGCACCTACGTCGCCGTCGACGGCGGCATGTCGGACAACCTGCGGCCGATGCTCTACGGCTCCCAGTACGAAGCGCTGGTCGCCGACCGCGCCGCCGCGGCGCCCGACACCCTGGTGACGATCGCCGGCATGCACTGCGAGTCCGGCGACGTGATCGTCCGCGACACGATGCTGGCCGAGCCGGCCGTCGGCGACGTCCTCGTCACCCCGGCGACGGGCGCCTACGGTTATGCGATGGCCAACAACTACAACGGCGTGCCGCGGCCGCCGGTGATCTTCTGCCGCAACGGCGAGGCGCGGGTCGTGGTCCGGCGCGAGACCTACGAGGACCTGACCGCGAGGGACGTCTAGCCGTGACCTCCGAGGGCTCCAAACCCGTCCGCATCGGGCTGCTGGGACGCGGCACGGTCGGCGCCGCCTTCGCCGAGCTGCTGGCGCAACGCGCCGGCGCGGTCGAGGCGGCTACCGGGCGGCGGCCGGAGATCGCCGGTGTCCTGACCCGCGGCGAGGGCGACTTCGAGCAGATCCTCGCCGGCTCCGACATGGTCGTCGAGCTGATGGGGGGGACCGAGCCGGCGCGCGATCACGTGCTGGCGGCGCTGCGGGCCGGCAAGCCGGTGGTGACCGCCAACAAGCAGCTGCTCGCCCAGCACGGCGACGAGCTATTCGCGGTCGCCCGCGAGGCCGGTGTGCAACTGCGCTTCGAGGCGGCGGTGGCGGCGGTGATCCCGATCGTGCGGACGATCCAGGAGAGCTTCGGCGTCACCGAGATCGCCAAGGTCTTCGGCATCGTCAACGGCACCACCAACTTCATCCTCAGCGAGATGGCGGCCAGCGGCGCCGGCTACGACCAGGTGCTGGCGCGGGCGCAGGAGCTGGGCTACGCCGAGGCCGACCCCAGCGACGACGTCAACGGCGCCGACGCGGCGGCGAAGATGGCGATCCTCGCCCGGCTCGCCTTCCACACCCCGGTGACGCTGTCCGAGGTCCCCTATGAGGGGATCGAGGCGATCCAGCCTGACGACCTCGCCTATGCCAAGGAGCTGGGGCTGTCGCTGAAGCTGCTCGGGGTCGCCGAGCGCCGCGACGGCGGCGTCAGCGTCCGCGTCTTCCCCTGCTTCCTCTATCCCGGCCACCCGCTGGCGCCGATCGAAGGCGCCTTCAACGCGGTGATGGTCGAGGCGCCGGCGATCAGCGAGGTGACGATGTCGGGGCCGGGGGCCGGCGGCGTACAGACCGCCTCGGCGGTGCTCGGCGACGTCGTCTCGATCCTCGCCGGCGACGCGCCCGTGCACGAGACCCGGGTCGAGCTGCCGCTGGTCGAGGACGTCACCTCCTCCTTCTACCTGCACCTCGAGGTCGCCGACCAGCCGGGCGTGCTGGCGCGGGTGGCGGCGGTGCTCGCCGACCACGACGTCTCGGTCAAGAGCGTGGTGCAGCGCGGGGCCGGCGACGAGGCGCGGCTGGTGATGGTGATCCACGAGTGCCTCGAGTCCCGCTTCGCGGCCGCGGTCGATGAGCTGGCGAAGCTCGACGAGCTGCGCGCGCCGCCGCGCTCGATCCGAGTCATCGAGGAGGAGTACTCGGCGTAATGGCAGCCGGGCTGATCGATCGCTACCGCGACCGGCTCTCCTTGGAGCCGGGCGATCCGGTGGTGACCCTGAACGAGGGCTCGACGCCGCTGATCGAGGCGCCGCGCCTCTCCGAGCGGATCGAATCCCGTGCCTACTTCAAGTTCGAGGGGCTGAACCCGACCGGCTCGTTCAAGGACCGGGGGATGACGGTGGCGGTCTCGCGGGCCAAGGGGCGCGGGGCGGAGGCGATCATCTGCGCCTCGACCGGCAACACCGCCGCCAGCTGCGCCGCCTACGCGGCGCGCGCCGGGATGCGCGGCGCGGTGATCGTCCCCGAGGGGAAGATCGCGATCGGCAAGCTCGCCCAGGCGCTGATGCACGGCGCCCGCGTCGTCGCCCTGCAGGGGAACTTCGACGACGCCCTGCGGATCGTCCGCGAGCTCTCGCAGAAGCACCCGATCGAGCTGGTCAACTCGGTCAACCCGCACCGGATCGAAGGACAGAAGACGGCCGCCTTCGAGGTGGTCGAGGACCTGGGGGAGGCGCCCGGCGCCCTGGCGATCCCAGTCGGCAACGCCGGCAACGTCACCGCCTACTGGCGTGGGTTCCAAGAGGTCGACGCCGCGCCTGTCCTCTACGGCTTCCAGGCCGAGGGCGCGGCGCCGCTGGTCCGCGGCGAACCGGTCGACCACCCCGAGACCGTCGCCTCGGCGATCCGGATCGGCAACCCGGCGCGCTGGGAGGAGGCGATGGCCGCCTTCACCGCCAGCCGCGGCCGCGTCGCCGCCGTCTCCGACGAGCAGATCTTGAACGCCTACCGATGGCTGGCCGACAACGAAGGCGTCTTCTGCGAGCCCGCCAGCGCCGCTTCGGTCGCGGGCCTCCTAGCCCACGGCCTGCCGGTCGTCGATGGCGCCGCCAAGCCGGAGACCGTCGTCTGCGTCCTCACCGGCCACGGCCTCAAGGACCCCGACACCGCCCTCTCCAAAGCCCCGCAGGTGCTCAACTGCGAGAACGACCTCGCCGCGGTCGAGCGGGCTGTGTTCGACTAAGACCTTGACCGTCCGCCACCGACTCGTCCGCGTCCCCGCCTCCTCGGCCAACCTCGGGCCCGGCTACGACGCGATGGCGGCGGCGATGGCGATGCATTTGGAGCTGGAGGTGGAGGAGGCGGGGGAGTTCTCCTTCGATCCCGGCGGGCTGGAGGTCTCGACCGGGCGCGACAACCTGATCGTGCGGGCCTTCGAGAGCCTGCGGCCGGCGGACGGGATCGCCTTCCGGCTGCGCAGCGAGATCCCGCTGGCGCGGGGGCTGGGGTCGAGCGCGGCGGCGATCGTCGCCGGCCTCTACGCCGCCGACCACCTCTACGAGCTGGCGCTGGAGAAGGACGAGATGCTGGCGCGGGCGACCGAGCTCGAGGGCCATCCCGACAACGTCGCCGCGGCGATCTACGGCGGCTTCGTGGTCTGCGGGAAGAGCGACGACGGGGCGCCGATCGCGGCGCGCTTCGACCCGCCCGAGGGGCTGGAGGGGATCGTCGTGATCCCGCCCGACGAGGTCTCGACCGAGCGGGCGCGCGAGGCGATCCCGGCCGAGGTGCCGCTGGGCGACGCCGTCGCCAACGTCTCCGCCGCGGCGATGCTGGTGCTGGGGCTGCGCGACGCCGACCTCGACCTGCTGGCCCGCGGGCTCGACGATCACCTCCACCAGCCGCGCCGCCGCGACCTCTACCCGCGCTCGATGGAGATCGTCGACTCGGCCCGCGAGCTGGGGGCGCTGGGGGCGACGATCTCCGGCGCCGGCCCGACTGTCCTGGTTTGGACCACCTGGCAGGACGCCGGCAACGTCGCCGCGGCGCTGGGGGAGCGCTGCGACGGCTGGGCCGAGGTCAGGCGCCTCCCCTTCAGCCCTCTCGGCGCCGACGTGCCGGAGCTCTGAGCCCGGTGGACTGGGTGGTGCAGATCGGGCTGGTCGAGCTGGCGCTGGGCGGTCTGCTGGGCTGGGCGATGGTGGTGCGCGACGAGCGGCCGGAGTGGCTGCGGCGGATCGGCGTGGTTGCCCCGCAGCGGATCCGCCAGGTCCACCTCGACTACGTGATGATGGGCCTGATCCTGATCGGGGTCGGGCTGGCGGTCCCGGACCTGCCGACCGGGGTCGCCGCCGCGCTCGTCTTCGGCACCTTCGTCAACCCGTTCCTCTTCGTCCCGCTCGCTTTCGACCCGGACGTCGACAAGCGGCTCTGGTACCGGGCGCTGGCTGTCGTCTCGTTCGTCGCCATGAGCGGCAGCCTGGTCGTCGCGGCGATCGTCGGCCCGGGCTAGAGGCGCCGCCGGCGCGATTAGGATCGCGCCATGCCGACCTCCGCGAAGCCGAAGCTGCTCCTGCCCGCCCTCGTCCTCGCCGCGCTGCTGGCTCTGCCGGCGGGCGCGAGCGCGACGCTGAGCTACGTCAAGAATCCGTTCAACTCGACGGTCTTCGTCGCCAACGACGACGGCAGCGGCGCCAAGAAGGTGGAGGCCGGGCACAACCCCCATGTCGCCCCCGATGGCCTCGCGGTCGCCTACCTGCACGAAGGGGCGAATAACGCGCAGGAACTAAGGGTCGCCCCGGCGACCGGCGGCCCCGGCAAAACGCTGATGACCAACCTGCGCGAAGCCTTCTACCTCGCCTGGTCGCCCGACTCGAAAACGATCGCGGCGCTGCGCGGACCCGAAATCGGCAAGCGCAAGCTAGTCGTGATCGATATCGCCACGGGGCTGCAGAGCGTCATCGCCCAGGGCTACTTCAGCGGCTTCAGCTTCTCCTCCGACGGGACCGAAATCGCCTACTCGGTCGCGCAGAGCGAAAAGTACCCGCCGCGCAGTGACGTCTTCCGCTTCCCGGTGCCGATTCCCGGCGTGGTCAACGTCCGCGCCCCCGAACCGGTGCGGCTGACCAAGGACCATCGCTCCTCGCAGCCGCTCTGGGGGCCGCAGAAGATCGTCTTCGTCAAGACGCTGGACGCCAAGAAGAGGCAATACGGCCCGAAGAACGAGCTCTACCTGATGAACCCGCAGGGCGGGCAGGTCAAGCGCCTGACCCACACCAAGGTGCCGCCGCTGCTGCAGGGCCTGTTCCCGACCGACTGGTCGGCGAGCGGCAGCCGCCTGCTGACCGAGTTCCAGGGCCAGGACACCAGCTACGCGGTGGTCGTCAACCCGAAGACCGGGGCCCAGCGGCCGGTTGCCGGCACGGGGGAGAGCGGCTTCGTCGGCACCGACCTCTCCGCCGACGGCAAGCTCGTCCTCGGCTTCAACGGCGGCTTCGACCCGGGTCTGAAGAACCACAAGGTCCAGACCGTCCCCTACGGCGGCGGCAAACCGAAGGCGCTGGTGAAAGAAGCGTTCGAACCAAGCTGGAACCGCTGATGCGTGTCGCTTTTTTGACCCCCCTGGGCACCTAAAGCGACACGCCTAATCCAGCAGCCCCACCTGACGCAGGATCGAGACGCTGTCGGAGTAGACGTCCTTGCGCTTGACGAGCCCGTCCTCGAAGGGGATCACGTCGAGGCCGTCCCACTCGACCCGGTTGCCGGTCGGCGCGGCGACGAGGTCGCCGCGGCGCATCGTCTGGGTGTGGGTCGCCGTCGCGGTCCATTCCTGCACGACCAGTCCCTCGTGCACGTAGAGCCTCCGGGTGGCGAAGGCGATGTCGGGCCAGGTGGCGAAGATCGAGGCGATGTGGGCGCGTGCCGCCTCGCCTTCGGCCGCCTCGCCCGCGGTGTGGTTCTCGAAGACCATGTCGGGGGCGTGCAGCGCCATGATCGCGTCGACGTCGTGCTGGTTCCAGGCGGCGTTGTAGCGGTCGATCGCCTCGCGCAGCGCTTTCGGTGAGTCCTTGCTCGGGTCGGTCATCGGGGTTAGGGTCGAACCTAATGGCGGCGAACTACACGATCAAGCACCGCGACGAGTTCGAGCGGATGGAGGGGTCGGGCGAGTGCACCTGGCTGCTCGCCCGCAAGGCGCTCGGCACCAGGTCCTTCGGCTACAACCTGGTCGAGATCGCGCCCGGCGGCCAGATTCCCGAGCACGACGAGTCGGGGAGCGGCCAGGTCGAGCTCTACCTGATCCTCGAGGGCGAGGCGACGATGCGGCTCGACGGGGAGGACCACCCGGCGCCGGCCGGCACCTTCGCCTCGATCGAGCCCGCCGCTACGCGCACGATCCTCAACCGCTCCGAGGCGACGGTCACCGCGATGCTGATCGGCGTCCAGCCCGAGGGCGGCTACGAGCCGATGTCGTGGGCCTGAGCAGGGCTCTTTCCGGGTTTGACCCCGGCCCCTATAATCCCGTAACCCGTTAACCCGTCGCGCGCCCGCTCGAAGAAGGCGTGGAACCCGGGAGGTAGAGATGAAGTCCCAGTCCGATCGCGGCGCTCGCGTCGAGCGCTACTCACCAGAGCGCCCTTACCGTCCGCTTGTTTCGCCGCCCAGCGTCGAGGACAAGGACGCCTGCGCCATCTACGCCTCGGTCCGCAAGGACGCGACGCCCAGCCACGAACCGATCGAGCTGGCGATCCCCGCGCTGCAGAAGATGCTCCACCGCGCCGGCAACGTCGACGGCGAGGGTGACGGTTGCGGCCTGCTGCTCGACATCCCGCGCAAGATCTGGGCCGAGGAGGTCCGCCACGGCGGCCACGACCCCTCGCTCGCGACCGACGACGCCTTCGCCGTCGCCCACGTCTTCGTCGAGCGCTCCCAGGACGTCGAGAAGATCAAGCACGACGCCCGCGAGCTGCTCGCCGAAGGCGGCTTCCGCGTCCTCGCCGAGCGGGTCGGCGTCGTCGACTCGCCCGCCCTCGGGCCGACCGCGCGCGAGGAGGAGCCGATCTTCTGGCAGCTCGGCGGCCTCGTCCCCGACGCGAAGACCCGCGACGCGGTCCTCTTCGACCTGATGATCTGCCTGGAGAAAGAGCTCGGCGTCCACGTCCCCTCCTTCTCCGCCACGACCTGCGTCTACAAGGTGATGGGCGCGCCGAAGGTGCTCGGCGAGTACTACCCGGACCTGCGCGACGAGCGCTTCGAGACGATCGGCTGCTTCGGCCACAACCGCTACTCGACCAACACCTGGCCCTCGTTCAAGCGGGTGCAGCCGTTCTCGGTCCTCGGCCACAACGGCGAGATCAACACGATCCAGCAGCTGCGCCAGGAGGCGAAGATGCTGGCGGTCCCGATCCAGCCCGACTCCTCCGACTCGCAGGACCTCAACCGCACGATCGACACCCTGGTCAGTCGCGAGGGCTTCAGCCTCGCCGAGGCGATGGAGATGGTGGTGCCGCCGATCGTCGAGGAGATCGGCCGCCTGCCCGAGGACCTGCACGGCTTCTACATGTACCTGCACCAGACGATGGGCCCGTTCGCGCAGGGCCCGGTGGCGCTGATCGCGCGGCAGACCGACGAGTGCGTCTTCTCCGCCGACGCGATGGGCCTGCGCCCGCTCTGGCAGGTCGAGACCGAGGACGACTACGTCTTCAGCTCCGAGCCCGGCGTCGTCTCGGTCGAGAAGATGTGCTCAGAGCCGAAGCCGCTCGCCCCGGGCGAGAAGGCGCTGGTGCTGATCGACCGCGGTGCCCGCCACTCGACCCTGCACCCGCACGACGAGATGCTGCGGATCGTCCGCGACCGCTGGCTGGCGCGGAACGGCGCCGAGGCCGTCGCTCCCTACGAGCGCGCGCTGGAGACCGGCGGCCCGCTCGAGGGCGCCGCCGTGCCCGGCTACTCCGATGCCGGCCCCGAGGAGCCGGTCAAGGTCTCCGACCGCGTCCTCGCCGGCTTCGGCTGGCAGCGCGACGACGTCAAACTCGTCCAGCAGATGGCTTCCAACGGGGCCGAGCCGGTCGGCTCGCTCGGCTACGACGGCCCGCTGGCGGCCCTCTCGCCCGAGCGCCAGAACCTCGCCGACTACTTCAAGGAGACGGTCGCCGTCGTTACCAACCCGGCGATCGACCGCGAACGCGAGATGGAGCACTTCTCGACCCGGGCGCTGTTCGGCCGCCGGCCCTCGCTCGACAACGCCGGCGAGGACACCGGCACGGTCGAAACCGGCTTCCCGGTGATCCTCGGCGGCCACCACGAGCTGGCGCCGCTGGCCGAAGAGACCTACCGCCGGATCGCCCGCGAGCACGACACCTACCTGCTCGAGGATCTCTGGGAGGAGTTCCGCGGCCGCGCCGCCGCGGTCGACATCTCCCTGCTCGAGTCGGAGACGACCAAGGGCGCGATCGACCGCATCAAGCAGGAGGCCGTGAAGAAGGTCCGCAACGGCTGCGAGCTGCTGGTCCTCACCGACCGCACCGTCTACGACGCCCAGCGGCGCTACCTCGACCCGCACCTGGCGCTCTCGGCGATCGACCAGGCGCTGAAGCAGTTCAAGGTCGAGAAGGGCGAAATCAACCTGCGGCGGCGCTGCAGCCTGGTTCTGCGCTCGGCGGCGATCCGCAACGTCCACGACGTGATGCTGGCGCTTGGGCTCGGCGCCAACGGCGTCTGCCCGTACACGATGGTCGAGGTGATCTGCGTCGAGGACTACGAGTCCGACGTCTCCAACCTCTGCGCGGCGCTGCGCAAAGGGATCGAGAAAGTGATCTCGACGATCGGCATCCACGAGGTGCGCGGCTACGCGCGCCAGTTCAGCTCGATCGGGATCAAGCCTGAGCTGGCGGAGATCTTCCAGACCGACTTCTTCGCCGCCTCCGACAAGGCCGGGACCGGGTTCGTCGACCTCGACGAGGACACCGACGCCCGCGCCCACGCGCTGCGCGGTGACGACGCGGCGGCGAAACCGGCGAAGACGTTCCGCTTCTACCCGAAGGTCTACAAGGCGGCGATCGCGACCGCGAACGGGAGCGGGACCTACGAGGAGTACTCGGAGAAGGTCCGCGACCTGGAGAAGCAGAACCCGATCTCGATGCGCCACATCATGGCGCTGAAGGGCGACCGGGACCCGGTCGACCCGAGCACGGTGAACGCCGGCGTCGGCCACCACGACTACCCGATCGTGATCTCCTCGATGAGCTTCGGCTCGCAGTCCGAGCCGGCCTTCCGCGCCTACGCCGATGCGGCGAAGGCGACCAACATCCTCTGCATGAACGGCGAGGGTGGCGAGATCCGCGACATGTACGGCCAGTACCGGAAATGGCGCGGCCAGCAGGTCGCCTCCGGGCGCTTCGGCGTCTCGGCCGAGATGCTGAACAGCTCCTACGTGGCCGAGATCAAGATCGGCCAGGGCGCCAAGCCCGGCGAGGGCGGCCACCTGCCCGGCAAGAAGGTCTCGGCGAAGGTCGCCGCCGCGCGTAACGCCTCGCCCGGCACCGACCTGATTTCGCCCTCGAACAACCACGACCTCTACTCGATCGAGGACCTGGCCGAGCTGATCGACGAGCTGAAGACCGTCAACCCCGACGTGCGGGTCTCGGTCAAGGTGCCGGTGGTGCCGAACATCGGCACGATCGGCCTCGGGATCGCCAAGGCCGGCGCCGACATCATCACCCTCTCGGGCTTCGAGGGCGGCACCGGCGCCGCCCGCCAGCACGCGCTGCGGCACGTCGGGCTGCCGAGCGACATCGGCACCCGCGCCGTGCACCGGGCGCTGATGGAGGCCGGGTTGCGCAACCGGGTCGAGATCTGGGCCGATGGCGGCTACCGGACCGGCCACGACATCGTCAAGCTCCACTGCCTCGGCGCCAACCGGGTCGGCTTCGGCACCCTGGCGATGGTCAGCCTCGGCTGCACGATCTGCCGCGGCTGCCAGCTCGACACCTGCCACGTCGGCATCGCGACCCAGATCGAGACGCCGGAGGAAGCGGAGGCCCACGGGCTGAAGAAGTTCACCCCGCAGGAGGTTGACCGCGCCGCCGAGAGCTGCGCCCGTTTCTTCGCCTCGATGGGCGAGGAGGTCAAGCAGGTGGTCGCCTCGCTCGGTTACGACCGTGCCCAGGACCTGGTCGGCCGCTACGACCTGCTGGAGCAGGTCGGGGCCAAGGACTCGATCGACCTGGCGCCGCTGATCACGCCGCTGGAGGAGCACCTCGATCTCGAACCGCTCGACCTGCCGGTCGCCGAGGAGGCCGAGGCCCGGGCCGAAGCCGGCCTCGTCATGGCCCGGCCGATCCGCATGGAGGCCAAGGAGGCATCGAGCCAGATCGCCGCGCTGGCGCCGGAAGTCTGCGGCGGCGGCGGTCATGGCCCTGTCCGCAGCCAGTTCCCGCGGGCGACCGACGCCAACGATCGCGTGCTCGGCACCGAGCTGGCGGGAGCGCTGGCCCGCTGGCGGATCTTCGACGGCGGCCCGGAGGGTGGCGAAGACGACCACCTCGCGAGCCTCGAGTTCAACGGCGGCTCGGTCGCCGGTCAGGGCCTCGGCGCCTTCAACTCCTACGGGGTCAACATTCGCATCGAGGGCGGTGCCCAGGACGGCGTCGGCAAGACGATGCTTGGCGGCTCGATCTCGATCCTCAAGGGCAAGGGCGCGCGCGGCAAGCGGGTCAACGGCTCGGTAGGCAAGTCCTTCGCCTACGGGGCCCAGCGCGGCAAGCTCTATGTCCAGGGCAGCGCCGACTCGCGCTTCTGCATCCGCCTCTCCGGGGCGGACGTCGTGCTCGGCGGCGAGCCGGAAGGCCCGATCGACGACAGCCGCGGCTGCGTGGTCGACCGCGCCAACGCCAAGGGCTTCGCCTTCGAGTACATGACCTCCGGGCGCGCGGTCGTCCTCGGCGACATCGGCCCCTGGGCCTGCGCCGGGATGACCGGCGGCCGCGTCTACGTCCGCCAGAACGCCTTCGGCATCGACCGCGCCGCGATCGAACGCCGTCTCGGCCGGGGCGCCAAAGTCGAACTCAAGGACCTCGACGCCGAGGCCCTGATCGACCTCGACGACCTCCTGGGCGGCTACGCCAAGGAGCTCCGTGCCACCGACCAGAACGACGAGGCCGACCGCATCCTCGACCTCGCCGCCGACGCGACCAGCAACTTCCTGATGATCGTGCCGCTCAAGGTCCAGGCCGACCCGAGCATCAGCACCGAGTGAGTTATCAGGACGCCGGCCGTTTGAAGAAGCAGGTCGTCAACTCGCCCTTGTGGGCGCCGGTGATCCCACCTTTCAGAGTGATCTCGGCTTGCGTGACCAGCTCCCATCCTTCCGCGCCGATTGCGTTGAGACGAGCAATGAACTTCTGAAGCTCCTCAGCCTGTCGCCGTGAGCTCCACCTTTCGGTCAGGTTGAAGGTCTCGACGTAGTACTCCCAGCGAATTGCCTGCTGCATCACCGTTCTCCTTCCAGCTTGGGCGGAGGAGAATACTCAGAGGTACCTAGTTAAGGACGGCCCTCGAGCCGGTCCGCGATCCCGCGTACCTCATTGAGCAGGCCGTCGAGCATTTGCTCGGTGTCGGAATGAATGCGCCATTCGGCCAGTCGGCGCTCGGCGGCCAGGTCGTCCAGGCGTTTCTCGAGGTTGGCGGTGCGGTCCTCGAGGCGGGTGAAGCGGCGGTCGGTGCGCTTTTGGGACTTGCGGATGCGGGTCTTGACGTAGCGGCGGAGGTCCTCCTGCATCGTGTCGAGCTCGGAGCGGAGGTCGTCGTTGAGGGGCGCGTGCTGTTCGTCGAGCATCTGCTCGACGCCGCGGCGGACTCGTTCGATCTCGGCGTGGAGCTCCGCACGGGCTCGCTCGGCCGAGGCCGAGATCGACTCGTCCCCGCCCGTGGGGCGGCCAGGGTCATCCGAAAGAGGCGCAGCGGTCACCGGCCGAATCGTAGGAGCGGTGGGGGCGGGAAAAAGCGCCGGGACCGCGAGTCCGCGAAAGATCGTCGTATAGGCGACTTTTGGCGGACTCGCTTCTAGGCCTGCAGCAGGTAGAGCCGGTAGCGGCCGATCGCCAGCTCGTCGCCCGGCTGCAGCTCGGCGAAGTCGACCCTGCGGCCGTTGACCAGCACTCCGTTGAGGCTGCGGTCGTCCAGGACCCTGGGTGACCGCTCGCCGTCGGTCGCGAGGATCGCGTGGCGGCGGGAGACGCTCGGGTCGTCGAGGCAGACGTCGGCGGTCTCGCAGCGGCCGATCCGGGTCCAGTCCTCGCTCAGGTGGAAGGTGACGACCTCGTCCGGCTCACGCATCGCCAGGTGGTAGCCGGGCTCGGTCAGATGCTCCCGCGCCTCGTCCACCCAGGCCGGCGGCTCGCGGTCGGCCGGCAGGGCGAATTCGACGGTGGGGGAGCCGTGCTCCTGCCGCGAGGAGAAGATCGAATCGCGGCGGAAGCGGCCGGCGCCGCAGCGGGCGCAATCGGGCAGCTCGTCGGTCTCGCGCAGCGACAGCTGGGTGCCGCAGACGAGGCAGAAGTAAGTGCCCTCGCCGGGCATGGAGCCGGTGGCGAACGCCTCACCGACTGGGTGGGTGGCGGCGGTGCTGAAAATGGAAAACAACTCCTTCCCGAAGAACAGTTCGATCCTACTCCCGCCCCGGGGCCCTGTCACTCAAATTCCCCAGCGCGGTCGCGCCGCGTGCCTGACCCATAGAATCCGCGCCCCGATGGGCCCGATCAGCACCGAGATCGAGATCGACCTTCCCCGCGAGCAGGTCTTCGCGGCGCTGGTCGACCTCGCCGTCCGGCCCTCGTTCACCGACCACTTCCTCACCGGCTTCCACCTGCTGCGGATCGACCCCGTCGGCGTCGGCGCCGGGGCCAGGTTCCGGGCCAAGGGGCCGTTGCGGAGCGTCTGGATGGACACCACGATCGTCTCCACCGAGGAGCCCTTCCAGATCGTCGAGGAAGGCCGCGGCGGGCGCGGCAACCGGATTCCCACCCACACGGTCTGGGAGCTGACCGAGGCGCCCGGCCGCCTCACCGCGGTGCGGGTCAGCCACTGGACCGAGCCCGGCCCGATCGACCGCGGCCTGGAGCTGCTGAGCGCCGGTTCGGTCTGGCAGGCCCGCGGCTGGCGCGAGGCACTGCGCCGCCTGCGCGACCGGCTGGAGTCCGAGCGGCCGGCGGACGAGCGGGTCGCCGTCGCCGGCGGCAACCGCTTGGCGACGGGCATTCCTTAGGTCGATATAGACTCCGCGCCGCCGATGCCCCAGCACCGCCGCCCACTGTTGTCGCTGCTCGCCCTCGGGGCGCTGCTCCTGCTCGTGGTCAGCGTCTCCGCCTGCGGCTACGAGAGCACCTCGAAGGAGGTCGTCGAGGGGGAGCCGGTCGAGCTCGGCGAGCTGCACTACAACGTCACCTTCTCCCGCTACCTCAACCCGAACGACAACGAGGACGAGGCCTACCTGGTCGGCCAGCCCGAAGCGCCGAAAGGCGAAAGCTACTTCGGGGTCTTCTTCGAAGTCCAGAACGAGAGCGAAGAGCCGCAGGTGCTGCCCTCGACGCTGACGATCACCGACATCGACGAGAACGAGTTCGAGGTCCTGCCCAGCGAAAGCATCTACGCGCTCGAACTCGGCGGCGAGGTCGAATCCCAGGAACAGGTGCCGAAACTCGACACCACCGCGCAGCTGGGCGCGATCGAGGGGTCGCTGGCGCTCTTCCTGCTGCCGGAATCCGCCTCGGAGAACCGGCCGCTGACCCTCCACATCCCCGGTGCGGATGACGAGGAGGGCGCCGAAGTGACGCTCGACCTCTAGAGCCCGGCCGAGAGGACTTCCGAGGCGATCGGCGCGGCGACTTCGCCGCCCGAGGCTTCCGCTTCGATCAGCATCACCCCGACCGCCAGGCGCGGCTTCTGCGCCGGGGCGAAGGCGCTGAACCAGGCGTCCTTGATCTGCACCGGGTTTTCCTCCTCCTCTTCGCCCGGTTTCGGCCCCAGCTCGGCGGTGCCGGTCTTGCCGGCGACCTGGGCCTCGGTGATCGCCCCGGCGGTGCCGGTCCCTTCGACGACGACGCCGATCATCAGGTCGGTCAGCTCTTCGGCGGTCTTCTTCGACATCACCTGGACCGAGTCGGCCTGCGGCCGCAGCTTCTCGTTGAGGACGATGGAAGTTGGTTCGCGGACGCCGTCGTTGGCGACGGTCTGGGCCACGCTCGCCATCTCCAGCGGCGTCGCCAGGACTTCTCCCTGGCCGATCGCCGAGACGCCGAGGTCGATTTCTTCGCCGATCTCGGTCGGGATCGTCGATTCTTCGGGGTCGACTTCCTCGACGGTCCGCTCGTCGTAGAGGGTCAGCGGCGAGTTGAAGCCGAAGGCTTCCGCGGTCTCGACCAGCTTGTCGTTGCCGACCGCCGGCCCGAGCGGGGCGAAGACCGCGTTGCACGACTCGGCGAACGATTCGGCGAAGGTGCCACCGCAGAACTCGCCGTTGGCGTTGTTGATGAAGCGGCCGCCGACGTTGACCCCGTCGGTGATTTCGAATTCGTCGTCGAGGCTGACCTTGCCCGCTTCCAGGGCGGCGGTGGTGGTGACGATCTTGAAGGTCGAGCCGGGGGGCTGGGGGGCGGAGAAGGCCTGCCCGGCCAGCGCCCGCACGTCGCCGTTGCGCGCATCGAGCACCGCGACCCCGCCGGAGCGGCCGGCCAGCGCCGAGACCGCCGTCTCCTGCAGGTCGGGGTCGATCGTCGTCTTCACCGGCGCCCCCGGCTTCGGCTTGGACTTGGCCAGGGTGCGGACCGAGGAGCCGTCGGCGGCGACCGCCAGCAGGGAGCCGCCCGGCTTGCCGGCGAGGCGGTCGTTGAAGGCGCGCTCGATGCCGCTGATCCCGACCGGCGTTTCCGGCGGGAAGCCGTGGCGGGCGAGCCGTGCCAGTTCTTCTTCGTCGGCTTCGCCGACTTCGCCGGTGACGTCGATCGCGGCGGTGCCGATCGGGTGTTCGCGTTCCTGGGCGGGGCCTTCGGCCAGCGCGGTGCCGTCGCGGGCGAAGATCGGCGCCCGTTCGGCCAGTTCGACGTCGGCGGCGAGCTCCTCGTCGCTCTCGAGGCCGGGAAAGACGAGGCTCGGGTCCCAATCGATGCCGCCGTCGGCGTAGGGCAACTGGACCTCGGCTTCGACCGTGCCGAAGGCGACGGTCCCGATCGTCATCTCGACCGGCACGAGCTTGGCGCCGTCGCCGTCAGTCGCGTCCCCGGCCGAGCCGGCCTCGATCGTCCGCGCCGTCGCCGTCTGTTCGGCTTCGCGGTAGGCGGTTTCGAAGGCTTTGCGGTCGACCTGCGCTTTCGCGGCGTCGTTCAGCTCCCCGTACATGCCCTGGTAGTTGCGCGCCTCCCAGGCCTTGGCGAAGCGGTCGGCGGCGTCCTTCTCGGGCGAGCCGGGCGAGCCCTTGACGACGCCGAAGACGAAAGCGAGCAGGGCGAGGGCCGCCAGCGGGGCGGCGCGGGTGAGCAGGCGGCGGCGGCGCTCCGCCTCGGAGGGGAAAGAACTCACCGGTGAAAGGTAATGGAGCTAAAGGAGGGAATCGCGGCCTGCTTCTATTCCGGGGGTGACCGTGTTGGACTGGGCGATTCTCGCCTTTACCTTCGCACTCGCCCTCTGGGGTTATCGCCAGGGCCTGATCGTCGGCGCGCTCACCCTCGCCGGGTTCGGAGTCGGTGCCTTCGCCGGCAGCCGGATCGCGCCGCTGCTGCTGACCCAGGGGTCGCACTCGCCCTACGCGCCGCTGTTCGGCGCCCTCGGGGCGCTGCTGGTCGGCGCCCTGATGGCGGTGACGCTGGAGAGCTTCGCCCTCGGGCTGCGGGAAAGGCTCGTCCGCCGTCCCTACCTGCTCGCCGCCGACGGAGCGGGCGGGGCGGCGCTGATCGCCTCGGTCGCCCTCGGGCTCGCCTGGATCTTCGGCGCCGTCCTCCTCCACGCGCCCTCGACCGCGCAACTGCGCGCCGACATCCAGCAGTCGGTGATCCTGCGCAGCCTCAACGACGTGCTGCCGCCCTCGGGGCCGCTGCTGAACGCGCTCGACCGGGTCGACCCCTCGCCGACCGTGTTCGGCCCCGCCGCCCCGGTCGCGCCGCCGGACGCGAAGATCGCCCAGGACCCCGAGGTGCTCCACGCCGGCGACTCGGTGGTGCGCGTGCTCAGCACCGCCTGCGGGCTGGGGATCGAGGGCTCGGGCTGGGCGGTGGAACCGGGGATCGTCGTTACCAACGCCCACGTCGTCGCCGGCTCCGACGACACCACCGTCACCACCCAGGACGGGTCCGAGCTCGACGCGACGCCGATCTACTACCAGCCGCGCCGCGACCTGGCCCTGCTGCAGGTCGGGGCGGCGCTGCCGGCCCTGCCGATCAGCTCGCGCCGCAAGCGGGGGGAGGACGCCGCCGTCCTCGGCTTTCCCGAAAACGGCCCCTACGCGCTGGCGCCGGCGCGGATCGGCGAGACCCGGGAGACGATCAGCGAGGACTCCTACGGCAACGGCCCGGTCGAACGAACCATCGTCGCCCTCAGCGGCACGGTGCGCAGCGGCAACTCCGGCGGGCCGCTGGTCGACGGACAGGGCCAGGTGGTCGGCACGGTCTTCGCCGCGACCACTGCCGGCACCCGCGGCGGCTTCGCGATTCCAGCCGAGCAGGTGCGGGGCGCCCTGCGGCAGGTCGATCTGGAGGGGGTCGACACCGGGTCCTGCACCGCTTAGCCCGTCACTTACGTTCTGTAAGGTCGATTGGCGATGGAGCAGGCCACGCAGGGTCGAGAAGAGGTTGCCAACGCGGTTTGTCCGCATTTCCACCGCGCGATCGAGTTGATCGGGAAGCGGTGGACGGGGGCGATCGTGGTTGCCCTCACCGAGCGGCCGATGCGTTATGGGGAGCTGGGCAAGGCGGTGCCCGGGCTGTCCGACCGGCTGCTCTCCCAGCGGCTGCGCGAGCTGGAGGAAGAGGGCCTGGTCGAGCGCCACGTCGAAGCCGGCACGCCGGTCCGCGTCACCTACTCGCTGACCGTGGTCGGGCAGGAACTGGATCCCGTCCTCAGCGAGCTGAAGTCCTGGGCGCGACGGTGGAAGAAAGCCTGAGCCAGGAGGCGCGCGCCCAGCAGGCGAGCGCCGGGCCGCAGCTGCCGGGGCCGTTCGCGGTCGGGCGCTACGCGCGCAAACTCCAGGAGGAGATGCGCAAACGGGCGCGGGTGCAGCTGATCGGCGAGGTGACCGGGGTCAGTCGCAGCAAGGTCCAGGCCTATTTCGAGCTGCGCGACGGCGAGGGCGCGGTCCCCTGCGCGATCTGGCTCACCGACCTGGAGAAGGCGGGGCTGGGGGACGGGGCGCTGCGCGACGGCGCCGAAGTGGTGATCTGCGGCGGGCCCGACTACTACCCCGGCGGCGGCCAGGCCTCGCCGAGCTTCTCCTTCCGCGCCACCCACGTGCGGCTGGCCGGCGAAGGCGACCTGATCGCCCGGCTGGAGGCGCTGCGCAAGCAGCTGCGCGCCGAGGGCCTGTTCGAGCTGCAGAAACAGCTGGCGCGGCCGCTGCTGCCGAAGACGATCGGGGTCGTCACGGCCGAGCGCGGCGCGGCGCGGCGCGACCTCTGCGCCGGCCTCGAGCGCCGCGGCTGGGGCGGCTCGGTCGTCTGGGCCTTCGCCCCGGTGCAGGATCGCCACGCGGCCCCGGCGATCAGGCGGGCGTTGCAGGACCTGGCGGCGCGGCCGGAGGTGGAGGCGATCGTGGTCACCCGCGGCGGCGGCAGCCTCGCCGACCTCTGGGCCTTCTGCGACGAGACGCTCTGCCGGACGGTGGCGATGCTGCGGGTGCCGGTGGTCAGCGCCGTCGGCCACGAGCGCGACAGCACCCTGATCGACGACGTCGCCGCGGTCGCCTGCTCGACCCCGACCCACGCGGCCGAAGCGGCGGTACCGCTCGACTGCCTCGCGGCCAGAGGCAGCCTCGAGCGCTGCGCGGTGGCGCTGCGGCGGGCCGGCGAGGGAGCGGTCGAGGCGCGCTCGCGGCACCTCGGCGCCCTGGCGCGCGGGCCGGCGCGGGCGCTGCAGCGGCAGCGCTCGGACCTCAACCAGAAGATCCGCGAGATCCGCGCCGCCTCAGAACGCGGCCTCGCCGACCGGACCTCTTTCCAGCGGCGGATCGGGACGGTGGTGCTGGAGCGGGCGCGGCGGCGGGCGCTCGGGGCCGACATGGAGCAGCAGCGCGAGGGCCTCAAGCGGGCGGCGGTGGCGCTGCGGGCGCACGAACCCGAGCGGACCCTGGAGCGCGGCTACGCCCTGGTCGAGGACGAGGGCGGCGAGCCGCTGACCAGCGCCGCCGAGGCCGGCGCCGCGGAGCGCATTAGCCTTCGCTTCAGCGATGGACGCGTCCGAGCCAAACCAGAGCGCGACGAAGCCTGAGTCCTACGAGGCCGCGGTCGAGCGGCTGGAGGAGATCATCGACCGGCTCGACTCCGGCCAGGCCGGTCTGCGCGAGACGCTCGACCTCTGCAGGGAGGGCAAGGAGCTGGTCAACTACTGCGCGGCCGAGCTCGACGAGGTCGGCGAGGGCCTGAAGGAGCTAAACCTCGACGCCTTGGCTGCCAGGCTCGACAGCAGCGGGTCCGGAGCAGAGACCCCTTAGGGCCGGACAGCCGCGGCAGAGGGACCAGTCGCGTTCCTCGGGAGCGGCGACCGGGAACTCGCCGCGATCGATGCGGGCGATCGTCGCCTCCAGCTCGGCTCGGGCGGCGGCCATCTCCTCGGCGGTGAGCGGTGAGACCGCGGGCTCCTCGGGCCGCTCGAGGAAGACGTAGGCGACTTCGACCTCCGAGGCGCCGAGCGCCTCGGCAACCGCCAGCGCATAGATCGACCGCTGGACCCCGTAGTGGGCGGCGCGCTCGGAAGGATCCGCGCCACCAAGCCGATCGGTCTTGTAATCGATCACCAACGGCGGCGCCCCATCTCTCTCCACCAGCAGGTCGATCGACCCGCGCAGCACGGTGCCACCAATTCCCAAGAGCAACGGCACCTCGGCCCGGATCCGCGTCGCTTCGGCGGCGATTCGCTCCCGCAGCGGCGAGTCGATCCACTGCCGGACGGGGTCGATGAGACCCTCTGTTCCTTGCAGGCCGGCTGCCGCGGCGTGGCGGCGGGCCAGGTCCTCGCCCGGCACTGCCCATCCGTTCGCCTCGCTCCACTCGAGCAGCGCGTGAACTGCCGCGCCCCGCGCCGTCCGTTCTTCGCGCGCCGACGGCTCGCCTTCGTTCCCCGGCTTCGCCTCGCTCCGCGCCAGCCCCAGCACCCGCTCCATGTAAAAGCGGTAGGCGCATTCCTCGTAGGCGGAGATCGCGGTGTAGGAGAGGGGGCGGCTGGGGACGATCGGCGGCCTGCGCTCGACCAGCGGCGGCGGTCCCTCGCCGAGTCCGCGCTCGGCGGCGCCCTCGCGGCGCAGCTCGCGCAGTTCGGCGGCGCGCTCGGGCGAGGGCAGGTTCACCCGCACCCGGATCTCCGAGGGCTCGAACCCGGCCTCCAGCCCCGGCCGCGGCTCTGGCGGCGCCACAGGCACCGTCGCGTCCTCCTCGCGCGGCAGCCCCAGCGCTTCGACCAGGCGCTCGATCACCGGCCGGCCCTTCGTCTCGCGGCCCTCTTTCGGGTTGACGACGCCGCTGAGGATCAGGTGGTCGCGGGCGCGGGTGGCGGCGACATGGAAGAGGCGCAGCTCCTCTTCGGCTTCGCGCTCCTGGGACTCCTCACAGAGCGCGCCGTAGTCGTAGAGGTCGATCTTGGGGCGACCCAGCCGGAGCAGGCGCAGGCCGACCCGCGGCTGCTCCTCGCGGCCGATCGCCAGCAGCGGCGCCCGGTTGCCGTTCAGCAGCCGGCGGGCGAGGTCGGGGACGGCGACGACGCCGAACTCGAGTCCCTTGGCGTTATGCACGGTCATGATCCGCACCCCGTCGTGGCCCTCGGCGGCGGTCGCCGCCTGGGCCTCGGCTTCGCCCTCGGCCCGCGCGGCGAGGAAGTCGAGGAAGCCGCGCAGGTCGCGCCCCTCGCGTTGCTCGAACTCCGCCGCCAGCCGGCCCATCTTGCGGACGTTGGCGAAGCGCGCCTCGCCGGCCGGGCGCGAGAGAACGGCCAGGTCGTAGCCGGTCTCGGTCACCACCGCCTCGACCAGCGCCGGCAGCGAGAGGCGCGGCGCCCGCTCGCGCAGCGAGCCGACCGTAGCCACGAAGCGTTCCAGCAGCTCGCGCTCGGAGCCCGGGATCCCCTCCAGCCACTCTGGCTCGGTCAGCTCGGAGTCGCCGGCGCCGGCGGCGCGCTCGACCGCGGGCCAGACGTGGCGGCGCTTGCCGGCTGCTTTGCGCAGCAGCCAGAGCGTGTCCGGGGCGACGGCGCAGGCGGGGGAGGCAAGGGCGCCGAATAGGGCGTGGTCGTCGAGCGGGTTGGCGACCACGGCCAGCAGCGCGCAGACGTCCGCGACCTGCTGCTGGGACCAGTAGCCGCGGCCGCCGACCACGTAGGGCCGCAGGCCGGCGCGTTCGAGCGAGTCCTCGTAGGCGTCGAGGTGGGTGAAGGCGCGCAGAAGCACGACCATCTCGCTTCGCGGCACCCCGGCCTCGGCCAGCTCGCGCAGCCGCTCGGCGACGAAGCGCGCCTCGGCCAGGCAGTTGAGGGGGGTCGAGCCGTCGATTGCCGGCTCCAGCTCGACTCCCTCGGCGTCCCAGCTGTCGCGGGCGGTCAGCAGTAGCTCGACGGCTGGTTCGGAACCAGCGACCTCCCGCGCCTCGCTTCCGACCCGCAGCGGCGTGTAGGCGCCACCGAGCAGCGTCTCGCCGAACAGGTTGACTGCGCCGACCAGCTCCGGTCGCGAGCGGAAGTTGCCGCTCAGCCGCATCAGCTCGGCGTCGGCGCGGCGGTCGGTCTCCTCGCGCCGGCGGCGAAAGACCTCGAGGTCGGCGTGGCGGAAGCCGTAGATCGACTGCAGCTCGTCGCCGACCACGACCAGCTCGGTCATCGGACCGTGCAGCGCCTCGATCAAGCGCAACTGCAGCCGGTTCGTGTCCTGGAACTCGTCGACGAGGACCTGGCGGAAGCGCGAGCGGTAGTGCTCGCCGATCTCGGCCCGCTCGAGCAGGCGCGCGGCGAGGATCTGCAGGTCCTCGAAGTCGATCCCCGCCCGCCGCTCCTTTGCCGCCTCGAAGCGGGTCGAGAAGAGCTCCAGCAGCTCCGCCAGGTGGCCGTAGACCGCGCCGCCCTCGCCCGCCGCCGCCAGGCTCGCGACCGCCGCGTCGATCGCCTCCTTGTATGGAGCGAGCGCTTTGGCCTTGCTCTTGGTCGCGAGGGCCGTCAGCTCGTCGAGGCTCGGGGGCGCGCCGGAGCCGAGCAGGGCGAGCGCCCGGTCCAGCAGCTCGCGGTCGGCCTCGCACCGCTTGCCGTTCTTCTCCCGCAACTCCTCGAGGCACTCCGCAGCGGCCGCGGCGGCGCGGGCGATCGCCGCCTCGGGGTCGGGTCGCGGCGGCTCGGGCAGCTTCGGGTCGGCGATGCCGCGGCTGCGCAGCTCGTCGTGGACGGCGACGACCATCGCTCGCAGCCCTTCCAGGTCGTAGGCGGCGACGGTCTCCTCCCGGGCCGCGTCGCCCGCCTTCAGGAACTCGACCACTGCGTCGTCGAAGGCCTCGCGGGCCGCCCGCCCCGTCTCCGGCGCGTCGAGGACGCGGAAGCCGGGGTCGACCCCGGCGGCGACCGGGTGGGCGGCGAGGACCCGGTTGCAGAAGCCGTGGATCGTCGTGATCCAGGCGCCGCCGATCCCGGCCAGCGCCGTCGCCGCGCGCTCGGAGCCGCGCTCGGCGCGCCGCGCCAGCTCGGTGCGGATCCGCTGTCGCAGCTCGGCCGCCGCCTTGTCGGTGAAGGTGAAGGCGAGGATCGAGTCGGGGGAGAGGCCGGAGTCGCAGATCAGGCGGCAGTAGCGGTCGACCATCACCCCGGTCTTGCCGGTCCCGGCTCCCGCCTCGAGCAGCACGTCGCGGCCGCGGACGGCGATCGCAGCGGCCTGCTCGGGGGTGGGCTCGCGTGGTGGGGTCACCGTCGCCTCCTCGGTGCTCACCGCTCCTCGTTCTCCTCGTCCTGCTCCCAGCGCGGCGCCCGGTCGCGGCGGCAGATCGGCGCGAAGGTGCAGTAGGAGGGGCAGACGTCGTGGCCGCGCAGGCCCGGTCGCGGCCCCGGGTCGCGGCGGACGTCGCCGGTCCGCATCCGGGCGACGATCTCGCCGCCGCGGCGGCGAGAGTCCTCCAGCACCTCCTCCAGCTCCTCGGGCTCGACCACGTCGTTGGGGTACAGGCCGTAGCCGCCCAGCTCCCCGGCAGCCGTGGCGGCGACGACCCCGCGCGGACGCCGGCTGGCGGTGCCCCGCAGCGGGTGGTAGAGGGCACCGGCCGGCTCGGCGCCCCAGTGCTCGGCGACCGCCAGCAGGTAGAGCGGCAGCTGCAGCTTGGCCCGCTCCTCGAACTTGTCCAGCGGGGTGACCTGGGAGGCGAGCTTGTAGTCGATGACCACGGCGCGGCCGTCGGCGGAGCGGTCGACGCGGTCGACGGCGCCGTGCAGTCCCCAGCCCCCGAGGTCCAGCACCGGGCGCTCGGCGTCGGGGTGCTCGCCGAAGCGGGCCTCCAGCAGCCAGGGCTCGAAGCCGCCCGGGTTGCGCTCTGCCTCCTCGGCGAGGAAGCGTTCCAGCAGCCGTTCGACCCGGCGCGCCATCGCCCGCTCGGCCGGGTGGTCGCCGAGTTCGCGCTCGGCGACGATCTCGGCCAGCAGCCGGCGGCCGCGCTCGGTCCAGGCGGCGAGCGTGTCGGGCCGGGGGAGGGGGTCGCCGCCGGGACGCTCGCTGAAGAGGCGGTCGAGCGCCTCGTGCATCAGCCCGCCTTGGACCAGCGGGTCGGGGACCGGGTCGAGCAGCTGCGGGTCGAGCTCGTGGCCGGCGAACCAGCGGTAGGAGCAGAGGTCGAACTCCTCCAGGGTGGTGCCGCCGTAGGCGGCGACCGCAGCCAGCGAGTCGAGCGCCGCCGGGTTGGTCAGCGGCCCGGGCGCGCGCGAGGCCGCGTCGGCGCGGCGGGCCTCGGCGACCCGGGCGGCGATCTCTGCCGCCAGCTCCGCTTCGATCCCGACCCGGGCCAGCAGGGCTCGGGCGTCGGCGCCCGGCCCGTGCGCGGCGAGCGACCGCGCCAGCTCGTCCTTCGAGGGCGCCTCGGCCAGCGGGGCGACGACCTGGGCGAGGTCGCGGACGACGGTGATCTCCGCCTCCACCGGGTCCGGCTCGGCGCCGTCGGGCGCCGGCGCCAGCAGCGCCCGGACGTCGTCGAGCAGCGGCGAGCGGGCGGTGGCGGCGCCGTCCTCGTCGCTGTCGCGGTAGGAGAGGACGAGGCTGCGGCGGGGGAGGGCGAGGCAGGCGTGGAAGAGGTAGCGCTCCTCGGCCTCGGTGTCGCGGCGGGGGTCGAGCCCCAGCGTCCCCCGCTGAGCCTCGGAGAGGAAGGGGTCGGCGCCGCGGTCGCGGCGCGGGAACTCGCCGTCCTGCAGCGAGCCGACGACGACGTGGTCGAAGCGGGCGGCGCGCAGGCGGTAGGGGTCGGCGATCCGCACCCGGCCTTCGACCGGTCCCGACCAGACGCGGAAGCCGAGCTCCTCGACGAGCCGCGGCAGCTCCCGCGGCCGGGGGACGAGGTCGCCCAGCTCGGCAAGCTCGGCGAAGGCGCCGGAGATCGCCGCCGCGGCGCGCAGCTCGACACCGTCGCCGGGATGCAGCCGCGGTCCGTCCTCGGCCTCGCGCAGCGGGCGGGCCGCCATCGTCGCCGCCAGCGCCGCGACCTCGGCCACCAGCTCGGCCGGCGAGCGCTCGGCCGCGGCGCGCAGCCGCAGCAGGTCCCGCGGCGCCTCGCCGTCCTCGCCCTGCCAGAGCAGCAGGGCCGTCTCCGCGTCGCGCACCCGGCGCTGGCGCAGCCTGCGCTCGAACCAGTCGACCCGCCGCGGCGAGAAGCCGGAGGCGCCGCGCAGGTAGCGGAGGAAGTCGGCGGCGCGACCGCTGCCGAACTCGGTCTCCAGCAGCGCGATCAGCGCCCCGCCGACGCCGGTCCCCGCCACCGGCAGCTCCGCCTCCAGCGCGGTCGCGATCCCGTTCGCCTCCAGCGCCGCCTGGATCTCGGCGCCGCGGCGGGAGGGGTCGCGGAGGGCGACCGCGATTTCTGCCGGGTCGGCGCCCTTTTGGACGAGGCGGGACACCTGGGCGGCGATCGCCTCCGCCTCCGCCCGGGTGCCGGCCGAGCGCAGCAGGGTGAGGCTCCCGTCCGGGGTCATGCGCCCGGGTCGCCGCGTGCCGAAGGAGCGCTCGAGGTGGAAGAGCAACGGGCTCTCGGTGTTGCCCGGGTCGGCCGCGGTCGTCACCTCCTGCGCCGGCTCCAGCTCGCGCAGCCGTCCCAGCAGCCGGCCCCGCGCCTGCAGCGCCGCGCTGCCCTCCTCGTAAGGGAGGGCGACGGTGACCTCGGTCAGCGTGGCGAGGGCGGCGAGCAGCTGGAACTGGTTCTCGGTCAGGTCGTCGAAGCCGTAGAGGAGGACCGGCCGCCCACCCCAGAAGGAGCCGTCGCGGCTCAGCTGGGCGATCGCCTCGCGGGCGATGCCGTGCGCGTCGGCGCGCCCGGTCCGCCGCCGCACCTCCTCGTAGCCGCTGTAGAGCCTGGCGAGGTCGCTCAGGTAGGCGGAGCCTTCGAGCGTCGCGGCGCTGGCCTCCACCTCCTCCGGCCCGACCCCGGCCGCCTGCAGCTCGTCGATCAGCCGCTCCAGGGCTGCGGCGAAGCGCGGCCGGGCGGCGGAGCGGCGCAGCGGGCCGAGCCGGTCGCGGCGCGCCTCGATCGACACCGCGATCGCCCGCAGGCGTTGCGCGGCCGAGAGCTCGGCGCCGGGGGGCGTTCCGGCGGCGGTGGCGACGGAGCGGAACAGCGCCCCGAAGGTCATCGCCGCGCCGCCCAGCAGCGCCCCCTCCTCGCAGAGCTCGCGCTCGAACCAGAAGACGTCGTCGACGGTCGGCACGACCAGGACGGGATCCCGCTCGCGGGCGGCGGCGAACTCGCTCCGGATCAGCCCGGCGCGGCCCGAGTTGGGCGGTCCGTGGATCAGTTTCAGCGGCACCCGCCCGAGCCTACGGACGGCCCCGGCGCCGCCAGACGGACACCCCGCACGACCCCGCAAACTGGGGGATTAGCGGGCATCTTTTGGCGTCCCCAGGCGCCTCTACCTTTTCCGCAGCCGATGTCCCTCTGCTTCGTAGACCCCGCCGACGCAATCCGCGCCATCGCCGACTCCGTTGGCCGTGAGGCCCGCCGTCAGCTGCTCGGCGAGGCGGTCCGCGCCTGGGTCGACGAGATCCCCGAGTCCGAGCTCGAGGTCCACTACGCCAAGGCGATCTCCGAGCTCGACGAGCACGACCTCTCGATGCTCGCCGCCTGGCACGGCTCCCTCGAGGTCGGCCAGCCGGTCCCCAACCGCGACTTCCTCATGGCCGCCTTCGGGTCCCTCGGCGAGAACCGCCGCGAGGCGCTAAAGCTCGCCGCCGGCTTCCGCGGCGAGGAGGCCGTCGACTCCGGCGTCACTGAGGAGGACGCCCTGGAGCTGGTCCTCGGCCTCCTCGGCCCACCCCGCCTGATGGAGCTGGCCACCGAGGCGCTGGAGCTCTACGTGTGGGATAGGGCCGGTAGCGACAACTAGTCGCCGGACACGGTTTCAGTGCTGCCTTTGGTCTCAGGCGAGGGCTAGGACCAGCGCGAGGGCTTCGTCCACTCCTCGCATCTCCGTTGCACTCAGATGCCCCTCGAAGTCGTCGAGCCGGCCCACGTCGAGGGCGCGCAGCTGCTCAACCATCACCCGCGTTGGCTGGCCGGCGATGTCCACCTCGGGCCGGAAGCTCGCCGGCCGCACACTTTGAGAGGTGGGCGCAACGAGCACGGTTGAAAGCCCGAGGAGCTCGTCCGCCTGGACCAGCACGGCATATCGGAGCCCGTGCTGCTCATGGCCGCCTCGCCGGGAAAGCCGGACGCGGTAGACGTCACCCCGCGTCACTCAGGCCACTCGGCTGCGATCGCATCCATGTCGGCCATCACCCGGCTCCGCTCGGCTCGGTCGAGGGGATCGTCTGCGAGCCTGGCGACCTCCGCCGCGAGCCCGGACCGCCTCCGCTCACGCTCAGCCGTCTCGGCGATCGCTTGCCGAGCTGCCTCCGCACGGGTAAGCCCACGCTTGCGGGCGATGTCATCCAAGGCGCGCCATCCATCAGTCCCAAGGCGGAGCGATAGCGGATGGGAAGCAGCCACAGGGCAAGTGTAGCGCGTTTTGCACTACGACTATCGCAAAAGAGGGATCGCAAAGCACAAGTCGCCCCCTTTGCTACCTGACAGTTAATTACTTAATGAATTTCTTGCATTGGCCTAAATTGGTCGTAGGGTGCGCGCATGGCGCCGGTGACCTCGCGTTCTGACGTTCTCGACCTCGTCGCCTATCGCGGCGATGCAAAGACGCTGTTGGCCTGGGACCTGCCCGCCAAACGGCGCAAAGGGCTCGTCGGTTTCACCATCGCCTGCAAGCCTCCGCGCAGGCGGGAGTACTACCTGTGGAACCAGCTGCAGTTCGAAGACCCCGACCAGCACGCGCAGGATGACTCCGAGCCGGCGAACTCGAGCGTCAATGCCCCGTTCCACAAATTCCGCTGGCTGCACGTGCCGGGCATGGATCACCAAGGCCTGGAGCCGGTCATGGGCAACTACGCCTATACGGTCACGCCGCGCTACTGCGACTCCCACGACCAGCTGCTGCCGCTCGACCCCGGGCTGAGCGCGTCGGTGAAGATTCTCGTCGACGGCTTCGAGAAGGGCTCGCTGCAGCTCGCCTTCACCCGCGGGTACGTGCAGTCGCAGGCCTACACCCGCCGCTTCGGGAGCAAAGTCCGAATCACCCCCTATAGAGCCGAGCTGCTGTACGACACCTCGGCCGTGGCCGGAGTCAACCCGGACGGGGAGGAGTTCACCTACGCCGAGCAGTACGCCTGGCTCGGGTTCACCGCGCGCAAGGCGATCTTCGGGCTGCTGGACGAGGTCCTCGCCGACAAAAAGCTCAGCCTCGACTTCTTCGCCTACGACCTCGGCGAGCCCGACCTGATGAAACGGCTCCTCACGCTCGCCGAGCAGGGGCGGGTGCGGGTGATCCTCGACAACGCGGGCCTGCACCACAGCGCGAAAAAACCGAAGCGCGAGGATCAGTTCGAGGAAAGGTTCGAGCAGGCGGCAACGGGCAATGCGGCGATCAAACGCGGGAACTTCCGGCGCTACGCGCACGACAAGGTCATGGTCGTCTCCGACGCGTCCGGAGCGAAGAAGGTCCTGACCGGCGCGACGAACTTCTCCGCCACCGGGCTATACGTCAACTCCAACCACGTACTGGTCTTCGACGACAAATCGACGGCCGGGAAGTACGCCGAGCTCTTCCAGCAGGTCTGGGACGACGAGGTCAAAGCCCCTCCATTCATCGCCTCGGTGCTGTCGTCCGAAGAATTCTCGCCGCCTGGAACGGTGAAGCCGCCCCGCACGATCACCTTCGCGCCGCACAGCAAAGAGGTTGCGACCGGCCTGCTCGACGGGATCGTCGAGCGCATCGACGCCGAGGCCGCCACCAAAGGCCCGGCGGCGAGCGTGCTGTTCGCGGTGATGGGCCTCGAGGGCTCCGGGCCCGTCTATCCGGCCTTGCAGAAGATCCACAAGAACGACGGCGTCTTCAGCTACGGCGTGTCCGACGACCCCGAGGGGATCGCCCTCTACGAACCCGACCGGAAGACCGGCGTGCTGGTCACCGGCAAGCCGAAGGACACGAAACTGCCGCCGCCCTTCAACCAGGTGCCGAGCCTCGGCGTCAATCACCAGATTCACCACAAGTTCGTGATCTGCGGTTTCAACGGCGACGATCCCGTCGTCTACTGCGGATCGTCGAATCTGGCTCTCGCCGGCGAAATGGTGAACGGGGACAACCTGATCGAAATCCGGGATGGCGACGTCGCCACCGCGTTCGCCCTCGAGGCGCTGGCGCTCGTCGATCACTTCCAGTTCCTCAATCGCCTCTCGCAGCACGGTCGTGACGAGGCAGAGCCGCCGGCGGCCAAACGCGAGGCCGCACGGAAAGCGGATTGGTTCCTCTCCACCGGCGACGGCTGGACCCGGCCCTACTTCGACGAGGACGATCTGCGCTGCCTCGACCGCGAGCTGTTCGCCGCTCCGCTTGTTTAGCCGCCCCCCGACGGGGCTAACCTCGTCTTGGTGGACGTTCCCCCGCAAGCGATAGTCATCTTCGGCGCGACCGGCGACCTGGCGCGGCGGAAGCTGCTGCCGGGGCTGCTGCGACTGTTCCAGGCGGAGCTGATGCCGGAGTTCCGGATCATCGGAGTCTCGATGGAGGAGATCAACGACGCTCGCTTCCGGGCGATCGCCGAAGAGGCCTGCCGCGAGCATGCCCGACACGCTTTCGGCGGCGAGGAGTGGCACGAGTTCTCCAGCCGGCTCTCCTATGTGCCGCACTCGCAGGCGCCGGAGGGGCTGAGGGAGGCGGTCGACAGGGCGGAAAAGTCGCTGGGGCCGGAGATGCGCATCCTCCACTACCTCAGTGTGCCCCCTAACGCCGCACCCGACGTGATCCAGATGCTGAAGACCTGCGGGCTCTCGGAGCGATCGCGGGTGATCATGGAGAAGCCCTTCGGGACCGACCTGGCCAGCGCCCGCAAGCTCAACCACATGGTCCACGAAGTGCTCGGCGAGGACCAGGTCTTCCGCATCGACCACTTCCTCGGCAAAGAGGCCGCGCAGAACATCCTCGCGCTGCGCTTCGCCAACGGCCTCTTCGAGCCGATCTGGAACCGCAACCACATCGACCACATCCAGATCGACGTGCCGGAGACGGTCGGGGTCGGCTCGCGGGCGGCGTTCTACGAGAAGACGGGTGCCTTCCGCGACATGGTCGTCACCCACCTGTTCCAGATCCTCGCCTTCGTCGCGATGGAGCCCCCGACCGCCCTGGCGCCGGACCCGATCACCGACGAGAAGAACAAGGTCTTCCGCAGCCTGCAGCCGCTCGACCCGAGCCACGTGGTCCGCGGCCAGTACGAGGGCTACCGCGAGGAAGAGGGGGTGGATCCCAACTCGAGCACCGAGACCTTCGTCGCCCTGCGCTGCGAACTCGACAACTGGCGCTGGAGCGGCGTCCCCTTCTACCTGCGCACCGGCAAGCGGATGGAGGAAAGCGCTCGCATCATCTCGATCGCCTTTCGCGAGCCGCCGCACGCGATGTTCCCCCAGCACTCGCGCGTCGGCCGCTATGGGCCGGACCACCTCACCTTCGACCTCGACGAGTCCTCCCGCGTCTCGCTCTCCTTCTACGGCAAGCGGCCTGGGATGGGGATGGTGCTGGAGAAGGCGAGCATGCAGTTCTCCCTGGAGGAAACCGACTTCCGCGGCGAGACCGTCGAGGCCTACGAGCGGCTGATCCGCGACGCGATGATCGGCGACCGCACCCTGTTCACCACCGCGCCGGGGATCGAGCGCCTCTGGGAATGCTCTGAACCGCTGCTCCAGGACCCGCCGCCGGTGAAGCCCTACCCGCAGGGGTCGTGGGGGCCGGCAGAGATCGGCGCCCTGATCGCGCCCCACAGCTGGCGCCTGCCCTTCGCCCGCCGCTGGCGGGAAGCGCCGTCGGCCGGCGGCAACGGCGCCGCGATCGAGCGCGAGCGCGCCTAGGCCGCGCTGCCGTCGAGCGCAGCGCGGATCTCGCCGATCGCCTGCTCGTTGTCGCGGAAGTGGACGGCCTTCATCCCGGCCGCCTCGGCGCCCTCGACGTTCGGCGGCAGGTCGTCGATGAACAGGCACGCCTCCGACGGCATCCCGATCCGCTCCAGGGTCAGCTCGTAGATCCGCGCTTCCGGCTTGCGGCAGCCGACGAAGGCGGAGTCGACGATCTCCTCGAAGATCTCGTCGACCGGCAGCATCGAGCGCCACAGCGGCTCCCACTCGCGCACGTTGTTGGTCAGCATCGCCATCTTCAGCCCGCTGGCCTTCAGCTCGTGCATCAGCGCGATCATCTCCTCGTTGGGATGCAGCGCCCCCCAGAACTTCTGGCGGAAGTGGTGCAGGTGCGGGCGGTGGCCGAGGATCGATTCCAGCCCGTCCTCGAGCCGCTCGATGAACTCGTCCTCGCTGATCTCGCCCCGCTCGAGCCGGTAGAGGGGCAGCTCCTCGCCCTCCGCCAGCCCGGCGCGCATCGCCTTGCCGAGGGTTTCCGGCGAGATCCCGACCTCGTCCTGAAAGGCCGCGAAGGCGGCAAACAGCGGCGTCGTCAGCACGCCGCCGAAGTCGCAGACGATCGCCCGCACGCCTCTGGTCGGGGGCTCACTCATCGAGTGCGCGGGAGACCTCGTAGGTGCCGAGCCCCTCGCGGCCCTCGACCGACCAGCGGAAGAAGGCGATCTCGGAGTCGATCCCCTGGCGGCGCACGCAGACGGAGTTGATCAGCGTGCCGGCGCCGCGCAGCGGCCGCATCTCCTCGGTGTCGGGCCACAGCTCCAGCGTCGCCCGGCGCTGCACCCCGTCCTCGCCGTACTCGGTCGAGAGCAACGCCTCCTCGAAGGTCAGCGGGGCGCCGTCGGGGTCGCAGAGGACGGCGGCGACCTCCTCGTCGCCGTGCGCGCGGCCACCCGCGGGCATGGTCGCGGTGAGGGCCAGCAGCCCCCCGTCGGAGAAGACGATCCCGATCGACCGCTTGACGATTCGGCTCTCACGGCTCATTGCCCGGCAGCCTAATGACCAGAGGGGAGCGGCAGAGCTTATGTGCGCATAGCGGGCAAAATCTCTGCCGCGTCCCCGGCGCGCCAGCGTCTCCGGCTACGTCGCCGAGGACGCCCGCGGCCAGGGCGTCGGCCTTCACGAAGCGCTCGGCTTCGAGCGGACCGGGGTCAACCGTGAGATCGGCTTCAAGGAAGCGCCTGGCGCGACGTCGGCTGGTTCCGGTTGGAGTTGGCGCCCGCCCCCGACGGCCCGCCACGCGAGCCGCAAATAGGGAGCTATCTGCACTAAAACATCGCTTAGCTTGACAATTAGACGCTTTAGTCCATCATTAGAGACAAGAGCACTGCTAAGCAGGAGTTATTCAGATGGCATACGTATTGATGGCTGTCCCCGCAGAGCTGGTACCGGCGGTCACGGCCTTCCTCGAAAGCCAGGACAGCGGCCGCCTGTCGTCCGATCACTCGGCGGTCCGGGGCGTAGAAGGGGAAGAAGGGTTCGTCCATGGCTGGAACCGGGATCTCGTCCAGCGCGCCTACCGGGAAAGCGCCGACCAGATGCGGCGCCTGCTCCGGTTTCTGGCGGACCAGTCCAACGTGGAGGTCTCCTCGTACGAGCTCGCGGACGCGATCGGGGCCAGGTTCGGCTGGAACACCGTGGCCGGCATGCTCGGCGCCTTCGGACGCCGCAGCGTCAACCGCTACGGTCGCGAAGAGCCGATGTGGGAATACCGGTTCGATGGCGATGGCCGGATTCTCATCACCATGCCCAACGGCCCGGCGAAGGCCATCCAAAGCGCTGTTGAGGCATCAGAAAAGTTCTAATTTAAACAATATATAGATACTTTCAGTACGATAGGGCTATGAAAAGGCTCGACTACGAAGCTTTATTCGATGACTTAGTCCGGCTTCGGCGAGCCGAAGGCCGGCCGCCCGGCAACGCTGATGTCGTCGCCGTGCGGCTGCACCTTGAAGAGCTGATCGGCCCCACCGTCAGGCCAGCCTTCGCGGCCCGCGCGCTCGGCGTCAGCCCGCCGGCGCTGAGGCGCTGGGTGCAGAAAGGTGACGTGCCCACTGTCATCGGCCCCGACGGCCGTCGGGCAGTCCCCCTGCCCGCCCTGCTCGAGCTGAAGGAGGGGGTAGAAGAAGAGCGTCGGGTGGGACGGAGGCATGCTCTCGAGGGGGCCGTGCTCGAGGCGCGCCGGCGGGCCGAGCGCCTCCCTCGCGACCTCGCTGCTCCTCGCGAAGCAGGCGGGGTGCGACGGGAGGCCTCCGACCGTCGCAGTCTCGCCTACCACCGCGCCGTTGCCCGCAGGCTGGACAGGCCAATGGCGGAAATGGCCTTGGCCGTCGTGCGGCAGTGGAGATCCAGGGGAAACATCGACCCCCGCTATGCGGAGGCCTGGGAAGACCTGCTCCAAGGGCCGCTGCCGAGCATCCGCAAAGTGCTCGAAGGCGAAGGCGAAGAGTCCCGCGACCTGCGCCAGAACTCCCCCTTTGCCGGGGTCCTCAGCGAGCCGGAGCGCAGAGCCGTGACGGAGCAGGGCGAATGAGGCGGGTGGACCTCGAACACGTGGTCGCGGCAGCGGCCCAAATTTCCAACGAGGTCGAGTTCGTCGTCATCGGCAGCCAGGCGATTCTCGCGACCGACGACCCGCCCCCGAACCTGCTGCGCTCGATGGAGGCCGACATCTATCCGCGCCGGGCGCCGCAGAAGGCCGAGGAAATCGACATCGAGGATCTGCCGATCGACGAGGAGGACCGGGCGCACGGCAGGCGCATGCTGGAGGCACGCCCCCCGGGCTGACGCTGCCCCCCGGCTACCATTCAGCGATGAGCGATAACCCCGCACCGACCGACGCGACCAGCGACGAAACCCTCACCGAGGAGGACGTCTACGAGGTGCTCGAGGAGGTCATCGACCCCGAGCTCGGCCTCGACTTCGTCTCCCTGGGCCTCGTCTACGACGTCAACATCGAGGGCACCGAGGTCTACGTCACCTTCACCCTCACCACCCCCGCCTGCCCGATCGGCCCCCAGGTCTCCGAACAGATGCGCGAGTTCGTAGGCGACCTCCCCGGCGTCACCGGCGTCCACCCGAAGATGGTCTTCGACCCCGCCTGGACTCCCGAGATGATGACCGAGGAGGCCAAGTTCGCCCTCGGGTTCTGAGTCAAACATCGGTCTGGCGCGTTCTCACGTCAGGCCATACTCTTCCCGTGTGTCTTCCGCAATGGGGGGAAGAGGGTCGGCGATCGAGGCCTACGATGCGATGGCTGCGATCTATGACGAGCTCAACGCCTGCAACGACTACGAGAAGTGGTTGGGGGAGGCGCTGCTGCCGGAGCTGGAGAAACGGGGGTTGCGGCAGACGACCGGTCGGGTGCTCGATGTCGGCTGTGGCACGGGTCGGGCGCTGCCCCCCCTTGTCAAGAGGGGCTGGAATGTGACCGGATGTGATTCCTCAAAGGCCATGTTGGAGCAGGCCTTGAAGAATCACGGCCCCGATCGGTGGGCGGGCCTCAGTGTCGCCGACGCTCGCAGCATCCCCGAGTTTGGCGACCCTTTCGATCTCGTCATCGCCCTCAACGACGTCGTCAACTACTTGACCGAGGACGGGGACCTCAAGCGCTTTTTCGACGGGGTAAAGAAGAACCTCGCCCCTCATGGCCTGGTCTGCTTTGACGCGAACACGTTGGGTTACTTCGAAGGCAGCTTCGCACCCCAGCGCGAAGACGACACGGTCGAGCGGGGAAGCGCACCGATCCACCAGCGGGGTTGGAAGTGGAGTGGCCTGACCGTCGCCCCCAAGCCTGGCGGTATCTTCGAAGCCGAGCTCACGGGTGACGGAATCGATGGAGTTTCCATCCACCGTGAGCGTCATTGGCCTCCAGAGGAGATCGAAGGAGCGATGCTCGCGACCGGTCTGTCCTGCCTGGCAGTGCTGGGTCAGCGGGAGGATGGGGAGGGCATCCACTTGGATGTTGGCCTCGACGAGCAGAGGCACTACAAGGTGGTCTACATCGGGGGGAATCGTGGGTAGCCGGGCCGACAGCGAGAGCAGCCGGCCCGGCGACGAAGACTCAGGAGCTCTTCGAGAGGTTGAGCATCGGGACGGTGCTAGCGGCAGCGTCGATCTTCAAGGCGATCACCTCCCTTCCCCAAGCCGGCAGCCATCGGATCGCTCAAGCATCCGAGTTGAGCCGGACGGGAAATCGCAGCGCCGGTCATCTGCGCCGGCTGCGCCATATCTGCCGACCGATCTCCACGGCGTCCTTGCGAACCGAGTCCGACACGCAATCCTCACCCTGGCGGGCGATCGACCCTGGAGCGCGACGGAACTTGCGAAAGAGCTTGATTTGCCTCGCCGACAAGTCACCGATCAGATCGAAGAATTGAAGAAGACGAATCCGCCCTTGCTGGAGTTCGTTGGCAAGAAGGCCGGCCCCAACGGCGGTGCGATGCACATGTATCGGGCGATTCGCTATGCCTTCGACGCCGACCAGTGGCAGATGCTTTCCCCGCTTGAGCAGGCAGTGTCGTCGGGTACGACGGTGAAGCTCCTGACAGAAGAGCTAGGGCGCGCGCTGGTCGACGGGACGCTCTATTCGCATCCCGACCATGTGCTCTATCGAGACCGCCACATTGTCGACCAGGAGGGCATGCGCAATATCAGCGCAATCCTCACCGAGGCGGCAGAGGCCGTAGTTGAGGAGGCCGCGGCATCAGTCCAGCGTTTGGCCGACTCCGACGAGCCGCCGATACCGATTTTGCTCGGGCTGATCTCGGCTGAAGTGACCCCCAAAGGGAGTGCACCGAAAAAATCCGGGTCTTGACCGTCCTGCGACGGCGGTGTTGACTGCCTCCGCTCATACAACCTTTGACCGATGGAGGGGACTGGAGAGGTGGCGGAGGACGGAAGTAATCGGGGAGCCGATGCGGGCGGGGGGCACGGGATGCGGATATCGAAGGCTCCAAACGTCGCCCCATGGAGCGCCCCTCCATCCAGCTCTGACAAAAGGGGAGCGGCGGTCTCTGGGGCGCCGGACGAGGCCTATATCTGGAACTCGCTCGTTCCCCGCTTGATCCACCCCGCAAAGCTGACTCTCGTCAAATCTCTGATCCGGGCCGGGGACCCGCAGTCTGTTGACGATCTGATCACCCTCTCCGAAATTGATGGCGATCCAGAAGAGATCCAGCGTCATGCCACGGACATGGTTGAGGCCGGTGCGCTGGAAGTCGTCTCGAGCCAGGGCAGGGTCGGCGATGGGGTGCCCCTTTACTTCTTCCCTCGCCAGGAGCAGTGAACCGATGAGTGAGATCGACCAGAACCTGGTCCACGTGCTCTCGCACCCTTTGCGATTGGAGATCCTCCGGCAGCTGGAGAAGGGGACAGGCAGCCCGAAAGAACTGGCAGATCGCACCGGGCAACGGCTCGCGAATGTCTCCTACCACGTAAGAGTGCTCTGCGAGTGCGAGTGCATCGAACTCGTCAGGACCGAGCCGCGACGAGGAGCCGTCGAGCACTTCTACAAGCTGAAACCTGGGAGAACGATCGGGTCGGCGACCTGGAGCGAAGTTCCGCCCGCGCTGCGCACCCATTACGCCGGCAGCTCTCTGGCCGCCTTCACCGAGCGCGTCGTCGAGGCGCTTGACGCCGGCACCGCCGAGTCGCGGGGCGGAGCGGGGCTCAGCTGGCTCCCTTTGACCGTAGACGAGCAGGGATGGAAGGAACTGTGCCAAGTGCGAAGCAAGGTCGAGGCCCTGTTCCAGGCCGTCGCCGACAAGAGCGCAAAGCGCTTGGAGGCATCGAAGGCCGGGATCCCGGCGATCGTCGCCATCGCCGCCTTCGAGCTCGCGAGCGGAGAGGACATCGATTCCTCTTCGTCTCCCTAGGCCTCGGCGACGTCAACATCGAGGACACCGGCGTCCACCCGAAGATGGTCTTCGACCCCGCCTGGACTCCCGAGATGATGACCGAGGAGGCGAAGTTCGCCCTGGGATTCGAGTCAGAGAACGATGGGCGGTGCCGAATCCACCTTCACCATCGGCAGCGAGACGCCCATCGCCCCGGAGATGCCGTGGATCTGAGCGGTCTGCGACCAGGCCCAGAGCCAAACGAGATGGCGCTGGCCGGGGTCCATCCGGATGATCACCGGCGCCAGGTAGACAGGCCATACCCCGGAGACGGGGGTGTGTGCCCAGGCGATTTCGCCGTGGCCGATCGCCGGACTGTCGAGGTTGGATCCGTTCACGTTCCAGAGCGTCGTGTGACGCTCGAAGACCGGATTTCCATTGACCTGCACCATGATGTTCAGCCCACCGCGGCTGACTGAGGGCGAGGGATGCTGCAGGGCCCGCATGATCCAGGTGTAGGTCCCCAGCGGGGTGATCTGTACGTCTGACGGCTCGGTGACGCTGATGTAGAAGCCGACGGCGGCACCGGAGGACTCGGTTTTCGTGGACACCTCGAATATGCCGTGGCTTTCGGCCTGCCCGATATTGCCCGATCCGCTCGACCAGGCGGTGTCGTACGGCGGGGCCAGTACCTGACTGCCATGGGGAAGCGTGACCTCGAACAGTTTGACGTTCGACCCGAGTTCGTCCAGCGTTTGGCGCGCAACCCGCTCGATCAGGTCGTCGCTGAGCTCCGTGTCATGGGTCTGGAGTCCACTTGTGTTGAGCAGACTCGCGATCTGGGTGCTCTCCGTCTGGACCTCCTCGAGCCGGCGCTCCTGGGTCGTTCGCGCCCGCTCGGCGAAGACCCCTTCGTGGCGGCCGACCTCGTCGGCGGGCGGGGTGGATCGGTCCAGCGCGACCGGCGCTGTCTCCATCGCGGTGAGTCCTGGTCCGTGCTCGGTCACGGCAAAACCTCCCAAGCGGGGTTGGCGACGTTTAACTCAACAACACTGCATATAGATAGCAATCTTTAAGTAATTAACTGTCAGGTTTCATGCGAAGCCTGAACATCAGGTGCGGTAGGCCGGCGTGCTCGACCTCGCCATTTCGCTCGCAGCCGACTTTCTCGGCGACCCGGCGTGAGGGGACGTTCGCCGGGAGGACCAGCGCGATCAGTTCCTCGATGCGCATCTCGCGCGCCCACTCGATCGCCGCCGTCGCCATCTCGGTTGCGTAGCCGCGGTTGTGCCGCGACGGCTCGATGCTCCAGGCGAGCTCGATCATCGCCTTCTCTTCGACGGTGGTCCAGTGGAGGCCGCCGCGGCCGGCGAAGGCGCCGGTCTCCCTCTCGATCAGGACCCAGGGGCCGAAGCCGTGGTCCGACCAGTGGGCCTGGTCGCCCTCCGCCAGTTCGTCAAGAGCACCGGCGTTGAAGGGCGGCAGGGGAGGGGGGCGCAGCCAGCGCTCGACCTCCGGCTGGGTGAAGTGGGAGTGGTAGGAGGAGCGGTCGTCGTCGGTCGGTCGGCGGAGGATCAGGCGCTGCGTCTGGCGCGCCTCCACCGCCTCAGCCTCGGTCGCCGCCGGGGAGGCGCGGCTCGCCGCTGCCCTGCGGCGGCACCTCTTCGGCCGTGCCCTCGACGTCGTAGTCGCGGCTGGGGCGGGGGCCGGCGCTTCCGGGCGGTGGTCCGAACGGTCCTGGCCCGCCGCCTGGCATGCCGACCACCATGAAGCGCCCGATCGTCAGCCGTTTCAGCACCTTCCGGGCAATCGCCCTGGTCGGCGGGACGAGGAGGAAGATCCCGAAGACGTCGGTGATGAAGCCCGGCGAGAGAAGCAGGGTGCCGCCGATCACGATCAGCAGCCCGTCGGCGACCTCCTTGCCCGGGAACCGCCGCGCCGCCAGCGCCTCGTTGAACCGCCGCCAAGCGCCCCGCCCCTGATGTTTCAGCAGCAGCGAGCCGAGCACCGCGTCGGCCAGCAGCAGGAGCAGCGTCGGCACCACGCCGATCCACTGCCCCACCTGGATGATCACGTAGAGCTCCAGGATCGGGACGACGATGAAGAGGATGATCAGGAACGGCATGTACGAAGCCTACGGATGAGCGAGTGTCGCCTTTGTCCCCTACGGGGAGGACAAAAGCGACAGGGGCTACGCGGCCTTGACCTTCTTGCCGGCCGCCGCCTCGAGCTCGGCCAGAGATTCGCTCAGCCCGTTGCTGACGACTTCGATGTCCTCCATGCAGTCGTAGTCGGCCAGCAGGCCGAACCCGACCTTGCCGTTGTAGCTCATGATCGCGACCGCCAGGCAGTGGTTCTGCGGCAGGAAGGCGACCGGGTAGACCTCTTCCAGTTCCTTGCCGAGGACGTAGAGCGGCATCTGCGGACCGGGCACGTTGGTGACGATCAGGTTGAAGAGGCGGGTGGAGAAGTTGATCCGCGAGGCCTGGGCGAGCAGGGTCGGCGGCGCGAAGTCGTTGAAGCGGGAGATCACTTCCGCCCCCAGCGCCTGTTTGGAGCGCTTCAGCCCCGCCATCGCGTCGCTGATCGTGCGCAGTCGCCGCACCGGATCCTCGACGTAGACGGGCAGCGGCCCGCGCATCAGCGCGATCCGGTTGCCGAGGTTGCCGCGCTCGTCCTCGCTGCGGATCGAGACCGGCACCAGCGCCCGCAGCTCCAGCCCCTCGGTCCGCACGCCGCGCCCGTGCAGCCACTTGCGCAGCGCGCCCGAGACCACCGCGAGGACGACGTCGTTGACGGTGCCGCCGAGGGCGTCCTTGATCCGCTTGAAGGTCGCCAGCTCCGAGCGCGCCCAGACGTAGCGCCGGTGCGGCCCGATCTCCTCGTTCAGCGGCACGTCCGGGGCGGGGTCGGCGAAGGCGGTGACGATCTCGCCGACGCCCTCCAGCCCCTCGACCAGTTTCTTCGCCGTCGTCTCCGGGTTGCGGACCACGTCGACCGCGCGCTCGGCCAGCTTCACCGGGGCGGCGACCAGGTCGGCAGCGGCGCGGGCGACCAGCTCGGTGGTGCCCGGTTCGGGCTGCGGCACCCAGTCGTCCTCCAGCTGCATCGGCTTTGCCTCGCGCTCGAGGTCGAAGAGGACGGTGCCGATGTCCACCCCGGAGATCCCGTCGACCATCGCGTGGTGGGTCTTGGTCAGGATCGCGAAGCGGTCGTTCTCGAGGTTCTGCGCCAGCCATAGCTCCCAAAGCGGCTTCGAGCGGTCGAGCTGCTGGGAGAAGATCCGCCCGGTCAGCCGTTTCAGCTGCGCTTCGCCGCCCGGTTCGGGCAGCGCGGTGTGGCGGATGTGGTAGGTCAGGTTGAAGTTGACGTCGTCTGCCCAGAGCGGCCGGCCCGCCTCCAGCGGCGGTACGACCAGCTTCTGGCGGAAGCGAGGAACCAGCGGCAGGCGGCTGCGGACGTGCTCGACCAGGTCGGTGTACTTCGGCGGCGGCCCCTCGAAGATCAGCACCGCGCCGACGTGCATGTGGCTGTTGGAGTGCTCGTTGGTCAGGAACGAGGCGTCGACAGCGGTGAGGCGATCTAGGTGACGTCCGGAAGTTGCCATCGAACAAGGCTACTTATGCCCGAGTTTGCGGGCTCACAACCCCTGTACCCTGAAGGAATGCCTGCCACCGTCACCGCGCCCAAACGGGTGCTGCTGGCCGCTCCCCGCGGCTACTGCGCCGGGGTCGACCGCGCCGTGCAGACCGTCGAGCGCGCGCTCGAGCTCCATGGCGCTCCCGTCTACGTGCGCAAGGAGATCGTCCACAACAAGCACGTGGTTGAGGAACTGGCCAAGCGCGGCGCGATCTTCGTCGAGGAGGAGACCGAGGTGCCGGAGGGCGCGATGGTCGTCTTCTCCGCCCACGGCGTCGCCCCCAGCGTGCACGAGAACGCCGCCGCTCGCGGGCTCCGGACGATCGACGCCACCTGCCCGCTGGTGACCAAGGTCCACGTCTCCGCCCGCCGCTTCGCCGCCCAGGGCTACACAATCATCATGATCGGCCACGAGGGCCACGAGGAGGTCGAAGGGACGACCGGCGAGGCGCCCGACAGCATCGTCCTGATCGAAACCGCCGACGAAGTCGAGACGCTCGAGGTTCCGGATCCCGGCAAAGTCGCCTTCATCACCCAGACCACGCTCTCGGTCGACGAGACCGCCGAGGTGATCGCCGCCCTGCGGGCCAAATTCCCCGGCATCGTCAGCAGCAAGTCAGACGACATCTGTTACGCGACCACCAACCGCCAGATCGCCGTCAAGCAGCTGGCTCGCGAGTGCGACCTCGTCCTCGTGATCGGCTCGACCAACTCCTCCAACTCCAACCGCCTGGTCGAGGTCGCGCGCGAACACGGCGCCGCCTCGCACCTGATCGACAACCACACCCAGGTGCGGGAGGAGTGGCTGGAGGGAGTGGAGACGGTCGGGATCACCTCCGGCGCCTCCGCCCCCGAGGAGCTGGTCGAGAGCCTGGTCTCCTTCTTCCGCGAGCGCGGCGCCGACGACGTCTCCGAGCTGCGGACCGTCCACGAGGACGTCCGCTTCATGCTGCCGAAGGAGATCCGCGAGGAGATGGCGGCGCGGGCCTGAGCCCACGCCGCCCTCGACTCGATCTCGTACCGCGGTTAGCCCTTCGTGGTGCAGGGACGGACCACCGTCGCCGAGGCTTTGGTGCCGTCGTCGAAGACGCCGGTGCCGTGTGCCTGCAGGCGCCCGTCCGGGCATTTCGCCATCAGGAGGCCCTTGTCGAACTTCAGTTTGAAGTAGGTGGGGGAGCCGGAGCCGCCCGCGATTTTCGGAATCGTCGCGACCGCTGCGGTCCCGTAGCGACCTTTCTTGACGTTCTTGATCTTCACCGTGGTGACAACCGCCGCGGTGACCGGTGCGGTCAGGTAGGCGTGGATGAAGAGGGTCGTGACGCCACCCTTGAAGCCGCCGTTGAAGGCCAGCAGTTCACTCTTTGCGTCGATCGGGGGTTGTTCTGGGAACTGGACCTCGACGTTGGTCGTGCCTTCGCCGACGATCGCCGGACCGCAGACTTTCCGCGCCGCTGCGGACGTTTGCGCCTGCAGCTTGCCGGAGGTGCAGGTCGGTACCCCCTTGACGTTGACCTCGACGTTCTTATCGCCTTCGAACTGGAATTCCCTGATGGCAGGGGGGTGTTTGCCATCGAGCGTCTTGAGTTTCGCCCAGAGGAAGAAGCTGATCGGCGTCAGCTTGTTCTTCGGCAGCGCCTGTGGCGAGAAGCCGCCGTCGTATTCGACTTCGAGGTTGCCGACGATGACCTTCTCCGGCTTGGCGAAAACGCTGCTCACGAGCGTGAGTCCTATAAGCGCGATAACTGCAATGACGGCAGCCAGGTAGCTGCCGCGTCTCCCGTTGTTCATATCCCTACCTCCTTGTGGGCCGGGACCGTACCACCACCTATCAAATCTTCCTTGACATTCGCGTTTGTGTACCTAGCTCTCGTAAGGCGCGTAGCGGCTGTGCAGCATCAGGTCGTTGCCGTCGGGATCGGTGAAGAGCGCCATGTGGCAAACACCGGTGTCGAAGGTCTCGCCCGCGAACTCGACGCCTTTGGCTTCCAGCTCCTTGCGGGCGGCCTCGACGTCGTCGACGTGGAGGGCGGGGTGCGCGTTTTTCTGCGGCGCGAACTCCATCCCCTGTTTGGCCGGTTCCCAGATCGCGAAGCAGGTGTCGCCGGCCCAGCACTCGAAGCGGCCGTGCTCGTCGGGCCGCAGGCCCAGAGTGTCGACGTAGAAGGCGCGGCTGCGCTCGGCGTCGGTGGTCGGGATGCCGATGAAGTCGGTCTTGGTGATCATCGTTTCCTCTTCCCGCGGCAGCGCCGCGTTGTGGTGAGCCGCAGGCTCAGGGAACGCCGGCGGCGAAGCTGATCGACCAGATCTTTATACCCGGGGTGGGGCGGAGGACGAGGCTGTGCGCCTCGTGGCGCGGGTGCTCGGCCAGAGTGCGAAGCCCCGGCGGGCCCGAGGGGAGGGTCGCCCACTCGCCGTCGAGCTCGACCCCGATCTCACCGTCGCCCTCGACCGTGACGAAGGCGCCGCCGGCCTGGTAGTCGAGCGCCAGGTCCTCGCCGTCCTCACCCGCCACCCAGGGCCGCTCCCAGGAGCCGCCGGGGAAGAGCTCGGGCGTGGGGGCGATGACCCGCGCCCCGGGCTCGTCGGTGGCGCGCAGCGGCGCCATCGGCTCGGGCAGCTCCTGCAGCGCGTCCATCTCCCGCAGCTCGGCCTGGATCGCTTCCTCGGTCGCCCGGTATTCGCCCTCGCCGAAGTGGGCCCAGGCGAGCGAGCCGCCGAGGCTCCAGAGGAAGAGGCTCGGCCAGCCTTCGCAGCCGTAGGCGGCCCAGAGCTCGTGCTCGGCGTCGATCGCGACCGGGAACTCGACACCCGCCGCCGCCAGCCCCGCTGCGACGTTCTCCGGCTCGTCGGCGAAGGGGAAGCGCGGCGCCTGGACGCCGATCACGCTCAGCCCGGCCTCGCGGTAGCGCCGCTGCCACTCGGCCAGGTAGGGGAGGGTGCGGACGCTGTTCAGCTGGGCGTATTCGACGAAGTGGACCAGCGCCGGGCCGCCGGCGGTGAGCGCCGGCATCGACTCCGGCTCGGTCCCGACCCAGGTCAGGCCGGTGGGCAGGTCGGGGGCGGCGATGTTCTCGCGTCCGGGGCGCACGGGGGAGGACGTTATCCTGGCTGCCGTGACCGAGCTCGTCACGTTTCTGCTTCCGGCGGTGCCGCTGCTGGCGCTGTTGCTGGCACTGCTATTCGGCCGCTACCCCGGATGCGAGGCGATCGTCCGCCTCTCGCAGCGAATAGCGGCACTGGGGAGTCCCCGGCCCGGGACCACGGGCCGCCGGCCAGGTCACCGGCCGCCGAGCCTCGTGCGCGCCGGCGGGCTGCTCCTCGCTCTCTCGCTGTCCGGACGCGCGCCGCCTGCCGCGGTTTAAGGACGCTCGTTTAGCCCTCTGCGGGCTGGCTGGCCGCGGGCGTCTTCCAAGCCAGGAAAGACGAGAAGAGAGGACTTGAAGATGAGAGATGCAAGAAAGCTGGTGCTGGGCATGCTGGCCCTGGTCGCGGCAATGGCGCTCACGGCTTGCGGCAGCGGCAGCGGTACGACGGGCGAAACCGCGGAAATCGTAAGCGGCGATTTCACCCCGGTCGCCGACGCCCCGGCCGGCTACTCCGAGGTCTCGGGAGAAGCCGACATCCAGCGCCCGGAAAACGGCGGCACCGTGGTCTCCCTCCGTGTCACCGGCCTGGAGCCGAACACCGACTACACCGCCCACCTCCACACCGGCGGTTGCGACCAGGCCGACCCCGGCGGCCCGCACTTCCAGTTCAAGAAGGGCGGCTCCGAAGAGCCGCCGAACGAGATCCACCTGGAGTTCACCTCCGGCGCCGACGGCGAGGGGAAGGCCCGGGTCTCGACCGACCGTGACGTGCCGGTCGGCGAAGCCGGCTCGGTCGTGATCCATTCCGCCGAGGAGGAGTCGCATCACGAGGCGGCGGCCTCCGGGACCACGGAGGCCGAAACCGTGATGGCGTCCCGCTTCGTCCACGAAGGCGAGCACCACGGCGGCGAAGCTCAGCCGCACAGCGAGATGATCGCCTGCGCCGAGCTCGAAGGCGCCGCCGCGCGCAACGGCGAAGCGACGGCCGGGGAAGTCGGGGGCGAAGTGCCGACGATCGAAGTTCGCGACGGCGAACCGGTCGGCGGCGTCCAGACGCTGGAATTCAGCGCCGGCGAAGAGATCCGCTTCCGGGTCTCATCCGACGCGGCGGAAGAGATCCACATTCACGGCTACGACATCGCCAAGGACGTGCCGGCCGGCGGCACGATCGAATTCGACTTCCCGGCCGAACTCGAAGGCATCTACGAGGCCGAGCTCGAGGGGCTCGGCGTGCAGATCGCCGAGCTGCGGATCAACCCGTGAGCTTCCTGCCGCTGGCGCACGCACTGGCCTCCAGGCAGGACCTCCCGGTCCCTGCCTGGCTCTTCGCCTGGGGAGCCTCGATCGTCCTGGTCGTCTCCTTTTTCGCGCTGGCGGCAGGTTGGCGCACCCCCCGCTTCGAGCAGCTGCATGAGCGGCCGCTCGGGGCGGAGGTCTCGCGCCTCCTCCTCGGCGCGCCGGCGCAGGCCCTCTGCGGCGCCATCGGCGTCTTCCTCCTCGGCTTCGCGGTCTACGCCGGCCTCGAGGGCACCGAAGCCCCGGATCGCAACTTCGCCCTCACCTTCCTCTACGTCACCTGCTGGCTCGGCTTCCCGTTCTTCTCGGCGATCCTCGGTGACCTCTTTCGGCCCTTCAACCCCTGGCGGGCGATCGGCCGCGCCGCCGGGGCCGGCTTCGCACTGGTCGCGGGGCAGCGCCCGGCGCACGCCGCCTACCCGGAGCGGCTGGGGCGCTGGCCGGCGGCGATCGGCCTCCTCGCCGTCGTCTGGCTGGAGGTCGTCTGGGGGAAAGCGGGCAGCGGCTTCGACCCGCAGACGGTCGCCACCGCGGCCCTCGTATACAGCGGCTACACGCTGGCGATGATGGCCGTCTTCGGGGTCGAGGAATGGTGCGAGAAGGGCGAGGTGTTCTCGGTCTATTTCGGGATGTTCGGGCGGCTGGGGATCTTCGGCAGCCGCGACGGCCGGCTCGAGCGCCGCCGCCCGTTCTCCGCCGCGACCACCTGGGCGACGATCCCGGGCTCGGCCGCGGTCGTGATCGCCTCGATCGCCACCACCAGCTTCGACGGCGGTCAGGAGGGGGCGTTCAAGGACGGGATCGAAAGCATGACCGGCTGGATCGAAGACCTGGGATTCAGCGTCCTCACCTCCCTGCGGCTCTCCAGCACGATCTTCATGTTGCTCTGCTTCGCCGGCGTCGGCCTGGTCTACCTGCTCGGCGTGCGCGGGATGCGAACCGTCCCCGGCGCACCGCCGACCGAGAAGCTGCGGACCGGGTTCGCCCACACGCTGATCCCGATCGCGCTCGCCTACCTCGTCGCCCACTACTTCAGCTTCTTCGTCTTTCAGGAGCAGGCGCAGTTCGGCTTCCTCCTCTCCGACCCGCTCGGGACCGGCACCACCGACCTCTTCGGCACCGCCGCCTGGGAAGTCGACTACAAGGTCCTCAGCGCCAACGCCATCTGGTACGTCCAGGTCGCGGCGCTGATAACCGGCCACGTGATCGGGCTGATGCTGGCCCACGACCGCGCCCTCGTCTACTGGCCCGACTACCGCAACGCCACCGCCTCGCAGTACTGGATGCTGGCGGTGATGGTCGCCTTCACCTGCTTCGGCCTCTACCTGCTCTCGGTAGCCAACGGGTAGGGGAGGGGAGTGCTGTCCCTAGCCCACGCCGGCCACTACGCGATCTGGGTCCTCTACGTGATCCCGGTCCTGGTGGTGGTCGGCGCGATCGCCCGCAGCGCGATCCTCACGCGGCGGGCCGAGCGTGACGAGACTTAGAGAATCTCGGCGAGGCGCGTCTCGAGCGCCTCGGAGATGCTGTCGCGCACCGGGCCCTCGGCCAGCCGTTCGACCAGGGACTCGAGGAAGCCTTCGATGATCAGTGCCTTCGCGGCCTCGTCGCCGAGGCCGCGGGAGGTGAGGTAGAAGAGCTGGTCCTTGTCGACCTGGGCAATCGCTGCGGCGTGGGTGCAGCGGACGTCGTCGGCGAGGATCTCCAGGCCCGGGATCGCGTCGGCGTGGGCCTCGGGCGAGAGCAGCAGGTTGCGACTCTCCTGGAAGGCGTCGGTCTGCTGAGCGCCGGGGTCGACCTTGATCATCCCGCGCCAGACGGCCGTCGAGCCGGCGGCGAGGACGCCGCGGAAGGCGAGGTCGGAGTTGGTGTTCGGCGCCGCGTGCTCCTGCAGCGTGTCGAAGTCGAGGTGCTGTCCGGCGCCGCCGGCGTAGCCCCCGGTCACCCGCGCCTCGGAGCCCGGTCCGGCGAGCTTGGTCTCCATCCGCACCTTGCCGCGAGCCGAGCCGAAGCCCAGGGCGGCCCAGTCGAGGCGGCCGTCGCGCTCAACCTCGGCGCGCTGGGTAGCGAAGATCCAGGCCTTCTCGGAGATGTCCTGGGTATTGACGTAGCGCAGGGTCGCGGCCTGACCGACCGCCAGCTCGACCACGCTGTTGAGGACGGCATCGACCTCGTCGGACGGCGAGGACCAGTGCTCCCAGACCTCGGCTTCGGCGCCCTCCTCGAGCACGATCAGCGTCCGCCAGTTGATCGCGGCGCCGCTGGCGTCGATCGGCAGCTCGATCTGGATCGGCTCGCTCAGCTGTACGCCCTTCGCCACGTGGACGAGGACGCCGTCGCTCCAGGCGGCCTCGTTGCGGGCGACGAACGGGTCCTCGACCGGGACCAGCGACCCGAGCCGCTCGTGCAGCAGCCCGTCCTGGCTGGCCAGCGCCTCGCTCAGCGGCATCACCGTCGCGCCCTCGGCGCCGGAGATCACCGGCGTCGCGCCGGTCTCCTCGTAGGCGTCCAGGTCGAGCCCGGAGAGGTCGGTGAATTCCCAGCCCTTCGCCTTCTGATCGGGGAGGGGGAGGCTCTCGGCAAGAGAGGCGCCCTTTCGGCGCCTCTCGTCGAGCCAGGCCGGCTGCGTTGCTACCTCAGCCAATTGAACCCTCCATCTGCAACTCGATGAGGCGGTTGAGCTCGACCGCGTACTCCATCGGCAGCTCCTTGGTCACCGGCTCGATGAACCCGTTGACGATCATCTTGGAGGCCTCCTCCTCGTCGAGTCCCCGGCTCTGCAGGTAGAAGAGCTGCTCGTCGCCGATTTTCGAGACGGTCGCCTCGTGGCCGATGTCGGCGTCGTTCTCGTCGATGCGGATCGTCGGGTAGGTGTCCGAGCGCGAGTCCTCGTCGAGCAGCAGCGCGTCGCAGACGACCTTGGAGCGCGATTCGCTCGCCCCGTCGGCGACTTCGAGCAGGCCGCGGTAGGTCGCCCGGCCGCCGTCTTTGGAGATCGACTTGGAGAAGATCGAGGACGAGGTCCGCGGCGCTCCGTGGATGATCTTGCCGCCGGCGTCCTGGTGCTGGCCCTCGCCGGCGAAGGCGATCGAGAGGATCTCGCCGTGGGCTTCGGGCCCGAGCAGGTAGATCGACGGGTACTTCATCGTCAGCTTCGAGCCGAGGTTGCAGTCGACCCACTCCATCGTCGCCTTTTCCTGCGCGATCGCGCGCTTGGTGACGAGGTTGAAGACGTTCTGCGACCAGTTCTGGACGGTCGTGTAACGGACCCGGCTGCTCGGCTTGGCGACGATCTCGACCACGGCCGAGTGCAGCGAGTCGCTGGAGTAGACCGGCGCCGTGCATCCCTCGATGTAGTGGACGTCGGCGTCCTCCTCGCAGATGATCAGCGTCCGCTCGAACTGGCCCATGTTCTCGGTGTTGATCCGGAAGTAGGCCTGCAGCGGCATCTCGACCTTGACCCCGGCCGGCACGTAGACAAACGAGCCGCCCGACCAGACGGCGCTGTTCAGCGCCGCCAGTTTGTTGTCGTTGGGCGGGATCACCGTCGCCCAGTACTCGCGCACAAGGTCCTCGTGCTCGCGCAGGGCGGTGTCCATGTCGGTGAAGATCACGCCCTGGGCCTCGAGCTTCTCGTTCACCTGGTGGTAGACGACCTCGGACTCGTACTGGGCGCCGACCCCGGCGAGGAATTTGCGCTCCGCCTCGGGGATCCCGAGCCGGTCGAAGGTGTTTTTGATGTCGTCCGGGACCTCGCTCCAGTCGCGGCTGTTCTTCTCCGAGGCGCGAACGAAGTAATGGATGTCGTCGAAGTCGATCTGGTCGAGGTCGCCGCCCCATTTCGGGGTCGGGCGGCTTTCGAAGTGCTCCAGCGCCTTCAGCCGGAAGTCCCGCATCCAGGCGGGCTCTTCCTTGAAGTCGGAGATGGTTTCGACTACCTCGCGGGTCAAGCCCTTGGGCGCTTTATAGGCGTAGCCGGACTCCGAGTCGTGGAAGCCGAACTTCTCTTTGTAGTCGGCGTTGATGCCGGCCAGCTCGCGTTTCTCGGCGAGAACCTCGGGCGTTGCCATGTCAGTTGACCTCCAAAGTGATGGTGTCGTCCTCGATCGCTACCGGGAACGTCTGGACGGGCTGGAAAGCGGGGAGCGTCTTCGGCCGGCCGCTGGTCAGGTCGAAGAGGGAGCCGTGGCGGGGGCACTCGACGGTGCAGGAGGCGGCGTCGAACTCGCCCTCGGCGAGCGGCCCGTTGTCGTGCGAGCAGCGGTCCTCGATCGCGTACAGGGCGCCGTCGCAGTTGAAGACGCCGATCTTGGTGCCGTCGTGCTCGACCAGGCGCATCTCGCCAGCGGACAGCTCGGCGGCCGGGCAGACGGGGATCTTGGTTCCTGCGGTGTCGGTCAAGAGGGTGGGGTGCTCCAGTTGCCGCAATCGCGGCCTAGTGCGGATCGAGACTTAATCCTACTTCTACGGTCGGATTTTAGCGGGCACGGCACCTCCGCCAGCCGACGTGTCTGAGCTTAGGGGTCGCATTCCACCCTTCAGCTCAGACACGTCCGGGGCAAATTCACCCGGAAGCGATGAGTTTGCGCCGGGACTGTGGTCTTATCTGTGTAACCCTTCGAGAGGAGCAGAGATGAGCGAGAGGACCAGTTACGCGGCCGGGACCCCCTGCTGGGTCGACCTGGCGACGCCCGACATTGAGGCGGCGGCCAGCTTCTACGGTGCGGTTCTGGGCTGGGAGATCCCGGAGCTCGCGAACTCGGCGGAAATGGGCGGATACCGCCGGGTGAGAAAGGACGGCGCCGACGTTGCCGGGGCGATGCCGCTGATGCAGGAGGGGCAGCCGCCCGCCTGGAGCTCCTACGTGTCGGTCGCTGACGCGGACGCCACCGCGGCCGCCGTGAAGGACGCCGGGGGATCGGTGATCGCCGAGCCGATGGACGTGATGGATCTCGGCCGAATGGCGATCTTCGCCGACCCCACCGGTGCCGTGTTCGGGATCTGGCAGCCGGGAACCTTCAACGGCGCCGAGCGGGTCAACGAGCCCGGCGCCCTGGCCTGGAACGAGCTTGGCACCCGCGACCCCGGGGCCGCCAAGGCGTTTTACGCCGCGGTCTTCGGCTGGGGCTTCCGCGACAACGACATGGGGGAGATGGGCACCTATACCGAGTGGCTCAACGGCGAGGACTCGATCGGCGGGATGATGGACGTCAGCGGTCGCCTTCCCGACGAGATCCCGGCCCACTGGCTCGTCTACTTCGCGGTCGACAACACCGATGCGACGATCGAGGCCGTGAAGTCGTCGGGCGGCAGCGTGGCCTTCGGCCCGATCGACATCCCGGCCGGTCGCTTCGCGATCGCCGCCGACCCCCTCGGCGCCGCGTTCGCCGTGATCCAGTTGCCTGAAGCGGGCGCTCAGCGCTAGAGCTGGCCGAGGTCGGCGACCGCTTCCGAGGGGTCTCCGGTCTCGCCCTCGTCCTCCCATTCGGCGGACTGGCCGAGGGAGGCGCTCTTCACCACCTTGAGGCCGAGCATCGCGCACTTCATCCGCGTCGCCGAGATGTCGATCCCGAGCAGCTCGAGGACGAACTCTTTCGGCAGCTTCAGCAGCTCCTCGCGGCTCATCCCGACCAGCTCATCGGTCAGCAGCGAGGTCGCGGCGGTGGAGATCGCGCAGCCTTTGCCCTCGAAGGCGATCTCGGCGACCTTTTCGTCCTCGTCGAGCTTGATCGTCACGTGCTGCTCGTCGCCGCAGAACGGGTTGGTGTCCTCGAACTCGAGGTCGGGGTTCTCGACGTGGCCGAAGTTGTGTGGCCGCTTGTAGTGCTCGAGGATCTGGTCGCGGTAGAGCTCGTCCATCAGAGACCGAACACCTTACGCGCGTCTTCGAGCCCGTCGACCAGGCGGTCGATCTCCTCGGGGGTCGTGTAGACCCCGAAGCTGGCGCGGGCCGTGGCGGCGATCCCGAGCCTGTCCATCAGCGGCTGGGCGCAGTGATGGCCGGCGCGGACGGCGACGCCGTGGCGGTCGAGGATCTCGGAGACGTCGTGGGCGTGGATGCCCTCGATCTCGAAGGAGACCGGGCCGAGCCGGCCCTCGCCACGCGGCGGGCCGAAGACCTGCAGGCCGGGAACCTCCGCGACCCGCTCCAGGGCGTAGTCGGCGATCTGCTCCTCGTGCTCGCGCACCGCCTCCATGCCGACCATGTCGAGCCAGCGGAAGGCCGAGGCTATGCCGATCGCCTGGGCGATCGCCGGCGTCCCCGCCTCGAAGCGGGCCGGCACGTCGGCGTAGGTCGTTCCCTCCTTGGTCACCTTGCGGATCATCGAGCCGCCGCCGAGGAAGGGCGGCATCTCGCGCAGCAGGTCGAGCCTGGTCCAGAGCGCCCCGATCCCGGTCGGCGCGTAGAGCTTGTGGCCGGTGATCGCGTAGAAGTCGACCCCCAGCGCGGCCATGTCGAGCGGCATCTTCGGCGCCGACTGGGCGCCGTCGACCAGCACCTTGGCGCCGGCCGCGTGGGCCAGGCGGGAGATCTCGGCGATCGGGTTCTCGGTCCCGAGTACGTTGGAGACGTGGGTGACGGCGACCAGCTTCGGTCCGCGCTCGAGCAGCGCCGCGAAGGCATCCATGTCGAGCCGGCCCTCCTCGTCGATCGGCGCCCAGTCGGTCTCCGCCCCGGCCCGCTCGGCCAGCTGCTGCCAGGGGACGATGTTCGAGTGGTGCTCCATCTCGGTGAGGAGCAGGTGGTCGCCGGCGCCGACGTTGGCGTCGCCCCAGGCCCGCGCCACGAGGTTGATCGCCTCGGTCGCGTTGCGGACGAAGACCACCTCGCGGCGGTCGGCGGCGCCGATGTGGTCGGCGACCGTGGCCCGCGCCCCCTCGTAGGCTTCGGTGGCCTCGGCCGAGAGGGTGTGGGAGCCGCGGTGGACGTTGGAGTGGTGGCGCCGCTCGTAGCGGTCGACCGCCTGGATCGAGGCCAGCACCCGCTGGGAGCTGGCGCCGCTGTCGAGGTAGGCGACCGGCTGCCCGTTGACCTCGCGCTCCAGCGCCGGGAACGCGGCGCGGACCTTCTCGACGGAGAACGGCGCCGCCGCTGCGGGGCTCTTGGCGCTCACCGGCTCCATCGCTTCGAGGTCAGGCAGCGGCGCCTGCCTCGACCTCCTCTTTGATCCAGCCGTAGCCCTTCTCCTCCAGCACGCCGACCAGCTCCGGGCCGCCTTCTTTGACGATCCGCCCCTGGTACATGACGTGGACCGCATCCGGTTTGACCATGTGGAGGATGCGCTGGTAGTGGGTGATGATCAAGACGCCCATGTCGGGGCCGGCGAACTTGTTGACGCCCTCGGCGACGGTCCGCAGCGCGTCGATATCGAGGCCGGAGTCGGTCTCGTCGAGGATCGCGATCTCCGGCCGCAGCAGCGCCAGCTGCAGCAGCTCCATCCGCTTCTTCTCGCCGCCGGAGAAGCCGTCGTTGAGGTAGCGGCTGGAGAAGTCTTTCGGGATGTTCGCCAACTCCATCGCCTCCTGGGCGGTCTTGGCGAAGTCTTTGATCTTGATCTGCGCTTCGCCGCGGGCCTCGCGCTGGGCGTTGATGATCATCCGCAGGTACTTGCTGACCGAGACGCCGGGGATTGCGACCGGGTACTGGAAGGCCATGAAGAGGCCCGCCTGCGAGCGGTCCTCGGGGGCGGCCTCGGTGATGTCCTCGCCCTTGAAGGTGATCGTGCCCTCGGTCACCTCGAGCGCCGGGTGGCCCATGATCACGTTGGCGAGCGTCGACTTGCCGGAGCCGTTCGGGCCCATCAGGGCGTGCACCTTGCCCTTCTCGACGTCGAGGTCGAGGCCTTTGAGGATCTTCTTGTCCTCGACCTCCACGTGCAGATTCCGTATCTCCAGCTCAGCCATTTCGCTCCGTTTCTGGGGTTATTCGAAGTTGTGGTGATGCTTACGCGGCGCTGCCGATGACCGCGGCGCGCTTCGGCGCGCTGTGTTCCGAGAACTCGACCAGCTCCGCCAGGGTGGTGCCGGCGAGGGCCTTGGTGACGCCGCCCTGCACGCGCATCCAAAGCAGCTTGGTCGAACAGGCGTGGTCGCCATCGGACTCGTGCGAGCAGAGGACTTTGCCTTCCGGCGAGTCGTGGAAGCACTCCATCGGGGCGATCTGCCCTTCCAGCGCCTCGACCACCGCGTCCATCTGGATCTCCTCCGCCGACTTCGCCAGGCGGTAGCCGCCGTGGGCCCCGCGGGTGGAGGTGACCAGACCGGCCTTGCGCAGTTTCGCCACCAGGTGCTCCAGGTAGGAGAGCGGCAGGTTCTCCGCTTCGGCGACAGAGCCCAGGCTGACGGGCTGCGAGCCGGGCTGGCGGCCCAGCTCGACCATCAGGCGAACTCCGTACTCGGCTTTGGTCGAGAACAGCATCACTTCAAATCCTACTGAACCAGTCGGTTATGGCTCGATGCGCGCGAAGCGCGCGCTGTTACGGCTCGATCAGGCCGCGGCGGATCGCGTAGCGGACCAGCTCGACCCGGTCGCGCATCCCGAGCTTGCGCATCGCGTTGGCCCGGTGGTTCTCGACCGTCTTCTCGGAGAGGTGGAGCAGCTCGGCGATCTCCTTGGTCGTGTGCGCCTCGGCGACCAGCTTGACGATCTCCTCCTCGCGCGGGGTCAGCTCCTCCTCGCCGCTGGAGCCGCGCTCGAGCACGTCCTTGATCAGCGTCCGCTGCGCCTCGGGGGTGAGGAACGGCTCGCCCCGCTCGACCGCCCGAATTGCCGCGAGTAAATCGGTATCTGCCTGCGCCTTCAGCACGTAGCCGGAGGCGCCGGCTTTGAGGGCCTCGAACAGGTAGCGCTCGTCGTCGTGCATCGAGAGGATCAGGACCGCGACCTCGGGCGCCTGCTGCTTGATCTCCCGGGTCGCCTGCAGCCCGGTCAGCTTCGGCATCTTCACGTCGAGGATCGCCAGGTCGGGCCGCTCCCGCACCGCCAGCTCGCGAGCCTCGGCGCCATCACCGGCCTCGGCGACGACCTCGATGTCCGGCTGGCGCTCCAGCAGCAGCCGGATCCCGGAACGGACGATCCCGTGGTCGTCTGCGATCAGCACGCGCATCAGCGCGATTCTCCTGGCACGTCGAGGCGGACCGTGGTGCCGGCGCCTGGGCGGGACTCGATCGTCAGCTCGGCGCCGACCAGTAGGGCGCGCTCGCGCATACCGCCGATGCCGAGCCCGCGTTGGGATTCGTCGAACGCGAAACCGCGGCCGTCGTCGCTGACTTCGAGGACGACTCCGCCACCCATCTCGCGGCGCAGGCGCACCTCGACCCGTCCCGCCTCGCTGTGGCGGGCGGCGTTGTTGAGCGCCTCCTGGGCGACGCGGTAGACGACCAGTTGCTGGTCGTCGCCGAGATCGGCGAAGTCGCCCTCGGTCTCCAGGCGTGCCTCGATCTCGCCGCGCCCCAGCTGCTCGACCTGGCCGCCGATCGCCGCCACGAGGCCGAGGTCGTCGAGCGCGGTCGGTCGCAGCTGGCGGGCGAGTGAGAGCAGCTCGGTCATCGCCTGGTTGGCCAGCGCCTTGGTGTCGGCCAGCTCCTCCTCCAGCTCCGGCGGCGCCGCCTCGCGCGCCGCCTCCAGCCGCAGCAAAAGCCCGGTCAGCGACTGGTTGACCTCGTCGTGGAGGTCGCGGGCGACCCGCGCCCGCTCCTCCTCCTGGGCGTGCAGCGTCGCCGAGCCCGCCCGCCGCCGCTCGGCTTCCAGCCGCCGCATCATCCGCAGGAAGGCGAGCTCGATCCGCGCCACCTCCTCGGTCTCGCCGACGCCGTCGATCGAGGCGGGGAGGAGGGGGCGGGGGCTGGAGAGGTCGACCTTCTCCATCGCCTCGACCAGGGCCTCGAGCGGCCGCAGCCGCCACCGCTCCCGCGCCAGGGCGAGGATCAGCGCCACGACCACCAGGCAGAGCCCAATCACCGTCAAGGTCATGGCGCAAGCCTAGGGGGCATTCCCCCGCCGGTAGGGGGATTCCACCTATAGGAGATTCGGCGCCGCCGTCGCATACTTGGCTACCCATTCCGACTCTAGGAGCGACGACTCGATGACCACCACCAAGCAATCCACCTGGGGCGCGACCCTGCGGACCACGATCCTGCTGGCCTCCCTCTCGGGGCTGCTTGTCCTGATCGGCGCCCTGATCGGTGGCCCGAGCACCGCCGGCCTCTTCCTCGGGATCGCCTTGCTGATTAACCTCGGCTCCTACTTCTTCAGCGACAAACTGGCGCTGAAAATGAGCCGCGCTCAGCCGATCGAGGAGTCGGAAGCGCCGCGGCTCTACCAGATCGTCCGCGAACTGACGACCCGCGCCAACCTGCCGATGCCGCGCCTCTACATGATCCCCCAGGATCAGCCCAACGCCTTCGCCACCGGCCGTAACCCGAAGCACTCGGCGGTCGCGGTGACCCGCGGGATCACCAAGCTGCTCTCCGAGGACGAGCTGCGCGGCGTCCTCGCGCACGAGCTCGCGCACGTGCGCAACCGCGACATCCTGATTCAGTCGGTCGCTTCGGCGATCGGCGCCGCGATCACCTACCTCGCCTACATGTTCATGTGGTTCGGCAGCGACGACGAGTCGCCGCTCAGCCTCGTCGCCAGCCTGGCGATGGTCCTCCTGGCCCCGATCGCGGCGAGCATCATCCAGCTCTCGATCTCGCGCCAGCGCGAGTACGCGGCCGACGCCGGCGGTGCCGAAATCTGCGGTAACCCGGAGTCTCTGGCAAGCGCGCTGCTGCGGCTCGAGCAGGGCGCGGAAGCGATGCCGATGCAGGTCAACCAGGCGGCCGAGCCGCTCTACATCGTCAAGCCCTTCTCGGGCAAGGGCATCGCCGGCCTCTTCTCGACCCACCCCCCGATCGAGGAGCGGGTCCGCCGCCTCCGCCAGATGCGCCCCACCCTCGCGTAAGAAACGCGAGCAACTTCTCGGGAAGAGAAATAAGCGGCCTCGGGTCCCTTCAGCCCGGGGCCGCTTTTCCGCGCTGCGTGTCTATTTGCAGGGCTCGCTATCATTTTTGAAGTAAAGCTGATCCGGATTAGGGGATTTCATGGCCATCGACACGACGCGTGTTCAGACGATCGAGGAGATTGCTCCTTTCGAGGCTGCCGAGGAGATCAACGGCGGCGACGTCGTTCTGATCGATACGCGCGAGCCGCACGAGTACCAGGAGGCCCACTTGGAGGGCGGGAAACTGGTGCCGCCGGGGCTGCTGGCCGATGAAATCGCCACCGCCGCCCCCGACAAGTCGGCGCGCACGATCCTCTATTGCCGCTCCGGCAACCGCTCGGCGATCGCCGCGGCGCAGCTGCAGGGGCTTGGCTACGAAAACGTCGCCTCGATGAGCGGCGGCATCATCGAGTGGCAGGAGCAGGGATTGCCGGTCGTCGCCGCCCATGGCATGACCCCCGAGCAGCGCGAGCGCTACTCGCGCCACACGCTGCTGCCCGAGGTAGGAGTCGACGGCCAGGTGAAGCTGCTGAACGCGAAGGTGCTGCTGCTCGGCGCCGGCGGGCTCGGCGCGCCGACCGCGCTCTACCTCGCCGCCGCCGGGGTCGGGACGATCGGCCTCGTCGACGACGACGTGGTCGACGCCTCCAACCTGCAGCGCCAGGTGATCCACAACACCGAACGGATCGGGATGCCGAAGACCACCTCGGCCCGCATCTTCATCGAAGGGCTGAACCCCGACGTCAAGGTCGTCGAGCACAACGGTCGGCTCGACGCGAGCAACATCCTCTCCGTGATCGAGGACTACGACATCGTCGTGGACGGCGCCGACAACTTCCCCACCCGCTACCTGCTGAACGACGCCTCGGTGCGGCTGCGCAAGCCGGTCGTCTCCGCCTCGATCCTCGGCTTCGATGGCCAGATCTCGACCTTCGTCCCCTACGAGGGCCCCTGCTACCGCTGCCTCTACCCGACCCCGCCGCCGGCCGAGCTGGCGCCGAGCTGCTCCGCCAACGGGGTGCTCGGGGTGATGGCCGGGACGATGGGCACCCTGCAGGCCAACGAGGTGATCAAGCTGATCCTCGGCAAGGGCAACCCGCTGGTCGGCCGCCTGCTCCTCTACGAGGCGCTCAGCACCAGCTTCACCGAGCTGAAGGTTCGCCGCGACCCCGACTGCCCGATCTGCGGCGAGCACGCCGAGGAGATCCCGGAGTCGGAGATGGGCAAGTTCCCCGACTACGACGCCTTCTGCTCGGGAGCAGGCGGCGACCGCCAGTCGATCGCGTCATAGGTAGGATCACCGCCCCATGGCGACCATTCGCATCCCGCCCGTGCTGCGCCCGAAAACGGGTGGTCAGCCCGAGGTCGAGGCCGGCGGCGCCGACGTCGGCGAGGTGCTGCGCTCGCTGACCGGCGAGTTCCCCGACACCGAGGGCCAGCTCTTCGGCGAGGACGGGGAGCTGAACCGCTACGTCAACGTCTACCTCAACGACGAGGACGTCCGGGTCCTGCAGGGCCTCGAGACCGCGGTCAAGGACGGCGACACGGTTGTCATCCTGCCGGCAATGGCCGGCGGCGCCGCCTGACTCTCAGTGGTCTAGGACCAGGCCGAGGAACTGCTGCGTCCGCTCCTCGCGGGGGCTCTCGAGCACCTCGGCCGGCGGGCCCTCCTCGACGATCACGCCGCCGTCCATGAAGACGACGCGGTCGGCGACCTCGCGGGCGAAGCCGATCTCGTGGGTGACGACGATCATCGTCATCCCTTCCTCGGCCAGCTCGCGCATCGTGTCGAGCACTTCCTTGACCAGCTCGGGGTCGAGCGCGCTGGTGACCTCGTCGAAGAGCATCACGTGCGGGTCCATCGCCAGTGCTCGGGCGATCGCCACCCGCTGCTGCTGACCGCCCGAGAGCGTTTCCGGATACTGGCCCAGCTGGTCGCCGAGGCCGACCCGCTCGAGCAGCTCGGTCGCTTTCTCCTTTGCCTCCGCCCGCGAGCGACCCAGCACCGTTTCCTGCGCCAAAGTGACGTTCTGCAGCGCGGTTTTGTGGGGGAAGAGGTTGAACTGCTGGAAGACGATCCCGACCCGCTGGCGGACGAAGTCCAGCTCCCAGCTCTGCTCACCGGTGCCCGAACCCGGGCCCTTGCAGATGTCCCGGCCCTCGATGAAGATCTCGCCCTCCTCCGGGGGCTCGAGCAGGTTGACGCAGCGCAGCAGCGTGCTCTTGCCGGAGCCGCTCGGGCCGAGGATGCAGACGACTTCGCCTTTGGCGATGTCGATGTCGACGCCTTTCAGCACCTCGAGGTCGCCGAAGCGCTTGCAGATCCCCTGCAGCTTGACCATCGGCTCCGCCATCAGGCGACCTCGATGTGGGAGCCGCGGGTGATCTTGCCGCGGTTGCGCTTGATCAGGTAGTCAACGAGGCGAGCCATCGGCAGGGTGATGACGAGGAACATCACCCCGGCGAGGATGTAGGCGGAGCTGTTGAAGGTTTCGGACTGGATTTCGCGGCCGATCAGGACCGACTCGCCGAGGGCGATGACGCCGACCAGGGTCGTGTCCTTCAGCAGCGAGATCAATTCGTTCAGCATCGGTGCCGGGATCTTGGTCACCGCCTGGGGCACGACCACGTGGCGCATCGCTTGCCCGTGGCTCATTCCCAGCGAGCGCGCCGCCTCGACCTGCCCGCCCGGCACGGCTTCGATCCCGGCCCGGTAGACCTCGGCCATGTAGGCGCCGTAGACCAGGGTCAGCGCCATCACCCCGTACCAGTAGGGGTCGGGCTGGCCGAACCACTGCGGGATGCGGATCGATTTCGGCAGGAAGTCGAGGAACGGCAGGCTGCCGGAGATCAGCAGGATCACGATCAGGATCGGGATCGCGCGGAAGACGTCGATGTAGGCGATCGTCAGGCCGCGAAGGGGGATGAATTTTTTCCCGGGCAGCTGCCGGATCAGGGCCAGGATCAGGCCCCAGATCAGGGCCAGCACCGCGGCGACGACGAAGACCATCAGGTTTTTGAAGAAGCCGTCGAGCACTTCGTCGAAGTGGTCGAACATGACCGTGAAGTCGAAGTACTGATTGAAGAATTCGCTCATCGGTCTCTCCTGGTGACCCTGATCTGCCCTTCAGAAGACGAAGGGGGCGCCGCTCTGGCGCCCCCCAATCCTCTCAGCTCGGCTGGCTCGGCTATTCCGTTTCGTGCGTGGCCGAGAAGATCGCCTCGGGCGGTTCGAGCTTGAACCACTTTTCGTAGATCTTCTTGTAGGTCCCGTCGTCCATCACTTCTTCGAGACCGGTGTTGATTTCTTCGAGCAGGTCGCTTTCGCCTTGGGCGACGGCGATTCCATACTCTTCTTCGGTCGGGACTTTTTCGGCGATTTCGACGCCGCCAGATTTTTCGACTGCGTTCTGCGCCACCGGCGCGTCGATGATCACCGCTTCCACCGTCCCGGCTTTGAGCGCGTTGACCGCGTCGGGGCCTTCGGGGTAGGGCCGGATTTCGCTGCCGCCGAGTTTTTCTTTGGCGAGTTCCAGCCCGGTCGTGCCCTGCTGGGCGGCGACGGTCTTGCCGTCGGCGTCTTCGAGGGACTGGATGTCGCTGCCTTCTTTGACCAGAACCGCCTGTTCGGAGAGGTAGTAGGGGTTGGAGAAGTCGACGGCCTTCTCGCGTTCCTCGGTGATCGTCGCAGCCGAGATCACCGCTTCGAACTTGCCCTGAGCGACGTCGCGGAAGATCGTTTCGAACGAGGTGTCCTGGAATTCCGCTTTGCGGCCGATCTTTTCGCCGATCGCTTCCATCAGCTCGATGTCGAAGCCGGTGTATTCGCCGGGTTTCCCTTGCTCGAACGGGGGATAGGGGATGTCGGAACCGACGGTCAGCGGCTCGCTGCCACCGCCACCTCCGCCGCCACCGCCGGTGGTGTCGTCGTCGCTGCTGCCGCAGCCGGCCACGGCGAGCGAGGCGATTGCCAGAAGGAAGACCGCGAGCAGTGCGGTCAGCCGGGTCGATCTCATCGAATTCCTCCGTTCGAAATTGGACAGACGCGGAATAGGTATACCGCTTGCGCCTTATCTCTCCAATGGGAGAGCTTTCTAATCCTCCTATCGCCGCTGCCGCTCGTCAGCGGTAGTGGTCAGCTCGTTTGCGGCGCTTGTGCGGCCGGAAGCGGAGGAAGTTGGCAGCCTCTGAGTCAATGACACAAACCCATGAGTCATTGGCAATTTCCGCTCCGCACCGCTCTGTATGGCCAACATCGCTGGAGCCTGGACGGAAGACCGATGAGACATTGATATATATCTATGTGTCATGAGCGTCTACCAGACCCCAGAACTCAGTACTGATGAGCGCGGCGTCCTCGAGCTGATCGCCAAGCAACGCGACGAGCTGCGCGATCGCGTGGCTGAGCCGCGCCGCTGGAATGGCAGCTTGCGCCGCATGAGTTTCGCGAAGGCGGTGCAGGGTTCGAACAGCATCGAGGGATACGACGCCTCCCTCGACGATGTGGTCGCAGCCATGGACGGCGAGCCAACGGTCGGGGCAGACGCGGAGACCGAGAAAGCCCTGGTGGGCTACCGGGACGCGATGACCTACGTCCTCCAGATCGCCGACGACGAGACCATGAGCATCGACGAGGGGTTGCTGAAGGGGTTGCAGTTCATGATGCTCAAACACGACCTGAATAAAAATCCGGGACGTTGGCGGCCCGGCGCGATCTACGTTCGGCGCGAATCGACTGGTGACATCGTCTACGAGGGACCAGATGCCGAGCAGGTGCCAGGGCTCATCGAGGAGATGCTCATCCAGCTAAGAGAGGACGACTGCCACGTCATCGTCAAGGCCGCGATGGCGCACCTGAACTTGGTGATGATTCACCCGTTCAGCGACGGCAACGGTCGGATGGCCCGCTGCCTCCAAACTCTCGTCCTTGCCCGAGACAAGATCATGGTGCCTGTCTTCTCCAGTATCGAGGAGTTCTTGGGCCGCAATACCCAGACCTACTACGAGGTGCTTGGGGATGTTGGTCAGGGCGCTTGGAACCCAGAAAACGACGCTCGCCCATGGGTGCGCTTCTGTCTTCGCGCCCACTTTCTCCAGGCACGCACGCTTCTCCAGCGCCGAGAAGAGATTGAGGCAGTGTGGCTGGCTTGTCATGACTTGGTCGAGAAAAACAAACTGGCAGAGCGCTGCACGGCGGCCTTGATGGATGCCGCCTATGGCTTTCGAGTGAGGCGAGGCAGCTACCAGCATGCGGCCGACCTCTCTTGGGGTGAAGAGGTACCCGACGTGACCGCATCGCGTGACCTAAAAGCAATGGTCCAAAAGGGCTTGCTGCTGCCGGTCGGAGAGAGGCGCAGCCGCCACTATCTAGCGAGCGACGAACTCACGGCGATCCGCGAAGAGATCCGAGGTCGGAGGGCTCCGCGCGAGGAACGCGACCCGTTCAGGATCGTGCGCAACGAGGAGCAGCTGACCCTCCCCACCGGTTGACCTAGCGTCGCTACACTTTCTGAAGTAACGGGCGGCGAAATGGCAGAACTCCTCAACAAACCCTGCGGCGGTCGCTTTGGCAACGTGGTCGAGTCGATCGGCAATACGCCGCTGGTCGAGCTGCCGCGGCTCTCGCCGAAGCCGGACGTTCGCATCTACGCCAAGCTCGAGGGCCACAATCCGACCGGCTCGGTCAAGGACCGGGTGGCGAAATCGATGATCGAGGCGGCGGAGGCCGAGGGCGCGATCGAACCCGGCCACACGATCCTCGAACCGACCTCGGGCAACACCGGCATCGCCCTGGCGATGATCTGCCGCCGCAAGGGCTATCCGCTGAAGGTGGTGATGCCCGACAACGTCACCGAGGAGCGGACCGAGCTGCTGCGCATGTACGGGGCGGAGATCGTCTACTCGGAGGGGGCCAAGGGCTCCAACGGGGCGGTCGAGGTGGCGCTGGAGATGGCCCAGGAGCCCGGGTATTACATGCCCTACCAGTACGGCAACGAGGCCAACCCGCTCGCCCATTACAACGGCACCGCGGTGGAGATCCTCGAAGAGCTCGACGAGGTGACCGCCTTCGTCGGCGGCCTCGGCACCGGCGGCACCCTGATGGGAAACGGCCGCCGCCTCAAGGAGGCCAACCCGGAGACGCTGATCGTCGCCGCCGAGCCCAAACAGGGGGAGCTGGTGCAGGGCCTGCGCTCGCTCGACGACGGCTTCATCCCGCCGATCATCGACATCTCGATGTTCGACCGGAAGATCATGGTCGCCAACCGCGACGCGATCATCTGGACCAAGAAGCTGCTCGACGAGGAGGGCGTCTTCGCCGGCGTCTCCGGCGGTGCGATCGCCTACATCGCCCACCGCATCGCCAGCGAGCTCGACTCCGGCAACGTCGTCTTCCTGATCCCCGACGACGGCTGGAAGTACCTCTCCTCCGGCGTATACACCAAACCGATCGAGGAGATAGCGAATCTGGACTCGACGGTCTGGTGGTAGGGACGTGCATGGCGCTGCGCATCTCTGCGTCCTCGGTCGGTCGTGTGCAGAGCACACTTCCCTCCCTGCGTCCTTGACCTGCTTGGCCATGCCCGTCCTACTTCGATGAGGATTTCTCAACAACTGATCGACGAGATGGTCGCGCACGCGCGTGAGGATCTGCCGAACGAGTGCTGCGGGATGATCGGCGGCCGCGACGGCGAGGCGACCAGCGTGGTGCGGGTCGAGAACTCGGCCGCCAGCCCGCTGCGCTACGAGATGGACCCGCAGGGCCAGTTCGACGCGCTGAAAGCGATCGAAGGCGCCGGCGACGAGCTGCTCGGCATCTACCACTCGCACACCCGCAGCGCCGCCTATCCCTCGCAGACCGATGTGAACCAGGCGGTCGCCTGGCCCGAACAGGTCTATGTGATCGTCTCCCTGGAGAACGAAGAGGCGCCGGACGTGAAGGCCTACGACCTGGCGGACCTGAAGATCGCCGATGTCGAGCTCGACGTCACATAAGAGCCCGAGCGGGCACCGGCGCGGCGCCCACGGCGGCGGCGGCGACGGTGGTGGTGACGAGGGCGGCGGCGGAGGCGGCGGGGGCGGTGGCAGGCTCGTCAAGGTCGGCTTCGGACGCACCCAGGTGGAGGCCGAGATGCTGAAGGGGCTGCTGGGCGAGGCTGGCATCCCGAGCGTGCTGAAGCGCACCATGGGCTTCGACGCCCCGGAGTTCTTCGCCAGCGGTCCTCATGACGTGCTGGTCGCCGACGCCCTCGCCAAGCGGGCGCGCGAGGTGCTCGCCGAGGTGACGGTCGACAGCGAAGCCGACGAGGTCGCCGAGCTCGAAGAGCAACGGCGCCTGGCGCGCGGCGAAACCGGCGTCACGTCGCCGGCGCGGCTGGCCTTCTGGGTCGTCGCTGCCGTCCTCGGCGGGTTCCTGCTCGTCCTGCTGCTGGACCGGCTGGTCTGAGCTAGACCGCGACCGGGCCGCGGACCATCTCGCGCAGGTAGTCGCGCCAGGCGTCCTCGATGTCGCGGAAGCGGGCGTCGAAGGCGTCTTCAAGTTGCACCTCGGGGCCCTGCGGCAGGAGCTTGGCGACGAGGCGCTCGCAGGCCTCGGGGCCGCGCTCGTTCTCCAGTAGGTCGAAGATCGTGCCGCCGAGGATGACCGCGTCGCGGCGCGAGGGCGGGAAGGAGGTGCGGCCGCTCTCGCGCAGGCGGCGGATCACCGCGGCCCGGTAGAGACCGACCTGGCGGGAGAAGTACTGGGCGCCGCCTTCGACGAGCCACGCCCAGCGCAGGTAGCGAGCGAAGCGGCGCGGGGTCCAGGAGGGGGGGAGGGCGGTGTTGTTGGCGGCGATCACCATCTGGGCGTAGAGGCGCTCGGCGGTGCCGCGCAGGGCTTCGTAGGAGTCGTCGCCGGCGGCCCGCTTTTCCATGTGCGGGTCGTTGAGGACGTGCAGCTCGGTCGACATCGGCCAGCCGGCGAGGTAGCGGCGCCCGGCCGGGGCGGCGGACCAGCGGGCGGCGGGGAGGAATGGGTGGGCGGCCGTCAGCCACAGCGGGTTGGTGTGGACGACGATCGTCACCTCCTCCGGCACTGTCTCGAAGCGGTCTTCGAGCCGCAGCCGCAGGTGCTCGAGCCGGTCCAGGGTGCGCTCGGCGAAGGCGGAGTCGTCGGAGTCGTGGCGCGCGGTAAAGCTCAGCGACTCGGTCTCTACCCAGGACATCTAAGGCCACCTTACCGGCGCATATCGGCGTCCTCGGTCACTCATGTGCAGAGCACATTTCGCTCCCTGCGTCCTTGATCTGCTTGGTAAGGCAGCCTTAGACCAAGGCCGGAACTGAGGCGCCGCAGCGCTCGCGGATCTCTTCCTGGGCGCGGTCGAACTCTTCGTCGGCCATCACCGGGGTGCCCTCGAAGGGCAGTTCGCGGTCGATCTCGACCCAGGACCGGCAGCCGTGGTACTCGTCGCGGACGCGGACGGTGACCGGGCGCGGGATCCGGTGGACCCGCAGCAGCAGTACGTGGAGCGGATGCCGGCGCTTCCAGGCCAGCCGCTTTTCGGCGTAGTCCGGGGTCCAGATGTAATAGGGCGAAAGGGCGTCGAGGCTGCGGCGGTCGTTGATCGTCACGTGGTCGACGACCTCGGCCCAGGCGCGCAGGCGGACGCGGTCGGGCTGGGGGATGCCGCCGTCCTGGAGCAGCGCTTTCGGCGGCGGCTCCTCGTCGGGCCAGACACCCTCCTCGAGCGCGCGGCGCAGCTCCGGGTGATGGGACTCGCGGACCAGGTTGTTCCGCTGGTGGTCGAAGGTCGGGTAGAGGAAGAACCGCTCGTGCTCGAGCTCGAAGTGCTTGTTCTCCTCGCGGATGCCGCCCTTACGCAGGGTCAGCAGCTGCTCGCCCTCGGCGAGAGCGCGGACGGTTACAGCCCATTCCTTGAGAGCGATCGGCATTGAAAGTAGTCCAGCGAAGAAGTTAGTTAGTTCCAGAGCGAGTGGGCGGGGCCGCTGCCATCAGGGCCTGACAAGACAGTTTCTGGCCCGCCGGAGGCGCGCATTCTAGAGGAGTGCGGCGAAATCTCAACTAAAAAACCGCGAAATTTGCGAAATGTGACCTAACTCCACCCGCCGCCGCCCGGAGTTTCGAGCCGCAGGCGGTCCCCCGGGCGCAACTCGCCGGCGGCCTTGGACGGCAGGGCAGAGCCGTTCAGCCGGTTGACGCCGGCCTCTCCGTCCCCGGCGCCGCCGTGTCCGCGCGGCCGGTGGCGACGGCGCTCGGTGATCAGCGTGAAGCGCATCGGCGCCAGCGCTTCCAGCTCGCGCACCAGGCCCTCGCCGCCGCGGTGAGTCCCTTCGCCGCCGCTGCCATCTCGCAGGGAGAGCTCGCGCACCCGCAGCGGGAACTCGGTCTCCAGCGCCTCGACCGGGGTGTTGAGCGTGTTCGACATCGTCACGTGGATGGCGCTCGGGCCGTCGGCGCCGGGGCAGGCCCCCTGGCCGCCGCCGAGGGTCTCGTAGTAGGTGAAGTCCTGGTTGGCGAGGGTGAGGTTGTTCATCGTCCCCTGGCCTTGGGCGGGGCCCGGCCGGGCCTGGGAGAGGGCGGCGAGGACGAGGTCGGCGACCCGGCTGGAGGTCTCGACGTTGCCGGCGGCGACTGCGGCGGGGTGGCGGGCGCCCAGCAGCGAGCCGGGCGGGGCAAGGACCTCGACCGGGCGGTGGGCGCCAGCCGAGGGCGGCGCATCGGGGTCGGTGAGGACGCGGACGGCGAAGAAGGCGGCCGATTTGGTCACCGAGAGGGGGCAGTTGAGGTTGCCGTCGACCTGGTCCGCGGAGCCGCCGAAGTCGAGACGGAGCGAGTCGCCGGCGATCGTCGCCTCCAGATGCAGGAGCAGGTCGCGCTCTTCGCCGTTCCAGTCGGCCTCGAGTACGTCCTCGGCCAGGTAGCTGCCGTCGGGAAGCTTGGCCAGGGCGGCGCGGGTGCGGCGCTCGCTGTAGGCGAGGATCTCGGCCATCCCGTTCCGCAGCGCCTCGCCGCCGAGGCGTTCGTGCAGCTCCAGCAGACGGGTCGCCCCGACCCGGTTGGCGGCCTCCTGGGCGCGGAGGTCGGCCAGCCGCTGCTCGGGGGCGCGCATCTGGGCGGCGAGCGCCGCCAGCGTCTCGGCGTCGGCGACCGTCGGAGGGATCACCACGCCCTCTTCCTCGAGCGTGCGCGAGTCGGCGGGCATCGACCCGGGAGTGGGGCCGCCGACGTCGGCGTGGTGGGCCCGGCTGGCGGCGAAGCCGAGCAGCTCGCCGGCGGCGAACACCGAAGAGACGAGGGTGACGTCCGGCAGGTGGGTGCCGCCGCGGTAGGGGTCGTTGAGGATCCAGCTTCGTCCCGGCGACTGCTCCTCGCCGAGGACGGCGGCGACCGCGTCGGGCATCGAGCCGAGGTGGACGGGGATGTGCTCGGCCTGCATCACCAGCTCGCCGGCGGGGTCGAAGAGCGCGGTCGAGCAGTCGTGCCGCTCCTTGATGTTGGCCGAGTAGGCGGAGCGGATCAGGGTCGCGCCCATCTCGTCGCAGCCGGCGCGCAGGCCGCCGATCAGGACCTGGAGCGCGATCGGGTCGAGTGCGGTCATCGGCCCCTCGCGACGATCGTGCCGTGCTCGTCGACGCGGGTGGTCCAGCCCGGCGGCACGACGAAGGTCGCCTCCGGCAGCTCGAAGACGACCGGCCCCTCGGCCTCGGTGCCGGCGCCGGGCTCGCCGCGCAGGACCGGCGTCTCGACCCACTCGCCGTCGAAGTGGACGCGCCGGCTGGCGCGTTCGAGCGGTCCTTTGCCCGCCGCCTCCGGCTGCGGCGCCGGACCGCGGATGACCATCGCTAGCTCGACGTCGACCAGCACCACCTCGCCATCCGGGTCGCGGTGGCCGTAGCGCTCCTCGTGGGCCTGCTCGAAACCGGCGACGAGCTCGGCCGGGTCGGGGTCGACCGGCCCCGGCACCGGCAGCTCGAAGGCCTGGCCCGAGTAGCGCAGCTTGTAGGTGACCCGGGGTTGTGCCTTCTCCTCCAGACCGGCGCCGGTCTCTCCGACCATCGCCGCGACCTCGGCCGCGATTCGCTCGGCGGTGAGCTCGTCGCCGCTCAGCATCACGGTCCGGGCGGTGTCGCGGCGGCGCTCGGAGGCGCAGAGCCCGAGGGCGGAGAGGACGCCGCCGGCGCGGGGACAGAGGATCCTCTCGATCCCCAGCTCTTCGGCGATCGCCGCCGCGTGCATCGGCCCGGCGCCGCCGAAGGGCAGCAGCGCGAAGCCGCGCGGGTCGACGCCGCGCTCGACGGTGACGACGCGGAGCGCCCGCACCATCTCCTGGTTGGCGACCCGGAGGATGCCGCTGGCGGTCTCGAGCGGATCGAGGCCAAGCGAGCGCCCCAGCTCGGCGACCGCCCGCTCCGCCGCCCCGCCATCGAGCTCGACGCCCCCCGCCAGCTGCGAGTCTCCGGCAAGGTGGCCGAGCATCAGATTGGCGTCGGTGACCGTGGGCTCGTCGCCGCCACGGCCGTAGCAGGCGGGGCCGGGGGACGCACCGGCCGACTGGGGGCCGACCCGGAGGGCGCCACCGCTGTCGCGCCAGCCGGTCGAGCCGCCGCCGGCGCCGACGGTGTGGACGTCGACCATCGGCAGCTGGATCGGCCGGCCGCCGATCTCGCGGGAGTCGGTGCGGCGGACTTCGCCGTCCTCGATCACGCAGACGTCGCAGGAGGTGCCGCCCATGTCGAAGCCAAGGGCGTTGCCGTCGCCGCTGACCTCGGCGAGCAGGCCGGCGCCGACCGCGCCGCCGGCCGGACCGGAAAGGACGCTCCAGGCGCCGGAACGCGCGGCCTCCTCGGCCGGGGCGACGCCGCCGGCTGAGCTCATCACCAGCGGCTGGGGCAGGCCGGCGTCCGAGGCCGCCTCGCCGAGCCGCCCGAGGTAGCGGCCGAGCAGCGGGCTGAGGTAGGCGTCGATCACCGTGGTCGAGCAACGCTCGTACTCGCGGAAGCGGGGCAGGACCTCGTGCGAGGCGGAGACGTGGACGCCGGGGAGACGCTCGCGCAGGTGCGAGGCGATCGCCCGCTCGTGGTCCGGGTCGAGGTAGGAGAAGAGAAGGCAGACGGCGACCGACTCGGCGCCGCTGGCCTCGATCGCGGCCGCCAGCCGCTCCGGCTCGCCCTCGCCGAGCGGCTCGACGATCCCGGCGGGGCCGACCCGCTCCGCCGCCTCGAACTTCATCTCCGGGCCGACCAGGGGCTCCGGCTTCGGCGTGCAGAGGCGGTAGAGGTCGGGCCGGTCCTGGCGGCCGATCTCCAGCAGGTCGGCGAAGCCCGCGGTGGCGACCAGCGCCGTCCGCGCGCCGCGCTCCTCGAGCAAGGCGTTGGTGCCGACCGTCATCCCGTGGGCGAAGACGTCTACATCGCTTGACGCAGCGCCCGCTTGACGCTGCACCGCCTCCACCGCCCGCATCACCCCGGCCGACTCCTCCCGCGGCGTGGTCGGCACCTTGGCGGTGTGGACCGCGCCGCCGTCGAGCAGGACGGCGTCGGTGAAGGTCCCGCCTACGTCGACTCCCAGAAGCATCTAAGGCAGTCTGACGCGGCGCATAGCGGCGTCCTCAGTCGGTCGTGTGCAGAGCACACTTCCCTCCCTGCGTCCTTGCTCTGCTTGGTCAGACAGCCTTAGAGCCAATTTTCCTCCCGGACGGTGCCGTCGGGAGAGATCACGACATGAACGCCGTCGAGCGCCGGGTCGGTCTCGGGGCAGTCGCGGCGCAGGTGGCCGCCGCGCGACTCGCGCCGGTCCATGGCGCTGGCGCCGATCGCCCGCGCCAGCGGATAGGGGTTGGAGATCAGCCGCGCGAGGTCGTCGGGGTTGCGCATCGGCCCGGCATAGCGCCAGACCGCGTCGCGGGTCTCGTCGCTGGGTGGCTCGAAATGCCACTCGAGCGGCTCGGGCCGGGTCGCCGCCGGCTGCTCGCCGATCGCCGCCGTCGCGGCGCGGTTGCCGAAGACGAAGCACTCGCTGAGCGAGTTGGAGGCGAGCCGGTTGGCGCCGTGCAGGCCGGTGCAGGAGCACTCGCCGACGGCGAAGAGGCCGGGCAGGGAGGAGCGGCCGTCGACGTCGACCACGACCCCGCCCATCGTGTAGTGAGCGGCGGGGGAGACCGGGACCGGCCGGCTGTGCGGGTCGAGGCCGGCTTTGGCCAGCGAGGCGAAGACGTTGGGAAAGCGGGCGGGGTCGATCTCGCGCAGGTCGAGTTCCACCTGGGCGCTGCCGTCGAGCCGCATCTGCTCGAGGATCGCCGCCGTCACCGAGTCGCGAGGCGCCAGCTCGTCGGTGAAGCGCTTGCCCTCGGCGTCGAGCAGCTTCGCCCCCTCGCCGCGGACGGCCTCGGTGATCAGGACGCCGTCGTCGGGGGTCCCGGGCAGCGCCAGCGCGGTCGGGTGGAACTGGCAGAACTCGAGGTCGGCGAGGTCGGCGCCGGCCAAGGAGGCGAGGACCGGCCCGGCGCCGATCGCCCCACGCGGGTTGGTGGTCCGCCGCCACAGCGCCGCCGCGCCGCCGGTGGCGAGGATCGTCGCCGCCGCGGTCACCGGCCCGGTGTCTGTGATCACCCCGTGGCAGCGCTCGCCGTCGCTCCACAGGGCCAGCGCCGAGGTCCGCTCCATCACCTCGATCCGCTCCTGGGCGGCGACCATCGTCGCCAGCTTCGAGGTCAGCTCGTAACCCGTCTGGCTACCGCCGGCGTGGACGATGCGGCGGTGGGCGTGGCCGCCCTCCAGCCCCAGCGCCAGCCGGCCCTCGTGGTCGACGTCGAAGACGACGCCGCGGCCGACCAGGTCGCGCACCATGGCCGGCGCCTCGTCGACCAGCACCCGCACCGCCGCGGTGCGGCAGAGGCCGCGGCCGGCGGCGATCGTGTCGGCGGCGTGGCGGTCGGGGGAGTCGTCGGGTTCGAGTGCCGCCGCGAGGCCGCCCTGAGCCCAGTAGCTCGCGCTCTGCGAGAGCGGGGTGCGGGAGACGAGGCAGACGCGGGCGCCGAGCTCGGCCGCCCGCAGCGCACTCCAAAGTCCGGCGGCGCCGCCGCCGACCACGGCGACGTCGTACTCCGCGACTGCTATCGCCCCTCAGCCTCTCGGCGCAGAGTGTCCAGCTGTCCCTGCAGCCAGCTCGCGGCCGCCTCGCGGGCGCGCGCCAGCTCGTCGGCGACCGTTTCCTCGGCGACGTCGGCGCGCCGCTCGGCGGCTTCGACCCGCTTCTCGGCCGCCTCGACCTGGGTCTCGATCTCGTTCAGCCGCTCCTCGGCGCCCGCCAGCGCCTTCTCCTTCTCCGCGCGCTCGCGCTCGAGGTCGGCTTCCAGCGCCTTGATCTCCTCTTCGGCCCGCTTCTCGGCCTCGGCGGCCAGCGTTGCCGCCTCCTCCAGCCGGCGCTCCGCCTCCCGGATCTGCTTCTCGAGACTCTCGCCGCCGGCACCCGTTTCAGCGTTCATCGCGCCCCAATCTAATTCACCTATTCACTATCGCGCTGTAGGCCACGATTGCCCGCTCCGCCATCGTCGCGGCCGAGAGCGTCGCCGCCCGGGCGGAGCCCGCGACCCGCGGGTCGTCGGCCTCGAGGTGGCGGCGGGCGACCGTCGCCCAGACTTCGGCGTCGAAGGGCGCGCAAAGGCACCCCTCGATACCCCGCAGGGCGTACGGCGCGATGCCGACCGGGGTCGAGAGCACGGGTACCTCGCAGGCCAGCGCCTCGACCGCGGCCATCCCGAACCCCTCGTAGTCGGAGGTGACCAGTGCCGCGTTAGCGGCGTTGATCCAGAGCGGCATCTGTTCGGGCTCGATCGAGCCGCCGGTGATCAAGTCGGCTTCGCAGGCGGCAGCTACCTCGGCGGCCCGGTCGTGGCGCTTCTCTGGGCGCCCCGGGTTGGCCGGGAAGAAGAGGTAGCGGCCCTCGGGGTCGAGGCCGAGCTGTCGCCGTGCCTCGGCGCGCGGCTGCGGCTCGAAGCGGCTCAGGTCGGGACCGCAGGGGAGGACCGCCGAACCGGGGACCGCGGGCAGTCCCGGCCGCCCGTCCTCGGCCTCGAACAGCGCCCGCGAGACCCCGGCGACGAGGTCGATCCGCCAGGCGAGGCGGCGCGAGAGGTGGCCGACGAGATGGTGACGGACGTCGGTGCCATGGAAGGTGACGAGCAGCGGCTTCGCTCCCGCCAGCTTCGCCACCCAGCCGGTCAGCCCGTAGTGGGCGTGGACGAGGTCGAAGCGCTCGCGCCGCAGCAGCGCCCGCAGCCGACGGGTTGCCGGCAGGTACTCGCTGCGGCCCCGCGGGAACTCGAAGAGGTCGACCTCGACCCCGCGCTTGCGCACCTCGTCCACCTGATCCCGCACCCACCGCCCCCGCTGCGGAGCCGCGGCGTCGGGCATGAAGTTGGTGACGACAAGGAGGCGCAACGGGGTCAGGGTAACCGCGGCGGGGGCAGCCGATAGCTGGCGGGGGTCTTCGAGAGCTTGATCGGGCTGCGGGGAAGGCGTACCGGGGCGCCGTCCTCGCGGGGGATCTCGACGACCGGGTCGAGGCCGATCCGCTCGGCGAAGGCGAACGCGGCGCCGACGTCGTTGACGACACCAGCTGGGACGCGGCACGCGGTCAGCAGCTCGACCCACTCGGCTGCGGGGCGGGCGGCAAGTGCCGCCTCCAGCAGCGGCTTCAGCTCATCGCGGTTCTCGACTCGCGCCGGGTTGGTCGCGAAGCGCTCGTCCGCAGCAAGCTCCGGCGTGCCGAGCGCCTCGCAGAGCGCGACGAACTGGCGGTCGTTGCCGACCGCGAGGACGAGCTCGCCCTCGGCGCAGCGCAGCAGCTCGTAGGGGGCGATGCTGGGGTGGCGGTTGCCCATTCGCCCAGGCACCGCGCCGGCGACGGTGAAGGCCGAGCTCTGGTTGACGAGGCCGGCGAGCAGGGCCGAGAGCAGGTCGACCTCGACCAGCTGTCCCTCGCCGCTCTCGCGCCGGTGCTCGAGCGCGGCGAGGATCCCCACCGCGGCGTAGAGGCCGGCGATCACGTCGACCAGGGCGACGCCGACCTTCAGTGGCTCGCCGTCGGGCTCGCCGGTGACGCTCATCAGCCCGCCAAGCGCTTGTACGAGGAGGTCGTATCCCGGCAACTCGGCTCCCTCGCCGCTGCCGCCGAAGCCGGTGATCGAGCAGTAGACGAGCCCGGGGTTCTCGGCGGCGAGCGCCTCGTAGCCCAGGCCGAGCTTCGCCATCAGTCCGGGGCGGAAGTTCTCGACCAGGACGTCGCTGGCCAGCGCCAGCCGCCGCGCCTTGGCCAGGTCGCCGGGGTCGGCGAGGTCGAGGGCGAGGCTCGTCTTGTTGCGGTTGACCGCCTGGAAGTAGGTCGCCTCGCCCGCCGCGTCGTGGGGCGGTCCCCAGGAGCGGGTGTCGTCACCGACCCCCGGTCGCTCGACCTTGGTCACCTCGGCGCCGAGGTCGGCCAGGGTCATCGTCGCCAGCGGCCCGGCGAGGACGCGCGAGAAGTCGAGGATCCGCAGTCGTCCTAGCGCCGAGTCGGCCATTAGGTCACGATCCTAGGGACCCGCAACCGACGCCAAGGACCCTCGATGTCATCCACCGCCGCCGCCGCGCCGCCGATCCGCCCGCAGGACTACCTCGCCCTCGACGCCCTCCTCTCCGACGAGGAGCGCGACATCCGCGACACCGTCCGCGCCTTCGTCCGCAACGAGGTGGTGCCGAACGTGGGCGACTGGTTCGAGGCGGCGAGCGTCCCGGTCGCCGAGCTGGCGCCCGAACTGGGCAAGCTCGGGGTGCTGGGGATGCACCTCGAGGGCTACGGCTGCGCCGGCGCCAGCGGCACCGCCTACGGCCTCGCCTGCATGGAGCTGGAGGCGGGGGACAGCGGCATCCGCAGTCTCGTCTCGGTCCAGGGCTCGCTGGCGATGTACGCGATCTGGCGCTGGGGCTCGGAGGAGCAGAAGCAGGAGTGGTTGCCGCGGATGGCCGCGGGGGAGGCGCTCGGCTGCTTCGGCCTGACCGAGCCGGACGCCGGCTCCGACCCCGGCTCGATGCGAACCCGCGCCCGTCGCGACGGCTCCGACTGGATCCTGCACGGGCAGAAGATGTGGATCACCAACGGCTCGGTCTCCGAGGTGGCGGTCGTCTGGGCGCAGACCGACGAGGGCGTCCGCGGCTTCCTCGTCCCGAAGGGGACGAAGGGCTTCACCACCCAGGACATCCACAAGAAGCTCTCGCTGCGGGCCTCGGTCACCTCGGAGCTGCTGCTCGACGACGTGCGGCTGCCGGCCGACGCGGTGCTGCCCGAGGTGATCTCGCTGAAAGGCCCGCTCTCCTGCCTCAACGAGGCCCGCTACGGGATCGTCTGGGGGGCGGCCGGCGCCGGCCGCGCCTGTTACGAAGCGGCGCTCGCGTACGCGAGCGAGCGGGTCCAGTTCGACCGCCCGATCGCCTCCTTCCAGATCCAGCAGCAGAAGCTGGCGGAGATGGTGCTGGAGGTGAACCGGGCGACCCTGGTGGCGATCCACCTGGGGCGGATGAAGGACGCCGGCACGCTGCGGCCCGAGCACGTCAGCCTCGGCAAGCTCGGCAACGTCAACGGCGCGCTGGAGGTGGCGCGGAGCGCCCGCCAGGTGCTCGGCGCCAACGGCGTCACGCTCGAGTATCCGGTGATCCGGCACATGAACAACCTCGAGTCCGTGGTCACCTACGAGGGGACCGCCGACGTGCACGCGCTGGTGATCGGCGGCGCCGTCACGGGGATCCAGGCGTTCCGTTAGGCGGTTGCGTTTCCCTTCAATGGGGTGTGGGTATTTGACCGTTCGCCGACGGCACCCGAGCAGGAGGGAAGATGGAGGAGGCGAGCGGCAATCCGTCCCTGGTTTTGGTCGAGCACCACGAGGCCCTGCGCGATGGGCTGGCGGTGCTGCTGGAGCGGCGCGGGTTTTCGGTGGTCGGTTGCGCGACCACGGCCGCCCGGGCCGAGCAGGTGATCTCCGAGCGGCATCCCGACGTGGCAGTGGTCGGAGTCGACTTGCCGGACGAGCGCGGGACCGAGCTGATCCGCCGGCTGCAGGGGCGCGTCAACGGCACCAAGTTCGTCATCTACACCGGGCTCGACGAGCCCGACCTGCTGGAGGTGGCATTCCGGAGCGGCGCCCGCGGCTTGGTCGCCAAGCCGGCGGGGCTGCCGGCCCTGGTCGAGGCGCTGCGCAAGGTCTGGCGGGGCGGCCGCTACTTCGACCCGCGCTTCTCGCCGAAGGGAGCCGACGACGAGGGTCCGGCGAAGGCGCTGAGCGGCCGTGAGGCGGAGATCCTGAGCCTGCTCGCCCGCGGCCTGACCGGCGAGGAGATCGCCCAACGCCTGGTGCTCTCGCCGGAGACGATCCGCACCCACGTCCGCAACGCGATGGGCAAGCTGGAGGCGCGGACTCGGACCGAGGCCGTGGTGAAGGCGCTCGAGCTGGGAGAGATTCAGACGGCGTGAGCCGTCCCACCCGTCCGCCGGCACGTAGATTTTGCAAAAGAGTTTCTTTTCCGGCGCTTTTAGGTCTTGTTCGGTGCGCCGGCGCGGCCCAGCATCGCCCTCAACCAACTGAGGGAGGCATCGATGATCTACATGCTGGCCGGCTACCTGCACGCCGCAGTCTGCCGGCGGGTCAATGAAATCCGCCGCCTGGCGGGCGAGACGGGGCAGGGCACGGTCGAGTACGTCGGCCTGATCCTGCTCGTCGCCCTGCTGATGGTGGGGATGGTCGCGGCGATGAAAGGTTTCAACGGGAAACAGGGAACCGAGCTCGCCGACGTGATCGTCAACAAGATCAAGGAGGCGGTCGACAAGGTCGCCTTCAAATGAGTGCGTGGCGCTTTTGTCGTCGTATGGGCGACAAAAGCGCCACTCGCCGCTTGCTTGCCCCCGCATGAGAGACTCGCGCGATGCCAGCTTCTCGCAGCTACGACCGCGCTCCCGCCGACATCCGGCCGGTGACGATCGATCCCGGTTTCGTCGAAAGCGCCGCCGGTTCGGCGCTGATCTCGATCGGCCGCACGCGGGTGATCTGCACCGCCTCGGTTCAGGAGCAGGTGCCGCGCTGGATGATGGGCAAGGGCAAGGGCTGGGTCACCGCCGAGTACGCGATGCTGCCCGCCTCGACCGGCGACCGCAAGCAGCGCGACATCTCGAAGGGAAAACAGGACGGGCGCGGGGTAGAGATCCAGCGCCTGATCGGCCGCTCGCTGCGCGTCGTCGTCGACTTCAAGGCGATGGGCGAACGCAGCGTCTACGTCGACTGCGACGTGCTCGAAGCCGACGGCGGCACCCGCTGCGCGGCGATCACCGGCGGCTACGTCGCCCTGCGCCAGGCCTTCCAGAAGCTGGTCGACAAGAAAGCCCTCGACGCGCTGCCGCTGACCGGTTCGGTCGCGGCGGTCAGCGTCGGCATGGTCAATGGTCGCGCCCTCTGCGACCTCGATTACGGCGAGGACTCAAACGCCGAAGTCGACGCCAACGTGGTGATGACCGGCGACGGGGGCCTGGTCGAGGTGCAGGCGACGGCGGAGCGGACGCCGCTCTCGCGGACCTCGCTCGACGAGCTGCTGGGGCTGGCCGAGCTGGGGATCGGCCGCCTGCGGGAGGTGCAGGAGCGGGTCGCATGATTCTGGCGACCCGGAACGAGCACAAGGTTCGGGAGATGGCCGAGCTGCTGCCCGGTGTCGACCTGCAGGCGCTGCCGGCCGAGGTCGAGCTGCCGCCGGAGACCGGCGACAGCTTCGAGGCCAACGCGCTGATCAAGGCCCGCGCCGCCCACGCGGCGACCGCCGAGGTGACGATCGCCGACGACTCGGGGATCGAAGCATCCGACCTGGGCGGCGCCCCCGGCATCTACTCGGCCCGATACGCCGGCGAAGGCGCCAGCGACGAGGCCAACCTGGAGAAGCTGCTGCGCGAAGTCGACGCCGCCGGCGGGGATCGCCGCGCCGCCTACTTTTGCGCGATCGCGCTGATCGACGAGGGTGGCCATGAGTACGTCTTCGAGGCCAGCTGCGAGGGGACGCTGCTGCGCGAGGGGCGGGGGACGGGAGGCTTCGGCTACGACCCCGCCTTCGTTCCCGACGAGACCGGCCATCGCGACGACCGCACCTTCTCCGAGCTGACGCCGGAGGAGAAGAACGCGATCAGCCACCGCGGCAAGGCGGTGCGGATGCTGGCCCGGCACCTCGGCCTGGAGGCAGAGGCGGGGCCATGATCCGCAGCAAAAGCGGCGCCGCAGCGCTCTCGATCGCCTCCAACTCGGTCCTGATCGCGCTCAAGCTCGCCGCCGGGGCGATCACCGGCTCGATCGCGATCATCACCGAGGCGATCCACTCGCTGATCGACCTCGTCGCCTCGGTCATCGCCTTCATCTCGGTCCGCAAAGCCGACGAGCCGGCCGACGAGGAGCACCCCTACGGCCACGAGAAGGTCGAGAACCTGGCCGCCAACATCGAGGGGATCCTGATCCTGGTCGGCGCCGCGGTGATCGTCTATGAGGCGACCCACCGCCTGGTCGCCGGCTCCGCGGTCGAGTCGCTCGGCGTCGGCATCGCCGTGATGGGCTTCTCGGTGGTCGCCAACCTGGTGGTCTCGGCGAACCTCTACCGCCAGGCCCGGATCCACGAATCGCCGGCGCTGGAGGGCGACGCCGCCCACCTGCGGACCGACGCGATGACCTCGGCCGGGGTCCTGGTCGGCCTCGCCCTGGTCGAGATCACCGGCGCTGCCGCCTTCGACTCGATCACCGCCCTGCTCGTCGCCGGGGCGATCGTCTGGGCCGGGATCAACATCATCCGTCGCTCCTCCGGAGTGCTCGTCGACGAGGTCCTCCCGGACACCGAGATGGACCGGATCGAGGCGGCGATCGCCACCGCCCGCACCCCCGAGGTCGCCGGCTACCACAAGCTCCGCGCCCGCCGCGCCGGCAGCCGCCGGCACATCGACTTCCACGTCCAGTACCGCTCCGGCACTAGCCTCGAGCGGGCCCACGAGCTGGCCCACGAGATGCGCGACTCGATCGAGGCCGAGATCCCCCAGGCCGAGGTCCTGATCCACGTCGAGCCCGAGACCTCCTACCGCGAGCGCGAAAGCGGCCCCTACCGATCGGGTTAAGCAGGCGGCAGCAGGTTGACGCTGGCGGCGAGGCCGACGGCGACCAGGGTGACGGCGTAGCCGGTGTAGCCGCTGAAGGCGAAGGAGACCGCGGCGACCGCGCAGATGACGACGGTGATGATCCAGGAGGCTCGGGCGAGGGACACGGTCGGTATTTTCACGCAGATGGCCGACGCTTCCACGACCGCACCCCCGTCGGGGGAGTCCGCGGCCGCCGCTTTGGAGTTTCTCGGTGAGATGTCGCCCGACCTGCGGGGGGCCGCGATCCTCGGTCCCGAGGGCGAGGTGCTGGCGGCGACCGAGGGGGAGGCGGAGCGCTGGCGCGAGGATGCCGCGGCGCTGCTGGCGGTCGCAGACGGGGCCGAGGACGCTCCGGTCGAGCAGGTCCACATCGCCACCGAGCAGGGAGAGGTCTTCGCGATCCGCAACGCCGGCCTCGCCGCGGTCGCCGTCACCGACCGCTTCGCCCTCGCCTCGCTGCTGCTGTTCGACATGCGCTCGATGCTGCGCGAGCTGGCGGGCGGGCGCTGATGCCGCCCAAGCCGCATCGGATCCTGCTCGACCGCGTCTCGGTCTACGCCGATGAAGCCGCCGCCTTCATGCGCCGGCGCCGCATCTCCCGCCGCCCCTTCGCCCGGCTCTACTACCCGCACGGCCGCAGCGCCGACCACGCGGAGGACTCACGCAGCGGCGCCGAGCTGTTCGTCGCGGCCGGCCGCCTGATCGAGGTTGCCGGAAAGAAACAGAAGGGAAAGGCCGGCGCATGAGCGAGCTGATCGACCAGGCCGTCGCCGAACGAGCGCTCGCCCGCGCGCTCGCCAACGGCGGCCGCTTCGCCGAGGTCTTCGCCGAACGGCGCCGCGGCCAGACGCTGGCGATCGACGAGTCCCGCATCGAGTCGGTCCAGTCCGGCGCCGAGGAGGGGGCCGGGGTCCGCGTCGTCGACGGCAACACCACCTACTTCGCCCACGTCGACGGCCTCGACCCGGCTGAGATCGAACGCGCCGCCGACGAGGCCGCCGCGGCTCTGCGTGCGGAGCGCCGCGAGCCGCGGCCGCTGCAGGCCCGGCAGGTGACGCCGCTGCCGATCGAGCACCGGCCCGAAGACATTCCGGCCCAGCGCAAGGCCGAGATGCTGCGCGAGCTCGACCAGCGGGGCCGCGCCGAGGGCGCCGAGATCGCCCAGTTCACCGCCTCATACGCCGAGGCCCGCCGCCAGGTCGCCGTCGCCAACTCCGAGGGCCTGTTCACGGGCGACGACCGCACCCGCGTCCGCATCGGCGCCCAGGCGGTCGCCCGTCGCGACGGCACGGTCGAGACCGGGGCGGAGACGCTCGGCGCCCACCGCGGATTCGAGCTGCTCGAAGACGACCCCGGCCAGATCGCCGAGCAGGCCGCCGCCAAGGCGCTGACCCTGCTCGACGCCGTCCCCGCCCCTTCCGGCTCGATGCCGGTGGTAGTCGGCGGCGGCTTCGGCGGCGTCCTCTTCCACGAGATGACCGGCCACGGGCTCGAGGCCGACCACATCCAGAAGAACGCCAGCGTCTACGTCGGCAACCTCGGCGAGCAGGTCGCCGAGCCGCTGCTGAACGCTTACGACGACGGCCGCCTGCCGGGCGAGTGGGGCAGTGACGCGATTGACGACGAGGGCCAGCCGACCCAGATGACCCAGGTGATCGAGGACGGCCGCCTCATCTCATACCTCTACGACCGCCTGACCGCCGAGCGCGACGGCGTCGCCTCGACCGGCAACGGCCGCCGCGAGAGCTTCCGCGACCTGCCGATCCCGCGGATGACCAACACCTACATCGCCCCCGGCGACGCCACCCCCGAGGGGATGATCGCCGAGGTCGACCGCGGCTTCTACGCGGTCTCCTTCGGCGGCGGCCAGGTCGACCCGGCGACCGGGGACTTCGTCTTCGGCGTCTCCGAGGGCTACCTGATCGAGAACGGCAAGGTGACCAGCCCCTGTCGCGGCGCCACCCTGATCGGCAACTGCCTCGACGCCCTGGCGGCGATCGACGCGGTCGGCGACGACTTCTTCATGAAGACCGGGATCTGCGGCAAGGGGGGACAGAAAGTCCCGGTCGGCACCGGCCAGGGCCACGTCCGGGTGCGGGCGATGACGGTCGGCGGGACGGAGCGGTGAGCGACCTCAGCTCCGTTGCGCGCCGGGCGGTCGAGGCGACCACGGGCGCCGGCGCGACCGACGCCGAGGCCTACGTCTCCCGCGAGTCCGGGCGCGAGGTGCGGGTCCACGGCGGCGAGGTCGAGAGCCTCACCGCGGCGACCCAGACCGGCGTCGGGGTGCGGGCCTGGGCCGGCCACCGGGTCGGCTACGCCTACGGGACCGACCTCTCCGACGCCGGCGTGGCGGCGATCGCCGGGCGCGCCGCCGAAGCGGCGGCCGTCGCCGACGAGGACGAGTTCGCCGCCCCGCCCGCCCCGGCCGAGATCGAGGCCGTGCCGGGCCTAGGCGATCCCTCGGTGGCCGAGTGGGACACCGGCCGGGTGGCCGAGCTGGCGCTGAGCGTCGAGCGCACTGCACTTGAGTCCGACCCGCGCCTGGTCGGCGTCGAGGTCGCGATCTACGCCGATGCCGCCGAGCGGGTCGCGATCGCCTCCTCGGCGGGCGTCGCCGGCGAGTACGAGTCCTCCACCTGTTACGCCTACCTGCAGGCTCTGGCCGAAGGCGACGGCGCGCGAGAGACCGGCCTCGGCTTCGGCCTGGCCCGCGGCCCGCGCGGGCTCGACCCCGAGGCGATCGGCGCCGAAGGCGCCCAGCGGGCGCTGGCGATGATCGGCGCCGGCAAGCCGGCCTCGCGCTCCTGCCCGGTGGTCCTCGACGAGACCGTCGCTGCCAGCTTCGCCGGCCTGATCGGCGGTGGCTTGAGCGCCAAAGCGGTGCAGCGCGGCCGCTCGCCCTTCGCCGGCCGCCTCGGCGAGGAGGTTGCCAGCTCCGCCTTCGTCCTCCACGACGACGGCCGCGACCCGCAGGGTCCCGCCTCGGCCCCGTTCGACGGCGAGGGGGTGCCGCGGCGGCGCACGGCGCTGATCGAGGACGGCCGCCTGCGCTCCTACCTCTACGACACCTACACCGCCAACCGCGAGGGCACCACCTCGACCGGCTCGGCCGCGCGGCAGGGATACCGCTCGCTGCCCTCGGTCTCGACCTCGAACCTGATGGTCGCCCCCGGCACCCATTCGCTGCAGCAGCTGCTGGCCGAGGCTGAGGAGGGGGTCTACGTCACCGACGTCGCCGGTCTCCACTCCGGCGTCAACCCGGTCACCGGCGTCTTCTCGGTCGGCGCCTCGGGCCGCGCGATCCGCGACGGGCAGCTGGCCGAGCCGGTCCGCGAGTTCACGATCGCCGGCGAGCTGGTGGCGATGCTGGGCGCCGTCAGCGCCGCCGGGGCGGAGCCCCGCTGGGTCCCGTTCGGGGGCTCGGTCAGCACGCCGCCGCTGCTGATCGCCGGGTTGGCGATCAGCGGTTCGTGACATTTGGCTCCAGGCCCCCGGTTCTTACGCCGAAGCCGCTGTTAGATTGCGGCCGTCTTCAAACCCCCGAGGAGGAATCTCGACGTGACCAAGGCTGAGTTTCTGGACCAACTTGCAGGCGACGATCGTCTCGGCAGCAAAAAAGCCGCCAGCGACGCCGTTGACGCTGTTCTCGATGCGATCACCGGCGCTCTGAGCAAGGGCGAGGAGGTTGCGTTCACCGGCTTCGGCAAATTCCACGTCGCCGAGCGCGGCCCGCGCCAGGGCGTCAACCCGCGTACCGGAGAAAGGATCACCATCCCGGGCGGCAAGGTTCCCCGCTTTTCCGCCGGCTCGGCCCTGAAGACCAAGGTCAAGGGCGGCTGATTCGCGCTGAGCCCTTTTGCTGATCGGCTCGCGGCGCTCGTAGAGGAGCGCCGCAGCCAGATCTGCCTCGGCCTCGACCCCGACCCGGCCAAGCTGGCCGGGGAGGGGGCGACGTCAGGCGACCCGGAGGCGCCGGCCGCGGAGCTGGCGGCCAATGCGGTCGCCGACCACTGCCGCGCGTTGATCGACCGGGCCGGCCCCGCCTGCGTCGCGGTCAAGCCGCAGCTCGCCTGCTTCGAGCGCCTCGGCGCCCCCGGCTGGAGAGCCCTGGAAGAGGTCTGCGCGGCCGCCCGCGACGCCGGCCTGCTGGTCGTCGCCGACGGCAAGCGCGGCGACGTCCCCGTCACCGCCGCCGCCTACGCCCAGGCCCTGGTCGGCGAGACGCCGACTCCCTGGGGATCGGTGCGCGGGCTCGACGCCGACGCCTTCACCGCCAACCCGCTGCTCGGGCGCGACGCGCTCGAGCCCCTCGTAGCGGCAGCGGCGGAGGCCGGGGCGGGGGTCTTCTGCCTGGTTCGCACCAGCAACCCCGGCGCCGCCGACCTGCAGGACCTGCCGGCGCCGGAGACGCCGCTGCACGAGCGCCTCGCCGTCATCGTCGACGAGCTCTCCGGGCGCCTTGCCGGCGAGGGCGGCCTGAGCGGCATGGGCGCCGTCGTCGGCGCCACCGAGCCGCGCCACTTCGGTCGCATGCGGGAGCTGATGCCGCGGGCGATCTTCCTCATCCCGGGGGTCGGCGCCCAGGGGGGCAAGCCCGAGCTGCTCGGCGCCGCCTTCTCCGCCGGCCGCGCCGCCGGGCTGGTCGCCGCCTCGCGCGGGATCGCCGCCGATCCCGACCCCGCCGCCGCCGCCGAGCGCCTGCGGCGGGCGGTTTGGGAGATATCGACCGCCTGACGAGCGCCAACGCGATTACGATCAGCCGCCCCAACCGATTCGTCCAATGGAACAACGCACCAGCGCCGCCGCCCGCTTCGCCGCCGCGATCGCCCTGATCGTCGCGGTGCTGGTCGTGGTCGTGGTCGTCTCGGCCGGGATGAGCGGCGACGACTCCTCTTCGGGCCATCGCGACGGCAAGCCGCACCCGCAGAAGCAGAAGAAGCAGCGGACCAAGGCCAAGACCTACACGGTCGAGTCGGGCGACACCCTGACCACGATCGCCCGCAAGACCGGGATTCCCGTCAGCGAACTCCAGGTGCTCAATCCCGAAGTCGATCCCCAAATCCTCAGTGTCGGGGAAACGCTGAAGCTGCGATGAGGAGGCGCCTCGGCGCCGCTCCGCTCGCGCTGCTCCTGGCGCTGGCGCTCTGGCCGGGTGCAGTCGCTGCGGCCGCCCCGGCCGGCCCGGAGGGGATCGAAGCGAAGGCGTGGACGGTCGTCGACGCCCGCGTCGGCGACGTGCTCGCCTCGCACGCGGCGCAGCGACGCCTGCCGATCGCCAGCACCACCAAGCTGATGACCGCCTACGTGGCGATGAAGGAGCTGCCGCTGGACAAGATCGTCAGGGCGGCGCCCTACGACCCGATCTACGGCGAGTCGCTGATGGGGCTGCGCACGGGAGAGCGGGTCAGCGTGCGCGACCTCCTCTACGGGCTGATCCTGGTCAGCGGCAACGACGCTGCCCACACCCTGGCGGTCGCCGCGGCCGGCTCGCAGGATCGTTTCGTCGGGCAGATGAACCGCTACGCCGCGGCCCTGGGTCTCTCCGGCACCCACTACGCCAACCCGATCGGGCTCGACGAGGTCGGCAACTACTCGACCGCCGCCGACCTGGCGACCCTGACCCGGAGGCTGCTGCGCGATCCCGCCTTCGCCAGGATCGCCGACTCGCGGACGGCGCTGCTGCGCAGCCTGCGCCCGCCACGCCGGATCGAGACCCTCAACTACCTGCTCGAACTGGCCCCCTGGGCGACCGGGGTGAAGACCGGCCACACCTTCGACGCCGGCTACGTTCTCGTCGGCTCAGGCGAGAAAAAGGGCGTCGAGCTGGTCTCGGTGGCGATCGGCGCCCCGACCGACGAAACCCGCTTCACCGACAACCTGACGTTGCTCGAATACGGGTTCTCCCAGTATCGGCGGCGGCTGCCGATCCGCCGAGGCCAGGACCTCGCCGAACCGGAGATCCGCTGGTCCGGCGGCCGCCTGCCGCTGCGCGCCGAACACGCCCTCCAGGTCGGGGTCCGCCGCGGCGAGCAGCTCGATCTGCGCGTAAAGGCGCCAGGCGAGGTCGAGGGGCCGATCGCGCGCGGCGCCAGGCTGGGAAGCGCGACGGTTTTCGTCGAGGGGCGCATGGTCGGAACGGTCCCGTTGCGGGCCGGCCGCGCGATCCCCGAGGCCAGCTTCTTCGACCGCGTTCGCGCCACCGTCGGCGACAACTCGATCACTATCGGAATCGCGTTGTTCGTGATACTCATGGGCGCGGTGCTGCTGCTGTTGCGCCGGCGCACCCACGGAAACGACTTCAGGAGCTGAAACGGGTTGGAGGGCCAGTGATCCTCACGGTGACCTTAAACGCGGCTATCGACCGTACCGTTGCGGTACCCAATTTCCGCCTTGGCCGGCGCCACCGCGCGGTCGAGAGCCGCACCGTCGCCGGTGGCAAGGGGATCAACGTCGCCCGCGCGCTGAACCTGCTCGGCCGGCCTGTGATCGCAACCGGCTTCGTCGGCGGGCCGACCGGAACCCGGGTGCTGGAAGGCCTGCAGGACGAATCGGTGCTGGCCGACTTCACCCGGATCGCCTCCGAGACCCGCATCAACCTCGCCGTGATCGACCCCACCTCGGGCGAACAAACCGAGATCAACGAGCGCGGCCCGGCGGTCAGCCCCGAGGAGGTCAAGGCCCTCTTCGACCGGATCGGCTACCTGGCCAGCGGGGCGAAGATCTGCGTCCTCGCCGGCTCGGTTCCGCCCGGCGCGGGGGACGACCTCTACGCGCGGCTGGTCGACGACCTCTCGCGCCGGGGCGTGCCAGTCGTGCTCGACGCCGAGGGCGAGGCGATGCTGGCCGGGGTCCGCGCCGGCGCCTCGATGGTCACCCCGAACGAGGCCGAGGCCGAGGAGCTGGTCGGGCAGGAGTTCGCCGATAAAGGCGACCTCGCCCAAGGGCTGCGGGAGCTGGTCCGCCTGGGTGCCAGCGAGGCGGCGATCACCCGGCCCGACGGCTGCGTCGCCGCGGTCGGTGAGGGCGCCTCGCGGCGCCTGCTCGAGGTCCACACCGAGCCGCTGGAGCCGGTCTCAACCGTCGGTTCGGGCGACGCCTTCGTCGCCGGCTACGTCGCCGCCCGCTACGAAGGGCGCTCGGCCGAGGAGTGCCTCGCCTACGGCGTCGCCTGCGGGGCCGAGTCGACCCAGCACTTCGGTGCCGGCACCGTCGACCGCAACCAGGTCGAGCGACTGCTGGGCGAGGTCTCCGTGCACGATTTGGAGGTCCCCGCCGAAGTGTAGGCTGGCATATTCAACGCCACGCCCTGGAGGACTAACTTGGAAATCGAAATCGGCCGCGGCAAGAAGGGCCGCCGCGCTTACGGATTCGACGACATCGCGATCGTTCCTTCCCGCCGGACGCGGGATCCCGACGACATCGACATCAGCTGGACCCTCGGTCCGTACCGCTTCGAACTGCCGCTCGTCGCCTCGGCGATGGACGGGGTCGTCAGCCCCGACACCGCCTGCCTGGTCAACGAGCTGGGCGGCCTCGGGGTGCTCAACCTGGAGGGGATCTGGTCCCGCTTCGAGAACGCCGAGGAGAGGCTGGAGGCGATCGCCGCCGCGCCGAAGCACGAAGCGACGCGGCTGATGCAGGAGATCTACACCGAGCCGGTCAAGGCCGAGCTGATCGCCAAGCGGGTCGAGGAAATCAAGTCGCGCGGGGCGGTCGTCTGCGGATCGCTGACGCCGCAGAAAGTGCGCGAGTACTACGAGGTGGCGGTCGAGGCCGGCCTCGACATCCTCGTCATCCAGGGCACGGTGATCTCGGCCGAACACGTCTCGACCACGGTCGAGCCGCTCAACCTGAAGGAGTTCATCGCCGAGGTGCCGGTCCCGACCGTGGTTGGCGGCTGCGCCTCCTACTCGACCGGGCTGCACCTGATGCGGACCGGCGCGGTCGGCGTCCTCGTCGGGGTCGGCCCCGGCGCCGCCTGCACCACCCGCGGCGTGCTCGGGATCGGCGTCCCGCAGGCAACCGCGATCGCCGACGTCGCCGCCGCCCGGGCCCAGCACATGCTGGAGACCGGCGAGTACGTCAACGTGATCGCCGACGGCGGCATGCGGACCGGGGGGGACGTCTCCAAGGCGATCGCCACCGGCGCCGACGCGGTGATGATCGGCTCCCCGCTGGCCCGCGCCAAAGAGGCCCCTGGCCGGGGCTTCCACTGGGGGATGGCGACCTTCCATCCCTCGCTGCCGCGAGGCACCCGCGTCACGACCAAGCAGGACGGGACGCTGGAGGAGATCCTCCTCGGACCGGCCAAGGAGAACGACGGCACCTTCAACCTGATGGGGGCGCTGAAAACCTCGATGGCCACCTGCGGCTACGAGGACATCCGCAGCTTCCAGCGGGCCGAGGTGATGGTCGCTCCGGCGCTGATGAGCGAGGGGAAGAAGCTGCAGAACGAGCAGTCGGTGGGCATGGGCTCCAACGGACGGGCGGCGGTGTCGACTGGAGTGGCTGTCTCGGATGACTGAGCAGTCCGTCGCAGACGTCCGCGAGCAGCCGCTCGCGGACGCCGCGCGGGCGGTTGAGGAGGTTCTCGTCCTCGATTTCGGGGGGCAGTACTCGCAGTTGATCGCTCGTCGGATCCGGGAATGTGGGGTCTTTGCCGAGTTGCTGCCGGCGAACACTTCGGTGGAGAAGATCAGGGAGCGGGCGCCCAAAGCGCTGATCCTCTCCGGCGGGCCGGCTTCGGTCTACGAGCCGGAAGCGCCGAAGTTCCCGACCCAGCTGCTCGATCTGGAGATTCCGGTGCTGGGCATCTGTTACGGGATGCAGGCGATGGTTCTGGCGCTGGGGGGCCGGGTCGAGTCGGCCGAGACGGGGGAGTTCGGCCGTGCCGACCTCGTCCTCCTCGACGGCGGCGGCCGCCTGCTGGGCGGGCTGCCGGAGGAGCAGAGCTGCTGGATGAGCCATCGCGACGCGGTCTTCGAGGCGCCGGAAGGCTTCACCGCCCTTGCCTCGAGCCCCAGCTCGCCGGTCGCCGCCTGCGAGCTGCCCGACCGCGGCCTCTACGGAATTCAGTTCCACCCCGAGGTGGTCCACACGCCCTACGGGACCGAGATCCTCACCCGCTTCCTGCGCGACGTCGCCGGCTGCGTCGAGCAGTGGTCGCCGGAGTCGGTGATCGCCGAACAGGTGGAGAAGATCCGGGCGCAGGTGGGGGAGGGCAAGGTCATCTGCGGCCTCTCCGGCGGCGTCGACTCCTCGGTCGCGGCCCTGCTCGTCCACAAGGCGATCGGCGACAACCTGACCTGCGTCTTCGTCGACCACGGCCTGATGAGGATGAACGAGGCCGAGCAGGTGGTCGAGGCCTTCGGCCAGTTCGGCATCCCGCTGGTCCACGTCGACGCCGAAGACCGTTTCCTCGCCAAGCTGGCCGGGGTCGACGATCCCGAGACCAAGCGCAAGATCATCGGCGCCGAGTTCATCCGCGTCTTCGAGGAGGAGGCGGCCAAGCTCGAGGACGCCGGCTACCTGGTCCAGGGCACGCTCTACTCGGACGTGATCGAGTCGGGCGGCTCCGACCACGCGGCGACGATCAAGTCCCACCACAACGTCGGCGGCCTGCCCGACGACCTCGAGTTCGAGCTGGTCGAGCCGCTGCGGATGCTGTTCAAGGACGAGGTGCGCGCGGTCGGGGCCGAGCTCGGGCTGCCCGAGCGGATGGTCTGGCGCCAGCCGTTCCCGGGACCCGGCCTCGGCATCCGCATCGTCGGCGGCGAGGTCAACAAAGAGCGACTCGACATCCTCCGCGCCGCCGACGCAATCCTCCAGGAGGAGATCCGCGCGGCCGAGCTCTACCGCCAGCTCTGGCAGTCGTTCTGCGTGCTGCCGGTGGTCCGCTCGGTCGGCGTCCAGGGCGACGGCCGCACCTACGCCTACCCGATCGTGATCCGCGCCGTCACCTCCGACGACGCGATGACCGCCGACTGGGCCAGGCTCCCCTACGACCTCCTCGAGCGGGTCTCGAACCGCATAATCAACGAGATCCGCGACGTAAACCGAGTGGCTCTCGACATCTCCTCTAAGCCCCCCGCAACCATCGAGTGGGAGTAGCGGGGGTTGAGGGTGCCGGTGGGGGTGCCCCGGGCGCACCTCCGCCGCGTCAATCGCAGATCTGCTGACGCCGCGAGCGCTTGTGGCGCGGCTCCATGCTGAGTGCCCGGGACACCCCCACCGGCACCCTCTCTCAACAGCTGCTGGGGGAACGCCTATCAGCGAAACCGTGTGAGACCCCCGTATACGGGGACTGAGACGGCTTCGCTGAGCAGCTGATCTTCGAAAGCTGTGGCTAGGAGGGATGGGTGCCCCTCTCACAGAGGCTCCTGAGACCACGGTGGCGCCCAGCACTCCGTCTCAGCTGCGCGACGGTCTCTGGGAGAGGGGCACCCATCCCTCTCCCAACCACCTAAGCCGCCTCGAGTGACCCCGCGGTCTCGAAGGCCGCCATTCCGACCACGGTCGAGACCGTCTCTTCGCTGCAGTTCTCGTTGAGCCGGTCCTGGGCTCTCACGTGGGCGGCAAGCATCTGCTTGGTCGCCTCTTCGAGGATCGCGACCACCTCGCGGAAGCCCTCCTCGTCCAGGTGCAGCGGCATCCAGCGGAAGACGGTGTCGTCGCGGCCGTCGAGCGTGCCCGCCTCGAGTGCGGCGATCGCCTTGTCGAGGAAGGTCTGCAGGGTTGCCGCCGAGACTCCGCCGCGAACCGCGCGCGGCACCTGGCGCCAGCTGGGACTGCCGACGAAGGCTTCGGGGTTGGCCTTGTAGAAATGCTCGGTGGCGCCGCGGCGCTGGGCGGTGTCGACGAGCTCCAGCGCCCCGTAGCGATCGAGCGCACGCGTGTGGTAGGCCACGTCGCCGAGAGCGACTTCGAGCCGGCTGGCAAGCCCGTTCGGGCTCGCCACGTGGTCGGTGAGCAGCTCGAGGATCTGGATGCGCAGGGGATGAGCGAGCGATCGGACCAGGCGTTGGTCGATCGCGTCGGGGAATGGCTCCTTCATGACTGCTCCTTCATAGGGGGTATAGATACGCGACCGTTCGTCACTCGTTCAGGTACGTATAAACCATTCAGCCGGATCAATCCAGAACATGCGGTTTTGGAAAGGCTGCGCTTTACGGAGGGATCGAGTGCCGACTCAAATGCCGGCGAGACGGGTGATCGCGAAGATCGCGGCAAAACCGGCCGCCGTCAGGGCGACGCGGGCCCAAGAGCCCTGGGAATGGGCCTCGGGCAGCAGGTCGCTTGCTCCGATGTAGAGGAAGATCCCGCAGTAGACGCAGAGGACGTACCCCAGAGCGTGGTCGGAGATCGCGATCTGGGAGCCGACGATCGCCCCGACCAGCGGCGCCAGGGCGTCGATCGTCAGCCATTTCACCGCGGTGCGGCGGGTGCCGGAGCGGCGCAGCACGTAGCTGACGGTGTTCAGCCCGTCGGCGAAGTCATGACCGATCACGGCGATGAAGACGAGGAAGCCGGTGGCCGAGTCGACGCCGAAGGCGAACCCGATCGCGAGGCCGTCGAGGAAGCTGTGGGCCGACAGGCCGGCGGCGCCGAGGATGCCGACCCGTTCGTTGGAGAGCGTCTCGGCCGCCTCCTCGCGATCGTGGAGGACGAGCAGGCGCTCGGCGAAGAAGAAGGCGAGGAAACCGGCCGCCACCATGGCCGTGGCCTGGTCGAGGTCGCCGACCCCCTCGATTCCCTCGGGGAGGACGTCGAGCAGGGCGATGGCGACGACGACGCCGCCGGTCAGCGCCAGCAGCGTCTGCAGGTGATTCGAGAACCGCAGCCCGATTTGGCCGCCGGCCAGGGTGGCGAGTACGGTCAGCCCGGCGAGCGGGATCGCGATCGACATCTCAGCCTTTCCCCTGGCACTCGGGGCAGAGCCCGCGCAGTAGGACGTCGTGGGAGACGATCTCGAACTCCACCGTCTCGCCGACGGCGTGGATCGCCTGCTCCAGGCGGCTGTCCTCGAAGGGGAGCAGGCGTCCGCAGCGCCCGCAGACGACGTGGTGGTGGTGCTCGCTCGGGTCGCTGCGCTCGTAGGCGACCACTTCGCCGCCGACGTCGACCCGGTGGACGAGGTCGAGCTGCTCCAGCTGCTCGAGCGTGCGGTAGACCGTCGCTCGCCCAACCGATGGGAGGCGCCGGTCGATTTCCAGGGCGGTGACCGCGCAGTGCTCGCCGTCGAGCAACTCGATCACCCGGTGGCGCGCCGCCCCGCTTCTGAACCCTGCCTCGCCCAGACGGGTTTTCGCTCGTTCGGCCCAGGTCACGGCCGGGAGATTACATGAAAACGAGAATCATTCTCGTTTAGAGAATGGAGCGCGCTCCAGTGAAGCCTTGGCGCGGACGCAGGGAGGCTGACGCCGCGAGCGTACTTCTGTACGTGAGCAAGTCAGCCGACCGAGGACAAAGCCAGGGCGAGCTGGTGCGCGCTCAGCTGTAGGCGTCCCACTTTTCCAGGTAGGGGAGGGGGTCGAAGGGGGAGCCGCCCTCGTACCAGCCGGGCTGTTCCCACATCTCGAAGTGCAGGTGGCACCCCTGGGCGTCGCCGGTTTCGCCGACGATCCCGATCGGCTGGCCGGTGCGGACGGTGTCGCCGGTGGCCAGCGGCGAGGGTTCGGCCAGATGGGCGTACATGAAGTCGTAGCCGGTGCCGCGGCCGTCGATGACGACGTAGTTGCCGGCGGCGCCCTGGTAGCCGGAGTACTGGACGATGCCGCCGCGGGCGGCGACCAGCGGCGTGCCGCAGGCGGCCATCACGTCCTGGCCCTGATGGGTGTGACCGCTGCGTCCGGCGCCGAAGCGACCGGCGCTCATCCCGTATTCGTGGGCGCCGAGGATCGGGAAGGCGTAGCCGTAGAAGGCAAAGGCGAGGCTGAGGGTGGTCGAGGTGGTCGCCTTGCGGGCGGCCGGCGCGGCCGGGCCCTGGGGGGTTATCCGGAAGCTGTAGCGGCCGTTGCGCGCCGGTTTCCCTTCGTCGGTCGTCCCGTCCCAGCGGACTTTGTTTTCCAAGTCCGGGGCGACGTCCTCGCGGTAGAAGGTCTTGACGACTTCCCCGACCGAGTTGACGACTTCGATCTGCAGGTCGTTCTGCGGCTGGCTGCTGCCGATCGTGTAGCTGAGGCGCGGGTAGCGGTAGCCGAAGTAGAAGGACTTGCGCGGGGTGGTCTCGGCGGCGAGAAGAGTCAGGGCGCCGGCGCTGGGGGCGCTCGAGGGGGCGCCGGAGGGGCTGCCTTTGGCGGTCGGCGCCGACGACGGGGTGCCGGCCCCGCCGGTGCCGGCCGCGGCGGCGGCGCCGGCGAAGCAGGTCAGCAGCAATATTGCCGCCAGTGCGCCTATGGCCTGTACCGAAGGGACGAACCCTTTGCTGCTCAAACCGCTAGCCCTCTCTTTCGATCGCCTGCGGAGTTAGCTGACGGGCTCGCGCTGAAAGAGTCGCGCTACGGACGGGATTCGTCCGATTCGCCCCTGAGACCTGCAAGGGTCTCTTCGGTTCCTCCGCTCCCGAACGGATGGGCCGTTCGGGATTCGGCATTTGCTCGGGCGGCAGCATACACCTGGATGCGGCTATCATCCCCCGGCCGCGTCGGTGAATCCGCGCGGTTTTTGCGCGATGAAGACCTTTGTAGCCACTCCAGCCAACCGCCAGCGCGACTGGTACGTCGTCGACGCCGAGGGCAAGACCCTGGGCCGCCTGGCGACCCAGATCGCCGACACCCTGCGCGGCAAGCGCAAGCCGGAGTACACGCCGCACGTCGACACCGGCGACTTCGTCGTCGTCGTCAACGCCGAGAAGATCCACGTCACCGGCGACAAGCTGGCGCAGAAGACCTATTACCGGCACAGCGGCTACCCCGGCGGGATCAAGTCCCGGACGCTGGGCGAGATGCTGGAGCGCAAGCCGGAGGAAGTGATCCGCAAGGCTGTGAAGGGGATGCTGCCGCGTAACCGCCTCGCTCGCCAGCAGCTGACCAAGCTGAAGGTGTACGCCGGGCCGGACCACCCGCATGCGGCGCAGCAGCCGAAACAGATGGAGACGAACTGAATTGATGGACGACGAGAAAACGCCGGAGCAGGACGAGAACACTCAGGACGAGGGCGACGGGGCCGCGGGTCCTGTCTCCGATTCCGGGCTCTCCCTACCGGGAGAGTCCTCGGAATCGTCGCCACCCGCGGCAGACGCGTCTGAGGACCCGTCCGAGGATGTGGCTGATGAGTCGCCGTCCGAGGAGGAGCCGGTTGCTGAGGAGCCTGTGGCGGAGGAGGTGACTTCTCCGGAGCCCGACCAGGAGGTCGAGGCGCCTGAGGCTGAGAAGCCCAAGGCTGAGGAGAAGAAGAAGGACGTTATTCCTGGTGCCGACCTGGAGCCGATCCTGGTTGAGCCCGACAAGCCTGAGCTGAGCGCTGAGGAGAAAGCGCGGCTGGAAGCCGAGGAAGAGGAGAAAGCGCGTCGCGAAGCCGAGCTGGCCGCGACCGAGGACACCGACGCGGCTGCCAGCCGGGCGCCGGCGAAAATCGAGAAAGGCGCTCGCTTCCTCGCCACCGGCAAGCGCAAGAGCGCGATCGCCCGCGTCACCCTGGTTCCCGGTAACGGCAAGATCGAGATCAACAAGCGCAGCATCGAGGAGTTCTTCCCGCGTCCCCTGCACCAGACGATGGTCAAGCAGCCGCTTACCGTCTCCGGCTACGAGGGCAACGTCGACGTTCGCGTCCGCGTCCACGGCGGCGGCATCGGCGGCCAGGCCGGCGCGATCCGCCACGGCGTCGCCCGGGCGCTGACCGAGATCGACTCGGAGCTGCGCGGCGACCTCAAGCGGCGGGGCTTCCTCACCCGCGACGCCCGCGTCAAGGAGCGCCGCAAGGCCGGGCTGAAGAAGGCTCGCAAGCGGCCACAGTTCTCCAAGCGCTGACGGGAGCGGGGTGACGATCGCGCGCAAGCTCTTCGGAACCGACGGGGTCCGGGGAGCGGCTGGCACCTTCCTCAGCGCCGAGCTGGCCACGGCCCTCGGCCGGGCGACGACCGCAACGCTCGAGGCCGAGCGCCCGCAGGTCCTTATCGTCCGCGACACGCGCGAGTCGGGACCGATGCTCGAGGCCGCCCTGGCCGCCGGAATCGCCGCCGCGGGCGGCGACGCTCTGCTCGGCGGGGTGCTGCCGACCCCGGCCGCGGCGATTCTCGTCAAGCGCCTTGGCCTCGACCTCGCCGCCGTCGTCTCGGCCTCCCACAACCCCTTCCACGACAACGGGATCAAGTTCTTCGACAGCCGCGGGGTGAAGCTCGCCGACGCGGTCGAGGCGGAGATCGAGGCGAAGATGGACGAGGCCCCGGCCGCCGCGCACGCCGGCCACGTCCGCGAGCTGGACGGCGGCCTCGAGGACTACCTCCGCGAGCTGGAGAAGGCCTTCCCGCTCGATCTCGCCGGCCGCAAGGTCGTCCTCGACTGTGCCAACGGCGCCACCTACCGTTCCGCGCCGGCGATCTTCGAGCGACTCGGCGCCGAGGTCGAGGCGCTCGCGGTCGAGCCCGACGGGCGCAACATCAACGCCGGCTGTGGCTCTACCCACATCGAGTCCCTGGGCGAGCGGGTCGCCGCCTCCGAGGCCGAGATCGGCTTCGCCTTCGACGGCGACGGCGATCGCGTCCTCGCCGTAGACGGGAGCGGCAAGGTCCACGACGGCGACGAGCTGATCGCCCTGGCGGCGCTGGGGATGGCGAAGCGCGGCGAGCTGAACGGCGGCGTGGTCGTCACCGTGATGAGCAACTTCGGTTTCCATCAGGCGATGAAGGAGGCCGGCGTCGAGGTCGCCGTCACCCAGGTCGGCGACCGCTACGTGATCGACGAGATGGGGCGCCGCGGCTGGGCGCTGGGCGGCGAGCAGTCCGGCCACATCATCGCCTCCGACTTCGTCTCCACCGGCGATGGGATCGCGGCGGCGCTGATGACGATGCGCGAGCTGGGCGGCGCTCGGCTCGAGGACGCGGCGCCGATGAAGAAGCTGCCGCAGGTCCTGGTCAACGTCGAGGTCGCTGACCGGACCGCGATCGAGGGCGCGACCGCGGTCTGGGAGGCGGTCGAGCAGGAGGAAGAGGCGCTCGGTGACCGCGGCCGAGTGCTATTGCGTCCCTCCGGGACCGAGCCCCTGGTCCGGGTGATGGCCGAGGCCCCGACGCCCGAGGAAGCGGAGGCCGTCTGCGGGCGGCTGGTGGACCTCGTGCGCCGCGAGCTCGGCTGAGCCGGCCCGGCGCTCCCGCCCTCTACCCTTACTCGCCTTCTATGTGCGGCATCGTCGGATACGTGGGCGCCAGGCCCTGCGAGGAGCTCCTGCTCTCGGGCCTGGAAAAGCTCGAATACCGTGGCTATGACTCGGCCGGCCTCTCCGTGCTCGCCGACGGCGAGGTCGAGAGCGTGCACGCGGTCGGCAACCTCGCCAACCTGCGGGCCGCGGTCGACGCCCGCGCCGCAAACGGCGCCGGGCCGCTGCCGCCCTCGGCGACTGGCATCGCCCACACCCGCTGGGCGACCCACGGCCGCGTCACCGAGGAGAACGCCCACCCCCACGACGACAGCTCCGGCCAGGTCCACATCGTCCTCAACGGGATCGTCGAGAACCACTCGGAGCTGCGCCGCCGGCTCCAGGACGACGGCCAGGTCTTCACCTCGGAGACCGACGCCGAGGTAGTCGCCCACCTGATCGCCAGCCACTACGACGGCGATCTCGCCGCCGCGGTCCGCGCCGCCTACGCCGAGCTGCGCGGCCACTACGCCTTCGTCGCCATGCATGCCGACGAGCCCGACCGCCTGCTCGGCGCCCGCAAGGAGTGCCCGCTGGTCGCCGGCGTCGGCGAGGGGGAGACCTTCCTCGCCTCGGCGATCCCCGCCTTCCTCGCCGACACCCGCATCGCGATGCCGATCGAGAACGGCGAGATCGTCGAAATCGAAGCAGGCGCGGTGCGCGTCACCGACACCGAGGGGAACCCGATCGAGCGCGCGACGGAAGAGGTGACCTGGGACGCCGACGCGGCCGAGAAGGGCGGCTACGAGACCTTCATGCTGAAGGAGATCCACGAACAGGCCGACGCGGTGGCGGAGACGATCACCGACCGCCTGCCGGGCACCGACGGGGTCGACCTCTCCGACGTCGAGGTCTCCGACGAGTTCCTGCGCGGGGTGAGGCGGATCGTGATCGTCGCCTGCGGCACCAGCTACCACGCCGGTCTGGTCGGCCGCTACGCGATCGAGGAGTGGGCCCGGGTTCCGGTCGAGATGGACGTCGCCTCCGAGTACCGCTACCGCAACCCGGTGGTCGGGCCCGAGGACCTGGTGATCGGGATGACCCAGTCAGGCGAGACCGCCGACACCCTGGCGGCGATGCGCCTGGCCCGCGAGGCCGGAGCGACCGTGCTGGCGATCACCAACATCATGGGCAGCCAGGCGACCCGCGACGCCGACGCCGTCCTCTACATCCGCGCCGGGATGGAGGTCAGCGTCGCCGCGACCAAGACCTTCGTCGCCCAGGTGGCGGCGATGTACCTGCTGGGGCTGCGGATCGCCGAGCTGCGCGGGACGTTGCCGCCGGAGCGCCTGGCCGAGCTGGTGGCCGAGATGAAGGCGCTGCCCTCGAAGATGGAGGAGACCCTGGCGGCGACCGAGGGGCCGGCCAGGGAGGTCGCGGCGCGCCACTCCGACCAGGACTTCTTCCTCTACCTGGGGCGCCACATCGGCCTGCCGGTCTGCCTCGAGGGGGCGCTGAAGCTGAAGGAGATCAGTTACATCCCGACCGACGCCTACGCGGCGGGGGAGATGAAGCACGGCCCGATCGCGCTGCTCGACGAGTCGACGCCGGTGGTCAGCGTCGCCACCGACAGCCCGGTGCTGGAGAAGGTCCTCTCCAACGTCGAGGAGGTGCGGGCGCGCGGGGCGCAGACGATCGCGATCGCGACTGCCGGCGACGCCCGCGTCGCCGAGGTCGCCGACGAGACGATCGAGGTCGCCGCCAGCGACTGGATCCTGCAGCCGATCCTGGCGATCCTGCCACTGCAGCTGCTCGCCTACGACATCGCCCGCAACCGCGGCCTCAACGTCGACCAGCCCCGCAATCTGGCCAAGACCGTCACGGTCGAGTGAAATCGTCCATTGGGCGCGTTAGAGTGCCGCGCTCCGTGAAGCTCCGTCTCGTTCCATTTCTGCTGCTGGCGGCCCTCGCCGCCCTCTTTGTCGCCGGCTGCGGCGGCAGCGACGACGGCGGCAGCGGTGGCACCGATCCCGCCAGCGTGGCGCCGGCCGCCGCCCCCGTCTTCATCGACGTCACGATCCAGCCGGAAGGCGAAACGAAGGCCAACATCGAGGCCCTGGCGCAGAAGATCGCCGGCATCGACGACCTCGGCGGGCTGATCGTCGAAGAACTCGAGAGCTCGGCCTCCGACGATGGCGAAGATCTCGACTTCGAAAAGGAAGTCCAGCCCTGGCTCGGCGAGGAGGCCGGGATCTTCCTGCAGGAATACGAAGAAAGCGACTTCGAAGGCTACGGCGCGGCGATCCAGGCCAGCGACGAAGAGGAAGCCCGCAGCTTCGTCAACGCGCAGATCGAGGCCGACGACGAAGCGGCCGAGGACGGCTCCTACGAGGGCGTCGACTTCAAGGTTCAGGAAGACGAGACCACGATCGGGGTCTTCGACGGGCTCGTCGTCTTCGCCGAAGACGAAGCGATCTTCAAGGAAATGGTCGACGCCTCGAACGGCGAGAACCTCGCCGGCGACGAGGCCTACGGCACCGCCACCGCCGACCTTCCCGGCGACAGCGCCGCCGACGTCTTCGTCGACGTCGGCGCCCTGGTCAAAGAAGCGGGCGGGGAGATCGACTCCGAAACCCAGCTCTTCCTCGACGCGCTCGGGATCGAACCCGACGAAGCGACGGCGGTGGCCAGCGTCGTGCCGGGCTCCAACCACGTCGAGATCGCCCTCAGCACCGACCTGAGCGGCGAGAACCCGCCCTCGGGCGACGCCTCCGAGCTGCTCGGCACGTTGCCGGGCACCGCGGTCGGCGCCCTCGCTTCGGCCGAATTCGGCAAGCGCTTCAGCGAAGGCATCGACCAGATCGACGAGGAAGGCATCCCCGGCTCGGTGCCGCCGAACCAGCTGAAGAAGACGCTGAAGGAAGCGGGCATCGACCTCGAAGCGATCGTCGGGTCGATCGGCGACGTCGGCCTCTACGTCACCGGCAACAGCGAAAAGACGCTGGCCGGCGCGCTGGTGATGGAAACCGACAACGACAGCGAAGCCCAGAACACCGTCTCCAACGTCGGTCTCTTCCTGCGCAAAGCCGGCGTCTCCGGCGTGACCAAGATCAGCGGCGAAGCGAGCGGCTTCTCGATCCGCAGCCCGGAACTCGGCCGCCAGCCGGTCGTCGTCGCCGCCAAGGGCAACCGCATCGCGGTCGGCTACGGGCTCGCCTCGGTCGGCTCCGCCTTCGAGGAATCGGGCAAGACCCTCGCCGACAGCCCCGCCTTCGAGGACGCCACCGGCGCCCTCGGCAGCACCCCGATCGCCATGTTCGTCAACGGCCCCTCGGCCCTCAATCTGGCCACCGCGCTGATGCCGGCGGGCGACGAGGGCTTCGAAGAAGCAAAGCCTTACCTGCAGAAGATCGAATACCTGGCGCTGGGATCCGAAGCGTCGGACGATCTCGCCACGGCGAAGCTGATCGTCGGGCTCAAGTAGCCCTCTGAGTACAGTCGCCGTCGCGCATTAGGCTGGGCAACCGATGGAGTCTTGGCTGAAGCCGCTCTTCGATGCCGACGGGATGCGGGCTGTCGATCGGTGGGCGATCGAGGAGCAGGGAGTTCCGTCTCTCGAGTTGATGGAGGCTGCTGGACGGGCGGTGGCCGAGGTGGTGGCGTCGCTGGCCCCGGAGGGACCGGTGCGTGTCGTTTGCGGAAAGGGGAACAACGGCGGCGACGGGTTTGTCGCGGCTCGGTTGTTGCGGGAGATGGGGTTTGAGGTCGAGGCGCTCCTGCTTTGGCCCGGAGAGGAACTGCGGGGGGACGCTGCGGTCAACTTCGAGCGGTTCGGGGGCGAGCTGCTGCGTGAGAACTTGGATGAGCGGCTGAGCGATTCCGGAGCCGTTGTCGATGCGATCTTCGGGACCGGGTTCGAAGGGGAGCCTCGCGAGCCGGCCACCCAGGCGATCGAGGCGATCAACCGCTGCGGGGCCCCGGTGGTGGCCTGCGACATCGCTTCGGGTGTCGACGCTTCGACCGGTGAGGTCGCGGGAGAGGCCGTCGAGGCCGATGTCACCGTCAGCTTCCACGCCGCCAAGCTGGGGCAGCGGGTCGCGCCCGGCAAACGGCACACGGGTGAGCTGCGGGTCGTCCCGATCGGGATTCCCGACGGCGCGCGCGGAGAGGCGGCGGCGGGGGAGATCGACGCCGCCGTGCTGTCGCTCGCACCGCGGCGGGGGCCGCATTCGACCAAGTTCAGCTCCGGCCAGGTGGCCGTCGCCGGCGCCTCGCGCGGTCTGACCGGCGCGGTGCGGATGGCCTCGCTGGCGGCGATCAGGGCCGGCGCCGGCTACGCGACCGTCGCCGTCCCCGCCGACCTGGAAGCGGTCTTCGAGGTCGCCCAGCCGGAGGTCATGTCGGTCGGTTGCCCCGGCGGCGACGGCTGCCTGGTCCCGGCCTCGGAGAAGGCGGTGCTGCGGACCTTCGAGCGCGCCGCGGCAGGGATCTTCGGTCCCGGTCTGGGCAAGGACCCCGGCTCGTTCGAGCTGGCGCGCTCGGTCGTCCCGAAGATCGAGGCATCGCTGGTGATCGACGCCGACGGGCTCAACGCCTTCGCCGGCCGCCTCGACGAGCTGGTGGCGCGCCAGGCGCCCACCATCCTCACCCCGCACGCCGGCGAGCTCGGCCGCCTGCTGGAGCGCGACTCCGAAGAGATCGGAGCCCACCGGCTCGCCTCGGCCCGCGAAGCAGCTGCGGAGTCGGGCGCGATCGTCGTGCTCAAGGGCGACGACACGGTCGTCACCGACGGTGTCAGGGTCGCCGTCAACGCCGTCTCGGCGCCGGGTCTCGCCACCGCCGGCACCGGAGACGTGCTCTCGGGGATGACCGCGGCGCTGCTCGCCCGCGGCATCGAGCCGTTCGCCGCCGCCTGCGCCGCGGTCGTCGCCCACACCCGCGCCGGCTGCGACGCCGCCGACCGGGTCGGCGCGGCGGAGTCGGTGATCGCCGGCGACGTGATCGACTCGATCCCGCTGGCGATGCGTCCCGATAGCCGGGTCGAATAACCTCGCGGCCATGAAGACCGCCGGAGACATCATGGACCGCGACGTCCCCAGTGTCCGTCCCGAGGAAGACGCCCGCACCGCGATCGACCTCCTCGCGAAGACGGATCTCGGCGCGATCCCGGTGGTCGACGAGCGCAACAAGGTCGTCGGCATCGTCAGCGAGTCCGACCTGATCATCAGCGAGGAGGAGTCCGACCTCCACCTGCCGCACTACCTCAACATCATGGGCGGGATCGTCTTCGTCGGCTCGATGAAGGGCTTCGACGAGCGGCTGGAGAAGGCGTTCGCCTCCAAGGTCTCGGAGCTGATGACCGCGGACCCGATCGTCGCCCGCGACTTCGAGAACGTCGACCGGGTGGCGAAGAAGATCGCCGACGAGCACCACAACCACCTGCCGGTGGTCGACGCCGACGGAAACTTGGTCGGCATGGTCACCAGGGCCGACGCGCTCGCCGCCCTGGTCGCCGACGCGGAGTAGCTCCATGGAGCGGGCAGTAGCCCGGATCGATCGCGACGCCGTTCGCGCCAACTGCGCCCGGCTGAAGTCGGAGCTCACCTCCGGGGCGGAGCTCTGCGCGGTGGTCAAGGCCGACGGCTACGGGCACGGCGCCGATCTCTGCGCCGCCAGCGCGCTCGACGGCGGCGCGACCCGCCTGGCGGTCGCCACGGCCAGCGAGGCCGAGCAGATCGGCCGTCGCTTCCAGCACGTGCCGCTGCTGACGATGGGCGTGCTGACGGACGAGGAGGTCGACGCGGTGATCTCGGCCGGGTCGGAGCTGGCGCTCTGGCGCGAGGACTTCCGCCGGCTCGTCGCCGACCGCGCGCGGGCGCACGGTCACCGGGCCAAGGTCCACGTCAAGTACGACAGCGGCATGGGCCGGCTCGGCAACAGCGATCCGGCCGAGGTGGTGGCGCTGGCGAGGGCATGCGCCGAGGACCCCAGCCTCGAGCTGGCCGGCATCTGGACCCACCTGGCGACCGCCGACGAGCTCGACTCGGATTACTTCAACGAGCAGCTCGACCGCTTCGACGAGGTGGTCGCGGCGGTCAAGGCCGAGCATTCGGGGGTCGTCGCCCACGCCGCCAACAGCGCCGCCGTCCTCCGCGACAGCCGCTCCCACCACGACATGGCCCGCTGCGGGGTCGCGATCTACGGGCTCGACCCCTTCCAGCGGGACCCCGCCGATCACGACCTGCGCCCGGCGCTCTCGCTCCACTCCCGCGTCGCCGACGTCAAGCGCTTCCCGGCCGGCGCCAGCGCCGGCTACGGGCGCAAGTGGAAGGCCCCGGTCGACACCTGTGTGGGCGTGATCCCGCTCGGGTACGGCGACGGCGTCCGCCGCGCGCTGACCAACAACGCCGAGGTCCTCGTCCGCGGCCGCCGCCGGCCGCTGGTCGGGACCGTCTCGATGGACAACGTCACCATCGACCTCGGCCCCGAGACCGACGTCGAGCCGGGGGACGAGGCCGTCCTGATCGGCCGCCAGGGCGAGGAGCAGATCCTCGCCGAGGAGGTCGCCGGCCGCCTCGAGACGATCAACTACGAGGTCACCTGCGCGATCTCACCGCGGGTGCCGCGCCGGCCCGCATGAGCGCTCTGGAGGGACTGGCGGCCGCGCCGGTCGTCGCCGCGACCCGGCGGGCGCTGCGGGGAGCTGAGGGCGTCTGGATCGTCGGCGGCGCGGTCCGCGACGCCGCGCTGGGGCGAGCCGTCGCCGACCTCGACCTCGCCGTCGCCGGCGACCCCGGGGCCGCCGCCCGGGCGATCGGCAAGGAGCTCGGCGAGCACGCCTTCGAGCTCTCGGCCGAGTTCGGCACCTGGCGGGTCGTCGCCCGCGAACGTGGCTGGCAGATCGACGTCACCGCGCTGCGCGGTGACGGCATCGAGACCGACCTCGCCGAGCGGGACTTCACGATCGGCGCGGTTGCCGTCTCCCTTGACGGAGAGCGGCCGATCGACCCCTACGGGGGTCTGACCGACCTCGCCGAGAAGCGCCTGCGCGTCGTCTCCGATCGGAGCTTCCTCGCCGATCCGCTGCGACTGCTGCGGGCGCCGCGGCTGGCGGCGGAGCTGGAGCTTGAGATCGAGCCGCGGACCGCCGATCTGGCTCGCGCCGCCGCCCCCCGGGCCGGCGACCCGGCCGGCGAGCGCCAGCTCGCAGAGCTGCGCCGCCTGATGGGCGGGCCCGACCCGCTGCGAGGCCTTTCCCTGCTCGGTGAGCTCGGCGTCGAGGGGGCCGTCCTGCCCGAGCTCGAGCTGCTGCGCGGGGTCGAGCAGGGACCCAACCATCACCTCGACGTCTACGACCACACGATCGCCGTGCTCGAGCACACGCTCGAAGTCGAGGCCGACCTCGACCGCTTCGCCGGCGACCGCGCCGAGGAGGTCCAGGCACTGCTGGAAGAGCCGCTGGCCGACGAGATGAACCGCCGCACGGCGCTGCGTTTCGGCGCCCTCTTCCACGACATCGCCAAGCCGGAGACGAAGGCCGAGTCCAACGGCTTCGTCGGCTTCAAGGGCCACGACGAGGTCGGCGCCGAGACGATCGGCTCGATCTGCGGGCGCCTGCGCGCCAGCCGCAAGCTGACGCAGCACCTGCAGGGGCTGGCCCGGCACCACCTGCGCCTCGGTTTCCTGATCGCCGAGATGCCGCTGCCGCCGCGCCGCGTCCACGCCTACCTGCGGGCGACCGAGCCGGTCACCGTCGACGTCACCCTGCTGACCGTCGCCGACCGCCTTTCGGCCCGGGGCGCCGGCCCGATCGCCAGTCCCGAGATGGTCGCGGCCCACCTCCAGCTTGCCCGCGAGATGGTCGCCGCCGGGCTCGACTGGCGGCGCGAGGGGCCGCCGGAGCCGCTGCTGCGGGGCGACGAGATCGCCGCCGAGCTGGGGATCGAGCCGGGGCCGGAGCTGGGCTCGGCGCTGGCCGAGCTGGAGGCCGCGCAATATGCAGGCGAAGTCACCGACCGCGCTGGGGCAATCGAGCACCTGCGCCGTTAGATACGCTCCCTGCCGTATGGCCAAAGAGGAAAAGATCGAAATGGAGGGGGAGATCACCGAGGCTCTCCCCAACACCATGTTCCGCGTCAAACTGGACAACGATCACGAGGTCCTCGGCCACATCTCCGGCAAGATGCGCCGCCACTACATCCGCATCCTCCCGGGCGACCGCGTCAAGATCGAGCTATCGCCGTACGACCTCGATCGCGGGCGCATCACCTACCGCTACAAATAGTCGTCGGGCCGCGGGTCGGCCAGCTCGGCGATCAGCGCCGACCAGGCGAAGTCTTTGGCGCCCATGCCGTTGCCATCCCGCGGGTCGTAGTACTCGCGTAGGCCTTCGCGGGCGGCTGCGCCGATCACGCCGCTCGCCAGCCGGGTGGCCTCGGCCTCGTAGCCGAGCCGCCGCAGGCCGATCCAGACCATCCAGACGGAGTTGATCCAGGTCGGCCCGCGCCAGTAGCGCCGGATCGGCCAATGGCCGCCGCCAGGTTCGTAGCCGCGCTCGCCGACTGCCACCGAGGGCGGCGCCACGGGAGTGAGGAACTCGCGCTCGTTCAGCAGATGCTCCTCGACCAGACGCCGGCCGATCTCCTCCGGCAGGTCGGGCAGCGCCAGCGGCGCCAGCGAGGCCCAGGTCAGCGTCTGCGGACGCAGCCCGCCCGGCTGCGCCTCGTCGAGGAAGAGACCGCGGCGCTCGTCCCAGAGCCGGTCGACCAGGGCCGGCGTTGCCGAGGGGCGCCCAAGCGCCTGCAGCGAGAGCGACCAGAGGGTGTTGACGAGCGGTTCGCAGAGAACCGGGCCGCCGGCCTCGCGGATCCGCCGCGCGTCCCAGCCAAGCCGCCGATTGCGGTGCACCAGTAGCGGGAAACCGATCCGCCCGTTTGCCCGCCGTCCCCAGACCTCTTCGAACTTCGGCGAGGCGTCGAGCCCGGACTCGTCGGGCTGGACGATCCACAGCAGCCCGTCGCCCTCGAGGTCGCGGTTGCGCGCCAGCCACTCGACCTGGCGGGCGATCCGCGGCTCTTCGTTCGGGTCGCCGACCGCGATCTTCCAGGCCCAGGCCAGCAGCGGCGGCTGGATCGACTCGGTTTGGTCGGTGCTGCGGCGGGCCACGTTGTAGAAGAGCAGCCGCAGGAGGGAGACGCGGCTGCGCCAGAAGATCGTGTGGCCGATGAAGCCGTCGGGCCGCTGCGCCGCCAGCAGGCTCTCCAGCTCGGCCCGGGCGCGGGCCGGCTCAAACCGGCGCCAGACGATCGCCGCGAAGCAGGAGTCCCAATACCACTGCCAGGGGTAGCGGCCGGGACTCGGCTCGGTGTATTCGAAGCGGGTCCCGCTGCGCTCGCCGGCGACCCAGTTCTGGCGCAGCACCCGCTCGGTCTCGGCAAGGACCGACCTCTCGAGGTCGTTGCTCCCAAAGGGGCCGTCTTCAGACATTGGTGCGGCGCATTTCGCGCAGCGCCAGAGCCCCGAGGACCGCCAGCAGGCCCGTCAGCGCCACCAGGCCGGGCCAGGTGTCGGCCCAGGTGACGCTGCCGACGAACCCCTGCCGCGCCGCTTCCAGCACCTGGGTCATGGGGTTGATCTCGGCGACCTTCTCGAGCCACGGCTGCAGCAGTTCGGTCGGCGCGTAGGCGGGGGTGAAGAGGACCAGGGCCATCATCCCGGCCTGCATCAGGGGCGCCGCCGACTGGCTCTTGTAGCGCAGCGCCAGCATCGAGCCCCAGCAGGCGGCGACGGCCGCCGTCGCGGCGACCATCAGGTAGCAGACGACCAGCCCGTCGAGGCCCGGCCACCGGGCGCCGATCGCGAAGGCGATGCCGAGGACGAAGGTCGCCGGGACCAGCGAGCGGAGGCTGGCCGCCAGCACGTTGCCGGCCAGCAGCACCCAGCGGGGGGCGGGGGAGACGAGCAGGCGGTCGACCCAGCCTCCTTCGTAGTCCCGCGCCAGGTTCACCCCCGCTGCGGCCCCGGTGAAGCCGGCACCCTGCAGCATGCTGACCGGGACGATGAAGCTCTCGTACGAGCTCGTTTCGAACCCCTGCAATTGCGTCAGCGCGCCGAAGACGCCGTTGAGGCCGAGGAAGAAGATCGTCGGCGCCAGGACGCCGGGGATGGCGGCGCCGGGGACGCGGACCAGCTCGTTCTTGGCCCGCGTCATCAGCGCCGCGATCGTCGCCAGATTGGCGCGCCATGCCGGCGGAGCTGTCGCCTGTGCGGTCGCGGCCTCCATCAGCCCACCCGCAGCCGGTGCCGGAGCGCCCGGGCGCTGAGGACGAGGCCGAGGACGACGATGCCGAGGATCGCCGCCACCGCCTCCAGGGTGTGGGTCGCGTCGATGCCGGAGATGATCGGCTCGCGCACCCCTTCGACGATGAAGCTGAGCGGGTTGTACTCGGCGATCGTCTTCGCCGGCTCGACCATCAGCTCCTGCGGGAAGAAGGCGGAGGAGAGGAAGAGGACGACGAGGACCAGCGGGAAGAGGCCCTGGACGACGCTGGCGCTGCCGCTCTGCAGGGCGATCGCGGCGCCGATGCCACCGACCGCCAGGGCCGAGGCGGTGACCAGCGCGATCGCCAGCAGCGCTCCGGGGACCGCGCCCTCGATGTGGGCGCCGAAGACGAGGCCGATCGCGAGGAACCAAAGGGCGGCGAAGAGGCCCAGCGCCGCGGTCCCCGCCAGCCGCCCGAGGACGATCGCGAAGCGCGGGATCGGCGCCGCGAAGAGGCGGTCGGTGAAGCCCATCTCGATGTCGACCGCGAAGGCGATGCCGCCGCTGTTGCCGGCCAGCATCATCGACTGCATCATCGCCCCGGCCAGCATGAACTGGAGGAAGCTCTGGACCGGCGGGAAACCCGGCAGTTCGACCCCGGCGCTGGCGCCGCCGGTCTGGATCGCCAGCAGCAGGGTGGGGAAGACGACGATCGGCGAGATCAGCTGCGGCCGGCGGAAGGTCTGGCGGATCGAGCGCGCGCCCAGCGCCCTCACCACCCGCGCCGCCGTCGCCAGGTCGCTCACGCCCCGACCGGCTCCTCGTCGCCGCTTCTGGCCTCCTCCTTTTCGAGGTGGTGCCCGGTCTTGGCGACGAAGACGTCGTCGAGGCTGGGGCGGACCAGCTCCAGCGATTCGACCGCGATCCCGGCCTCGTCGAGGGCGCGGACGACGCGGGGGACGTCGGCGGCGCCGTTGGCCACTTCGAGCAGGACCCGCTTGCCGTCCTTCGGCGGCAACAGCTTGCCGAGCCCGGCGCAGACGCGCTCGGCCTCGGCCACGGCGCCCTCGCCGACCAGCAGCTCGACGTGGGGGTCGCCGACCTCGCCCTTCAGCGCCTCCGGGGTGCCCTCGGCGACGATCCGGCCGCTGTCGATGATCCCGACGTTGTCGGCCAGCTGGTCGGCCTCCTCGAGGTACTGGGTGGTGAGGAAGACGGTGGTCCCCTCGTCGTTCAGGTCACGGACCTCCTCCCAGATCGTCTTGCGGCTGACCGGGTCCAGGCCGGTGGTCGGCTCGTCGAGGAAGAGGACCCGCGGTTCGTGGACCAGCGCCGCCGCCAGGTCGAGCCGGCGCTGCATCCCGCCCGAGTAGGTGCCGACGCGGCGGTCGGCGGCGTAGGTGAGGCCGACGCGCTCGAGCAGGCCGTCGGCGCGCTCGCGCCCGCGGGCCGGGGGCAGGCCCTGGAGCGTCGCCTGCAGCCGGATCAGCTCGCGGCCGGTCATCAGCGGGTCGAGCGCGGCTTCCTGCAGGGCGACGCCGATCGAGGACCGCACCTGGCGGGCCTCGGCGACGACGTCGTGGCCGGCGACCGCGGCGCGGCCGCCGGTCGGCAGCAGCAGCGTCGTCAGCATCCGCACCGTGGTCGTCTTGCCGGCGCCGTTGGGGCCGAGGAAGCCGTAGATCTCGCCCTCCTCCACCTGCAGGTCGATGCCCTGCACGGCGAGCACCTCGCCGAACGCGCGCTCCAGCCCTTCGACCACGATCGCCGGCACCGGGCTAGGCCTCCAGCGGCTCGGCGCCCCGCGCGGGCGGCGGTGTCGCCTGTACCCAGCGGCGGCCGTTGGCGCGCTCGATCGCCTCGGCGGCGTCGAGCAGCAGCTCGTCGCCCCCCCAGGCGGCCTGCAGCTGCAACGCGACCGGCAGGCCCTCGGCGGAGCCCACCGGGACGCTGATCGCCGGGATCCCGGTCAGGTTGGCGAGGGCGCCGCCGCGGACGTTGGCTTCGTCGGCGGTGAGCGTGCCGGAGGGCAGCTCGACGACAGGCGCCTCCAGCGGCGGCGCGACCGCGGGAACCGTCGGGCAGGCGAGCACGTCGACCTCCTCGAAGAGGGCGGCGACCGCGCGGCGAGCCATGGTCCGGATCTGGTGCGACTTGACCGTCGCGATCGCCGGCAGCAGGACCCGGAACTTGAGCAGGCCGCGGGCCAGCGGGCTCAGCTCGGGGTCGAGGTCGTTGAGGCGCTCGGGGGTGATGCCGCCGAGGCCCTCGCTGTTGGCGATCAGGATCGTCGCCAGGGTGGCCACGGCGAGCTCGGGGATCTCGACCTCGCGAACCTCGCCGCCGGTTTCGCGGCGCAGATCCTCGATCGCGCTAGCGCAGGCAGCCCCCACCGCCGGGTCGACGTCCTCGCTCACCTCGCCGCGGATCACCCCGATTCGCAGCCCGCTCGCGTCCCCCGCCCGCAGCTCTTCGCCGAACAGCGCCGAGTCGAGCAGGCGGCAGTCGGCGGCGTCGGCGCAGAGGGCGCCGGAGACGATCGTGGTCGAGACGCCGGCCATGTGATGCCCGTCCATCGCCGAGCGGCCGAAGGTCGGCTTCAGGCCGGTGAGCCCGCAGTAGGCGGCGGGGTAGCGGATCGAGCCGACCCCGTCGGCGCCGACCGAGCCGGCGACCAGGCGGGCCGCGACCGCGGCGGCGGGACCGCTGGAGGAGCCGCCCGGGCAGCGCTCGGCGTCCCAAGGGTTGCGGGCGGGCCCGTAGACCGAGACGTTGCCGGTGCTGCCGGCGCCGAGCTCGTGCATGTTGCCGACGCCGACGATCACCGCGCCCGCGTCGCGCAGGGCGCGGTAGGGGCCGGACTCGCCGGGCTCCGCCGCGGCCAGCATCTCGGCGGCGACGA